>OBAM01000002.1_pt1 | contig 576738 bp, 494 predicted proteins | sample 1517751 | NCBI WGS metagenome assembly OBAM01 (sample SAMN04571703, study PRJEB22368) | human gut metagenome | biome: human gut; material: stool | host: Homo sapiens | place: Luxembourg | collected 2012-10-18
TTGCACATTCAACCTGTGTAAGATCAGGGTGCTCTTTGCGATAGTTGATAGCATCCAACTTGAATTGCTTGGTGTGATGAGTTTTTTGTTGTGATATAATGAATTCCTCCTTTTTTTTATTATACAACACTTAAAGGGGATATCTCATTTTGTTTTGTATTATTTAGATGCTAACACTAAGATAAAATGAAAGACAATATAAAGATAAATCAAACAAAGCTAAAAAATACATGAGGTGATACGATGTATTCGGAATTATTAAAAGCTTTTCAAAGCAATAAAAATTGCAGTTTTTATACAGATGATGAATGTGACAAGTTTATTTACGGCAAGATTATTGCACTTAACGAAGATGAGGTTGCAATTCAAATGTACAATACAGACGGAACTTGTGACGGTGTAATTGTAAAAATGGTATCTGATTTCTTCAGAATCGAGTATGATTCAAAATATAATCAAAAAATGGAGAAACTGATTGAAACTGATACTTTTGAAGACAGCGTTGAAATTGACAGTAACGCGGTATTTGATTCTGCAATAAAATCCGCAATCATTAAAAACTTCGTAGTCAGTATAGAACTGCTGCACAGCGGTAATGAGAATATCACGGGATTACCGTTGTCGCTGGAAAACGGAATCTGCACCGTCAGACAGATAGACGATTACGGTTGTGATGACGGAGTAACTTCGTTTGTATTCAATACCGCAACGCAAATTACAATCAATGCAAAGTATGAAAAATTACTTTCAAGCTTAATGAACAAGTGATATGGAAAAATGAATAATTTGTTATTTGAAAAATATTAATAAGTATTGCTTTTTACAATGTCTATTGATACAATACAATAAGAATATGTATTTTCATTGCGTAAAAAGCGTATATACAAAAAAAGACCGACTTCAAAATCAAATTTGAAATCGGTCTGTAAATTTTAAAAATGTCCGAACGGAATTTATACTATTCGATTACATCTTCGGCTATAACAGCTTCCTGTCTTTTTGTAATCTGATGGTCTTCATGCAAAACAATGCAGTATGTAACAGTTGATATGAGTGCAAGAATAAGTACAACCGCAATAAGTCTTTTGATGTATTTGCCTGTCCTTATTTTCTTGACAAAATAGGGAATCCCCGTTATTGTTTATTGCCCTTGTCCTCTTTTAAAATATTTAAAATACTCTCTACACCGCTGTATGCATTATGAAAACTCTCCAAAAGGTTTTCATAATATGCCCGACCTTCGTCCTCGATATGATAATAAATTCGTGTGCGCTTTTTGCCGACAAGCTTTGAATATTCGCTGATTTTTCCTTCGTTAACAAGCTTGTAGGTTACTGCGTAAACGGTGTTCTGAGATATGGACAGGCATCCGTTTGATTTTTCTTTTATGAATTTTACAATTTCATACACATAACTGTCATGCTCACACAAAATGGCAAGAATCAGTATGTCCGTAATTCCGCTGAAAAAATAATTTTGTTTTCCCATAGATACCTCCCGATATACATTATACACACTTAATCACTAAAAATCAATCTAATACATTCAAGAAGAATTTAATATGAGCAGTTATTACAGAAAAGCCTTTTGCTGCCGACATTGTGATTTTTTCGTCAATAGTATTCGGAAGAACGAATTGCAAAAGTTGAAAAATACATAAAAATTCAGCTTTACAGCTATGTAAAATTTTTATACAGATATAATGATGAAATATAAAATATCAAAATAAGAATAAACCTCCTGCACAGAGTAAAATCCGTTGCAGGAGGTTTTGTTGTACGAAAAATTATATGGGTTTAATTATTGGCATATTTGTTGGAATCTATATGTAAAATTTACAGAACCTGAAAATATGCATTATTGTTACTTTGTCGGGACAGGACACACATCAGTCCTTGCTGTTTGCAATTGCCTGATCAATCAACTTTTGCAGCTTTTCAGACTGCTTTTCGGAGGTTATTGCACCGACAATCGGTTCTCCCACAATATTACCGTTTTTATCGACAACATAAGTTGTGGGGTAGGAGTACAATCCGGATGTAAATTCTCCGGCTTTACTTTTTGAATCAAACCAAATGTTTTTGTAGGTCACACCCTTTTTTGCCAGAATATTCTTTGCGTCAGAGATAGCCGTTTTGTCACCGTCAAGTGTAAATGAATTGATTCCGACTACTGCTCCGCCTTTTTTTGCAAGCTGTTTATTCAGAGCTTCCAGGTCGGCAAGTTCTTCCACGCAGGGATTGCAGGTGGTAAACCAGAAGTTTACTACAGTAACGGTATTTTTTGCAAAAAGCGTACTGCTCTTAACTTCGTTTCCGTCAAGATCCTTGCCGTCAAATGTCGGGAATTTCATCAGATTATCCTTTTCGATGGGCTTACCGTTTTCAGCCGGAACGCTCATATCTCCATCAGACGGTTTTTCTCCGCATCCGGGAAATTTTTGTTCCAAAACTGTCAGCTTTCCTTCAATTTCCTTAATCTCTTCGGCGCCTTTATTAAGTAGTTTCAACTCATCAGCACTGAACTGATCCTTGATACCGTCAATTGTTTTCAGAAGAAAATCGCCGTAGTTTTTGCCGTCCTCATTCATCGCCATACCTTTATCGGCTGAAGCAAATACCTTTTCCCAAAGCTTGCTGTTTTCGGAAAGAATAGCATTTTCCTGTGCCATCAGTTTTTGATGCAGGTCGGCGGCCTCGTCTTTTGTTTTCGGATTCACAGCTGTCAGCATAGCCGTTTCGCTTTTCTTATTTGCAGTAGTATTCGTCGTATTGCCTTTGGCTGTGCCACAGGCGGCAAAGCTTAACAACATCATCAGGGCAGTCAGTAAGCTTAAAATTTTAGTCGTTTTCATAGTGTTTACTCCTTTTCTGTTTCAATTTCTGTTTCAATTTTTTGTTTTGTTGTTTCCGCTTTTTCAGCGGGACAATCATTTTCTTTTCCTTTGCCAAAGCCGTAGCGAAAGCTGACCGCCTTGGTAGGACAGGCACGGATACACTTACCGCAGCGTATGCATTCGGTGTGGTCGGGAGTTTTGGTTACATCTACATCCATCTTGCATACTTTGGCACACTTTCCGCAGGAAATGCACTTGTGTTTGTCTACTTTCATTCCGAAAAGCGACACCTTGTTAAGCAATGCATAAAATGCACCGAGAGGACACAGCCACTTGCAGAACGGTCTGTAGAAAAGTACACTCAGTACGATTACCGTAATCAATATGCCCAGCTTCCACGAAAAGAGCGTACCCAGTGCGGCGCGGATTCCCGAATCGATGGCGGCAAGAGGGATTGCTCCCTCGAGTACCCCTTGAGGACAAAGATACTTACAGAAAAAAGGATCTCCCATACCCACATCGTTTGTAATGAGCATTGGCAGCAAACCTACAGCAAAAAGCAAAACTGCATATTTTATGTATGTCAGCGGCTTCAGCTTTTTAGTGGAAAGCTTTTTTGTCGGTATCTTATGTAACAGTTCCTGAAGCCATCCGAACGGACACAAAAAACCGCAGATAAAACGCCCGAGCAGAACTCCTATCAATATGAGGAATCCTGTGATATAATATGAAAAACTGAATTTTGACGAACCCACCACAGCCTGAAACGAGCCGATTGGGCAGGCGCCAGATGCCGCAGGGCAGGAATAGCAATTCAGTCCCGGAACGCAAACAGCCTTTCCTTTGCCTTGATAAATTCTGCCCTTCAATAAATTCGGCAGATGAATATTACTCAGCAAAGTTGCTCCTGCTTGAATAAGCCATCGAAAGCGTGAGAGAAACTGCGATACACCGCCTCTTTTTTTCTTCGGTTCTTTGTTATCCAATTCCCACACACTCCAAACACAGCCGGATTGCCTTGCTTAACACGGTTTCTGCCTCTCCACGCAGAGCTCCGTAACACAGCATCATAATTCCGCAGATAATCAGTACGATCTGAAATACGGCTTTTTTCTTTCGAGTCAATTCGGTCACTCCTTTCTTTTGTGCTCTCATTGTAGCACAGAGGATGTAAAATCCCTGTTAAGAACGAAAACTTAACAAAAACTTTATGTCTGAGCGATATAATGATATAATTAAATTATCAAGGAAATATGAAAACACAACAAGGAGAGTTTCTATGCGTATTTTAGTAATTGAAGACGAGCGTGCGCTGTGCGAGACAATTGTTCGCAGCCTTAAAAGATTGGCATACAGCGTTGATTTTTGTTATGACGGAAACAAAGCAAATGAGTTGCTCGGAATAGAAAAGTACGATCTTGTTTTACTTGATCTGAATTTACCCGGTGCAGACGGGATGACGGTACTGCGAACTCTGCGACAAACCGACAGAGATACCGGAGTGTTAATTCTTTCGGCACGCTGTGAGGTTGCCGACAAGGTGGAGGGGCTGGATGCCGGAGCAAACGATTACCTGACAAAGCCTTTTCATTTGGAGGAGCTTGAGGCAAGAATACGCAGTCTGACTCGCCGGCGGTTTACACAAAACAATGTTGTTTTGAACTGTGGAAAGGTTGCTTTTGACACCAAAGCCCGTGTTGCCGTTGCTGACGGTCAGGAGCTGTCACTTACCCGAAAAGAAATCGGAATACTTGAATATTTACTTCTTAATCAAGGTCGCCCCGTCAGTCAGGAAGAACTGCTCGACCATGTTTGGGATAACAGTGTTGACAATTTCAGCAATTCAATAAGAGTACATATATCTGCATTACGAAAGAAACTGCGTGCGGCACTCGGCTATGACCCGATTCGCAATCGCATTGGTGAAGGATATGTTATGGAGGAAGAAAAAGTATGAAAAAGCTATCCTTGCAATGGCGCATAACTCTGATGACAGCACTTCTTATCGGAGCCACCTGCATTTTTATGAATGTTCTTATCGGCTATTCCGGCAGCCATTATATGGATTCCATAGGCTCTTATGTTACAGGTTACGGTGATACGGACAAAGGAGAACCTGACTTTTTCGATCCCGAACACAAAAAGCTTGATCGTGAATTGACTATTGTAATTAACGGAGCACAGGAATCCTTTATCGCTACCAATTGGTATATTACGGCGGCGGCAACATTGTTAGGCGGTGTGCTTGCGTATTTTTTAAGCGGGCATGCGCTGAAGCCTCTGCGTACTTTTACCGCTCGGGTTGAAAAGGTTCAACCTAACAATTTGACGGATATGAAGATAACCGAAGAAGTTCCGCCTGAACTGAGACAGTTTGTCAAGTCGTTCAATCGGATGCTTGACCGTCTTGATGAGGGATTTACCGCTCAACGACAGTTCACGGGAAACGCCGCACACGAGTTGCGTACGCCGCTTTCGCTTATGCAGGCACAGCTTGAACTTTTTTCGGCAGAGCATCCCGAGGTATCGCCTGAAACGGCGGAGTTTCTCCGATTGTTGCGTGAGCAGACCGAACGAATGACACAAATGACAAAAACCCTGTTGGAAATGAGCGAGCTTCGCACAGTATCGTGTGCCGACCGCATAGAGATAGGTCCTATGGTAGAAGAGATTTTCACTGACCTTGCACCCCTTGCAGAGAAGAACAATGTTACACTTGAAAGCACGGGCGACGCTGTTATGACAGGCAGTGACACGCTGATTTATCGTTTGTTATACAATCTGACCGAAAACGCTATACGCTACAACCGTTTTGACGGTACAGTGAATATTACCGTAACGCACAAAGACAATCAGCTTGTTATTACGGTTGCGGATACCGGCTACGGCATCCCCGAACAATACAGAGAAAGTATTTTTCAGCCCTTCTTTCGTGTGGATAAATCCCGAAGCAGAGAATACGGCGGAGTTGGATTGGGACTTTCTTTGGTGTGGGAAATCGTTGCACTGCACAATGGTAAAGTTCGTGTGGAAGAGAGTTCGGAAAAGGGTACTGCAATAGCGGTAAAGTTTCCGACAGATGTGATAAAAATTTAATATTTTGCGATTTTTTCTTAATTAATTGTTGAAATTACCGTAGCTCTGTGCTATACTATAATTAATTAATCGATTAGTTATCAAAAGGAAGCGAACTTTATGAGAACAACAGAGGAACAGCACAACGAGCGTAAGCGTGAAATGATGGAAAAATGCTTTGAATGCTATGCTGAAAATGGGCTGACAGGTACGGGCATCAAGGCTTTGGCGGCAGCGTGTGGCTGTACAACGGGAAATCTGTATTCCTATTTCAACAGTGTTGATGAACTGATTATTGAATCAACTGCATACTGTATGGAAAAGGTCGAGGATGATTTTATGGAAAAAGCTCCCACCGACCCGAAGGATGTTGTTCGATTTGTGAAAGAGGTTCCGTATTGGACCGCAAAGAAGCACGGCAAAAAATATCGGCTGATGTATCAGGTCTATACCCATCCGAAATATATTGAGCACGGCAAGAAATTCTTTGAGGGGGTAAATGAGCGCTATACCGAGTATGCCAAGCGGCTTGAGCCGAAAATCGGCATTCCGTACACGGTGATTACACCGCTCATTTTTATATTTGTCCGTGCCTGTGTACACTATGCTATGTTTGAGGATGAATATTATTTAAAAACCCAAATGGAGGTCTTAAAACAGGGTGTTGCCCTGTTTACTGATAAATACCGTTCACAATATTTGAGAGGAGGCAATGATAAATGAAAAAACGAATATACTGTATTACTACCGCACTCTGTCTTGTGCTTTGCATCATACTTTGCATTGCATTTGCTGCCGTATGCAGCAAAGCGGAAAATAGCAAAACCCTGTTGCCGGAGGTGCGAAACAACGGCACAGCAATCCAATGGAGAGATACCGCCGAAGAGGAATGGCACGATCTTGTAGCTCTTAACACGCTCAGAGGTACTGACGGAAAAGACGGTACTGACGGCAAAGACGGTACTAACGGAAAAGATGGTGCTGACGGTAAAAACGGTACTGACGGCAAAAACGGTCTTGACGGAAAAGACGGCACTGACGGAAAGAACGGTCTTGACGGTAAAAACGGCATTGACGGAAAGAACGGTCTTGACGGTAAAAACGGCATTGACGGCAAAGACGGTACTAATGGAAAAGACGGTACTGACGGTAAAGACGGCATTGACGGAAAGAATGGTCTTGACGGAAAAGATGGTGCTGACGGTAAAGACGGTACTGACGGCAAAAACATAGAGGTACAAAGAACAACAGAATATATACAGTGGCGCTATGAGGGAGAAAACTGGCAAAACCTTGTTGCCATTTCCGATATAAAAGGACCCACAGGGCAGAACGGTAAAGACGGAGCAAACGGAAAAACACCGGAGTTCCGTGTAAATGAAAACAATCTTCAATGGCGTTATGTCAGCGATGAAATATGGTTAAATCTTTACGATCTTTCAAATTTGAAAGGTCTTGACGGAAAAGACGGAATCGACGGAAAGAACGGTGATACGCCGTTCATCGGTGAAAACGGCAACTGGTGGCTCGGAGTGACCGACATTGGCGTGAAAGCCGCAGGTGTTGACGGTGAAAAAGGTGACAAGGGAGATAAAGGAGATGCCGGACAGAACGGTAAGGACGGAGCAAACGGAAAAACACCTGAGTTCCGTGTAAATGAAAATAACCTACAGTGGCGTTATGTCGGCGATGAAATATGGCTTAACCTTTACGATCTTTCAATTTTGAAAGGTCTTGACGGCGCAGACGGTAAGGATGGTATAAACGGCAAAGATGGTGTTGACGGCAAAGACGGTGCCGATGGTAAGGACGGAACAAACGGACAAAACGGCTCTGACGGCAAAGACGGAAATACCCCGTTCATCGGTGAAAACGGCAACTGGTGGATTGGAACGACCGATACGGGAGTGAAAGCCACAGGAGTTGACGGTGAAAAAGGCGACAAAGGAGACATCGGTGAAAAAGGCGAAAAGGGTGACAAAGGAGATAAAGGCGACAAGGGTGATGCAGGTCAGAACGGCAGCTGTTCGGGATATTTTTACGGAGAGGCAAACGCTCCGAGGACAGTACTGAATAACAGTCGTGTCAATATTTCTGTCTACGAAAAAATAAACAAGGGCGGCTTGATTTCATCCTACCGGAATAATATTACACTCAAAAAAGGACATATTTACAATGTCTGCTTAAGCGGTTCTCTCGAAGTTGGTTCAAACGAATTCAACAACAGCGGCAATTACTCTATTCAGATGACAGACGGTTATGATGACGATCTGTGCAGGGAGCTTACACGAATAAAAAGGGACGGGACAAAAATACCGTATACCAATGATCAACATTCCTTTAATTTCAACAGAATGTATGATGCGTCAAATAAAGACATTACATTGCAGTTGTGGTTTGAAAATTCGGCATACAATACTTATCTCGGTGGCTTTAGAGGCACTATTACAATAACCGCTCTTGATTAAATTTATATAACGGAGGTGGCAAAAAATGAAAAAACGAATACTTAGTATCCTGCTGACTTTATGCATGACGCTCTGCCTTACGCCGATAAGCGTATTCGCCGAGGAGGTTGGGACAGAGGGCTCTGCTGCGATACAGCTTGGTGCAGATGCACTAAGTGTGTTAAGTAAAAATGTAAACACAGCGACCGCACCGACTGTGTATTTCGGGCAAAACCATGAAAATAATCCCGCTGCATGGCGAGTTATCGGCTATGACGGAAGCGGTGTTACAAGCTCAAAGGGGGATATTACCCTGCTTGCGGCAGGCGCTATGGGGGTTATACCATTTGTCGATGCCATATTAAACAACGAATACGCACCGAGCAATTTGAAAGCCACAATAGATGCGCTTGCGGAAAAGCTGACGACAGAAGAAAATGCTGCCGTAAAGAAACGGGCGCTTACAAGCGGAAGTTACGACGGAGAGAATACCGACTGTGTAGCAGGAGGGCAGGTGGATAACGCTGTATTCTGGCCACTTTCCGCAAAAGAGGCTATTGCTGTAAACAACGATCTGCGTGCCTTGGATCCTGCACATCCGAATTGGGTGACAACCGGTTGGTGGCTGCGCTCCCCCGGCTCCGATAAATATCATCTCGCCGTCGTGCGTAGTGAGGGTTCTGTCCAATACTCTGGGTACTCTGTCCTCATTTTCAATAATCATCGGACTGTTCGTCCCGCTTTTAAATTAAATATGAACTCTGTCCTTTTTGCATCTGCCGCTGTGGGCGGAAAGCCTGACGGAGGGCTGACCCCGATTCCCGAATACAGCGGAAACGAGTGGAAGCTGACGCTTTTAGATAGTAGACGCAATTTTGCCGTGACGGAAAAAACTGTCAGCGCCGCCCCCGACGATACCGTTACGCTGAATTACAAAGGGGCGACCACAGGGAAAAATGAATATATCTCTGTCATCCTGGCGGATAACAACGGCGCACAGTATTACGGCAGAGTAGCACAACCTACTGCCGAAAGCGGAACGGTTGAAATCAAAATTCCGTCTGACATTGCACCGGGCGACTATACCATGAAGGTATTCAGCGAGCAGTATAACGGTGACTGCAAGACCGACCTTGCAAGTGCTTTTGCGGATGTCACGCTGACGGTGGAAAGTCAGCCTGACGAACAGTTTACCCTCGCCCCTGGCGGCAGATACTATTTTGATCTGTCGGCGATGAACATCCCCGGAACGGTAAACAGCAATCTACCGGACAGCACACTTCATTATGTGCCTTTTACCTATGTGGGCACGGTCAACGCTTATAAGCTCACATCGGAAATGGCAACCACCGAGGAGTATGCTCAGAAGAATAAATATCCCCACAGCCTATTCATTGCGGACTATGCCGTAACGCATACGGTAAGCTGGGATGACCTGAATACCGCAGGTCTGATTTTCGGCAAAAATTATGCCAGCGGCGGCGTGGACTATACCCTGCGCACACCGTCTGTGGGAAGTGACTGTACGGGTTTAGACGATTCCCAACGCGGCGTGCCCCAAAGCAACGAATGGGACAGGATACTGAACAAGGACAGCAGCTACATCAAAAACTGGAATGGCATATATTCGTGGGGGCAGGACACAACAAGATACAACTCGTCGCTCCGTGCGGTTCGCGGGTACGATTCGGGCCGACGCTGGAACGACGACGATGCTACGGACTCCCTCCCGCTCGTCGGTTTCCGCCCTGTCCTTGAAGTCCTGAACCCTGACACACTGAGCTCTGACGGGCTGAAAGCCGTTACCCTTGACCTTGGCGGCGGAACGCTCGGCGGCAGCTCCGAGGATATTCAAATCATTGTGAAAAGCAGCGAGAGCTTTGCCGCGCCTGCGTCCGACGGCATGACCCGCCCGGACGGAAATACAGGCAGCTACTTCATGTGGCTCGGAAGCAACGGTAAGCTCTACGCGCCCGGTGCCAGTGTTCCGGCGGACGTTACCAAGCTCACGGCGCAGTTTGTTTTATCAGAACAGTTTTCCCTTACCCCCGGCGGCAGATACTATTTTGACCTGTCGGCGATGGATATTCCCGGCACGGCAAACAGCAATCTGCCGGACAGCACCCTGCACTATGTGCCCTTTACTTATGTGGGCACGGTGGATGCATATTCGTTGAAAAATGAAGCCGACAAGGATACCACCCCTTACGAGCACAGCTTGTTTATTGCAGATTATAACGTGAAATGTTCTTTGCAGCGGGAGACGTTGGCAGAAATGAACCTGATTTATGGCCAGACCTATACAGCGAGTAACGTGAACTATACGCTCCGCGCCCCATCTGTTGGAGACCATCACCGTAATGAAGGAGAAGGCTCTGGTCTTGCACCAATTGACAATGAATGGGATACGATCTATCAGAAGTCAGCCGATTATATCAAAAACTGGTATAAAATGCGCTCTTTCGGCCAGGATATAGGTACTGGGAATGTCGAGGGATGGTATCTATCTCGTGGTGGACACTTCGCTGCACAGGCTACATTTTGGGCAAGGCCAACCCTTCCGGAGCGGGACGCTGGTTTCCGCCCCGTCCTCGAGCTGCCGACAGATCTTGCCGCTGACAGCCTAAAGGCGGTTGAGCTGCGGACGGGTAAATTTATGCCCGGCGAGCAGCAGAACTGGATCAACATTATCGTGAAAAACGGCGAGAGCTTTACTGCACCCTCTGCCGAGGGACTGCCCCGCCCGGACGGCATTTCGGAAGACGCGCAGCTGTATTGGTCGGATGAAAATGGGAACTGCTATAAACCCGGCGATACCGTACCTGCCGATGTTTCCATGCTTTCGATCACTGGAGACTATGAGGTGATTTACCTCCCCGGCACATACGGCGCCGGCAGTGCGGTGACGGATATGAAACCCCACAACAATATTCTTACCCTGCGCGGCGCTTTGTTCACCCGCGTGGGCTACACGCAAGTAGGCTGGTCAACCGTTGACGGAGGCGAAAAGGTATATGACTTTAAAGATATTTATACCAAAAACGAGGCACTGACGCTCTATCCCGTGTGGAATACGAATAAATACACAATAGCCTTTGACACCAACGGCGGAAGTGAGATTGCACCCATTACACAGGATTACGGTACGGAAATTACCGCCCCTGACAAACCTACAAGAAAAGGTTATACCTTTAAGGGATGGGATAAGGCAATTCCCGAAACCATGCCTGCCGAGAATATAACGGTTAAAGCACAATGGGAAATCAATCAGTATACAATAACCTTTGATACCAACGGCGGAAGTGAGATTGCACCAATTATACAGGACTACGGTACGGAAATTACCGCCCCTGATAATCCGACAAGAAAAGGTTACACCTTTAAGGGATGGGATAAGGAAATCCCCGAAACCATGCCGGCGGAGAATATAACGGTTAAAGCACAATGGGAAATCAATCAGTACACGATAACCTTTGATACCAACGGCGGAAGTGAGATTGCACCCATTACACAGGACTACGGTACGGAAATTACCGCCCCTGACAACCCGACAAGAAAAGGTTATACCTTTAAGGGGTGGAATAAGGAAATCCCCGAAACCATGCCTGCGGAGAATACAACAGTTAAAGCACAATGGGAAATCAATAAGTATACAATAACCTTTGATACCAACGGCGGAAGTGAGATTGCACCCATTACTCAGGATTACGGTACAGAAATTACCGCCCCTGATAATCCGACAAGAAAAGGTTACACCTTTAAGGGATGGGATAAGGAAATCCCCGAAACCATGCCGGCGGAGAATATAACGGTTAAAGCACAATGGAAAATCAATCAGTATACAATAGCCTTTGATACCAACGGCGGAAGTGAGATTGCACCCATTACTCAGGATTACGGTACAGAAATTACCGCCCCTGATAATCCGACAAGAAAAGGTTACACCTTTAAGGGATGGGATAAGGAAATCCCCGAAACCATGCCGGCGGAGAATATAACGGTTAAAGCACAATGGGAAATCAATCAGTACACAATAGCCTTTGACACCAACGGCGGAAGTGAGATTGCACCCATTACACAGGATTACGGTACGGAAATTACCGCCCCTGACAATCCTACAAGAAAAGGTTATACCTTTAAGGGCTGGGATAAGGAAATCCCCGAAGCCATGCCGGCGGAGAATATAACGGTTAAAGCACAATGGGAAATCAATCAGTATACAATAGCCTTTGATACCAACGGCGGAAGTGAGATTGCACCCATTACACAGGATTACGGTACGGAAATTACCGCCCCTGACAATCCGACAAGAAAAGGTTATACCTTTAAGGGATGGGATAAGGAAATCCCCAAAACCATGCCTGCCGAAAACATTACAATTACGGCACGGTGGAAAGATACCGAAAAGCCGACGGGCGAAATTATCATAGGCACAAATAAATGGAATCAATTCTTAAACGAGCTTACCTTTGGCATATTCTTTAAGGATACACAGGAGGTAACTATAAATGCCGTAGATAACAGCGGAGTTGTGTTTGTATCCTATTTGGTAACAGATAAGGAGCTTTCCGAGGCTGAACTGAACTCTCTTGTATTCCGTGCATATGAAGAACCGTTTTGCATAGACCCCAACGGAGAATATATTATTTATGTAATGCTTGTTGATGAAAATATTAACATAACATACCTTCGCTCCGACCGTATAACGCTTGATAATATTCAGCCTGTAATCAGCGGTATTGAGAACGGTAAGACCTATTGTGAGGCACAAACCGTTACCGTTGATGAGAAGTATGTTGATACCGTTACCGTAAACGGTACGGTGGTTACGCTTGATGCAGACGGAGGTTTTGTTCTCCCACCGACAAACGGCGAGCAGAAGATAGTTGTCACCGACAAAGCGGGCAATAATGCAGAGATGACCGTAACAGTCAACAACGGTCATACCTTTGGCGAATGGGTATCTGACAATAACGGTAAGCATACCCGAAAATGTATCGTGGACGGATGCGATGCGTTTGAAACCGAAAATTGCTCAGGGGGCAATGCCACCTGTACCGAAAAGGCGGTATGTGATGTCTGCGGTAAAGCTTACGGAGAATTTGACGGAACAAACCACGAGGGCGGTGTACAGGAGTGGACGACAAGAACCGCTTTTAATCACGAACAAAAATGGAACTGCTGTGGTGCTGTGATTGTGTCAAGTGAAGCACATGAGTGGAAAGACGGTGTGTGCCGAGAATGCGGATATGTATGTCTGCATAATGACGCAGATAAAGACCATATCTGCGATTATTGCAAAAAGACAATCTCTGAGCATGTAGATAAGGATAAAAACCATATCTGTGATTACTGCAAAAAGACAATCTCTGCTCATGAAGATGCGCCAACCGAAGAAATCAAAAAGGCTGACACCGTAACGGCTAAATTGCCTGATGATTCAAAGTCCCCTCAGACAGGCGACAACAGCAACCTTATTTTGTGGATTGCATTGCTGATTATCAGCGGCGGCGTTATGAAAGGAGTAACGGCATTCGGTAAGAGTAAAAAACATTCTGCCAAAATTAAAGATAAGTAATATTTTACGCTCTGTCATGAAAATATAGTGAATACGGCACAGTAGGTATAGAAACTGCTGTGCCGTATTTCTTTCAGAATGACTGCTTTTGAAAAACAGGCATATCATACGATAAGCAAAGACAAAGAATAAATCCGCAATCCGGAATTTAATGCCAATACTTCCGAAAATCGGCAGACAAGTTTGTCAATAAGTTCGTATAGTTGCATTTGTTTTTATTTATGATACAATTAAAAGCAATAAACTTAACAGATTCTTATGCAGGTAAAATTCGAAAAATATGTCGATAGCCTTGCACTAAAAAGTAAAATTGTTTCAAATTGCTATTGCACTTTTGTGATTTTTTCTTATATCTCTTTTATAATAAATTAAAATGTGATACAATATGACTGATAATCTGAAAACGGAGTTGATTAAATGAATTTCATCAACAGAAATGAAATTGCAAACGGTGTTTACTTTACAAACATTAAGGACAGCCGTTTTAAAACTATGAAAATCAGCGTGAATATTGTTGTTCCGCTTTCTGTCGAAACAGCGTCGGAGAATGCGCTTGTGGGCGGATTGCTTGTTCGTTCATGCAAAAAATATCCCGATTTTACTGTTCTCAGCAAAAAACTCAGCTCACTTTACGGTGCAGACCTCACTTCTTCGCTTTCAAAACACGGTGAAAGCCAGGTAATTAAAATTTCCGTATCAGGTCTTGATGACAGATATTCTCTTGATGATGTCAGCATTGCCAAAGAACTTTCGGAGCTTTTGTGCAGCGTAATTTTTGAGCCTAATGTCAAGAATAACGCTTTTATTGAAAGTGAACTTGAACAGGAACGCAGACAACTTCTTGATGTGATTGATTCGGAATTCAACGAAAAGCGAATCTATGCAATGGGACAGCTTATAAAGCATATGTGCAAGGATGAGGTTTTCGGAATCAAGCGTTACGGTACAGCTGAAAAAATCAAGGCCGCAACTGCCGAATCACTCTGCAAGGCATGGCAGAATCTTCTCAAAACCGCAAAATTTGAGATTCTCTATATAGGCGACAGCCCTGCCGATAAGGCGAAGGAGGTTTTTGCGAAAGCCTTTGCAAATATCGAAAGAAATGTTGTGACTTCATCTACTGATGTCGTTAAGAATGTTTCAAAAGAAAAACATATTACAGAGGAAATGGAGCTCTCACAGTCAAAACTTGTAATGGGATTCAGAACACAGATTTCCGCAGGTGATGAAGAGGCGGTTGCCGAAAGACTTATGTGTGCTGTTCTCGGCGGTACTGCAAGCTCAAAACTCTTTAACAATGTTCGTGAAAAGCAGAGCCTTTGCTATTACTGCTCGTCCTCCTATGATTCAATCAAGGGCATAATGTACATCAACAGCGGTGTTGAGGGCGAAAATCTTGAAAAAGCCGAAAAAGCTATTCTCAAAGAAATTGAGGACATGAAGAACGGCGAAATTACAGATTTTGAAATTGAGGCAACAAAGCTTGCTGTTGTTAATTCGTTCAAGTCAAGCAGCGACAGCGTAAGCGGTATTGAAAACTGGTACACAGGGAGAATTTTTAACGGTGACCTTGAAACTGTTGAAGAAGTTTCCGCTGAGGTTAATGCCGTTACAAAAGAGCAGATTGTAAATGCAGCAAACAAGCTCTTGCTCGATACGGTTTATGTTCTCAAAAATAAGTAAGGGAGGCGGGCAGAATGAATATTACAGAAATTAAATCGGAAATTGCAGGCGACAGCTATTATAAAGTTGAACATCCATCGGGACTTACAATTTTTGTTTATCCAAAAGAGGGTTACACTTCTTCATATGCAATTTTCGGCACACGCTACGGCAGTATCAACACAAAGTTTTCCATTAACGGCGGCGATATAATTACAGTTCCCGACGGTATCGCCCATTACCTTGAACACAAGCTTTTTGAAAGTGAAGAAGGCGATGCGTTTGTAAGATACGCAAAAACAGGTGCAAATGCAAACGCATATACAAGCTTTGAAAAAACCTGCTATCTTTTCTCATGTACGGACAAGTTTGACGAAAGTCTTGAAATTCTTCTTGATTTTGTTCAGGATCCCTACTTTACGGCTCAGACAGTTGCAAAGGAACAGGGTATTATCGGTCAGGAAATCAAAATGTACGACGACTCTCCCGATTGGCGAGTAATGTTCAATATGCTTGAGGGTATGTACCACAATCACCCTGTAAAAATTGATATTGCAGGTACGGTTGAAACAATTGCGGAAATTACAGCCGAAAAGCTTTATGAAGTTTACAATGTGTTCTACAACCTAAATAATATGATTCTCTGCGTTGCGGGTAATGTAACGGTTGACGGTGTGCTTAAAGTTGCTGACAAAATGCTCAAGCCTTGTGAGAAAAAGGAAATCAAAAACTATTTTGAAACAGAGCCTTATGAAATCAAAGAACCTTATGTTGAGCAGACTTTCCCTGTTTCAATGCCTTTGTTCAATCTCGGCTTCAAAGAGAAAGCAGACAAGCCTCTTAACGAAAAGCAGCTTGCATGCACAGATATTCTTCTTTCGGCACTTGCATCAAACACGAGCATGCTCTACAGAAATCTTATGGATTCAAACCTCATCAATTCAAGCTTTTCTTATGAACTATTTGAAGGTCCGGGTTATTGCTCGGTAATCTTCGGCGGTGAATCAAGAGCACCAAAACAGGCGGCTGAGATGATAAAACAGTATATCTCGGATATTAAGAAAAACGGTATTGACAAAGAGGACTTTGAAATTGCAAGAAAGTCTGTTTACGGTGATTCGGTTTCATCGCTCAACTCAGTAAGTGCAATTTCAAATTCAATCATCGACTATGCAATGCAGGGTAACGAAATTTTTGCCTACATTGATGCGGTTGCAAATGCAAAGCTTGAGGATATCAACGCAAGGCTTGCCGAGATGCTCGATGTTGACAACTGTACTTTGTCTGTTGTAAAACAGCCTGATGAGGTGTAATTATGCCGTATCATGTGCAGTTTCCCGGATTTGGCTGGGAGTTTGATATTAACCCGATTGCATTTTCAATCGGTGATTACAAGGTCTATTGGTACGGAATAATCATCGCCTGCGGACTTTTACTTGCCGTACTTTATGCGTGGAAAAGCGCTCCCCGTTACAAGGTTGACGGTTCAAAGCTTGTCAACTGTGTTTTTGCAGGAATGATAACGGGAATTATCGGTGCAAGACTGTACTTCTGTTTCTTCAAATGGGATTATTACGGACAGAACCCGATTGAAATTCTCTATATCAACAACGGCGGACTTGCTATTTACGGCGGAATAATCGGTGCGTTGCTCGGCGGTCTGACTGTTGCCAAAATACAGAAAATGGAAATTATGCCTGTTCTTGACATTGCAATGGTCGGTTTCCTTATCGGACAGGGAATAGGCAGATGGGGCAATTTTATGAATCAGGAGGCATACGGCTCTCCTACGGATTTGCCCTGGAGAATGATGAGCGAGGGAACAGACAACATAGGAGTTCACCCGTGTTTCTTCTATGAATCAATGTGGTGTTTGCTCGGATTTGTACTTCTCCATTTCTACGGAAAATATAAGCAGAAATATTCGGGACAGATTTTCTTTATGTACCTTGTGTGGTACGGATTTGAAAGAACAGTTGTTGAAGGACTGAGAACAGACAGCCTTTATCTTCCGTTCCAAGTTTTCGGAGCAGACATAAGGGTGTCACAGGTTCTTTCGACAGTAATTTTTATAACAGGTATTGTATTCTTAATTATAAACAGAAAAAAGGAGGATTCTTTCTATGCAGATTATCGACGGAAAAAAGGTATCGGCACAGGTAAAGGAAGAAGTAAAGAGGCAGACGCTTGAGTTAAAGGAAACTCACAAAATAACCCCCGGTCTTGCGGTAGTAATCGTAGGTGACGATCCGGCATCAAGAGTATATGTAAACAACAAGAAAAAGGCTTGTGAATTTGTAGGCTTTAAGTCTGAGGAGTATGCACTCCCGGCAGAAACAACACAGGAAGAACTTTTAAACCTTGTTGAAACTCTCAACAATAAGAAGGATATCAACGGTATTCTTGTTCAGCTTCCGTTGCCGAAACACCTTGATGACAAGGCTGTTATTGAGGCAATCAGCCCGCTTAAAGATGTTGACGCATTCCATGCCGTAAATGTCGGCAAAATTATGCTCGGCGAGTATGATTTTCTTCCATGCACGCCTGCAGGCGTAATGGAGATGCTCCATTACTACAACATTGAAGTAAGCGGTAAAAACTGCGTTGTAATCGGCAGAAGTAATATCGTAGGCAAGCCTATGGCAATGCTTTTGCTCCACGAAAACGGCACGGTAACAATCTGTCACAGCAGAACAAAGAATCTTGCTGAAATCTGTTCACAGGCAGATATACTCGTAGCCGCAGTCGGCAGACCGAAGTTTGTTACTGCCGATATGGTAAAAGAGGGTGCGGTTGTGATTGATGTCGGTATGGACAGGGATGAAAACGGCAAGCTCTGCGGTGATGTTGATTTTGAAAATGTCAAGGATAAATGCTCGTTTATCACACCCGTGCCGGGCGGTGTAGGTCCTATGACAATTTCAACTCTTATGAAAAATACTCTCAAGGCTTGCAGAATACAGAATAATATTTGATATACTCAAAAAATATCGGGAAAATTGTTGACAGAAAGTTTTCTTTGTGATATAGTATATAAGCCGCATATTGTGGGTTTTAAGTGATTCGTTCCACCTGCACATAGCGAGCCCAATGTAAAGGATGGTACTAAAATGTACGCAGTTATTCAGACAGGCGGCAAGCAGTACAAGGTAACTAACGATGAGGTTATCTTCATCGAGAAGCTTGACGCAGAAGCAAACGACACAGTAACATTTGATGTTGTGGCAGTCGGCACAGACGACGGCATCAAGGTTGGCACACCGCTCGTTGAGGGTGCTAAGGTTACAGGTGAAGTTGTAAAGAACGGTAAAGGCAAAAAAATCAGAGTTTGCACTTACAAGCCTAAGAAGGGCGAAAAGAGAGCAAAAGGTCACAGACAGCCTTACACACAGGTTAAGATTACTTCAATCGAAGCCTAAAAATGACTACGGTAACATTTTTAAAATCAGATGATATAATTTGCGGTTTTGAAATATCGGGGCACTCCGACTTTGCCGAAGAGGGCAGCGATATTGTATGTGCGGCAATCAGTTCTGCCGCATATATGACTGCAAACACTGTCACCGAGATTTTGCATATTAATGCACAGGTTACCGAGGATGACGGTCTTATGAAAGTAAGAATGTCACCGAATGATGCTTTAAAGGCTTGTGATATACTCTCAGGCTTAAAGCTTCACTTAACTGCTCTTTCGGAGCAATACAAAAATTTTATTAAAGTTAAATTTTCGGAGGTGTAAGGTAATGCTTAAAATAAACATTCAGTTATTCGCTCATAAAAAAGGTATGGGTTCTACAAAGAACGGCCGTGACAGTGAATCAAAGCGTCTTGGCGTTAAGCGTGCAGACGGTCAGAAGGTTCTCGCAGGCAACATCCTTGTAAAGCAGAGAGGCACACATATTCACCCTGGTGAAAATGTAGGCAAAGGCTCTGACGATACACTGTTCGCAAAGATTGACGGTGTTGTAAGATTTGAGCGTGTCGGCAAAGACAGAAAGCGTGCAAGCGTTTATCCTGTTGAGCAGTAATCTCAAAATTTATGAGGGTGGATTTTATATCCACCCTTATTTTTTACATTTCTGTTTATACTAATAACAAACAGGTCTGAGATTCTTTACATTTGTACTGATAATTAAACAGCAAAACTGTTACGGAGAAAAATATGTTTGTAGATACAGCGAAAATTAAAATAAAAGCAGGAGACGGCGGTGACGGTGCCGTTTCGTTTCACCGTGAAAAATATGTAGCGGCAGGCGGTCCCGACGGCGGTGACGGCGGCAGAGGCGGCAACATTGTTTTTGTTGCCGATTCCAACCTTTCAACACTTGCCGATTTCCGTTATAAAAGAAAATATGCCGCAAAAAAAGGCGAAAACGGCAGAGGCGGCAGATGCCGTGGTAAAAATGCCGAAGACCTTGTTATCCGTGTTCCTGTCGGAACTGTTGTAAAAGAGGAGAACAGCGGAAGAATCCTTGCCGATGTTTCGGGTGATGAACCTTATATCGTTGCAAAAGGCGGTAAAGGCGGTTGGGGCAATCCACATTTTGCAACTCCTGTCCGTCAGGTTCCCCGTTTTGCAAAACCGGGACTTCCGGGTGAAGAGTTTGATGTTGTTCTTGAACTCAAGCTTCTTGCCGATGTAGGTCTTGTAGGTTTCCCGAATGTCGGAAAAAGTACCCTTGTTTCCGTAGTTTCACAGGCAAAGCCTGAGATTGCGAACTACCACTTCACAACAATCACTCCCGTTCTCGGAGTTGTGTCAATGGGTGAGGGCTCATCATTTGTTATGGCTGATATTCCCGGACTTATTGAGGGTGCATGGCAGGGTACAGGTCTTGGACATCAGTTTCTCCGCCATGTTGAGCGTTGCCGTATGCTCGTTCACATTGTCGATGTTTCGGGCAGTGAGGGCAGAGATCCGAAAGAGGATTTCATAACAATCAACAATGAGCTTAAAAAGTTCAATCCCGAGCTTGCAGAGCGTCCGATGGTTGTTGCAGGCAACAAGTGCGATATGGCAACCGATGAGCAAATTGCAGACTTCAAGAAGTTTGTCGAAGATCAAGGTTATGATTTCTTCCCGATTATGGCGGCAATTCGCTATGATGTTGATCCGCTCCTCAAAAAGATTCAGGAAATGCTTTCAAAACTTCCTCCAATCACTCACTACGAGGCAGAGCCTGCTCCGATTGTGACCGTTGATGATTTTGATGACCATTCTGTTATAATCAAGAATGTGAACGGAATCTATACAGTTGAGGCTGACTGGCTGTTGCAGGTCATGAAGGGTATCAATTTTGACGATTACGAAAGCCTTAACTATTTCCAAAAAGTTCTCATAAACGGCGGTGTAATTGACGCACTCCGAAAAAAAGGCTGTTCGGACGGCGACACGGTTTCAATTTATGAGCTTGAATTTGACTTTATGGATTAATATTGCGTGATACGGAGTTAATATGGAAAATACATCTGTTCATTCATTAGCCGATGAAATTTCTCCGCTTACACTTGCCTTTGTGGGTGACGGCGTCTATGACCTGCTTGTGCGTGAATACCTTGTTCGCAAGGCTAACCGCAGTGTCGGAGAACTCAATAAAATAAAGGTTTCGCTTGTAAACTGCAAAAGTCAGGCTGAATTTGCAAAAATTCTTATGCCGACTCTAACCGAAAAGGAGCTTGCCGTTTATAAGCGAGGCAGAAATGCCGCACCGAAATGTACTCCAAAAAACGGTTCTGTTGCCGATTATCACAGTGCAACGGGACTTGAAGCGCTTTTCGGATACTTGCAGATTAATAAAGAATTTGACAGAATAAATCAGCTTTTTGAAATAATTATACATACTCGTTTCGGGGAGTGATTTTATGCAAATGAATTTAAAACCGAATTCCTGTCTTGCAAAGGCAGGAACACTATTTTTTGATTATCTTGTAATTTTCGCCGGAGCAGTTCTTTACGGCATATCGGTAGCAATGTTTACATCACCTAACAATGTTGCCCCGGGCGGACTTACGGGTGTTGCCACAATGCTCAACTATATGTTCTCGTTGCCGATAGGTATTATGATTTTTGTGATGAACATTCCGCTTTTCATCTGGGGATTTATCGAGAACGGAAAGGGCTTTCTTACAAGAACCCTTGTTGCAACGGCACTTGTTTCGGTTATGATTGATGTTCTTACACCGATTTTGCCTGCATATACGGGCGATACAATTCTTGCCGCAGGATTCGGCGGAGTGCTTAACGGTCTCGGACTCGGTCTTATCTTTTACCGAGGCGGTTCAACAGGCGGTACAGACATCATCGCACTGAATCTTCACAAGCATTTTCCGTTTATTTCAACGGGTACGATAATCCTTGTGTCCGATATTCTTGTGCTATTAATGGTGTTCTTTGTTTATCACAGCATTGAAAATGTACTCTATGCTTTGCTTGTAATTTTTATCAGCATAAAGGTAATTGATGCTGTAAGCTACGGTACTTCAAGAGGTAACGGCAAGCTCATGTTTGTAATTTCGGATAATTATGAAGAAGTGAGTGCCAATATTATGAAAAACCTAAAGAGAGGTGTAACATACCTCAACGGCGAGGGTGCATACAGCGGTAAGGATAAGAAAGTTATTATGTGCGCAGTCCGTCCTCAAGAGGCTTACAAAATCACATCGGGAATCAAAAATGTTGATCCCAATGCCTTTATTATCGTAACGACTGCAGGCGCAATAAAGGGCAGAGGTTTTGTAAATATTGACAGCAACTGAAAATTATACAAAAAACGGTGGCATTTTCGTGTCACCGTTTTCGTTTGTTTTATTTTCTTTTGCTTCCGGGAGTTCTTTTAATTCTGTTGCTGTCCTTGAAAACCCATATTCTCTGCATTTTGTAATTGACCGTCCACAACAAAAGATCGACAATCGCCTTTGTGAGTGTAACGGGAATCGGCAGGAACCAAAGTGCCGATACAATAAGTGAGCTTGCACACATTATGCAGAAAAACAGAATGAAAAATCTGAGTGCCTGTTTTGCTCCGTTATCCGTATTACCGAAGATGACTTTTCTGTTGATGAGAAAATTAATTCCGCCCGAAACAACTCGTGCCATAAGCGTTGCCAGCATAATGTTAAAGAACATATGTGACGGCAGAATATACGCAAAAATCGTGAATAAAACAAGGTCGATTATCGTACAGCCGATTGATGCCGTCGCAAATCTCAACGGAGTTCTGTAGATAAGGTAGGTGTCCTTAATAAGTCGAAAATTGCTGCTGCAGTTTGAGCAATCGGCTATAATGTTCACAAAGTAAAACGGGACTCTCATGTCGGCACATTTTGTGAGAAAATTCATTTCAAAATCAAAACGACTGCCCTTTGTTTTCATCACCGTGTCATACAGAAATGCAGGAATACCTCGCAGTCCAGTTTGAGTGTCCCTGCAGCTTTTGCCCGTAATAACCTTGAAATATGCCGAGGACAGTCTGTTTCCGATTCGTATATTAATCGGCATTTTAGACTTTTTGTAATCTCTTTTGCCAAGAATCAGACTGCCGTTTCTAAGGTCAAGCATACGGCTGATTTTCATAACATCATTTGCAGTATGTTGTCCGTCAGCGTCACAGGTAATGTAGCCCGTGATATTATAAAGATTATCGTGAGCGTATTTGATGCCTGCTTTAAGGCTTGCACCTTTGCCGTTGTTATTTTTCAGGTGAACAAGATGACAGCCAATACTTGTCAATTCGTTAAAATATTCCGATTTGGGATTAAGACCGTCATTGACAACAACAATATGCTCAGCTCCAAAATTCTGTAATTCATTGCAGAGGTTGATTGTATTTCTGTTTTCACAATAAATAGGAATAATTATCGCGTGACTCATGCAGCTGTTCCTTTCATTTTAATATTTTTAGTATACAACAATTTTTCTTTTGTGACAATATTCAATTTTTTTCTATTGTAAACATTGTAACGATTTTTTGCTCAAAAACACAGTTTATGTCATTATTGGCGTTTTAATAAAAAAATATGGCAAAAATGCCAAAAACTATTTAAAAATCATATCATTTATGTTATACTGTATCTCAAGTAAGTTAAAACAGAAAGATGGTGAATTATGTTTAAAAAGATATCAGCAGGAATTCTTTCGGCTCTTATGATTACTGCCGTTGCAGTATCGGGTACGGGCTGCTCACAAACTCAGCCGGCGTCAATTGACTACAAAACAGCCGACAAGGTGGCTGACGGTGCGATTCTTCAAGCATTTTGTTGGGATTTCAACACAATAAAGGAGTCAATGGGGGATATTGCCGCAGCAGGTTTTTCGGCTGTGCAGACATCTCCGATTAACGAGTGTCTTGAGGGCGAAGACGGCGGTATGGATCTTTACGGCAACGGAAAGTGGTACTATCACTATCAGCCGACTGATTTCAAAATCGGTAATTATCAGCTCGGTACTCGTGATGAATTTAAGGCAATGTGCGATGAGGCCCATAAGTATGGTATAAAGGTTATTGTCGATGTAATTGCAAACCACACTACTCCCGCAACCGATGAGGTAAGCGAAGATCTTATTGAGGCCGGCGGCGGAAGTCTTGAAACCCTTTATCACAAGGAGGGCAGAACGCCCCTTAATGATTTCGGCGACAGACTTGCCTGCACCACGCATGAGATGGGAGGACTTCCCGACATCAACACGGAAAGACCTTCGTTTCAAAAGTATTTTTTTAATTACATTAACGATTGTATTGCCTGCGGTGCCGACGGTTTCAGATATGACACGGCAAAGCATATCGGACTTTCCGATGATCCAAAAGAAGATGACGGCTTTAAAAATAACTTCTGGGAAAAAGCAACAAAAGAAGTTGATAACGCAGAAAATCTTTTTATCTACGGCGAAGTGCTTCAGGGCGACAATGACAGACTTGCCAACTATATAAAAGAAATCGGCAGAACCACATCAAGCACCTACGGCAGTAAAATTCGTTCGGGAATTGCAAGCGGCAATATCGACACGGCAGTTGTGTCTGATTATTGGATTGGCAATGCAGACCCGAATATCGTAACATGGGTTGAATCCCACGATAACTACATCAACGACTGCACATACAACAATATCGACAGCGAACAGGTTGTCCTCGGCTGGGCAATAATCACGGCAAGAAAAGACGGAACACCGCTCTTCTTTGACCGTCCGTATAACAGTTCAATCGACAATTCATGGGGCATGAACCGAATCGGCACACAGGGTGACGATATGTACAAGGACAACCGTGTTTCCGCAGTGAATTTCTTCAGAACAGCAATGAAAGGTGAAGACGAAAATCTCGTTAATCCTAACCTTGACTCAACTGCTCTTATGATTGAAAGAGGTACAAAGGGAGCTGTAATTGTCAATACAAATGATGCTCTCAAGGTTGATTTTGAAACAAATCTTGCTGACGGAACATATGTTGACCGTGTTGACCGCAAAACCGAATATACTGTTAAAAACGGTAAGATTACCTGTGATACGGATATCCCTGAAAATTCAGTTGTAGTTCTTTATAATGAGGGATACACTGAATATGCAAGACCTGCAAGTGTTGGTGTTGACTCAAAAACAGAGTTTACATACAGCGATGATACATACGAGGTAACTCTCACCTGTTCAAACACAGATAATGCCACATATTCCCTTGACGGCGGAAAGGCTGTTTCGTACAAAGACGGTGACAAAGTAACAATCAAGCACGGTGACAGCGATGTTTCAAAGCTTGAGCTTCGTGCGGAAAATGCCGAAGGCGTCAAAACTTACGAAAGACTTGAATTCACTTATATGTAAAAGATGAATTTTATGCTATGCTTGCACCGATGTCTGTAATGCAAAACCACACATCGGTGCAGAAACAAAAATAAAAAGACGGAACTTACGACTGCATAATCAAAAGAGATTTAAATTCACCGAATATTATTTTCTTTGACGGTGAAGTATCCGACGATTTGCAGTATTTCCCGACAAAAATCATACAGCAGAATAACGGAGGTAACAAAGCATGAGCGAACTTAAAGGCGCAAAAATGGAAGGAAGCAAAGTGCCGGCAGAGGAAATCAAGAATCCAAACCTCGTAGCCGCTATTGAAAAGATGCAGGATGACAACACAACCGAAAACATCAACAAGATGATTGATGAGGTTATGAAGGCGAAATTCATTCTCCCTGCAAAGGTAACACCAAAGACAGAGGCTAAGACAACCAACGGTCAGACTGTTATGCAGCAGTCAACTCAGGTTCAGTTTAGACTTCTTGAAAACGGCAACAAAGAAAAGTTTTTCGGTGTATTTACGGACACAGAGGAACTTTTCAAGTGGAAAGACACTCAAAATGCACAGAAGGTTGTTACAGACTTTGACAGTATTGCCCAGATGGTAATGGATCCTCTGGCTGATGTAAAGGGCTTTGTAATCAATCCTTTCGGAAAGAGCGTAACATTCCCGAAACAGATGGTTCATTCTTTCAAACAGCAGAAGGACTATATGAAACTCAAAAATCAGACAATCGAGCCGGGTTCACCAATCAGTCTCGGCGAGCCTAAAGAATACCCGATTGATCTTATGGCTGCTCTTATTAATCATTTCAGCACAGAGCCGACAGTAAATGCCGCATATCTTCGCTTGATTGAGCAGAACGGTCAAAAGAGCTACTTCATCGTGGTTGATTTCTTCGGTGATATGGAAAGCACATTCGATGCAATCAGCAAGGTTGCAAATCCGTTCCTTGACGATGAAATCCAGCTTTCAATGATGCCATATTCAATGGATTTTGCAAAAAATGCAGTAAAGGGTGTTGAACCTTTCTACAGAAAAGAAAACTGATTATTTAAATATTGTTTTTGAAAAACATTAAATCCGCTGACAGTTTATGTCAGCGGATTTTTTATGGTTAAAATATGTTGCGACATAGTCAAAAATAAGCTTTATTTAATTAAGTCTACAAAACTCTGCACAATAACTTGTACAAAGAAACAAAAATGTGATAATGAATTGAAAAAACAAGTGCAAAATGCTATAATAAAAGCAATCACATTGCCCACAATTATGAAATGGAGGAATCAAAATGAAAAGAACAAGAAAAATCACGAGCATTATTCTTGCCGCACTCATGGTGCTTTCAGCACTTGTCGTGTCGGCAGGTGGTGTTTCGGCAGCAACATCGTCAGGTTCAGAAGTGTACTTTGACAACTCAAAGTACGGATGGAAGGATGTTTATGTTTACGCATACGGCACAAAGGAAAATGCCGAATGGCCGGGAGAGCTTATGACAAAAGAGGACAGCGGTCTTTATAAGGCAAGCTTTGCGTCTTCTTTTAAATCGGAAAAAATCATCTTCAACAACGGTCTTGAAAAAGGCAATGGCAAGGAGCAGTATCCTGAGGCAGCAGGTCTTTCACTCAAAGCCGGCGAATGTAAAATGCTCACAGCCGAAAAGCAGTGGATTGATTACGGCAAGCCTGATGATCACGCTTACGGTTACACACTTACAGCAAACAATACGGCTTTTTCAACAGAATCACTTGATGTAAAGCTTGCGTTAAAGAATGCCGACAAGGGCTATTACTCAGTTGACGGTTCAGCTAAGAAAGAGTTTGCAAACGGTGATTCGGTAAAAGTCGGTGAGGGCAAAATCGGCAATTCAAAAGTTACGCTTACACTTTATGCAACAGGTGCAGACGGGGTTGAAACGGAGCAGACATATACCTTCAAAAAGACTTTTACAGCGTCAAAGACAACTTTCTCCGCTAAATCAGACGGCCACACAACAGAGCCTGAGGGCGGCTATTACGGCACAAACCCTGAAATGCAGCTCGGCAAGCATAAGACAATCTCTGTTGACGGTGATTTAAGCGACTGGGACAGCTCAATGATTATTGCTCAGGGTGTTGCAAACGATGATCCCCGAGTTTATATGCCTTCTTCAATGCATGAACAGCCGTGGGATGCTTATGCTCTCTACAGTGCATGGGACGACGATAATCTTTATTTCCTGATTGAACTGGCTAACACAACATACATAACTTCTCCCGAGGACAACTTTGCCGCATCAAATGAGGCTCGTCCTTGGAGAAACAGTATTCCTATGTATCTTGCTCTGTCAATTGACCCTGCAAAGCAGGCAACAGGCAAGGCAGTAGGTACAAACAAGGACGGTTCTGTGTATACCAATCCGTTCGTATGGGGTTGCACAAACGGCACTGCAAAAGACGGAGGCACAGGCTTTACAACTCATATAGACACACTTGTTGCATTTGACTCCAACAACTCAAACGGCGGTGCTTCAATCTTCAAGGCGGATACTCAGGACACAGACGGAACATATATGTTCAACTATGACACAAGAATTCCAATCGGTGTAACAAGCTTTCAGGCTCAGGATAATAAAAACGGATTTAAAATCAAATACGCTAACGGAACAAAGAGTACATCACTCTTCGGTATCAACGCTCCAAAGGGCTCAAGAGTATTAGAAGATAACCTCGATATGAACTCAAACTGGGTTGACTTCTTCGATGAAGGTTACAAGAACTCATACGGCTATGTTTACGAAGTTGCAGTTCCGCTCAATACTTTAGGTATTGACCGCAGCTATATTGAAACACAGGGTATCGGTGCAATGCAGATTCTCACATACGGCACATCGGGTATGGATACACTTCCGCATGATCCCTCAGTGCTTGATCAGGCAAATCTTGAGTACAGCTACGATCCTTCAACCTCACACGAAAAAGAAGATATTGACAATATCACAGTTCCGCTTGCAAGAATCGGTGCGCTTCTTCCCGACACAGAAGTAAACGAAGCTCCGTTTGAAGTTAACTTCGGTGCAAACCTCAATTCGGGACAGAGTGCAGGCACACCTATCACACTTTTGGCAGAAAGCTATCACGCTACAGGTGATGTAACTTATTCATTCACAGTTAACGGTGAAACAGTTCAGAACTCAAACACAGATTCATGTGTATGGACTCCGTCGGCTGACGGCACATATTCAATCGGTGTGGTTGCAGTTGATGCAAACGGCAACAAGGCAGAGTCAACAAAGACATTCGTTGTAGGTTCTTCTTCATCGGATGAAACTCTCAAGGGAGATGTTAACCGTGACGGCAGTGTAACTGTTGCTGATGCAACACTTGTTCAGAAATACATCGTAAAGCTTGAAGATTTTGACGCAGAAACAATGAAGATTTCTGATGTAAACGGTAACGGCATTATTGAGATTACAGATGCAACATTGATTCAGAAAATCATAGTTAATCTTGCTTAAACGATAAAATTTAATCTTAAAAACTTTTAAGGCGGTTGTGCATATTCTGCATAACCGCCTTTTGTATAAACCTTGTATGTAAATTAAAGCCTTACGGGAATTCCTTTTTCGTTGAGATATTTTTTAAGCTCGGGAATCGGAATTTCACCAAAGTGAAAAAGTGATGCCGCAAGAACTGCGTCAGCCTTGCCTTCTGTAAAAGCATCATAAAAATGCTCAAGTGCGCCCGCACCGCCGCTTGCAATTACGGGAATGTTCACCTTTTCGGAAACTGCCCTTGTAAGTGCAATGTCATAGCCTTTTTTCTGACCGTCCTCGTCCATACTTGTAAGGAGAATTTCTCCCGCACCGAGTTTTTCGCATTTTACAGCCCATTCAATTGCATCCATACCGACAGGAGTTCTTCCGCCGTTCACATAAACTTCCCAGCTGTCGCCGTTTCTTTTGGCATCTATAGCGGCAACAACGCACTGACTGCCGAATTTATATGCCGCCTCGCTGATGAGTTCGGGACGATGAACAGCGGCTGAATTTACGGACACCTTGTCTGCGCCGGCTCTGAGCAGAACATTGAAATCTTCAACGCTTCTGATACCACCGCCGACCGTGAACGGAATGAAAATTGAATTTGCAACCTTTTCAACCATGTCAATGGTGATGTTTCTTGAATCGCTTGATGCGGTAATGTCGAGAAATACAAGCTCGTCAGCACCCTGTTTGTCATACTGCATTGCAGATTCAACGGGATCGCCTGCGTCAACAAGATTTACAAAACTCATACCTTTTACAACTCTGCCGTTTTTTACATCAAGACATGGAATTATTCTTTTTGCGTACATATTTATTCCTCCCTGCCTTTTACAATGTCAGCAAAATTTCTGAGAATTTTAAGTCCCGTTTTGCCGCTTTTTTCGGGGTGAAACTGAGTTGCAAAAACATTGCCTTTTTCAACAGCGGCGTCAATCGTAACACCGTATTCCGTCTGAGCCGAAACAATGCTCCTGTCGCTTGCGTTCAAAAAATATGAGTGAACAAAATAAACGTATGCATTCTGTTCGATGCCTTTGAAAAGTCTGCTCTTTTCATTGATTTTAAGGCTGTTCCAACCAATGTGCGGAATCTTTAAGCCTTCGCCTGACGGAATCTTTGTGATTGTACCGTCAAAAACCGAAAGACCTTTTACATTCGGACTTTCTTCACTTTCGGGAAAGAGGAGCTGAAGTCCAAGACAAATGCCTAAAAACGGTTTTTCACTGTTTATGTACTCAATAACCGTGTCTTTAATGCCGTATGAATTCATTGTGTCCATTGTATCGCCAAACGAACCGACACCCGGCAAAACAGCACCGTCTGCATTCATAATTTCGTCTTTATCTCTTGTAATCACACATTCACAGCCGATATGCTTTAACGCTTTGTAAACACTGCGGATATTGCCTGCACCGTAATCAATAACTGCTATCATTTTTATCAACTCCGTCATTTGCTTTCTGTTAAACAATTTTACCATACAACATTTATTATTGCAACATAAACCGACGCATATTTCATAATTTCGTAAAATTTACAATAATTTAATTTATATCTTATTGTAAATTGCAAGTTCTTGTGTTAAAATGAATTGGTTAAGACAGTGTGTCTGTTTTTACTATTTATAATGGGAGATATTAAAAAAATGATTACTCATTTGCTCACAAGAATAGATTTAATGATGAATTCCCTCTCAAAGGGACAAAAAAGAATTGCTCTTTTTATTGAAGAGCATTACGATAAGGCGGCATTTATGACCGCATCAAAGCTTGGTGAAACTGTTGGAGTCAGCGAGAGTACGGTTGTTCGTTTTGCAACCGAGCTCGGCTATGACGGCTACCCTAAGCTTCAAAAAGCAATGCAGGAGATGATTCGCAACAAGCTCACATCTGTTCAGCGTATTGAAGTTACCTCCAATCGTATCGGCAATGACAATGTGCTTGACAGCGTTCTTAATCAGGATATCGATAAAATCCGCAGAACAATTGAAGAAACATCTCATGAGGATTTTGCCCGTGCAGTTGATGAAATTTGCAAGGCAGAGCGTATTTACATATTCGGTGTGCGTTCAACAGCCGCAATCGCAAACTTCCTTGCATACTATTTTGAAATGATTTTTGACAATGTGCGTGTTATCACAAGCGGCAGTCAAACCGAAACCTTTGAACAGATTTTCAGAATCACCGACAAAGATGTTATGATCGGTATTTCATTTCCCCGTTACAGTTCAATGTCGGTTGAGGCAATGGACTTTGCCCGTTCAAGGGGCGCTCACGCAATTGCAATCACGGACAGTATGGTTTCTCCTCTTGTTCAGAGTGCTGATTCCGTGCTTATTGCAAGAAGTGATATGGCGTCAATTGTAGACTCGCTTGTTGCACCGTTAAGCCTTATCAACGCTCTTATTGTTGCAACCGTACTTAAAAAGAAGGATGAGGTTTCCGACACATTCCGCAGACTTGAACTTGTGTGGAACCGTGACGGAGTTTACACCAACCGTGACAGAGAAATAATGGGTAATATAGAAGATGATGATAAGTAAAAAAGTTGTGGTAATCGGAGCAGGTGCGGCAGGTCTTATGGCGGGTGCAACTGCGGCGCTCTATGGTGCATCAGTTACGATAATCGAAAAAAACAAGCGTGTCGGCAGGAAAATTATGATAACGGGCAAAGGAAGGTGTAACCTTGCCAACAACTGCGATGTGCAGACTTTTATCAATAATGTTCCCGTAAACGGAAGATTTCTCTATTCTGCAATCAATGCATTTACTCCCGAGGATACAATCGAATTTTTTGAATCCAAAGGACTTAAAACAAAGACCGAAAGGGGAAATCGTGTGTTCCCCGCATCCGACAAATCGGTTGATGTTGTTGATACAATGCATGATTATGCCGTTGAATCGGGTTGTAAAATCGTGTGTGATACGGCTAACGCTCTTATTCTTGAGGACGGTGCCGTTATAGGTGTTAAGTGTGAAGAAAACACCTACTATGCCGACAGCGTAATTATCTGTTGCGGCGGTAAAAGCTATCCGCTTACGGGCTCAACAGGTGACGGCTATACACTTGCAAAACAGGCAGGACACACAATCATTCCGCTCAAACCGTCGCTCGTGCCGTTTACTTCCGGTGATAAACAATGCAAGGATATGCAGGGACTTGCCCTCAAAAATGTTGCGCTCAGAATAGTTGATAAGAACAGTAAAAAGACTGTTTACAGCGACTTCGGCGAAATGCTTTTTACACATTTCGGAATGAGCGGCCCGATGATTTTATCGGCAAGCTCGCACATCCGTGATATTCAGCCCGACCGTTATATTGCGGAAATTGACCTCAAGCCGGCACTTGATTTTGAACACCTCGACAGGCGTATTCAGAACGATTTCAAAGAGAATTCAAACCGTGATGTTTCAAACGCATTTTCAAAGCTTTTGCCGAGAAAAATCATAGTTCCCGTTCTCAAACGCTGGGGAGTTCCCTTTGACAAAAAGTGTAATTCAATTACAAAAGAGGAGCGACACGTTCTTTGCGAAATTCTCAAATGCTTTACGGTTGAAATCAGCGGTTTCAGACCGATTGAGGAGGCAATCATAACCTCAGGCGGTGTAAAAACTTCCGAAATCAACCCGAAAACCATGGAAAGCAAGCTTGTAAGCGGACTGTATTTCGCAGGCGAAGTAATCGACTGCGATGCCTACACAGGCGGTTTTAATCTCCAGATTGCATGGAGTACCGGACGGCTTGCCGGAGAAAACAGTGCATATATCTGATTTGATTATACATAATATATTTGATTGAAAGGATGTAATTTATGTCAATAGCAATCGCTTTGGACGGTCCTGCAGGAGCAGGTAAATCCTCAATTGCAAAAAGAGTTGCAAAGGCACTTGACTGTATTTATGTTGATACAGGAGCGCTTTATCGCACAATCGGTCTGTCGGCAACAAGAAACTCCGTAGCTCCCGAAGATGAAAATGCGGTAAAGAATTTGCTTTCAAAAATCACAGTTGACCTAACATTCAATGAAAAGGGCGAGCAGATTGTTCTGCTTGACAACGAAGATGTGTCCGGACTCATCAGAACTCCGGAGGCATCAATGATGGCGTCAAAAATTTCTGCCATACCGATTGTAAGAGCTTATCTTCTTGATTTGCAGAGAAATATGGCAAAGACGCATGATGTAATTATGGACGGCAGAGATATCGGCACAGTTGTGCTGCCCGATGCACAGGTTAAAATTTTTCTTACAGCGTCCCCCGAGGCAAGAGCCGAAAGAAGATATAAGGAGCTTGTTGAAAAGGGTATGGATGTAAAATACGACGACATTTTAAACGATGTAATAACTCGTGACTACAACGATACTCACCGCAAAACAGCTCCGCTCAAGCCTGCCGAGGGTTGCGTTACCGTTGACACAACAGAGCTTGATTTTGAGCAGTCGGTTGAAAAAATAATTTCCGTTATAAAGGAGAATATCTGATGGGTCAGTCAAAGGCACTTTATGCAGTCGGCAAAGCTGTCTGCAAGCCTATTTTCAAACTTTTGTACAGATATAAAACTATAATTGAAGAGCCGCTTCCGCTTGTTGGAGGCATGATTATTGCAAGTAACCATATATCAAATTCAGATCCGGTTCTTCTCGGTTTGTCGCAGAAAAAGCGCAGACTGTTCTTTATGGCAAAAATTGAACTTTTTAAAAATAAATTCTTCGGTGCGTTAATCCGTGCGCTCGGTGCATTTCCCGTTGAAAGGGGTGCAGGTGACGGCAAGGCTATCAAGACAGGCGAAGACCTTATCCGTGACGGCGAGATTATGACAATCTTTATTGAGGGCGGTCGTTCCAAAACAGGCGAACTTATGCGTCCCCGCAGCGGATGTGCTCTTGTTGCACAGCAGATGCAGGTGCCTGTTGTGCCTGCCTGCATCACAATTGTAGGCAACAAAAAGCATACATTTGCAAAGAGAGTTATCCACTTCGGCAAACCTCTTACACCCGAAAAGCTCGGACTTACTCCGGACAGCGGAAGACGGGAGCTTAAAGGTGCAACAACCATGATCATGGACGAAATCAAAAGAATGAGGGAGCAGGATTTAATTGAGTATAAAAAAGGCTGATTCGGCAGGATTCTGCTTCGGCGTCAACCGTGCAATTAATATCGTAAATGAACTGCTTGAAAAAGGAATAAAGGTTGCAACCCTCGGACCTATTATCCACAATATGGAAATGGTTCACGAGCTTGAAGAAAGAGGATGCACTCCCGTTAAAGCAGTTGACGAGCTTACTGACGATACAACGCTTGTAATCCGTTCACACGGAGTTGAAAAAAGCGTTATTGATTCTCTTGTAAAAAGAGGAATTAACTTTGAGGACGCAACGTGTCCTTTTGTTAAAAAAATCCACAAGATTGTATCAAACACAAACCCTGAAAATGATGTTGTTTTGATTGCAGGAAATAAAAATCATCCCGAGGTTTGCGGTATAATAGGTCATTGTGCAAGTGATTGTTACACATTTAATAACGAGGCAGAGCTTGATGATTTATTGCCAAATATTCTAAAAGAGAATAATAAACAGGTGCAAATTGTCGCACAGACAACATTTGACACACAAGAATGGAAAAAATGTGTAAAAAAGATAAAAAAGCTATGTACAAATGCAAAAATATTTGATACAATATGTAATGCTACGCAAGTTAGGCAAACCGAAGCTTCTCAGATTGCCGCCGAATCCGACTTTATGGTTGTAATCGGCGACAGGCATAGCTCCAACACGGGAAAGCTTTTTGATATATGCAAAAGACAGTGTGAGAACACGGTTCTCATCGAAACCGCTGCCGAGCTTGATTTAAACAAGGTTTCGGTTGCCGAATCAATCGGCGTAACTGCGGGTGCTTCAACGCCTGCAAGGATAATAAAGGAGGTACTGGATACAATGAGTGAAGTAAAATCCGGTGAAACAAATTTTGAACCATCTTTTGAGGAGATGCTTGAGGAGTCCCTCAAAAACTTTAATACAAACGAGAGGGTAATGGGCACAGTTCTGAGCATAGCTCCCAACGAAGTTCAGGTAGATGTCGGCAGAAAGCAGACAGGCTTTATTCCTGCTTCAGAGCTTTCAAACGATCCTAACGCAAGACCCGAAGATGTAGTTAAAGTAGGCGATGTTATTGAGCTTCTTATTATGAAGACCAATGATCAGGAAGGCACTATCATGCTTTCAAAGCGCAGAGTAGATGCACAGAAGGGTTGGGAAGAGCTCAAAGAAAAGGCAGAGTCACAGGAGGTTCTCTCCGGCAAGGTTACTGAGGCAGTTAAGGGCGGCGTAATCGTTCTTTACAACGGCTCAAGAATCTTTATCCCTGCATCACAGGCAACAGCAACTCGTGAAGAGAGCCTTGAAGACCTCGTAGGTCAGGATGTTGATTTCAGACTTATCGAAGTATCACAGAACGGCAGACGCAGAAGAGCTATCGGTTCAATCCGCAGCGTACTCAAGGAGCAGAGAGCTGCTCAGCGTGAAGAATTCTGGAAAACCTGCGAAGTTGGCAAGCGTTACAAGGGCGTTGTTAAGTCACTTACAAGCTACGGCGCATTTGTTGATCTCGGCGGCGTGTTCGGCATGATTCACATTTCAGAGCTTTCATGGACACACATTAAGCATCCGAGCGAGGTTGTTAATGTAGGCGATACAGTTGATGTTTACATAAAGGATATCAATGAGGAAACAAAGAAGATTTCTCTCGGCTTCAAGAATGCTGAAGACAATCCGTGGGAAATCCTCAAGAACAACTATCCCGAGGGAACAGTTGTTAAGGCTACAATCGTTGGTCTTACAACATTCGGCGCATTTGCAAACATCATCCCCGGCATTGACGGTCTTATCCATATTTCTCAGATTGCAAACAAGAGAATTGAAAAGCCCGCTGATGTACTTAAGGTTGGCGATGTTGTTGAAGCTAAGATTACTGCAATCGACTTCGACAAGAAGCGTGTAAGCCTTTCAATGCGTGCACTTCTTCCTGAAGACGAGCAGGCACCTGCTAAGTCTGAAGAAGCTGCTGAATAATCAGAACTTTTGTGGGCATCCGAAAGGATGCCCTTTTGTTTTAAATTAATTTAATCGGGTACAGGCTATGAAACGACTGATTTCCCTTGGTGTGGCTGTTATGCTTATCACACTTCTCGGTGTGTGCAGAAGCCGTGCGTATGATGAATACAATCTAACTGACCTTGCCGCTTGTTCGTCTGTAAAAAGTGACAGCAACGGCAAGGGCGGATTTGTGTGCGCCTTTTCGGGAAATACAGTGTTTTCAGCAAGGCTTGTACCCGATTTTTCTGCATACAATTTTTCTGTCGGCGGTCGGATAAGGAGTGTGTCGCAGAGCGGAAACTACACTTATGCACTTGTTTTTGACGATGCTTTCACTAATAAATATTCAGTGTATTCTCTTAATCTTGATAACGGAAATGTTTCACAGAACACTTTTGTTGACGAAAATTTTATGACCAGTTCCTTTTCGGTAACAGATAATCGCATTTACTATATCAAGACCGACAGCCTGAAATCTTATGTTGCGTGCAGGAATTTTTCATCTGATAAAAAGTCGAAAATAACTTTTTCAGACAATGTAAACGAGGTTTTTAATAATAACGGAAAGTCATACGCAAGACTTTGTGACGGTTCAATTTACAAGCTCTCGCAATCGTCATCAACCTATGTTGCCGATACAGGTGAACTTAAAAATATTTATAACGCAGGAATAAACAGAGTTATAAACGAAGACGGATTCATCGTTTCGCTGTCAGATAATTCAAGGGATTATGTTTCAAATGCCGCAGCCGAAAATGTCTCGGTATCTGACGGAAAAGTATATTCTGCCGTGAATTATCGACTTAATCTGAAAACATCCGAAAAAACAAAAAGCGTGTCAATTCCCGACAGAGCAACGGCTGTTGTATCTTACAAAAAGCAATGTGCTGTTTTGCTTGATAACGGAACGGTTCAGGTATTTGGTTCGGCTGATTTTGAAGAAAAGAAAACAAATGGCAATGACGGCAGTAACGACAATCACAATTCTTCTAAATCAGATATTCAACCAAATAATTCCGAATACCTGTTTTCTGACGGGAAAGTTTACGGGATTTACAGCGGAGAAACCGTTGCCGATTTCAAAAACAAAACTTCTGCCGAAAATGTATATAAGGCGGACGGTACGATTGCAAAGAGCGGAAAGCTGAAAACGGGATTTACTGCCCTTATAGATTCAAAGACTTATGTCATTGCAGTTCGCGGAGATGTGACGGGCGAGGGCAATGTAAATTCAAAGGATGTCACGCTTTTGCAAAAATATCTCTGTGATAATGCAGAATTAGACGGTGCATATCTCAAAGCCGCCGATTTTAACCTTGACGGCGAAGCAGATAACCGTGACCTTGTCTTAATTTCAAGACAAAAAAATTGACAAAACAAAAACCGCCCCAATCGGAGCGGTTTAATTTATTTTGTCAGAAATAAACTTTATCAGTCCATTTCCCAGTTGTGCCATACATTCTGGATATCATCGTTATCCTCGAACATATCAAGCATCTTCTGCATCTTAGTTGCAGTTTCTTCGTCCTCAAGCTTTGTATATGTGCTTGGAACCATTTCAATTTCAGCAGAAACGAATGTGTAGCCGAGCTTTTCAAGCTCATCTCTTACAGCGCCGAAATCATCTGTTTCTGTGTAAATTGTAAATACATCATCGTCAGCCTCAAAGTCTGATGCACCGCACTCAAGAGCATCGCTCATCACGGTATCCTCATCCTTTTCAAGGTCCTCACGCTCAATAACGAGAACGCCCTTCTTTGAGAACATAAAGCTTACACAGCCCTGTGTACCCATATTGCCGCCGAATTTATCAAAGTAATGTCTTACTTCGCCTGCTGTTCTGTTTCTGTTGTCTGTAAGTGCCTCAACAATTACGGCAACGCCGCTTGGACCGTAGCCCTCATATGTAACAGCCTCGTAGTTTGTTGAATCTGCATCGCTTGACGCCTTCTTGATGATTCTTTCAATGTTGTCGTTAGGTACATTTGCAGCCTTTGCTTTTGCAATACAATCCTTGAGTTTTGAGTTAACGGAAGGATCGGCACTTCCGCCATCCTTGATTGCAACAATAAGTTCTCTGCCGATTTTTGTAAATACTTTAGCTCTTGCGGCATCGTTCTTACCTTTTTTCTGCTTGATTGTACTCCATTTGTTATGTCCTGACATTAATATCATTCCTTTGTCAATAAAGTATAATTATCTTATTAAGTATATCACACACACCTTTATGATGTAAATAAAAAAAGTTATTACAGTTTTGTAATAACTCCATTGTCAAATATCGCCTGTGGTGCTATAATCTATGTTGTAGAAAATAAATGCCGATAAATTTGATGTAAATATAAAAAATAAAGCTTAAATGCCGAAAATATAATTTTACGAAGGGAGTTTTTGAAATGATCAGATCTATGACGGGTTTCGGAAGATGTGAAACCGTTATCAACGGTCGGGAGATTACCGTTGAAATCAAAAGCGTGAATCACCGCTATTTTGAATTTTCCTGCAGAACCCCAAGAAGTTACGGATTTCTTGACGACAAACTTAAAAACTATGTAAATTCAAGGGTTTCACGAGGCAAGATTGATATGTTCGTATCAATCGGTGCGTCCGATGAAGAACCCTGTGATGTAACTGTTAATCATCAGCTTGTTTCGGGATATATCAACGCTTTTAAGGAAATCAGTGAAAAGTACGATATTCCGAATGATGTCTCAACAGTTTCACTTTCACGCTTTCCCGATGTTTTTACGGTTCACAAAGCGCCTGAGGACGAGGATCAAATTACTGCCGATGTTCTTTCAGCCGCAAAGATAGCAGTTGATGCTTTTGTTGCAATGCGTGAAACAGAGGGCGAGAAGATGAAAGAGGACATTCTTTCAAGAGCCAACACAATTCTTTCTGTTGTAGGTGAAATTGAGGAGCGTTCTCCGCAGACTGTTGCCGAGTATGAACAAAGACTTATGGAACGCATCAAGCAGACGCTTGCTGAAAATGATGTCAAGGTTGATGAGCAGAGGGTTCTCACAGAGGTTGCCGTATTTGCGGATAAGGTAGCCGTTGCGGAGGAAACCGTAAGACTTCGCAGCCACTTTGACCAGCTTTCAAAGTTCCTTGAATATGACGAGCCTGTCGGCAGAAAAATTGACTTTATCATTCAGGAAATGAACCGTGAGTCAAATACAATCGGTTCAAAGGTTCAGGATGCAATTCTTGCACATAAGGTTGTTGACATCAAGAGTGAGATTGAAAAAATCCGTGAACAGGTTCAGAATATCGAATAAGGTGAACAGATGAAGCTTATTAATATCGGTTTTGGTAATCTTGTCAGCTCCGACAAGATTGTTGCAGTAGTTGCTCCGGAATCTGCTCCCGTAAAGCGAATTGTTCAGGATGCAAAACAGAACAATCTGCTTATTGATGCAACCTGCGGACGAAAATGCAAATCGGTGATTGTTGCCGAGAATAATCATGTTATTCTCTCGGCAATTTCATGTGAGGCAATTCAGAACAGAACGGACGAAAGTGAGGAAAACAAGGATGAGCATTAACAGAAAAGGAAATCTTATTTTGTTTACCGGTTCATCGGGTGTAGGCAAGGGTACAATAATCAAGGAACTTCTTGACCGTGACAAAAATATCCGTCTTTCGGTTTCAAACACAACAAGAGAACCGAGAGAGGGAGAGATTGACGGGGTTCATTATAACTTTTTGACAAGAGAACAGTTCAACGATGTTCTGAAAAAAGACGGCTATCTTGAACATGCAGAGTTTTGCGGTAATCTCTACGGTACACCTAAAAAGCAGGTTGAAGATATGCTCAATCAGGGTTATGATGTTCTGCTTGAGATTGAGGTCAAGGGCGGACTTCAGATTCTTGATAAATATCCCGACATTCTCAGTATATTCATTCTTCCGCCTTCAATGGAGTCGCTTGAAAGACGACTTCGCAGAAGAGGTACAGAGGATGAAGAAACTATTCGGAAAAGGCTTGCACAGGCTGCCGAGGAAATCAGCTACAAGGACAGATATAAGTACAATGTGGTAAACGGCGACCTTGAAACAGCAATAAATGAGGTTCTCGATATTCTTCATAAAGAGGATGAAAACCTCATTAAATAATATACAAAGAAAATTAACATAAAATATTTTAAGAGGAGAATTATTATGCATAAAGTTGATGTGGATTCATTATTACAGGGTAAGCAGAGTAAGTACGCACTTGTTGTAGGTGTTGCAAAAAGAGCAAGAGAAATTACTCAGACTTTTGAAGAGGAACAGATTGTAACAGAGGATAAGCCTGTTCTTATCGCAATCAAGGAAATCGAAGGTCATGAAATCAACATTCTTGAGCCTGACGAAGATGAACTCTGATTTAACAGTCAAAGTTGCCGTTGAAAACACAACATATGTTTTCGACAAATTATTTGACTACCTTGTACCGTCTGCCTTTACCGATTTGGTTCAGGTCGGCAAAAGGGTTCTCGTTCCGTTCGGCAGAGGCAACAAAAAGAAACAGGGAATAATTTTTGAGCTTTCTCCCGTGAGTAATGACATTTCGGTTGAAAAGCTCAAAAGCATTTGTTCCGTTCTTGATGACGAACCTGTCCTGTCAAAAGAACTTTTGAAGCTTGCCGAGTTTATGAAAGAGCATTATTTCTGCACCTATTATGATGCGGTAAAAACAATGCTCCCTGCGGGTATAAATTACAAAATCACAACGCTTTACGGTGTTCGTGAGGGTGTAGATGAAGAAGAGCTTTCCGAGGAACAGCAAAGAATTTTTGCTTACCTTCATTCAAAAAGAAAAGCCGTAAAGTCCGATAAAATTCTTGACGATTTCGGATTAGATAACACGGTTATTCTTGAAGATATGGTAAAGTCGGGATATCTTTACAAATCAGATGAGGCTTTCAGAAAGGTTTCGGATGCGGTTATGAAAATGGCTGCTCCGACCGAACTTGCCGACAGCGACAATATCAAGCTTACCGAAAAGCAGAAAGCCGTTCTCGACCTTATCAAAATGACAGGCGGAACTTCCGTTAAAGAGGTTTGTTACTTCACGGGTGTCACAACAGGCGTTACGGACGCACTTTATAAAAAAGGTCTTATCTACTACTATGACGAAGAAGTGTTCCGTATTGAGGACAGGACGAAGGACGAAAGTCTTGCCCCTGTTGCGTTGTCAAAACAACAGCAGACAGCCTGCGATAACCTCTATGCCGAATATGCCGATTCAAAACCGCATACAAGCCTTTTGTTCGGTGTTACAGGTTCGGGAAAAACAAGCGTTTTTATGAAACTGATTGAGCGTGTAATAAACGATAACAAGGGAATCATCGTTATGGTGCCTGAAATTTCGCTTACACCGCAGTTTGTTTCAACCTTTTCAAAGCGTTTCGGAGAGCAGATTGCCGTATTTCACAGCGCACTTTCACTCGGTGAAAGGCTTGATGAATACAAGCGTGTAAAAAAAGGTCTTGCAAAAATCGTTATAGGAACACGAAGTGCCGTGTTTGCTCCGTTTGAAAAAGTCGGTCTTATCATAATGGACGAGGAACAGGAGTACAGCTATAAGTCTGAAAGCTCCCCCAGATATCATGCAAGAGAAATCGCAAAATTCAGATGCAGCTACGATAATGCCTTGCTTGTTTTAAGCTCGGCAACTCCGTCGGTTGAATCCTACTACTACGCAAAAAACGGAAGATATTCGCTTAACACGCTCACCGAGAGATACGGCGATGCGGTTTTGCCGAAGGTTGTTGTCGCAGACATGAATGTTGAACAGCAAAACGGCAATGTAACGGGATTTTCCGAAACCTTGCTTGAAAATCTGCGCTATAATCTTGAAAATAACAAGCAGTCAATTCTGCTTTTAAACAGACGGGGATACAACACCTTTGTAACCTGCCGAATGTGCGGTGAACCTGTTGTGTGTCCCAACTGTTCAATATCGCTCACATATCACAGCGCCAACCGCAGAATGATGTGTCACTACTGCGGATATTCCGTGCCTTATACGGAAGAATGTCCGTCCTGCCACAGCAAATCTTTAAGATTTGGCGGAACCGGCACTCAAAAGGCTGAAAGTGAAATTTCAGAGCTTTTTCCCGATGCAAGAATATTGCGTATGGATACCGACGCAACATCTTCAAAATCATCCTATGAAAAGATGATAACGGCATTTGCAGACGGTAAGTACGATATTCTTGTGGGAACACAAATGGTTGCAAAGGGACTCAATTTTCCCAATGTGACGCTTGTGGGTGTCCTCAACACTGACTATATGCTGTATGCCGATGATTACAGAAGCTACGAAAGAACATTTTCTCTTTTAACTCAGGTAGTCGGCAGAAGCGGCAGAGGTGCGTCAAAGGGTATGGCTGTTATTCAGTCCTACACTCCCGACAACCTCATAATCTCTATGGCGGCAAGGCAGGATTATCTTGCCTTTTACAGCACCGAAATTCAGGTCAGAAAAGCAATGCTTTATCCGCCTTTTGCGGATATCTGTCTTATCGGCTTTTCGGGTGAAAAACAGCAGCTTACAATGAAAGCGGCTAACAGCTTTTTGCAGTGCTTTGTCAGTCACGCAAGAAGCGAATACCCTGCCATGCCTTTGAGAATACTCGGTCCGTCACCTGCAAATGTTGTGAAAGTGAGCAACAAATTCAGATATAAACTTATAATAAAATGTAAAAATAACCGTGATTTCAGAGGACTGCTCTCAGCGGTTATGACAGAATTCGGAAAGAATAAGGAATTTGGAAAGGTCAGTACATATGCGGATATGAACGCTCTGACCTTTTAGTGAAAGGATATAATTTATGGCTTTAAGACAAATTGTAAAAGAGGGCGACAGCGTTCTCACAAAAAAATGCAGACCTGTCGTAAAGTTTGATGACCGCCTTGCAGATCTTATTGACGATATGATTGAAACTTTGCACAAGGCTGAGGGAGTGGGACTTGCCGCTCCTCAGGTCGGAATTTTAAGAAGAGTTGTGGTTATTGATGTTGGCGAAGGTCCGATTGAGCTTGTAAACCCGAAAATCATCGCTTACAGCGGCAAGCAGGAAACTCTTGAGGGTTGTCTTTCAATCCCCGGCAAGTGGGGTTACACAGTAAGACCTGATTATGTAAAGGTTAAGGCTCAGGACAGACATGGTGACGAATTTGTTATTGACGGCAAGGATTTGCTTGCAAAGGCTTTTTGTCACGAACTCGACCATCTTGAGGGAATTCTCTTTACTCAGGTTGCAACAAGAATGTTGACTCCTGCCGAAATTGAAGAAATGAATAGCTGATAAACAGGTGAAGATATGAAAATAATTTATATGGGTACTCCGGATTTTGCCGTACCTGCACTCAAGGCTCTTGCAAATTCGGAACATGAGGTTTGTGCCGTGTTTACACAACCCGACAAGCCGAGGGGAAGAAAGATGATAATGACTCCTCCCGATGTCAAGGTGTGCGCAGAAAAGCTGAACATTCCCGTGTATCAGCCCGAAACCTTTAAGGACGGCAAACCTCTTGAAATTATCAAAAAATATAATCCCGATGTCATTGTTGTTGCGGCTTACGGAAAAATTCTTCCGAAGTCGGTTCTTGACTCTGCAAAGTACGGCTGCATCAATCTTCACGGCTCGCTTTTGCCTAAATACAGAGGCGCATCTCCTATTCAGCAGAGCGTATTAAACGGTGACAGGGAAACCGGTGTAACGGCTATGCAAATGGATGTCGGACTTGACACAGGTGACATTCTGAAAGTTGTCAAAACGGAAATCGGTGTGAACGAAACCTCGGGAGAGCTTTTTGACCGTCTTTCTCTTATGGGCGGAGAGCTTATTCTTGACACCCTTTCTGCTCTTGAAAAGGGCGAAATCACTCCGATTAAGCAGGACGAAAGCCTTGCAACTCACACTTCAAAAATTGACAAATCACTTTGTCCGATTGATTTTACAAAACCGGCCTTTGAGGTGCATAATAAAATCAGAGGACTTAATCCGTGGCCGATTGCCACAACCGAAATTAACGGTAAAAAGATAAAGGTTCACTCTTCTTTGCTCTGTGAAAAGAGCGGAAAAGCGGGAACTGTAATCAGCACAAAACCGCTGATTGTTGCCTGCGGTGAAAAGTCGGTTGAGCTATGTGAAATTCAGCCTGAGGGCAAAAAGAAAATGACCGCCGAGGCATTCCTTGCCGGCCACAGGCTTTCTGTCGGCGATGTAATCGGTTAAAAATTCCCGTCTGCAATATGCAGACAGAAAGGTGTTTGATTTATGGGATTCTTTTACGGATTTGATATGACCTATCTTGTGTTTATTGTTCCTTGTATCATAATAACATTGATTTGTCAGGTCAAAGTTAAAACAACTTTTTCAAAATATTCACAGATAAGAAATTCAAGAAATATGACAGGTGCTCAGGCGGCTGAATATGTTCTTCGTCAGCACGGTGTAACAGGCGTCAGAATTGAACATGTTGCAGGCAGTATGACAGACCATTTTGACCCGAGAACAAATGTAATCAGACTTTCCGACACGGTTTTTAACAGCACTTCCGTTGCGGCTGTAGGCGTTGCCTGTCATGAGGCAGGTCATGCAGTTCAGCACGCAGAAAATTATCTGCCTAACAGAATCCGTTCGTTTATTCTTCCTGTTGCAAGACTCGGTTCAAGCCTCAGTTGGATTTTTATTATAGTCGGTTTTTGTTTTACACAGAGAGTAGGTTTTGTATTTCTTTATATAGGTATAATCCTGTTTGCACTTTCCGTACTCTTTACAATCGCAACACTTCCCGTAGAGTTTAATGCATCAAAAAGAGCGCTTGAAACAATCAGAAACGGCGATCTTCTTTACGGTGAAGAATACACAGGAGCAAAGAGAGTGCTTCAGGCAGCTGCAATGACATATGTTGCAGCGGCTCTTACTGCAATTATGCAGCTTTTAAGATTAATTATAATTGCGAACAATCGCAGAAGATAATTTATTTTGGAGATTAAAATGGCAAACACACGCAATATTGCACTGAATGTGCTGCTTAAAATTGAAAATGAGGGAGCATATTCAAATATTGCTTTGAATAATGCCATAAAGGAAAACCGTCTTTCGGGTGTTGACAGCTCTTTTGTGTCAGCACTCGTTTACGGCGTTTTGGAAAGAAAAATTACGCTTGATTATATTATCAGGTCTTATTCTAAAATTCCGTTAAGGAAAATTGAAACAAAAACAAAAAATATTCTTCGCCTTGGAATACTCCAGCTTTTGTTTATGGACAAAGTTCCCGACAGTGCGGCAGTCAACGAAAGCGTTAATCTTGCCAAAAAGCACAAACTTCAGAAATCATCGGGTTTCATAAACGGAATTCTTCGTAATATCACAAGGGCAGATGATAAATATACATTACCCGATGAAAAGGACAGGGTTCGATATCTTTCGGTAAAATATTCTGTTCCCGAAAATATTGTGAAATTGTGGGTTAATTCTTACGGAGAAAATAATGCCGAACAGCTTTTGACATCTCTTAACGGAAGAGCCAAAATCTGTTGTCGTGTTAATACCCTCAGAACAGATGCAGACACATTAATTAAGAAATTATCCGATGAGGGCGTTGTTGCGGAAAAAATTCCGTTTATTGACAACGCACTCTATCTTGAAAATACAGGCTCGGTTGAAAGACTCAGAGCGTACAAGTCCGGACTTTTTCATATTCAGGATGCGTCAAGCCAGCTTTGTGTGAATTTTCTTGACGCAAAGCCTCGCAATATTATGCTTGATGTATGTTCCGCACCGGGCGGAAAGTCGTTTTCGGCGGCTCAGTATATGAACAACCGTGGCAGAATTTTTTCCTGTGATATGTTCGACCATAAGCTGAAACTGATTTCGGCAGGTGCTAAAAGGCTTGGCATCACTTGTATTTCAACGCTTCTGCGTGATGCGTCAACCAATGACACGGCACTTCCTGTGGCGGACAGAATCCTTTGCGATGTTCCGTGCAGCGGTCTTGGAATCATGTCAAGAAAGCCCGAGATCAGATACAAGGATGACCTTATTTCCAACGATTTGCCGGATTTGCAGTACAGGATTCTCTGTGCAAGTGCGGATAATCTGGCAGTAGGCGGTAAGCTTGTCTATTCTACCTGTACATTGAATCCTGATGAAAACAATAAAAACACAAAGCGTTTTCTTGAGGAACATCCCGATTTTTACGAAATACCGTTAAAACTTCCAAACGGAATTACCCGTGCATTTGATGAAGAACCATACGAAATAACACTTATGCCGCACACCTGCGGAACAGACGGATTTTACATCAGCTTATTCGGAAAGAAGGCGTCAAATTGAATAATTTAACGGATATCAAGTCAATGACGCTTGATGAGCTGACTGAATTTGTCACAGAAAACGGTTTTCCAAAATTCAGAGCAAAGCAGATTTATGATTGGTTGTACAAAAATGTGACCGATTTTGACAATATGCGTAACATTCCTGCCGATTTAAAGGCTTTTTTGAAATCAAGTAGTTACATTTCTGTTGCAAATATTGAAAAAAAACTTGTTTCAAGGTATGATAAAACAGTCAAGTACCTTTTTTCGTTTAATGACGGCGAATGTGTAGAGTCTGTTGTAATGAGTTACAAGCACGGATATTCAATCTGTATCTCAACACAGGTTGGCTGTAAAATGGGTTGTACATTTTGTGCAACAGGCAAAAGCGGTTTTTCACGGAGTCTTGCACCGTCGGAAATGCTCGGACAGATTGAGGCCGCACAGCGTGATCTTAACATAAGAATTTCTAACATTGTTCTTATGGGAATGGGTGAACCGCTTGATAATTTTGATAATGTTGTAAAATTTCTCCGACTTGTTTCGTCCGACAACGGTCTTAACATTGGAATGCGACATATTACGCTCTCAACCTGCGGTATAGTTCCGAAAATTTATGAGCTTGCAAAACTTCATCTCGGAATAACGCTTTCCGTTTCATTACACGCGCCGAACGATGAGATAAGGCAGCGAACAATGCCCATTGCAAGAAAATATTCTATTGAAGAATTATTAAAGGCTTGTTCAGATTATTTCAAAACAACAGGTCGCAGAGTTACATTTGAATACTCTATGATAAGCGGAGTTAATGACAGCGATGAAAACGCAAGAGAGCTTGCAAAACGACTTGAGGGGACACAAAGCCATGTTAATCTGATCCCCGTCAATACTGTTGAGGGAACAGGCTACTTAAAAAGCAATATTAAAAGACAGCAGGCATTCATAAATATTCTTGCTGCTAAAAATATCGGAGCAACCGTGCGCAGAACACTCGGAAGTGACATAAACGCATCGTGCGGTCAGCTCAAAAGAAAGCATATTGAAGAAGGAGGTAAATAACTTGGAAGTATTCAGCAAAAGTGATATCGGACTTGTTCGTAATCAGAATCAGGATGACTGTCGCTTCGGAGTTATTTCTCCCAGCTGTGTCTGGGCAGTTGTGTGTGACGGAATGGGCGGTGCAAACGGCGGTAATATTGCCAGCGCAACGGCAGTTGATTATATCAGCACCAAAATTACCGATTTGTACAAAGATGATATGACCAAGGAGCAGATTGGCGAGCTTATGGCAGAAATTGTTGTCAATGCCAATATGAAAGTCTTTGAAATGTCCATGAAAGATCCCGAGCTCACGGGTATGGGAACTACATGTGAATTTGTCTTTGTAAAAGATACAACCGTTCATGTTGTTCATGTCGGTGACAGTCGCACATACGCTATCAGAGGCGGTAAAATCAAGCAGCTTACAGAGGATCATTCCGTTGTTCAGGAAATGGTTCGAAGAGGTGAGATTACATATGAGCAGGCGCAAAATCATCCGAACAAGAACTTTATAACAAGGGCACTCGGCATAAAACCGTCCGTTCGCCTTGACTATATTGAAGCCAACTTTATTTACGGTGATGTTCTTCTCATCTGTACCGACGGACTTTCAAATTGCGTTACAACAGGAGATATGGTCAAAATCTGCCATGAAAACCGTGGCGAAGGTCTTATCACAAAGCTTGTTGACAAGGCGAAAGACGGCGGAGGTTCTGATAATATCACAGCTACCGTAATTTACTAAGGATAGGAGTTGACCGTTTTGGATAAATATTTGGGCAAAAGACTTGACGGAAGATATGAAATCCACGAGCTTATCGGTGTCGGCGGTATGGCAAATGTTTACCGTTGTACCGACACAGTCGATGACCGTGAAGTTGCCGTAAAAATTCTTAAAGACGAGTATCTCAACAATGAGGAGTTTATCCGCCGTTTCAAAAATGAATCAAAAGCCATCGCAATGCTTTCACATCCAAATATTGTAAAGGTGTATGATGTAAGCTTTGGCGATATGATTCAGTATATTGTAATGGAATATATTGACGGCATTACCCTCAAAGAATATATTGATCAGCAAGGCATTATTGAGTGGAAAGACGCAATCCACCTGACTGCACAGATTTTAAAGGCTTTACAGCACGCTCACGAGTGCGGAATTGTACACCGTGATATAAAGCCGCAAAATATTATGCTGTTGCAGGACGGTACAATCAAAGTTACCGATTTCGGTATTGCAAGATTTTCCGATAAATCAACACGCACAATGACGGAACAGGCAATCGGCTCTGTTCACTACATTGCCCCTGAACAGGCAAGAGGTGACGCAACTGACGGAAAAACGGACATTTATTCTGTCGGTGTAATGCTCTATGAAATGCTTACGGGAAAGCTTCCGTTTGACGGTGACAGTGCCGTTACAATTGCGCTTATGCAGTTGCAGTCAACACCGAAGCATCCCCGTGAAATCAATCCGGGAATCCCGATAGGTCTTGAGCAGATTACTATGAAGGCAATGGAAAAGCTTCCGTCCGACAGATACACTTCTGCCGCAGAAATGCTTTCTGATATCGAAAGATTCAGACTTAATCCGTCAATCGTTTTTGATTACGGCAACAAGTCTTTTGTTGATAATCAGCCCACAAAGTTTGTTCACTCTCTGCGTGACAGCAGGGTAAGAAATAAAATTGACAACGAGGCAACCAAAGTAGTTGATATGCCGCAGGACGATGTTGTTGTTAATGAAGAACAGTTTGCCGATGAGGATTTTGTAAAGGAACATAAGCCGTCCTACTATGCAGTCAAGGGTATTGTAATTGCGGCTGTTGCAGTATGTGCAATTTTCTTTGCGCTTGCAATGTTCAGAGGCTGCTCAACCTCACAGGCTAAGGATGTTGAAGTTCCCGATTATGTCGGCAAATCCTTTGTTTCAATAAAAGAAAATAACCCGAATGATTTCAAGTTTGAGGTTAAGAGTGAATATGATGAGTCAAAGGAAATGGGCGTAATTCTTGATCAAGAGCCTAAGGGCGGTTCAATGAAGGTTAAGTCAGGCTCAACAATCACGGTAACCGTAAACGGAACGGACACAGAGGTTTCTGTTCCTTATGTAACCAATTACAGCGAAAAAGAGGCTTCTCAGGCTCTCAAGGAAAAGAATCTTATTCCTGAAATTGTCTATGTAGAAAACACTAAAACACCAAAGGGCTACACAATTGAGTGTTTCCCGAAAGCAGGTGTAAAAACTACAATCGGTTCAACGGTATATGTATATATTGCAAGCGGTGAGAGAACCAAACAGGTTACACTCCCGTCGGTTGACGGACTTATGCTTTCCGAAGCAAAGCAGACTCTTGTTGATCTCGGACTTACCGTTGAAACAGTACAGGATGATGAAAGCAAAGAACCAAAGGATACAGTCCTCGGTATGTCGCCTCTCCAGTACGGCAAGGTTGATGCAGGTTCTGTTGTAACCCTGACTGTAAGTTCAGGACTCGGTGACGAAAACACGGTTAATATCTTCGTTGACCTTCCGTCGGATGTTGAAGATTCAGTCGATATGACTGTAATTGTTGACGGTGCGGTTGATTCCCGTAATTCAAAGACGCTTGTTCCGAAATATAACAAGACCTATACTCTTGAGCTCAAGGGCTCAGGCACTTCAACTGTAGTAATTCAGCTTGACGGTCAGGCTTACAGAGAGTATTCGGTTGACTTTGCATCGGCAGCGGTAACCACTACGGCGTCACATGATTATGTCCGTGCGACAACCGCTCCTCCCGAAACCGAACCGTCGACACAGTATTACACAGATCCGTATGTAGCGCCTGACACGACCGTTCAGCCGGTTACGGATGATCCTGAACTTTAATCGGTGAAGTATGGATACTAAAAGCGGAATTTTAATGAAATCAATCGGCGGATTTTACTATGTCCGTGCCGATGGCGAGGATTACGAATGTAAGGCAAGGGGGAGCTTTCGCAAAAGCGGAAACTCTCCCGTAGCGGGGGACAGGGTAAATATATCTGTTCCGAATGACGGCTTTTGTGCGATAGAAGAAATTCTTCCACGCAAAAACAAGCTCCGCAGACCTGCTCTTGCAAATCTTGATATTCTTCTTCTCGTGTGTTCAACTGTTGAACCGTTGCCGAATTTTACGATTATTGACAAAATGACTGCGGCGGCGGTAAACAATAATATGGACCCCGTAATTGTCGTTACAAAAAATGATCTGGAAAACGGAGATAAGATTGCCGATATCTACAGACACGCAGGTTTTGAGGTTTTTCTCTGTTCGGAAGATGATTCTTCACAAACCGAAGAACTCAAAAGCTATCTGTCCGGCAAGGTTTCAGCCTTTATCGGTAACAGCGGTGTCGGCAAGTCCACATTGCTCAATAAGCTTTTTCCATCGCTTTCTCTTGAAACAGGGCAGACAAGCAAAAAACTCGGCAGAGGAAGACATACAACAAGAGTTGTTGAACTGTTTGAACTTGACGGTTGTTTTGTGGCAGACACACCCGGATTTTCAACCGTCGATCTTCAGCGTTACGAAATGATTGACAAAAGCCGGTTGCAATATTGCTTTCCTGAATTTGAAAAATATTTAGGTGACTGTATGTTCACTTCATGTTCGCATACCTGTGAAAAAGGCTGCAGGATTCTTGAGGCGCTCTCTGACGGTGAAATTGAAGAAACCCGTCACCGCAGTTATGTTCAGATGTATAACGAGGTCAAGGACATTAAATCATGGCAGATAAAGGAGTAATTATGCGTTGTGTGATTATTGCAGGCTCGCCTGACACAAATTCGGATTTTTTGTCCGAGGTTATAAAACCTGATGACTATGTGATATGTGCCGACAGAGGCTGCAATTTTGCAAAACAGGCAGGCATTACTCCGAACCTTGTTGTAGGAGATTTTGATTCCGAGCCTGATGTACTGTTTCCAAACTGCGAAACGGTCCGACTTATTCCCGAAAAGGATGATACTGACACAATGCACTCTGTTGACCTTGCACTTGAAAAAAGGTTTGACGAAATAGCAATTCTCGGTGCATTGGGCGGTCGCTTTGACCACAGCTTTGCAAATGTGGCAGTTCTATCTTATATTCACGAACACGGAAGTAGGGGCGTTCTCCTTTCTGAAAAAGAGAAAATAGAATTTCTTCCCGTAGGTCATTATGAATATAAAAACTTTAAAGGCAAAACATTTTCGCTTTTTCCTTTCGGATGTCCGAGTGTCTGCGTAAGCTATTCGGGAACAAAGTATCCTCTTGAAAAATACTGTGTTTCAAGCAGCGTTACTCTGGGTGTTTCAAATGTATTCACTTCCGATATGACAACAATTGACATATATGACGGAAATGCAATACTTATAATTAATTTGATAGACTGTTAAAATTACAGCTTGACATTGTTTGCAAATGTATCTTGTATATGTCAAAAGCAGTGTCAACATTATATGGGGGTATAGCTCAGCTGGGAGAGTGTCTGACTGGCAGTCAGAAGGTCACGGGTTCGAACCCCGTTATCTCCACCACATTTTTTATACAACAATATTTGCAAAGAATTTGCTTTGTAAGGCTTTGCAATAACAAAATTGTAACTATATTAACACCTTTAAGTCTTGAAAAGAAATATGTTTTTATGGTATAATTCTTTTCAGACAAAATTTGAAATTGATACTTATTTGGAGTTGAGTAATAATATGTCATTGTGTATGGGATGCATGCAGGAAATAGGTGACAACAAGATTTGTCCGTCCTGCGGATTTGATACAACTGAAAAACAGCAAGCTCCTTTTTTACCGTACGGAACAATTCTTCAGAACCGCTATATCGTAGGTGCGGGAATTGATACCAACGGCGAAAGCACACGCTATATAAGCCACGACAAGCAGACAGGTGACATTGTAATCATCTGCGAATTTCTTCCTATCGGACTTTTTTCTCGTGAAGAAGGAACTACCGAGGTCAGAATAAATTATGAAAACCGCCTTGTATATAATAAACTCAAGGACGATTTTCTTAACTATTACAGGATTCTTTCAGAACTCCGTGAGCTTTCCGCTCTTATGAATGTTCACAACATTTTTGAAGAAAATAACACAGTTTATGTTGTTGAGGAAAACGAGGATCTTATTCCTTTTGAGGAGTATGTTGAACGCAGTAACGGTCATCTTGAATGGGATATTGCCCGTCCGCTTTTTATGCCTGTAATTTCTGCGCTTGAGGCTCTTCACAAGAGAGGTGTCGGTCACTATGCTATCGCACCTAAGAATATGTATATCACAGCATCGGGTAAAATTAAAATTTCAGGCTTTGCGTCGGAAAATGAGCGTAAAAGAGGCACGCCTCTCAAATCTCAGCTTTTTTCAGGCGCTGCGGCTCCCGAACAATATGATGATAATTTTCCTCTTGACGATATTACGGATATCTACGGATTTTGTGCAACCCTTTTCTATGCCCTCACAGGTCATATGCCAAAGAGTGCGGTAGAACGCCGTAAGGACAGCCGACTTCTTATGAGTACAACAACTGTAAAGAGACTTCCTCCCCATGTTGTTTCGGCTCTTGCTAACGGTTTGCAGGTTGAGCGTGAAAACCGTATTACGGATTTTGACGAGCTTCGTTCACAGCTTTCCGTTGCTCATACAGCAAAGGCAATTCAGGACGAAATTTCAAGAACAGCAAGCATGAACCTCACAAAGTCAGAGCGTACACGCAAGACTTCAAACGGTATGTCACACGCTTCAATTATTATTATTGCGGCTGCTATCACGGTTCTTGTTCTCGGTATTGCCGGTGTGTTCTGGCTTATGCAGAATCCGCTTGCCGGAATGTTTTCGAATAATACTGATGCGAGTGTAAGCTCAACTCAAAGCACAGAGTGGACAGGTGCTACTGTTCCTAACTATGTCGGAATGACATATGAAGAGGCTGTTAAGAGTGTTGACAGCAACAGCAGTATCACAATCTACAGAACCTTTAACGATGAGTACAGCGATGATTATGCAGAAGGTAAGATTATGTCACAGACTCCTGCCGCAGGTTCAAAAATTACTCAGGAAGATTCCGTAGTAGTGAGTGTTTGCGTAAGCAAGGGATCACAGATGAGGACTCTACCAAAGGTTGAGGGTGAAAAACTTGATACCGTTGCATCTGACATTGCCGCTCAGGGACTTCTTGCAACAGCAGAATATGAGTACAGTGACAAGGTTGCTGAGGGAAGGGTAATCCGCTACAAAGAACATGTTGAGGGTGATACTCTCGAATACGGTTCAACGGTAGTTCTTGTTGTCAGCAAGGGCAAGAAACAGACAAGTTCTCAATCATCAAACTGATAGAATTAATAACAATGTTTAAGACGGACTTTTTGCAGTCCGTCTTTTTTATTGATACAAAACAGTTATAGTTACTGATTATCTCAAAATACTCGATATAATCGAGATTAGAAAAAATTTCAGAAAACTGTCACAAAATAAAGGTCAAAAATAGTCAAATTTCTCTTGACTTTTCTTGAAAATGGTATAAAATATAATTAGCACTCAGGGAACAAGAGTGCTAATTAATTAAAAGCAATTTAAAATTTTTACAGGAGGCTGTATTTATGACAATCAAACCATTACTCGACAGAGTCGTTTTAAAAGTTGAAGAGGCTGAAGAGAAAACAAAGAGCGGTATCATTCTTTCATCTGCTGCCCAGGAAAAGCCACAGTTCGCATCAGTTGTTGCTGTTGGCCCCGGCGGTGTTGTTGACGGCAAGGAAGTAAAGATGTATGTCAGCGTAGGCGATAAGGTTATCGCAAGTAAATATGCAGGCACACAGGTAAAGATTGACGGCGAAGAATACACAATCGTAAACCAGTCGGATATACTCGCAACTCTTGAATAATTAACTAAATATACGGAGGTAATTTACAATGGCTAAACAAATCGCATACGGCGAAGATGCAAGAAAAGCTTTAATGAAAGGTATCGACCAGCTCGCTGATACCGTTAAAATCACACTTGGACCTAAGGGCAGAAATGTTGTTCTTGATAAGAAGTTCGGTGCTCCGCTCATCACAAATGACGGTGTAACAATTGCAAAGGAAATTGAACTTGAAGATCCTTTTGAAAATATGGGCGCTCAGCTTGTAAAGGAAGTTTCTATCAAGACTAACGATATCGCAGGCGACGGTACAACAACTGCCACACTTCTTGCTCAGGCTCTCATCAGAGAGGGTATGAAGAATGTAACTGCAGGCGCTAACCCAATGGTACTTAAAAAGGGTATTGCAGACGCTGTAAATGTTGCAGTTGAGGCTGTAAAGAAGAACAGCAAGCAGGTATCCGGTACAGACGATATCGCAAGAGTTGCAACAGTTTCATCACAGGATGAATTCATCGGCAAGCTTATTGCCGAGGCTATGGAAAAGGTTACAACAGACGGTGTTATCACAGTTGAGGAATCAAAGACAGCCGAAACATACAGCGAGGTTGTTGAGGGTATGATGTTCGACAGAGGTTACATCGCTCCTTATATGGTAACAGATACAGATAAGATGGTTGCAGAGCTTGACAATCCGCTTATCCTTATCACAGATAAGAAGATTTCTACTACACAGGAAATTCTCCCACTTCTTGAGCAGATTGTTCAGATGGGTAAGAAGCTCCTTATCATTGCCGAAGATGTTGAAGGCGAGGCTCTTACAACTCTCGTACTTAACAAACTCAGAGGTACATTCACTTGTGTTGCCGTAAAGGCTCCGGGCTTTGGTGACAGAAGAAAAGAAATGCTTCAGGATATCGCAACACTCACAGGCGGTACAGTAATCACATCTGACCTCGGTCTTGAACTCAAGGATACAACAGTTGATCAGCTCGGTACTGCCCGTCAGGTTAAGATTGAAAAGGAAAACACAATCATCGTTGACGGCTCAGGTGACAAGGAAGCTATCAAGGGCAGAGTTGCTCAGATTAGACAGCAGATTGAAACAACAACATCTGACTTTGACCGTGAAAAACTTCAGGAGCGTCTTGCAAAGCTCGCAGGCGGCGTAGCAGTTATCAAGGTTGGTGCTGCAACAGAAGTTGAAATGAAAGAAAAGAAGCTCCGTATTGAGGATGCTCTTGCCGCTACAAAGGCTGCTGTTGAAGAGGGTATCGTAGCAGGCGGCGGTATCGCTTGCATGAACGCTATTCCGGCTGTTGCAGAGTTCGTTGACACTCTCGAGGGTGACGCTAAGACAGGTGCTAAGATTGTTCTTAAAGCACTTGAAGAACCGCTCCGCCAGATTGTTGCTAACGCAGGTCTTGAGGGCAGCGTAATCTGCGATAATGTTAAGAAGGCTAACAAGGTTGGCTATGGCTTCAACGCTCTTACAGAGGAATACACAGATATGGTTTCGGCAGGTATCGTTGACCCGACAAAGGTTACTCGTTCAGCTCTCCAGAACGCAAGCTCTGTTGCAGCAATGGTTCTTACAACAGAATCACTTGTTACAGACATCAAAGAGCCTGCAGCTCCGGCAGCTCCCGCAGCACCTGATATGGGCGGAATGTACTAATCCCGTAAGCTTGTAATATTATAGATAAATTTTACCGCAGACTCAAAAGGTCTGCGGTAATTTTATGCTCAAATCCTTTTTCTTGCTTTTTGTCGAAAGGTATATTATAATTCAAGTATGTACGAAAAAATTTCACACGGAAAACAGGTGATTTTATGAAGATAAAAGAAGATTTTGTTCTGCGAAAGGTTGCAGATTCGTATGTTGTAGTTCCCGTAAATAAGCTGACGCTTGATTTTAACGGAATTATCAACCTCAATGAAACGGGTGCATTCCTTTTTGAAAAGCTCCAAAACGATTGCGAAAAGGCTGATTTGCTCAAAGCAATGCTTGATGAGTATGAAGTGAGCGAAGAAAAGGCGAGTGCCGATATTGATACATTTATTCAAAAGCTAAGAGAGGCTGATGTTCTTGAATAAAGAAGTAGGTCTTGATGATGTAATGCAGATTATAGCCGAAAAGCTTGAGGCCGGAGGATCGGTTACTTTCAATCCGAAGGGAACAAGTATGCTCCCAATGCTCCGAGACGGTGACGATACGGTTGTTTTATCAAAACCGAAGGGCAGACTTCATCTTTTTGACTTGCCTTTATACAGACGAAAAGACGGCTCGTATGTATTGCACCGTGTCGTCAATTTCGGAAGTGACGGCAGTTATACTATGTGCGGTGACAATCAGTTTGCCGTTGAAAAAGGTATTACCGATGATGATGTAATCGGAGTGGTAACAGCTTTTTACAGAAAGGGCAAGCCCTACACGGTTGACTCAATGAAGTACAGAGCATACCTTGAATTTATGTTCTATTCAAAACCGCTAAGAAAGGTTATTGCATCAACTGTGTCAAGAAGTAAAAATGCATTTTCAAAGCTTAAAACGAAAAAAGGAAAAAATGAGGAAACATCTTAACGATAACGAAAAAATTGAATTTAAGTATCTGCTTGAGCTTGTTTCATCGTCTGTAAACGGAACAGCACCTCCGATTCCTTATGAGGGGATAAAATGGCAGTCGATAAAAATGCTTGCAAACTATTGCAGTGTTGAATCGCTTGTTGCTAATGCGGTTTTGTCGCTCGACAAAAAGTATGTTTCGCCAGAAGTATATGAAAAATTCAAGCAGAATTTGTCGATTGAAATGCTGATTGACGGAAATCTCTCATATGAAACCGAGAAAATCCTCAAGGCTTTTGATGAAAACAAAATCAAGAATATTCCCTTAAAGGGCTATTTTATGAAAAAGGAATATCCTCGCTCCGACTTTCGTTCCGTGTCTGATGTAGATATCCTTTTTGACAGAAAACAGGCTGATTCGGTCAAAAAAGTATTTTCCAAACTCGGATACACTTTTCTGAATGAAGATGACAACCAGTATCATTTTGAAAAAAAACCGATGATGAACATTGAAATGCATGCAACTCTTGTCCACGAAAATGAGGAATCTTATCCGTTGCTTGTTAATCAGCTTGACCGTTCAACAAAGCGTGACGGCTACAGCTATTCATATGAAATGAGCCATGAGGACTTTTATATCTATATGCTTGTTCATAACTCGAATCATTTCAGAATCGGCGGAATGGGAGCAAGAATGGTGCTTGACAGCTATGTTTTCTTGAAAAATCATCAATCTGAGCTAGATTATGACTATCTTAATGTGATGCTTGAAAAAATCGGTATTGCAAAGTATGAAAAGCGTGTTCGTGAGATTGCATTCAACTGGTTTTCAAAGCCACAGGCTGAACTTAAATTTGATGATATCGAAGAATATATTCTGCTCAGCGGTACACTCGGCAGGGTAGATGTCGGCACGATGATAAATTCTCACAAGACAATTACCGAGAATAACAAATCTAAATTCTCATATCTTGTGTCCTCAATATTTCCACCAAAATCTGAAATGCAGTATAAGTATCCGTATGTAAAAAAAACACCGTTCCTTTTACCGATTTCATGGTGTCATATGTGGGGAAAAAGGCTTTTTGTAGACAGAAATATCAATTTTAAATCGGGTATCAAAAACCGTATGTCATACACGGATGAAGATGTAAATTTGTACAAGTCCCTTTTGGATGAAATGGGCTTTGACGGTATTGGGATAAATAATTTCGGAAATTGAATATGCAAATCAACCTCCCGACAGTTTTGCTGTCGGGATTTTTGCATAATAAAGGTAAATTTGAAAATAATATTTCAAGATATTATTTTTGAGGTGATACCTAAATGGTCAAAATTATTACCGATTCAGCCGCCGATTTTGAACATTCAGAAAGTGAAAAATTCGGAATTTCTACAATTCCGTTAGCTGTATATATTGACGGAAAAGAATATAAGGATGATTTTTTACATTCAAAGGAACGCTTTTACAGGCTTGCAAAGCTGTCGAAAACTTTGCCGAAAACCTCTCAACCCTCGCCATATGTCTACGAATGTGCTTTGAAAAAGGCGAGAGATAACGGCGAATCGGTTGTGGTGATAACTGTTTCTTCGGCATTGAGCGGTTCATATCAGAGTGCAGTTCTTGCAAGAGATTTGCTCGGATATGAGGGGTGTTATGTGATAGACAGCAAATCTGCTTCGGCAGGTCAGAAACTTCTTGTAAACGAGGCACTTCGCCTGCGTGACAACGGGTTTACAGCAAAAGAAATTGCCGAACATCTTCTGTGGTTCAGAAGCAGAATTATGGTATATGCCTGTATTGACGATATGAAGTACCTCTATGGGGGTGGCAGACATACAAATGCCGCCGCATTACTCGGCTCAACAGGAAGAATAAAACCCGTAATCAGCATTACGGGTTCGGGCAGTGTAGCCTTTGAGGCGAAAACAATCGGAATGCGCCACGGTATGAATCATATGCTGATGTCGCTGAAAAAGCTTGGCATAGACCAAAATTATCCGCTGTATATAATGCACACAAACGCAAAAAATCAGGCATTGTATTTATCAAAGCTCATAATATCAAAAGGAATTCCTTTTGTTGAGGGCAGTATTGTCAGCGTGGGTTCTGTTGTCGGCAGTCATATAGGAGAGGGCAGTACGGGTATTGCATTTGTCAAAAAAGAGCAAAGAAAAAGCGGACATGATTAACTGTCCGCTTCAATCATTTTATCAGGCTTTTTCGCTTTCTTTACTGTCGGGAATTTCTTTCAGTTTTCCGATAAATTCTTTGATTTTTGTATATTTGCCGTTAAGAATACACTCAAATGCAAAAGACGCAGTAGGAATCATAAGAATTATGTAAGTCAGCACATACTGCGACTTGCCTTCAAATAAGAGGTGATATCCGAACGCTCCCAGAATAACAAGAGGGAGAAGTACGGTTTCGATATTTGTCTTTCTGTTAATGAACAAGAAGTAAATTCCTGCCGCAAACGCAATGAAAAGAATCTGCATATAGAAGTTGAAGTACAGTTCAAAGAACTGTCCGATACTGCCGTCATACATTCCGTTGCCGATCCAATTAAGCTCGTTTGTATGAGACTTGACCTTGCTAACCCATATGCTTTCGTATGTCGGCTCATTCCATTGGCTGATAATTTTCTTCGAGAAAAAGTCAATCATATAGTTTGTGTTTTTACCGAAGTAATTCATTCTTGATTTTATATTGGTCCAAGCCTGTGCATTTGCGGCTTTTGCGTCAAGACCTGCGCTTTTATAATCGTTGAGGGCAATTCCGTTGTACCAACCGGGAGCCATATATGAATCGTTAATGCCCATATCAAGGTACATAGCCTGTGAAACACCGCTTGAAAGCTTCACTCCCGAACGGTTCTCATAACTCATGATAACAAGGTTGCTTGTTCCGACAACAGCAATGCAAATTGCAAGTGCAAATGCAATGCTCTGCCACTTCTTAGCCTTAATTGTGTGAATAATCAGCATAACAACAAACGCAACAAGATAAATCAGGTTGTTGTATTTTGCAAGTGTTGAAATAACGAGAAGTACGGCGCACGGAATGAGGAGCAGGTACTTGTTTGTCTGAAAATACTTGATGAGGAAGTATGATGCCCAGATTGCAAAGCACATTCCGATGATGTTGCCGTAAACGAATGTGCAGAAAAGTACAGGCTGAAAACAGCCGGCAAGCAGAAGAATTGTAATAAATTCAACCGAACGCTTTTTGAAAAGGAGTCTTGTGATGTTTACAATACCTATATAAGCGGCGGCTGTACACATTACATTGAATACCTGAATCGGCATTGTACTGTCCGTACCGAAAATTCTGTAAAAAATTTCGCTGATGAAAACAAAGCCAAGCTGGAACGGATAGAAGTTGTAGTAAGAATATCCGCTGTAAAAATCGCTGTTGTAAAAACCGCTGTTATTGTGGAATGACGAATAGTTGCCCTTAGCCGCCTGCGACGCTGTTTCATAGATGTTGTAGCTGTCAGCCGCAGGAACAGAGGTTACCGAGAATATCCAGACAAGTCCCACAATCATGACGAACGCCGCAAGACCTATATGCATATATTTCAGATTGACCTTTGCAAAAAAGTCACAATGCTTTTTCATTTTGAATATAAAAACGGTAAACAGGGAAGTGAACAGGATGTTCAGCGCAATGTTATCCGTCTGATACAAAATTACTTCACTGCCGTAATTTGCCGAATCAAACACGCTTGTCTGCACAAAGCTCATAATTGCTATGTATGCAAATGCTATGAATACAAACAGACAAAGAATGTTTACAATAACATACTCGACTGTATTCTGCTTTTTGACAGAAGTAACCGTTTTCCCAGTCTGTTTAGGTTTATTTGAATTGTTCTTAGCTTTAGTATTACCCATATTATATGTACCTGCCCGATTAAAATTCTTTCTTGACAGAACGCATAAACAGAGTTCCGAGTGCCTCTTTGATATCTGTTCCGTCGAATAAAACCTTGTATACAGACTCAACAATCGGAAGGTCAACACCATATTCCTGACCGAGCTTGTATAACGCTTTTGATGTCATAACACCCTCGGCAAGCTTTGTGAATCTGTCTCCCTTTGCAAAGCTTTCACCGTACATTCTGTTGTGACTCCATTTTGAAAACAAGGTAGCCTCATAGTCGCCGAGATGACAAAGACCGTAAGCGCTCATCTCATTGCCTCCGAGTGCCTTAATGAGTCTTGCAATCTCTCGTGTGCCTCTTGCCATTAACGCACCTTTTAGTGAGGTGTAGTTAAGTCCGTCAAGCATACCTGCGGCGATGCCGATAACATTCTTTGCGGCAGCACCGATTTCACTGCCGATTAGATCCGTTCCAAGGTAAAATCTGATAAGGTCGCTTGTGAATTCATTTACAAGCTTTTCCTTAATATCGTGATTATTGCTGTCAATAACCATACAGTTCGGAATACCTCTTACATAATCCTGGGGATGTCCCGGACCTACCCAAACTGCAACGGGTGTCTTGCTTTCGTCAACAAATTCACCGACAACCTCACTGAGCCTTTTGCCTGTAGTTGCCTCAACACCCTTCATGCAGAGGACAATTGTCTTGCCGTCAAGATTGTACTTTGAAATATCCGCAAAATACGAACGCAGATACTGCGATGAAATCGAAATTATAATAACCTCGGCTCTTTCAATCGCATATTCAAGATTCGAAGAAACCTCAATTGACTTTGGAAAGGTGAGATAGTCGTTTTTGTGTGTTTCTTTAAGCTGTATAAATTCGGGTGCGTCGGCAAGTCCGCAGCTTAAAACATTGTGACCGATTTTGTCGAGATACCAGGCAATGCAGCTGCCCCAGCGTCCGCAACCTAAAACGGAAATATTCATATTATTACTACTCCTGTTTATATATTATTTATATTTTTTATAGCTTTAATAACAATAAAAAACCCGCCCGACCGTATGATTTTTGCAATAACCTGCCTACTTGAGTGACAGGTGGGTGCCCGCCCTTGAACTTCAGGCTCCCTTCTTCCGAGAAAACGGGAGGTCTGCACACCGTTCAATGGAGCTAAGCTCCCGATTTAAATGTTGTAGGGTTATTTTAAAATCATTCGCGTATCGGGCAGGAATTCAAACTTATTAATCTTTAAGTCCTGCAATACTATTTATATGCAGAAAAATGAACTGTTAGTCATCTTCATCATAAAATTCTTCATTGTAACGCTCTTCAAAAACAGCGGCAATTCTGTCGAGCTTGTCATCATCCTCAATTTCGGCAAGCTCTTCTTCACCGTCAATTTCGGTAACTTCAAAAATATAATATTCTCCCGAATCATTTACAGCATCCTCGGGATTTTCAAAGAACGGGTAGAGTACATAAAACTTACCCTCATCGTTTTCAATGATATCAAGAATTTCAAATTCTATTTCTTTACCGTCATCACCGATAAGGGTAATGAGGTCAGGTGTATATTCGTTAGCCATTCCAGAACCTCCGGTTTTTAAGAAATTTGGGTTTGCTTTTTTCACCGTAATTATTTTACAATTTTTTGAGCGTTTAGTCAAGATGTTTAACACTTTTGGTTGAAATAATTAAAAAGTATTAAAAAATTGAAAAAGTGATAAAAAAGTGTTGACAATGACTAAAAGGTATGGTATAGTATAAACACGATAAATCATATATCAATATTAATTAACTAACAACTTCCTTTCTATGTGCTTGATTACTCCATAAAATTACCTAAAAACCGACGGCTGCATACCGTCGGTTTTTACGTTGTGTTAAATTTTCTTTTATTGTAAACTTTTTGTAAGACAAATAGCCTTGAAAAATGATTTTAAAAGATATATAATGCTTTTGATAGTGGATTAGTGTGGGAAAATAAGGAAAAATCAACTTTTATCGCATAAATCCATTCCGCCGTATGTTCAATAAACACACAGAATGGAGTTTTTTATTTAATGAAATCATTTCAAAAGCTTCCGCCGCAGTTTCAGTGTGCCGAAGTAAAAGAATACTATGACATTCTCTGCAAAAAACAGGGAAGTTTTGTTTTAAAGCGAATTCTTGATATTTTTGCTTCTGTTATTCTTCTTGTGTTTCTCATCATTCCGATTGCAATTATTGCGATTTTAGTTAAAACCGACTCAAAAGGTCCTGTGTTTTACAGACAGGAAAGGGTTACAACCTACGGAAAGAAGTTCAGAATTCTTAAATTCCGTACAATGGTAACGGGAGCTGACAGGCTCGGAACACTTGTCACAACCGACAGCGACTCCCGCGTTACAAAAACAGGAAGAATTTTGCGAAAATATCGTCTTGACGAGCTGCCGCAGATTTTCAATGTTCTTTCGGGCAGTATGTCAATAGTCGGAACCCGTCCGGAGGTTCAGCATTATGTAGATATGTACGAACCCGAATATCTTGCAACACTCCTTATGCCTGCCGGAATAACCTCGTTGGCGTCAATTATGTATAAGGACGAAGAAAAGCTGTTGAAAGGCGAGATAGATGTTGACAGGGTTTATGTTGAAAAAATTCTTCCCGAAAAAATGAAGTTCAATCTTTCATATGTCAAAAATTTCAGCTTTGGTTCCGATATAAAGCTGATGTTCAAAACCGTAAAAGAAGTTTTCAGCTGATTTCGTTTTGATTGGAGTATTCAGATGACCGATTTTAAACAAAAGCTCAGAGGATTTTTTTCCGATTCATCGCTTTTTAGAAGAATCTACATTATAGATTTGTTTTTTACAAACATTGCGTTTCTCCAGATTCCTGCGTATGTACTTCTTGTTTTTCTCTTTATATGGGGTGTATGCCTTTCGGTATATAATCAAAGACATAATAATACTTTTTTTAAACTGCGCTTCGGAATATGGATCGGAGCATTTCTTGCCGTAACGGTATTTACGATGCTCATCAATTTTTCACAGACATTTCTGTACAGCCTTCTTATGCTTCTGCACATTGTAATGTGTTTTTTCCTTTTTTACGGAATGCACACAGAGCCTGAATTTGATTACAGAATAGAGCTTTATCACATTGCAAAATTCATATTATACGCAACCACGGTAATGAACATAATCGGGATAACCTGCCTTATGTTCGGCTTTAAATTTGAATGGTACTGGATTAAATTTACCGTTTACGAAAACAGGTTCACCGGTTGTTATGTCAACCCGAATCTCCTCGGTTTCATATCTGTGGTGTCGATTTTCTGTTGCCATATACTTTCAAAAGGTCATTTTATGCGCAGAATTGCCGAAAAAATCCCTGAACCCGGCATCAGTAAGATATGGATTGTAGCCTGTCTTGCCACAAATGCGTTTTCGCTCATTCTGTGCGATTCAAACGCCTCACTTGTGCTTGCTCTCGGATATGCAATTGTTTATATAGTTTATATGTTCTTTGCCGACAAGGCGGGACTTTCACCTTCAAAAATTATTTTGAAAATTACAGCGCTGTTTCTTGTGGGAGTTTTCCTTACAGGCTCTGCCTTGATGTTCAGAACGATTTGTCAGGAAGGCTTTTCCGTTGTTGTATCAAAGACAACCTCTGTTGTTGATTTGCTTTTAGGCAAAACCGAAAGCGAACTTGTGCAGGAAGGACTGACTCCCGAACAGAGAGAACAGCTTGAAAAGGATAAAATCACCTTTTCACACGAAAACAAAAACATTGACAGCGGAAGAAAGAAGCTTTGGCTTGAATCAATCAATCTTTTCAAACTGTCGCCGATTATCGGAATTTCCAACGGAAATATTGTTCTTTACAGTGCCGAATATTCAAACGGTGCTTTGGAATATTCGTATCACAAAAGTGATTTGCACAACGGTTTTCTTACAATTCTTGTTTCAACGGGTGTAATCGGTTTTGTTCTTTTCGGAATTTTCGGTTTTCGATTTGCAAAACACTCCGCACAGCACCTGTTTTTGCAGAAAAAAACATATCGTGACGATGTTTATCCCTGTCTGTTTGCTTTTCTTTTCGCATATTTGATTTTTGCCTGCTTTGAAAAGGCATTACTTTATGACATATCGTTTATGGTGGTATGGTTCTGGCTGATTATGGGATATATGAGTTGCTACATCACAAAGTTTGAACCGACGCTTGAAAGTCAGTATCTTTTTCACGGAAAAAGACTCAGACGGGTAACAAGAACAATGCTCTGATGCTTGTATAATCGGAAAATTTGATGTATAATAACCGTAGGAGCGTTTTGTTTCTGCGGTTATTATTTTGTGAGGTATAATTTTATGAAATACGGTTTCATCAAGGTTGCATCCGCAACACCGAAAATCAGGGTTGCAGACTGTAAAACCAACACTATAAATATTATTGAACAGATTAAAGAGGCACACAAAAACGGTGCGTCACTGGTTGTGTTTCCCGAGCTTTGCGTAACGGGCTACACCTGTTCCGATTTGTTTTATCAGCGTGTTTTGCTTAATGCGGCTGAAAAATCAGTTGAGAAAATTCTTAAAGAAACAGCAGACCTTGACATAATCTCAATTGCAGGAGTTCCCGTCGCAATTGAATCGGCACTCTATAATTGTGCCGCAGTAATTTATAAGGGCGATATTCTCGGTATTGTACCTAAGGTCAACATCCCTAACTACAGCGAATTTTACGAGGTTCGTCACTACACAAGCGGTAAGAACCTCTATGATGAAATTTCATATGCAGGCGTCGAAACCATAATTTCAGACAATCTTGTGTTCTGTTGTGACAAAATGCGTGATTTCATCTTCGGTGTTGAAGTTTGCGAGGATTTGTGGGTTGCCGCATCTCCGTCTGTTGAACACGCAAAACACGGCGCAACTATAATCTGCAACCCGTCAACATCGGATGATGTAATAGGCAAGGCACAGTATCGCCGTGACCTTGTAAAAATGCAGAGCGGTAAGCTTTGTTGTGCATATATTTACAGCGATTCGGGCTTTGGCGAAAGCACAACGGATATGGTGTTTTCGGGACAGAACATAATCTCCGAAAACGCATCTCTGCTTGCAGAAAGCAAGCGCTTTACAACAGGCATTATCTATGCCGATATTGATGTTCGGAAACTTTCGGCTGAACGCAGAAAGACAAATACTTTTACAAAAAGTGATGACAATAACTTTACCTCGGTATATTTTGATATGCCGTTAAAACATACTGAACTTACAAGAGAGTTCTCTCAGACTCCGTTCATTCCGTCAAACAAATCAGATCTTGATGCCCGTTGTGAGGAGATTATAACAATGCAGGCAACAGGTCTTGCAACAAGACTTGCTCACACGGGAATTCAAAATGCGGTTTTAGGACTTTCAGGAGGTCTTGACAGTACGCTTGCTCTCATCGTCTGCGTTCATGCTTTTGATATGCTCGGTATTGACAGAAAGAATATTCATACTGTAACAATGCCGTGTTTCGGCACGACAAAGCGTACAAAATCAAATGCACAGCTTTTGGCTGAGGCTTACGGAGTGTCTTTTGAAGATATCAACATTACAAAAGCTGTTCGTCAGCATTTTGCAGATATCAACCACGATGAAAGCGTTACAAATATAACCTACGAAAACTCACAGGCGAGAGAAAGAACACAGATTCTCATGGATCTTTCAAACAAATATAACGGTCTTGTTATCGGCACAGGCGACCTTTCTGAGCTTGCTCTCGGTTGGGCAACCTACAACGGTGACCATATGAGTATGTATGCCGTAAATGTGTCAATTCCGAAAACCCTTGTTCGCTATCTCACTGCCTATGAGGCACAGCACAGCGAAGGAATTCTCAAAACCGTTCTTCTTGATGTTCTCGACACCCCTGTAAGTCCCGAGCTTCTTCCGCCCGATAAAAACGGCGAAATTGCACAGAAAACCGAAGATGTGGTTGGTCCTTATGAACTCCACGACTTTTTCTTATATTATTTGGTAAGATTTGGCTTTGAGCCGAATAAAATATACTACCTTGCAAAGAAATCATTTGCAGGAAAATACGACAATGCCACAATCAAAAAGTGGCTCACAACTTTTGTCAGAAGATTCTTTACTCAGCAGTTCAAGCGTTCATGTCTGCCTGACGGACCGAAGGTTGGTTCTGTAACACTTTCGCCTCGTTCAGATTGGAGAATGCCGAGTGATGCGTGTGTAAATCTTTGGCTTGAAAATCTTGAAGAAGATTAAGAAATAAAATTTTGACGGTGATTTTATGAAATTGTTTATTACACGAGATGTATCTCCGTCCGATGTTTGTTTTTTGATTCGTGATGAATTGGGCAGGGATAAATATACTGCTGTTATGAAACGCAGAAAGAGGAGTATGCGTGGTGTTGTCAACAACATTGTTAGGCTTAATATTCTTGATGAGAATAAAACCCTTGTTGCAAGACTTCGACAGTTGCCCGTTGCAGGAGTAAATTCATTTACTCTAAAAACAGACAAAACAGCTGCAACCCTCGTGGTGCTTATGACCAACAATATGGTTCAATGCAGGTTCTACGGAAATAATTGGAGAATTCTCGGTGATGTAATTTCAAAAAATTTCAGCATTGTTGATGTTGACAATGCACAGATATGCAACCACATCAAGCACCCTTTAGGGTGCGAACTTGAAATTGCCGATGCGCAAAACGAATTGATATGTTTGATGACCGCCTTATGCGTCAATATGATAAATACAGTTGACAAGCGAGAGGTACAGGTTGTATAATCTATGTGCAGACAGTTCCCACCGCTAAAGCCATGTGAACTGCCACAGAGCAAGCAAATAACAGTGCAAACAGCGCAGATAAATATTAAAAATTGAAATTGTCAAAGCGACATCCTTTGATGTCGCTTTTTGCAAATTCAGCTTGCAACGCAAAATTTTGCGTTTAATATATTCTCAGGGAGGAATAAATATGGACAAATTATTAAAGCTTTTAAGTGAAAATTCCGGTTTTACAACAGCGGAAATAGCGGCAATGCTCGGCGAGCCTGAGGATTACATTAAGGCGCAGATTAAGGAATACGAAAATTCGGGAGTAATCAAGGGATATCAGGCAGTCGTAAATTGGGATATGGTTGACGACAGCTATGTTGAGGCTTTAATCGAACTTCAGGTAACTCCCAAAAAGGAAACAGGCTTTGACGAAATGGCAGAACTCTGCATGGGCTTTGAAGAGGTTGAATCTCTCTATCTTATGGCAGGTACATACGACTTTGCTCTCATTGTAAGAGGGGAGTCAATGCAGGATATCGCAATGTTTGTTGCCAAAAAGCTTTCTACGATTGACGGTGTGCTTTCAACGGGTACACACTTTATTATGCGTCGCTACAAGGACAGAGGAGCGTGCCTCTTCAGTGATGAAGAGAAGCGTGACGGGAGGCATTTAATTCTGTGATAGATTACAATAATTTTATTAATAAAAAGATTTCAACGGTAAAACCTTCGGGTATCCGTAAGTTTTTTGATATAGCTAACGAAATGGACGATGTCATTTCTCTGAGTATCGGTGAACCCGATTTCCAGACGCCGTGGCACATCCGTGAAGAGGGCATTAACAGTCTGAAAAAAGGTAAGACATGGTATTCCCCGAACAGAGGCTTTGCCGAGCTTCGTGAAGAAATTGCAGCTTACTACAAAAGAAGATTCGGTATTGAGTATGATGCCAAAAAGCAGACGCTTGTAACTGTCGGCGGCAGCGAAGCAATTGACCTTGTTTTCAGGACATTGCTTGATCCTGGTGATGAGGTCATCATTCCCGAACCTTCATTTGTTTGTTACGAACCGCTTACGGTGATGGCAGACGGCGTGCCTGTTATTATCAACACAAAAAACGAAGATAATTTCAGACTTAAAGCGTCAGACCTTCGTGCCGCAATTACTCCAAAGACAAAGCTTCTTGTACTTCCGTTCCCGAACAACCCAACGGGTGCAATTATGGAAAGGGAAGATCTTGAAGAAATTGCAGAGGTAATTAAGGAACACAACATTTTTATCCTTTCGGACGAAATTTATTGTGAGCTTACATACGGCAATAAGAACCATGTTTCAATTGCTGAAATCGACGGTATGTATGAGCGCACCATTGTTGTAAACGGCTTTTCAAAATCCTATGCCATGACAGGCTGGAGGCTTGGTTATGCACTCGGTCCTGTTCCTGTTATTGCTCAGATGACAAAGCTCCACCAGTACGGAATTATGTCTGCTCCTACAACCGCACAGTATGCCGCTATTGAGGCTCTGCGCAACGGTGACAGGGATGTAGAGATGATGCGTGGCGAGTATGATATGAGGAGAAGGCTTGTTGTGGACAGCTTTAACGCAATGGGACTCACCTGCTTTGAACCTTTGGGTGCATTCTATGTGTTTCCGTGTATCAAAAGCACAGGTCTTACAAGTGAGGAATTCTGTACAAGACTTATTGTGGACAAGCATGTTGCCGTTGTTCCGGGTACTGCGTTCGGTGAATCGGGCGAAGGCTTTGTCCGTGTGTCATATTCATATTCTATCAAGCATCTTAAAATTGCACTTGAAAGAATCAAAGAGTTTCTTGATGAACTGAAAAAGGGTTAAAATATGGAAGTAAAAGTTCTTGCTCCTGCAAAAATAAATCTTTCTCTCGATGTTCTTTCAAAGAGAGCAGACGGTTATCACAATATTTCAACTGTTATGCAAGCCGTTGATTTGTATGATACAATCACAATCACAGACAATGAAAGCGGCACGGTGACAATTTCATGTAACTGTGAGGGTGTGCCGTGCGACGATTCAAACATTTGTGCAAAGGCGGCTTACAAGTTCTTTGATTATTGCAAAACGGATGTTAAGGGTATTCATATCGACATTGACAAGAAAATCCCCACACAGGCAGGTCTTGCCGGCGGAAGCAGTGACGGTGCGGCTGTTATTTTAGGCTTGAACAATATGTTCGGAACAATGCTCAAGCCGGCAGAGATGAGAGAAATCGGTGAAAAAGTCGGTGCGGATGTACCTTTCTGCCTTGAGGGCGGAACAAAGCTTTGCACGGGAATAGGTACTGCAATCAAAAAAGTTGCCTCTTTTCGTTGTGACAGCATTGTAATCTGCAAACCCGACTCAGTCAGCGTGTCTACTGCCGATGCATACAAAAAGGTTGACGCACTCAATCCTCACGCCTGCTATACCGATGAAATGGTAAAGGCACTGTTCAGCAGAGATATGTTTATGATTTCAACAACAATCTTCAATGACTTTGAACTTGCTCTGCAAATTCCGGAAGTTAATGAAATCAAGGGTATTATGCTCAAGTCAAAGGCAAGGGGAGCAGGTATGAGCGGTTCGGGTTCAGCCGTGTTCGGTGTGTTCACTTCATCACGCAGAGCCAAGAAGTGCTATGACAAGCTTTGTGAAAGCTACAAAGAAGTTTTTCTCTGCAAGCCCGTTTCAGACGGCTGTAAGGTGCTTTGATAAAATTTAATAATTCTGATTAAAATTACAATAACCTGTCCATACTTATTTCAAGAGAGGACAGGTTATTTTTATGAAAACAAATAAATCAATACTTTTAATCAAATCAGCAATAATTGCATTCGTACTTACAACACTCTATTCGGTAATTCCGTTTCAGGCGGTGTGTGCTGAAATCCCTAACAATGTTTTTCGTTTTCACATACTTGCAAATTCAGACACGGAAGAAGATCAGACTCTGAAACTCAAGGTGCGTGACAAGGTTCTTGAAAGGACAAAAATTCTTTTTGATACGGCAAATTCAAAGTCGGATGCCGAAGAATTTGTAAAAGCAAACCTTGAAACTATAGAAGAAATTGCACAAAATGAGGTGTACAAAAACGGCTATAACTATCCTGTTAAAGCTGAAATTGTCAATATGCACTTTGATACCCGCCATTACGAAAGCTACACTCTGCCTGCCGGAATGTACGACGCACTTCGCATAACAATCGGTAATGCAAAAGGTCATAATTGGTGGTGCGTAATGTACCCGTCAATCTGCATTTCAACGGCAGACGAGGGAAAAGACAGGGCAAAAGATGTTCTTTCGGATGACGAATACAGCGTAGTAACTGATGATAAGGTGGAATATAAATTTTTCATAGTAGAACTTTTTCAGAAAATTTTTGTTTAACAACTGCAAAGTTCTTTAAATAACCCACGGAATATGTTATTATTTGTACAGATATTTAAAATAAAATTACTTTGTTGTAAATTAAATTTATGGAAGTGATGAAATGTTGAGATTTATTCTCGGAAAAAGCGGCAGCGGCAAAAGTACCGAGACTTTGAAGATTGCAGGCGAACTTTCCGACAGCAATCTTCCTGTAATGCTGATTGTGCCTGACCAGAGCACATTTGAATGTGAAAAAACCTTGCTTGATGTGTTCGGCGCAAAAAAAGCCGAGAAAGTTCTTGTATTCGGTTTTTCAAGACTTTGCAAATATGTTTTTGAGTTGACGGGAAATTCAGCCGATAATGTTATTGACGAGGGTACAAGAGCTGTTGTAATGAGCCTTGCGCTTGAAGAACTTACCGAAAAACTCCGTCTGCTTTCATCGAAGGGCAACAAAAGCCTTGTTGATGTTATGCTGCAGACTGTTTCCGATTTGAAGAAAAGTTCGGTCACAAGCGATGAACTCAGAAGTGCGTCAATGCTTGTTGACGATGAAACCTTAAAGACAAAACTCAACGAAACCGCCCTCATAAGCGATACATTCGACGCTCTTGTCAGCCAAAGCTATATTGATCCTATGGATGATTTGACAAGGCTTAATGATATTCTTTTAAAGAATAATGTTCTCAGTGATTATACGATAATCTTTGACGGATTTTCAGGCTTTACAATGCAACAGCTCAAGGTGGTACGAAGCCTTATTCGTGACTGTACCGCTACATATTTTACCCTTACTCTTGATCCTCTTACGGACGGTTCTGAGGAGGTTTTTGCAACCTCACAACAGACATATAAAATTCTCAAGGAATATGCAAAGCGTGACGGAGTTGATATTAAAGCTCCGATAAAGCTTACCGATTTGCACCGCTTTAAAAATGATAACCTTGCTTTGCTTGAACAGAATATTTTCAGACCGCACATTGAACCGCTTGAAATTGTTCCCAAAAACATCTGTGTTTATAATGCCGTTGATATGTATGACGAGTGCGAATATGTTGCCGGTAAAATCAAGCACCTTGTTATAGAAAAAGGTTATCTCTACTCCGACATTTCCGTAATTTGTCACGATACAGAACCGTACAGAGGTGTTTTGTCTGAAATTCTTGAAAAATACGAAATTCCGTATTTCAGCGATGAACACGCAGATATTGATGTAAAACCCGTAATAAGGTTTGTAAATTCAATTTTCAGATGCCTTATTTACGATTTTGACAGAGAAGATGTGCTTGCACTTTTGAAATCGGGTTTAACTGAATTTTCTGTTGAAGAAATAAGCCTTTTTGAAAACTACCTTTTTGTATGGAATGTTTCAGGCTCGGTTTTTAAAAATAAATTTGTTCAGAATCCAAAAGGCTATTCTGACAGGTTTTCGGATTATGACAGAGAGGTTCTTGCAAAGGTTGAAAATCTGCGTGAATCAGTTATTGAACCATTACTTCTTTTCAAAGAAAATGCGAAGGATAAAAACGGACTTGAAATTTCAAAGCTGTTCTATGCCCTTCTTGAAGAACTTAAAGTTCCCGATGCGTTACGCAGAATGTATGCGGAATTTGAACGCTCGTACGATAAATCGGTGGGTGCGGAGCAGATAAGAGTTTGGAATATGTTTATGGCTGTTCTTGACAAAACCGCCGCTGTAATCGGTACAAAAGCAATGACTGTAAAGCGTTATTACGAGCTTTTGAACTTACAGATTAACGCAATGCAATTGTCCGATATTCCGAGAACAATAGATTGCGTAACGATAACAACCGCTCAAAGGGTACGAATTTCTAAGCAGAAAGCGTCATTTCTCATTGGCTGTGTTGACGGAATTTTCCCGGCAATACCACATACATCAGGCATTTTCTCACCGTTTGAGTTAAAGATGCTTGCAATGAACGAAATTGAACTCGGCGATGATTTTGCGGCACTTAATAATCTTGAAACATTTATGGCTTATTCCTGTATGACCTCTGCAAGTGAGTTTCTTTCCGTATCTTTTTATTCATCGGATATAACGGGAACAACCTATCAGCCGTCCGAAATTGTCCTGCAATGTAAAAAGGTATTTAAAAATATCATTGCATATGACAAATTTGATTTTGACGGTAAAAAAGAAAGTATGTACGCACTCCGCCCTGCTTTTGATACAGTTGCCGATATGATTGGAAAAGGCAAAAAAGTGCCCGAATCATTGCTTGAAATTTTTGCACAAAATCCCGAATATTCTGCAAAGCTTGATTCGCTCATAAATGCAAAGGACAAAGTTCCCTTTAAGATATTTGACAAGAAAAATGCCGAAAAGCTTTTTGGCAAAAATCTCAATATCTCAGCGTCACAGCTTGAAAAATTCAATCTCTGCAGATTTTCCTATTTTTGTAATTACGGCTTGAATGTTCGGGAAAGACAAAGAGCAGAAATCAACCCCATGCAGTACGGAACGATTGTTCATTACATACTTGAACGCTTTTTCGGCGAATATACTAAGGAAGAGTATTTATCACTTGAAGAAGATAAATTCCAAAAAATTGTTTGTGCATATCTTGAGGAATATGCAGTTAAATATTTCGGCGAAGAACAGCTTGAGTCAAATTCATTCACATACCGCTTAAAGACAATTCTTGATAATGTGATGTATCTGATGAAACATATTATGGAGGAGCTTTCCCAGAGTGAATTTTTTGTTGCCGATTGTGAACTTAAAATTGGCGAGGATATTCCGTCATATACAATCGTACTGCCCGACGGTCACAAAATTGCAGTCTGCGGAAGTGTTGACAGAGTAGATATTATGCAGAGAGCCGATATAACATATTTGCGTATTATTGATTATAAAACAGGCACAAAACAGTTTAAGCTTTCCGATATTCTCTACGGAATCAATCTTCAGATGCTTTTGTATCTCCATTCAATCGAGGCTTCGGGCGGTGACAAATACGGAGAAATTGTACCTGCCGGGATTTTGTATATGCCTGCAACCGTTCCGTATATTTCGTCAGACAGTCTGAAATCAATTGACAAGCTGCCCGATGAACTTAATAAAAAGCTCAAGATGAACGGACTTTTGCTCAAAGATACAGAAATAATTCACGGAATGGATAAGACAGACGTCGCAACATACATTCCTGTAAAAATTAAAGCGGGCGAACCTGTTTCTTCAACAAGCCTTGCAACACTTGCAGAATTCGGAAAAATCTTTAAAAAGGTTGATATGCTCATCGCTGAAATGGGCAAGAATATCTATAACGGCAACATTGAGGCGAAACCGCTCAAAGGCGGTCACGATTCGTGCGAATACTGCCCTTACGACAGCGTATGTGCCTACAGACAGAGTAACCCGATAACTTGTTTTTCTGTCGATAACAAGACCGTTATCGAAGAAATTACAAACGAAATTAACGGAAAGGAGGAAGAGTAATGTCAAGAAATTGGACTCCGCAACAGAAGAATGCAATCTATGCAACAGACGGTTCTGTGCTTGTATCGGCTGCCGCCGGTTCGGGCAAAACTGCCGTGCTTGTAGAGCGGGTAATAAAGCTTATTACACGGGAGAAAAATCCCCTTGATGTTGACCGCCTTCTTATCGTAACATTCACAAGGGCGGCGGCTGCCGAAATGCGAGAAAGAATACAGGCGGCAGTCAACAAACTTCTTGAAGATGATCCGTATAACGCTCATTTGCTTGCACAGCGACAGCTTTTGTACAGTGCAAATATCTCTACAATAGACAGCTTTTGCGGAGATATTGTCCGTGAATATTTTCATACGCTCGATGTTGCAAGAGATTTTCGTATTGCCGATGAGGGTGAGCTTGAAATTCTCAGACAAGAGGCACTCGACAATACATTTGAAAGCTTTTATGACAGCGAAGATGACTGCTTTTATTCTTTGCTTGATCTTTTTAAAGGAAAACAGGGCGATCAAAAACTGCGTGAAACAGTCCTTAAAATATCCGAGTTTCTTACAACTCAGCCGTTCCCCGATAAATGGCTTGATGATATGCTCGAAAACTATTCTGAAACCGATATTGAAAAAACTGTGTGGGGCAAAATTATAATCGACTATGCTCTGAGTGCCGTGCTTCACGGAATCAATCTGACTGAAAATTCTATTATTCGATTAAAAGATGACGAAAAACTTCAAGATGCAGTCAAACCCCTGCTTGTCGGTGATTTAGCATATTTTACCCTTGTTCAATCGAAATTTGTTTCTTCATCATGGGATGAAATCAGACAGGCAATATTTTCTTTTGAAACAGGAAGAATGAAAAGTCCGAAAGGATACAAGGATAATCCGATTAAAATTTCTGTTTCATCCAACAGAGATGAGGTCAAAGAAACGGTGAAGAAACTCCAATCATTGTTTTTTTGGAGTGAGGAAGATGCAAGGCTTGAATTGTCACAGCTTCATAGGTTCATATCTACCTTGTTTACACTTGTTCGTGCATATGACAAAAAGCTTTCAGAACTCAAAGCGAAGAAAAATATTCTATCGTTTGCCGATATTGAATCGCTTACTGTAAAACTTCTTGCAAAGCCCGATGATGATAACGGCTATACCAAAACTGTTCAGGCTCAGGAGATTTCAAACAGATTTGATGCTGTTATGGTTGACGAATTTCAAGATGTAAATGATGTTCAAGACCTTATCTTCAAGTCGGTAAGCAATGATGAAAGCAATCTTTTTGTGGTTGGCGATGTAAAGCAGAGTATCTACGGATTTCGTCAGGCAAAGCCCGAAATTTTTATTGAACGCAAAAATGAATATAAACGATTCAATGAAGAAAAACCCGAATATCCTGCAACTATAATTCTCGACAGAAATTTCCGCAGTCGTTTTGAGGTGTGTGATGCGGTCAATTTTATTTTTGAAAGAATAATGACCAAGGAATCCGCAAAAATGGAATATAATTCCGATGAAAGGCTGGTAAACGGTGCTGAGTTTCCAAAGTCTGATGATTGCAATTTTGAAATTTCATTGATTGAATCCGAAAACTCAGACCTTGAAAAAGAAGAAATTGAGGCAAAGTACATAGCGGATAAAATTCACGATATGATTAATTCGGGCTTTAGAGTTAAGGACGGAGATGTAATGCGTGAAGCCCGTTACGGTGACTTTGCAATAATTCTTCGCAGTCCAAGCGGAAAGGCCGCAACTTATGTCAACACTCTGAACAACAGCGGTATTCCTGCCTACAGCGAGAATAAGTCAAGTTTTTTTGATGCAGTTGAAATCAAAATTATGCTCAACCTTCTGCGCGTAATTGACAACCCCGGGATTGATATTCCGCTTTTGTCGGTTTTGTGCAGTCCTATGTATGCGTTCACTCCCGATGAGCTTGCCGAAATGCGTTGTGAAAGCAGAAAATCTTCGCTTTACTCTTCTGTCTGCGAATATGCGAAAACAAACGATAAGGCAAGAAAATTTGTTGATGAACTTAAAATTCTGCGTGATTGTGCCTGTACAAATTCCGTTGACGCTCTCATTTCAAAGGCGTGTGAAATGACAGGATTTATGTCTATTTCGCTTGCAGTCAGCGGTAATGATTCGTCACTTAAAAACCTGGAGCTGTTGCGTGAATATGCAAGAAGTTTTGAGAGCAACGGCTATAAAACCCTTTCTGATTTTATTTCATATACCGACAAGCTTATTGCCAATAAGACAAACCTTGACGCATCATCAAAAAATGATGGCGACTCTGCAAATGCCGTGAGAGTTCTCAGTATCCATGCATCAAAGGGACTTGAATTTCCGGTTTGCTTTATCGCCGACATAACCCACCAATTCAATAAAACCGACCTTAGAAACGATATTCTTCTCGACAGCAAGGCAGGACTCGGCATCAAGACTCAGAGCAATGGTGTTGTTTATAACACATTCCCACGCCTTGCAACAGGGCTTAAAATTGAAGAAAACCTTATTGCCGAGGAAATGCGTGTGCTTTATGTTGCACTCACAAGAGCAAAGGAAAAGCTTATCTGTGTCGGTGCAGTAAAGAAGTGCAGTGATTATCTTGAAAGGCTGTATTCAAAGCTTGTGTCCGAAAGTGTAATTGAACCCTATACTGTCACAAGCTGTCAAAGCTATTGCGACTGGCTCTGTCTTTGTGCGTTAGTTCACCCTTCACTCAATAATCTGCGTAACGATATTATGCCGGGTTCAAAGGTAATTCCGCACAACGGAGAATCAGATTGGAAATTGCAGATTATCGTTGATGAAAAAATGATTGATAAGGATAATGTCTTTGAGGACGATATTACTTCAACAAATCTGTTACAGGTTGCCGATGTATCCGATGATACTTTTGATTATGCAAAACTTTTGAAAAAGAATCTTGATTTCAAATACAGAAACAGGGATATTCTTTCACTCCCCCAAAAGGTCAGTGCATCCGATATTGCACACAGTCAGAACGGTGATTATTTTGAAAAGATTCTTTCAAAGCCGTTATTTATTGCTGAACAAAATTCCGCTCCTGTTGCAAGAGGTACTGCTCACCACAAGTTTTTGCAATACTGCAATTTTGAACAGGCAAGAGCAAGTCTTGACACTGAAATTGACCGTCTTTTAAATGACGGAAAACTTACACAGGAACAGGTTGATATGATTGACAGAAAAACACTTAATGAATTTCTGTCAACCAAACTAATTGACCGTATAATTGCATCACAGCTTGTAATGCGTGAAAAACGATTTACCGCAAGGCTTAAACCGTCAGAAGTATTCGATGAATATAAAGGTGTAAAAACCGATGCAACAGTAATAATTCAGGGTGCGGTTGATCTTGCGTTTGTTGAGGACGGAAAGCTTGTTATTGTCGATTACAAAACCGACAGGGTAAAAGATATAACAAAACTTGCAGGACTTTACAAGAAGCAACTTGATTTGTACAAATCGGCAATGGAGCAGTCTGAAGAACTTACCGTCAAAGAATGTATTCTTTGCAGTATCCACCTCGGCACATACATTACCGTATAAAAAGAAAACCGTCCGTAAAATCTGCGGACGGTTTAATCATATTCAGTTTATATCGGTTGCTTCTGCATCAATCATTCTTTGATTGCGGTCATATTCTTTGTGATAACGGCTGAGCAGAATAATAAGTGAAAATCCAGAAACACCTTCATAAATAAGCGCAATTCCGAGTGCAATCATAAGCAATGCACCAAAAATGTTTGTAAAGAAAATTGTTGTAAGACTGAAAATAATCATTACAATTGCTATAATAAACGGAATCCACCATTTTCTCATACCGAGCGATCTCAGCGTGAGCGAATGTTTCATATCCATAATGCTGTCAACAATAATGATAATGCCAATCGGAATATTGATTATTGCCGCAATTGAAGTGGGTGAAAACAAAGCAAATATACCGAATCCGGTTGAAATAACGCCTATTACAAGTTCAAAGTACATTCCGCCTTCTCTGTCAACAAAGAAAGAAATTATGTTGAACAGTCCGTAAACAGTCATTGCACCGCCGAGTGCATAGCACAAAACATCAAGCACCTTTTGCGGAAAGACAACCGTCACAATGCCGAGTACGATATAGGCGAGAGAGGTCATCATCATAGTGGCCGCCGGATTTTTCTTTTTCTTATGTTCACTCATTTAATACACCTCAGTCTATTCTCTTGTCGCAGTAACCGCACATTACCATACCAAGCTTTTCGTAGCTGAGGTTCGGAAGATATGGCTCCTGCTGTGTGATACATTTCGGATTGTTGCAGTGATGATTCGATACAACAAACGGTCTGTTTTCAACAAAGAACTCATCATCCTGCAAAAGCAGAAGAATAAGTGCCATTCTGCCGTACATACCGTACTGAGCCTGTTTGAAATACAACGCTCTCGGGTCATCATCAATATCAACTGTAATTTCGTTTACTCTCGGCAATGGGTGAAGAATTATCATATCTTCTTTTGCCTTGTCAAGTTTTTCTTTGTCGAGAACAAAAACATTTTTCTGTGCCTGATAATCTTCTTCGCTTGCAAATCTTTCACGCTGAATTCTTGTCATATACAGAACATCAAGGTCTGTGATTGCATCTGCAAGGCTATGAGAAATTTCATACTTACAGCCGTTCTTTTCAAGAATGTCAATAACATAAAGCGGAACGCTGAGTTCCTTTGTTGAGATAAGTACAAAGCTGTTGTTCGGATATTTTGCAAGTGTCTTGATAAGCGAATGAACTGTTCTGCCGTTGAGAAGGTCACCGCATACACCTACTCTGAGGTTATCAAGTCTGCCTTTTTCACAGCTGAGAGTGATAATGTCGGCAAGCGTCTGAGTTGGATGAAGGTGACCGCCGTCACCGCAGTTGATAACGGGAACACCTGCATAGAGAGATGCCGCAGCGGCAGTACCCTCAACAGGATGACGCATTGCGATAATATCGGCATATTCGCCGACAATTGTAATTGTATCTTTAAGGCTTTCGCCCTTTGAAACGGATGAATTCATCGGATTGTCAAAACCGATTGTTCTTCCGCCGAGTTTAAGCATAGCCGTCTGGAATGACATCTGTGTTCTTGTACTCGGTTCATAAAATAAAGTAGCAAGAATCTTGCCGTCACAGGCGTGTCGATAGTCGGCGGGACTCTGCATAATCTTTTTAGCTTTTCGGATAATTTTGTCAATCTGCTCGGTAGACATAACCGATAAATCAATCAAATTTTTGTCAAACATAAATAACACAGCTTTCTGCAATTTTTTCTATTTTATCAAAATTTTCTGTATTTATATATACTTAAAAGAAAAATAGAAATAAAGAATAAAACAATTTTACTCATTCCCGCATTTTCCCGCATTAATTTTATAAGGTATGAAAAATATTAAATTGTGCGTCAAAATGATGTGCCTAAATAAAAAGCATTTTGAAAATATGGTATAAGAAATTCACCGTAAACCGGTAAAGTCGATTAAAACATTCGTACAAAGTATTTTTGTTGACAAAAAATGCATTAATGTGGTATCATATTAATAGTTATATCAAAGTGCAGATGCGTTTTTTACTGCGTAATTCTGCTGTTAAAAAAATAAATTTGACTGCATTTTGTAAAGTGAAGTCTGATTTGTGTTTTGAAAGGATTGTCTTACTATGGTTACAGCTATGTTATTTGCAGGCGGTATCGGTGCAAGAATGAAGTATTCCGATATGCCTAAACAGTTTCTTGAGGTTGGCGGAAAGCCGATTATTATTCACACAATGGAGCATTTTGCCCGTCATCCTAAGGTTGATGCGATTGTTGTTGCCTGTAAGGCTGACTGGATCGGCTACCTTAATGAGCTTATTGAGGCATTCAATGTTCCAAAGGTAAAGGCTGTTGTTCCGGGCGGTGCTAACGGTTTTGATTCTATTCACAACGGCGTAATGGCTACTGCTGAATTTTCAAAAGATCCTGAGGATATCATCCTTATCTGTGACGGTGTTCGTCCTATGCTCAGCGAAGAACTCATCACTAACTGTATTAAGGATACAAAAAAGTACAAAACAGCCGTTCCTGTTACTCCGAGTATTGATTCACTTCTTTACAGTGAGGACGGAGAAACCTGCGGCAAGAGTTACCAGAGAAGTACAATGTACATTACACAGGCTCCGCAGGGATATACAATGGAAAGAATTCTTTGGGCTCACGAAGAAGCTTATAAGAGAGGTATTACAAACCCTGTTTCCTCAAGTGAACTTTTTATTGAGCTCGGCGAAAAGGTTCATCTTTTCCTTGGCGAGAGATTCAACATTAAGGTAACAACACCTGAGGATCTCACAACATTGCGATCACAGTTCTATTATGAAAACTACAAGCAGTTTGCAAAGGAAGAACTTAAATATGGATTATAATGTTCAAAGTAATATAAAAAAGACGGTTTTTTCCGATATTAAAGAAATTACAAATACAAATGTTGATTGGAACAGATTTAACGGTAAAACTGTTCTTATAACCGGTGCAGGAGGATTTATCGGTTATTATCTTGTTCTCACATTTCTCGCAAGAAATGACTTTTATAACAATAACATCAAGCTCCTTGCGTTTGTAAGAAACAGAGAGAGAGCCGAGAAAAAGTTTGGCGTTCTTCTTGAAAGAGATGACATTGAGCTTGTTGTTGCCGATGTTACAAATAAGATTGAATGTGAGAGAGCGGATTTTATTATTCATGCCGCAAGTCAGGCAAGTAACATTCAATTTGAAACCGATCCTGTAGGCACTATTAACGCAAATCTCAGCGGTACATCAAACATTCTTGATTTTGCTCTTGAAAGCAAAAGTGAGTCTGTACTTGTTGTTTCAAGCCTTAAAGTTTACGGTGCTTTGCACAACGGTAAAAACAGTATTTCCGAAGATGATATCGGTTATATTGATTTTACTTCCTATAAAAATTGTTATGCAGTGGGTAAGAGAGCGTCTGAAACTCTTGCCGCAAGCTATTGCAAACAGTTTGGACTCAATGTAAAGATTGCAAGACCGAGCTATATTTACGGTGCCAGCAGTCTTACGGATGATCGTGTCTGGGCGCAGTTTATTGCAAATGTTGTTCGTCACGAAAATATTCTTCTCAAAAGCAACGGTGCGGCTAACCGTTCATTCTGCTATGTTACAGACACGGTTTCTGCTCTCATATACATTATGCTTAACGGTGAAAATGTTACACCGTATAACATTTCTTATGAAAAATCAGATACAACAATAAGAAATTTTGCAAAGACAGCTTGTGAGGTTTTCCCTGAGAGAAATATGACTTTGGCTTTTGCTAATCCCGAAGATGAAAAGGAGCCTGAGGTTGATACTTCCGCTCTTGCAAAAACCCCCGAAATTCTTGACAGTTCAAGACTTTGCAGTCTTGGATGGAAGCCTCTTGTTGACCTTAAAGAAGGAATAAGAAGAGCAGTCGGAATTCTTGAAGAAAATTAATAACAGAAATTAGGAATACAGTTATGTCTGAGTTGTTACTTAACCAATTTGAACAGGACAGAGCACTTGTAGCTTTGCGTTATAAAAATTTGAACATCCGTAAATTATTCGGAAAATCTGTTTTTATAGCAGGAGGCGGAGAACTCGCCTTTTCTCTTGTATCATCGCTTCGCATGGTTAACTTAAAAAAACAAGCAGGCATAACTGTATTTTTGCTTGTAGAGGATAACGAAAGCTATGACAGGAGATTCGATTATATCGATTCATCAGATTTTTCCATCGTAAAGTATTCTTCACTTAATTCGGTTAATAAATGCGGAGATATACTTATTGAAACGGGATTTTTGCTTTCTGATAGAGTTGAAGGTGTTGATGTATTTAAAAATCATATCAACAGGGCAAATAATATTATCTCGGCTGTCAATGCGTTAAAGATAAAAGAAACTGTTCTTGTGTCAGACGCCTCAATTTACGGAACACTCGGAAAAGATTTTGTTATTTCCGAAAAAGAAAAAACACATTCCGCTTTTAATTTGGATTCATTAAAAGCAATGCTGATTCAGTCTGTTGAGAATCTTTATTTTTCTGCATCTCATATGTATGATTTTTCAATCAAAGCAGTAAGAAGCGGCAAGATTATATCTGCAAATTCAAGTTCCGATTTTGTAAGGAATATGCTGGAATCGGCTGTTCACGGAAAATCTTTGAATGTTAAGAACAAATCACCTAAAGTGTCTTATATAAGTATTAATGACTTGATTTCTTCTGTTCTGTTTGTTCTTTGTAACGGTGAGAACAATCAGGTGTATAACGCCTGCTCAGATACTTCAACCGTAAATTCGGCGGAATTTTCACTTACGCTTTCGGATGCTTTTGATGAGTGTGAGGTTAACATAACTTCTGTAGGTGATTCTACGGATGGCTGTGCCATTGACTGCACAAGACTGAAAAAGCTTGGTTGGTTATCAATGGTCAACTACAAGGACGCACTCCTTATTTCGGGACACGAGGTAATGGATGATGACAGTATATTTATGTTTTCCGATTCATATGACGGCAAGCTTAATGATATTCAACAGATACTTCTGGGCTTTTTACTTGAGGTTGACAGAATTTGCAAAAAGCATAACATAAAGTATTTCCTGGGCGGAGGAAGTCTTTTGGGTGCGGTAAGACATAAAGGCTTTATTCCGTGGGACGATGATGCAGATGTTATGATGCTTAGAAAAGATTACGACAGATTTCTTTCGGTATTGCCGAGTGAACTCCCAAATTATCTTTTTGCACAGACTCAAAAAAATGAAAAAGACAGCCATTTTCCTTTTACAAAACTGCGAATAAACGATACTCTGCTTTCTACTGAGTTTACATCAAGATTTCCCAATATTCATAACGGAATTTTTCTTGATGTGCTTGCACAGGATTATACTTCAAACAATGCTTTCTTACGAAAAATTCATATGAAAGCAACTGCAAGCTCAAGGTGGCTGGTGCTTGATAAGTGGAGAGGCACTTCGGTGAATGCAAACAGCAGATTTTCTTCTTTGTGTGCGAATATTCTGAGAAAGATTTTTCCGCTTGGCTTTTTGCAAAAGGTTCAAAACAAACTTATTTCACTTCATAAGAATATGAAAAATCCGAAATATCTGTTTGACAGTATGGGAAGAAATGTTTCAAGAGGAGCTTTCCCTGCCGAATGGCTTGATGAGGCTATATGGGTTGATTTTGAAAATGCAAAACTGCCTATTCCTAAAGAATATGATAAGTACCTGAAGTATCTTTACGGGGACTATATGGAAATGATTCCTGTAAGCGAAAGACATGTAAGTCACGATATCAAGCAAATTGATCTCGGAGAATATGCAGGGTATGTCTGCAATGACAGTTTTGCAAAGCCTGAAAACAAATTCTAAATTGCATTATTAAGTGGGATATTATTAAAAATTTCAGTTTATAGTAATTGTAAGCAATATTAAGACAGTACCCATTTTTATTGACAAATTCAATCCCCGAAAAGTTTTTTATCGAACTTTTCGGGGATACTTATATCTTATGGTTCTGTTAACAATTCAGCATAGGGTAGGGGATAATATCATTCGGGTTAGCATTGTGTTCGGCAATAAATTTTTCCATCCATATCATATCGTACCACTTATCAAATTTGTATGCACATTTATGAAAAATACCGACAGTTTTATAACCGAGTTTTTTGTGAAAGCAAACACTGTCGTTATGCAGATGTTTATCCTCATGTTCAGTGTACGCAATACAAGCATTTACATTTGTCACACCTTGCTTTGCTAGAATTTCTTCGAGCTTTTCGTAGAGTTTTCTACCGATTCCGTTTCCGTGATTCTCAAGGCGGATATAAATACTTGTTTCAACTGACCAATCATACGCTTTTCTGCCTTTGAAAACTCCGGCATACGCATAGCCGACAATTTTTCCGTTGAGTTCGGCTACAATATAAGGGTACTTTTTGAGCGTAGTTTTTATGCGATTTGCAAATTCTTCAACGGTTGGAACATTGTATTCAAATGTGATTGCCGTGTTTTCAATATATGGTTTGTATATGGCGAGCAATTCTTCGGCGTCGCTTATTTGTGCCGTTCTGATATGCAATTTATCGTTCACAATTATGACCTCTTTAATACTTTATGTCATCATAATAATACACTAAAGTTTAGTTATAATCAATATTTTAGGCATTTTGAAGTATATAAAAAAGAAAAAAGTCGGCACTCAAAAAAGTTGCCGACTGATAAACACCCCAACATTTTCATTATAACACAATGTAAATTTTACTTCAATAGATTTTCTAAAAATAAAATTATAAATATTTTTAATAAAAGTGTTGACAATGTGGACAACTAACTGTATAATATAGACAAAGAAAAGAACTTAAGGAGGTTTTAAAAATGAAAGCAAGAAAACCTTACTTCAAACAAATCAGAGATTATATGCGGAGCTTGCCACCTAACTCTACAGCCCGTGTATTCTAAGAGATGATCTTCTAATTCTTACTTGTTTTGTCGGAACAGCTGATTATTTTGATGTTATAAAAACATATTTATTAATTTTTAATCGCAAGAGCATTCCGAATTCGTCTTTAGCAATCTACATCTTATGATTGAAATTCGTCCAATTAAGCATTAAAGGTTGTCGAATTTAATACTCGGGAGAACGGAATTTTAATTATAACTTAATATATATTGAAATCTAAAAATTGGTGGTTAGTCCAATGAAAGCTTAATCGTTATTTAAGCGAAATAAGTCCGAAACGGAGATAAGTCCAATGGAAATTAATACTAAGACCAATGGATGAGCAGCTTATACAACAGCACACAGAGTAGTCTGAATTTAAAGAATGTAAGAGGCTGAATTTAATAAGCAGTTCAAACGGAATGTAAATTTGGAAACTTATAATACAGAGTGAAACCGTAAATTTCAATCTGATTTCTAAAATTCAAGGTAAACTAAAGTGTCAGGAGATAATTCCGATGAGATAAGAACTTAAATTAAATCTCGCTTGTGCGACAAGATTGGAGATATTCCGATGTATGCTTGAGATTTTAAACCGATACAAGGTCAAAAATAAAATCCATTAACGGGAATTGACGGTATACGGTTACTGATATTGATTTGACGAAAAGTTAATATAAGTCGTAAATAAAGCATTGATTAGCAGTAAAGAAAATGTCGGGATGACATAGAAATCTGCAAACAATAGGAGATTATTCCAATGAGAATTTAGGTCTTATAGTTTGATTGTAGTATACATACTCAGATGTATAAACACAGTTAGTCGAAGCTAAAGTGTCAGGAGATAATTCCGATGAGATAAAAACTTAAATTAAATCTCGCTTATGCGACAGGATTGGAGATATTCCGATGTATGCTTGAGATTTTAAACCGATACAAAGTCAAAAATAGAATCCATTAACGGGAATTGACGGTATACGGTTACTGATATTGATTTGACGAAAAGTTAATATAAGTCGTAAATAAAGCATTGATTAGCAGTAAAGAAAATGTCGGGATGACATAGAAATCTGCAAACAACAGGAGATTATTCCAATGAGAATTTAGGTCTTATAGTTTGATTGTAGTGTACATACTCAGATGTATAAACACAGTTAGTCGAAGCTAAAGTAAAAGGAGTTAATTCCGATGACTATATAGGCTGACAGTCCAAAATTTCAAAGACTTAGTTTAAGGACAGGTACAATTGATTCAGAGGAAAAGTTGATAAGCTTTTAAGCAATCTTTGTACTGATTGATATTATGAATTTTAACGGTCAAAAGACTTTTATATTCAAATTTAAGAACGGAGATAAGTCCAATGTAATACAAAGTTATTATTGTCAAGGGCATAATATCCGATATTGGAGATGAGTCCAAAGGGCATATTATTTAATTTAAAATAACAACATACCCCTTTAAAAATTGCTATTTATAAATCAACCGATTACGGAGGTGACTGCAACAGCAGTCACCTCTGTTTTGCGTGTTATACAATGTATTATCACGAGAAATAGGGGAATTGCGTTTTTGATAAAATACACATAAAAACAGGGGACAGAAAAATCTGTCCCCTTAACTTTAGGTGCAACTATTATATGTCGATTCCAATTACTCAACGCCGAGAATCTCTTTGCTTGCAACAACAAGCTTTTCACAGATTTCTGCAGCATTATCTTTATCCTTACCGACTGAAGTAATATAGAGCTTAATCTTTGGCTCAGTTCCGCTTGGACGGATAATAACAGCGTTGTCATCCGCAAGGTGAAGAGCAATAACATTTGACTTAGGAAGGTCAATGTCGGTAACGCTGCCTGTTGCAACATCTGTTTCTTTCCTGAGAAAATAGTCGGAAACCTTAACAACATCGTAGCCTGCAATGCTCTTTGGTGTGTTATCTCTTACAGCTGTCATAATATCAGACATCTTTTGCATACCGGCGGCACCGTCAAACTCGAATGAGTATGTCTGATTGAGGTAGTAACCAAATTCTTCGTAAAGACCGTCTATAACCTCAGCAAGTGACTTGCCCTGTTTCTTATAGTAAGCTGCCATTTCACAAACGAGCATTGATGCAACAACAGCATCCTTATCTCTTACATATGTGCCTGAAAGATAGCCGTAGCTTTCCTCAAAACCAAAGAGATATCTGTTTTCTTCATGCTTTTTCTCGAGGTTGAGAATAACTTCACCAATATACTTAAAGCCTGTAAGAACATTCTTGAGTTCACAGCCGTATTTTTCGCAAAGCTTGTTGATGAGTTTTGTAGTAACTATAGTTTTTACTACAACAGGCTTTTCAGGAAGCTTACCGCTTGCCTTTTTACAAGAGAGAATGTAATTTGTGAGCATTACACCGTCCTCGTTACCTGAAATGAGTCTGTAACTGCCGTCATAATCCTTAACGGCAATACCTACACGGTCAGCGTCAGGATCGGTTGCAAGGAGAAGGTCAGGCTGTTCTTTTTCACAAAGCTCAAGACCTTTTGCAAGTGCCTCTTTGATCTCAGGGTTCGGATAAGGACATGTTGTAAAGTTGCCGTCAGGAAGTTCCTGCTCGGGGACAACAACTACATCATTAACACCAATCTTGCCGAGAACCTTTCTTACAAGCTTATTACCTGTACCGTTAAGCGGTGTATAAACAACTTTAAGGTCTGCACCCTTGCAAACGCCGGGGTTAACCTGCTGTTCCATAACTTTTTCAAGATATGTGTCATAAACGCTCTCGTCAACATATTCAATCATGCCGCTCTTAACTGCCTCGTCAAAATCGGTAATTTTAACATCCTTGAACATATCAAGCTTTGAAATCTCGTCATATACAGTGTTTGCGGCAACATCAGTCATCTGGCAACCGTCCTCACCGTATGCCTTATAGCCGTTGTAAGCTGCAGGGTTGTGGCTGGCTGTAACCATAATACCTGCCTGACATTTAAAGTAACGAACGAGGTATGAGAGAACGGGAGTAGGCTGAAGTTCTGATGTGATGTAAACCTTAATGCCGTTTGCCGCAAGAACTCTTGCCGCCTCATTCATAAATAAATCTGCTTTAATTCTGCTGTCGTGAGAGATTGCAACAGAACCATTGCCGTACTTTTTAAGCACATAGTTAGCAAGTCCCTGTGTAGCCTGACGAACAACATAAATATTCATTCTGTTAGTACCTGCGCCGATAATGCCTCTGAGGCCTGCGGTACCGAATTTTAAAGCTGTGTAGAAACGATCATAAATTTCATCTTCGTTGTTTTTTATACTTTCAAGCTCTGCCGTAAGGTCTTTGTCCTCAACTGCGTTTTCAAGCCATTCGTTATAAGTCTGCTTAATATCCATGATTATGCCCCCAACTTAAAATTTTCACAAAAATGCGACCAAATTCTGTGACAAGCCCTTCTTGCCTATCATAATTCACTATACCATAATTCACAAAAAAAAACAAGTTTTTTATTTGTACATTTTCAAGAATATGTGCTGAAAAACAAAAAAATATCACGCAGAAATCATAATTTTTATCCCTGCGTGATATTTATGTCTGAAATCTGTAAAATATTATTTATTTTACAAGTTTATACGAAACTTCGTTTTCGCTCAAAGAGTAACCGTTCTGCTGTGCCTCATGAAGAATCTGCTGAAGATTATCCCACTCTGAGTCCTTCGGAATGTAGATATATTTCGGAATTTTTTTGCTGTTTACCGAATAATATGAGCGAAGTCTTGCAAGACTGTTCTGATTTTCACCCGTAACATATGCCGAAAGCGTTCCGTAAGGAAAATCCTCCGTCGCAAGATAAGTCCATGTTTTTTGCGTAAGGAACAGTATGTTTCCTTTTTCAAGATTCTGATACTGACTGATATCGGCATAAATCTGCTCATAGGTTTGTGCGTTATTCGGTGTTGTTTTTATACCCTTTGCAGGACCGTTCTGAATTGTCTGTGTCAGCTGTTTTGGTTCACTGTCCCAGAAGCAATGTTCTGCCTTGACGGTAATCTGAAAACAAGCCTGCAGAATAATCAAAAACGCAGTCATCACGAATGCTAAATATTTACACGGAACAGCGTAGTCAAGATTATCGGGATTTGCTTTCATTTCCTTAATCAGATTGCCGATGAATACAAAGCTTGCAATATTTGATGCGGTGCAAGCCATTGCAGTTACATAAAAATACTGATTTGAAGAGAAACACAATGCAACAGAATAAAAAATTCCGAGAACAAAGAGTGACGCAAACAGTTCTCTTTGCTTATTTTCAGAAAGAACATACGCTGTGATGCCCATGAAAATCATCGGGAACATAATCGCATTGTAGTAAACGCTTGTCATTGTCGGCATAAACATTACAAGCGACAAAATAACGATTGCACTTGTAAGAATAAGATAAACCGAACGGTGTTGTTTTCTCTTTCTGTCAAGCAACATAACAATTGCGGTAGCACCGTATGCCATAAGTACATATTTAAAATGAGTGTGACATTCTACGATTGTTTTAAAGTAGTAATTCATCTTTGCCATAAAGCCCATTTGCGGATGGTCGGGATCGGCAAGAAGATAGGGGAGATTTGAGAAAATCTCATTAATACTTACTCTTGAAAGTACAAATACAAGGAAAATAGCCGCAAGTATTCCTGCTCCCAAGGTAAACCACAGAAAAGTCTTAATCGAGAAAAGTTCAGAATTGAACACATTTTTATTAAGGGCAGTTTTCTTAATTACATAGTGAACTCCTACTGCAATAATATACATTACATAAACTGCCGCAAGGTACGGACAGCAGAGAACTGCGCCTGCAAATGCAAGTCCGCTGATTATGAGCGGTAATTTTTTTGAATAATCGGCTGTTGCCATTAAAACACCCGTGAGTGCAATTAGGTCAAGTCCCATTGTGTTATAACTCAATGCCATAATGTCAAACGGTGTAAAGAGGAAATAAAGCACACAACCGAATACTGAGAAATAGCCGTACTTTTTAAGTCTTGAATAGATAACGCACACAATAACAGCGTGACAGATTACATAGAAAACTCTTGCCGCAAAGATTATTCCGACAGTAGACTGTGTAATCATTGTGTAGAGCCATACGAACGGCAAAAGTAAAAATCCTGAAAGTTGTGTTAGGTGCCATTCGTCACTGAGTAACGAATCACCGAGAGTTACTCGGTGCGGAATTGTAAGATAAAACGATTCGTCGTTACCGCCAAAACCGTAATAGCATTTCCAAAGTGAAAATCCAATAGCAAAAGCCATAAGCACAGCAAAAATTATGTGCTGCCACTTTCCTTTGTCAGGCTTTGAACGCAAATCCTTTATTATGTTCGCAAGCGATTTAAAACCGTCAATAAGCAGTTTTGCAACAAGATTCATAATAAATGATGCGGCGGCGGAAAGCACAAAAACTATCGGAACCGTAACAAAGTAATACGGAAGTCTGTCAGGCATTAATATTACTTTTTCGCAGAGTACGGGGTAAACAATGCTGTCAAAAATAAAGGAAATAAGATAAATTCCAAGTGCAAGGTCAGAAACTTTCCATAGTGCAATTTTAGCGGCTTTCGGGAAGTTATCGGTCTTGATTCTCTTAATCAAGAGAAAAAGCAGTACAGATAAAACAAACGGTTCAAATCCGTACCAATAAATGTATGTACCCGATTTGAATGTTGTGTCGTAGCTTCTGAAATAATTGAATGTGCTGAATACGAAAAGTGAAAAAACAAAGAGTACAAGCATTGTTCTTGTTTTCATTTTCAATCCGTATTCTCTTATGTAACAACCCACAAAGTAGTATGCAACGGGGTAGAATCCCTGCCACCAGCTTGGGACAAGTTTCTGAAACTCATCAGATGAAGTCGGATTAGTCCACCAATCAAGTGAACCAAAATTGAAAATATTAAATAACGAGGGGATGATTGTCAGAAAAACAACCGTTACAAGGAGTACTTGCTTTTGCTTTTTGTTTTTAAGTTTTCCGTAAGCAAGATTAAGGAACGGTGTAAGCAGAAACAACCCTATGTACATTTCAATGTACCAGGAGTAGTTGGAACCGGTAAAATCAAGCGTTCCGAGTATGAAAGATTTCAGGTCAAAAACATCACCTTGTGCAATGTTTTTGTAAATCATACACGCAAGTGTTGAGATTACAAAAACAACAAGTGTTTTCGTAATTCCCGAATAGTACTTTTTACTCAGTTCTTTTTTACTCATCAAATAACCTGTCAGCAACATGAACAAGGGAACGCAAACGGAAAACAGGGTTCTCATTACAACAGCAACATACATCGGTGTCCCTTCGATTGTCTGACTGTAAAATCCGTTGTGTAGGAAAAAATGAACCGATAAAACGGTAAAGACTGCGATTATTCGCAAAATGTCCAGCGAGGCATCCCTCTTTTTCAGCTTTTCATAATCCATAATTTTTACCTTTCAAGCTTGAAATTTGCAAATCATTGCACATATAACAATAATAGCATAATTTAGGCAGCATTACAATAAATTGCAAACGAAAATATTGATTTTTAATGAAAAAGTTTGTAATGTTGTAACATTGATTTTATGACAAAAAACAATTGACAGTTTCGGCTGTCACTTGAAAACTTTATTAAATTATGCCTGTTTTTCTGTTTGTTGTTTAGGCTTTCTGAATGAATCAAGAAAAGCTTTTGCGGTATCCATACCGTCAACCGTAAGCAGAATAAACAGAGGCGTCATATCAAACAGGTATCTTGACCTTGTTTCCCATAAATTCAAATCTCGACTTCGCTTTGATCTTCTTACAGCTTTTATCGGAGGTGTAATGAAAATACAATGCACATATTCCGACGGTCAAAACGGCAAAAATCAAAAGAACGAACATTTTTGAAAATGAATCGAATCTTCTGTCAACATTTTCGTCAAAGCCGATTATGATAATATCTATAAACAGGAAAACAAAGCACAGCGAAAATATGCCGCCGAAAATTCCGGTCAGGACTTTGGTGATTCTATTACTGTTCATCGTCATCAAGCACTTTTTCAACAATAAATCGTGGCCTGCGCTTTGTTTCCATATAAATCTTTCCGATGTATTCGCCTATAACACCGATTGCAAGGAGCTGAAGTCCTCCGATTGCCCAAATTGAACATAATAGGCTTGACCAACCGCTTACAGTCCAACCGCAGAAAAAGCTGATGAGTGAGTAGATAATCATAATAAGGCTGATACCGAACACGATTGTACCGAGCCATGTAATTATTCTGATTGGCTGAATGCTGAGAGATGTAATACCCTCCCACGCAAGTGCAAGCATTTTCTTTAACGGATATTTACTTTCACCTGCAAGTCTTTCGGAACGCTCATATGTAACAATATCAGACTTAAAGCCAATCATCGGAACCATACCGCGAAGGAAGATGTTTGTTTCCTTATATAATGAAAAAGCGTTGAGTGCTCTCTTGCTCATAAGTCTGAAATCAGCGTGGTTAAAAATAACCTTAGCACCCATATGATTAAGAATTTTGTAGAATCCTTCTGCTGTAAATCTCTTGAAGAATGTGTCTGTTTCTCTTTTAGAACGAACACCGTATACAACATCGCAACCGTCCTCGTACTTTGCCACCATTTCATCAAAGGTGTTGATATCGTCCTGAAGGTCTGCGTCAATTGAAATAACAGCGTCAGCCTTATCTTTAAGTGTCATAAGACCGCAGAGAAGTGCATTCTGGTGACCTCTGTTTCTTGAAAGCTTGATGCCCTGGAAAATAGGATTTTCTGTATGGAGTTCTGAAATAATCTCCCATGTCCTGTCCTTTGAGCCGTCATCAATAAACACAATACGGCTGTCGGCAGAAATTTTGCCCTCTGCCATCATCGTGCTGTATTTGTTTAGCAGTTTTTCCGCCGAATCCCTCAGAACTTCTTCTTCGTTATAACAGGGAATAGCCAGATATAACTTAGTCATATAAATTATCCTCCCGAAAAATTGTCACTCAGGTGACTTGTCGCAAGACAGGCACAAAATCTGTCTTTTATCCAAGTATAATTATAAAACCTCATAATTTAAAAGTCAACAAACTTACATGCTTTGTTACAAAATATTGTTATTTTATCGAAATAGAGAGGTGAAAGCAGTGTATTTATGAACAAATTTACAGATTCCTGTAACAAAACGGTAAAAAGAATTAAATGCTTTTGTAATAAAATCTTTTATTTTTTTAAAATTGCGAAAATCCACTTGTAAACAAAAAACAATTGTATTATAATGGTAGAAGTTAATAACCTATGGAGGTAGATTATAATGTCACAGACACAGAAATCAATTGCAGTATTAACAAGCGGCGGCGATGCTCCCGGTATGAATGCGGCTGTCAGAGCTGTAGTTCGTGCCGGTATAAATAAAGGAATGAAGGTTTACGGTGTTTACCGTGGATATAATGGTTTGCTCAACGGTGATGTTGAGGAAATGAACCTCAGAAGTGTATCTGATATCATCGGTAACGGCGGTACAATGCTTTACACAGCAAGAAGCGAAGAGTACGCTACTCCTGCCGGTATTCAGAGAGCTGCCGATTTTTGCAGAAGCATCGGTGTAAGCGGTGTTGTTGTAATCGGCGGTGACGGTTCATTCAGAGGTGCTCGTTGCCTTACAAACGCCGGTATTAACTGTATCGGTGTTCCCGGCACAATTGATAACGATATTGCCTGCTCCGAATACACGGTTGGTTTTGATACAGCTATGAACACAGCTATTCAGATGGTTGACCGTATCCGTGATACAGCACAGTCACACGACCGTTGTTCTGTAGTTGAGGTTATGGGCAGACGCTGCGGTGATATTGCTCTCCAGACAGGTATCGCAACAGGCGCTACAGCTATCCTTGTTCCTGAGGTTCAGTACAATATCGAAAGAGATGTAATCGCAAGAATCATCAACACTCAGAAAACAGGTAAAAAACACTTTATCGTTGTTGTTGCCGAGGGTGTCGGCGGTGTAAGAGATCTTGCAAAGTATGTAGAACAGCGTCTTGGTATCGAGGCAAGAGCTACAGTCCTCGGTCATGTACAGCGTGGCGGTTCTCCGACACTTCGTGACAGAGTTGTTGCAAGCCAGATGGGCTTTAAGGCTGTTGAACTTCTTGAGCAGAATATCGGTAACAGAGTTGTTGCAATGCAGGGCGGCAAGATTGTTGATCTTGATATCAACGAAGCACTTGATATGCCTCGTGTGTTTGATGAAGAGCTTTACAAGATTGCTATGACAATTTCTATCTGATTTAAATATAACTCGATTATTTCAGGGCGGACATTGTTCGCCCTTTATTTTCTTTTAGGGTTACGCTACACAGAATTTTCTTGAAAGGAATAATTCATAATGCTTGAACAATCTCAAAAGCTGACTGACGGCTTAATTATATATTCCGTTCTTGTTTCAGACTATGAAAAACTTGATTTTAAGAATGATGCACTTGCGGGTGTCCGTGCAAACTATTTTAATTCAGACTGCAAAGAGCAAAAAGAAATTACCGAAATCGAACTTCACGGTATGGATTACAAGATGTCTTGTCTGCTGACGAAGAATGAACCGCTTTCGTGGAAGGTAACAAGGGATAATCGTCCTTATCAGTCCGTAAAAAGGGCAACAGGCGGAGTTTATTCTGTTATAACTTACAATGACAGGGGAATTGTATTCAAAAGACAATTTTTTGACCGTAATCATACATGGTTACGCACGGAATATTTTAACAGAAGCATTGCCGATAAGCTTATCACGAGAATATATCCACGCAAAGTCAGCGGAATTATAACTCTTGTTACCGAAGATATTGACGATAACGGGATTGTTTCCGTAAAAACTCTTTTCCCGTCTGATAAGCAGTCAAACGAAAATTCAAGGGTTTTGATATATTCAAATGTGGGTATGCTCTGGTATGATGCAAGTTTTTTACCGTCAGATATGCCGTTTACGGAGAAAAAATCCTACGGCAACAGCGGATTTGTGTTTAACGGTGATTTGTTCAAAAATGATTTTGTTCCCGAAAATGCTTATAATCTTGAAGATTGCGCTTATCTTACGGACGAAGATATTCCAAATGTTTCCGACACGGCTGAACCCGTGAGTAAGAAAGATTATTCGGCATACGATATTATCGAGAAAATTCTTGTTGAGGCTCACAAAACAAATAAGGATTTGTTCGGTGAAATTATAAATCATACTGCCGAAGAAGATTTTGAACCGGCGGAAGTTAAAATTGTAACAGGCGAGAAAGACGAACAGCTTTCGGATGATGAGGTTGAAGAAAATTCTCAAATTTCAGAACATGAAATTGCAGATGATACAGACGCTGTCGCAGAAACAGCAGATGAACAGACAGAAGATTCCGAAAGTGTTGTAACTGTTGACAGCTCCGGTGAAGCTTCCGAAGATGAAGAAACTGATTTTAAAAAAGTTGAAGCAAATATCGGCACACATTGCCAAATAGATGATGTACCGACAGAAGAATCCGATGAAGAAAATCCTGAAATTGTAAACGAAGAAGAACCCCATTGTGATGTGGTGATTCTTACTAAATCGGGAAGATATACCTATTTCGGTAATCTTGATGAAAATAATTGCAGAACAGGCAGAGGCAGAACGGTTTCTCCTGACGGTATGACCTCATATGACGGTGAATACCTTGATGACAGGCGCAACGGATTCGGTGTTTGCTATTATAACAACGGCAGTATAAATTATGTTGGAAACTGGACCGATAATTCACGCAACGGCGGCGGTGTCGGTTACAGACTGAGTGACGGTACAATGCATGCGGGTAAGTGGGATAATAATACTCCTGACGGCTATGGTGCAAGATTTGACAGAAACGGAAATCTTATTGATGTGAGCAATTACGAAAACGGTGTTCGCACGGGTAAGAGCGTTTCTTTTGATGAAAACGGCAATATAGTGGTTTCAGTTTATGAGAACGGAGAGAAGATTTCCGAATTTCTTGTTGATGCAGAGGTGTAGATATGAATATCACTGAAGAAAAGTTGCTTGAATATCTTTCAAAGGCTCTTGTGTGTGTAGCTGTAATTGTTATCGGATATATAATTACCAGGTTGATTATAGGGATTCTCCGAAAAATCCTTAATAAATCACGAATGGACGGTACAGCCGAAGGCTTTGTATTGTCCGTTCTCAAGGTGATTTTCTATTTCATTGTTGCAGTAACTGCACTCGGGACAATCGGTGTGAATGTTGCGTCGCTTATTACGGCACTCGGTGCGGCAGCCCTTACGGCAGGTCTTGCATTACAGGATTTGCTGAAAAATGTTGTCAGCGGACTTGTAATTTTGATAAACAAACCGTTTGTGTCGGGTAATATTCTTGATTTTGAGGGAGTAAAAGGAACGGTTGAGGAAATCAATATTTTCTCAACAACCGTGCATACACTTGATAATAAGCTTGTGACAATTCCTAATTCAAGACTTACATCAAACAATGTTGTAAACTGCACAATGGTTGAGCAGAGAAGGGTTGACTGTACTTTCTCGGTAAGCTATGATGATGATATCGACAAGGTGCGTGAGATTATTCTCAACCTTATGGCAACAAATGAGATGATTTTAAAAGATCCCGAACCTACTGTAAGAGTCGGTGAACATCTTGACAGCGGAGTGCAGATTAAGGTTTTTGCATGGGCAACTCCTGATGATTACTACGAGGTTTATTTCTTCCTGCAAGAAAATGTCAAGAAAGAGTTTGATAAAAACGGTATCACGATTCCGTACCCTCATCTTGTTATTGCCAAAGATTAAAATTATTAAATTCCAAATTAAATATTACGAAAAATTCCGTAAATAATAATGGTGCTGTTGATTCAGTACCATTTTATTTTTATAAGGATTGATTAGTTTGAAAAAATTTTTAGGTCTGTTTGCCGTAGCTTTAATTTCAGTATGTTTTATCACAGGTTGCGGCAATGATAAAAACGACAGTATGACTGACACAACAAGTCAGACTTCACAAACATCAAATACGCAGGAAACTTCAAAAAGTATGACTGAAAACGGAGAAGTTTCAGATTCGGACGGTTTCATCGGTAACGAAGAAAATGAAACAGGAAATTCGGGTTCGGATATGATGGATGATATTGAAGACGGAATTGACGATATTATGGGTGACGGAGATAATAATGATTCTGATACTGTCACCAATCCCTCAGATACTGTTTTATAAAAACGAGAGCAGCAGGACAAAATTGCCTGTTGCTCTCGTTTTTAATACGAAATATGTTATTGGTTCGGGTTCAGACAAAAATCATACTGCTTTGTCAAGGTCAATTTTTAATTGGCGAATAATTTTCTTTTCAAGCCTTGATATGTAGGACTGCGAAATTCCAAGCTTGTCGGCAACCTGCTTTTGCGTGTGTTCCTTTCGTCCGTTAAGCCCGAACCTTAACTCCATAATAAGACATTCTCGGTCACGAAGCTTTGAAACTGCCTGCAAAACAAGACTTTTTTCAAGCTCGCATTCAATATTTCTGTTTACCGTGTCAGGATCGCTTCCGAGAACATCGCATAAGAGCAGTTCATTGCCGTCCCAGTCCGTGTTCAGCGGTTCGTCAATCGATACCTCGTTTTTCAGTTGCGATGATTTTCGTAAAAACATCAGAATTTCGTTTTCAATACATCTTGATGCGTAGGTTGCAAGCTTAATATTCTTTTCGGGAGAAAAGGTGTTCACCGCCTTGATAAGCCCGATTGTGCCTATTGAAATCAAATCCTCCGCACTTGCATTCGGAGTTTCAAACTTTTTTGCAATATATACCACAAGTCTTAAATTGTGGACAATAAGCGGTTCTCTTGCCTTACTGTCTCCTTTTGCAATATTCTCCATAATATGCTGTTCTTCTTCTCGTGTAAGCGGTGGGGGGAGAGTTTCACTGCCGTTAATGTAGAATATTTCATTTTCAATAACGAGTGCAAATCGGATTTTCTGAATAACCTTCATTAAAAACATAACATTGCTCCTATTCTGATATTTTTACAAGTTCGTATGGTATGATTGCCTTAACATCTCCTTTCAATACATCATTACATATGCCTATATAAATGTTTTTGCAGATTTCCTTGCCGTCAATTTTAACCTTATCGGGAGGAAATCCTTTTACAATTCCGTTTCCGCCAAGGCTTTCAAACGGAATAATCCTTGTTTTGGTTTCATCGGGAACATAATCATCAAAAATATTTTGTTCAGCAATAATGACATAATTTCCCGAAAACGGTTCAACAAGGTTGCAACCCGTATCAATCTTTGCAGGGAAAAAATAGCTTTGTTCGTTAACCTTGATTTCAACTTTGCAAACTCCCGAACCGTTGCCCCCCTTCGTCAATATTTTCGTCAATTTGAGAATATAATAACAGACAAGAGTTAAAATAATCAGGAGGACGGGCGAAATGTTAAAATACACTGTGTCGTTGTATACTTCCATACCTTTCGGTTTGAAAGCGTTGTACAGAAACATCATAATTCCGCAGAATGAAAATGAGAGAGAAAGAAACACGGATATTCGTTTGATAAAACACTTAAACGGACACTTGCCGAATGCACATAATACAATTCCGGCGGCACATAAAACATCGATAGGTATATTCAAAAAGAAAGGCAGGGGAGGGAAAAGTGCAATAAGACTTTGCACTCCCCCCAGAAGCGACGCAAGCAACATTTTTTTAAACGAAGTGTTGATACAAAGAGCCTTTTTGGCGCATAAAATAAGTATAAAGTCAATGAAAACATTTATGGTAATCAGTACATCTATGTAAACAGATTTCATTTTATTCCCCCTGCGGAATGCTGTTCTAATAACATTTCCATTAAATTTATTACCTTTGCTTATTATCTCACAAGCGAAAAATAATAATTGTCAAAATATGGTCAGGAGGTAAATTATTGATTGCAGGATTAATTATCGGATTGTTTATAGGCGGATTTGTCGGCGTAAGTGTAATGTGCCTTTTATATTACACAAGGGACTGACAAAAGAAAAGCGTGCAGTTTAATTCAGACTGCACGCTTATTGCATATTTTGCTGTATTTTGATTATGATTTAAGGTTTCTTGTGCCGAGGAAAAGGACTGCCAGCATTCCCGAACCTACATGAGTACCGATTACAGGACCGATATCCGTCATGACAACTTCCTTGCACTTACCCTTGATTGCCTTTTTAAGTTCTTCGGCGCCTTCCGGATTATCCGCATGGGCAACCATAACAACGCTGTCTTTGAGATTTTCGGCGTCTCTTTCAAGGTGTTTTACGAGAGCCGGAACAACATTGCTCTTACCTCTGATTTTTGCAACATTGATAAGATGACCTTCATCGTCAACACTGAGGAGCGGTTTAATTTGCAAAGCTTTGCCGAATGTTGCGGAAACAGCGGAAATTCTACCGCCTTTCTTGAGTTGATCAAGGTCTTCAACAACAAACCAATGACATACTTTTATACGGGTGTCTTCAATGTATTCTTTTAGTTCGTCAATTGTAGCGCCTTCGCTGTATTTTTTGCCTGCAAGGTAGATGAGAAGTCCAAGTCCTGCCGAATCGCAAAGAGAATCAATTGCAATAATCTTTCTGTCCGGATAAACTTCCTTTAAATCCTTAACAGCCATCATACAGGTGTTGTATGTTCCGCTCAAGCCTGTTGAAATGCCTGTGTAAATGATATCTTTGCCGGCTTTAAGATAGTTTTCAAAGCTCTTGTAAAAGCTGTCATAGTTAATCTGTGTTGTCTTTGAATCAATACCATCTTTAAGCTTACTGTAGAATTCCGAGAGGCTCATCATTCTGCAATCCGGATAATGAAGATAGGACTTGTCCTCCATATGAAATTCCATCGGAAGAACTTCAACGCCGATTTCGTTAACAAGCTCCTGTGTAAGGTCGCAGGAGGCATCTGTCATAAATACATAATTCATAATTATCGCTCCTTTTTTGCGAAAATATTGTGATTCAATTCTAACAAATTATGATATAAATGTCAATGAATATAATGACCGTTCCTTTTCATATATATGTATATCAAAAACAGATTTCGGAGTGGTTATATGAATTGCAGATTTACCGATTTAAGACATAAGGAAGTCATAAGCGCCTGTGACGGAACAAGAATAGGATTTATCGACGATGTTATTGTGGATACCAAATGCGCAACTGTTGTGTCAATTGTTATTTTCGGCAGACCGGGATTTTTTAGTCTGGTGGGAAAATGTCAGGACTACATAATTCCGTGGGAGAAAATTGACCTCATAGGAGAGGATACGGTAATCATCAGCTGCCAGACTCCAAAGCCAGTAAAAAAGCCGAAAAAAACCCGTTTTGGGGCTAAATTTTGAATTTTTTCAAATTTTCGCATTAAGGCAAAATAACCTAAGAAATATTTGCTAAATTATGCATAATGCACAAATCATTATTTTTTTAAGAAATTAAAACCACATAAGTAACATTTCGGTTACAATTGTTACAATTTATCTTCCCCTGTCAAACTTGCAATTTTCAAAAGTTTGTGCTTTAATACAATTGCAATTGTGTGTTTGATAAAATTTTACGACTAAAGGACTTGGCACATTTTTTAACAGATAACTACATCTTGTATATACGATTGCTTTTGATGGCAGTTATAGTAGTTACCTTAATGTGCAAAAATCACAGGGAGGATAAATTTTTGAGAGCGACAAACTATAAACACTACGGATGTGACAACAATTCGGAGAGTTCAAAGAGAACTCGCAAACCCGAAAAGAAGTCAAAACGCAAAGGCTTTAAGGCATTATCCTATGCTATTGCGGTATCTCTGGCGGCAGCTGCTCTTGTTGTTCCGACAACAACTCTTGCACCGGATGTAGATGCTTTTGAAGACAGCCGTGCTGCTTCGCTTGCAGTCGGTAACATCAATGATTTTTCACTCGTTATTACAGATAACTGCGTTGAAGAAACTACTGCCCCCGTAACCCAAGAGATTGCAACATCCGCAGCGACTACACAGAAAACAACTGAAAAGGAAACTAAATCTGCAAAAACTGCGAAGAAGAAAGCCGAAAGTTCACAGGCTTCCAAAAAAGCTGAAAGTTTAAAGTCAGAGCCTTCAGAGTCAGAAACTTCACAGAGCTATACAAGCTATGTTGACAGTTCATCGGATAACAGCAGTTCCGCATCTAATTCATCGGATTACGGCTATACAGACAGTAATCAGAGTGGCTACCTTGTAAGTATCGCCAATCCGGATCCGTCCTACAATCCTTCTCCTGTTTCTCTTTCAAGTTATGACAGAGAGAAACTCGAAAGACTTGTAATGGGCGAAGGTGGTTCAATGGGTTACACAGGCTGTGCCCTTATTGCACAGTCAATCCGTGACGCAATGAACCGTTCAAACACAACATCAATTGACAGAATTATTTCGGAATATCAGTATTACGGTTCGACTGATTATGCACCGAATCAAGATGTAAAAGATGCTGTTTCCTTTATCTTTGATCAGAACGGCTCGGCAGTTCAGCACAGAGTTCTTTGCTTCTATGTCGGTTCAAGCAGCTGGCATGAATCACAGAATTACATCACAAGCATCGGTAATGTAAGATTCTTTGATTTGTGGTATTGATCGGAGTTTCCGAAAACAATTTAATATTTAAGAAAATATCAGGTGTTTTTGAAAAAACTTTTTCGAAAACACTTGATTTTTTTTACTTTTATGGTATAATATACAGGCAATTCGCACGCTGATGCTTGTCAACAGGGTGGCAGATTCATAGAATTTGCTTATTGCGTTGATAAAAACAAAGGCACAGCGGAGGTTTTAACCTAAGGAGGATTTTTATTATGGCAGTAGTTTCAATGAAACAGCTTCTTGAAGCAGGTGTTCACTTTGGTCACCAGACAAGAAGATGGAACCCTAAGATGGCTGAGTACATTTTTACTGAGCGTAACGGTATCTACATTATCGACCTTCAGAAGAGTGTAAAGAAGCTTGAAGAAGCTTACAACTTTGTTCGTGAGCTTTCAGCAGAAGGCAAGAGCGTTCTCTTTGTAGGTACAAAGAAGCAGGCTCAGGATTCTGTTAAGGAAGAGGCAGAGCGTGCAGGCGCTTACTATGTAAATGCAAGATGGCTCGGCGGTATGCTCACAAACTTTGCAACAATCAGAAGAAGAATTGCTCGTTTAAAGCAGCTCCGTGCTATGCAGGAAGACGGCACATTTGATCTTCTTCCTAAGAAGGAAGTTATTAAGCTCAACCTCGAAATTGAGAAGCTTGAGAAGTTCATGGGCGGTATCAAGGATATGACAGAGATGCCGGGCGCACTTTTCATTGTTGATCCAAGAAAAGAAAGAATTGCCGTTTCAGAGGCAAAGAAGCTCAATATTCCGATCGTTGCTATCGTAGATACAAACTGCGATCCTGATGAGATTGACTATGTAATCCCGGGTAACGATGACGCTATTCGTGCAGTAAAGCTTATTGCAGGTGCAATGGCTAACGCTGTTATCGAAGGCAGAGAGGGCCGCATGGGCGCTGCAGCTGTTGAGGAAGAGACAGCTGAATAATCATTTGTGATTATAACCCCGTTTTATATAAATTTATTTGAAAGGATGTTTTCAAAATGGCAGCATTTACAGCTCAGGATGTAAAGACATTAAGAGAAAAAACAGGCTGCGGCATGATGGATTGCAAAAAGGCACTCACAAATGCCGACGGTGATATGGATAAAGCAGTTGACTTTTTAAGAGAACAGGGACTTGCTAAGCAGGCTAAGAAGGCAGGCAGAATAGCAGCAGAAGGCGTTGCATACGCTTGCACAAACGATGACCTCTCAGTAGGTGTTGTTGTAGAAGTTAACGCTGAAACAGACTTTGTTGCTAAGAACGATTCATTTATGGATTTTGTTAAGGCTTGTGCTAACACAATTATCGAGCAGAACCCTGCTGATGTTGAGGCTCTCCTCACACTCAAGGCAACAGGTTCAGAGCAGACAATCGCTGAAATGCTTCAGGAAAAGGTTCTCACAATTGGCGAGAATATCCAGATTCGTCGTTTTGAGCGTATGGAAGGTGCTTGTGTTGCTTATGTACACGCAGGCGGTAAGATTGGCGTTCTCGTTAACTTTGATACAGACCTCGCTGCAAAGCCGGAGTTTGTTGCATACGGCAAGGATGTTGCAATGCAGATTGCAGCTCTTAACACTCCTTACCTCAATGAGAGTGAAGTTCCTGCAGAAATCATCGAGCATGAGAAAGAAGTTATGCGTCAGCAGGTAATCAACGAAGGTAAGCCGGAGCAGATTGCTGACAAGATTGTTATGGGTAAGATTGGTAAGTTCTACAAGGAGAACTGCCTTCTTGACCAGGAGTTCGTTAAGGACAATAAGATCAACATCAAGCAGTACACACAGAATACTGCTAAGGAGCTTGGCGGTTCTATCGAAATCAAGAGATTCGTTCGCTTTGAAAAGGGCGAGGGCATTGAAAAGCGTCAGGATGACTTTGCCGCAGAAGTTGCAAGCATGGTTAAATAATTATTTTGGCGTACAAAGCATAATAATCGGAGCAGAGAATGACTTCTCTGCTCTCGGTTTGCAGAAAACTCGAAATTCAGTTTGACCGAATTTCGAGTTTTAATTTTTAAGAAATTTTAAATATCGCAAATTGCAATAGCAAGTTAAAAAAATAAATTTTATTTTATCGAAATTAACGCTTGACAAACAAATGTACATGTAATATAATAGTCAGGTAAAATAAAGCAAAGCAGAGATGCTTTCACCTGTGGGGTGCCGTCTGCACGGGTCAATACCGAAGTTTTTTAGTATTGTTATGCGGACGGAGTGTTTCTGTCCGCATTTATTGTTTTTATGAGACTTTGGAGGTGTTTACCCATCAGCAAGAAAGAAATTCAGATTAACGAAGAAATCCGTGACAAAGAGTTGAGAATTATCGGCTCTGATGGTCAGCAGCTTGGCATTATGTCAGCTAAAGAAGCACTTGATTTGGCAGAACAGAAGAACCTTGACTTGGTTAAAATTGCTCCGCAGAGCAATCCTCCTGTATGCAAAATTATGGATTACGGAAAATACCGTTTTGAACAGGCTAAAAGGGAAAAGGAAGCAAGAAAAAATCAGAGAGTTGTTGATATCAAGGAAGTAAGGCTTTCTCTTAATATCGATACACACGATTTTAATACAAAGCTTAATAATGCTCTGAAGTTTATCAAACACGGCGATAAGGTTAAGGTTTCAATTCGTTTCAGAGGCCGTGAAATGGGACACCCTGAAATCGGTCTTGAAACAATGAAACGATTTGCTGATGCTTGCAGTGAAACAGCTGTTGTCGAAAAGCCTGCAAAGCTTGAAGGCAGAAATATGCTTATGTTTCTTGCACCAAAGACTAATAAGTAATTAAAGCTAAGGAGGATACTAATATGCCTAAAATTAAAACTCACAGCGGTGCCAAAAAGAGATTCAAACTTTCTAAGAATGGTAAGGTTATCCGTGCTCACGCTAACAAAAGTCACATCTTGAACAAGAAGACAACAAAGCGTAAAAGAGGTCTTCGTCAGACTGTTGCTGCAGATAAGACAAACACAGCTCAGATCAAGCGTCTTATTCCTTACAAATAATTATTGAGGACTACTAACTAACATAAACGGAGGTAATATATAATGGCACGAGTAAAAGGTGCGATGATGACTCGCAAAAGAAGAAAAAAGACATTAAAGCTTGCTAAGGGTTACTGGGGTGCAAAATCAAGACACTTTAAAATGGCTAAACAGGCTGTTATGAAGTCCGGCAATTATGCATATATCGGTCGTAAGCAGAGAAAGAGAGATTTCCGTCGTCTTTGGATTACTCGTATTTCGGCTGCCTGCAAGGCTAACGGCACAAATTATTCAACTTTCATGAACGGCTTGAAGAAGGCTGGCATTGCTCTTAACCGTAAGATGCTCTCTGAAATTGCAATTTCAGACCCTGCTGCTTTTACTTCACTTGTTGAACAGGCTAAGAATGCTTAATTTAACTTACTTTGTAATTGCGTTTGGGTTATCCCAAACGCAATTGTTTTTTACAGAAAATTGGATGGTTTTATGACTATACTTTCAAGTAAAGATAATTCTAATATAAAAAATGCCGTAAAGCTCAGAAAAAGTGCAAAATATAGGCGTGAATCAGGACTCTTCATTGCAGAAGGTGTTCGCATTTGTATGGATGCAATGCTCAGTAAGGCACATATTGACACCTTTTTCGCAAGTGAAAAGGCCAGTGAGAAATATGCGGATGACTTTTTAAAACTGCAAAAATATTCCGACAAAACATTCATTGTATCTGATAAGATATTTAATCAGATGTGTGATACAGAGTCCCCTCAAGGATTTCTGTGTGTAATAAAAGCACTTGACAAAACTGCTTGTTTTGATAAAATAAAGACTGGTGACAAATTTTTGGCACTCGATAATCTGCAGGATCCCGGCAATTTAGGTACAATTCTTAGAACGGCTGAGGCTCTGAATGTTACCGGTATCGTTCTTTCTGCCGATTGTTGCGATATTTACAGTCCTAAAGTTGTAAGAGGCAGTATGGGGGCAGTGTTCAGACTTCCGTTTGTTGTGTCGGATACAATTTCAGGTTATCTGAATGCACACAGTGAACTTGAATCTTATGCGGCGGTCGTATCGGTGTCGGCTGATAAGATTACAACGACTCCCTTTGTTTCACCTTGCATTGTTGCAGTAGGTAATGAAGGAAACGGTCTTAAAGAAGAAACAATAAGTGCCTGTAAACATAAAATTACTATTCCTATGGAGGGAAGAGCCGAGTCGCTTAATGCCGCCGTTGCGGCGTCAATAATAATGTGGGAAATGATGAAATGATTTCGCGTAATGCCTGTTACTGGATTTGGATTACACTTTCGATAGGCTATAATAATCCAAAGGTAAAGAGAATATCCGAAATGTATTCCGATGTGTCTGCCTTTTATTACGGTGGTATTTCGGAGTGGCGTCTTTGCGGAATTTTTTCACAAAAAGACCTTGAACGATTTGCTTCAACCGGTCTTGATGACGCTAAGAAAATCGTAGACAGATGTATTGAATGCAATTATTCGATATTATGCATTGACGATGAATTGTTTCCGAAATGTCTTTACAATATTGAATGTCCTCCTGCTCTCATATATATAAACGGTGTTATGCCTGATATTGACAATACTTTTTCAATCGGTATTGTCGGTACTCGCAGAGCAACTAAGTATGGAATAGAAAATTCCTACCGTTTTGCATATGCACTGTCAAAATACGGAACAATTATAGTAAGCGGAGGCGCATTAGGTGTTGACGGTGCGTCACACAGAGGCGCACTTGCTACGGACGGAATTACAATTTGTGTCAGAGGTTGCGGACTTAATTGTTCATATCTCAGGGAAAATTCGGACATTAGAAGTACAATTCCAAAAAGAGGTGCTGTCATTACAGAGTATCCGCCTGATGAAACACCGAGAAATTACTATTTCCCTGCCCGAAACAGGATTATAGCCGCTTTATCGGACGGATTGCTTGTTATGGAAGCGGGAAAGAAGAGCGGTTCGCTTATTACCGCAAATCTTGCCGCAGAACAAGGCAAAACAATTTTTGCTCTGCTCGGAAATAACAGCCCTCAGAATGAAGGTTCAAACGCTCTCATTAAAGAAGGTCTTGCAATACCCGTTACTGATTTTATGGACATACTCTGCGAGTTTGACAGTCTGTATGCAACCACTGATGATGAATTTGATATTGACAATATTTCTCTTGCTGATACGGGAAATTTTCCTGTTAAAGGTATAAGAAAACAAGCCCCTGCAAGAATTTATGTTAATAAACAAAATGATCAACAGCCCGCTAAAACCGCAGTGCCGTATGTATCAGAAAAATCAGAAACAGTTGTGCAAAAACCTGTTCATAAAGAAAACTTAAATTTGCCAAAAACAGCTCAGGATGTATATGAATACATCGGTAATGAGCCTGTTCATATAGATAAAATTTCAGCTGATTTGAAAATTCCTGTGTTTAAGGTGCTTACCGCACTTACGATGCTTGAAATGAAAGATCTTGTTTCGGCATTACAGGGAAGAAATTATATTTTAAAATAATATTTACCGAATATTCTTATTCGTTATCCGATATTCCGTTGCCCTTTTACACATAACAGGGCAGAAAGGCAGTGAAAACATATGTCAGATTTAGTAATTGTTGAGTCACCTGCTAAGGCAAAAACAATTAAAAAATACCTTGGTAGCGGTTACGAGGTTGTTGCCTCAATGGGTCATGTCCGTGATTTGCCTAAATCAAGATTAAGTGTTGATATAAAAAAGAACTTTGCTCCAAAGTATGAAATTATAAAAGGAAAAGAAAAACTTGTTGATGATTTAAAATCAGCCGCTGAAAAAAGCGAGCATATTTATTTAGCAACCGACCCTGACCGTGAGGGAGAGGCAATTTCTTGGCATCTTGCCTATATTCTCGGTTTACCCACAGATGAAACTAACCGTGTGGAATTCAATGAAATTACAAAATCCGGTGTTACAAACGGTATGAGCAATCCGAGATCAATTAATATTGACCTTGTAAATGCTCAGCAGGCAAGAAGAATTCTTGACAGACTTGTCGGTTATAAACTCAGTCCGTTTATTTCTCAGAAAATCAGAAGAGGTCTTTCTGCAGGACGAGTTCAGTCTGTTGCTGTAAGGATTATTGTTGACAGGGAAGAGGAAATCAGAAAATTTAAACCTGAGGAATACTGGTCGATTGATGCAAAGTTCATCCCAAAGGGCAGCAGAAAATCTTTTTCTGCATCTTTATATTCCGATGAAAACGGTAAGATTAAGATTACCAACGGTGAACAGGCTGATAAAATTGAGGCTGATCTTCAAAATGCCGAGTATGTAATTACAAAGGTTAAGAACGGTACAAGAAAGAAATCCCCTGCACCTCCGTTTATAACATCAACTCTTCAGCAGGAAGCATCGAGAAAACTCGGTTTCCAGTCGAGAAGAACAATGAAGGTTGCTCAGGAACTCTACGAAGGCGTTGATATCGAAGGTATGGGTGCAACCGGTCTTATCACTTATATGAGAACCGACTCACTCAGAATTTCAAATGTTGCAATTGAAGAGGTAACCGAATACATAAAAAATTCTTACGGTGAAAAGTTTCTTCCGCCAAAGCCAAGATTTTTTAAATCAAGAAGTAATGCACAGGACGGTCATGAAGCTATAAGACCGTCAATGCCCTCTCTTACTCCCGACAGCGTAAAGGCAAGCCTTACATCGGATCAGTATAAGCTATATAAGCTTATTTGGAACAGATTTACTGCATCACAAATGGCTGATTGTATCCAGAAAACAACACAGGCTGATATTGTTGCCAACGGTTATACATTTAAGGCGTCGGGATACAGAGTAGATTTTGAAGGCTTTACAACACTCTATGTGGAAAGCAAGGATGTTGAAGAAGAAAAGACTACACAGCTCCCACCGCTTGAAAAAGATATGATTGTGAGATGTAAAGAGTTGAAGAAAAATCAGCACTTTACACAGCCGCCTGCAAGATATACGGAGGCGTCACTCATTAAAGCGCTTGAAGAATACGGCATTGGCAGACCGTCAACTTATGCCGCAACAATTACAACAATTACAAGTCATGAATATGTTAAGCGTGAGGGCAAAAGCCTTGTTCCTACGGAACTCGGTGAGGTTACAACCAATCTTATGAAAGAGCGTTTTCCGAAGATCGTAAATGTAAAGTTTACAAATCAGATGGAGGAAGACCTTGATAAGGTTGAAAAAGGAACAGAAGAGTGGCATGCTTTGCTTGACAATTTCTACGGAGATTTTGATAAAACTCTCAAAAAAGCAAAAGCAGATATGGAAGGCGTAAAGCTTCACTTAAAAGAAGACGAAACCGATATTATCTGTGACAAGTGCGGTCGTCAGATGGTTGTTAAAGTCGGCAGATACGGTAAATTTATTGCCTGCCCCGGATACCCTGAATGTAAAAACATCATTAAGTATGTAGAAAAAACGGGTGTTAAGTGTCCGAAGTGCGGCGGCGATGTCATTATCAAGCGTACCAAGACAAAAAGAATTTTTTACGGCTGCTCCAACTATCCCGAGTGTGATTTTGTAAGTTGGAATGAGCCAACAAACGAGAAGTGTCCGCAGTGCGGAGGAATTCTCTTTAAGAAAAAAGGCAAAAAGCCGACATTGTTCTGTGCAACAGAGGGATGCGGTTATACTAAAACAGCAGATACGGATGATAAATAAATGCATATTAATGTAATCGGTGCAGGACTTGCAGGTTGTGAGGCGGCAATGCAGATTGCCTCTTGCGGAATAAAAGTGCATCTTTATGAAATGAAACCGAATAAAAAAACGCCTGCTCATCATACTGAGAAATACGCTGAACTTGTTTGTTCAAATTCTCTTAAAGCTATGCGTGTTGAAAGCGCCGCAGGGCTTTTGAAAGAAGAAATGCGCAGACTCGATTCTTTCCTTATGAAGTGTGCAGATGCCTGCAAAGTCCCTGCAGGCGGAGCACTTGCCGTTGACAGAGATATTTTTTCTTCTCTTGCAACGGAAGGCATAAAGAGCTGTGAGCTTATTGAGGTTTACGAAGAAGAAGTTTGTGAAATTCCGAAAGATGAAATCACGGTTGTGGCAAGCGGACCGCTTACTTCTGAACCGCTTGCCGAATATATAAGGGGAATGTTCGGTTCCTCACTTTCGTTTTTTGATGCCGCCGCTCCTATTGTTACCGCTGAAAGTATTGACATGGAGTACGCTTTTTGCGCATCAAGATACGATAAGGGCGACGGTGACGATTATATCAACTGTCCGATGAACAAGGAGGAATATGAAACCTTCTACAATGCACTCATATCGGCAGAAAGAGCTCCTTTGCATGATTGCGATGTCAGCAATCCGAAAGTGTATGAGGGCTGTATGCCTGTTGAGGTAATGGCACAAAGAGGCGAGGGAACACTTCGCTTTGGACCTATGAAACCTGTCGGTCTTGTGAATCCAAAGACAGGTCACAGACCTTGGGCGGTCCTTCAGCTCAGAAAAGAAAACAAAGCCGGCAATATGTACAATCTTGTAGGATTTCAGACTAATCTTAAATTTCCCGAACAAAAGAGAGTGTTTTCGCTTATTCCTGCACTTCATAATGCGGACTTTGTTCGTTATGGTGTTATGCACAGAAATACTTTTCTTGATTCGCCGAGAATACTTAACAGCGATTTTTCTGTTAAGGACAATCATAGTCTTTTTTTTGCCGGTCAGATTACAGGTGTTGAAGGATACATGGAATCTGCAGCTTCGGGAATTATGGCAGGAATAAATGCTTGTCGAGTTTCTGAGGGGAAAAGCACAATTACATTACCAAATGATACAATGATTGGCGCACTTTCGGCATACATCTCTGATTCGTCGGTTAAAAAGTTTCAGCCAATGGGTGCAAACTTCGGAGTTTTGCCGGAGCTTGAAAACCGACCGAGGGATAAAAAAGAGCGTGGTGCAGCTTATTCTGCAAGAGCGTTGAAAAGTTTGGATAATTATTTAAAGGATATTTAAGGTGAATGGAATGAACATAATTGTTGACGCATTCGGCGGTGATAACGCTCCATTGGAAATTATCAAAGGCTGTGTTGAGGCAGTTGCCGAATATAACATAAATGTAACTTTGACCGGTGATGAAACCAAAATTAAAAATGTATTTTCGGAAAATTCACTTTCAATGAATAATATTGATATTTGTCATTGTATACAGAAAATCACAATGGAAGATTCTGCTGAGTCCGTTCTTAAAGAAAAAAAGGACAGCTCTATGGCTGTAGGTCTTCGCTTGCTTAACGAGGGCAAGGGGGATGCATTTGTCAGTGCAGGAAACAGCGGTGCATTGTGTGTCGGTGCAACTCTTGCAATAAAAAGAATCAAGGGGATTAAACGCCCTGCATTTGCTCCTGTTATGCCGTCTGAAAGCGGATTCTTTATGCTTATGGACGGTGGTGCAAATGTTGAGTGTCGTCCCGAAATGCTGTATCAGTTTGCTGTTATGGGTTCAATATATATGGACAAGGTTATGGGTATCAAAAACCCCCGTGTCGGACTTGCCAATGTCGGTGCAGAAGAACACAAGGGAACAGAACTTTACAGAAATACGCATGAACTTCTTCAGAACAGCAACTTGAATTTCATCGGAAATGTAGAAGGCAGGGATATTCCGAACGGAGTGTGTGATGTCGTAGTTTGTGACGGCTTTACAGGTAATTTGATTCTCAAAACATATGAGGGCGTTGCTCTTGTAATGATGAATCAGATTAAAAATATGTTTATGGGCAGCGTCAAGGGTAAACTTGCAGCGGGTCTTGTTATGAAGGACCTTAAAAATATGAAAACGCATTTTGATTACAACAGATACGGCGGTGCGCCTATTCTCGGTGCATCAAAGCCGGTGTTCAAAGCACACGGAAGTGCCAAGGCTGTTACAGTTAAGAATGCTATCAGACTTTCTGTTGAATATGTAAAAGCAAACGCTATTGAAGCGATCTCTTCATCACTTTAATTTTTGCAAATAATGTTGCTTTAGGAGTTTTATAATGGAAGATTTACAAAAGAGAATCGGCTATACATTCAAAAATACAGATTTGCTTACAGAGGCACTTACTCATTCTTCTTATGCAAATGAACATAAGGCTAAACACATAAAATATAATGAAAGACTTGAATTTCTCGGTGATGCGGTACTTTCAATTGTCGTTTCCGATTATATTTTCAAGCATTGTCCGGAACTTCCCGAGGGTGAACTGACAAAGCTCAGAGCGTCACTTGTCTGCGAGAAAACTTTGTTTGAATTTGCAAAGCAGATTGAGCTTGGCAGGTACCTTGTTTTAAGCAAGGGCGAAAGGAACAACGGCGGAGCAGAACGACCGTCAATTCTTTCGGATGCCTTTGAGGCTTTGATTGCAGCAATTTATATTGACGGTGGTATTGATCCTGCGTCGAAACATATTCTTAATTTTGTAATTCCTGCAATCAAGAACTCAAAGAAGAAGAAGCTTAACGATTATAAAACCGCCTTGCAGGAGATTATCCAGAAGAATCCAGGTGAACAGCTTGAATATGTTCTCGTGGGTGAAAGCGGTCCTGACCACAACAAACACTTTGTTGTTGAAGTTCATCTCAACAGTAATGTAATCGGCAAAGGCGGCGGAAGAAGTAAGAAAGAAGCGGAGCAACAGGCCGCCAGAGAAGCTTTGGAGCTGATGGGTTATTAAACACAGTAATGTATCAATTTTTATTCCGCACAACGGTTGTCCGCATATGTGCAGTTTTTGCAATCAAAATAAGATAACAGGTCAGGCGTATCAGCCGACTCCCCTTGATGTTGAACAGACACTTGGTAAAGCGGTTTCTGATTTGGGCGAACGCACCAAAAATGCTGAGATTGCATTTTTCGGCGGAAGTTTTACAGCTATTGACAGAACCTATATGTTATCTCTCCTTGATGCAACTAAAAAGTTCAGAGATAAATTTTGCGGAATAAGAATTTCTACCCGTCCCGACTATATTGATAAAGAAATTCTTGATATTTTGAAAAGCTATGGTGTGACATCAATTGAACTTGGTGCGCAATCTATGTCAGACGATGTACTGCTTGCAAATGACAGAGGACATAGCGCTGAAAGTGTTTTCAAATCCTCAGAGCTTATTAAAAGTTATGGCTTTTCACTTGGCTTGCAGATGATGACGGGACTGTATAAATCAGATATTCAAAAGGATTTATACACAGCCGAAACATTTGTGAAAATTAATCCCGATACCGTAAGAATCTATCCTACGGTCATTATGAAAGATACAAAGCTTGCCGAACTTTACCTTAACGGAGAATACACACCGTATAGTCTTGAAAAGTCCGTCAACCTTTGTTCAAAGCTGATTGAACTTTTTGAAAAGAACAATATAAAAATTATCAGGCTCGGACTTCATTATTCCGACAGCCTTGTAAATAACAGCTACGGTGACAACTATCACCCGGCTTTTAAGGAATTGTGCGAAAATAAGCTTTTTTATGATAAGTTTATCGAAAAAGCAAAAGATTTTCCCGATTTGAATGAAATTAAAACGGTTGTTATCAATTCTAAATCTCTGTCGAAATTTCTCGGACAAAAGAGAAGTAATGTAAAAAAATTGAATGAACTCGGATATAATTTTTCGGTTTGTTTTGACGATACTTTGCAGAAATATGAATTATATTTAAAATAGGAGCTTGCTGATGCGATTAAAGTCTTTGGAAATTCAAGGTTTCAAGACCTTTCCCGATAAAACTAAATTATCTTTTGAACAGGGAATCACCTCGGTTGTCGGTCCTAACGGTTCAGGCAAAAGTAACATCAGTGATGCTATCCGCTGGGTTCTCGGTGAACAGTCCCCGAAGAGCCTTCGTTGCGCCAAAATGGAAGATGTTGTCTTTAACGGAACAGATAAGCGTAAAAGACAGGGCTATGCCGAAGTTACTCTGAATATTGACAACAAAGACCGTGCCCTTGATTTTAACGGTGATGACATAGCTGTTACAAGAAGATACTACAGAAGCGGCGAAAGCGAATATCTTATCAATAAAGCGGCTGTTCGTCTTAAAGACATCAACGAACTCTTTATGGACACAGGCCTCGGTCGTGACGGTTATTCAATGATCGGTCAGGGTAAGATTGACAGCATTGTTTCATCAAAGGGTGAGGACAGACGAGAGATTTTTGAAGAAGCTGCGGGTATTTCACGCTACAGATACAGAAAAATTGACGCTGAGAGAAAGCTGAAAAGTACGGAGGACAACCTTTTAAGACTTCGTGATATTGTAACCGAACTTGAAGAAAGAGTCGGTCCTCTTGAAAAGCAGTCTGAAAAAGCTCAAAAATTTCTTGAATATTCCGAAGAAAAAAGAGGTCTTGAAATTGCACTCTGGCTTTTAACTCTTGACCGTTCACAAAATGAATTAAAGGTTCAGGATGAGAAAATTTCAATTGCAAAATCTCAATATGATGACGCAGAAACCGCACTTGAACAAATTCAGACCGAAAGTGAAGAAATTTACATAAGAAACGGTGAGTATTCTTCTAAAATAGAAAATATCAGAACCGAAATCACGGATATTGAATCGCAGATTTCAGAGAAGCGTTCTCTTGTGTCTGTTGCGGAGAATGATATTCTGCATAACAATGAAAATATTGACAGAATAAAAAATGATATTGCACAGTTTGATGTCAATGCGGATGAACTTGTAAAAAGAATTGCCGATAAGGAAAAAGAAATTTCGGAACTTGATGCTGATATAATCGCTAAAAAGAAAAAGTACAGTGAGCTTTCGGAACAGCTTAACGAAATTAATACGACTTCAGGTAAAAGCAGTGATGTTTTGCAGGAAATTACTGCCGAACTTTCTGTTCTTACTTCAAAGTCGGCTGATGCAAGAGTTACCGAGATGACTGCCGAAAGCACGGTTTCGGAACTTAATTCAAGAATAGAATCTTTAATTTCATCTAATGACGAAAAGAAAACGCAGTCTGAAGAACTTGCCGATATTTCAAAAGATTACGATAATAAAATCGGTGTTGCAGAAGAAAAAATTGAATCGCTGAAAAATACAATAGACGGTTTACAGCTTAAACTGTCTTCAAAAGAAAAGAAAAAAGACGAACTCCGTGAAGAAAGCAACAAACTTATGCTTGATGTCAAGGAGCATATGAGAAAAATTTCATTCCTTGAAAATCTTGAGCGTAATCTTGAGGGCTTTTCAAAGAGCGTAAAAACAGTTGTCAATGCTCAAAGTCACGGCAAGGTTCACGGAATATGCGGCCCTGTTTCACGAGTAATTTCAGTTCCGAAAGAATACGGAGTTGCAATTGAAACGGCTCTCGGTTCGGCTATGCAGAACATTGTAACCGAAACCGATGAGGATGCAAAGCGGGCAATTAGATATCTTAAATCCGTTGACGGCGGTCGTGCAACATTTCTTCCGCTTAACACAATTAAGCCGAGAGAACTCCGTGAAAACGGTCTTGAAGATTGCTACGGATTTGTAGGGGTTGCCGCAAATCTTTGTTCATGTGATAATAAATACAACGGAATCCTCTATTCCTTACTCGGCAAAATTGTGATTGCAGAGGATTTGAACTGCGCAACAACAATTGCTAAGAAATATTCTTACAGATTTAAAATTGTAACTCTTGACGGTCAGGTTGTTAATGCCGGCGGTTCACTCACAGGCGGTTCGCTTAACAGAAACACAGGACTTCTCAGCAGAGCAAGTGAGATTGAAACACTTAAAAAGCAGACAACTGTTCTTGAACAGAAATCAAAAGATGCCGAAAACAGAAGTATTGAAATTTCTCGTGAATATTCGGCGTTTGAGGCTCAGCTTCTCGGTTCAAGAGCAGATCTTTCAAATCTTCGACAAGACCTTGTAAGACTCGAGGCTGAAAAGAGAGCTTGTGACAATGAACTTGCCAATGCAGGTGCTTCTGTTGAAAATTCAATGAATGAAATTAAAAATTGTCGTCGGAGAATTGAAACTCTTGAAAAAGATAAAAATTCCGCAAAGCAGCTCCTTGTTGAACTTAATAAGAAAATCCTTGCTGCCGAAGAAAAGGTAAATGAACTTACGGGCAGCAGAGCAGAGCTTACAAAAAAGCGTGAAGAAATTTCTTTGCAGTTACAGAATCTGCGACTTGAAATTGTTTCTTCGCAAAAGGATATCGACGCTCTTAATTCGGATATTGTTTTTGCAAAATCAACAGGCAATGAAAACCTTGAAAGAAAAGCTGAACTAAATCAAGAGATTGAGAAAATCAAAAGTGTTATTCTTGAAAAGACAGAGCTTATAAATTGTACAAATGCAGAAATTGAAAAGTTGATTGCCAATCAGAATGAACGCTCAAAAGCTATTGAAAAAATCAATGCTGACAGAGAACAGCTTGAAAAACGCAGTGCCGAAATCAGAACTATAGAGCGTGATAAAACATCAGAGCGTGAAACCTCGGGCAGAGAACTTGCCAGACTTGAAGAGAGAAAAATCAACATTCAGAAGCAGTATGATGATATTATCTCAAAGCTTTGGGAAGAATACGAACTGACAAGACGAGAGGCAGAAGATTGTGCTGTTGAAATTGATGACTCAAAACAGGCGCAGAGGCGACTTAACGAGCTTAAACAAAAAATCAGGTCTTTGGGAAATGTAAATGTCTCCGCTATTGAAGAGTACAAAGAAGTTTCCGAAAGATATGAATTTATGAGCGCACAGGTAAATGATGTTGAAAAGTCAAAGAAAGAGATTGAAAAGCTTATTACTGACCTCACAAAGCAGATGAAAGAAGTGTTTGTCGAGAGCTTTGATCAGATTAATAAGAACTTTACCTACACCTTCAAAGAACTTTTCGGCGGCGGTACAGCGTCACTTTCACTTGCGGATCCGGAAAATATTCTGACAAGCGGAATTGATATTCTTGTTCATCCGCCGGGTAAGATTGTTATAAATCTTGAGGCGTTGTCAGGCGGTGAAAAAGCGCTTGTTGCAATTGCACTCTATTTTGCTATAATGAAAGTAAGACCTGCTCCGTTCTGTGTAATGGACGAGATAGAGGCGGCTCTTGATGATGTAAATGTTTATCGTTTTGCCGCATATCTTCGCAGAATGACAGATAATACACAGTTTATTCTCATTACGCATCGCCGTGGTACAATGGAAGAAGCCGATGTGCTTTACGGTGTTACAATGCAGGATGAGGGCATTTCAAAATTACTCGAACTTCGTTCAACCGAAGTTGCGGAAAAACTCGGTATAGATTCAAAGTAATTATAAGGACAGTGATAATATGGGATTTTTCAAAAAGATTAAAGAGGGACTGAAAAAAACTCGTGATGCGGTTGTAGGTCAGATTGACTCAATGCTCAAATCTTTTACAAAAATTGATGATGAGCTTTTTGAAGAACTTGAAGAATTGCTCGTTATGGGCGATGTAGGTGTTCCGACAGCCGAAAAGATTTGTAAAGAACTCAGAGAAAGAGTAAAAAAGGAAGGTATAAAAGATCCGTCTGAAATTACTTCGCTTCTCAAAGAAATTATTGCCGATATGCTCAGAGGCGGTGAAGAACTTGATCTTGCAACATCTCCGTCAATTATTCTTGTAATCGGAGTAAACGGTGTAGGAAAGACAACTACAATCGGTAAACTTGCAAATGCACTTTCAAAAGAGGGTAAAAAAGTTATTCTTGCCGCAGCCGATACATTCAGAGCTGCCGCAATTGAACAGCTTGAAATCTGGGCAGACAGAAGCAAGTGCGAAATTATTAAGCAGAAAGAAGGCAGTGATCCTGCTGCTGTAATTTATGATGCAATTTCAGCCGCAAAGGCAAGACATGCAGATGTAATAATCTGTGATACTGCGGGCAGACTTCATAACAAAAAGCACCTTATGGATGAGCTTGCAAAAATCAACCGTGTAATTGACCGTGAGCTTCCGGATGCATCAAAAGAAAAGCTTCTTGTTCTTGATGCGACAACAGGTCAGAATGCGGTTAATCAGGCTGAGCAGTTCAGACAGGCAACCGGAATTACGGGTATTGTTCTTACAAAGCTTGACGGCACTGCAAAAGGCGGTGTGGTTCTTGCAATTAAGGACGGTCTTGGAATCCCTGTTAAATATATCGGTGTAGGCGAGCAAATTGACGATTTACAGCCGTTTAATCCCGATGCTTTTGCAGACGCACTTTTCAGCATTAAGGAATGATGAATATGAAGTTTATAATTGCAAGCAATAACAAAAAGAAACTTGCCGAGCTTGAAAGAATACTTAATCCGCTCGGAATCAATGCGGTTACTCCGAAAGAAGAGGGAATAACTCTTGATGATGTAGAGGAGAACGGAACGACTTTTGCCGAAAACGCTTTTCTCAAAGCTAATGCGGCTTATTTAAAAACGGGACTTCCGGCTGTTGCCGATGATTCGGGTTTGTGTGTTGACGCTCTTGACGGCAGACCCGGCGTTTACACGGCTCGCTATGGCGGTGAAGGCTTGACAGATGAAGAAAGATACATTAAACTTCTTGATGAGATGAAAAATGTCGATGATGACAAGCGTTCTGCTCACTTCATTTCTTCGATCTGTTGCATTCTTCCCGACGGTTCAAAGATAACAGCCGAGGGTATTTGTGAAGGTAAAATTGGTTATGAGCCAATCGGCAAAGACGGATTTGGCTATGATCCGATTTTTATGTTTGGCGACAAGAGTTTTGCAGAGCTTTCAGCCGAAGAAAAGGATGCCGTAAGTCATAGAGGAAAGGCTTTGACAGAACTTAAAGCTAAACTTGAAAACTATTTCAAAAACAACTGATTTGAAAGGAATTAATATATGTTGAACAGCAAACAGAGAGCATTTCTCAGAGGACTTGCAAATCGTATTGATACAATTCTTATTGTTGGCAAGGGTGAAATTACGGATAATATCATCAAACAGGCAGACGATGCTCTTACGGCAAGAGAAATTATAAAAGGTAAGGTTCTTGAAAACAGTGCATATTCATCAAGAGAAGCTGCCGAAGCTATCGCAGAAAAATGTTCTGCGGATGTTGTTCAGGTAATCGGTTCAAAATTTGTACTTTACAGAAGAAACGATGATGAGCCTGTTATCGAGCTTCCAAAGGCAAAGAAGTAATTATGAAAACAGGTGTTTTCGGCGGAACTTTTAATCCTGTTCACAAAGGACACATAATGCTTGCCGAGTATTGTATGGACAGCGTTGGGCTTGATCGTATTATTATGATACCTACGGCTGTTCCGCCGCACAAAATAAGCAAGAATCTTGCAAGCGAAAACGATCGCCTTAATATGTGTGAACTTGCGTGCAAGGGAAAGAAAAACTTTTCTGTGTCCGATATCGAAATTAAAAGACAGGGAAAAAGCTACACCTACGAAACTGTTACACAGCTAAAAGAAATTTATCCTGATGATCACTTATATACAATAATGGGTGCGGATATGTTTCTGACTCTGGATAGGTGGAAAAATCCCAAAATTATATTTGAAAAATCGTCAATAATAACAATTCCCCGTGATGATGAAAATAAGTCTGAACTTGAAAAATTCTACAAGAATGTTCTGAAACCTATGGGAGCAGATGCGGTTATTCTGCCAAATCCCGTAATAAGCGTATCGTCAACATTCATAAGGGATAACCTTGATGAATTTGATTTGATAAGCGGTATGCTTGATAAAAGTGTTTACGATTATATTATAAAAAATAATTTATATCGGAAGTGAGTGCTTTGAATATCTCTGATTACAAAAAAATAATCCGTGAAAGAATGGGCGATTACAGATTTAGTCACAGTGTAAATGTTGCGAAAGAGGCTAAAAAGCTCGCAAAACATTATGGTGCTGATGAAAATAAGGCTGAGATTGCCGGTATTTTGCATGATATAACCAAAGAAATGCCAAAGGAACAGCAGTTGCAAATTATTATCGACAGTGGTATAATTTTAGACAATGTTCAACTTCATGCACCAAAGCTTTGGCACGGAATGAGCGGAAGCATTGTTGTCCGTGATGAGCTTGGCATTGACGATGAAGATATACTCAACGCAATAAGGTATCACACAACAGGACGAGCGGGAATGAGTCTTTTGGAAAAAGTTATTTTTACCGCTGATTTTACTTCCGAGGAGCGTACATACAGCGGTGTGGCAACAATGAGAAAAAAATCTAAAAAGAGCCTTGAGGAGGCTATGCTTTACGGCTATCAGTTTACATTCAAGGATCTTTCTAAAAGACAGCTTGCGATTCATCCCGATGAAGTTGCCTGCTATAATGAAATTGTTCTGCAAATATCCCAAACGAAAGGAAAAAACAAATGAGTTCTTACGATGAAGCAATACTTGCAGCAAAAGCCCTGAGTTCAAAAAAGGGACTTGATATTCAGATTATAAAAATTGCCGATGTTTCTGTTCTTGCCGACTATATGGTAATTGCAACAGGTACAAGCTCAACCCATGTCAAGGCGCTTGCCGATGAGGTTGAATACAAGCTTGATCAGGCAGGAATTTCGGTAAGTCATATAGAAGGTTACAGATCAAATTCATGGATTCTTCTTGACTACATTGATGTTATTGTCAATGTGTTTGATGATGAGGCCCGTGATTTTTATGACCTTGAAAGACTTTGGCAGGACGGCGAAAGCGTTGACCTGACAGGTATCGTTGATTAATTGCAGGAGGGGTTACTTTGAAATACAATCATAAAGCAGTAGAAGAGAAATGGCAAAAAATCTGGGAAGATAAAGGTGTGTTCCATGCAAGTGATGACACAGAAAAAGAAAAGTTTTATGCTCTTATCGAGTTTCCGTATCCGTCGGGACAGGGCCTTCATGTAGGTCATCCCCGTCCGTACACAGCACTTGATACAGTTGCAAGAAAACGCAGACTTGAGGGTTACAATGTTCTTTATCCTATCGGTTGGGACGCTTTCGGTCTTCCTACCGAGAACTACGCAATCAAGAATCACATTCACCCTGAAATTGTAACAAAGAAGAATATTGCCCGTTTTAAAAAGCAGATTCAGTCACTCGGTATTTCTTTTGACTGGAGCAGAGAAATCAATACAACAGATCCCGAATACTACAAGTGGACTCAGTGGATTTTTATTCAGCTCTATAAGCACGGTCTTGCTTATAAAAAAGAGATGAATGTAAACTGGTGTACTTCGTGCAAATGCGTTCTTGCAAACGAAGAAGTTGTAAACGGTGTTTGTGAGCGTTGCGGAAGTGAAGTCGTTCACAAGGTTAAGTCACAGTGGATGCTTAAAATCACAGAATATGCAGACAGACTTATCAATGACCTTGACCTTGTAAATTATCCTGACAGAGTAAAAGCACAGCAGAAGAACTGGATTGGCAGAAGTAAGGGTGCGGAGGTTGATTTTACAACTACAACAGGCGACACACTTACAATTTATACAACTCGTGCCGATACACTTTACGGTGCTACATACATGGTAATTTCTCCTGAACACCCAATGATTGAAAAGTGGGCTGACAAGATTTCTAATATGGACGAAATCAAGAAGTATCAGGAGGCTGCCGCTCGTAAGTCTGACTTTGAAAGAACAGAGGTAGCTAAAGAAAAGACAGGCGTCAGAATTGACGGTGTTAATGCTATAAACCCTGTAAACAATAAGGAAATCCCGATTTTTATTTCTGACTATGTTCTTGTATCATACGGTACAGGTGCTATTATGGCTGTTCCTGCTCACGATACCCGTGACTGGGAATTTGCAAAAAAATTCGACCTTCCTATTATTGAAGTTGTTAAAGGCGGCAATGTTCAGGAAGAGGCTTACACAGATTGTGCCAAGGGTATTATGGTTAACTCGGGCATGCTTGACGGCCTTACTGTTGATGAAGCAAAGAAGAAAATTATTGACTGGCTCACAAGTGAGGGTAAGGGTCATTCAAAGGTTAACTACAAACTCCGTGACTGGGTATTCTCCCGTCAGCGTTATTGGGGCGAGCCTATTCCGATGGTATATTGTGAGAAGTGCGGCTATGTTCCGATTGATGAAAAAGACCTTCCGCTCAGACTGCCTATGGTTGAGTCATATGAACCGACTGATAACGGAGAATCACCGCTTGCCAAGATGACAGACTGGATTAACACAACCTGTCCTTGCTGCGGCGGTAAGGCTAAGAGAGAAACCGATACAATGCCTCAGTGGGCAGGTTCATCATGGTACTATCTCAGATATATGGACCCGCACAATAAAAATGCCATTGCATCAAAAGAGGCTCTTAACTACTGGTCACCTGTTGATTGGTACAACGGCGGTATGGAGCATACAACTCTCCACCTTCTTTACAGCCGTTTCTGGCATAAGTTCCTCTATGATATCGGTGTTGTTCCTACTCCGGAACCATACGCTAAGCGTACTTCACACGGTATGATTCTCGGTGAAAACGGCGAGAAGATGAGTAAATCAAGAGGCAATGTCGTAAATCCCGATGAAATCGTTGACGAATACGGTGCAGATACAATGCGTTTATATGAAATGTTCATCGGTGACTTTGAAAAGGCTGCTCCGTGGAGTAAGGCAAGCATCAGAGGCTGTCGCAGATTCGTTGAGCGTTACTGGAATCTTCAGAGTGTTCTCATTGACGGTGATAAAATCCGACCTGAGCTTGAAGGTGCATTTAACAAGGCAATCAAAAAGGTTGGCGAAGATATTGAAAATATAAAGTTCAATACTGCTATCGCAACTCTTATGGCTTTAATCAACGATATTTCAAATGTAAAGTCAATCAATAAGGAAGAACTCAGAATTTTCTCAATTCTCCTTAATCCGTTTGCTCCTCATGTTACGGAAGAAGTTTACGAGGCTTGTAAGCTTGGCAACGGTATTCTTGCCGAAGCCGAGTGGCCTGAATATGATGAGTCAAAATGCGTTGACGAAAGTGTAGAAATTGTTGTTCAGGTAAACGGCAAAATTAAAGCTAAGCTTAACATTCCTGTTGATGCAGACAAGGATGCTGTTCTTGATCTTGCAAAGAATGATGAAAATGTCAAAAAGGCTATTGACGGAATGAAAATTATTAAAGAAATTGTTGTTCCGAAGAAACTTGTAAACCTTGTTGTTAAGCCATAATTCAACTTTTAAAATTAATTTGACCTAAATTTCTACAATGCTATTGACATTATTCGAGTTATAATGTATAATAACATTTGCAATTATATGCAAATTACCCATGCCCGGTGGCAGATGGGAGGGAAGATAGATGGCAGAGATTAGACTTAAAGAGAATGAATCCCTTGAAAGTGCTTTAAGAAGATTCAAAAAGCAGTGTGCCAGAGCTGGCGTTATTGCTGAGGTTCGCAAAAGAGAAGCTTATGAAAAGCCCTCTGTAAAGCGTAAGAAAAAATCCGAAGCAGCTCGCAAACGCAAATACAGGTAATCAAACAGGCGGACAGAGCATTCTGTCCGCTTTTTGTTTTATCTTCATATTTCTTTGAAAAAAGGTGACACTATGAAAAAGATTCTTGTTATACTCGGACCAAACCTCAATATGGTAGGCGTTCGTGAAAAAGGAATATACGGAGAAGAAACTGCCTCCGATATTGAAAAGCAGATTATTTCATATGCAGAAAGCAACGGCTTTTCAGCCGAAGTTTTTCAGTCAAATCACGAGGGAGATCTTATCGATAAAATTCATTCGGCAAAGGGTAACTTTGACGGTGTTGTAATTAACGCAGGCGCTCTCACACATTACAGCTATGCTTTAAGAGATGCCATTGCTTGTGTAAAGATTCCTTTTGTAGAGGTTCATATGTCTAATATTCACGCAAGAGAAGAGTTCAGACATAAATCTGTAATCGCACCTGTTTGTGTCGGTCAGATTGCAGGTTTTGGCAAAAACAGTTACTTTCTCGCAATTAATGCATTAAAGGACTTGATGTAATGCAAAACTCTTTATTTGAGCAAAGGCTTGAAAATTTAAAGACGGTTCTTGACAGTAACAGTCAGGCTGTTTTGTTGACTAATGAGAAGAATATCGGCTATTTTTGCGGATTCTTTCACAGCGAAGGCTATTTACTTGTGACTGAAAATGAAACTGTCCTTTTTGTTGATTTCAGATATTATGAGGCTGCTTTAAAAAAATCAAGCGGATGCAGGGTTGTCTGCTTTACTAAGTTGTTTAAAGACCTTATAAGCGAATTAAAGAACAATTCTGTTGTGAATGTATTTTTTGAGGCATCCGATATTACGGTTGAAAAATATAATCGTTTTAAAAAGGCTTTTTCGGAAAATAATATTGAGTGCGTTTGTGACGGCAGTCTTGATCATAAGATTGAAAAAATCAGATGTATCAAGGATGAATCAGAAATTAAAAAAATAGCTAAAGCGCAGGAGATAACCGAAAAGTCATATCTTGAGGTGTTGAATTACCTAAAACCCGGTGTCAGCGAACGCAGGGTTGCACTTGAGCTTGAACACCTCATAAAGCTTAACGGCGGTGAAGGTGTTTCATTTGATCTCATCACGATTACAGGCAAAAAGACTTCATTGCCTCACGGAGTTCCGTCAGATGATATTGTCAGTGAGGGAGATTTCTTTACTTTTGATATCGGCTCAATTTTTGACGGCTATCACAGCGATACTACGCGTACGGTAGCAATCAAGTCGGCTGACGAAGAAATGAAAAAGGTTTATGACATCGTATTAAAAGCTCAGCTTGCTGTACTTGACAGCGTAAAACCCGGAGCAAAATGTTCTGATGTCGATAAAATTGCAAGAGATATAATCTCGGAAAACGGTTACGGAAAATATTTCGGTCATGCAACCGGTCACGGTGTAGGACTTGATATCCACGAATCTCCCGTTGTATCTCCGAGAAGTGAAACAATGCTGAAAAAAGGTATGATAATAACCGATGAACCGGGAATATATCTGCCGGGTAAATTCGGTGTTCGCATTGAAGATATGCTTTGCGTGACTGATACAGGGTACAAAAACTTTGTTTCACTCCCCAAAGAACTCATTATTGTGTAATAAAAGTCTTGCATTTTTTGTCATTGTTATGTATAATGTAAATTGTTATATTACGGCATACATTACCGTATTTCCGTATGAAAGATAATTAGGAGGTATTACTAATGATATCAGCAGGTGATTTCAGAAACGGCGTTACATTTGAAATGGACGGTCAGGTTGTATCAATCATTGAATTCCAGCATGTAAAGCCCGGTAAGGGTGCTGCATTTGTAAGAACTAAAATCAGAAATGTTATTACAGGCGCAGTAGTTGAAAAAACTTTCAACCCGAACGATAAGTATCCCACAGCTTTCATTGACAGAAAGGATATGGAATACAGCTATTCAGACGGCGATCTTTACTACTTCATGGATACAGAAACATGGGAGCAGATTCCGATTAACAAGAGCGTTCTCGGCGACAACTTTAAGTTCGTTAAGGAAAATATGGTGTGCAAGGTTCTTTCTTATAAGGGCAATGTATTCGGCATTGAGCCTCCGAACTTTGTTGAACTTAAGGTTACAAAGACAGATCCCGGCTTTAAGGGTGACACAGCAACCAACGCTACAAAGCCTGCAACTCTTGAAACAGGTGCTGAAATTAAAGTTCCTCTCTTTATTGATGAGGGCGAAGTTATTCAGATCGACACAAGAACAGGCGAATATATGGGCAGAGCATAATTTCTGCGGGAGAATCAGTTATGAATCTTACTGAAAAAATTTCTTACATTCGCGGTCTTTGCGACGGTCTGGAGCTTGATGAGTCAAAACCTGAAGTAAAGGTTCTTAATGCAATCGTTGATCTTCTTGATGATATGGCTTTTGAAGTATCTGACATGGAAGAACTTTACGATGAGTTAAGCGCTCAGGTTGACGAAATTGATCAGGATCTTGCTGATGTTGAGTCTGATGTTTACGATGACGAGGACTATGACATTGAAGATTATGACGATGAAGATGACGATTACGATTTTGATGATGAAGAGAATCCTTTTTATGAGGTAACTTGTGATTCATGCGGTCAGAAGCTTAATGTTTCCGAAGATGTCCTTCTTGAAGGCGAAATCGAGTGTCCTAACTGCGGTGAGAACCTTGAGTTTGATTTTTCAGAGCTTTTCAGCAATGAGGAAGATGACGAGTGTGATGCCGATTGCGCATCATGCGACGGTTGTTCGGACACAGAAGAATAATTAACAAAACAAACACCCTTCGTATAGTATATACGAGGGGTGTTTTTATGTTGTACAGAAAAAGGTGTAAAAGAAAATTTGTTCTTTTAAAGAAAATACTTCTTTCTGTGGTTTTACTGATTATCGGTGTTACTGTTTTCTGTGAGGTGCATTTGTCAGATTTCAGACCGGAGTACATAAGAATTCAGGCTGAAATATTGTCTGTAAATTCTGTCTGTGATGCAGTGAATAACACACTTGACAAGCTTAATTATTCTTACAGTGATATTGCAAAGATTAATTGTGATAAAAACGGAAATGTGCAGTCAATTGAAACGGATTCATTCAAAATCAACAGAATTAAAGCCGACATCACGAAAGCCGTACAAAAGGAAATAGCTAAGGTATATGACAATGAAATTGAAATACCTCTCGGTGCATTTACGAATATTACAATACTCTCAAATGTCGGGCCTTGCATTCCTGTGAGTTTTAACCTTACAGGAAGCTTTTCCTCGGAAGTTATAAGTACATTTGAACAAGCAGGAATAAATCAGACAATCCACCATATAAAGCTTTTGCTCACCTCAAAAATAATGACAACCTCGCTTGATTATTCAGGTAAAATAACATTTACTACCGATTTTGAAATTGCACAATCCGTAATAGTGGGTAATATACCATCCGGATACGGTTCTCTGTTTCAGACTTATAAGAAGTAAATTTTGAAAAACCTGTGAAAAACATTGAAAAACCGTATATCTTGTGTTATAATCTAACAGTTAATACAATGGGTTAGGAGGCATTTCTTTGCCTGACAGTCAGAAAATTTCCGAAAAACAATCGGAGTATATGAATTTAATAGCTGAAATTATGGATATTCGCAAAAGAGGAGAGAAGCCTGTTGCGTATATCAGAACATACGGCTGCCAGCAGAATGTGGCTGATAGTGAAAAAATTAAGGGTATGCTTGAACAGTCGGGATTTGAGTTTTCAGATGAACCGGATAATGCGGATTTCATACTTTTTAATACCTGTGCCGTAAGAGAACATGCTGAGGACAGAGTGTTCGGCAATGTAGGTGCATTAAAACATCTAAAGCGTAAGCATCCGCAGATTCTTATTGCTTTGTGCGGCTGTATGATGGAGCAGGAGCATGTTGCCAATAAAATTTACAAGAGCTTTCCTTTTGTAGGACTTGTGTTTGGTACTCATTCATTGCACCATTTTCCTGAGCTTATGTATAACGCTCTTCTTGACGGCAAAAGAGTGTTTGAAAGAGGTAATGACGATAATCAACTTTATGAGGGATTTCCTGTTAAGCGTGACGGCACTTTCAAGGGTTGGTTACCGATTATGTACGGTTGCAACAACTTCTGTACATATTGCGTTGTGCCTTATGTAAGAGGCAGAGAACGCAGTCGTGAAAAGAATATTATTGTTTCTGAGGCTAAAAATATGATTGAGTCGGGTTATAAAGACATTACCCTTCTCGGTCAGAATGTAAACTCTTACGGAAAAGGTCTTTCCGAGAAAGTAAACTTTTCACAGCTTTTGCGTGAGGTCGATTCAATTGACGGAGATTATTGGCTTCGCTTTATGACATCTCACCCGAAGGATTGTTCAAAGGAGCTTATTGACACAATTGCATCGGGTACCCATATAAGCAAGCATCTTCATCTTCCGTTCCAATGCGGTTCGGACAGAGTGCTTAAAGCAATGAACCGTCACTATGACCGCAGAAAGTATCTTGAAATAATCAATTATGCTAAAGAGAAAATTGACGGTCTTTCACTTACAAGTGATATCATTGTAGGTTTTCCGGGTGAAACATATGAAGATTTCAAAGAAACTTTATCGCTTATCCGTGAGGTTGAGTTTACATCGCTCTTTACCTTCATTTTCTCACCGAGAGTAGGTACTCCTGCGGCTAAAATGGACGATCCGATTTCCGCTGAAGAAAAATCAAAATGGTTCCGTGAACTTCTTGATGTTCAGGAAGAAATTGCGGCAAAGCGTTGTTCTTCAATGGTTGGCAAAACCGAAAAGGTACTTATTGAAGGTGAAAACGATAAGAACGGTGAATTGTGCGGTCGTACAAGCGGGAACATAATAGTTGAGCTTGAAGGATCAAAGGACTGTATCGGAACATTCAGAAATGTAAAAATAACAAAGGCTCGCAACTGGATATTAAAGGGTGAGCTTGTAAAATAATCGGAGGTTAAAACTATGAATATCATTGAGAAAGCAAGGGAACTCGGAAGACTCATTCAGGAAGAGGACTCATATAAAAAATTGCAGGACGCTCAGAAGAATGCAGATGCAGATATGGAGCTTCAGCGTCTTATCGGTGAATTCAATCTTAAAAGAATGTCAATAAACAATGAAGCATCAAAAAAAGAGAGAGATCAGGAAAAGCTTTCTAAGCTTAATACCGAGATGAGAGAGGCATATTCTCAGATTATGTCAAACGAGAATATGATTGCCTACAATGATGCAAAGGCTGCTTTTGATGTTGTTGCAAACAGAGTTCTCGCAATTGTTCAGCAGTCTGCTGAGGGCGCAGATCCCGAAACTGCTGATTACAGCCAGTCATCATGCTCAGGCAGCTGTGCTACATGCGGCGGTTGCGGCTGATAAACGGTTCTAAATTTTGTTAAGGAAGTGAAACAAATGGCGGAGTTATCTCCAATGATGCAACAGTATTTCAAAATTAAAGAAGAAAACAAAGACAGCATTTTGTTCTTCCGACTTGGAGATTTCTACGAAATGTTTTACGATGATGCAAAGCTTGCATCAAAGGAGCTTGAACTTACTCTTACAGGAAGAGATTGCGGACAGGCCGAGCGTGCTCCCATGTGCGGAGTTCCGTTTCACAGCTGTGAGGGTTACATTGCAAGACTTGTTGCAAAGGGCTATAAGGTTGCAATTTGCGAACAGACGGAAGATCCTGCAAAGGCAAAAGGTCTTGTAAAGCGTGATATTATTCGAGTAATTACTCCCGGTACCGTAATGGAATCGAGTATGCTTGATGAGAGCAAAAACAACTACATTTGCTGTATGTATTCTAAAAATAAAACTATAGGACTTTGCTTTTGCGATATTTCCACAGGAGAATTATACGCTACGGAAATCAGGGGTAATGACAGCTATAATGTACTTACCAATCAGCTTACAAGCTATAATCCCCGTGAAATTCTCATTGGCGGTGACATCGTAAAGCTGAAAGAGCTGCCTAAGTTCATTAAAGCGAAACTTTCGGCAGGAGTCGAAATGCTCGAAGATGAAAAATTTGACGAGTCGGTATGTACTGATGTTGTAAAATCACAGTTTGCGGATGAATACAGTACCATATCTGACAAATCTGTTGTTGTATGCGTTCTCGGTGCATTGCTTTCATATCTTCGTGATACTCAGAAAACGGGACTTGAAAGAATAAATCACATTGAGTTCTACAAAGAAAATCAATATATGAGCCTTGATTACAACACACAGCGTAATCTTGAGCTCACACAAACAATGCTGACAAAGGATAAAAAGGGTTCACTTTTGTGGGTGCTTGACAAGACAAAAACCGCAATGGGCAAACGCCTTTTGCGTTCATGGCTTGAACATCCTTTGCTTAATATAACTTCAATCAATAACCGTCAGAGTGCGATTGAAGAGCTTGTAAACGATAATATGCTCCGTATGGATGTTACAGACACACTCTCGGGTATATTTGACATTGAAAGACTTATGACAAGAATCGTTTACGGTTCTGCAAATGCAAGAGATTTGCGTTCGCTCTGCGGAGCAATTCAGAATCTTCCGCAGATTTCTGATTTGCTCGTTGATTGCAAATCAGTCTATCTTAAATATATTTATAAAAGCATTGATAAGCTTGAGGACATTCATTCTCTTATTGATTCTGCAATCGTTGAAGAACCCCCGTTTACAGTCCGTGAGGGCGGTATGATTAAGAGAGGCTATAACGAAGAGCTGGATTCCGTGACAGGCGATATGAATGACTCAAAGGGGATTCTTGCCCGTATTGAGGCTGAACAGCGTGATATAACGGGAATTCCTAAGCTTAAAGTCGGTTATAACAGGGTATTCGGATATTATATTGAAGTATCAAATTCATATAAATCCATGGTACCCGAAACATACATAAGAAAGCAGACACTCACCAATTGTGAAAGATATATTACTCAGGATTTGAAAGATGTAGAGGGCAGAATCCTCGGTGCAAAAGACAGATCGGTTGCACTTGAATACAACCTCTTTGACGATGTCAGAAAGACGGTTTCGGATAATCTTGAAAGAATTCAGAAAACCGCAAAAGCCATTGCTAATCTTGATGTTATTACATCACTTGCAAATGTTGCGGCTGACAACAGATACATAAGACCTGATGTAAACCTTTCAACCGCAATAAGAATTAAAGATTCGAGACATCCTGTTGTTGAGGCTCTATTAAAGGATGCACCGTTTGTTCCGAATGATGTCAGCCTTGATTCTGCCAATGACAGAGTAGCGATTATTACAGGTCCCAATATGGCGGGTAAGTCAACCTACATGCGACAGATTGCCATTATTGTTCTTATGGCGCAGATAGGCAGTTTTGTTCCGGCGTCTTCTGCCGAAATCGGAATTGTAGACAGCATATTTACTCGTGTAGGTGCGTCTGATGATCTTGCATCTGGACAGTCAACCTTTATGGTTGAGATGAGCGAGGTTGCCAATATTATTAAAAATGCAACTTCAAAAAGCTTACTTATTCTTGACGAAATCGGCAGAGGTACTTCGACCTTTGACGGTATGAGCATCGCAAGGGCTGTGCTTGAATTTTGTGCCGACAGAAAAAAACTCGGTGCAAAAACACTTTTTGCAACTCATTATCACGAACTCACGGTTATGGAGCAACTCCTTGACGGTGTAAAAAACTATAACATAGCAGTTAAAAAGCGTGGCGATGACATTACTTTTCTGCGAAGAATTGTTCCCGGCGGAGCAGATGACAGCTATGGTATTGAGGTTGCAAAGCTTGCAGGCATTCCGCAGTCTGTAATTTCAAGAGCAAAGGAAATTTTAAAAGACCTTGAACACGGCAAATATAAAAACGAGAATGCCAATATTCAAAAGCAGGATAATTCAGACGATATGCAGCTTTCGCTTATCGGTTCGGCTGAAAGTCCCGTGATTGAAAAGCTGAAAGATACAGATATAAATACCCTTACTCCGATTGAAGCAATGAACTTGCTTTACGAACTCAAGGGTATGATTTAATATTAGGAGGTGACACAAATGGGTGTAATCAATGTACTTGATAAGCATGTTGCAGAACTTATCGCCGCCGGCGAGGTCGTTGAAAGACCGGCGTCGGTTATAAAGGAACTTGTAGAAAATTCAATTGACGCAGGCGCAAAAAATATCACTGTTGAGATAAAAAACGGCGGTACAACATTCATGCGTGTTGCCGATGACGGTTGCGGTATTTACCGTGACGATATCAAAGTTGCGTTTTTAAGACACGCAACCAGTAAAGTTAAGGTTGAATCTGACCTTGACAGTATTTCTACACTCGGATTCAGAGGAGAGGCTCTTGCGTCAATTTGTGCAGTGTCACGACTTCAACTTATTACGAGGAATGTAAACGAGGAAATCGGAACTTCATATGAAATTGACGGCGGTGAAGAACAGAGCTTTGATGATGCAGGTTGTCCTGTCGGCACAACCTTTGTTATCAGAGATTTGTTCTACAACATTCCTGCCCGTGCAAAATTTTTGAAAAAAGATGTTTCGGAGGGTAACGCAGTTTCAAATATAATCGACAAAACTGCTTTATCACATCCCGAAATTGCATTTACATACATTAAAGACGGCAAGCAGGTTCTTCGTACATTCGGCGACGGAAAACTTATTTCTGCAATATATTCGGTTTTTGGAAAAGATTTTGCGAAAGGACTTATTCCGGTTGATTATCAGCTTGATGCAATAAAGGTTTACGGTTATATTTCAAAGCCCGAACACTCAAGACCAAATCGTAATATGCAGAATTTTTTCATCAACGGAAGGTACATCAAAACCAGAACGGCTATGGTTGCACTTGAAGAGGCTTTTAAGGGCTCAATTATGGTCGGAAAATTTCCGTCGTGTGTTCTTAATATCGAATTGCCGTGTGAAATTATTGATGTCAATGTTCATCCTTCAAAGCTTGAGGTCAGATTTATAAATGAAAGACCTGTTTTTGATGCGATTTATCATGCGGTAAAATCTTCACTTATGAAGTATGACAGCCGTAAAAAAGCGTCATTTAAAAAGGAAACGGCTTTTAATGAGGTGCAAAATAAATTTAATCCGTTTAACAATGCACCTGCCATTCTGAACAAACCTGTTGTGCAAAGTTCTAAAAATGATTTTGTACAAAAACAGTATGCTAAACCGATACCTGACATACAAAAAACAGAGGTTGCAAAACCTGTTGCTACATCCGAAAAATCCGATGATTTTAATCCGTTTTCCGATGTCGCATTTAATGATAATAAGAAGAATGATGAGGCAGCTATTCGTTCTGTTACAAAGTCCATTGATGATATAAAAGTTGCGGATATATCCAATCCGTTTGATATTTTCAGCAAACAGGCGATAAATAAGGCAAAAGAGGAAGAAAAGTTAAAATCAACTTTCAAGCCTGAAATTCTTCAGCCAACTTCGCTTGTCGAAGATAAAAAAACTGATACAGAAGGTATTACCGATAAAAATCCGATTGTAAGCCCTAAAGAGGTTAATGTAATTGTTTCGGAAGAATCTATTGAGAAATCAAAAGAACCTGTTCTTGTAAACGATAATCAGACGAGCATCAAATATATCGGAGAGGCTTTCGATACATATATCATTGCAGAAAAAAACAATAAAGATATTCTTTTGATAGACAAACATGCCGCTCATGAGAGAATTATTTATGAAAAACTCAAAGCCGAAAAGGCTGCTGACTACAGGCAGATTTTACTTGCTCCTGTTACAGTCACTCTCGGAAAAACCGAGTATGATGCGGCAATTAATAATCTTGATATGTTTTCCGATTGCGGCTTTGAAGTTGAAGATTTCGGTAACAGTACGGTTATTGTAAGAAGTTCTCCGCAGTATATTCCGGCTGTTGAAATTGAAGATTGCATTACCGAGATGTCGGGCTACATTTCTCAGGGGAAAACCGATATCTTTACCGAAAAAATGGATTGGTTTTACAGCAATGTTGCTTGCCGTTCAGCTATAAAAGCAGGCAATAAAAGTACGCCTGAGGAGCTTATAGGGATTGTAAAACACCTTGAAGAACATCCTGAAATCAAGTATTGTCCTCACGGCAGACCGATTTGCATTGTTCTTACAAAGGGTGAAATTGAAAAACAGTTTGGCAGGGTGTGATTTTTTGGAAAAATCTATTAATACGGTTTCAATTGTCGGTCCTACCGCATCAGGCAAAACAAAACTTTCGGTTGAACTTGCAAAGCATTTTAACGGTGAAATCGTATCTGCCGATTCCATGCAGATTTATACGGGAATGCAGATTGCAACAGCCAAACCTACCAAAGAAGAGATGGACGGAATTCCTCATCATATGATGGACTTTCTTCCGCCTGATAAAACATATTCGGTTGCGTCATATGTAACTGATGCTTCAAAATGTATAGCAGATATTCATTCAAGAGGCAAATTACCGTTTATTGTCGGCGGAACAGGTCTTTATGTTGATTCACTTCTGAACAATGTTTCTTTCAGTGATGATAAACGGGATGAAGAATATTGCTTAGAACTTCGCAAGATTGCCGAAGAACATGGAACAGACAGGTTGCTTGAAATGCTTGCAAAATTCGATCCGGAATCGGCAGACAGACTTCGTGAAAGCAGAAATCTTAAAAGAATAATCCGTGCCATTGAATTTTACAAAACAACAGGAAAAACTATCACACAACAAATTGAAGAATCACATAAAATTCCGTCTCCGTATATAACTGTAAAAATCGGTCTTAATTGCCGTGACAGACAGGTGCTTTATGACAGAATAAACAAGCGTGTAGATATTATGCTTGAAGAAGGTTTGCTTGAGGAGGCTGAACGGGTTATTAATTCCGACCTGAGCTATACATCAATAAAGGCGATAGGATACAAGGAATTGATTCCTTATTTTAAAGAAAATAAAAACCTGAATGATTGTGTTGAAAAATTGAAAATGGAAACCCGCAGATATGCGAAAAGACAAATTACTTGGTTTAAGCGGGATTCGGAGATTAATTGGATTTATATTGATGAATATAATTCATTTGAAGAAATATACAGTTATGCAAAGGCTGTAATCGAAAGAGGCTTACTTTATGGATAAATTGCTTTTCAGACGAATTTTGATGATTGCGTTATCAGTTCTTGCAGTTGTTTATGCCGCCTATCTTCTGATAAGTACAAATTTTAAAATGTATCCGACTGAAAATGCTGTTCAAACAACAGTTACGGATAAAATTTATTCAAACGGATTTATTATCCGTGATGAAAATATGATTCAGAATAATACTTCGGGTGTGCTTTCATATACAGTGCATGACGGTGATGAGGTAAAAGCCGGCGGTGAAATTGCAAAATCGTATGCAAATGATGATGATGCAGCTTCACAGTCAAAAATTAGCGCATTACAGGAACAGCTTTCCGATTTGCAGACACTTCAAAAAACAAGCACGGCCGGCAACATAGGTATTGATACTATCAACAACAATATAAATAATAATATCATTTCACAAATTCGCAGTATCAATGACGGCGATTTGGCAAATATTGATAATGTCACAAATAATCTGCTTTATTCAATAAACCAAAGACAGATTTACACAGGCAAAGCCACTAACTTTAATGACAGAATTTCAGAACTCCAGGCTGAAATAGCCACTCTTGAAGGCAAAACAGGAAAATCAACAGGTAATATTACGACTGAAAAATCAGGTTGTTTTCTCTCACATTGTGACGGATATGAAAATGCGCTTGATTACAATAATCTTGATCGTCTGACTCTTTCTGACCTTGATAATGTAAAGCAGACAAAAGTGTCCGGCAATATTGCAGGCAAGGTTGTAACGGGATTGAAATGGTATGTTGCCTGTAAGGTTACGGCTGATGAGGCAACAAGACTTTCTTTGTGGGACGGTTCCGCTACGGTACTGTTCTCTGACGCATCGTCTGAAAGCATTCCCGCCACTATCAAGAGGATTTATCAGGAATCAAAAGACAGCGATGCCCTTCTTATTCTTGAGTGTGACTATATGAATTCCGACCTTGCTCAGGCAAGACAGGAACCGATTGAAATAGGTCTTGGTTCATACACTGGCTTGAGAATCAGCAAAAAGGCTATTCATGATGACTATGTAACAAAGACAACCTATGATGACAATGACAATAAACATACCGAACAGGTTAAGGTTCAGGGTGTATATGTGCTTCACGGAAGTGAAGTGCGATTCAAACAGATATCTATTCTGTATGCCGACGATGATTATGTTATTTGCGATCCGGAGCCGGACAGCAAAGATCTTGTTGACGGCACAACAGTTGAGTTATATGATCAGGTAATTCTTGAAGGAGATGATTTGTATGACGGAAAAGTTGTTAACTGACGTTGAATACAATTACAAATTTATTGATGAGCGAATAGCCGAGGCTGCCGAAAAGTCCGGAAGAAAGCGTGAGGATATTACATTTCTTGCCGCAACAAAAATGGTTGAACCTGAGGTTATTAACCACGCAATTTCACTTGGACTTGACCACATAGGTGAAAACAAGGTTCAGGAGCTTTTGTCAAAGTATGATAAGTATAACCTTGACAACTGTTCTCTTCAGTTTATCGGTCACTTGCAGACAAACAAGGTAAGACAGATTATCGATAAGGTTGATCTTATTCAGTCTGTCGATTCAATAAAGCTTGCGTCGGAAATTTCTAAACAGGCTTTAAAAATCAATAAAAACTGTGATGTTCTTGTTGAGGTAAATATCGGCAGAGAAGAAAACAAGTCAGGCGTAATGCCCGAACAGCTTGAAGAATTACTTTGTCAGATTGCCGAATTGGACGGTATTTCAGTTAAAGGTCTTATGGCAATACCTCCGATTTGTGAATCTTCACAGAAAATTTCTGAATTTTTCAATAAAATGCATAATATATTTATTGACATCTCGCAAAAAAAATTAGATAATATAGATATGAATATTCTTTCAATGGGTATGTCTGCCGATTATTACGAAGCTGTACTTGCAGGTGCAAATATGGTCAGAGTTGGTTCGGCATTATTCGGTGCAAGGAATTATACATAATTTTAGGAGGATTATATAATGGCTGGTTTTGTAGATAAGTTTAAACGCATGTGGGACGCCCCCGATGATGAGTATGAGTACGATGAATATGGTTATGCTGACGAAGGTGCAGAAGAAGACTATAAAGAAGAACCTGTAAGAAACACTAAAAAAGAAAGAGATCTCGGCAGCGGAAACAAGGTCGTAAACATTAATGCTACCACCAATCTTCAGGTTGGTTTATTCAAGCCTGAGCGTTTCGGCGAAGAAACCCGCACAATTGCCGATGAGCTTATGAAGGCTCACACAGTAGTTCTTAATCTTGAAGATACAAATAAAGATATGGCAAGAAGAATCCTTGATTTCCTCAGCGGTGTTGCGTATGCAAACCGTGGTAAAATCAAGCGTGTCGCTACAAATACATATATCATTATTCCGAGCAATGTTGACCTGACAGGCGACGATTTACTTGATGAGCTTGAGAACAACGGTGTTTACTTCGGATGATGACAAACAGCTGATTGCTCGGCTTAATAACGGTATTGACCTTTGTCTGACGAGACAGAAACCGTATTTTATGCCTTTTATGAGTGAAAGGAAACAAGCGCTTCTTGTTTCCGAACTTAAAAAAGCATATTTCGACAACTACCTTTTCTTTGGCGGGTATGATGATTCCGAGAGAAAAATGCTTGGCTTGTTTTTTGACGAACCGAGTACGAGTATGTTCCCGATATGCGGCATTGAATTTTCATTCAGAAAATGCGACCGACTCACTCATCGTGATTTTCTCGGTTCTTTGATGTCGCTCGGAATAGAGCGTGAAACTGTCGGGGATATTCTTGTTGAGGACGGACGGGCTGTTGTATTTGTAAAAGCGGAATTGTCCGATTATGTCAAGTCGCAGATTTCAAAAGTCGGCAGAGTCGGCGTTAAGGTTGATGATGCTGATTTGTCAAAGCTTCCGCAGGGAAGAGGAGTAGAAGAAAAAACATTTATAGTTTCTTCTTTACGACTTGATAATATTGTTGCCGCTGTATGTAAACTGTCTCGAGAAAAAACTAAAACTGTCATTATGTCGGACAGCGTATGTGTTAATTTTGAAGAAACTAAAAATGTCAGTTTTAACCTAAAGGAAAATGATATTTTTACAATTCGCGGAAAAGGCAAATTCGTTTTAAAAGGTATACTTGGAACTACAGGAAAAGGTCGAATGAGAATTTCGGTTATACATTATAAATAAGGAGTGCAGATAAATGCTTACAATTGATGAAATTAAAAATATAAGCTTCAGAAAAGCCACTCTTAACGGTGGTTACAGAGCTGAAGATGTTGACTCATTTATTGATGAAGTCATTGTTTCTTTTGAACAATTGAAGAAAGAAAAAACTAACCTTGTTCACAAGATTGATGTTCTTGCAACAAGAGTTGAACAGTACAGAGCAGATGAAGAAACAGTAAGAAACGCTTTGCTTGCTTCACAGAAGGTTGCTGATGCCTGCATAAGAGAAGCAAAGGAAAAGGCTGCAAAGATTGTTCGTGATGCTGAAACAAAGGCTCAGACTCTCCTTGTTGATGCAAACAATATGACTGCTGCCGAGAAAGAGCATTATTTACAGCTTCAGTCAGATGCGGCTAATCTCAGAAATGAACTTATTTCACTTTACAGTAAGCATATTAAGTCAATTGATGATCTTCCTTCAACCTCCGATGTTGAGGCTTCAAAAGCTGAACTTGACGAAAAGTATCCTACAGAGGAAGTGACAGCTCCTGCACAGCCTCAGGTTGAAGACGATGTGAAGATTGCAGTACCTTCAGAAATGAAAGCTGAGCCGATTGCTGAAACTGAAGAGGTATCTGCTCATCCTAAAAGACAGAGCAAGTTCAGTCATCTCAAGTTCGGCGATAACTATGATGTAACTGCCGACTGATTTTTATTTAGATTTTAGATATTGGAGAGAATATAAAATGTCCCAGGATTATAATTCAACACTTAATCTTCCAAAGACAGACTTCCCTATGAGAGCAGGTCTACCGAAAAGCGAACCTGTTACACTTCAAAATTGGGAAGATGAAAAGGTTTACGAAAATCTTATGAAAGTAAATGAGGGAAAGCCTCTGTTCATTCTTCATGACGGCCCTCCTTATGCTAACGGTGACATTCACCTTGGTCATGCACTTAATAAGATTCTTAAGGATTTTATCGTAAGATATAAGAATATGGCAGGCTTTAAAGCTCCGTATGTTCCGGGTTGGGATACACACGGACTTCCTACGGAACTTAAAGCAAGAAAGAAAGCCGGTATCGGTAATTCTGCTGAAATTTCTGTTGTTGAACTTCGTAAAATGTGCGAAGAGTTCGTAAAAGGCTACATTAACGATCAGCGTACGCAGTTTAAAAGACTTGGCGTAATCGGTGAATGGGATAAGCCGTACATCACTCTTAATCATGAGTTTGAGGCTGAACAGATCAGAGTGTTTGCAGAAATGGCTACAAAGGGCTATATCTACAAGGGCTTAAAGCCTGTTTATTGGTGTCCGGAGTGTAAGACTGCTCTTGCCGAGGCTGAGATTGAGTATGCTGAAGATCCTTGCCATTCAATCTATGTAAAGTTTAATGTAACCGACGATAAGGGCGTTTTCTCAAATATGGGAATCGATCCTTCAAAGGTTAAGTTTGTAATTTGGACAACTACAACTTGGACACTCCCTGCGAATGTCGCAATTTGCGTAGGTCCGAGATTTGAATATTCTGTAATCAAAACAGGTGATGAATACCTTGTTATGGCGTCAGAGCTTTATAAGTCTGCTCTTGATGAGGCAGGTATAACAGACTTTGAAGTTGTAGCAACGGTAAAGGGCAGTGAGCTTGAGTATATAAAAACAGCACATCCTTTCCTTGACAGAGAGTCCCTTGTTATCGTTGGTGAGCATGTAACTCTCGAAAGCGGTACAGGTTGTGTACACACAGCTCCCGGACACGGTGTTGACGACTACAATGTATGTCAGAATTACCCTGAGATTCCGATTATCTGTCCTGTTGATTCTAACGGTGTTCTTACAGAAGAAGCAGGTCAGTTTGCAGGTCTTACAACTGATGAGGCTAATAAGAAGATTGCCGCCTATCTTGAAGAAAACGGCTCACTTTTTGCATTAAAGAAAATTGTCCATCAGTATCCGCATTGCTGGAGATGTAAAACTCCTATCCTTTTCAGAGCAACAGACCAGTGGTTCTGTTCGGTTGACGATTTCAAGGATGAGGCTGTTGACGCTATCAATACGGTTAAGTGGATTCCTGCATGGGGCAAGGACAGAATTACATCAATGGTAAGAGAAAGAAAAGATTGGTGTATTTCCCGTCAGAGAAAATGGGGTGTTCCGATTCCGATTTTCTTCTGTAAGGATTGCGGAGAGGCTCTTATTGATAAGGATGCTATGCTTGCTGTTGCAGACTTATTCGGTAAAGAAGGCTCAAACGCTTGGTACAATCACACAGCTGCAGAGATTCTTCCTGCCGGTACAAAGTGTAAAAAGTGCGGTTGTACTGAATTTGATAAAGAAAAAGATATTATGGATGTTTGGTTCGATAGCGGTTCATCACATGCTGCTGTTCTTGAACAGCGTGATAACCTTGAATCACCTGCTGACCTTTACCTTGAGGGTAACGACCAGTACAGAGGTTGGTTCCAGTCATCACTTCTTACATCCGTTGCTACAAGAGGCAGAGCACCTTACAAGGCTGTTCTTACTCACGGTATGATTCTTGACGATGAATCAAGAAAGATGAGTAAGTCACTCGGTAACGGCATCAGCCCACAGGATGTTATTAAGCAGTACGGTGCTGATGTACTAAGACTTTGGGTTGCATCAACCGACTATCAGACTGACGTTCATATTTCTAAGGATATTCTCAAGCAGATTTCCGAGTCATACAGAAAAATCAGAAATACCGCAAGATACATTCTCGGTAACATTTCTGACTTTAATCCCGATACAGATATGGTTGACTTTGACAAGGTGTTGCCGATTGATAAATGGGCGCTTGCAAAGCTTAATGACCTTATCACAAAGGTTAGAACTTCATACGATAATTATGAGTTCCATATTGTATATCACAGCATTCACAACTTCTGTGTTGTTGATATGTCTAACTTCTATCTTGATGTTCTCAAGGACAGACTTTATACAGAAAAGGCTGACAGCCTCTCAAGAAGAGCCGCTCAGACCGTAATCTATGTTATCCTTGACGCAATGACAAGAATGATTGCTCCGCTCCTTGCGTATACATCAGATGAAATTTGGAAATACATGCCTCACTCCTCAAATGAGAATGCAGAACATGTTATCTTTAATGAGATTCCCGAAAACATCGCTATTGATGTTGACGATAAATTTATGGCTTTCTGGGACAGAATCCACGAACTTCGTGATAATGTTAAAAAGTCACTCGAATCCCTTATAAAGGATAAGACAATTAAGGGTTCGCTTGAAGCAAAGGTAACACTTTGTGCAGGCGGTGAAACACTTGAATTTCTTAAAAAGGCTGAGCCTGAGCTTTGTGCCGCATTCATAGTTTCCGAAGTTGAAATTGTTGATAACGGCGGTGAGCTTGAAATCAAACCTGAAAAAGCTGAGGGTGAAAAGTGCGAGCGTTGCTGGGCTATCAGCAAGACGGTGGGTCAGTGTGCAGAGCATCCTACAATCTGTTTCCGCTGTGTTCAGAATCTTAAATAATAACTGCTATTACAATAAATCGGTGTGATAAAACACACCGATTTATGTTTATGGAGGATAAAATGCCTGTTATTGCTCTTATAATCGGTGTGCTTTTAGCTGCCGCTGATCAGATAATAAAATATTTTGTGCTTACCTATCTTCAGCCTGTCGGTTCGGTAACTGCCATTGACGGATTACTTGATTTTACTTATGTTGAGAATAGAGGCGTTGCTTTCGGAATGTTTTCGGATATGCGTTGGTTTTTCGTAGCGGTTACTGCTGTTCTTATTGCAATAATAATATATATTATGTTCAAGAAGAAACCGTCGGGAAAGATGTTCTATATTTCTGCGGCGCTTATAATCGGCGGCGGAATAGGTAATTTGATTGACAGGATTTTTTACGGTTTTGTAGTCGATTACATCAGCGTTTCATTCTTTCCCCCTGTTTGTAACTTTGCCGACTACTGCATTACAGTCGGAACACTACTTCTTATAGTTTATGTTCTGTTTTTCTCTAATGTTATGAAATCCGAAAAAAAGGTCAACAAAAGCAATGAATGAATTTAAACTGAATTGTGAAACAAGCGGTATAAGACTTGATAAATTTATTTCGGATGCAAATATTGATTTGTCACGCTCTGCCGCTGTTAATCTTATTGAGAACGGAGCTGTGCTTGTAAACGACTCTGTTGTTTCAAAAAAGTACAAGCTTTCGCAAGGTGACATTGTTGTTGTAAATGTTCCCGATCCGACGCCTTATGAGGCTAAAGCGGAAAATATTCCTCTTGATATAGTTTATGAAGATGAATGCTTGCTTGTTGTGAATAAGCCAAAGGGAATGGTGGTGCATCCTGCCGCAGGAAATTATGACGGTACTCTTGTAAATGCTTTGCTTTATCATTGCGGTGACAGCCTTTCGGGAATTAACGGCGTACTTCGTCCCGGCATTGTTCACCGCATCGACAAGGATACAAGCGGCCTTTTGATTGTTGCAAAAAATGATTTTGCTCACCGTTCTCTTGCAGAACAAATTAAGGAGCATTCTTTTACAAGGGAGTATGAGTCAATTGTATTTGGTAATCTGAAAAATGATGAGGGAACAGTGGACGCTCCAATCGGAAGAAATCCTAAAGACAGAAAGAAAATGTGTGTTATCGAAAAGAACAGCAAAAATGCGGTTACTCATTATTCGGTAATAACAAGGTATAAAGGTTACACACATATAAAATGCAAGCTTGAAACAGGTCGTACTCATCAAATCAGAGTGCATATGGCTTATATAGGTCATCCCGTGTCGGGTGATAAGGTGTATGGCGTAAAGAATGAAAAAGTTGATTTTGAAGGACAATGTCTTCATGCAAGAAAAATCGGTTTTATTCATCCAAAAACCAATGAATATATTGAATTCACTTCCGAATTGCCTGATTATTTCAAAAAATATCTTAAAAAGCTTGAAAATATATCATCACATTAATCGGAGCTTGACGGGATATATTCCGATTTTTTAAACTAAATTGAAAAAACACTTGCATTATTATTCCGTATGTGGTATTATATTAAAGCATTTGAAACCGTCGTAACTCTCGACGAGGTTCAAATAACGGTTTAACCGTCATTTTGATGTGACAGTCCGCTGCTCGTTTGAGTAAGAATGTCGGAAAAATAAGGAGGATAAAAAATGGACGCATTAAAGACTATTGCTGCAGCAAGCGTGAAGGAAACAACACCTGAGTTCAGCGTAGGTGATACTGTAAAGGTATCAGTAAACATTCGTGAAGGCGAAAGAGAAAGAATCCAGATGTTTGAGGGTACTGTTATTGCTAAAAGAGGCAGTGGCGTAGCTGAAACATTTACTGTAAGAAGAGTAGCTTACGGCGTTGGTGTTGAAAGAGTATTCCCTCTCCATTCACCCAATGTTAAAGATGTACAGGTTGTTCGTTACGGTAAGGTTCGCAGAAGCAAGCTCTACTATCTCCGTGACAGAGTTGGTAAGGCTGCTAAGGTTAAAGAGCAGATTCGTAAGTAATTCACGAAATCAAAAGGGACTTTTAAAAGTCCCTTTTTTTACTATTTTTCTTTATAGCAGGTGACAAAGTTGAAGAAAAGCAAAAATAATGTCAATGAGGCTAATATGGCTGTGCTTCAGCCTGAGGGTGTGAACGATTCTTCAGATATCAATCCTGAAATGTATGTGGATAAGAAACCGTCAATTTCCGAAAAACAATTTCTTGTTGCAAAAGAGGAAGGCGCAATGTCCGGTTTTTATGACTGGGTAAGATGTATCCTGTTTGCAATTTCGGTTGTTGTGGTTTGCCTTATCTTTTTGTTCCGCCTTGTTGATGTTGAAGGCAGATCAATGAATAACACACTTGCCACTAACGACAAGGTTATCGTAACAAATCTATTCTACACTCCCAAAAATAACGATATCGTTGTTATTTCTCACGGTGCAGAGTATAACAGTCCGATTATTAAGCGTGTTATCGCTGTTGCGGGACAGACTGTTAAGGTCGATTATGACAACGACCAAATCATAGTTGACGGTGTTGTTCTTGATGAACCGTACATAGAGGGTTCAACCTACGGCAACAATATAGGCGACAATGAAATTCCGGAGGTTATTCCTGAGGGCAAAATTTTTGTTATGGGTGATAACAGAAAGGATTCAATGGACAGCCGCAGTACAAAAATCGGTCTTATAGATGTTGATGATGTAATCGGTAAGGCACAGTTTGTAGTTTATCCGTTTGACCACTTCGGCTATCTGTACTGATGCTAAAGATTGTAAAAATTTAATGTTAATTTAAATTTTGATATTGTGAAAAGCTTATTTCTGTTTTATAATAGAAATAAGCTTTATTTTTTACGGAGGGTTATATGCCTCAAAAACATAAAAATAATAAAATCAGAATTAAAATTAACGATAAAAAAATCACGAATTATATGTTTGATTTTACACGGACAATAATTTTTGTGTTTGCAATTATATCAGTAGCGTTTACTTTTATCATCAGAGATGCCAATGTTGTGGGAAATTCGATGCTTGACACGCTCCACAGCGATGATAAAATTCTCATTACAAATTTTATGTATGAGCCAAAATGCGGCGATATTGTAGCTATCAACGCTGAAAATCAGATTGAAAAGAGAATTATAAAACGGGTTATAGCCGTTGAAGGACAGACGCTTGTCGTGGATTACAGTAAAAATGCAGTTTATGTTGATGGTATAAAAATTGATGAACCGTATGTTTCTTCTTTAACACGAGAACCGTCAAATCCATTGCAAATTCCGTATGTTATCCCTGAAGGTTATATCTTTGTAATGGGTGATAACAGAATTATTTCTCTTGACAGCCGTGATAAGAGTATAGGCCTTGTGTCTGTCGATGATGTAATCGGAAAAGCACAATTTATATTTTTCCCGCTTGACAGATTCAAGTATTTATATTAACAGAAAATTTTTAAAGGATGTACATATATGAGCGAAATGCAGACTATTCAATGGTTCCCTGGTCATATGACCAAAACAAAAAGACAGATTCAGTCAAGTCTTAAACTTGTTGATGCTGTCGCAGAAATTATTGATGCAAGAATTCCTGTCAGCAGTCGTAACCCCGACCTTGCAAAACTTGTTCAGAACAAGCCGAGAGTTATTCTTCTCAATAAATGCGATATGGCTAATCAAACTGCCACGAAAATGTGGATTGACTATTTTAAAAAGCAGAATCTTGTTGCTATCCCGGTTGACTGTAAAAGCGGCAGAGGTCTTGACAAATTTGCACCTGCCGTAAATACGGTTATGAGCCATAAGATTGCAAGATTGAAAGAAAAAGGAATGGTAAATCCCACAATCAGAATTATGATTGTCGGTATTCCGAATGTAGGCAAATCTTCTTTTATCAATAAAATGGTAAAGAAGAACCGTGCAAAGGTTGAGGACAGACCGGGCGTTACAAGAGGTAATCAATGGTATACAATTGCAAAGAACCTTGAAATGCTTGACACTCCGGGTGTGCTTTGGCCAAAGTTTGACGATAAGACAGTCGGAGAGCACCTTGCGTTCACAGGTGCGGTTAAAGACCAAATTCTTGATATCGAGCTTTTGGCGGTGAGACTTCTTGATTTCATCAAGGAACTCAAGCCTGCTGATTTTATAACAAGATTCAAATTAGAAAACGAAGATATCGAAAATATTGATTCATACGAGCTTTTGAAAATGATTGGCAAAAAGAGAGGTATGCTTGTTTCAGGCGGTGAGATAGATACCGAGAGAGCCGCAATTATGTTGCTTGATGAATTCAGAAGTGCAAAGCTTGGCAGAATTACAGTTGAAATGCCGCAGGGGAGATAACAATGGATTGGCTTGAATATGAAAATAAAAATATTGCAAGAGGTTTTTTGAGTATCTGTGGCGTTGATGAAGCCGGCAGAGGACCGCTTGCAGGACCTGTGTGTGCCGCCGCAGTTATACTTCCCGAAAATACTGTTATTGAAGGAGTCAATGATTCAAAAAAGCTTTCTGAAAAAAAGAGAGAGGCTTTGTTTGATGTAATAAAGGAACAGGCATTGGCATACAGCATTGCATTTGCAAGCGTTGAAGAAATTGAGGAAATGAATATTCTTAATGCTGCTATGCTTGCAATGAAACGGGCAGTTGAAGGACTTGAACCAAGGGCTGATTATGCTATGATTGACGGCAACAGAATGCCTCCGTTGTCAATTGAAGGCGAATGTATTGTAAAAGGCGACGCAAAGTCAATGTCAATCGCCTGTGCGTCAATTCTTGCCAAGGTATCAAGGGATAGACTTCTTTATGAATACGACAAAGAATTTCCTCAGTACCTATTTGCAAAGCATAAGGGTTACGGCACAAAGGCTCATATTGAGGCGATTCTTAAATACGGACCGTGTAAGTATCACAGACCGAGCTTTTTGAAGAAAATATATAATAAGAAATGATTTTTACTACTAAACAAACAGGTGATAAGGGAGAGGCTTATGCCGCAAAATATCTGAAAAAGCATAAGTATAAAATTATTGCCAGAAATTATAAAAAGCCTTACGGCGAAATAGATATCATAGCCGAGAATAAGGAAGTAATTGCCTTTGTTGAGGTTAAAACAAGAAAAGAGAATTCTCTTACACAACCCGTTGATGCGGTTAACCGTAAAAAGCAGATGAAAATTTTAAAAACTGCCGATATGTATATGTATGAAAACAATATAGATAAAGAATGTCGATTTGATGTATGCGAAGTTTTTGTCAACAGTGATAATCTTAAGCTTGTCGGCATTAATTATATTGAAGATGCATTCTGACGGGAGGTTGCCATGAATTTTTTTGACTTGCATTGTGACACGCTCTATAAGGCAGTAACCGAAAAGTCCGAACTGGATAATCCCTCATATGAAGTGAAATTAAATAACAATTCCAAATCCCACAGGTTACAGTGCTATGCTATATGGTTACCCGACACGCTTGACGGTAATGCGGCGGAAAAATTGTTTTTTAAATCGGCTGATTATCTGAAATCCGAATGTACCCGACTTGGAATTGAATTGTTAGGTATCGGTGAATTTACGGATAATGCTTTTTCAAAGTATAGAAACTCAGCGTTTTTTACAGTAGAAAACGGAAAAGCATTGAACGGTAGAATCGAGAATGTAAAGCGATTTGCAGAACTCGGCGTCAGAATAATGACTCTCACATGGAATGAGATGAACGAGATTGGTTCAGGTGTTTTATCGGAAGATAAATGCGGTTTAACGGACTTCGGAAAACTTGCAGTAGCCGAAATGGAAAAGTACGGTATTGTAATTGATATATCCCATGCAAGCGATGAACTGTTTTATGATGTTGCCAAACAGACGAATAAGCCGTTTATTGCAACTCATTCAGATTCACGGACAATTACTCAAAATCCGAGAAATCTTACAGATAAGCAGATTAAAATTATAATACAGAGAGGCGGACTTATAGGTCTAAATTTGCACAATGCTTTTCTTAATAATAATCCGGATAAAGCGTGTATGAACGATGTTTTGAAGCATTGCGAATATATGCTGTCACTCGGATGCGAAAATTCTCTTTGCTTCGGTACGGATTTTGACGGCTGCGATTTGCCTAGGGATATTGTCGGAAGCGATTCAATCGGCGAAATATATGAACTTTTTCTTAGAAATAACTACAATGAAAGCGTTTTGAAAAAGATTTTTTACGAAAATGCGTATAATTTCTTTGAAAACTTTGACAATCAGCGAATAATGTAGTAAAATACTTGATGTTTAAAGCAATTTGAAAGGAAGATTTCAATGTTATACAACAGCACACAAAATGCCAAAGAAGTAGTTTCTGCGGCACAGGCCATTGCACAGGGTATTTCAAAGGACGGCGGTCTTTTTGTACCGCAGGAATTTCCTAAGTATGATGAAAATACCTTCAAGGCACTTTTGAAAACAGATTACAAAGGAAGAGCAAAGAAAGTATTTTCTGATTTTCTTTCTGATTTCACAGAAGAGGAAATCAGCGACTGCGTAGAAAAGGCTTATACAGCTCAGAAATTCTGCGGTGAAAATCCTGCTCCTATTTCATACTGTAATCTTGACGGAACAACCCTGAATATTCTTGAACTCTGGCATGGTCCTACATGTGCGTTTAAGGATATGGCACTCCAGATTCTCCCGCATCTTCTCACAAAGTCACTCAAGAAGAAATATGACGGCAAGACAGCTGTTATTCTCGTTGCTACATCAGGCGATACAGGCAAGGCTGCTCTTGAAGGCTTTAAAGATGTTGAACACACAAAGATTGTTGTTTTCTATCCTGTTGACGGTGTAAGTCCGATGCAGAAGCATCAGATGAATACTCAGGAAGGTGAAAATGTTCGTGTTTGTGCAATCAAGGGTAACTTTGATGACGCTCAGACAGGTGTTAAGAAGATATTCACTACACCTTCAGTTGCAGAAAAGCTCGCTGAGAATAATATGCTTTTCTCATCAGCAAACTCAATCAACTGGGGCAGACTTCTTCCGCAGATTGTTTACTATATTTCGGCTTACTGCGATCTTGTAAATGACGGTAAAATCGAGCTTGGTGACAAGATTAATGTTGTTGTTCCGACAGGTAACTTCGGTAACATCCTTGCATCATATTATGCAAGTCTCATGGGACTTCCAATCAACAAGTTCATTTGTGCGTCAAACTCTAATAATGTTCTTACAGATTTTATCAAAACAGGCGTTTATGATAAGAACAGAAACTTCTATACAACAATTTCACCTTCAATGGATATCCTTGTTTCAAGTAACCTTGAAAGACTTCTCTACAAGCTTTCAGGTGATAATGACGAAGTTACAAGAGGCTGGATGAATGCACTCAAATCAGAAGGCAAGTATGAAGTAAGTGATGATGTAAAGGCTGTTATCAACGAAAAGTTCTACGGCGGATTCTGCGATGATAAGAATACAGAGGCTACAATTCACGAGATGTTTGAGCAGGATAAGTACCTTTGCGATACTCACACAGCTGTTGCAATCAATGTGTACAAGCAGTATGTTGAGGAAACAGGCGACAAGACACCGTCTGTAATTGCGTCAACTGCAAGTCCGTATAAATTCTCTAAGGCTGTTCTTGAGGCTGTTGAGCCAAACGCAACACTTCCTGAAACAGAATTTGATATGGTTGATGAACTTCATAAGGTTTCCGGTGCCGAAGTGCCTGCACCTCTTGCAAATCTTAAAAATAAAACTGCTCGATTCTCTGATGTTACAGAAGTTAATGATATGGAGAATTATGTTCTCGGAGCACTCGGTATAGATTAATGGCATTATTTGCTATAGCGGATTTACATCTTTCACTTGGTGAAGATAAGCCTATGGATGTTTTCGCAGGCTGGAACGATTATACTTCAAGACTTGAAAATAACTGGAGAAAGCTTGTTACCGATAATGACACGGTTGTTGTGTCTGGCGATATTTCCTGGGCAATGAAGCTTGAAGAAACTCTTACGGATTTTACTTTCATAGAAAATCTTCCCGGTAAGAAAATTTTCAATAAAGGCAATCACGATTATTGGTGGAGCACCAAGACAAAAATGGATGTGTTTCTGAAAAATAATTCACTTGATTCGATATCTATCCTTTTCAATAATTCATATGTTGTTGACGATTACGCAATTTGCGGTACAAGAGGATGGTTTCTTGAGAATGAATCTCAAAATGATATAAAAGTCCTGAACAGGGAAGTCGGCAGACTTGAAATGTCAATACAATCAGCTATAAAAACAGGAAAGGAACCAATAGTGTTTTTACATTATCCTCCTGTTTACGGAACAACAAAATGTGACGAAATATTTAATGTTCTTTTGAAATATGACATCAAAAAATGTTATTACGGACACCTTCACGGAAAAAAGAATATGAGGTTTGCGATTGAAGGTGAATACGAAGGTATTGATTTTAAGCTGATTTCTTGTGACAGGTTGTCATTTATGCCAATTTTAGTCAGATAAATTCTGTATTTTCTATTGGCAAAATTATTTTGTTGTGATATAATAAGATGATTTCTTGATTTTGAATTTAAACTTTGGAGGAATATTAAAATGGCATTAAAGGAATGTACAAAAAAAGAACAGGCTAATTCATATGAATTAGAGGTTAATGTTGACGGTGAAACTTTTGGTAACGCTGTTAACAGAGTTTATAAAAAGCAGGTTAAAAGCATCAATATCCCCGGTTTCAGAAAGGGCAAAGCTCCCCGTCATGTAATTGAGAAAATGTATGGCTCGGAAGTATTCTATGAAGATGCTATGCAGGATTGTTATCCGGACGCTCTTTATGAGGCTGCTAAAGAAGCAGGTATCAAGATAGTTTCGGTTGAAACTCTTGAGGCTATTGAGGCAAGCAAAGAAGGTTTCTCATTCAAGGCTAATGTTGTTGTTGAGCCTGAAATGGAAATTAATAACTACCTCGGCATTGAAGTTACAAAGAAGTCAACAGAAGTTACAGACGAACTCGTTGACGAAGAAATTGAGAAGGTTCGTGACCGCAACTCAAGAATGGTAACTGTTGACGACAGAGCTGCTCAGAATGATGATGTAGCAGTTATTGACTTTGAGGGTTTTGTTGACGGTGAAGCGTTTGAAGGCGGTAAGGCTGAAAACTACAACCTTAAGCTTGGATCAGGCAACTTCATCCCCGGCTTTGAGGAGCAGATTGTAGGTCACAAGACAGGTGAAGAGTTTACAATCACAGTTAAGTTCCCGGATGATTATCAGGCTGAAGAGCTTAAAGGTAAGGAAGCTGAATTCAAGATCAACCTTCACGAAATTAAGGCTAAGGAACTTCCGGAAGTCGATGATGAGTTTGTAAAGGATGTTTCCGATAAGGAAACACTTGATGAGTACAAGGCTGAGCTTAAAGAAACTGTTGCTAAGCGCCTTCAGGATGAGGCTGACAAGGATATTGACAATCAGATTTCCGAAAAGCTTATGGAACTCCTTGAGGGCGAAATTCCTGAGGCAATGTATGATAATCAGGCTAACGAGATGGTAAGAGAATTTGATATGCGTCTCCGTTCACAGGGTCTTGATATGAAGACATATATGCAGTACATGGGTATGGATGCAAACGCACTCAAGGGTATGTATAAAGAAGAGGCTGAAAAGAGAGTTAAGTTAAGACTTGCTCTTGAAGCAGTTGCAAGAAAAGAAAATATTGAAGTTACAGAGGCTGACCTTGATGCTGAATACGGCAAGATGGCAGAGGCTTACAAGATGGATGTTGATAAGGTTAAGGAGGCTGTTCCTGCTGAATCACTCACAGAAGATGTTAAGGTTGAAAAGGCTCTTAATCTCGTAAAGGACAAAGCTGTTATTAAGTAATTTGAATATTTTTCTTATATCTGTTAATCACTATTTAAGAAAGGTTATGATTAAATGGCATTAGTACCATATGTTATCGAACAGTCAAGCAGGGGCGAACGCTCTTTTGATATCTATTCCCGTCTTCTTGAAGACAGAATTGTTATGCTTAACGAAGAGGTAAACAGTGCAAGTGCAAGCGTTGTAGTTGCTCAGTTGCTTTACCTTGAAAGTAAAGATCCGACAAAGGATATCAGTCTTTACATCAACAGCCCCGGCGGCAGCGTAACAGACGGCTTTGCTATTTTTGATACAATGAATTATATCAAGTGTGATGTTTCCACAATCTGTATGGGTATGGCTGCAAGTATGGGCGCATTCCTTCTTGCCGCAGGCGCTAAGGGTAAGCGTCTTGCACTTCCTAACAGTGACATTATGATTCACCAGCCTTCAGGCGGTGCTCAGGGTCAGGCTACTGACATGGAAATTCACACAAGACACATTCTTGATATGAAAAAACGACTCAATCAGATTCTTGCTGACAACACAGGTCAGCCGATTGATGTTATTGCAAAGGATACCAATCGTGATAACTTCATGACTGCACAGCAGGCACTTGAGTATGGTTTGATTGATAAGGTTATCGAAAAAAGATAAAGGTGAGGTAAACTGATGGCTAACAAAAATAACGAAGATATTTATTGCTCTTTCTGCGGAAAACCTCAGGAGATGGCAGGCAGACTTATTGCCGGCAACGGTGTCTATATTTGTGACCGGTGTGTTGAGCTCTGTATGAATATTCTTCGCGAATCAGGCGAGCTTGAACGTGAAAATGAAAATAAACTTTCAAAATCGGGAGAACCTCAGACCCCCGAACTGTCCGTTGATGAACTTTTAAAGCCAAAGGAAATCAAGACAATTCTTGATGAATATGTTATCGGACAGGATCATGCAAAAGTTACCCTGAGCGTTGCTGTTTACAATCACTATAAGCGTGCTTTTTCAAATGATGAGAGCGTAGATTTTGCTAAGAGTAATGTGCTGCTTCTCGGCCCGACAGGTGTCGGTAAGACATTACTTGCTCAGACGCTTGCAAAGGCTCTTGATGTTCCTTTTGCAATTGCCGATGCAACTACGCTGACCGAAGCAGGTTATGTCGGCGAGGATGTAGAGAACATTCTCTTAAAACTCATTCAGGCAGCCGATTTTGATATTGAAAAGGCAGAGCACGGCATAATTTACATTGATGAAATTGATAAAATTGCGAGAAAATCCGAAAACCCCTCTATTACACGAGATGTAAGTGGTGAGGGAGTTCAGCAGGCTTTGCTTAAAATTGTTGAGGGAACTGTATCCAATGTTCCGCCACAGGGTGGCAGAAAACATCCGCAACAGGAATATTTACAGATTGATACTAAGAATATTCTTTTTATCTGCGGCGGTGCATTTGACGGTCTTGAAAAGATAGTTGAAAAGCGTAAGGGCTCTTCTGTTATCGGTTTTGAGTCACTTGTTCAGTCAAAGCAGGAGCTTGATTCAACCGATTGGATGAAAGAGGTCACAGCACATGATCTTGTAAAGTACGGAATTATTCCTGAACTCATCGGTCGTTTGCCTGTTATTACTGCTTTGAGCGGTCTTGACACGGATGCACTTGTCAAGATTCTTACTGTTCCGAAAAACTCTATTGTTCAGCAGTATAAGAAACTTTTTGAACTTGACGGTGTTGAACTTCTTTTTGAAGAAGAGGCACTCAGAGCTATTGCACAACAGGCGCAGGATCAGCATACTGGTGCAAGAGGACTTCGAGGAATTATGGAAGATATTCTTACAGACCTTATGTTTGAGGCTCCGTCTGATCCTACTATTGATAAGATTATTATTACAGAGGGTGTTATCAAAAACGGTGCTGCTCCGCAAATTACTCGCAAAAAGGAATTGTTACAGACAAATTCCGTAAAATTGACTCAAAAAGATGCAAAGAAGCGTCAGAAGCGCAGCACAGCGTCTTGATATTGTGAATTAAAGCTGTATTGCAATTACAATACAGCTTTTTGCTTTTATGAAAGGAATTTAAATGGATTTTGATATGCAAAAAAATCTGACTCTCCCTGTTCTTCCGTTGCGAGGGTTGGTGGTTTTTCCAAAATCACTTATTCATTTTGATGTTGGACGGAAAAAGAGTATTACGGCTATAAATAAAGCTATGAAAGCCGATCAACTTGTTTTTCTTACTTCTCAGAAGGATGCCGCAATAAACGAACCGGATATATTTGATGTTTATGACACGGGCGTAATTGCCAAGGTTGTTCAGGTTTTGAAACAGCCTGAAAATACTACACGAATTGTAATTGAGGGTCAATGCAGGGCTACAATTATAAATCCTGTTTTTGACGAAAAGTGTCTTGTTGCAGAAGTTAAACCGTATGAGGAAGAAAACGAGTATCTTACAGCAAGAGATTCCGCTCTTATGCGAACCGTAAAAAATGAATTTGACAAGTATCTTGAGATTTCTCCGAAGATGCCGTCGGATATTATTTTTAAGGTTGCCCTTTGCAAAAGACCGGGTGAACTTGCCGACTTTATCACAGCTAATCTCATTCTTGACTACAGAGTTAAACAGTCGATTCTTGAAACTTTCCCGGAATCAGAAAGACTTGAATCTGTTCTTGATGTACTTGTAAATGAAAATTTTGTTCTTAAACTTGAGGACGAAATATCTCAAAAAGCTAAAATGAGAATTGATGAAAATCAGCGTGATTATTTTCTTCGTGAACAGAAAAGAGCAATCGAGGAAGAACTCGGCGAAGATGATTCACCGATTGACGATGCTGAAAACTATGTAGATAAAATTGAAAAGCTTAATCTTGACGAAAAGTCTGCCGATATTCTTTATAAAGAATGTAAGAAACTCAGTAAAATGCCTTATGGCAGTCAGGAAGCGGCTGTGATTCGTACATATCTTGATACGGTTCTTGATTTGCCGTGGAATAAGTCATCTAAAGATAAAATCGTTATATCTAAAGTTCAGAAGGCTCTTGATAAGACTCACTATGGACTTGACAAAGTTAAAAAGAGAATCATTGAACAGCTTGCCGTTCGTGTATTAAGTGAAAAGCAAAAAGGACAGATCATTTGTCTTGCAGGACCTCCGGGTGTCGGTAAAACCTCAATTGCTCAGTCGATTGCAAAGGCAATAGGCAGAAAAAGTGAAAGAATCGCTCTTGGCGGTGTTCGTGACGAGGCTGAAATCAGAGGCCACAGAAAGACTTATATCGGTTCGATGCCGGGTAGAATTATTAATGCATTGCAACATGCCGGCACTAATAATCCTGTACTTATTCTTGACGAAATAGACAAGCTTGCCGCTGATTATAAGGGCGATCCAACATCGGCATTGCTTGAGGTTCTTGATATCGAACAGAATAATAAGTTTGTTGATCACTACATTGAACTTCCGTTTGACTTGTCAAATGTGATGTTTATTACAACTGCAAATGACATTTCTGCTATTCCGGCACCGCTCCGTGACAGAATGGAAATTATAGAAATCAGCAGTTATACAAGAGAAGAGAAATTCCATATTGCAAAGAAGCACCTCATTCCTAAACAGCTTGATGAGTGCGGTTTTACTTCAAAGGAACTCAAATTCACTCAGAAAGCCATATACGCTCTCATAGACTTTTACACGAGGGAAGCTGGTGTAAGAACTCTTGAAAGGCTTATTGCATCAGTTATGAGAAAATGTGCCGTTGAAAAGCTTACAGAGGGTACTGAAGTATTCAAGATTGACGAAAAAGAGGTAGAAAGATTTTTAGGACATAAAAAGTTTATTCCTGATTCACTTGCCAAAATGGATGAAATCGGAATAGTAAACGGACTTGCATGGACCTCTGTAGGCGGAGAAATCTTACCTATTGAAGTAGCCGTTATGGAGGGTACAGGAAAGATTGAACTTACAGGTTCTCTCGGTGATGTTATGCAGGAGTCTGCTAAAACAGCAATCACCTGTATTAGAAGTCATGCGGCGGTTCTTGGAATTGATTCCGATTTTTACAAAAACAAGGATATTCATATTCATGCTCCCGAGGGTGCTGTTCCAAAGGACGGACCGTCTGCAGGTATTACAATGGCAACCGCAATTTACTCAGCGCTGACTTTAAAGCCTGCAAGACACGATATAGCCATGACAGGTGAAATTACCCTCAGAGGGAATGTTCTTCCTATAGGCGGCCTTAAAGAGAAAAGCATGGCTGCTTTTAAAAACGGAATTACAACAGTAATTATTCCAAAGGATAACGAACCTGATCTTGAAGATGTCGATAAGGCGGTTCTTGAAAAGGTTAAGTTTATTCCTGTTAGGAATTTTTCGGAAGTAGTTGCACTTGCGGTGAATAATACCGTAAGAATTACCGATAACCAATGGAACGGAATTGATATGACAGCAGTTCGTTCTGCAACGAAAACTGTAAACGCAGTAAAACAGTGAAAGAGAGGGATTTTATGAACTTTAATGAAGTTGCTTTTGAATTTGCGGCAGGTCGTGTTGATCAGTTGCCGGAATCGGATATGCCTGAAATTGTATTTTCAGGTCATTCAAATGTAGGAAAATCCTCTCTTATCAATAAACTTGTTCAGAGAAAAGCCCTTGCAAGAGTAAGCGCTCAGCCGGGCAAAACGGCTACCATTAATTTTTATAAGCTCAAAGAGTTTCGTATGGTTGATTTGCCGGGCTACGGTTATGCAAAGGTTTCAAAAGCAGAAAAAGACAGATGGGCAAAGCTTGTGGAAGGCTATTTTGCACAGGACAGACAGCGTCCGCTCGTTATTCAGATTCTTGACTTGCGTCATCCTCCGACTGATGATGACTTGCATATGATAGATTTCCTTTACAGAGGCGGATTTAACTTTGCCGCAGTTCTTACAAAGAGTGATAAACTCAAAAAGACTGCATTTGAAAAGCAGATTGAGTATTATAAGGACATTTTCAGTACAATTGAACATGTTCCGCTGATACCGTTTTCTGCACAAACAGGCTTCGGAAATGATGAAATAAGGAAACTTATTGAAACTTCAATAGCAAATTTTAAAAATACGGAGGTATGAGTAAAATGTTCGTTAGCGAATGTCTTAATGTGAACAATAAGGGACATCTCACAATCGGCGGTTGTGATACACTCGAGCTTGCCAAAGAATTTGGTACACCCTTATATGTTCTTGACGAAACAACAATCAGAAATGTGTGCAAGGCTTATGTGAAGTCCTTTGAAAAGTATTACCACGGTAACGGTATGCCGTTGTATGCGAGTAAGGCTCTTTCTTGTAAGGAGCTTTGCAGAATTGCAAAGGAAGAGGGACTCGGTCTTGATGTAGTATCAGGCGGTGAGATTTATACAGCCGTACAGGCAGGTTTTCCGATGGAAAAAGTTCACTTCCACGGAAACAATAAAACTGCTGATGAAATCAGATTTGCACTTGAATCTAATGTAGGAAAGTTCGTTGTTGATAACCTTTACGAACTTGAGCTTCTCAATGAAATTTGCGGTGAAGTGGGTAAGAAGGCTAATATTTCTTTTAGAATTAAGCCCGGTGTAGACGCACATACTCATAACTTCATCAGAACAGGTCAGATTGATTCAAAATTCGGTTTTGCTCTTGAAACAGGCGAAGCTTTTGAGGCGGTTAAAAAGGCACAGATGTACGATAATGTAAATCTTACGGAACTTCATTGCCACATCGGTTCACAGATTTTTGATATTGATCCGTTTGTCACTGCTGCCGAAATTATGCTTGACTTTATGGGCAAGATTCACGATGAGCTTGGAATCGTTATTTCAGAGCTTAACCTCGGCGGCGGTTTTGGTATTATGTACACTAAGGATGATGAACCTGTTCCTTACGAAAACTATATGGAAAAGGTTTCTGAGGCTGTTAAGGCAAAGGCTAAAGAACACGGACTTCCTGTTCCGTATATCTTTATTGAGCCGGGTCGTTCAATTGTCGGCGAAGCAGGTATTACACTTTACAAAGTTGGCGGCAAAAAGGAAATTCCTAATGTAAGAACATATGTATCCGTTGACGGTGGTATGACTGATAATATTAGGTATGCACTTTATCAGTCTGCTTATACCGTAGTAAATGCAGGTAAGGCTGACAAAGAGCCTGATGAAATCGTAACGGTAGCAGGTAAGTGTTGCGAGAGCGGCGACCTCGTTCAGGAGCATACAAAGGTTGCTAAGGTTGAAGTAGGCGATACACTTGCTGTTCTTTCAACAGGTGCTTATAACTATTCTATGGCGTCAAATTACAACAGAATCCCTCGTCCTGCAATCGTAATGGTTAAAGACGGCAAGGCAAGAGTTGTTGTTAAGCGTGAAAGCTACGAGGATATAGTAAAGAACGATATCTGATAATCGAATTATAATTATTGTGCAACACCGAACCGTTTAATTGTGTTCGGTGTTGTGTTGAGTAGATTAGCACATAGGTTCGGAGTTGAGTATTGTGTTTAGGATAAGAAGTTTTTTTAAGGAACTTGAGCCGACACGACAGATGTCTGAGGCATTTAGAAATTGTATATTTCTTGCGTTATCAGGCGGATTTCAGGATGCATATACATATTTTACCCGTGACGGAGTATTTGCAAATGCACAGACGGGTAACGTTGTGCTTATGAGTACAAATTTTATGACAGGAAAGTGGGGAGAGGGGCTTAAATATCTTTTTCCTATTCTTGCATTTGCGTTAGGCGTCCTTGTAGCTGATTTGATACAGAAAAAATTCAAGTATTTCAAAAAGATACATTGGAGACAGGGAATACTCTTGTTTGAAATTATCATATTATTTGCGGTTGGATTCATGCCGAAGAGTATGGATACCGTTGCGGCGGTAATTGTATCGTTTTCCTGTGCAATGCAGGTTCAGACTTTCAGAAAAGTCAGAGGATATTCCTATGCCAGCACAATGTGCATAGGTAATTTGAGAAGCGGTACGGCTGCTTTGTCAGGTTTTATTCACGAAAGAAAGCCCGAACAGCTCAGACAGGCAATGTATTATTTTGGTGTTATATTTTTCTTTGCAGTCGGAGCAGGTCTGGGAGGAAATCTTTCGTTATCGTTTGGAACGCATATAATATGGGTTTCATGCGGATTGCTTCTTGTAAGTTTTCTGATGATGTTTAAAGAAAAAATTCAATAATCCGGCAATTTTATATAACAACAAAGCCGTCGTCAATACTCGGATTTGGTATTGACGACGGCTTTATTTTACAAATTTTTCTATTCCGAGAATATAATCACTTGAAGTTTTATAAAGACAACAAAGTGTTATCAGATGTCTGATAGGCAGTTCTCGTTTTCCATTTTCGTATTTGCTGTATTGTTCCTGTCTTGTGTGAAGTATAAATGCAATTTGCCCTTGTGTGTATCCGTTTTTGACTCTTAATTCTTTTAATCTTTTGCAGTAGTCCATATAAATCACCTTCAAAAATATTACAAATAGTATTACTGATTGAATTTTATCATAAAATATGTCTATTTGCAACTAAAATTTAATTGTTAAATCAAATATGAATTATACAAAATATTGTAATGCAAATGGAATTCTTGGATTCATGAATACATTTTCATAAAATTCAGCTCGTAAAATGTACGAAAATGCAACTAAACTTGGAAGATTTGTAAAATTAATTGCAGAAAAGGAATGAAATCGGCTGTTTTTTCAATAATTTTAAAAAAATTTGCAAGAAACTCACAAAAGATATTGCAAAATCGTTGAAAGTATAGTATTATTAATATGTTGATTGTAGTGCTTTACTGTGCTACAGCATAATCGGAATTTTTTCCGTATAATTTATGCGAATTTTATTAAGGAGGACTTACTTATGTCATATGTAAGTGAACAGCTTGAAAAGCTGAAAGCAAAAAACGCAAATGAGCCTGAGTTTATTCAGGCTGCTACCGAAGTTCTTACTTCACTTGAGCCCGTTTTCGAGCAGAATCCAAAGTATGAAGAGAATGGTATTCTCGAAAGAATTACAGAGCCTGAAAGAGTTATTATGTTTAGAGTACCTTGGGTTGATGACAACGGCAAGGTTCAGGTTAACCGTGGCTTCCGTGTTCAGTTCAACAGTGCTATCGGACCTTACAAGGGTGGTTTAAGACTTCATCCGTCAGTAAACCTCGGCGTTATTAAGTTTCTCGGTTTTGAGCAGATTTTCAAGAACTCACTTACAGGTCTTCCTATCGGCGGCGGTAAGGGTGGCTCTGACTTTGATCCTAAGGGCAAGAGCGACAGAGAAGTTATGGCATTCTGCCAGAGCTTTATGACAGAGCTTTGTAAGCACATCGGTGCTGACACAGATGTTCCTGCCGGCGATATCGGTACAGGTGCTCGTGAGATCGGTTATATGTTCGGTCAGTATAAGAGAATCAGAAATGTATATGAAGGCGTTCTTACAGGTAAGGGTCTCAACTGGGGCGGTTCACTCGCAAGAACAGAGGCTACAGGTTATGGCCTTCTTTATCTTACAGAGGCTATGCTTAAGGATAACGGCAAGGACATCAAGGGCGCTACTGTTTGCGTATCAGGTGCAGGTAATGTTGCTATCTATGCAACAGAAAAGGCTACAGAGCTTGGTGCTAAGGTAGTTACAATGGCTGATTCAACAGGTTGGATTTATGATGCTGAAGGTATCGACCTTGATGCTATTAAGGAAATCAAGGAAGTTAAAAGACAGCGTCTTACAGAGTATAAGAACTATCGTCCTAACTCAGAGTATCACGAAGGCAAATTCGATTGGTCAGTTAAGTGTGATGTTGCACTTCCATGTGCTACACAGAATGAGCTTAACGAAGAAGACGCTAAAAGACTTATCGCTAACGGTTGCTATGCTGTTGCCGAAGGCGCTAACATGCCTACAACTCTTGAGGCTACAAAGCTTCTCCAGAAATCCGGTATTCTCTTTGCACCGGGTAAGGCTGCTAATGCAGGCGGTGTTGCTACATCAGCTCTTGAGATGAGCCAGAACTCACAGCGTCTTTCATGGACATTTGAAGAAGTTGACGCTAAGCTCAAGAACATTATGGTTAACATCTATAAGAACATTTCTGCTGCAGCTAAGAAGTATGGTCATGAAGGTGACTATGTAGTAGGTGCTAATATTGCAGGCTTTGAGAAGGTTGCTGATTCAATGATTCAGCAGGGCGTTTGCTAATTATTTAAAAGTTAAATTCCTTTAAAATTTACAGCCGTACAGACTCAAACGAGTCTGTACGGCTGTTGTAATTTAAATGCTGTAAATTGGCATTAGTTTGTCATTAGTAGTATGTTTCGGATTTATCTTGTTTTACCTGTTCCCCGAATTATACAAAATATTCATTTTGTATAATTTTCGTAATTGGAATATACACCGCCCTTTTTTGTGTTATAATAGCTTTATAATCCTTTTAATACAGATTTTAGTTCAACTTCTTTGAGTTATTCTTTATAAGAAATAAATTTACGGTGGTGTGTTTATGGCAGTTGATTTTCGTGATGAAGCTCCTGCAATTTTGAAGGACTATTTAATTTACAAGCAGACAATCAAAAATATGTCGAAGAAAACCGTTGACGAATATTTTATTGATCTCAGAACTTTTTTTAGATTTTTAAAAGTAATGCGTGGCCTTGTTCCTGACGGTACTGATTTTGATGAAATTAAAATTGACGATGTTGACCTTGATTTAATTAAAACCGTTAATCTTGAACTTGCATATGATTATATGAATTTTCTTTATCGTGACCGCAACAATAAGAGTGCGTCCCGTGCAAGAAAATGTTCCAGTCTGAAAGGCTTTTTTAAGTACATAACCAATAATAAACATTTGCTTGATACAAATCCCGTGGAACAGCTTGAATCGCCAAAAAATAAAAAAGCTTTGCCAAAGTATCTTACTCTTGAACAAAGCATTGAGCTTCTTAATGCTGTTGACGGAAATAACAAACAGCGTGATTATTGTATTTTGACTCTCTTCCTCAATTGCGGACTGCGTGTGTCTGAAATGGCTGGTCTTAACTATAATGATATTCATAGTGACGGTACAATGCGTGTTGTCGGTAAAGGCAATAAAGAACGCATTGTTTATCTAAACTCTGCCTGCATTGACGCTTATAATGAGTATATGAAGGTGCGTCCGATTGATGAAGTTAAGGATAAAAAAGCGTTGTTTATTAGCCGTAATCACCGCAGAATGTCTGTGAAAACAATTCAGGCTATGGTATATAAATATCTTGAGAAAATCGGACTTGATTCTCAGGGATATTCCTGTCATAAGCTTAGGCATACCGCCGCTACGCTTATGTATCAGCAAGGCGGAGTTGATGTCAGAGTGCTTAAAGAGGTTCTCGGACACGAAAACCTCGGTACGACTGAGATTTATACACACCTGAGTTCGGAACAAATGAAAAATGCCGCTGACTCAAATCCGCTTGCAAAAATAAAACCTAAGAAAAAAGTTTAAAGAATTCTTACTATGCCACCCACATCTGTGAGTGGCATATTTTTGCATAATATTTTAATTTCAATTTTATTTTTTAAACATAATTCTTTGATAGAAGAATAGCATGGATGCATTTCAGCATTTCCGAAAAACACTACGGTATTATCAGAGATTTTTCCGCTTGCACCGCCTATAAATCCATAATCATATCCTTCAAGTTTTATATCACCCGGGGATATTAATAACACCTCTGCCCCATCTTTTTCAAGGGCATTTTTTATGGAAATATCAGCTGTTACGGCAGTGCGATTATTGAGTATTAGAGTTGAGCATCTTGCGTATCCTTGGTTTATGTTTACGATTTCAATGTCGTTTTTTGCACAATATTTGTAAAGAGTCGGATCTATTGCAGATACTTTACCGTAAAGCTTATCGTTAAAGAAAAGAAAATTCAGCAATATATTTTCGGGATACTTCTTCCCTGCTTTATTTTTACATATAATCAAATTTTCTTTATATGGTAAAGTTTTTAGCTTTTCGCACTCTTGAAGTACAAAAACAGTATTATTAATCGTCAAAATCTGCATATCGGCATGAGCTTGTTCAGGTTGCGGAAATGCTTTGACGGTGTCCGAAAATATAACCTTATGCCCCATTTTTGAAAGCTCATCGGCAAAACAGGGGTATTTGTTTGATATTACAAAACTGCTCATTGTCCTACCGCTTCAAATGCCTGACGAATGTTTTTTACTCCGATCAATTCAGCATCATCACATGAAACACCTTTTAGATTATGATACGGCAGAATGATTTTTGTAAAGCCGAGTCTTACCGCTTCGTTAATTCTCATCTGAGCGTTTGATACAGCACGAATTTCACCTGCAAGACCGATTTCACCGAATACAACAGCGTTTTCGTCAATCGGAGTATCTTTCAGACTGCTTATAAGAGCCATGGCAATTGAAAGGTCAATCGCAGGTTCGTCAACTCGCAATCCGCCTACTATATTTATGTAGGTGTCGCAGTTTGAAAAATAGTATCCTGCTCTTTTTTCAAGAACGGCAAGTACCATTGACAGTCTGTTATAATCATATCCTGTAACCATTCTGCGAGCGTTGCCGTATCCGATTTGTGTGGCAAGTCCCTGTGTTTCGGCAAGAATTGGTCTTGATCCTTCAATTGTACAGGTGACGCAAGTTCCCGAAACATTTTTCGGACGCCCTGAAAGCAACATAACAGACGGATTTGCAACTTCGTTAAGCCCTTTATCAGTCATTTCAAAAACGCCGATTTCATTGGTTGAGCCATACCTGTTTTTTACGGCACGAAGAATACGGCAGCTCATCTGTTTGTCACCTTCAAAATGCAGTACGGTGTCAACAATATGTTCAAGTACCTTTGGACCTGCAATTGAACCCTCTTTATTGACATGACCTACGATAAACATAGGAATATCAAGTCCTTTTGCGGTTCTCATCAGCATATTGGCAGATTCTCGTACCTGTGTAATGCTGCCGGGGGACGAGCTTAATTCTGAAAGATTCATCGTCTGAATTGAGTCAATCATAACGAGGTCGGGTTTGAGATTTTTTATCTGTTCGCAAATAACCTCAACATCGGTTTCGGTCATCACATACAGATTCGGCGAAGTTACACCCAGCCTTATTGCTCGGAGTTTGAGCTGTCTTTTTGACTCCTCTCCCGATATGTAGAGAATTTTCAGAGTATCGCCGAGGTACTGACAAATCTGCATAAGAACGGTCGATTTGCCTATGCCCGGATCACCGCCCAGAAGTATAAGACTGCCCTTTACAATTCCTCCGCCAAGTACACGGTTGAGTTCTCCGCAGCCTGTGTCATATCTGTGCTCATCCTCGGTTGAAATATCCGATATGGCGTATGGTTTTGAGTAGGTTGCAAAAGAGCGTGTTTTTGCAGTTGCTGACTGTTTTGATGTATCTTTAATTTCTTCATTCATTGTGTTCCATTCGCCGCATGACGGGCATTTTCCGTACCATTTAGGCGATTCGTATCCACATTCCAAACATATGTAAACACTTTTGATTTTTGAAGCCATTTATTTCACTTCCTGTATTTATTGATGAGTATAATCTAAAAATCCTGTTATGATTGCTGTTGCCATTTCTTTTTGATATTCGTCACTTTGCAGCTTAGCAAGTTCATCCGGATTTGAAATAAATCCGCATTCCACAATAACGGACGGGTTTTCAGCCTTTTTTAAAAGATAGATTGAGCCGTCTGCCTTTTTGCATTGCCGTTCGTTATCAGGCTGTAAGCTTTTTTTTACGGAATTTCTAATGCATTCCGCAAGATTTTGACTTTGACTGTTATTCGGGGAATAAAAAATTTGAGTTCCGTAATATTTGCTTTGAGAAAATTTGTTTTGATGAATACTGATTACAATATTGTTTTTGTCTGAATTGAAAATTTCGAGCCGTTTTTTTAAATCGGCAACTTTCCTTGAATGAACCGAATCTTCTCCGTTATCAAGAGATACATCATCTGTTCTTGTTTGAACAACCTTATATCCGAAAATTTTTAATAAATCAGCTGAATTATTTGATATAGAAAGATTGATGTCCTTTTCAAGCACACCGCTTTCGCTTACTGCTCCCCCGTCTTCGCCTCCGTGACCTGCGTCAATTACAATTATCGGCTCTGTTTTGTTTTCGGTTATAACAGATTTTGTCGGATTAAGTCTGAAAAAAACAGATACCATAATAATGCAGAATATTGCAAACAGTATAAAGCAGAGAGCATAAAATGTCGGGATTTTTTTATTCATACAAACACCTCTGCATAAAAATATGCCGAGTGTGAGATTATATATTACTTATTCAGTATATACTACAAAACTTTTTCTGACAAGATTTTTCTTTTGGATTTTTGCATATGACAAAGATGTTGTAATAAAATTTGTTTGGTGGTATAATTATCAAGGATTATGAATTGGAAAAATGAAAGGAAGTTAGTAAAATGGAAAAACCTGGCAGAAATGATCCTTGCTGGTGTGGCAGCGGAAAAAAGTATAAAAAATGTCATATATATTTTGATGAAAAAATTGAGGAATTTGAGGGTGCGGGTCACATTGTTCCCTCCCATGAAATCTTGAAAAATGCTGAGCAGATTGAAAAAATCAAGGAGAGCGCAAAGATTAATATTGCAGTTCTTGATTATGTTGCAGAGCATATTAAGGCAGGTATCAGCACGGCTGAAATTGATAAGTGGGTGTATGATATCACAACCAAAATGGGCGGTGTTCCGGCTCCCCTTAATTTTGAGGGATTTCCCAAGAGCGTATGTACTTCAATAAACAACGAAGTTTGTCACGGTATTCCGACGGAAGATGTAATAATCAAAGACGGCGATATAATCAATGTTGATGTTTCAACTAATTTGAACGGATATTTCTCCGATTCTTCAAGAATGTTTTGTATCGGTAATGTAAGCGAGGAAAACAGAAAGCTTGTTGAAGAAACAAAAAATGCAGTTTATGAAGGACTCAAACAGGTTAAGCCTTGGGGCTTTCTCGGAGATATGGGTCAGGCTGTCAATGATTATGTAAAGAGTAAAGGTTACTCTGTTGTTCGTGAAGTAGGAGGTCATGGAATCGGTCTTGAATTCCACGAAGATCCATGGGTAAGTTACATTTCTAAAAAAGGCACGGAAATGCTTATGGTACCCGGTATGATTTTTACGATTGAACCTATGGTAAACGCAGGAAAACCTGATATTTTCGTTGATGAGGATAACGGCTGGACTATCTATACAGAAGATAACTCAATGTCTGCACAGTGGGAAATTCAGGTTCTTGTAACTGAGGACGGCTACGAAATTATTGCATACTAAGTAAAAACAAAAGGCATTTGCTTTGAGATTTCTCATTGCAAACGCCTTATTTTTATAAATAAAATTTAATTATTCCTTACCGTCCCAACAATAAGTACAGAGTTTGCATTTGTCAATTCCGCAGGAATCAAGCATATCGTCAAGCCTGTTAAAACGCAAGGATGTGAACTTGAGTTCTTTACAGATTTCATCAACCATCTGCTCGTATTTTTCAGAATCGGGATTTGTGTATTCCTGAAGAATTTCGTCTGTAACATTGCCGTTCTCAAGTCTTTCAATAACTCGTCTTGTGATGAGGTCCATTTCAGAAGATGATCTTGAGAAGTTAAGATACTTACAGCCGTATACAAGCGGAGGACACGCAGGTCTGATATGAACCTCTTTTGCACCGCTTTCAAAAAGATATTCCGTTGTTTCACGAAGCTGTGTGCCTCTTACAATTGAGTCATCAATAAGAAGAAGGCTCTTTCCTCTAATTAAATCCTCAACTGCGAGAAGCTTCATTTTTGCAATAAGATTACGCTGACTCTGAATTGTCGGCATAAATGATCTCGGCCAAGTAGGTGTATATTTAATAAACGGTCTTGAGAACGGAATTCCCGAGGCATTTGCATAGCCTACTGCGTGGGCAATGCCTGAATCGGGTACACCTGCAACGATATCGGGCTTTACGGAATCTCTTTCAGCCATTTTTGCACCGCAGTTGTAACGCATTTGCTCAACACTTGTACCCTCATATGAGCTTGCAGGATAGCCGTAGTAAACCCACAGAAAAGTACAGATTTTCATTTTATCACCGGGCTTTTTGAGTGTAATGCAGTTTTGGTCTGTAATTACCGTAATCTCACCCGGTCCGAGTTCTTTATAATCATTGTAGCCTAGGTTTTTGTATGAGAAACATTCAAACGCCACACAAAATGCATCTTCCTTTTTGCCGATAACAACAGGAGTTCTGCCGTACTTATCTCTTGCGCAATAGATGCCGTTTTTATTCATCAACAGGAGCGAAACAGAGCCGTCAACTTTTTCAAGAGCATAGCTTATGCCGTCAACAAGGTTTTCTTTTTGATTGATGAGAGTTGCAATAAGCTCGGTTGAGTTGATTTCACCGCCGCTCATTTCAAGAAAATGCGAACCGCCTTTTTCAAAGATCTCCGCAACAAGTTCATCTGTATTATTGATTTTGCTTACGGTGGTAATTGCATATGTACCGTGATGTGAACGAACAATAAGAGGCTGCGGTTCGTAGTCGGAAATACAGCCGATACCGAATTTGCCTTTCATACTCTGCATATCTTTATCAAATTTAGTTCTGAAAGGTGCATTTTCAATATTGTGGATTGATCTGTCAAATCCTTTTTCTTTGTCATAAACAACCATACCGCCTCTTCTTGTGCCAAGGTGTGAATGATAGTCAATTCCAAAGTATAAGTCGAATACGCAGTCCTGTTTTGCTGCAACACCCATAAATCCGCCCATGTTTTTTCTCCTTTAACCTTTTTAATTCTGAATTAAAAGTATTTACAGTTTGCCGTTTTAGATTGTAAATACTGTTTGATTAAAATCAGACACACCAAAATTATAATATTATTTTCGGATTATGTCTATACTTTTGTCGAAAATTTTTAAATTACAGCACAAAAAAACAGCAGAAATTTTATCTGCTGTTTAGGTTTATTCGATAAGTCCGTACTTAACTTTAATTCTGTCAAGCTTTTCAAGCATAGGTTCTGCTCCGAAAAACAGAAATATAACAGTCGAAACTGCGTGAACAATATCCATCGGAAAGCCCTGAATATAAAAAGTTATGAGCATATTTAGATTAAATGCGGAATGTGATGTGAGTGCCGAATAAAGGTTCATAAGTCCGCCGTAAATGACCATTGTGGCAATGAAACCGTATATACAGAGCGAAGTCCTTGTTCTGCCCAAAAGACCTTTCTTAAAGAGAATACCGCCAATGAAGCCTATTATCCCTGCCGCAAACATTTGCCACGGCGTCCAAGGTCCTTGACCGAACATAAGATTTGAAACAAGCATACTTACAGCACCGACAAGAAATCCCGATTCACCGCCGAATGCTACTCCCGAAATTATCACAATTGCCACAACGGGCTTGAACTGAGGCAACATTGTAAATGCAAGTCGTCCTGCAACTGCTATTGCACATAGAACAGAAATTATGACAAGCTCTCTCGCTTTTGGATGCCTGCCTTCAAAAACAAGAAAAAACGGAATCATACACTCAATCATAACAAGGAGTGAAATAAAAAGATATTTCTGATCCTGAAGATATGTCATTCCTACAAAAATTGTAACAGGAATTGCAAGCAAAACCATAATTGCCATACTGACGGTTCTTTTACTCAGTTTTGAACTTTTTCTCGGCAGGTCAATCGGTCGTTTTGATTTTGTTCCGAAAGCAATCATAAGCAACGCAACAGATACTCCGATTATTCCCCAGTTGAACCAGGTAGGCAAAGTTTTGGCTGAAAAATTCGGAATATATTCCAGGTTTACAATCAGACCGAGTATGAACAGTACTGCGCCAAAAAATCCGAAGATTTTTTTAAAAACAGAAAGCTTTTTGTTTTCAGCTTTGTTTTTTTTGGGGGGGATATTTTCGGTGTCGTTTTTAAAAAGGTCAATATCAGGTGTGTTTCTGTTAATTTGAATATCTCTGTTTTTACCTGTGCAGGCATATATGACATCATTTGATGATACTGCGTTATCTATTATGCCTTTTGACATTCGGCTTGCAGAGGTGGAATAAAAGCTGTTTGACGAAAAGAAAGTTCTCGGTGTACCTTCCGACACAACTTCACCGTTAAAAAACATCAGACAGCGGCTTGGATATACAGCACAGAACTCTACATCGTGACTTACCATGAGAACGGTTATGCCGGCTTTATTGAGGTCATATATAATCTGAGCAAACTCAATCTTGAATTCGGCATCAAGTCCCTTTGTAGGTTCATCAAGCAAAAGAATTTGGGGTCTTATGAGAAGAATTTTTGCAAGAGCCGCTCTCTGCTGTTCACCGCCGGATAAATCATAAGGATGGCGATTGCAGAGGTTTTCAAGTCTGCACAGCTTTACCGCTGCGGTAACCCGTCTTTCTTTTTCCTCCTTGCTGATTTTTCTGCCGTCAAATACTTCGTACAAATCTTCAAGTACAGTTTTTTTCAAAAACAGTGTCTGCGGATTTTGCGGTAATACTGCTACGAGCATGTCAAAAGAATTTTTGTTAAGCGGAGAGATTTCAACTTTGCCTCTGTATGGCTTGTTAAGTGAACAGATAATTGACAAAGCGGTTGATTTTCCCATTCCGTTACCGCCGAGTATAGCCGCAAATTCTCCCTGATATATTTTTAGCGAAAGACCTTTTAGTACATCTGCACCCGACTTTTCGTACCTGAACCAAATATCATTAAGACTTACTGCTTCTTTATCAGAATGTTTCTGAATGCTTTCGGGTTTGAGCTCATACATTTTATGACTTTTGGCATATTCCGAAAGCCACTTTTTGCCGCTTGGAACAGTTACGGGACAGTCGGTATTGTCATTTTCTGTAACAGCCTGCCATATCTGCATCGGAGCAGGCATAGAAAGAAATGTTTTACTGTTTTTTTCTTTAAGAATTTTCCCGACCTTTTGAGGAGAGTCAAAAGCTGAAATTCCGTTGTTTTCGATGACAAGCACCCTGTCTGAAAGCGGAAGCACCTCATCAAGTCTGTGTTCCGTTATTATCACCGTTGTTCCCAGTTCGTGATTTATGCGTGAAACGCAGTGCAAAAATTCGCTTGCCGCAATCGGATCGAGTTGGCTTGTCGGTTCATCCAAAATGAGAACGGACGGTTGCATTGCCATAATTGAAGCAAGGTTTAAAATTTGCTTTTGTCCGCCCGAAAGTTCGAGAACACTTTTTTCAAAATAATTTTGGATTCCGAAAAATGAAGCTGTTTCGGCAACTCTTTTTCGGATTGTATTGTTGTCATAACCAAGACTTTCAAGCCCGAAAGCAAGTTCGTGCCATACCTTATCGGTAACAATCTGATTTTCAGGTGATTGCATAACAAAACCGATTTTACTGCTTTGCTCCCTGTGAGAAAGGTCTGATATAGGTTTTTCTTCAAAGAATATTTCTCCCGAAAGAACACCGTGCGGTGAAAGATCGGGTTTCAGATGTCTGAGAAGTGTGCTTTTTCCGCAGCCTGACGGACCGCAGACTGTGATAAACTCGCCCTCATTTACGCTGAAAGTAATATCTTTAAGTACATCAATACCGGTTTCGGGGTATCGAAAACTCAGATTCTTGATTGCATATGTTTCCATTTTATCCCCTCTCCTATATTTACCGATAGCGGAATCAACATTAAAAATGTGTAGAATATATAAAAAATAACACTTTGCACCGTAAACAAATCGCCCTTGATTGACGGATAGTATCTGAATTTTATTGCGTTTGTAAAAAGCAAAATCATAAGTACCAATCCGGTAAAAAGGATTGTGCAAAGCATAAATGCGTCTCTTTTGTCAAATTTATAAAGTGAATAGGATGTTCTGCCTTTAAGACCGTGACCTCTGCTTTTCATTGAATCGGCTGTTTCAATTGCATTTTCAAGCGACCATGTTATCATAATCGAAAGAATTTTTACAGCATTTCTTATTCTTTGAAACAATGATCCTTCGTCTATATCTCTCCCGATTGTGTGTTGTGCATTACGCACAAGCTTCATTTGTGCCGAAAACCTTGGAACAAAACGCAATGCCATTGAAATCACCAGACTCAATGACGGCATTATTCTGCCAAACAGGAAAACTACCTTGTCGGAAGTGATTACTGCATTGAATGAAGAAAACCATAAGACTGTTGACGAAAGCAAAAATGCACTTGCAATACCGTAAACGATTGATTCGAGGGTTAGTGGGTTATCCCACGGAAAATATGTGAGTATAGTCATTCCTTCATGATTAAAAACAGGATTTACGAGAACTATCAAGAGTATCATAGGTAAAAGAAAAACAAGTGACAATCTCACAGCTTTTTTGCCGTTAAGGTATAAAGCGGTTACAAGCGCACATAAAAAACTTACAGCAAGACAAACAGGGTTCATGATAAACATCGTGAACCCTATTGTAAGTGCAAAAAATATAAAATTGATAAAGGGGTGCATATTTGAAAAAGTATCCTTCATCATTATTCTCCTGTTGCGTATCCTCCGCCGACATCATAGCCTAAGTTACAAGTGTAGCACCACACCACATCATCGCCGTTTTTCAGCACATATCGTGAACAGCCGTAGTTTGGAAACCATTCATTGACTTTGTACATCCAGCCCGAAAGAGAACCGCAGTCAAATTCGTAGAGGTTGTTAATTCCTTCAATATAAGCGGAATTATACATAGGAGTCCAGCTCGATTCCATATGAATATTGTTGTCCTTACAAACTTTTACAAGTACATCATATACAGATTCGCCCTCTTTGAATTGAACTTTCTGTTTTTTGAGGATTATACCGTCCTTTGGAACGAGTTCAATTTTTTCGGGATCAAGGTCATCTATATTGTCAAGAATTGTTGAACAGGTGATTGTAAAGGTACAATAAAGATTTGTATCTTTTGTTTCCTGTTCTTCCGGTTCAACCGGCTTTGGCTTTCCCGACGGTACTGGATCGGTTTTGTACTTGTCCTGCGTTGTCGGCTGAACATCATTCTTTTTGTTCGGCTTTGAAGAACTGTTTGATGAAGAAGACGGTTTTTTCTTATCCGAAGAACTGTTGCTTGAACTCTGCTCGGATTTTTCACTTTTTTCAACGGCTGAACCGTTACTGTTCTGCGAATTATCCTTACTGTTCTTTTTATCTTCGGAATTTTTTCTGTCCTTTTTATCTTTGTTTGATTTAGCGGAATCGGTAGGATTTTGAGTGGTTTTCTCTGTTGCAGACACAGAAGTTGTTTCTGTGTCTGCATTAGTTGTCGATAGCGAGGAGGCAGTTGATGCAGTTTGAACTTTATTTTCCGATCGGTTGCCGCCTGCAAAAAATGCTACTGTAAGTGCGGTAATACAAACGCACACCGCAATTAAAAGTATTTGATTTTTTTTAAGAAACTTTTTTATCTTTTCCATAACCAATTTTTACTTGTGAACTTTAATCAAACGAGCTTAACGATGATTTTCTGAATTTCTGTTGCATCAACAACATTGATAACACCGTCATGATTTACATCAGCTTTGATAAGTGAAACCTTTGAAAGCTGTTCAAGGTTTACAATCTGCTTCTGAACGAGTGTTGCGTCAATTACAGAAACTGTGTTATCAAGATTAACATCACCTACGGCATAATTTTCTGCAAGTCGGTCAGTCATATTGTAGAGTGAAGTTTTGCCGTTTACAAGACGGTCAAATGAAACAAAAGCATAGAAACCCTGTTCGGTTGCCATCTGATTGTATGTTGTATCTGTATGACCGAATCCGTTTTCAGCGGAGAAACTCATCATAGCGTCGATGAGTGTGTTGCCGTTTTTGATGAATCTTTCATCATTTGTAGGATCAATTCCAAGGCTTGTAAGTGCAACGAGTACCTGTGCACAGCTTTCGCTGTTTACAGAACCCCATGATGCAAATCCGCCGTTTTTATTCTGTGCGTTTGACATTGCTGTGAGTGCTTTATCAATTGCCTCTTTAACATCGCTGTTTGTTGAGTAGTAAGGAGCAAGTGCCTGAATTGCCATACCTGTCATATCAGGATCTGCAGTTGAACCGAAAAATGTCCAGCCACCGTTTGCTACCTGTGCATCAAGAATTGTCTGTACGAGCTTTTCTCTTGTTGTGGGATTTGCGGCGTCAGTCTGTGGAATTTCATAATCGCCCGTATCAAGTGCAATGAGTGCAAAGATAGGACCGTTGATACCCTGCTTCTTAACATAATCCATATCTGCAAGTGGTTCAAGAAGGTTATATGATGCAACATCCGTAACATCCTTACCGATTGCCGTAAGTGCAAGGATTACTCTTGAATTGTCTGTTGATTTAGTATTGTGAAGCTTTGCAGAACCCTTTTCTTCAACATACTTAACTGCATTCTGATAGTAACTGTCTGCAATTTCGTCTGTGATTTTACCTGCTCTTGCAAGACCGAGGACTGTCCACTCGCCGCCTACTGAAGAAACTGTGGGGGCATCCTGTGATGCGAGATATTTTGCAACCTCGTCAATCTTGTTTGAAACTGTGTCAGCTGCGGAAGGAACATATTTAACTGTGAATGTATATACAGTACCGCCTTCACTTGTGTTCATTGACGGCCATGCAGTATCACCGCAACCTATGATAATTTTGTCACCGTCAGAAACATTAACAGCCTGACTTCTCTTGTAAAACGCACTGTCGTCAGAAGGAAGATATTCATTCTTATATTTTCTTGTCTGGAAGTTTTTGTTAGTTGCAGTAGGAACTACATTTACATCAGCTGACGGAGTGTCGATTGTGAGTGTGTAGTCTGTAACTGACGGATCAAATTCGCCCGAAAGCTCGGCACCTGTGATCTCAACCGATTTAACAGTTGTATCGTTATTTGCCCATGTACCGCCGATATCCTCGCCGTAACCGTTTGAAGTATACATAATAGCGATTTCATCACCACTCTCAAGTGTGCCGTCTGCTACTGTATAGGATGCATAACCTGAATTTGTGAACCAGTCATTGAGAGTTCCCATCCAGCCACTCATTGTACCGCCGTCAAATGCAGCAAGACCGTTAATTGACGAGATGTAATTGCTCTCAGCACCTTCCTGTGTGTAGCCGTGATTGTTGAGTGCATCAGCAACGGCTGACATCATAGTAGTGTCATTATTAATGCTTACCCACTCATCAACGAGAACGCCGTCCCAAGGAGCGCCGTTTTCTACTGAGTATGTATCATTTCTGACAATTACTCTTACTTTTCCGTCTTCAACTGCGCTTACTGAAAGTGAAACCGTCATAAGTGACGAAATCATCATTACAGAAAGTACAATTGAGAGGATTTTTTTAAAAGATTTGTTCATAGTGTTTTCCTCCATATTGTATTGTGTATATCGAAAGGCAAAATAAAAAAGCCCTCCGTTTTTGGAAGGCACAACAAACGAAACCATACAGACCAAAAGTCTGTACAGATATGGTCGGCTGCACCTCTTCCCTGTCCAAGATTTGCAAAATCCGAGGCATACGGACAGCGACCTGACTTATGGCAATGCCAAATACAGTAATGACTGTTGCTTCGGATTCTCACCGAATTCTCTGTTATCTACTCTGCAAGATGCATTTTGAACCGTAAACCCATATTAAGTTATATACATTTGAAATCTGCATTTAATTATAACACCTGTTTATAGTTGTGTCAATTCCTTAAAATTTTTCTGATATCAGAGTTTATTCAGGTACGATATAAGTTTTGTTTATGGCCGGCTTTTTGTGTAACTCAGTTGTATGAATTGAATATGCTGTTAATAAAAAGTTGAAATCGGTGAATCAGATGAAAGAAAAATGTTCGCTTGACAAGTTACCGCTTGGAGTTACGGGGATTGTCTATCGTGTGAACTGTAATGAAAATATCAAAAACAGAATATTTGATTTTGGTATTATGGAGAACAGTCCTGTTATCCCCTTGTTTACAAGTCCGTTCGGTGATCCGTCTGCGTATCTTGTTAAAAATGCCGTTGTGGCACTGAGAAATAACGATTGCAAAGATATCATTGTTACTCCTGAATAAAAGGAGGCTTTTTTATTGTTTTCTACGGATAAATCATCTTTTAATAAAAAGGATGTATCGGATTGCGATTACAAAATTTCTCTTGCCGGTAATCCTAATGTCGGCAAGAGTACAATTTTTAACGAACTGACAGGATTAAGGCAGCACACGGGAAACTGGACGGGTAAAACAGTTGAGTTTGCCAGAGGTTGTTGCAAAATCAAAGACGCAAGATTTTGTATTACGGACTTACCGGGATGCTACTCCCTGCTTTCATTTTCGGGCGAAGAGGCTGTAACAAGGGAGTGTCTTATACAAAATCAAAATGACTGCGTTGTAATAGTTGTTGACTGCGGAGTTATTGAAAGAAATCTTTCATTTGCATTGCAGGTGTTATCTGTCACAAAGAATGCTGTTCTTTGTCTTAATCTTTGTGATGAGGCTGAAAAAAACGGTATAAAAATCGACTGCGACGAGTTATCGCTAAATCTTGGAATACCTGTTGTGAAAACCTGTGCAACAGACAAAAAAGGTTTGGATGAGTTAAAAAAAGCGATCTATAATGTATGCAGCGGAAAGACAAAGTGTTTTAGGGTAGAAAGAAATTTTGAAGGTGTTGATATACTATCCGAAAAAAACTACAAACAGAATATTGAAAAGCTTTCGCAAATTGGCAACAAAATTTCAAGTGACTGCGTAAAATATGAAAAATCAGAGTTAAATGCTTGTACAAGAAAGCTTGATAAAATACTTACAAGCAAAACCACGGGAATACCGATTATGCTTGCAATGCTTGGTATATTGTTCTGGATAACAGTTGTCGGTGCAAATTATCCGAGCGAATGGTTAAGCAATTTGTTTGGCTTTATAAAAGAGAAGCTGTATATCCTTTTTGATTTCTTACACGCTCCCGATGTTGTAACGGGACTTTTGATTGACGGAGTTTATACAACTCTGTCATGGGTGGTATCTGTAATGCTGCCGCCTATGGCTATATTCTTTCCGTTATTTTCGCTTGTTGAGGATTCGGGATATCTGCCGAGAATTGCATTTAATCTTGATAGGTATTTTTCAAAGTGCGGTGCTCACGGAAAGCAAAGTCTTGCTATGGCAATGGGTCTTGGCTGTAATGCCTGCGGAGTTACGGGATGCAGAATCATTGAGTCGCCAAAGGAACGACTGATTGCAATTCTTACAAATAATTTTATGCCGTGTAACGGACGGTTTCCCACAATAATTGCATTACTGCTCATGTTCTTTGCAGGTACGGCATTTACGCTGAGCAGTTCGCTTGAGGTAGCGGCATTGTTGATTGGAATAATAGTTTTCTGTGTTTTTGTAACACTTGTTATATCTAAGGTACTTTCAGTCACAATATTGAAAGGCGAACAGTCCGGATTTGTGCTTGAGCTTCCGCCGTACAGAAAGCCGCAGATTTTAAAAACTATTGTCCGTTCGCTGTTGGACAGAACTTTATTTGTTTTAGGAAGGGCTGTTGCGGTTGCCGCTCCGGCAGGTGCGATAATTTGGATTCTTGCAAATGTGTATATAAGCAATGTTTCACTTTTAAAATATTGTACTGATTTTTTAGATCCGTTCGGCAGATTTATCGGGGTTGACGGCGTTATAATAATGGCATTTATACTTGGATTTCCTGCGAATGAAACCGTTATTCCGATTATAATTATGTCATATATGGCAAGCGGTACTCTTGTTGATTATTCAAGCTACGATCAGCTGTTTCAACTTCTCAGTATGAATGGCTGGACGATTACAACGGCTGTATGCACGATTATTCTTTGCATTCTTCATTATCCGTGTTCAACAACCTGTCTGACAATAAAAAAAGAAACAGGCAGCCTTAAATGGACGCTTGTTTCTATGGCTTTGCCTACTGCAATGGGAATTGTACTTTGTATGATTACAGCAGGTGTTATGAGATTATTTTAAGTCAATAACTTCAAAATCATCGGGAACAAATATATTTCCGTTAAAAACTGTTCTTGCCTCTGAAGTATATGTACTTTTGCGTGTTTGAAGTGTTTCGTCCTCGGTGTGATACAGGATAAGATTTTTTGCAAAAAGACTCTCTGCAAGTTTTCCTGCATCAAGCGCTGTGCTGTGGAATTTTTCGTAGGGCTTAAAAATATCTTTTTGACTGTAAAGACAAAAAGCTTCACACATAAGATAATCACAGTTTTGAACAAAATTTCTGCATTTTTCATTGAACGGTTCATCACCAAGACAGGTGAGAATTTTTCCTGACGGAAAAACAGCCTTGAATCCGAATTGCTTTGTTTTGTCTGAAAATATATCAAAGAAAGTGAGTTGGATACTGCCGGCATTTTGTTTTTCGCCGTCTTTTACTTCATTGATGAAAATTTTTGTATTGATATTTTTGAGAAATTTCGGTGCAAGTGTGTGGTTGCAAATTGCCGTGATTGAATCAACACATTCATCGTGGCAGTAAATATTAAAATTACCGTCATATTTGCCTGAATTCATAAGAGCGCTTATTTGCCTTATTACCCACACGGCACCTAATATATGGTCGGTGTGAGAATGAGTAATAAACATTGTCTTTATGCTGTTCCAAGCTATTCCGGATTTCTTAATTGCGGATAAAATTCCGTTTCCGCCGCCTGCGTCAACAAGGAGACAGTCGTTTTCGGATTTCAGAAGAAAACAGGTATTATAACAGTCGGTAACCATCGCACTTCCTGTGCCGAGCATAATAATTTTTTCGTTCATACAGCACCTCGAAAATACAGGCAGATACAAGAAAAATGTATCTGCCTGAAAATTTTATCGTAATTTTATTCTTCCGCTTCTGCAACCTTCATCATAATGGCACATTCCATTCTTTTTCTGAAAAGCTCACAGCCGTATTCGTAAATACCTGTGATTGAGCCTGTTGCATGATAAGCGTTTGCGGCACAACCGCCGCTGCAATAAAGTCTTGCCCAGCAGTCTTTGCAGTCGGGACGGGCGTATGCGTTACAAAGCTTAAATTCGTCCTGAATTTTCGTGTTTGAAACACCGTTAAAGATATCGCCGAGCTTGTACTTTTCATCGCCTACAAACTGATGACAGGGATAGAGGTCGCCCCAAGGTGTTACAGCCATATATTCTGTACCCGAACCGCAACCCGAGATTCTCTTATAAATGCACGGACCGCCTGTAAGGTCAATCATATAGTGATAGAAGGTGAGCGGTCTGCCCTCTTTTTCACGCTTGAGCATTTCCTTTGCAAGAATTTCGTACTGTTCAAAAAGGATAGGCAAATCATCATATGTAAGTGCATATGGGTCATCGGGAGCACATACAACCGGCTCCATTGAAAGCTCTGTAAATCCCAAATCCGCCATATGGAAAATATCGTTTGTGAAGTCTGTGTTATTATGTGTATAAGTGCCTCTTACATAATAACCCTTGTTGCCTCTTTTTTTGACAAATTCCTGAAATTTCGGAACGATAATGTCATAACTGCCCTTTCCGTTTACAGTTTTGCGAAGATGGTCATGCACTTCTTTTCTGCCGTCAAGGCTGAGAACTACATTATGACATTCTTTGTTTGCAAATTCAATTACATCGTCATCAACAAGCATACCGTTTGTTGTAAGTGTAAAACGGAAGTTTTTGTTGTGTTCCTTTTCAATGCTTCTTGCATAGGCAACAATCTGCTTTACAACGTCAAAATTCATAAGAGGTTCTCCGCCGAAGAAGTCAACCTCAAGGTTTACTCTGCTGCCTGAATTTTCAATGAGAAAGTCAATTGCTCTCTTGCCCACTTCAAAGCTCATCAGCGCTCTCTCGCCGTGGTATTTGCCCTGACTTGCAAAGCAGTATTCGCAGTTAAGGTTACAGGTGTGAGCAATGTGAAGACAAAGTGCTTTGATTACTGTGTTTCTCTTTTTAAAGTCAAATGCAAGGTTTTCGTACTTGTCGTCTGTAAAGAGCTTTCCCTGCTCTTCAAGCTCTTTTACATCATCAAAGCAGTCAGAGATTTCTTCTTTTGTAATCTCAGGATTGTCTGCATATTTTGAAAGCATTTCGTCGATTATCTGTTCTTTTGTTGCGTTTTTGTACATTGCAATAACGTCATAAGCAAGGTCATCGACTGCGTGTACACTGCCGCTGTAAACATCAAGAACTATGTTGTATCCGTTAAGTTTATACTGATGAATCATAATATCTCCGTTAGACAAAAGGAAAGCCGTTAACCCTTTGGGAAAACGGCGATAATCCTTAATAATCAAATTAAAATAGAATTATTTCTCGCTCATGCACTTTTCGCACTGCTGGTTAGCAACGCCGCAAGATGTCTTACACGCTGACTGACATGAAGTCTGGCACTCGCCGCAGCCGCCTGTCTTAACGCTCTTCTTGAGGTCACGAGTTTCGATAGTTTTAATTCTCTTCATAATAAATCAAACTCCTTGTTAGATTTTGTTAGTTTAATATTATCACACAGCCATTGATTTGTCAATCTTTTTTAACTACGCTTATGTTGTCTGTCATACCGCCTTTTGTTGACATAATCTCAACCTTGCAGGCTGAAAGATATTCAATGTAATTTATAAATTCCTTGCTTATAATTTCACCGGGTACGATAAGGGGAATTCCGGGTGGATATGCCCAGATATACTCGGCAGAAGTTCTGAATTCCGAATTTTGAAACGAAATAGTTTCTTTGTTGAATTTGTACAGCTCGCAGGCGTTGAAATTTTTGCCTGTGTAGAGATTTTTTAACGGAACACGCTCGGTGTCGGCTCCTTTTGAAAGTTCGCTGTCAATTGAAATCAGAGCGTCTGAAAGCATATCAAAAGCTTTTTCAGTGTCACAAACAGATGTCATGGCAATTACATAGTCCGAATATGCCATTTCGGTTTCAATCTGATAATTATTTCGCAGTATTTCGGCAAGCTTTGTTCCCGAAATATTTGCGTTCGCTGTTGAAATTACAATTTTGCCGATATCATAATCAAAATCAGTATCGCTTTTATCATAAATTTTCAGATATTTTAGATTTTCAAGTTTTTCTCTGACCGTTTTAAGATTGCAACAATATTCCTTGAATTTATCTTTGCTGTTTTCGCAGAAATCAAGACATTTTTCGATTGAACTCATTAAAATATATGACGGACTGCTTGTTTCAAATACAGCTAAATTTTCGGCAAGAATTTCAGAAAGCTCGCTGTCATTTGTTATGAGCAATGCAGTTTGAGTTAATGACGGCAAAGTTTTGTGCAGACTCAATATTGCGGCATCTGCACCGCAGTTAAGTGCTTCATCGGGGAAATTGTCCGAAAACGGAAAATGCGCTCCGTGAGCTTCGTCAACAAGTAATTTTGCTCCGTGTTTGTGACAGATTTCGGAGATTGACTTTATATCCGAAACAACACCTTCATATGTAGGCGAAGTTATGATCACAAGTCTGATTTCATCATTGTGTTTTGTAAGTTTATCTTCTATATCGTAAGGTGAAACCGATGTAAGAATATTGTATCTGCTGTCTGTATCGGGAAAAATGTAATCGACATTGAGATTAAACAGTTCTGCTGAATTATATACAGATTTGTGGCAGTTACGAGCCATTAAGATCTTGTCGCCTTGATTTGTCATTGAGCGAATTGCTGAAAGTATTCCGCCTGTTGAACCGTTAATCAGAATGAAAGCATTTTTTGCATTGTAAAGCTTTGCAGCCTTTTTCTGAATTTCATTAATAACTCCGTTTGGCGAATGGAGATTGTCAAAATCATGAATTTCGGTTATGTCGATATTATACGGTATTATACCCTCTTCTGTAATGTCCGTTCTTTTGTGTCCGGGCATATGAAAAGGATATATGCCGCTTTTTGAATAATTTTTAAGCTTGTCGTACAGCATATATCCTCCGATATTTTAAATATTTAGTTTGTACCGAACTCAGCGAGTTCAAGTCTCTTGTTGTGTTCAAGCGCCCAGTTTATGCTCCAGTAGCTTGTAAAGAGCAAAAGATGATTGCCTTTAAGATCCTGAATTTTCTTAGTATCGGACGCAAGGTCGAGAGTTTTCGGATCAAGGTCATCGTTTACAATCCAACGGATAAATTCATATGGGAGTGTTTCCATAATGATATCACAGTTGTACTCGTTTTGAAGTCTGTATTTAAGAACATCAAACTGAAGTACGCCTACAACGCCAACGATAACTTCCTCCATACCTGCGTCAAGCTCCTGGAAAATCTGAATTGCACCTTCCTGTGCAATCTGACTTGTACCCTTGATGAACTGTTTGCGCTTCATTGTGTCTTTCTGACGGACAAGTGCAAAGTGTTCGGGAGCAAATGTAGGAATTCCCCTGAACTGTACCTTGTGTCCCGGTGAACAGATTGTGTCACCGATTGAGAAAATGCCCGGATCAAACACACCGATGATGTCGCCCGCATATGCCTCGTCAACAATTTCTCTTTCCTGAGCCATAATCTGCTGTGGCTGTGAAAGACGCATTTTTTTGTTGCCCTGAACATGGAACACTTCCATATTTTTTTCAAACTTGCCGCTGCAGATGCGCATAAATGCAACTCTGTCACGGTGAGCCTTGTTCATGTTTGCCTGAATTTTGAAAACAAATGCAGAGAAAAAGTCTGACATAGGCTCAACCTTTTCATTAACTGTTTCTCTTGGCAGAGGTGGAGTTGTGAGCTGTAAGAACTGTTCAAGGAATGGTTCAACACCAAAGTTTGTAAGAGCCGAACCGAAGAATACAGGAGTAAGCTGACCGTTGCGGACTGCTTCAAGGTCAAATTCATCGCCTGCACCGTCAAGAAGTTCTATTTCATCCAATAAATCCTGCTTATGATAGTAGCCTATTGTATCTTCAAGGGCAGGATCGTCAAGCGTAAGTTCTTTCTTTTCAACTTCTTTCTGACCGTTATTAGCGGTGAAAGCAAGAATTTTCTTAGAATTTCTGTCATACACACCCTTAAATTCTTTACCTGAACCGATTGGCCAGTTTACGGGATAGGTGTGAATTCCGAGAACATTTTCAATGTCTTCAAGAAGGTCAAAAGAATTTTTTGCATCTCTGTCCATCTTGTTGATGAATGTAATGATAGGAATATTACGCATTACACAGACCTTAAAAAGTTTGATAGTCTGTTTCTCAACACCCTTTGAACCGTCAATTACCATTACGGCAGAGTCTGCCGCCATAAGTGTACGGTAGGTATCTTCCGAGAAATCCTCATGTCCCGGTGTGTCAAGAATATTTATGCAATAACCGTTATATTTAAACTGCAAAACCGATGATGTAACAGAAATACCACGCTGTTTTTCAATTTCCATCCAGTCGGACACAGCATGCTTTGCGGTTCTTTTGCCTTTTACCGAACCTGCAAGGTTAATTGCTCCGCCGTAGAGCAAGAGCTTTTCTGTAAGTGTTGTTTTACCCGCATCAGGATGCGAAATAATCGCAAAGGTTCTGCGCTTGCTGATTTCTTCTTTAAATGAACTCATATCTTTCTTCCCTTCGGAGGTTAAGTATATCCACAATTTTATATTTTACTATTTTTGGATGGTATATGTCAATAAAGAATGAAGAAAATGTGAGAAAAATAATTGCTACAAAAACTTGACAAATTTGTAAATATATTGTAATATATTGGTACAGAAGGACTTAATGTGATTTTTCCTATTTTTTCATATACCTTCCAAATCGAGGCAGAAACACAAGTTTCTGCCTCAAAATCATTTATGAGGTTTTTTATGAGTAATTTTATCGGTCTTTATATTCACATACCGTTTTGTAAGCACAAATGTCCGTATTGCGATTTTTTCAGCGGCAATGCAGACGAAAACGCTTTCGATAATTATGTGATTGAATTAAAAGATAAAATAAAATACTGGTCTGAAAAAGCCAAAAGAGATGTTGCTACCGTATATTTCGGCGGCGGTACGCCGAGTGTTTTGGGTGCAGACAGACTTTGTGATATTCTTGATTTTATCAAGTTCAATTTTAATATTCAAAATAATGCCGAGATTACGGTTGAAGTCAATCCCGACTCCGCCAAAACTATTGATTTTGAAAAAATGTATGCCTGCGGATTTAATCGCATTTCAATGGGAATGCAGACTGCTGTTGAAGATGAATTAAGGCTGCTTGGGAGAATTCACAGCATAGATGACGCAAATACTTCTGTTGAAAGGGCTAAAAGTGCGGGATTTAATAATATTTCACTTGATTTGATGATGGGAATTACTAATCAGACAATTGAAAGCCTTGAAAAATCAATCAGTTTCTGTGCCGATTGCGAAGTTACTCATATTTCATCATACATTTTGAAAATCGAGGAGAATACTCCGTTTTATAAGGTGCAAAATAAACTTAAGCTTGCCGATGATGATATGCAGGCCGAAATGTATCTGAGAGCTGTTGAAATGCTTGATTCTCTCGGATACAAGCAATATGAAATTTCTAATTTTGCAAAACAGGGTTATGAAAGCCGACATAATACCAATTACTGGAGATGCGGTGAATATATCGGCATAGGTCCGTCTGCACACTCATTTTTTGAGGGGAAAAGGTTTTTTTATTCGAGAAGCATGGACGATTTTAATAACAATAAGCTGTCTTTTGAAGGTACGGGCGGAGATGAGGAAGAATTTATTATGCTCTCTCTCAGGCTGAAAAGCGGTCTTAATTATTCTGAATTTGAGGAAAAATTCGGATACACCCTCCCCTCTTACATTATCAAAAAAGCTAAAGAGTATGAAAAATACGGCTATACAAATGTTACGGACAAGTCAATCAGCTTTACACCGAAAGGTTTTCTTGTTTCAAATTCAATAATCAGTGAACTGATATAAAAAACGCTCCGAGAAATAAATTCGGAGCGTTTTTTTATGTTATGAATTTGTATGTCAGATTAATACCATGAAGGGTATGAACCACCGCCGATAAGCGATGTAAGAACACTTGTTGCAAATGTATTTGTGTTAAATGACCACATAGTAAGTTTTGCGCCGATGAAGAATACAATCATAAATGCAACGGCAACGATGAGTGTGAGAATTAAAGTGAATAATGCAGAGTTCTTTGCTTCGGGAACATTAGCTTTTACCTGATTTACAAGTGAAATAACAAGGTAAAGCATAACGATTACGAAGAAGAACAGGAACATATATACGCTGATTAATGCGCAAAGACCTGCCAAAATCCAACCGATTGATGCCGGAATAGATTCAATTGAAAATGTGATGAATGAATCAATAAATGCTTTGGCTGTGTTTTCTTCGGTTTTGTATTTCTTTACATATGCAAAGAGAATAACAGAATAGAAGCCACCGATAAGGACAGCAGTAACAAGACTTACAAGAAGTGTTTTCGGAAAATCAAGTGCGCTCATAGAAAGCATAAGGAACATATTGCCAAGAATGAGTGCAATAAAGAAAATTGCCGAGAAAAGAGCGCCGAGAATGATGTCTTTTTCAGCCTTTGCTGTTTTGATAACAGTTTTGGAATCCTTAAAGAATGAAGTGAACACAACAGGAATGTTCTTTAAAGCCTTAACAAAAGCATTTTCCCCAATGGGTGCTGTGTTATTTACGGCATAAGGCGACTGCTGTGTCTGAGGGTTTTGCGGCTGTGCATACTGTTGCTGAACAGGGTTCTGATACTGTGGCTGTTGTGGCTGAACAGGCTGCTGATACTGAGGCTGTGCCTGTGCATTTGCCTGCTGAGCCTGTGCTTGAGCGGCTCTTGACTTTTCGCAGTTGCAAACAGCATTGTCTTCAAGCTGTGCTCCGCAATATTTACAGAATTTCATGGTGATTCCTCCAAGATAAAATAATATGTAACAGGTCTTATAGCTACCTGTTGTTTGTTTATTGAGAAGTGATAACATCAACGCTCACATTATATCACAAATTATAGCAATAATTCAATATTTCTTACAATTTTTTAATTTTTTACACTACAGAAAATTATATGTTAAAATAATGAAATGATGTACACATAGCAAATAATGACAATAAAACAGCGGCAAAAACTATAAACTTTAGTTTTTGCCGCTGTGGTTTAGTAATAATACCTTATAAATTTTATATTGTAGTAATCACAGGTTGTGATGTCGTTGGTGTCAATCTCATTTATAAGGATATAATCCTGAGCAACACCTAAAAGATAGCCTGTTTTCTGAACAATTGTGTTTGCTCCCATGAGAAAATCAACGGTAATTCGTCTTCCGATTTGTGTTCGCATAAAACCGTTGTGATATCTCAGATTTTCGGCTGTTACAGGAAACGGATATTGATAATCACTCATCGACATTCCAATATTCTGCCTTATCGGCGTTGCAACGGTGGCTCCGGAGCTCGCCGTTGTAGCAGGGGTTGCAGGCAAAACAGGTATAGATGTATCTATTTTTTTTAAGTTCTTAATGAACGGTATATTTTGAAGACTTCCGCTGTATTTATTTATATTTTCAGGTTGTTCTTCTGATGTACTTCCGCCCTCTTCATATGCTATTTCTGCCTGTTCAAGCGAGGGATTGTCATTTGATTTTTGAACTTTTTCTGTCATATTGGGGTGTGCAACAGACGGTGCGCCCTGATTGTGTCGCATAATTTCGTCAATCGCAGGAATATAACATCCGATATCCGCTGTGTTTGACGGACATGAATTGTTGAGGCAGGCTTTGTTTTTGTCAAGTCCGTAATGATGTTCGGGATTAATCTGATTTGCCGTAGGAGTTGTGTTAACTGTCATATTTGAAGAATTATCCATTAAGCTATGCTCCTTTATGTTTTGGAATAAGCCTCGGTAGGCGAATAAAAGCAATGATCCCCTACCCTGTTGTAAATTACTCCGTTGTTTGACGGAAAAAATGTTGGACAGGTATCTGAAAATGGATTAAAATAGAAAATTGAATTTCCGACAGATGAATCGGTATTGCCCGCCAATGCCCAATCGGCAATGTTATAGTGAATTTCGTCAGGGCGTATATTATAAACATTCTGAGGATTATATTGTCCTCCGACAGTTGTTTTAAGACAGGTAAATTGATTTGGTTGTTCCATTATGGCACGGAAATCTCCGCCCTTGCTGACTCTTGCAAATTCCCCGTTTGGAACACGGGTTCGGTTTACAATTACCGACGCAACGGCACGCATTCCGTTTTCACCTTCCCCACCTGCCTCACATTTTAAAAGCCTTGCAAGCAATTCTCTTGTACTCAATGCCACCTTTTTTCACCAACCGTTATTTTATTCAATGATATTTTATGCATAAATTAACTTGTTGTTACAAAGAAAAAGCTTGTGATAAATGTGTTATTCACGCAGACAGAAAATTCTGTTTTATAGAAGCAACTCAGACGGTGTTCGATAATCTTTTGAGATGCCAACTACAACATTTATTCAGATTAGCTGTTGCTGTCTACCGCTTTACTTGCTTTTGCAGGGCTATTTTGCCAATCCCAAAACTATCTGATAAATTATTTGCTTTGCGTGATTTTGTTAATATTTTTGTTTACATTATTGTCAATACTGTGTATAATGGTGCTAATGCACGTCTACTATGAAAAGCTGCTGCGCAAATACCCGGATGCGGTCACGGTAAGGGATGTGGTAACCCTGACCGGCTACACCTTGACCACCGTCCACAGCTGGTGCAGCCGCGGGTCGCTGAAAGCCTTTCAAAAGTGACTGAAGTTCTGTATCCCGGAAATCTTTCTTGTGGATTTCTTCTGCTCCCTGATCTTCCGCTCCATCACCCGCAAAAGCCTGTGGCATATCCAAACGCTGAACGATTTTCAAAGGAAGATGAAGCATAGAAAATAAAACTTAATGTATTTCTGCATCTCCTTTGTGTGATAACTACAAAGGAGATGATTTTTAATATAATACTTGCATTCTTTTCGTGAATGAGATACAATGATTTTGCTTGAAGGCACAATACATTAAATTTGAAACATTGTATCTTAGTGTTTATTCCTGTTTATGAAAGTGAACCCGAGTAAACAAACGGAAACAAAGAATTATATTTAATGATGTATGTCTGGCATTGTATTTCCTATTCTCACGGGGAAAGTGTTTTTGTCAGGCTATTATTATGCCTTTTGGTAAAATACATTACCGAAAGGATTTTTTATTATGGAAAAAGAATTAGTATGGAAAATGGTGCAAGAACAAATCGGATATGATTTTAAAAATCTTGATTTGTTGCAGCAAGCTTTCACTCGTCGCTCATATACCGCAGAGAACGGCGGTGAAAACAATGAGGTGCTCGAGTTCATTGGAGACAAAGCACTTGATTTTGTGATTGTTAAACTGCTTATTCAGAAGTACGGGCATTTAGCAAATGGGGCTCCGGTTAACGGAACAAAGATTTCTGTTTGGGAACAAGAATTCAAACGTAATCAAGAGGGTTACGAAGCGCCGGCAGTAAATAGTTTCGGCTGTGACTATGACGAAGATGACCTATCTAAAATCAAAAGTCGAATGGTGAATAAAAAAGCATTGGCTCGCCGAATGGATGAGCTTGGTTTTTCCGAATATCTTATTATGGGTAAGGGCGATATACAGAATAATATCAACCAAGAAGATTCTGTAAAAGAAGATTTGTTTGAAGCTATTATCGGGGCTGTTGCAATCGATTCAGGATGGAATCTGAATGACTTGCAAAAAGTGGTTGAAGCAATGCTTGTTCCCGAAGACTTTCTAATTAATGATACCGACACCAATTATGTGCGACTTATTCAGGAATGGGAAATAAACGAGAATGGGTGCATTCCTTGGTACAAATACAAAGAAGCTTCTTACTCATCGACATGGTATTTAAAAGAGGATAACACTATATATCAAAGCTTTCCGTTAGATTACAACTATTCTAAGCTTAAATATCATTGTTACCTCAAACTGCTTGATTCTTTACCGGTGTTTTGCGGTTTTGGTGTGTCTATCCGTGAGGCAAGGATGGCTGCTTGCAAATTAGCGTATGAGTATCTAGAGAGAAATGATATGCTTCCATCTATCCGTGACGAAATTGAAAATCCTAACCGTGATGATGCAATTAACCAACTTGAAACATTGGCTCGAAGAGGTTATTTTTCCATTCCTACTTATGAGTTCAAGGAAACATATGATGACAATGGTAATCCCATTTGGAATTGTGAATGTCACATAGCGGAAGAAGATTATTACTTTGATGGGACATCCTCATCAAAAAAAGAGGCAAAGAAAGATTCTGCTTTTAGAATGCTTTTATATGTACTCGGAATGGAGGATGAATAAAAATGGCTAAGTGGTGTTTTAATTATGAGTCCGGCGAATATGAATACATCGAAAAGGATGGCTTCAGTATTGACCGAGGTGAATATGTTTACAATTGGGATGATAGCGAATATCGTCACGATGACGAAGAGGAAGAATGCCGCAATTCTTTATTTGATGATGAAGATGACGACTGACCCCAGTTGCTAAAACAATACAAATGTGCGATTTAAAAATTCGCATACTCGCACCTGTTTTTCGATTTTGCTAAACTGTAATCGAAAGGCAGGTGCATTTTGCATTGCAGACCTGCCGGGGAAATTTTGAATGGGAGGATCACATATGAAATTGCTATTTGAGCAGCTGGGCGGCACTTACACAAGGCAGGGCGACTATTGCCTACCCGATGTTTGATTACCGCCCGAAGAAGAACGCCCCATCGGCATTTACGGCCAGCGGCAGCGAGTTTATCTGAAGAAGCATCATCGGGTATTGTATTATAACCTGCTGACCGCCGGGTACTGGACGGCCACCTTGCAGACATCGAGGAGCAGACGCAGGAACTCTTTCTTCGGCTGGTAGAACAATACGCAGACACCGAGGGCGTGACGGAGGCCTTGAAAGCCGATGACCCGATCGCGTGGGTGCGGAAGATGAACAGTATCCGAAACCGGGCAAACGAGGCCGTGATGCAGGAAATTGTATACGGGTAACGAGCAAGCGGGGCCTATGGCCTCCGCTTGTTTTATATGCAGAAAAAGAACAATGCTGTTTTGAAACGACATTGTTCCAAACATTGTTGACATTGTTCTTTTATTCGGGTATAATGTACTTGTGATTTTATGCGTGGAGGTATCCCTTATGGCTGAAATGATCTCGGTAAGAGAGGCGGCAGTGCGCTGGAATATAACGGAGCGGAGAGTTGCGACGCTCTGCAAGAATGGGAGAATCGCCGGTGCGAAAAAGCAAGGTAATCGTTGGCTGATCCCCGCTGATACGCAGAAGCCGGCGGATCAGCGGCTCAAGACGGGCGCTTTTCGCAAGACGGAGCGCGCGCCGAAGCGACCCCTGCCCATCGGCGTGTCTAACTACTGCCTTGCCTCGTCGGAATACTATTATATCGACAAGACGATGATGATCAAGGATTTCATCGACGAGCGTCCGATGGTGATGCTGTTCACCCGCCCCCGGCGTTTCGGCAAGACGCTGAATATGGATATGCTGCGCACTTATTTTGAAAAGAGCGACAAGGATACCTCCGTCTACTTCCAGGATAAGAAGATCTGGGCCTGCGGCCAGAAGTACCGGGATTATCAGGGCAAGTACCCTGTGATCTTCCTGACCTTCAAGGATGTGAAGTTTGATACTTGGGAGGAGACCTTTGCAGCCATCCGGGATATTTTCGCAAAGGAGACCCGGCGGCACAAGGAGTTGCTGGTCAGCGATAAGTGCGACGAGTACAGCAAAAAGACCTATGCAAAGCTGGCAGACGGCAAAGTCAGCGAGGTTGAGCTGGCTTCGGCACTGCTGGACCTGTCCTCTATGCTGCACAAGCACTATGCCGTTGCGCCCATTATCATCATCGACGAGTATGACACCCCCATCCAGCAGGGCTATCAGAAGGACTATTACGACAAGGTCATCCGGTTTATGCGAAACCTGTTTTCCGGCGGGTTCAAGGATAATCAGCACCTGTCCTTCGGCTTCCTCACCGGCATTCTGCGAGTGGCCAAGGAGAGCATCTTTAGCGGGATGAACAACCTGTCCATCAACTCCGTGCTGGACAACAAATACAGCGCCTACTTCGGCTTCACCGCCGACGAGGTGATGAAGATGGCGGAATACTACGGCGCTGCCGATAAGTACGACGAAATTTGCCAGTGGTACGACGGCTACCGCTTCGGCAAGACGGAGATTTTCAACCCGTGGTCGGTGGTCAACTACTTCAGCAACGAGTGTGAGCCGAGACCCTTTTGGGTCTCCACCGGCAGCAACGATATTATCGGGGAAGTGCTTGCCCAGGCAGATGAGGATATTTATAACCGTCTGACCTCCCTGGTCAACGGCGAGACCTTCACCACCTTCATCGACACCGGCGTGATCTATCCGCAGATCAAAAGTAATCCCTCCACCATTTACAGCTTCCTGCTGGTGACCGGCTATCTGAAGGCACTGAAAACCACGCCCTCCTTCAGCGGCGATTTTATGTGCGAGGTCTCCCTGCCCAACCGGGAGATTTCTCTGGTGTATAACAAGGAGATTTTGCAGAGGTTAGAGAATCTGATCCCGCCGTCCACGGCGATTTCCGTTCAGGAGGCCATCTTCTCCGGCGATAACGCACGGCTGAAAGCGCAGATTCAGACGCTGCTGACCCAGTCGGTCAGCTCCTTCGATACCGCCGGGGAGAACTTCTACCACGGCTTTATGCTGGGACTGTGCGCCCTGCTGGGCGGCGCTTTCGTGACCTCCAACCGGGAATCCGGCGACGGGCGCTATGACATTCAGCTGAAGCCCACGCAAAAGGGTCTTCCGGGCATCCTGATTGAGCTGAAAGCGGAGAAAAATTGCAGCGACGAAAAGCTGAAACAGCTGTCCGAGACGGCCTTGCAGCAGATCAACGATAAGAAATACGAAACCGAGCTGACGACCGCCGGGGTCAGGACGATTTATAAATACGGCGTGGCCTTCAGCGGTAAAAAGGTCGAAGTGGCAGTCGGATGAGGAGTGAGAATTCCAAAGTGCCAAATTGGCACTTTGGAGATGTGCTTATATCAAATGCTAAATGAATTAATAAAAATCGAGGGAGACTGCTTATGAAATCAAATTTTGATTTTCTGAATCGATACTGGCCTGCATTGGCACAGATCGGCGCAACCGCAGAAACCTATGTCTATTCTGATCCCAATGCCTGTATCTATAAACTCGGAATGTTTGCCGAGCGCTTAGTGCAGGAGATCCTTGTCTTTGAGAGCATTGCGGAACCGGCTGTTGACAACACCCACGCAAATCGAATTCGCATTTTGAAGCGAGCCGGTTTATTGCCGCACGAAATTGACAACACGCTATATGTTCTTCGCAAGACAAGAAAATCGGCAGTACATATAGGTACGGACTCCGTGGACGAAGCAAAGACATTGCTGTCCTTGACATACAATCTTGCTGTTTGGTTTATGGAGACATATGGAGACTGGGGATATATTGCGCCTGAGTTCGTTATGCCGAGCGAGACCACGCACGAAGATTTGGAATCCGTTATTGCCGAGCAGGAAAGGAAAATCGAGGAATTGACGAAGCAATTGGCCGTGGTCAAGACCGCCGCTTCGGGCAAAACGCAGAAGGAGCGCGCAAGGCAGTCAGAATCTGTCTCCGCTATGATGAATTGGAATGAGGCGCAGACCAGATGCTTGATTGACGAGCAGCTTCGCCTTTCCGGTTGGGAAGCTGATACGCAGAACCTGCGCTACAGCAAAGGAACACGTCCTGTAAAGGGAAGAAATATTGCCATCAGCGAATGGCCTACCAATTCGGCCTTTTACAAAAACGGGTATGCGGATTATGCATTCTTCGTTGGCGAGAAGCTCGTAGCATTGATGGATGCAAAAAAGATGTCGGAAGATGTGGCATCTACCATCGATGTGCAGGTAAAGGACTATGCTGCACATATTAAGCCGGAGGATATTCCACATACGGTTGGAAACTGGAATGGTTATCAGGTCCCTTTCCTCTTTGCTTCAAATGGCAGGGCGTATTTAGAGCAGCTGCGGATGAAGTCCGGTATTTGGTTTTTGGATGTCCGGGAACAGGAAAATCAACCGTATCCTATTCGGAACTGGTTTAGCCCGAGTGACCTGATGGAAAAACTTGGTCAGAATACAGCGGCGGCCAATCAGGCGCTGGCTGTAGCAGATAATTCGTTTATGACAGACCCTAATGGTCTGAATCTGCGCGACTACCAGATCAAGGCCGTTGATAAGGCAACAGAGGCGATCGTTGACGGCAAGAGAACGGCCTTGCTTGCAATGGCCACCGGAACGGGCAAAACCCGTACTGTTCTGGGGCTTATCTACAAGATGCTGGAATCCAAGCGTTTCCGTCGTATTCTTTTCCTTGTGGATCGAGTGTCCCTCGGTGAGCAGGCAATGGACACCTTCAAAGATGTCAAGCTGAAGGAACTGCTGACGCTGGACAAAATATATGAGATCAAAGCGATCGATGACAACATCATCAATCTGGAAACCAAGGTCAGCATTTCAACGGTGCAGGGGCTTTTGAAACGCACGATTCTGGCAGAAGAACCGGATTTGATGCCCGGTGCATTTGATTTGATTATTGTGGACGAAGCCCACCGAGGCTATATTCTTGACCGTGAAATGACGGAAGAAGAAATCCTCTACGATAATCAAGATGATTATATGAGCAAGTACAAGCAGGTTATCGAGTATTTCGATGCGGTGAAAGTTGCCTTGACTGCTACGCCCGCCCTGCACACGACCGAGATTTTCGGGGAGCCGGTCTATACCTACAGCTACCGTGAGGCGGTTATCGATGGCTGGCTGGTGGATCACGACCCTCCATATCTGATTAATACGGATTTCATTGAAAATGACGCACAGTTCAAGAAGGGTGAAACCTTGGCACAATATGACCCCAACACCAATGAACTTTTGAACGGTACAGTTTTGGACGATGAAATGGATTTCGATGTGTCGGAGTTCAACCACAAAATTGTTCTGCCGGATCACACTCGCAAAGTATTGGAAGAGGTATCGACCTATCTTAATCCGGAAAGTAGAGAAAAGACGCTGATTTTTGCGGTGAATGATGCACACGCTGACCGTATTGTGGATACGCTCCGAGAAATTTACAAGCCCTATGGCATTTCCAATGATGCCATTATGAAAATCACGGGCAAAACTGCCGGCGGCAACAAAAAGAAGATTTTGCAGGTGATCAAGCAGTTCAAGAACAACCAGTACCCCAACATTGCCGTAACAGTCGACCTGCTGACTACCGGAATCGATGTGCCGGCCATTTGTAATTTGGTGTTTATGCGCAAGATCAACAGCCGGATCCTCTTTGAGCAGATGCTGGGACGCGCTACTCGCCTTTGCCCGGAAATCGGAAAGACGCACTTCAATATCTTCGATGCAGTTCGCGTGTACGAGGACTTGGACGACACTTCCAATATGAAGTCAGTCTCCGTCAGCAAATCAATGGCTGAATTGTTGGAGGATTTGTTCCGTCCGGGTGAGGCCAGCAAGCAGCCTGTCAAAGATCGCATTTTGGCAAGATTGCAGCGTAAGAGGAACAATCTGACCGATGAGCAAAAGTATGATGTATCCGAGCGTTTAGGCGAAAAAACAATTCGGAAATATGCGAAGGAATTGAAAAGCTGTACAGAGAACGCCTTTGTGCAGCGCTGCCGGGAGGATAAGGATTTTCTGCTTTGGTTTGACAACCTGAAGGGTAAAAAGCGTGGACATTACTATTCCGAAAAGGAAGATACTCTTTTGGAAACGACTCGCGGCTATGGTGACACGGAAAAACCGCAGGACTATCTGGACGCTTTTGTGGCCTATGTCAATGAGAACAAAGACCGTATTGAAGCGATCCGCATAGCCTGCACTCGCCCCAGCGATATGACCCGGGCGCAGCTTCGGAAGTTAAAGCTGGAGCTGGATAAGGAGAATTTCACCGAGAGCAGCTTGAATGAAGCGGCCAGCGCGGTGAGCAATGAACGGATCGTGGCAGACATGATCGCCTTTGTTCGTCGGGCTGTACTTAAGACGCCGCTTGTGAACCACGATGCCCGAGTGAAAATGGCCTTTTCTAAACTGATTTCGGCGCATCACTTTAACAAAATGCAGCTGGATCTGCTGGAAAAGATCAAGGTATATATGCTTCACGAGAGCATTCTCAATACCGAGACCTTTGAGGCACCGGCGTTCAAGATGGATGGCGGTTTCGCACGCTTTAACAAGAAGTTTGTCGGGCAGCTTGCGGAGATTATCCGCGAGATCAACACTTATATTTACGAAGGAGTAGCTTAAATGAGCACGCAAGATATTGTACAGAAACTTTGGAACCTCTGCAATGTGCTGCGGGATGACGGTATTACTTATCACCAGTATGTGACAGAGCTGACCTACATTCTGTTTTTGAAAATGGCCGATGAGACCGGTGCAGATAAGGATATTCCCAAAGCATATCGTTGGGGCTCTTTGACCAGACGTTCCGGCATTGACCTGAAAAAACACTACTATACGCTGCTCAGCAAGCTGGGCGAAGAATCCGTTGGCCGCGTGGCGCAGATTTACGCCAACGCATCCTCCAGCATCGAGGAGCCGAAAAACCTCGAAAAAATCATCACGGAGATTGATAAGCTGGACTGGTATGAGGCCAAAGAGGAAGGTCTGGGCGACCTGTATGAAGGACTCTTGGAGAAAAACGCCAATGAGAAGAAGTCCGGTGCCGGTCAGTACTTTACCCCTCGTGTGCTGATCGATGTGATGACGGAGCTCATCAAACCTCAGCTGGGCGACAAGTGCTTTGACCCGGCCTGTGGTACTTTTGGCTTTATGATTGCAGCCAACCGCTATGTCAATGCGCATAACGATATGTATGCACTCACTGACCGTCAGGCAGATTTCCAGCAGAACAAAGCGTTCAACGGCGTGGAACTGGTACACGAGACCCATCGCTTGGCATTGATGAACGCCTATCTGCACAACATGAATGCCAATATCACATTGGGGGATTCCCTCGCACAAAGCGCCAAGGGATTGAAAGATTTTGATGTTATTCTGACCAATCCGCCCTTTGGCACGAAAAAGGGCGGTGAGCGCGCCACCAGAGATGATATTTCTTTCCAGACTTCAAACAAGCAGCTGAACTTTTTGCAGGTGATCTATCGCAGCCTGAAGGCGGACGGCAAGGCCCGCTGTGCCGTGGTACTGCCGGATAATGTGTTGTTTGCTGCCGGTGACGGTGCCAGCGTGCGCCGAGAGCTGATGAATTTCTGCAACCTGCACACCATTCTGCGCCTGCCTACCGGCATTTTCTATGCACAGGGCGTCAAGACCAATGTGCTGTTCTTTACCCGCGGGACAACCGAGCAGGATAACACCATCGAGGTTGCGTTCTACGATATGCGCACCAATATGGACAGCTTTGGTAAGACCCGGCAGCTGCGTAAGAGTGACTTTGATGAATTCGTGGCAGGATACGAAGACCCATCCAAGCGCACGGGCGAGCGCTGGAGTAAATTCACTCGTGAGGAGATTGCCAAGAATCCGGACGATAGTCTTGACCTTGGCTTGATTCGTGACGACTCCATCGTGGATTATGACGATCTCCCTGACCCTGTAGAAAGCGGCGAGGAAGCGATTGCGAATCTGGAAGAAGCGGTCGATCTGCTGAAAAGTGTTGTGCGTGAGCTTCGTGCTCTGACGGAGGAAAAGTGATGGCAAGAGCAAAAAAAGAAACCGCCCTCACGCCAGAAGAGCGTTTGCAGGCAGCCTTGGTGCCGGATTGGGAGTGGCCCTATAAGCTTCCGGAGAATTGGTGTTGGACAAGGATGCAAGAAATAGCACAATGGGGGTCTGGTGGAACACCTTCTCGAAAAGTTTCAGAATATTATAATGGTGACATCTCTTGGGTAAAGACAGGAGAGTTAAATGATGATTATATATTCGAAACAGAAGAACATATAACCCAAGAAGCTATTTCACATTCAAGTGCAAAAATCTATCCCACAGATACAGTTGTAATTGCAATGTACGGAGCAACAATCGGAAAAGTTGGCATTCTGGGAATTCCTGCAGCTACTAACCAAGCGTGTGCGTGTGCTATTGTTAAGCCGTCAACGGACTATAAATATCTTTTTTATTATGCTCAATCTCAAAAAGATGATTTTATAAAAAAAGGTAAGGGCGGAGCTCAACCCAATATATCCCAAGAAATTATAAAATTCCACCAGTTTCCTCTCCCGCCGCTTGCTGAGCAGCAACGCATTGTTGACCGTATCGAAAGCCTGTTTGCCAAGCTGGATGAGGCCAAGGAAAAGGCACAGGCCGTGGTGGATAGCTTTGAAACCCGCAAAGCCGCTATTCTCCACAAGGCCTTCACTGGGGAGTTGACAAAGAAGTGGAGAAAAAGTGCAAATACTCGATGGGTTTACAAGAAAATTAAAGATTGTTGCAAATTGGGATCTGGAGGTACCCCGTCACGGAAAGTTCCAGATTTTTATAAAGGTGACATCCCTTGGATAAAAACGGGCGAGATTGAGTGGAATGACATTTATGACACAGAAGAGAAAATTACTCAAAGTGCAATAGATAATAGTTCAGCAAGGTGCTACAAACCCGGTGTAGTTCTGGTTGCTATGTATGGAATGGGTGTGACACGAGGTAAGGCAAGCATCTTGCGTGTTCAAGCAGCTACGAATCAGGCTGTTTGTGTCTTAGAGCCTCAGAGTGCATTACTATATAATAGGTATTTATTGTATTATTTTATGCGCAATTATTGGGACATCCGTGAAAAAGCAGTTGGAGGAAACCAATTGAATTTAAGTTTGACGATTATAAAAGAACTAAATATTGAAATTCCACCTATTGATGAGCAAGTGGAAATTGTTCAAATTCTTGACGATCTTTTTGCCAAGGAACAGCAGACCAAAGAAGCCGCCGAGGCAGTCCTCGACCAAATCAACCTGATGAAAAAATCCATTCTCGCCCGTGCCTTTCGCGGTGAACTGGGTACGAATGACCCAAGCGAGGAGAGTGCGGTGGAATTGCTGAAGCAAATATTTTAAAAGTGAGGTAAATACATGAGAATCCAAAGAGTTTCAATTAAAGAATTTAAAAACCTGAAAGGGTTTGATTGCATCTTTTCGGGATCCAATACTGCTGTATTTATTGGTAGCAATGGTTCTGGAAAGTCAAATCTTCTCGAAGTGATTACACGGGCATTTAGCAATGCTCAAAATGTCGCGTGCAGCAAGCCGCTTCCGCTCATTTCTCCGAAAGAAAGACCTGATTTGCAAGACTGTGTAATAGAGTATTCTGTCGCGGATACAAACTATACTTTAAAGTATAACTGCGATATGGGAGGTTTGTTTTCAAATGCAGATCCGGCTCTTAACGACCCGATCAGAGAGGAAATTGAAATCTGGTGTGACGACAAAATTTTACCTCTGAGTGAAGTAAAAAAAGCCTTGCCTGATATTGTGTTGATATATTATGCAGGCGAAACACAGCGTCAAAAAGGGATTGCTGAAACCACCTACGACACACTTTATGAGAGAAGGTTGATAAGAGCCAAAACCTCTGATTTGCCCGGCTTGCGGTATCTAGACTGCTATGATACGGGTGATTTAACTCTTTTATTGGCAGCTGCTTCTGCATACCAAGGAGATTATTATCGCGAGTTAATCGATCTATTGGACTGTGGAGAAATTGTCCCGAAGTTTAGTCTCATATTGAGAAAACCTCCCAAAGGAAAAGGTACCGCTGATACATATTGGGGAGCAACTGGTTTTGTCAAGCATTTTCTTGATGATTTGCGTAAAGGAGTATCTGCGACAAGAGATTTAGACTCTCAGTATTTCATGTTTTTCAATAATTCCATTGAACTCAAAAAAGTATCTGCTAATGAATTTGATCTTTTTTCAAAGCTTAAGGCATTGAAGTATTATGGATATCTTGATCACGTTGGAATTGAATTCACGAAGCGCGATGGGGCGCACTTCTCAGCCTTACGGTTGAGCGAAGGTGAAAAGCAACTTTCCCTATTGCTTTTGCTAACAGCATTTACGGCTAAAAATGAAGCTCTCTACCTGTTTGATGAATTCGATACTTATCTCCATTTAAATTGGCAAAAGGCGTTTTCCCAAATGTTACATGCTACTGATGTCGCTGGCCAAATGGTGATAACGACTCATTCTCCTGCAACGGTTGCTGGAATGCAGAGAAAAGATGTGTTTATTATGCATGATGGACGTTGCAAAAATGTGCCAAGTGAAACATACAACCGATCGCTTGATGAGATTATGGAAGAGCATATGTTGGTTTCGATGAGACCTGCCAAGTATAATGATCTAGTGCAGGAATTCAGAGAGGCAGTGATGCTTGGCAGAAAAGATTTGGCTGAAGAAGCTCTGATAAAAATTAGAGAGATTGTGGGTGAATCCGATCCGTTTTTCATTACGGCAAAGATTGCTTTGAATAGGATGAATTGAAAATGAAATATATACATAAGAACCCCGAACCTATTGGGTTAAGTCAGTACAAACAGACCCCAAATGCTTCTTATATGGGCTTGAGGAATAAAAAAACATTATATCGTGCGGTAAAATTTAGTTTAGCTCAAGAGCAAGGGTTTATTTGTTGCTATTGTGGGAGACGTATATCTGGAGCATCCTCTGATACACAAATTGAGCATCTTTATGCAAAAGGAACTCCAGTTTACGATGAAATGCAATTAGACTATGAAACGAATTTACTTGCATGCTGTGATGGTGGTAAACAAGAGCGTAGTGGAGGTGCAATTCGCAAGGAAGATTTATTCTGTGAATCATTAAAAGGAAATACTATTCTTCCCGTTAATCCTTTATGTGTTGAGTGCGAAAATAAGTTTCTATTTTCCGATGATGGAGAAGTCATAGGCGTAAGTAAGGATGCAGAAGTAACAATAAAAATACTAAATTTAAATTCTCCTGTAATTAAAAACATGCGAAAATATGCAATAGATAATTACGCTCTTTATCCTATTACCGATTGGCAGGCAGAGTTGGACAGACTTGCGAACAAAGATTCTGACGGACAATACGAAGAGTTCTGTTTTGTTTTGAAACAATACATAGAAACCTTTCATGCTTCCGAATTAAGATAAGTTGCAACGGTATAACAATAAAACAAACTTTAATTAATTATTTGAAAAAATAATGTGACCTGAAAGGAGTCTGCAATGGCATCAATATCATTTAAATATTTAGAAGACAAACTGATTCTTTGTTATACTCCCGTAATTGGTCTCGATGATATTACAAAGCGCCTTGATACAGAAGATGGTGTTCCAATAAAACATACCTTTTGGGGTGACAAAACATTTGTTGTGTAATGACGTAGAAGAAGATAATGATGGGGAAGAAACTTTGCACTTCCACATCGGAACGGTTGGCGACTTCGGAAGTCGTTGGAGGGAGGGCTAAGCCGAAAATCCGGAGAGAAAAACAAAAGTCTGCTTTGGTCACTTACTCTTAGAAAAAGGTATAAAAAAAGCCCATAATCGGCTTGATTACAGGCTTTTTCGGTGGCGGAGACGGAGGGATTCGAACCCTCGTCCCTCAAGGGGCATCATGATTTCGAGTCATGTCCGTTATGACCACTTCGATACGTCTCCGAATATTGGTGATTTACCTTGTTCATTGTACTTGTTTTTTGTGTGATTGTCAAGTAAAATTACACAAATTTGTAAATTTTAAATTTAATCCGTAAAAGCATAAATAAGTGTCTGCGATTATTATATGAATACTTATGCTTGATTTTGCGGACAGTTTTTTTGAAAATCATGTACGAAATGATTATTGAAACAACCATACTCAAATTATAAATCGGCACAACTGCACCTGTGGGATTGTCTCGCAAGACTTTGTAACAGCAGAGTCATGAACAGCCCTGTTGCAGCACATGAAAGGCAGATATAGGCATATTTATCTTTTGGATTTTATTTACTGCAGACTATTTTCTCAAAAATAAGCAACCTAGCAATTATAAGCAACGCTTATGCGGATTGATGTTCCGAAATTTGATTCTGTTCCTTCTATGCTTTTAGGGTGTATTTTCCATTTTTGATTATAACAAAATCCTTTGCCATAAGTCGGTGAAGAAGTTGCTTCGATTTTTTATGACTTATTCCGAGAAGTTCGGAAATTTCTTTTGAAGTTACCGTGATGTTGTCAGTAATGTATGAAATTACGGCATCCTGTCTGTCTGTTTCAATATCGGGACGATTTTGTAAAATTTGAGTTTTAGTTGATTTGCTTTCAGGAACAAACGAAAGCTTTAGGGTGATGCTTTCGGGGTTGAAACTTTCTTCAATGACCGGTAGAACAAGTTCGTGACTTTTCCAAACGGAGAAAATATTAGAAATACCGAAGCCTTCGTTACTGCCGATTCCTATCAAATTAAACATACGCATAATTGCAGTATTTCTGGGGTCGGATATACCGCCCGCTCTTGCGGCGTCGAGTTCAACTCTAAATCCGCCTGGATTGGATATTGTAATGCTTTCATCATCTTTCATAACAACAACACCGTTTGAACCATAATAGTCGGCATTTATAAGGCAGTTTGCAAGAGCTTCCTGTAAGGCAGTTGTAAGCGGTGTAATGTCTGATTTTATGTTTGCTGTCAGTTTTATATCGTATGAAATTTTTTCAAAGACCTTTATAAAGAAATCATAAAGGTTTTCACAGTCAGAATTTAAATTTGATGAAATAATTGTGTGTTTATCATCTTGTGTTGTTTCCTTATATTCAAGACAATAGTACGGGTATTCTTTTTTGATAAATTTTGACTTGCCGAACATAAGAAGTCCTGCGGCTGTAGGGTGAAACAAAAGGTCTTCACCTACTCCTATTGCTCCTATTGCCTGCAAGAAATCTTTATCCGACAAATTTTGAAGCCGATTGTTTGGCTTAACATTTGACATTTTTATTCGGTAGCTATGGAGTGAATCGGTATTAAATACGGAAGCAGTCATGCTTTCGATGATATTCATATCCTGTGTTTTAATTTCGGAATCACGCACCATAGCGTTAATTTGGTCGAGTGTGCAACGGTAGTCACCCTCGCCGTTTCTTCTGTATGAATTATGAATACTGCCGTCAAGATACACAGGACGGTCAAATCTTTTTGCTTTTGGCACTGTAATAACGATAATATGCTTTTCTTCAATTTTTTGCACATAAACATCATCATATGAAAGAATGTTTGTGCTTACTTTTTGAATATCGTTTGCTATCTCCCAAAATTCCTCAATAAGTTCATCCGGATCGGGAAGATTTACGGGATGAAGCGATTTGTCCCTGTATTCTTCTACACCTAAAAGTATAATTCCTCCTAGTGTATTTGCAAAGGATGAATATGTTTCCCACAAGCTTTTAGGTAATCCGCCTGTTGCCTTTTTGGCCTCTATTCGATTGTTTTCTCTGTATTTTTCAATGTTGTTGAGGTCAATCACATTCATCCCTCCGTTATCCTATAAAATAATATTACAGTATTGTTTTTAATATGTCAACGCAGAAAAGGAACAAACGTTATAGTTGTTCCTTTTGCGTTTAGTGGTTATATTTAATTGAGTTTCCAATTACTGCTTTCGGACTGTAAGTTCATCATATGAACAAATATTCCGTTCAATTTTTTAAGGCTTTCTGCTGTACCTTCTTCTGCAACAACACCGTCTGACAAAACTACAATTTTGTCTGCACCTGCAACTGTTCTCATTCTGTGAGCAATTACAATTACGGTCTTATTTTTGATAAGTTTTGAAAGAGCTGTTTGAATAAGAGTTTCGTTTTCTACATCAAGTGATGCTGTAGCTTCATCAAGGAGGATAATCGGAGCGTCTTTAAGAAATGCTCGTGCAATTGAAACACGCTGTCTTTCACCGCCTGAGAGCTGACAGCCGTTTTCACCAATGTCGGTATTATAACCGTTGGGAAGTTTAGAAACAAATTCATCGCAGTTTGCAAGTTTTGCGGCAAGGAGAACTTCCTCATCTGTAGCGTCCTTTTTGCCGAGTCTGATGTTTTCCATAATCGTATTGTTGAAGAGGGTTACATCTTGGAAAACGATTGAATAAAGTGATAACAAAGTTTCGGGTTCAATCTTGGAAATATCCATACCGCCCACGGTGATTTTGCCCTTGTTAATATCCCAGAATCTTGCGGCAAGTCTTGATACGGTAGTTTTACCGCCGCCTGATGGGCCGATAAGTGCGGTAACTTCGCCTTGCTTAGCTGTGAACGAAACATCCTTGAGAACATTATCTTTGTTGTTGTATGAGAATTCTACATTTTTAAATTTAACATCATAGCCTTTATTTGTAAGCCTTGTGTTGCCTGTCTGAACATCATGATCAAGAATTTCGTTCATTCTCGCAACATTCGTGTTTGTGCTGATGATTGCGGCAAGGTTCTGTAAAGCAGACTGCATTGGATCATAGAGTCTTGATACAACAAGCAAAAACATAAAGAATGTAAGTACATCAAGCTGTCCGTTTACGAGCAAAATTGAGCCGACAAGTGCTGTTGTGGCAATGCCGAGTTTGAGGACAAGTCCTGCGGATACAACAAATGTTGATGTGCCGAATTCGTTGATTATTGAGCGTTTTTCTACATTGTCTATCTTTGTGTCAAGGCCTGCCATATATGACTGTTCGGCGTTATTTGCCTTTAAGTCCTGAATTGTTTCGATACATTCCTGAATTCCGTCTGCACAAACCATTTTAGCATCCATTGACTTGCGGTTTAAACTCTTCTGAACTTTTGATGACAAGCCGATTATCGCAAATGCAACCGGAAGAACCCAAAGAGAAGCAATTGCCATTCTCCAATCAAAAAAGAAAAGGCTGATTGCGATTACTACGGTTGAAATCATAGCTCCGATAAACGGCGGGATGAAATGAGAAAATGCTGTTTCAAGGTATGTACAGTCTGCCATAATTGTGCTTGTGAGGTCGGCAAGGTCTTTTTTGCCAAAGAATGACAGAGGGATTTTCCTTAACTTTTCAGCAAGCGTAATTCTTCTTGTGCCTGTTTCTACATATGTTGCAAGAAAGGTTGAATTGTACTGCCAATATGTTACTGCAAAAATCAGAGCAAGTGCTATGATACATCCCACAATGTAGAACCATATTTTTTCGGGTTTTATGCCGCCGTTTAGCAAATCATTTACGAAAAAGTAAAGTAAACCTACAGGAAACATAAATGAAATGTTCTGTACAGCACAGGCGATTATACCTTGAATAAGGTCTTTTGCGCCTCTTTCCGAAAGAGCAAATTTATGCTGAAGTTTTTTAATCATCATTTACCCTCCTTTGAAATTTTCCAGTTTACTGATAAAACATAGTTTTTCATCATTTTTGCATATATGCCGCCTTTTGCAACGAGTTCGTCATTTGTACCTGATTCGGCAATCTTGCCGTTTTCAAGAAGATAGATTTTATCGGCATTTGCAATGGTGGAAAGTCTGTGTGCAATCATAATAACTGTTTTATCCTTTGCAAGTTCATTGATTGCCTGCTGAACTTTAGCTTCGTTATCGGGGTCTGCAAAAGCGGTAGCTTCATCAAGAATAAGAATAGGAGCATTTTTGAGAATAGCTCTTGCAATGCTGATTCTCTGTTGTTCACCGCCTGAAAGGTATGTGCCGTGTGTTCCGATTACTGTGTTGATACCTTCGGGGAATTTCTTAATTATGTCATCACATTGTGCTTTGTGAATAGCTTGAAGTACTTCTTCATTTGCAGCGTCAGGTCTTGCCATTTTGACATTATCAAGAATTGTGCCTTTTATTAATCGGCTGTTCTGGAAAACAAATGATACTGTATTCATCAAAACGGTTTTGTCAATGTTCTGGACATTTACACCGCCGATAAACACCTCTCCCTCATCTGCATCAAAAAATCTGCTTATGAGGTTTGCAAGCGTGGTTTTACCGCCGCCGGACTGTCCGACAAATGCAACTGTTTCATTTGGCTTAATTGAAAGCGATATATTGTCAATTGCTTTTTTTGTTTTATTTTCCTTATCGTAGCTGTAAGAAACCGATTTTAGAACAACGGAATTATCTTTAGGTGTTTTTACATCTGTGCTTTCAAGCGGTTCAAGATTAAGGATTGAGTCAATTCTCTTGAGTGCGTCTGTAACAAGCATTGTGTTCTCACTCTGGAACATTATTTTTGTCATTGTAACGGTTAATACAGGAGTTATGATAATATAGAACAAGATGCTGAGAATTAAATCGGTTGTTACTCCGCCTGAAGTAAACCACATACCTGCAACAAGGATAAATGCAAAAATTCCGTTAATAAGCATTGTAAGAATACACATTGGTTTTCTCATACTCTCGGTATAAGAAATTGCCCATGTGCTGTAGTTGTCAATAGACTTTTTGAAACGGTGAAATGAAAAAACAGACTGACCGAATGTCTTTACGACAGGAATACCTCTTACATACTCAACAGCTTCATTTGACATATCTTCAAGAGCATTCTGATATTCTTCCATTTTAGTTTTAAGTGTAGGTCCTGTCATCTGTGTGAACATAATAACAAAACTCAGCAAAATAGGAATTAAGCAGAAAAGACCGAATCTCCAATCAAAGAAAAACAGCATAAACAGAAGTCCGATAGGTGTTATGTATGCGGTTACCATATCGGGCAGCTGATGAGCAAGGTATGTTTCAGTTGATTCTGAACATTCATTTACAGTCTTTCGTACTTTACCGCTTCCGAGAGCTTCAAGAGTTCCGAGGGGTAACTTAATGATGTGGTGCATCATATCTTTTCGCAGATTTGTCTGAACCCGAAAAGCTGCTTTGTGCGAACATAAAAGTCCTGCAACATAGATTAAAAATGCGGCAGCGGCAAATATTACTGCCATCCATCCGTTGTGTACAAGACTTGTTGCCTTTGAAAAGTCAGGCATTACTTCAAGTACTTCTTTGATAATCTTCCAAAGATAATAGAAAGGAACAAGTGCAAACACAGCACTGATTCCCGAGAGAATCCAGGAAGCATAAGTAAAGTATTTGTGATTTCCTGCGTAGGACATAAGTCTTGATAAATTTGATTGCTTTTTCAAGAATAGACCTCCTCCAAGTGGATAATTTATATCTGATACGAAAACGCTGCAGTCATTTTCTGTTATCATTCAAATTCAAGTTAGCTATCGCTAACTGCTGCTCAAAAATAATAGGGCTTAATCCTGCCCCATTATTTTCATCCAACCTGCCGTATAGAATTCACGCATTTCTTTGAGATAAAGTTTTGCGTCTTCAATCGGCATTTCGTGGATTATAAGTTCAAAATAGGTATTAAACATACCCGTAATAATCATATGCTCAAGTTTAGTATCAATTTTTGGCGACGGTTTTCCGAGTCTTTTAAGCACATTCAAATATTTATGAGTGGCATCAGCCTCAATTTTAACCATTTCATCTATCATATGAGAAAACTTTGTTCCCTCTGATTTTAATAAAATCAGCTTAAAAACATCGAGATTGTCATAGCAATACAAAAGTCCGTCATACATACAATTACCTGATATGCTCGCCATATTGTCAGGTTGTGATTCTTCAGGAAGACTTGCAAATTCATCTTGTGCGGCTTTGTACATCTCGATAATTTTATCGTAGTGCTTCCCTACAATTGCCTCAAAAAGTCCCTCTTTGTCGCCAAATCTGGTATAGATTGAACCTGTTGTTGTGTGTGCTTCAGTAGCAATTGTTCGCAGTGAGGCATCGGCATAGCCTTTGTTCAGAAATTCTTTTGTGGCACAGGCTATTATGTTTTCGTAAACGCCCTCAATTTGCTTTGCCAAATGAAACACTCCTTAGTTTATCTTAACATTTTGAATATTCCCGGACCATCCCAGTCGCACGGTCTTTGTTCAAATCCAAATTTTTCATAAAAAGCAACAGCTTCTTTAGAACTGATAAGTTCAAGGCTTACTGCCCAATTTTTAGGCATAGAATTGCGTATGTAATCTTCAAGAAATTGCATTAACGCTTTTCCTACACCCTTACTCTGATATTCTGGAATAACGTCATAGTCTTTTATATAGAATGACATACCGCCGTCGCCGATAATTCTAACCATTCCGACAGGTTTGTCACCGTCATATGCAACAAATTTTGCATATGAATTATTTAAGGCGGTTTCGATTTGGTCAATGCAAGGCGACTCCCAACCTACCGTTCTGTACAAACTTTCAAAAAGTTTTGGCGTAAGAGTTTCGAATGAAATTGTGTAAGCTGCCTTGTTTTTAATCACAGTAGCCACCTCTAATTCATAACAATGTTATGTAACACTGTTATGATTATATAATTAAAATACTCGTTTGTCAACGTTTATCAGCAAAAAATAAAAGCACCGCAGAAAAAATCTACGGTGCAATTTAAAGATTCGGTTAAAAAAATCAGTTTTCTCTTCCGAGAAGGTAGTCAACAGACACTTCAAGAATATCGGCAAGCGCAACAAGCTCAACATCTGTCACGAAACGAATCTGACCTTCAAGCTTTGAAAGTCCTGATGCATTCATATCGACGCCGTTAACCTGTAATTGGGCAAGAAGTTCCTTTTGCTTCATACCTTTCTGCTTTCTTACAGCCTCAACCCTGCTTCCTACGAGGTTTCTGTCTCCAAGTTCCTGTTTTCTTAATCTCATTTTTACTCTCTCCCAAATCGTTTTAATTCTTTTTTAAAATTCTTTAAAAACATTGTGATGTTATTATAATACTAAAAAGGAAAAAAAACAAGGGTTTTTTGTAAATAAATTTAAAAAATTGAAATTTTTTCGTAAATTTGGTTACAAATTGAAATATAGTAGTTATAATGCACTTATAAATAGGTATGCTTTTAATGATATTATACAATTAGCACAACGCATAATTCCGACTGAGAAAGAATAATTTTCCTTAATTTTCTGAATAGAATTAATATTTATGAAATAGTTCTATATCAGAAATAACAATTACAAAATATTACAAACAAGAAATCTAAGTTTCAAAAAGAAAAACGCTCTTAATAAAAAGAGCGTTTTAATCTTATTTTCAATTTGTTTATGCTTTAAAAGTACCGTTTTCAATGTCTGTAATCATTGACACACGGTTTTCGTGTCTGCCGCCTTCATAAGGTGTGTTAAGGAAGATGTCAGCAAATTTAACAGCATCTTCTTCGCTTGTAACTCTGCCGCCCATACAAAGGATATTTGCGTTATTGTGTCTGCGAGTCATTTCAGCACAAAATTCGTTTGAAACAACTGCGGCTCTGATTCCCTTTACCTTGTTTGCGGCAATTGATATACCGATGCCTGTACCGCAACAGAGAATGCCTGTTGAGCATTCGCCCGAGGTGATTGCAGTTGCTACCTTGTAGGCATAAACCGGATAATCAACGCTTTCTTCGCTGAAAGTGCCGTACTCTTTGTATTCAAGTCCTTTTTCATCCAGATATTTTTTGATTGCGCAGATAAGGTTATATCCGCCGTGGTCGCATCCGAGTGCTATCATTTTGTTCTACCTCCAAGTTTTTTATTAAGCTCACGCTGTGCCTGAGGCAAGCGGAGATATACCGGCATAAGCTCTTGTGCCGAAACGGTTTGTCCGTTATTAATCATTTTAAATGCTACAAGTGCAGTTGAAGACGCTCTCTGATATTTAAGATTTACGGGAGCAGACTCTGCATTTTTAATTTCATTACCGATGTATTTACAGGTAATATCGGTACCGTCACCTGCTATAATGATTCTTCCGTCAACAGACAGCAGTTCGTTTTTTAAGTCATTAAGCGATAATGCTCTGTCATCACAAAGTCGGGTAACAACTCCGTTTTTAATTTCAAACAGTGCATTGTATACCTGTGAACAGCGTGCGTCCATTACGGCACATACAATACAGTCGGTTGAAAGAAAATTATAAGCCATACTCTCAAGTGTTGAAACCGAAACACACGGTATATTATTTGCAAAAGCAAGACCTTTTACTGCCGCAACACCGATTCTTACTCCCGTGAATGAACCCGGACCTGCGTTGACTGCAATTGCGTCAATATCTGATATTTCCGTTTTTGTATTGTTCAAAAGCTGTTCAACCATAGGGATGAGCGTCTGGCTGTGGGTAAGACTTGTGTTTATGAAAGTTTCACCGATCAGCTTGCCCTCTTCTGAAAGTGCAACAGATGCGGCTGTTGCAGATGTGTCAACAGACAGAATTTTCAAATTTCAACACCTTCAATTTCAAAGATTCTTTCGTCATCGCTCTCCCCTTTTTCAATCGTTATTCTGATTGCATTTTCGGGAAGTGCGCCTTCTATATTTTCACTCCACTCAATTACGAGAATGCCGTTGTCAATGTAGTCAAAAAATCCCGTTGAGTACAAATCATCCCATGAATTAACTCTGTACATATCAAAATGATAGATATTGTACTTTCCACTGTATTCGTTTACAAGGGCGAAAGTAGGGCTTGACACACCGTCATCAACACCGAGGGCTCTTGCCAGTCCTCTTGTAAAGGCGGTTTTGCCCATACCGAGTCCGCCGAAAAGGGCTATTACCTCTGTGCCGTGGAGCTTTTTTGCAATTTTTTCGCCGATTTGCTCAGTTTCATCGGCGTTGTGAGAAATCAATTTAACCATATCAGAAAAGTCCGCTGATTTTGCCGTTTTCATCAATATTAATTTTTTCTGCGGCAGGAACTTTCGGGAGTCCCGGCATTGTCATAATATTGCCTGTATAAATTACTGCAAAACCTGCACCGTTTGAAATTGTTACATCTCTTACTGTGATTTCAAAATCCTTTGGAGCACCGAGCTTTGTAGGATCATCTGAAAGCGAATACTGTGTTTTTGCCACACATATGGGAAGTTTGTCTCCGCCGAGTGCCGCAACTTCCTTGATTGCTTTTTCTGCGGCTGTTGTGTAGTTTACCTTTGACGCACCGTAGATTTCCTTCGCAATCTTTTCAACTTTTTCCTTGAGTGTGAGGTCGAGTGAATAGAGCGGTTTAAATGCATACGGCTTTTCACAAGCCTCTACTACCTTATTTGCAAGCTCTACGCCGCCTTCTCCGCCTTTTCCGAATACATTTGAAAGGGCAAAGTCTGCACCCTTTGAAATACAATATTCTTCAATGTATTTGAGTTCTTCATCAGTATCTGTACCGAACTGATTAATTGCTACAACTACGGGAACATTGTACTTTCTCATATTGTCAATGTGAACACCGAGGTTTACAATGCCTTTTTTGAGAGCCTCAATGTTTTCATTTGAAACCTCTGACTTTGGAACGCCGCCGTTGTATTTTAATGCACGGCATGTTGCCACGATTACAATTGCCGACGGAGCAATGCCGGCATATCTGCACTTGATGTCAAGAAACTTCTCAGCACCGAGATCCGAGCCGAAACCGGCTTCTGTAATGCAGTAATCGGCAAGCTTTAATGCAAGCTTTGTTGCTCTTATGCTGTTACAGCCGTGAGCGATATTTGCAAAAGGTCCGCCGTGCATAATTGCAGGAGTACCCTCAAGCGTCTGAACAAGGTTAGGTTTGATTGCATCCTTGAGAAGTGCAGTCATTGCTCCCTCTGCTTTCAAATCTTTGGCATAAACGGGTTCACCGCTGTATGTGTATGCAACAAGAATGTTGCCGAGTCTTTCTTTAAGGTCGGAGATATCATTTGCAAGACAGAGAATTGCCATAACTTCCGATGCAACTGTAATGATGAAGTGATCTTCCCTCGGAACACCGTTCACCTTACCGCCAAGACCGATTGTGATATTTCTTAATGCACGGTCATTCATATCAAGACAACGCTTGAAGAGAATTCTTCTCGGATCAATGCCGAGTGTGTTGCCCTGCTGAATGTGGTTGTCAAGCATTGCGCAACAAAGGTTGTTGGCTGCTGTAATTGCGTGCATATCACCGGTGAAATGAAGGTTAATGTCCTCCATCGGAAGAACCTGTGCATAACCGCCGCCTGCGGCACCGCCCTTAATTCCGAATACAGGACCAAGCGACGGTTCACGGAGTGCGATGATTGCCTTTTTACCGATTTTAGCCATTGCCTGACCAAGACCTGCAGAAGTGGTGGTTTTGCCCTCGCCTGCCGGTGTTGGGTTGATTGCTGTTACGAGGATGAGCTTTCCGTCAGGATTGTCCTTTACACGGTCTGCAAGTTCATCAGAAAGTTTTGCTTTGTACTTTCCGTAAAACTCAAGCTCATCAGCAGAAATCCCAAGCTGATTTGCAATTTCTGCAATAGGCTTTAATTCTGCACTCTGAGCAATTTCGATATCAGATAACATAATATACCTCCGAATCAAATTCATGTTTTTATTATTATAACAAAATGCGAAACTTGTATTATTCTGTATTGAAATTATACTTGATATTGAGAGCGTAATTTAATATAATTATAGGGTAAAATTAATTTCAAAGGTTGTTTTGGGTGAAAAAAGTTATTACAAATATTTATGAATATTTCAGACAGTGTGACGCAGTGTTGTGGTTGTTGACCTTGACCGCTGTTGCGTACAGTTTTCTTTTGATTGCGAGTATGCAACGGTCGGGCGAATACAGTTATCTAAGAACTCAGATTATCGCTGTGTCTGTCGGTCTTGCGGCATCGGTCTTTATATCAATTGCCGATTACAGATTTCTTATACGAAAATGGTACATTGCCGCAATAGTGGGAATTGTTTTTGCCGGACTTGTGTTTGTGTTCGGAGTTCAGGTTAGCGGAACAGATGATACGGCATGGATTAATCTTCCGGGCGGATTTTCAATTCAGCCGTCTGAGTTTATAAAAATCTGTTTTATCATAACTTTTTCAAAGCATTTGTCGTGGCTGAGAGAAAAGAAAATGATTGAAAAGTTTTCGGGAGTACTTTTCCTTGCACTTCATGCAATGATACCAATGGCAATTATTCATATTCAGGGTGATGACGGTACTGTTCTTATATTTGCGCTTATGTTTTTGGTTATGACATTTGCGGCAGGTGTTCAACTGAGGTATTTTGTCATTTTCGGAGGATTGCTTGTGTGTGCAATTCCGATTATATGGAATGTGTTTATGAATGAAGAACATCGTAACAGGGTTCTTGCTTTGTTTGACCTTGACGGGAATGCACTTACAAATTACGGTTGGCAACAGTATCAGGGTAAGGTTTCAATTGCAAGCGGTGAAGCTTTCGGAAGCGGACTTTTTAACGGTCAGCGTGTTGAACATTCAATCGTCCCCGAACAGGAAAACGATTTTATCTTTACCGTTGCAGGAGAGGAACTCGGATTTGTCGGATGCATGGCGCTTTTGCTGATTTTGTTTTTTATTATATTAAAAGTGATTTTGAATGCAAAAAATTCAAGTGAATTTGAAGGCAAGTATATCTGCTACGGTGTGTTTTCAATGATAGCGTCGCAAACAATTGTAAATATAGGAATGGTGCTTGGATTTCTTCCCGTAGTCGGAATAACCCTTCCCTTGTTCAGTTCGGGAGGTACTTCGGCTTTGAGTACGCTCATTAGTCTTGGTCTTGTACAGAGTGTGAGATATCACAATACTGACGATATGAACAAAGCTTTTGTAAGGCGAGGCAGTTCAAATCGAATCAGAATGTAATTTAATACAAATAAACTAAACCGCAGACATCAAAATGCCTGCGGTTTTTATAGGTCATTTTTCGCTGATTGTGATATTTGCCTTGTAGCTTCCGCTTACCCAACAGGTGTCAGTACCGCTGAGTTTGAAAGTAACAGGCATCTGAACCGAGCCTACTGTTCCGCTCTGATCCGAGGTGTCAATTACACCTTCAATATCTGAGCCTTTAAGGCTTTTAAGTTCCTTTTCACTGCCGATTACGGTAACATTCATACTTGTCTGTGTTACATCGGCTTTGTATTTTGAAGAAAGACCGCTTACTTTAAATGAATCAACGGTAAAGGTTTTCTTGGACAGACCGCTGAGGTCAAGTACAAGCTTTGCGGAGGTTGAGTTACTGATATTTTTGCAGTCACTCGGGATGTTTATTCCCTGCGTATCGTACTCATAACGCTTGTTTGAAAGTGTTGCAAAATCGATTGACTCAAGCTTTACGCTGTCAGTCTTGTCAAGCACTTCTTTTGGACCTGCAAGCAGAATCTTTGAAGGCTCAACCGTAAGCATATCATCGTTTAAATCAAGACCTTTGGGTTTGTTAATAAACTCAGGAATTACATTTACCGTCTTTTCGGGGAGAACGGAAATTGTAGCCTCAACATCCGTAAACTCCATTGTAAGAAGCTCGGTGGAGATTTTATTTCCTGTTTTATCATAAAGCACAATATTTGCGGTCGTTGAGGTCGGTGCATTTAGTACACTGTCAAGTTCTGCCGATGCCGAAACCTTTGCAATTTTGGCAATCTCTGTTTGAGGACCTGAGATTGTGATATTCTTTGATGCAAGAGAAGTTGACGCATAGTATCCGTCGGCAACCTTGTAAACAACATTTTCCTGAATCGGAAAACTTGTTTCACGCTGATAATCAACAATTACATTGACATTTGAAGGCGTAACGGTTGAGATAATCTGAAAGTTGGCACTCGGGTTGGCTTTTACGGCTGAAAGCGAAAGTTGATAAGTTCCTGCCGAGTCAATTCCGTTTGTAGCACCCGTGACAGTAATATCCTTTGTTCCGATAGAACCGAGAACGGCTCTGCTGCCTGTTACGGTTACCGTGGCAGTCTGCTCCGCATCACGGAATACCTGCAACCCGTTGTTATCAAGCTGGTCAGGCAATTCAATCTGAATGGGAATATTGCTTATTGTTACGGTTGTATCATTTGTTGTACCCATACTCATATAAACCCATGTTATTGTTGAGATTACAAGGGCGAGTATAATCAGAAATTTGTTATTTTGAAACAGTTTGTTGAGAGAGAGTTTTTTCTTTTTCATTTTTCAGCCTTCTCTCTTTTTGAACTTTTCGGGTTCTTCTGAAAAAACTTTTTGGGCGGTTCATCATCGTCATAGCCACGATCATAGATAAGAAACTGTTCAAGCTTTTTGATTAGTTCTTCTCTTGTAAACTCACGGAGCAAAATACCGTTTACCGCAAGAGAAATTACACCTGTTTCTTCACTTACTATAAGGACAACAGCGTCGCTTTGTTCACTGATACCGAGTCCTGCTCTGTGTCGTGTACCGAGATTGATATCTACATTAGGATTTGATGTGAGCGGTAAAATACATCCTGCTGCAAAAAGTTTTCCGTCACGGATAATGCTTGCACCGTCATGCAATGGTGCTTTGTTAAAAAATATATTGCCGAACAGAGCTACTGATGTTTCGGCATCAATAATTGTGCCTGTAGCGGCTATATCGGAAAGCATGGTTTCTCGTTCAAACACAAGCAAAGCACCTGTTTTTGAACGAGAGAAAAGAACTGCTGTGTCAGCCGCATCTACGATTGACTTTTCTACAGCCTTTTTCCATTCATCACCTTTGTGGTGCTTAGTAAATATTTTTATATATTTTTTATAGGTGTTGTTGCGTCCCATCTGTTCAAGAGCCTTTCTGATTTCCGGCTGAAAGATGATAGCAATAACAACAACTGCTGCCTCGAAAAATGTTCGCAACAGGGATGAAAGCATAACAAGACCAAACAGAGACGAAAGAAAATACACTATCAGGAGCATAATTACACCTTTGAGAAGCTGAACTGCTCTTGTTTCCTGAATAAGCTTGAACAGTCCGAAAATCAACAGTGCAATTGCAAGAATATCGACAATATCTCTTAGCTGTATAGTCTTGATAATGGAAAGAATGCTGTTAAATATTTCCAATCTGCTTTCCCCTTCCTTTATTTTTAAATTCCTCATTATTATTCTAACATACTTTTGTTATTAATTGCAACCTTTTTAAATTGTTTTTTTCTGTTTGTTGTTCTTAGAAATACGACTTACGGCATTTGCAAAATATACAACATCATTTTTTGTTGTAAATGCCGATACAACAGCTCTTACGGTTCCTGTATCCTGAGTGCCGAAGCTTTTGTGTGCAAGGGGCGCACAATGGAGTCCTGCTCTTACGGCAATGTTGTAGCTGTCATTAAGAATTTTTGCAACTGTTTCACTTTCGGTATTTTTAATATTAAAGGAAATTACAGGAACGCTGTGATTTTTCTCAGGCATTTTGGTGTATAATATTACATTTTCCGCCTTTTCAAGCCTTTTGTAGAGCATTCGTGCAAGACCTAACTCGGAATTATATATTCTGTCTGTTTTTTTGTTCAGGACAAACTTTATTCCTGCATTAAGCCCTGCTATTCCCGGAAGATTCGGTGTTCCGCTTTCATACTTATCGGGGAGAATTTCAGGCTGATTGAGGTTTGCGGAATCACTTCCCGTTCCTCCCTGAATAAGACTGTCCGGAGTTGTTTCGCTGTTTATAATAAGCAAGCCTGTTCCCATCGGTCCGTAAAGCCCTTTGTGACCTGCGGTGCAGAGAAAATCAATGCAACTGTCAGAAAGGTTTATATCTGCTGTTCCTGCACTTTGTGCGGCATCTACACAAAAAAGGATGCCGTTTAATCTGCAAAGAGCGCCTATTCTTTCTATCGGAAGTTTGATGCCGAATACATTTGAAGCATGGGTACAGATTACAAGTTTTGTGTTAGATTTGAATTGTTTCCTGAAATTCTCGATTGTTTGCTCATCATCATAAGGGACACATTCGGCAACGGAATATTCAATCTTATTTTTCTTGAGTGTTTCAAGCGGTCTGACGACAGCATTATGCTCAAGTGATGAAATTACGGCATGGTCGCCCTGTTTTAATATGCCTTTAATAACTGTGTTCAAAGCCGTTGTGCAGTTAAGCGTAAATATTATATTTTCGGGATTTTCCGAGCCAAAAAGTTTTGCGGCATTATCTCGGCAGGAATACATTATTTCAGATGATTTTACCGACATTTTATGACCGCTTCTTCCCGGATTTGCTCCGTAGTCGGACATAGCTTCGTTAATCGCTTTTCTCACGGATAAGGGTTTCGGAAAGGTGGTCGCGCCGTTGTCAAAATATATCATAAGGTATCAACAGCGGCTGTTCCTTTGACAGCAATACCGTTACTCCTGATAATTTCCAATGCACTTTCAAAATTTCCCGGGACATAAAGGCTGTATCCGCATGATTTTCGATTGAGGTGTATAGGAGTTCTTACAAGCCCTGATTTAATATTGTTTTTTAAAAGTAGGTTACGGCTCTTCATGGCAAGAGTTACCGAGCCGAATATTATTAAATTATTTTCCATAACTTCCACCCTTTGTTAAATCTTTGTGACATCTCAAAACAATATATCACACTACATATTATGAAAGTAGTCAAAGTTTGGACATAAAAGAAAGCACGGCTTTTATGCCGTGCTTAAAGGTGTTATTTTTCAGTTCATTTTTTCAGAAAGAAGGTTGCCCATGTTGTACATACCTGCTTTCTGATCTTTAAGAAATACTGCCGCATTAACAGCACCGACAGCGAAAACTTCTTTTGACTGAGCCTGATGAGAGATTGTTACAACCTCATCGTGACCTGCAAAGATAACTTCGTGTTCGCCTACAATTGTGCCGCCTCTTACGGAATGAATACCGATTTCGTTCTTTGAACGCTTTCTGCGGTAGCTGTGTCTGTCATAGACATACTGCGGATCTTCGTCAAGCTGTTCCGAAATTCCGTCTGCAATCATAAGAGCTGTTCCGCTCGGAGCGTCGAGCTTGAGATTATGATGCTTTTCAACGATTTCAATATCGAACTGGTTTCCGAGAATTTTTGCTGCCTCTTTTGAAAGCTCAATAAGAAGATTGATGCCGAGTGACATATTACCTGAATAGAAAACAGGAATTGTTTTTGCCGCATCTTCGATTTTTGCAATCTGATCTTTAGAAAAGCCTGTTGTGCAGATAACACAAGGTACTTTGTTATTAACTGCATACGAAAGCATACCGTCAAGAGCTGCAGGATTTGAAAAATCAATGATTACATCAGGTGTTTCGGTTGCCTCGTCAAAAGTCTTGAAAACATCGAAATCATAATTACTTTCACCGAATGCGTCAACACCGAACAAAACATTGCAATCCTCACGGCTCTGAACAGCCTGTGCCACAAAGCAACCCATTTTACCGTTACAACCGACTATTGCTATATTTACCATTTTTATTCCCCTTTAAACTTCTTGAATTTTAAACGAATCAAAGGTTGATTATTTAACCTTCTTGCTTAAAAGGTCATACTTCTCCATGCAATCCTTGAGGTCATGGTAACCCTGAACGCTCATGGGTACGAGCGGAAGTCTGCATTCGCCTGCTTCATAGCCGAAGAGGTTCATGGCAGTCTTTACGGGGATCGGGTTAACATCGCTGAAGAGTATATGCATAAGCTCAAGATAGTGGAAGTTAAGCTTCTGCGCCTCTGCAAAGTCATTGTCAAGACAAAGCTGACAGATGTCATGCATTTCTTTTGGGCAGATGTTTGCGAATACAGAGATAACACCGAGAGCGCCGAGTGACATGAAAGGAACAGTCTGGTCATCGTTACCTGAGTAGATATCAAGATTGTCACCGCAAAGTGAACGGATGAGAGCAACCTGAGAGATGTCGCCGCTTGCCTCTTTTGCGGCAACGATGTTAGGATGCTTGCAAAGCTCCTGATAAGTCTTTGGCTTGATGTTACAGCCGGTTCTTGAAGGAACATTGTAAAGAATAATCGGAATATCAACCGAATCTGCAACAACGTTGAAGTGTCTTACAAGACCCTGCTGAGATGTTTTATTGTAGTAAGGAGTTACGCAGAGAAGTGCGTCAACGCCTGTGCTTGCGGCAGATTTTGAGAGCATAACGGCTGTTGAGGTATCGTTACTGCCTGTACCTGCAATAACAGGAATTCTGCCGTTTGTCTTTTCTGCAACGAAAGAAATTGTTTCGCAATGCTCTTTTTCCGAAAGAGTTGCAGCCTCACCTGTTGTACCGCATACAATAATTGCATCGGTACCGTTTTGAACATGAAATTCTACGAGATCGCCGAGAACATCGTAGTTTACGCTTCCGTCAGACTTCATAGGAGTGATAAGTGCAACACCTGAGCCTGTAAAAATGTGGTTAGACATAATTTACCTCCGTAAGTAATCAGTCCATGTAGCCCTCAGCACAAAGGAGCTCTGCAAGAAGAACTGCACCGCCTGCTGCGCCTCTTAATGTGTTGTGTGACATACAAACGAACTTATAATCATATTGAGTATCAGGTCTTAATCTGCCAACCGATACTGCCATACCGTTTTCAAGATTTCTTTCAGATTTAATCTGCGGACGGTCGGGTTCTGTGAAGTAGTGGAGAAAATGCTTTGGCGCACTCGGAAGATCGAGCTCCTGTGCTCTGCCGCTGTAGTTTGACCAAATGTCAATAATTTCTTCGACAGTAGGTTTCTTTACGCCGTCCTTAAATGACATAAATACAGCTGCTGTGTGACCGTCTGATACGGGAACACGGATGCACTGTGATGTGATTGAAATATCATCGGTTTTAACAATCTTGTCGCCTTCAATCTTACCCCAGATTTTAAGCGGCTCCTGCTCTGACTTCTCTTCCTCACCGCCAATGTAAGGAATAACATTATCTACCATTTCAGGCCATGTCTTGAATGTTTTGCCTGCGCCTGAAATTGCCTGATATGTGCAAGCAAGAACCTTGTCAACGCCGAGTGCCTTTAAAGGATGAATTGCAGGAACATAGCTCTGAAGTGAGCAATTGGACTTAACTGCAACAAAGCCTCTTTTTGTGCCGAGACGCTTTCTCTGAGCGTCAATAATCTTAATGTGATCGGCGTTAATTTCAGGAATAACCATAGGAACATCATCTGTAAAACGATGAGCACTGTTGTTTGATACGATAGGACATTCAGCCTTTGCATATCTGTCTTCGAGATCACGGATTTCATCCTTCTTCATATTAACTGCGCAGAAACAGAAATCGACCTGTGATGCAACCTCTTCAACATTTTCAGCGTCAACGATAACCATATCCTTGTACTTCTCGGGAAGAGGAGCAGTCATATGCCATCTGCCTTCAACTGTTTCACCGTATGTTTTGCCTGCACTTCTCTTACTTGCGGCAAGAACAGTAACCTCAAACCACGGGTGATTCTCAAGAAGAAGTGTAAAACGCTGACCTACCATACCGGTAGCGCCGATAATACCGACTTTATACTTTTTCATAATAATTCCTCCGAATTAAACAAATTTTAAAAAAGCGGTTGCCTTATTCAAACAAATATTATATTATATGAAGAGATGTCTGAAAACACGACTGTTTGTCGATTATGCAAACTGCTCATAATAAGATAATATATCATTTTAAAAGGGTAATGTCAATTATTTTGAGAATTTTACAGGACAAATACTTGTGTTTTACAAAGATTTTTGACAGAACAGCTTTTAAAAAGCAATTTTAGTTCTTGAAAGGAAATAAAATGAAAACAAGTGATTTTTATTACGATTTGCCGAAAGAGCTTATCGCACAGACTCCGCTTGAACCGAGGGACAGTTCAAGATTGCTTGTGCTTGACAGAGAAAAACAAACTCTGGAGCATAAACATTTTTATGACATTATTGATTATCTTAACGAGGGTGACCTTCTTGTTGCCAACGATTCAAGAGTTTTGCCTGCAAGAATTTACGGTATCAAAGACGAAACAGGTGCAAAAGTTGAATTTCTGCTTTTGAAGCAGGTTGCGAACAACCGTTGGGAAACACTTTGCAAGCCGGGTAAAAAAGCAAAAGTCGGCACAAAATTTTCATTCGGTAACGGCATTTTGCGTGCAACAGTTGTTGATGTTAAGGATGACGGCAACAGAATAGTTGATTTTGATTGCGAAGAGAATTTCTTTACCACTCTTGACAAAATCGGTCAGATGCCTCTTCCTCCTTATATTACTGCCGAGCTTAAAGATAAGGAACGCTATCAGACGGTTTACAGCCATGAACTCGGTTCTGCGGCAGCTCCGACGGCAGGACTTCACTTTACAACCGAGCTTATGGACAGAATCAAGGCTAAAGGTGTAAAGATTGCGTATGTTACACTTCATGTGGGACTCGGTACATTCAGACCGGTTAAGGTTGACGATGTTACAAAGCATAAAATGCACAGCGAGCATTACGAAGTCCCCGAAGAAACCGCAAAGCTCATAAATGAAACTAAGAAAAACGGCGGACGGGTTATTGCAGTCGGCACAACATCCTGCAGAACGCTTGAAAGTGTTGCGGCAATGTACGGAGAAATCAAACCCTGTGAGGGATTTACGGATATTTTTATTTATCCCGGATTTGAATTTAAGGTGCTGGACGGACTTATTACTAACTTTCATCTTCCCGAAAGTACACTCATTATGCTTGTATCCGCTTTTGCGGGATATGATTTTATTATGAATGCATACAAAGAAGCTGTAAAGGAAAAGTACAGATTCTTCTCTTTCGGTGACGCTATGTTCATATCATAGGAGGATTTTACGGATTTATGTTTAAGGTAATTAAAAAGGAAGGCAGCGCAAGACGGGGCGAGTTTGTTACGGTTCACGGTACGGTTCAGACTCCTGCCTTTATGAATGTTGCAACATGCGGTGCAATCAAGGGTGCTGTTTCTGCGCTTGATTTAAAGAATATAAAATGTCAGGTTCAGCTTTGCAACACCTATCATCTGCATCTTCGTCCGGGTGATGAAAAGGTTAAGCAAATGGGCGGACTTCACAAATTTACAAGGTGGAACGGTCCTATCCTTACCGACAGTGGCGGATTTCAGGTGTTCTCTCTTGCAAAGTTGAGAAATATTAAAGAAGAAGGCGTTTACTTCAATTCTCACATTGACGGCCGCAAAATTTTTATGGGACCTGAGGAGAGTATGAGAATCCAGTCAAATCTTGCATCTACAATTGCGATGGCATTTGACGAATGCGTTGAAAACCCTTCTCCATATGAATATACAAAAAACAGCGTTGAAAGAACCACAAGATGGCTTAAAAGATGCGTTACAGAGATGAAAAGGCTCAACAGTCTTGATGATACCATAAATAAAAACCAGATGCTGTTCGGCATAAATCAGGGAGGTATCTATGACGATTTGCGCGTCAATCATATGAAAGAAATTGCAGAGCTTAATCTTGACGGCTATGCAATCGGAGGTCTTGCCGTGGGTGAGCCTGCAGAAACGATGTACCATATCATTGAAGAGGTTGAGCCGTTTGCTCCGAAAGATAAAATCAGATATCTTATGGGAGTCGGAACTCCCGTGAATATTCTTGAAAGCGTTGCAAGAGGTGTTGATCTTTTTGACTGTGTTATGCCGAGCAGAAACGCAAGACACGGTCAGCTCTTCACTTGGGACGGAGTGCGTAACATCAATAATGCAAAATATGAAACAGATGAATCTCCGATTGACGAGCATTGTGACTGCCCTGTTTGCCGAAACTTTTCAAGGGCATACATAAGACATCTTCTCAAGAGCGGTGAGATGCTCGGAATGCGACTTGCTGTTTTGCACAACCTCTATTTTTACAATAATCTTATGGAAGTTATCAGAACTCAGCTTGATAACGGCACATATATGGAATTTTACGAGAAATATCGCAACATTTTAGGCGTGCGTATCTAATATTTTTTCAAAACAGAAAAAATACTTGCAAGATGTGATTAAAACTGATATAATCAATACATTGTATGAAAGGAATGACGAAAATGACAAACTTTTTACCTGTAGTTGCAGAAGGAAGTGCAAGCGGCGGAAATCAGTCATCAAGTATGATTTTTATGATTCTCTTCTATGTTGCTATTTTTGCAGCTCTCTATTTCTTCCTCATCAGACCTAACTCAAAGAAGAAAAAAGAAGAAGCTCAGCTTCGTAACTCTCTTGAGATCGGTGATGAAATTACAACAATCGGCGGAATTATGGGCAGAGTAGTTGCCATTAAGGACGACGAGGACGCTATCATCATTGAAACAGGCTCCGACAGAGTTAAGATGAAGTTTAAAAAGTGGTGTATTTCTACTGTTGACACAGTTAAGGAACAGTCACAGCAGGCAGGTCAGCCTGAAAAGAAAGGCTTCTTCGGTTTTGGCAAGAAGAAAGATTCTGACGAAACTAAAGCTACAAAAGAATAACTTTTTGAATGAATGTTCTTTCCCCCGAATATATTTGTAACAGAATATATTCGGGGGTTGTTTTATGTCTGATAAAAAACTACTTGCAAAGGCTGTTTTGTTTTCATCAGTATGCGGAATACTCATACTGGTAATTTTGATGTGTTTGCTTGCAGCCGTGATGATGTCGTCGGGAGTAATTTCAGCAGATATACTTGATTACTGCACGGTCGGCATGGTCGGTGTTGCAACGCTGATGTCGGGAATAATATCATCAAGAATTACAGGAAGTGCAGGTCTTGCAGTGGGTTCGCTAACAGGATTTTTTATTTTTCTTGTCATAACCTCTATTGCATTGATTTTTAACGGTGAGCCTATAACGATATTAACCCTGCTAAAACTGATGTCATCTGTTTTGGGAGGAGGAATAGGCGGAATTATCGGAGTCAACAAAAAGGAAAAAATAAAAATCAGATAAGGTCGAGTAAGATATTTTATTGAAATTATGTTTTCGGCAGTTCGTTTAGGCGGACTGCTGTTTTTATGTCAGATTTAATTACAAATTAGAATTATTTTTTAAAAAATTGAAATATCTATGGTAAAACAGCTCGTAATATGGTACAATAATCTGGAGAATGAGATAGTGAGGGTTAATGACCTTGATTTAGATATAATATGAAAAATAAGGAAATATTTAAGGAGTGTTAGTATGGCAAAAACAATTAAATTGCCGGCAGATTTAAGGGATTGGAAGGTTACTTCATTTGTTGGGGAAGACAACGGCTGTGAAGTTTACAAGGTATCAAGAAAGATTGATAAAAATACTGCTCAAAATGCGATTCTCAGACACGCATTTGTCGGCAAAAGCAATTATACCGATGAACATGCCGAGTATTTTACCGAAGAGGCTGATTTTATTGAATCGGTTAAGGAGCTTGACGGTGTTTCAAACTATCTGGATGTTTATGTTCAGGATAATCAGAACAAAAAAACCTGTGATTTGTACATATTTACAGAAGAACTCACAAGTCTTGAAGAACTTATGAAAACCAAAACTTTCGCTGAGGATGAAGTTGTTGATTTTGGTATTCAGATGAGTGAAATGCTTGAAACTTTGGAAGCAAAGAATATTTTTCACGGTAATATTTCGCCAAAGAATATTTTTGTAACTGCTGACGGAAGGTATAAAATCGGCGGATTTACAGATTTTGAAGGCAAGATTGCGGATACCTCATTTGTTGCGCCTGAGGTTTATAAGCAGGAAAATGTTGACTATACAACCGACATTTATTCTGTCGGAATAATTATGTATGCAATGTGCAACGGCGGTAAAATTCCGTTTGAAAGTGATTCATGCGACAGAAAGAATGCCTGTGAAGAAAGATTTTCGGGCAAGGCTGTTACCGCACCGTCTGAGGGTGATGAAAAACTCAAGAGTGTTATTGTAATTGCATGTCAGCCGAATAATACAAACCGCTGGAAGAATGCAAGCAACATAAAAAATGCTCTCACATCTATCAAGGCTGAAATAGGTACATCCTCCCCTGTGCCGAATCCCGATGTTGTTGTTCCCGAAAACACGGATTTTGACGGAAATGTATTTGAAGAATATGACTATGATGAATTTGAGGATACAGAGCCGACTGAACCGCAGGATAATTTTGACGATAAGGATGAGGTTCAGACAGTTGAGGACGCTGTTCTTGATAATGAATTTAAAGGCGGCGAACAGCTTGGCATTGCCGAAGTTTTAGCCGGTGAAGGATCCCTGCCTGTTGACGGTAATGCTCCTGTAGATTCAGATGAAGTCAGTGAGTCTGATGCTGATGAAAACGGCGGATTTGAGGTTGTTGATGTTACAGACGCAGTTGATGAGCCTGAAAATTCCGAGGTTAAAACTGACGAAGTATCAGAAGAAAAACAGCCTGAATTTGAAGATATCAGTTCCGTATCAAGTGAAGATGACAAGAAAGAACAAACTGTTACAGATAAAAAAGCTGAGGAATTTGAAGATGTTTCAAGCAACAGCGAAGTAGCTCCGGAAGTTCTTCCTCCTGTTACAAGCGTTGAAGTGTTTGACGATTACTCCGGTGCAGACCATAAAAATGTTCTTACAAGCAATGAATCAAGCAAGGACTACGGTGATTTCTTTGAGGACGAGCCGTCTGTTAAGCGTACTGACAATAAAGCTGACGATACTAAAAAAATTGAAGAAAAAAACGACTTTGACGATAACAGCTTTGAAGATAATCACAATGAATTCGGATATACAGATGAAGAAGATAATAAAGAAAATGTAAAGAAAAAGAAGAATAAATTTATCATTATTCTTTGTGCCGTTGTAATTGCCGCCGCACTCGGATTTATCGGTTTCTGCGTTTATAACGGCTTGTCAAATTCATCTACTGACAATAAAGCTGCTACAGCCGAAACTGCAACATCTGCCGAAGTAACCACACAGGCGCCGAGTACGGCGATGCCTACTACAGTTCCTGCTACAACGGAACAGGTTACAACATCTTCTTCATATAACAATGTTGTTCCTGTTGTCGGTTACGGTTACAGTTACGGTAAAAAGCTTCTTGAACAGGCAGGATTTACCGTTGAAATTTCTGACTATGAATACAGTTATGATTATCCGGAAGGATATATTATCTCCCAGACTCCGGAAGGTGACACAAGCGCAAGTACGGGTACAGTTGTTAAACTTGTTATCTCAAGTGGACAGATTCAGAGAGAAACAGAAGCTCCTGCAACACAGGCTCAGCAGTCATCAAATAGTCAGAGCAGCGCTTCGGGCAATTCAAATGCACAGTCATCAAGCAATACAAACACTAATAATAACGGCGGATTTATCTTCCCTAACAGTGATTCTTCATATCTCAGTAACGCACAGGTAAGCGCTTTGAGTGATGACGACTTACAGCTTGCAATTAATGAGATTTATGCAAGACGAGGCAGAATTTTTAAGGACGCAAGCCTTAATGCATACTTTAACTCGCAGTCATGGTATGAGGGCAAATATACACCCGAAGAATTTGAGAAGAATGTTAAATTTAATACTTACGAACAGAAGAATCTTCAGCTTTTGATTAACGAAAGAAGATCAAGAAAGTGATTTTTAAACAAGAAAGATAATGCAGAGGAGTTATTATGAAAGATAAAATATTAAACGCACTAAAAAGCAAGACATTCTTTGCTTTGGCAATTAATATTGTTATTATGGCTTTGATTATAGGTGTTACTGCATTTTCCTATGACAGTGCTGATGATTTTTACAATTCTTTATATATCTGTCAGTATCATAACTATTACAATAATGATATTAACTACATTTTTGCGACAATTACCGGTTCATTGCAGTACATTCTTTTGAATTTCAACTGTTTTGTACTTTTTCAAATTCTTCTCTCCTGTGCCGCTTTTTCTTCTGTTACATTTGTTTTTGCCGATAAATTCGGAAAGCACAAGGCTTTCATATTCACTCTTGTGCTGAATATTTTGTTTTCATTTGACCATTATTCAAACATTTTAAGCAGTAAAACCGCCGCTTTGCTGCTTACGGCAGGGTTTCTGATGGCACTTAATGCAATCAGAAATAAAAGGTACTCTCTCCCGTTTTGGATTGGTGTACTTGAAGTTATATTCGGAACATTTTTATGTTTCAAATATTTCTTTGTGGGACTTGCATTTTTTATTACATTCTTCATCGGTGATATGATTGCAAAAAGAAAGTACAAGTTGCCGTTCAGAAAATTTTTCTGGTATTTCAGACCTTTTGTGCTTGTATTTGTCTTTATTGTTCTTGTCGGCTGCGGTCTTGAATATTATTCATATTCGGTCAATAATGCAAATGCAGAAACTTCGGGGCTGTACAGATACAGCGTTCTTGCCGATAAGACCGATGATAATGCTTTTCCAAACTATTCTGATTACTGTGAGGAGCTTAATTCGGTCGGAATAAATTCGGCAAATGAGTATGAACTTTTTGTTGACGGATATTATGATGAAAACAATGGACTGAATACTGCTGCCCTTGAAAAGGTTGCAGATATTCAAAAACGGGAAAATCCGTATAATTTCTTTGATAATGCGGGTGCATTGTTTTCAGATGCATGGGGACATATTATAAATTTTGATTCATATCTTATTGCTTTTGCGGTAATACTTGCCGTTATGGTTGTTTTTGTTACCGTTCAGAAAAAAAGATTTGCCTTCTTCCCTGCTTTGTATTTTGCGGTGGGATTTGCGGCTTGTATGTATGTTCGTTATGCAATGGATTCTTCGGCATACACAATGTACGGAATTTTGCTGATGATTCTTTCGTTTACAATGTATTCGTTTGATTTCGGTCATCTCAGAAAAGACGAATACAGCAATATTACAGATAAAAGCAGAAAAACTGTTCTTATTTCGGTTATTGTACTTGTGATATTAGTTGCGGTAAGCTGTGTATCATATTTCTTCCATATCACTCCTGTTTCATATGACAAAAAGCCGAGTGATCTTTATACTGAGGTTGACAGACATCCCGAAAATTATTATGTTCTCGATCCTGTAACAGCTAAAGAATACATTTCATATACCGATAACTATATTCATCCGTTGTGGGGATTTTCTTCCGATTTTCTCCATAATGTTGACGGCTTCGGATATCTTCATCGGACAAATCAGCTTGTGAACCGCAACCTCTCAACAAATATTTATGAGGCGGTCGTTGACGGAAGAAATGTATATGTTATCGATAAAAAAATTACTTTTATCAAAGAAAATTATCTTAACCAATATTACGGCAAAAAGGATTCCGTCATTGTTTACAAGGATGAAAAGGAATTCAACGGATTTACAATTTACAGCGTAGACAGAGTTAAATAACATGAAAAAAGGAATATCACGATTTTTTTGGAGACGGTAAAGTCGTTTTTCTTAGGCATTTCGTTCATTCCTTTTCTGTCATTTTCCGGGCAAACTAAAACAAAAAGCAGAGCTTTTGGGCTCTGCTTAGTTTCTTGAAAATATACTTTTGCTATGGGAGTGATTCAGATTAGATTGCTCGGAATAAAACAATTATCCTTGTCAATCGGTATCGGCTCCTCACACATACATATGATGCCGCCGTTTCCACGGTTCAAAGAAGCCTTGTCAATTACGCTGTACTTTTTGACCTCACGACGATCAGAAGAAGCACTCTTTTTGATTTCCAACGGATGAATGACATTGTTTTCCTCGATGAAAACATCAATCTCTTTTGCGTTAGAATCACGAAAATAGGTAATATTTACTTTAGATTTAGCGTAAGCGTAGTTTTTCACAAGCTCCATTACCACATAATTTTCGTAGTAATGACCGCTTGCAGCACCGTTACGGAGAGTGTCTGCCGTCAGCCACATCGAAAGGTAAGCACAAAGACCGGTGTCACAGAAATACAGTTTCGGTGTTTTGCTGAGCCGTTTCAGTTCATTGTTTGAATATGGGGCAAGCAGATAAACAATGTGAAGTCCCACAAGTACTTTCAGCCATTCCTTTGCGGTACTTGGTGCAATGTCAGCGGATTCCGCAAGAGTAGAATAATTTACCTGCTCTGAAACAAGAGCAGCACAACCGACAAGAAACTTACGAAAACGAACTGTGTCGGTAATACCACCGTGTTAGCTTAGTAATATTTTTTTGAAAGGTGATAAAATTATGAGTACCAATAAGATTACTTGTTCATTTACCGTTGACCGTGATATTTACAACGCTTATAAAAGTATTGTTGTAAAAGGTGGTGAAAATGTAAAGGGCAACCTTATCCGTTATATGCTCAATGTCATTAACTATGAAACTTCAAATGCAGATACAATTTCTGCAATAAAAGAAGTTGAAGAACTGAAAAAAAATCCAAACAAAAAAACCTATGCTTCATTTAGAGAGCTTTTAGAGGATATTACCAATGAGTAAATTAAGAATTGTGCCATCACAGAAATTCAACAGAGATGTTAAGCTGGCAATTAAGCGTGGATACAATATTCAATTACTTGATGCTGTTGTTGAAATGATAGCTGAACAACAACTACTGCCACCGGAATATAAAGATTACAAACTAATTGGAAATTATTCCGGCTGTAGGGAGTGTCACATTACCCCTGACTGGCTCTTAATTTATGAAATTAGTAATGAAGAACTTATTTTGTATCTGACAAGAACCGGAACACACAGCGATTTATTTTAAACTTCTAAAGGCGTTTTTGCCTTAATAGTATATACCAACAAATAAAAGAAAGAACCTTCCCTAATGATAAATTCATCAGAGAAGGTTCTTGTTATTTTTTCACCATAACTACAGCCTGTTTGCCGAGTTCATTATATCTTGTATTTACAAGGCTTTTTGAGTATCTTGTACGAGCGTTTGTCCATGGGTCGTTGAAATAGTAATAATCTTTGTCATAGCCCGTGAGCAACAAACAATGTTCGCCGGCAGTCCAAGTGTAGTAACTGCCGAGTTTATATTTTGCGTTTTCATCGGTGTAGTTTACTCTCCAAGTGGTTGTCTTAAATGACGGTGACATATTAATTGTTGCCCACACCATAATCGGCTGACCTTGTGCAACATACTTACCCGAAAGATATTCAAGACTTTTCCCGCTGATTTCTACAGCCTTGTATGATTTGTCGGAAAGGTATTTATTCATACATTTTACCATAATCGGTGCATACGCTCCGTAGCTGTTGGAACTGTATGGTGTTCCAACAAAGGCACAATTCGGATCAGGTCCTGTGTATGAACCGTTTGAATAACCGAAAGGTTTTTTTACCAAATACTTATCTGCAAATGTCGTTTCAGAAATTTTATATCCGCAGAAATTCAACAGCATTGTTGCACTACAGGTTTCACAGCCTGTCGGGAGCTTACTTTGACCGATTAACGGAACATTTGAAATCTTCTTGCTCTGTGGCATTATGTATACATTGCAAATGGCTTTTTTTCCGTTATTCAAAATGCAAGTTACAGTTGCTTTTCCTGTCGCTACTCCTTTGACGACACCTCCGCCTCTTGTTACAGCAGCTATTTTTGAATTGCTTGATGAATAAAGTCTGTAATATGCCGCTGTACCTTTTGGAACACTGCTGTTAATGTCAAAACTCTGACCTATGTACAGTACAATTTCACTTGCATTAAGTTTAAGAGATGTTGCAAGCGGCTTGACCGTTACATTACAGGTTGCTTGTGTACCGTTTGGCATTTTGCATCTCACAGTTGTGGTTCCTGCCTTTTTTGCGGTCATCAAACCTCCGGCTTTTTGAACAAAAGCAATGTTCGGATTATCTGAATAATAAGAACGAAAATAAGCTGCTGTTCCACTCGGCACATAGCTTGAAAAATCATACTGTTCACCGATTCCAAGTGTAATACTTGTTTTATCAAGCTTTATGCTATTGGCAAGTTTTTTGACGGTAACCTTACATTGGGTTTTAAGTCCGTTATATGTATTTGCGGAAATTGTAGCAGTACCAATGCCCACAGCAGTCATTTTGCCTTTATCGTCTACAGTAATTACTTCACTATTATCTGTAGTAAACTCTACTTGTGAAATATCTCCATTTTCAATAGTAGTAATAAGAGTATATGACTCCCCTACCCCAAGCGTTATTGCATTCTTATTGAATTTCACACTTTTAGGCAGAACAGTTGGTTTTGGCTCTGTAGTAGGCTGTTCAGTAATCTGCTCAGTATACTCTTCTGTTGAAGGTTCAGTAACTTCTTCCGTAGTTGTTTCAGTCGATTCTGTTGAAGGTTCAGTAACTTCTTCCGTAGTTATTTCAGTCGATTCTGTCGATGGTTCATCAACAATTGTCGTTTCCTCAACACATTCTGTAGTAGTGTCAGTATATGCTGTAGTTTCAGTATATTCAGTTGTTACTTCAGTACAAGCAGAGGAGAAATCCGATATCGTTGTTTCTGTGGATGCTTCAGTTCCGTAAACCGAAGTAGTTTCTGTCAAAGATGACGGTTCTGATGTATCGAATTGAGATCCAACAATAATTTTCTGAATATTAGTGGCATCAATAACGGTCAACACATTGTCGCCATTAGTATCGTAAAGAAATTTCTCATCATCAGTTAAGTCAATCATACCTACAACATACTTTTGGACCTTGGTTGCATCCATAACTGTATATTCGTAATTACCACCGTTAACGATAGTCGCTGCATATGGTATTATACATATCGCAGATAACAGCGTTATGATTAATAATATTGATATTGGTTGTATTATTTTTTTCATGTTTTTTGCTCCCTTATCTGTGCCTGTTGTAATAGTCTTTGTCTGACCGTTTACAAATGTCTTTTCTACCGTATTACCGTCTGAATCGGTAACAATGTAATGAGTGAGACTGCCGTTTGATGATGTGCGATATTCACTTTCAAGCGAACCGTCAAATGTGTAATAGTAATATGAGGTTTCACCGCTTGAATAGTTTTAGGTATTAGTAGGCTCAAATGAGCCTACTTACCCACATTCGTTTTAAATTTTTTCAAATATAGTTAGAATTATTAATCAATCTAAAATTTATGCCTATTTTTTTAAACTCATTAAATGCACTAAAATTGGTCTCATTGACTAACACCATTTTTTCATGTGAAATACAGCGAAACCACGGTATGCAATTTTTATAAAAAGCCAAATCTTCAGGATAATCATAAGCATTCCAAGAGGAAAAATCTATAGGTTTCATCAATAAAGCCGTTGTTATTTTATTAATTCTGAAACAATGGATTTGTTGTCCTGCAGTATATCTGGGTGTTTTTATTTTGCCTAATGGAATTTCATGATTTCTAAAACCATCCAAGAAATTAAAATATTCATTAGAATGATCCTTTTTATGGATCTGTCTCACAGTAAAAAAACTAAAATTCTCACTATAGCAAGTGGCAATTTTTAATATATCGTTATATTTACTATTAAAATCGTCATAATTCATAAAAGTATAAACCATAATACCACCTGTATTCCCTATACATAAAACGAATGGATACTCAACTTTATATTTTTATATTTAACATGATAATGCTTAAAAGAAGCAGACCCTCTATGTTTGGGATCACACTTACTTCTAGTGCTGTCTACTGAGTTTGCGATATTTAACGCATCACTCTTATAATAAGTTATTACATCTTTGCCTTGCCGCAACTTTGATTCAACTTTACTTTTAGTAAGTTTACTTCCAAGTATAGGTACATCATCACTATTAAATGTTATAGTATAAAATCGTTTATTGTTTTTTCTTTCTTTTTTCAATTTGGATCGTATATTATTTGCTGATTTAACAGCAGTATTAAATTTTTTAACTGCATTAATTGCATTTTTAACCTTATTTTTAGACCAATTCCATGTAGCAGACGCACCATTCCAAATTGCATTACCGATAGATGATAGTCCGTTACCGACTGCGTTACAAAAAGCAGACCAACCTTTTTGGAAAAATGAAGTGGAACAAATCGCTACAGTTGCTGCAGTTAAAGCTATTAAAGCATAAACTAAATCATCAACTAGGGCTACATACCCATTAGGATCAAGATAATTCAATAGTACAAGTCTGTTTCAGTATCATAAACATAGCCACGATAACGAATTGGGTTCAGTTCACGGACTGTCGGGTCACCTTTGGTATCTTTTATGTTGCCCTAAGCGTCATAAACATAGCTTGCAACTTCTGTACCTGCGAGGTCAATAATTCTGATTACATCACCCTGCAAGTTTTTTACATAAAAGTACATTGTACCGTTATATGAGAATGAGGTTGCACTTCCGTCACTGTCATAGTAGAACAACAGAGTATCATTACCCTTTACAAGGGCAATAAGGTTTTTGTTGCTGTCATAGTAATAGTTGGTCTTAACTCCGTCAACAGACTTCTGTGTTCTCATACCGTTTGAGTCATAGCTCATTTGAACGGCTTTATCGGAAGTGTTTATATTCTTAAGGATTCTTCCGTTCTCCCATTCAAAGCTCATTCCGTCACGGTATGAAAGCGGATTGCCGTTTGCATCGTATGAAATATTACTGCCGTTAACCTTTGTCAGCTTATCCTTCCAGCTTGTATCGGTGTACTCGTAAGTATTACCGTTCTGTGTTCCTGTCGGATAACCATAGTTAGGATCAAGAACCTGTTCATATTTATTTTGCAGGTTTCCTGCTCCGTCATAAGAATAGTTAATGTAAAATTTATTTACATAGTCGTATTCTTCTTTAAGCTCGTTAAGGCTGTCATAAACATACTTGTTTGTAAGCTTACCGTTTTGCTTAATCTCGGTAATATTACCGTTGTTATCATAAGAATAATCATATGACAAAACGCTGTCACCGCCATATGACTGGCTGAACTTGCTGATAAGATTAGTTGTTGAATTTTCAGCCTTACCGTTTGCGTACTCATAGTCTGTATTAAATACAAGAGTACCGTCACTGCGGACAGTTCTGACCTGTGTAGTTCTGCCAAAATCATCGGTTGTAGTTTTGGCGGTAATACCATCATTGCTTACATACGATTTTCCGTTTTCGGATAGTAAAAAGAGTGTTCATTATCGGAAAATTCATATTTTCCCCATTCTGAATAATCATATTCCTTTAAGGAGCACCCTGTGCATACCAATATTATAACGGTCAGAACCAATGTAAATATTTTTTCACTTTATGTTTTCTGCTCATCTTAAATCCATCATGTCAAGCTGCGCACTGCTATATAGCGCAGATATGAGTTGCTTCAAATCAAACTTCACAGACAATTACCCGAAATCATCAATTCCCCAGTCGATCGCGCCGCTGTCATATTTATTGGAAAACTCCTCGGCGGTATATTCGTTCATTTCATACGAAAGCACAATATCGTCATAATTATCGTAGGCGAAAGCGTATAAATTTTCTGGTACGGTGTAGCTGTCAATGTTAAAGACGTAATACAAATCGTCCTTTTTAATAAATATTTGTTTAGAAGCATAGCCCACCTCGTCAAAATCGCCCGACAAAATCGGCTTCACATCCCCAACTTGCCCTGTATTAAGGCGCAGTCCAAGATTGTCTTCAAGCCAAGAATCCTTTGCTTTATCTTCCTCATCATATTTGGTCAGCACTACCTTGCCGGAAAAGAGATATGTTGCGCCCTCATTATAGTAATTTACCTCCATATCATATTCATCAACCCTGACGGTTGACAAATATCCCAACACATCGTCAATATTGCATCCCGACAAAATAATAGCAATAATAGCAATAGTAGCTAACAAAAATATCAGCTTCGGTACGGTAAATTTCATCTTAGCCTCCTTTTGCATCAATGTCGACATCTGAACGTGCCTGAAAATTTATACTGTATACGCCATGAGTAGGGAACTATCAATCCGAGCGATTGAGGATAATATCCTAAAATGTTATTTATACACATGGTCAATAAATTCTTTTTACTTTTAGTCCAATGTTCAAAATCGTAGTCATCAGTAAAAGTTACTGTCACACTATAAGCAATGTCATGCCTTTTGTTAACATTACCGTATATTACATAGCAGATATTTACTTTACATTGACCTATCGATAAATATAAGTCTCGTTCACCCGTATAATAAGGATCAAAAGTTCCATTATAAATCATATATAATCGATTTTGGTGATACATTCTTTCTAATGCCGGATATAAATTTATGATGTGATATTTCTTCTTAAAATTATAATATGCCATCGAACCCAAAATTTTATCGGCATACATACTATTATCCGAAAAATCGTAACACTTGTAGCGTTGCCTATTAAGTATTGAATGAAAATAGAATTGTAATGGCATTGACTTCTTCACTGCGTACAAGCCTAACATCCATAACCAAGCTGTTTTACCATTTGTATCCGTATTACTAATTGCATTATTATCACAATATGTATACAAATTTGCCATCAAGGACGGGAACATAATGTAATGTGTATCGTCCGCATTCAAAAATCTGCCTGTGAATGGATCGTAGTAGCGGCTTTGGAGATAATAGAGTGAAGTTTCGGTATCATAAACATAGCCACGGTAGCGAATCGGGTTTATTTCTCGAATTGTCGGCTCGCCTTTGGTATCTTTTATGTTGCCCCAAGCGTCATAAACATAGCTTGCTACTTCTGTGCCTGCGAGGTCAATAATTCTGATTACATCACCCTGCAAGTTTTTTACATAAAAGTACATTGTACCGTTATATGAGAATGAGGTTGCACTTCCGTCACTGTCATAGTAGAACAACAGAGTATCATTACCCTTTACAAGGGCAATAAGGTTTTTGTTGCTGTCATAGTAATAGTTGGTCTTAACTCCGTCAACAGACTTCTGTGTTCTCATACCGTTTGAGTCATAGCTCATTTGAACGGCTTTATCGGAAGTGTTTATATTCTTAAGGATTCTTCCGTTCTCCCATTCAAAGCTCATTCCGTCACGGTATGAAAGCGGATTGCCGTTTGCATCGTATGAAATATTACTGCCGTTAACCTTTGTCAGCTTATCCTTCCAGCTTGTATCGGTGTACTCATAAGTATTGCCGTTCTGCGTTCCTGTCGGATAACCGTAGGTCGGATCAAGAACCTGTTCATATTTATTTTGCAGATTTCCTGCTCTGTCATAGGAATAGTTAATGTAAAATTTATTTACATAATCGTATTCTTCTTTAAGCTCGTTAAGACTGTCATAAGTGTACTTGTTTATGAGTTTGCCGTTCTGTCTAATCTCGGTAATATTACCGTTATTATCATAAGAATAATCGTAGGATAAAACGCTGTCACCGCCATACGACTGGCTGAACTTGCTGACAAGGTTAGTAGTTGAATTTTCAGCCTTGCCGTTTGCATACTCATAGTCTGTATCAAATACGAGCTTGCCGTCACTGCGGACAGTTCTGACCTGTGTAGTTCTGCTCCCGTCATATGAGCCAATATTTCTTTACATAGCAAGTTAAAATAGAAAATAACAAAAAGCTACACTAAGATACAGAAACACAGGAATACATAAAGTATTTTTGGGTTAAAATTAAAGCACATCACCTATTTTCTTTAATCTCATAAACTCTTTTTTAAAAACAATAATTTGAATAATTATTACCAAAATAAAAAGTATACAGCAAATGATAGCTGCTGTAAAATTATTGTAATAAACAGCAAGTAGTATTAGCAATAAGAATATCAGCTCACAGACTGATGCACAAGAAATAAACTTCTTAACATATTTACAATATGCATTGGTCAAATTGACCTTATCTATGGTATATCCCGTTTTAACAAGAACTATATTATCGCAATCTATCCAACTTATCGTGGGTAACTTTTTAGTTTTCCTGTCATAATAAAAATATCCTTCGTTGTAAATAAATTCCAAATCGGTATCTTTATCTATGAAAACATTAAAGTTAGTTTTAATAATATAAGGACTTAACTTATTATACCACTTTGAATTGGTGTTCATCAATAGAATATTGAAAATGCCTTGCAATATCATAGTGAAAAAGAAAATCAAAATATTACTGAAAGAATGATTGCTTTTGCAAGACTTTTTGCAAATTTCAATATTGTAATTTTTTGATTCGCTCAACTTAAAAACAGCCTGATTGTTTTCGTGGGTAATGGTGTGTGTCTCCTGCCCAACTGTAATATCAAAAGCATTATTTTTTATGTATTTGCATGATATTTTTATCACCATAATTTAAATTTCCATATAACATTATTTATACTTTTATCAAATATATAATCTAGAATGCCGGAAATTGCTCCGCCTACTGATAACACTATATCGACATTTTCAATTATATAATTTAAAAATTTATTTACTATCGCTGAGTTCGTCGCTCCTGCTATCATATTTTCAAATTTTTTGAATTTAATTTTTGAAAGGATCTTTTTGCCAAAATAAGGTATCTTTTTTATTACATTTTTAAATTTTTTATTGTTTGCTTTTCATTGGGACTCGTGCATTAAATTACAACAGATTAGTTTTTGTACAAAAGAATAAATAGTTCACATAAGTTGTCAATATTCTCTGTTCATCAATAATATATGGTAGGCAAACTTTCATCATAATTATTAATACTTTTTCGCACAATATATGCTTTCTCTTTAGAATCTTTTAAAACAAATTCATTCAACCAATATATGAACGATTCACTACAAACACCAACCCCTAATTTATTTCCAGAGTCATCCTTCTCCCAAAATTCATGCTCATTCAATTTATTAAATAACCATTTATCGCATTGATTTCGATGTTTTTTTATATTTATCCCAATACTATCAGGTACACTTACTATATCCGCATTATAGCAGATATTCGTGTAATAATCAATGAAATTTCCTTGAATTTTCGCACTAATCAAGACGATTATTTTCGCCAACCTCTCACAATACAACGCGAACACCGCAATTTCAGCATTTTATACCACCCCGAACTTGCTCGTCATCAGCTTGTAAAACTCGGTATTGCGTGGTAATTTATTGACAAACGGAACAAGAGAGCTGCTAACCTTGAGAACCCCCCCTGTCCTGCACCTACATTCGTGATATAACTGAGCTGAAAGTCTGAGATATTAAGGAGCTTGGCAAACTCGATACCGCTATGGGTACTTGATTGATAACCGTCAAATCCGTAGCCGTATTGAAGGTTACGCCCTTTCTTTCATTGTAGCACACTTTCCCGAAATTGAAAAAGTGTGCAAGCTATTTTTTAACTTACACACTTTATTTTTTACAAGCTCTTATCAGAGCACCATGGGAGCTACCTCTCACAGTATATCACAATTTCATCCAGTTTTACAGACGCTTTCTTGCCTTCATCACTGCACAATATATCAAGCCGCCAATCATTCCGCCTACTGTATTATAGAAGATGTCTGATAGCTGGAATGTTCCCAAGCGAAGCAATAACTGCAATATCTCAATGCTTATCGAGAAGATGAACGCTATCTTCCCGCTTTGCCACAGTATTTTCTTCCAGCCGTTTCCTATCTTCTTTCCGAATGACCACAGCACTGCTGCTGAAAACGGCACCATCATAATCACATTCTCAATGCACTCTGTCGTCAGCTGCTTTTCTCCGTTCACTGTCTTCCAGATGCCCCATCCGCCCATAACATCAGATAAAGGATTCATCCAAAGGCTCCGGTTTAACAGGGTTCGGAACAGAATAAATGAGGTCACAAAAAATAAGAAAAACAACTTCCGAAAAAACACACTCTCTTTAAATTTCTGATACCACGTTACTATGGCACTCTTCCACCCTTTGCCGGCATGCATTGGCTCATACGCATACAGGTAGAAAAACATTGCAAAGAACGAGAGAAGCAGTGAGAATCCAAAAGGTTCATAAAGAGCAGTCAGGATGTTTGTGAGGATCTTTCCGAGTAAATCAATCGTTTCTTTCATCATCGTTTACAGATCACTAAACAAGTCAGCCTTGTATACACCGTTCTCCAGCATCTTCCGGAAGCTCTCCTTTACGGAAGCTACATCTTCATGGTAGGTCATGCCATACCAGGTATCGTTGGTTTTCAATACTTTGACAAATATCTTTCCCTGCTCCAGCAGTTCGCCGATGAAGATAGGAATCAGATACTCTGCTTTCAGAGGATTGCCTTGGACTTCTTTCTCAAAGAACTCTTTGAAACCTTCATCCAGTACTTTCAAAAAGTCAGGTGTCAGTCCCCACATATTCATAGAAACCAAAGAATCCGTATCGATAACTACATCGTCTGCTTCAGCACCGTTCGCCGTCTTAACAATGTTCTTGGTTTCAACGACCTCAGTCAGATTATTTGCCGCATCCATCTTACAAATGCCACGGGTCACACCGCCGTTATCAGACAGCGTGTTCTTAAGCACAAATCCTGCCATGCAGGACTTACCGCCATTCACCAGATACTCATGGACAGCCTTGAAGCCATCTTTGCCATAGTAATCATCTGCATTGATAACGATAAACGGGGTATCAATCACATTTTTAGCAGCAAGCACAGCCTGTCCGGTTCCCCACGGCTTTGTACGGCCTTCCGGAAGTTCTCCCGGAATATCGTTGATATCCTGGAAAGCGTAGTCTACAGTTACGTTGTGAGAAGAACAAATGGAGGCAATGCGATTGCCGATGACCTCTTTGAAGTCTTTCTCAATATCCTTACGGATGATAAATACTACATGGTTGAAGCCAGCTTCGATTGCATCGTGAATTGAGTAGTCCATGATGATATGGTTAGCATCATCGACCGGCTCCAACTGTTTTATTCCTGTTCCAAATCGGCTACCGATACCGGCCGCCATGATAAGTAATGTTGTGTTCATAATCTCTCCTTCCTATGCTCGTGTAGCTTTTATCTGACATACCTTAATGCATCGGTAATTGAGTATCATCGTGTTCATATTTTTCTGTTCACTTTCCATGCACACCATATAAACCATCCCAACAGCGTACCCATTGTATTTGTCACCACATCATCCAATTGTAAATATCCTGTTTGAGTAATATGCTGCAATATCTCAATGCTACAAGAGCAAATAAATCCAGTCAGCACACATGCCAATCCACTTCTAAATTTTCTAAACAATATCGGTAGCAGTACACCAAGCGGAATAAACATAATAATGTTTTCAACAAACATAGCGTGCATATGAAAGGTATGTCCCCATGTTTCAAACAAGACCAAGCTAATAGCCTTTCTACTCCCAGGTTCCCTGCATAAGAAAGCTACGCGAAAAATAACGAGAATGTACGCTAAGAAAAAGGCAAATGGAATTCTATGTTTTATTGTACTCTTCTTTCCACATAACCAGCTAACAGCAAATACAATGCATCCACTGAAGAAGATGGCTGGAATCAAGTATGACACGGGTTGTCCGAAATCTTGAATTATTGATTTTATGTACCACTTGATTACCAATCACCTCTTTCTATTAACTCATCTTTTCTTACCAACTATCCACAGAGCAATGCGCACAACAACCTCATAAGCCATGCGATAATAGTAGCACATGGAGTTCTCGTTCCCTATTAATTTCTCCTTACTGTGCTCGTGCTGCTTTTATCGGACATACCTTAATGCACTGGTAGCACCGCACGCATTTGTTTTCATTTATCTTTGGATATTCAAAGCCTTCTTCGTCCTCGACCATAGAAATAGCTTCTTTCGGACAAATAGCATAACAGGCTGTACATCCACAGCATTCTTCTTTTCTTTTATATAGTACTGGAATTTCTCTTTCCACCTTTACTCACCAACTTTTTGATTTTTCTCTTAATCTTTCTCAAAAATGATTTAGCATCATTCTTTAACCCGATGCCACCATATTTCTTTGCAACATACTCAAACGACTTATTCTCAAAATCACTCTAGAACTGCTCTCTATTATCTGGTTTCGGAAATGGGGCTTTAAGAGGTGGCTGCATACTATCTTCCAGCTTTGTCTGCTTCCAAATCAGCCCTTCTTTTACTTTTTCAAAGGCTTTTTTACCAGCTTCATTATTTACCAGCACCAGCAAAACGCCCTTGTTGTCATCAAACTCTGGAGCTACTTTTTCAATACCCCAATAATCTGCAATTGTAATATCGCCCGGATGCATCACAGACTTATAAGGACATTCATAGCAACTCGGTCGCAACACTGTATGTCCATAAAAAAGCTCTTTGAAGACCCGGCTGCTCGTAGACTTTCCATTTTCAAAATAAAGTGTTTCTACATGGTCATGCCATCCAAAATCTTTTTTATTACGGAAATCCACACTTGAAATTTTAGAATGATTTTTCTGCTCTTGCCAGTGTAGATATGCGTCCCACACTTTTTTGCTCGGTACTCCGTGACAAACAATATCTACACAGAAAAGGTTATCATATTCTTTTCCAAGGTATTTTTCCAATCCTGCCACCTGACAGGACGTTCCAGAGAAAAGCACACTTCTCTGTGCGTCAAGATCTACCTTCACATTTTTGAATGTATTGCCCAACCTACTCTGAATATATTTAGAGCCTCTCATCCGATTGCGTTCTTCCGTACTATCAGCGCGAATATGTACGGCATTGAAATCATCCGTCAGGATATCCATAGATTACACCGCCGTTGGACAATACTTGACCAGACAGGGCTGTAAAAATACCACCCGATCTGGAAGCCGCTCTTGTCGATTCATCTTTATGTTTCACTGCATATACTTTAGGCTGCTTCCAATTCATTATGCTACCCTCCTTTCGGAGTGATCAGCATAATCGAGGTTACTTAGTTCGTACCCCCCCCGATAATTCTGAGGAGTTTATTCTTTATTTTTGTTTTCATTGGAACTGTTCCATATTTCTTCATAACGAAATCAATTCCTTTCCTTTGATAATCATTCCAGAATTCTTCTCTTCGCTCAGACTTCTTGGTCGGTGCTTCAAGGTTCGCCTGCCAGCATTGTGTTGTATTACTCAATCTACAATCCAAGTCACCTTGAATCTTTTCAAACAGCTCTTCTCCTCGATTTGTGTGAATCAAGAATAACGAGTTGCCGTTAGGATCATAGAAGTCTGGAATCGTCTCCTCAATATGCCAGAAATCGCCAATGGTCATATCTGTTTTTCTTTCTGTGGTAGCATAAGGACATTCATAGCAAGATGGCCGCAACGCACACCAATTATAAAACACCTTAACATAATCTTTAATTGGCTTCTCTGCTCCATTGACTTTCACATAAGCCGTTGGGGATTTCCAACCATTGCGCTTGTCTTTGAAGGTGAGATAAGTTATCTTTCCATCTTTCTTCTGAATAGACTCAGCATATTCTCTCCACAACTTTGGACTTGGAGATCCATGACAGATAATATCTACGATGTACACCCGGTCACGGATTCCTTTTATTTTGCTGAACTTCCGAAATCCATCAGACTGGCATCCCATGCCAACAAAGAGCAACTCTTTCTCCGGATTTTCCATCAGCCAGTGATACGCTTTCCTGTAAATATCACCAGGCTTGCTCTGCATATATTTTGAACCTTTTGCTCTTTCACGCTGTTCTTCGTCCAAAATCATTTTGAACTCTGCAGTATGATTCTCGTAATTATAGATTGCTGCCACCACAGCATTGCCATTTTTCAGGAAGAAGTCAGAAAGTGCCGTAAATGCACCACCAGAAGAACTGCTCATCAAGGCAGATTTGTCTTTTAACCTTCCTGCATATACTATTGTATCTATCAAATCCACCATAAGCTGTTCCTCCTGTGTATTATTTGCTTTTCATTGCCATCTTAACCTTCTGTAGAATGATAAGGAATACAAGTGTTGCATAATAAACCACAATCGGTGCAACACATCTGTAAATCGATTTTATGCCAAGTTTACCCGCTACCATTGGGAAAGCCGTAATAAAAATCGGATGAATAATATAAAGCCATGTGGAATATTTTCTTCCAATCACAGCCAATTCCTTATTATACCAATTACTCTTGAGCGTATAGGCAAATAGACAGATTGCCAAGAAAGTCGTACTGAGATAATGATCTCTCGTAGCGTTCATTTCAGCATTCACCAAAGCAAATCTTTCTGCAAGACTAGTTATCGCAAAAACAACAATCAATATCTGAAGCACTTTTTTATTCCATGTTTCAGAGCATCGTTTTTCTCTGATAAGGGTTCCAATACAAAAATACGGTATTCCTACACAAAGAAAATTTCTAACCAGTATGTACGGGAACTCCCGATGAAAAATAAGCAGCGAATACTTTCCAAGTACCAAATCTGCAATTAGCAGAGCTGGAGTTAAATAGTACAGAACCTTTCGACAGTTGAACTTGTCCATCAGCAAAACAATCACCAGCACATAAAAGATTGCTCCTAAATACCAGAGGTGTCCTGCCAGCGGAGATTCATTAAGAAGAAAAAACTTTAGCAGATTCATTCCCGTAAAAATCGACCGAATATAGGCTACTATGTTCTCCCCTCTGAGGACATTAAGTGCAATATTCCAGATGAAGAAAAGCGCATTTGCTTCTACAAGCAAGTAGAGTATCTTCTTGATTTGATGCTTTTCCTTATGCCGTGCAACGGTATCCGAATAGAAGTACCCTGTAATCATAAAGAAAACAGGAACTGCTACTCTGGTCAGTGTCGTAAAATATGCACCGACTTTTCCTGGAAACGGAACATGAATACAGACAATTAAGAAAGCGCATAATGCTTTCAAAATGTCAATATTATCTGCTCTACTCTGCTCTGCTCTCAAGATTTTATCCCTTCCTTACATTTAGTCAACTTTATCACACATTGTTGTTTTATCCATTTGTAAGTAATTTGCAATTTCAAAATCCGAAGTATAAAGATGGCTTATCTTTTTTTAATAATTTTTTTCACAATCTTTATACATTCTGGATTAGCGATATAATTCGCTATTCCACCTACTGCAAAACAAACAATTGACACGATACAACCATTTACTGCAAAACTTAAATAATTGTTAATATTTAGATTGATTGCATGATTTACTATAATAGTAATACCAAAAAGAAGATAATTAGGTATAAATATCCTCATAGACCTCCACACAGATCTGCGAAGTATCTTTTTATCACATACGTATGTGCAGTATATCACCTTAATAGGCAACGCAACTACCGTTGCAAACAATACGCCAATAATCCCCCACTTTTGAACAAATAAAACTGAGAGAAAAAGATTCACTATTGCCTCGGCAATTGAGATGTAACTTACAGTTTTTGCGTATCCTGCTAATCCTGTTAAATTGCCAGATACATATCTACTCCAGGACAAAATCTGTACTAAGCAAAACATAACAGGAAGAATAGTATATATATACTCAACATCCGTCACACCGTTGGTATAAAGACGTATAAATGGAAGAATTAAAATATATGTAATACACATCAAAATCGTCATTCCACCCATGAAAATCGTTGTGAATGCGTCATGATAAGTAACATATTTTTTCTCATCCTCATGAAATGTACATCCTAAAACATATGAAACACTGGAGTAAACGCTGTTCAAAAGTAAATTAAGATTACTAAATACTAAACTATACACAGAATAAACACTGGATAATTTTGTGCTTACAAAAACCGACAAAACTATCATATCGGTAGAAGAAAATATAGTCCATGCAATTTCTGTTACAATGAACGCATTTCTATCTTTTAATTTCTCTTTAGCAGATGCCGCAGAAAAATCAATCCAACTATATTTTTTATAAAAGTACCATCTATAAAAAAACACCTTAATAACCGTCAGCAAAAAATAAACAAACTGTAAAAAAGCAATATTAATGCCAAAAGCAGCCATTACAATTTTTACGGCATAGCTTATAGTTTTATTAACAACAGAAATTGTGCTGTTAACATAGCCTCTACCATCTGCCATTAATATTGTCGATGGAGTTTCAACAAAATAAAATGATATGACTCCTGCTAGTCCTTCAAAAAGAACAACAAGAAAAACCGTAAAACTATCGATATCGGTTTTAATGATTATTGGACATGCAAGCGACAAAACTAGTACACATATACCATAATAAATAGTAACCTTACGGAAATACCTTCGTGCAATCGATGCTATATGTGATATCCCCCTACGATCTCCTTGAGAAATGGGCTTATATAAAGCATTTTTAGCAGCTTGACCAATTCCAGCTTCAAGTAAAGCCATATATGCAAAAATCTGAGAAATAGTGCTTAACAGGCCGTTTGTATCGGAGCCATAACTGGTAATCATGATTCTTGGAACAATTAGCCCAAGAATTATGATAATAAGTTGTCCTACAAAACCCGTTCCTATATTTCGAATAAATTTCTTCCTATTCATCTAGACATTCTCCGTATTATTTCCCAAGGCATTCATCAAGAACTTCTTTGATTCGTTCAAATAATTTTCAATGTTCCTCTCATCCTTAGCTGAAAAATCATACAAACCATTCTTATTTAAATGTGAAGCATTGAGAGATTTCAACAAAGATTCAACTCTGTTATCGGTTTTTGAAAACGATTTATAAAGCGTTTTCTTTTCAAAAATAATTGAAAAAGCAATTGCATGAAAAGAATTAGTAGCTATGCTCTCCGCATTTTTTATCAACGAAACAAATTCGTATGGACCTACAGTATGTAATTGCTTCCATCCAACATGTAGGTTACTACATGTTGGATGAATGCATAATACAGTACAATTGGTTTGCTCAGACAACTTTCTTGTCTGTGCAATCAATTCACGATCTTCCTTGAGCGAATAATAGAGAATATACTTTTCCTTTATCTTATATTTCGCTCTACTAGCAAAATTAGTCCAAAAATTAACATCTAATAAAAAAACGGGATCTAAAACTAATTTAGCATCCTTTCCGGTTAAACGGGCAACATCTGTTAAACAATCTTTCTCTCTTAGAGAAATTGCTTGAAAATCTGTAAGGTATTCTTTTACACACTTAGTTTCAAATAGGGTTAGTTTATTTGAACCAAAACTCGCAGCGTAAGATATTTTAATTGGGCAGCTCTCATAATTTGCTCCATAATATAGAGATGTCTCACCCGTAATTTTTTCATTCCAAATTTGGTCACTACCACATACAATAGCATCTAAATCACCTTCAGAGAAGTTAAAATTCTTGTTTATAAATTTTTCGAAGGCTGTATACTGTTTCATTCGCTTTGGAATGGCTTTACATTTTCTCAAAAAATTTCTAATTGATTTCGAATCGCAAAATGGATTCAAAGAATACTCTCTCTTAAGTTTATCTGGATAACGCTTCACAATAAAAGTGGCGTGTCCAAGTTTTGAGATATATGTTTGCAATGCATATGCTTGCAAAACAGCACCGTAATTATGTGCAAAATAAAACGTTAATATTCCACAATTCATGTCACTAATTTCCTCTATTTTATTTTCTCTATTGGAGATTCAATCATTTTATATGATACAATAATTTTATAATAATATTCCCCTATTGCGCACCCGAATATATATGTAAAGAGAGTCGGGGCATCATACAATGGATTTCCAGTCAAGCAATATAACAGAAAGAACACCTGAACAAACACCGCATACACAAGTGAAAATCGAATTTCTTTATCTTGTATTTTTTCTATTGCCACGATTTTAAGTGTTTTAATTGAGTGAATTAATGAAAACACAAAAAACAAATAAAATGGCAGACTTCCAACAATGCCAACTTCGCATAACAACTGAACATACACACAATGTACATTAATATAAATTCCTCTAACAGACTGAAAATAATATTTAAACGAATCCCACCCAATTCCAAATATCGGATGTGTGCTCCATGCCTCAAGTGCATATGCCCGCTGCACATCTCTACCCATCTCAAGACTTCCAGTTTGATATGTTTCAATAAACCGATAAACGACATTAAGCAATGATGGTACAAACTCTGCCGCAACAGTAAGTATACATGCTCCAATCACAAGTCCAATTATGATTTTTCCCCATCGTGTCAACGGTTTGTCTGAATTTAATACATAGTAAGTAATCACAACTGCTGCTAGAATAAAAATTGCATGAGCTCGTTTGCCTGTTAGTAAAACTGAGCCTAATAACAGGAAGCATATAATCAGATTACTTTTTTTCTTCTCTGCAATAAAGCTAGCAAAAGGGACTGAAAAGCAAACCGCTAAATACATAGCATTGGTACTATAATGTGGTGTAAACCCGGTAATGAATCCTTGCTTAAAAAGTTGACTCATTTGATCCATATATCCGTAATCCTTAAACAATGGAACTACAATATTATTAAAAAACGCAGGGTTAACCACTGTATAGATAGTCATGCACGCATAAAAAATTCCAATGTATTTTTGTATGCCAAGCATATAAGGCTTCCAATCTAAATACCTATGTCCAAATATATAAAACAAAAAAATAGCCACCGTATAAACTAATTCAACCATCGAACCATGAGCTATATTTGCATTGTTAAAGAAAAGTATAATGCATATCATCAGTATAACCATCATATCCATACTGCTGATTTTCCATCCTTGTTTTGGCGCATACTTGTACAGAAAATAAATTCCTATTGCAAAAAATAGCGGTACAGAATATGTTGCAAACGGATATATTTTATCCTGCAATCCCACAGTAAAAGCATAAAGTAAGAAGATAAAAGCGCAAATAAATAGTTGCATACTTTTAATTTTTATTGTCGGTTTTTTAATTCTTATTGTCAATTTTTCATGCAAAACTAAGTCCTCCCTATGATTCACTCATTTTTTGCTTTCCTTATAATAACTTGATAAGTCACTCTGCCCCCCCCAGCAGCTCTAGGAAGGATATGTAATTTTATTAAAAGTGCTTTGAAATCCTGTTTAATACATTCTTTTGGCAAAGCCCTTTTTACAGCTCCATTAAAATTCATGCCTTTTTCAATGTCTCTAAAAAATTTTGCACGTGACTTTGGTGCAATAGAAGGCGTAGAAAGTTGATGATTATGCGCAATAGCATTGTCCAGATCAACATCAAAAAGATGCAGATTCGATTGAGACAATAATTCCTCTCCTTTATCGCTTTGACACAAAATAAGAGAAACCCCTTTTTTCCATTCATTGCTGTCGCAATTGCTTCCCCACGAATCCCCTAAGGTAATATCTGATACTCTTTCTTTTTTAGCAAACTGACACCTATAACAATTATCTGTGTAATTCAATGCCGACAAAAATGCGGTCATATAACGGTCACATACTCCCACAGAAGAAAATGTTCTTGAGTTATCATTGATTTGAAATGAATCTTTAACTCTAAAACCAATATTATCACAATTTTTTGCTAAAACTCCGTATTGGCTTAAGAACATGTCAAGAAACATCGGTGATGGTGTTCCATGGCATATTAAATCAACCGTATATAAGTTTTTATCATTCCTCTTAAATTTAGCATAATTCACCATCCCAGCTACCTGACACGGTAATCCAATAAATAGAACTTTTTCTCCTCTCTGTAATAGTGTGAAAACCTTTGAGTAAATGCCGATAGCATCGCTCTTAATATATTTTGATCCTGAAAAATTAGCCAAATCCTTTTCATCTGCGGTAATTACAAAGCCAAATTTTCCATCATTAAAAACACAACTGCATACATACCCACCGTTTCTAATAAAATTCAAACTTAGTGCAGTAGCCACCCCACCAGATGATCCATTTTTCCTTATTTCTAAATCATTTGACCATCCTTGACACCACATTTGCGGTGGATGTGCTAAACAACTTGCGTTGCTAGGGCAAACATTATGACACAAACCACATGCGATACACTTTTCCATATCAATATGTGCATTATAAGATTTTAATGATTTTTCAATATGGATAGCCTCTCTGGGGCATATGTCCAAACAAGACATACACCCATTACATTTATTATTACTGCATACAGTCTCCATTACATTTCTCCAACTATTGACAAATTATATTTCCTGTTTGATTACATTTTCAATACCAGCGAGCATCTGCTCATTTTTAAACTTCTTATTCAAAATTTCATATGCATTATTGCAGATTTGATTTGACTTCTCACTGTTATTAATACAATATTCGATAATATCTGCAAGCTTTTTATAATTTCCTACAGGATATACATATCCTGTTATACCATCTTCTACAATTTCAGATGTAGCTCCCGTATTAGCGCCTATAAAAAGTTTTCCGCTCCTAAGTGCTTCTACCGTTACCCTACCAAACGCTTCAAATTTCGAACACATTACTTCAAAATCGACTGTCTTTCTAAGGCTTTTCATATCCTTAACAACTCCAAGAAATTTTACACTACCCTCTATATCGTCTTTTTTAATCTGGTTTTGAAGCTTATTGTAATACTTTTGATATGAACTCGAAATCTGTCCTGCGACTATTAGATCAACCTGTATATTTCTTTTTTTTAGTTGACCTACTGCGCAAATAATATCCATTTGATTTTTTGCTGGCGTCACTGATCCGGCCATCATAATTCTAAACTTTGATTTATTTGTAAAATCGCTAATACAATCTAGTTCCCCCTTATAGGATACACCATCATATATCAACTTCATTTTTTCTTTATCAATATCTTTTGTGTTATTCAACATGGCCTTGGATATCACAAGAACTTTATTGGTATAATTATTAAGCATTTTAGCTGTCCACGGTAATGTAAGCCAGTCATTGCCTATCGATATCATTTCTCGGCAATGCAATACATGAGGAACATGTAGAAGTTTTGATAAATAACATCCAATCAGAGTTGCACGCGTATTAGTATAAATCAGGTCATAATCTGAAAATCTATTTTTGTGACGCAGTACTTCCAAATAATCAGAAAGACCATTAATCATAAATTTAGCTTTACCCTTTATACTGATAGACCTGTCAACTACACACGGATGACTTTTCAAAATAATATATTCTATTTTATTTTTTTCGAGCCATTCAGAAAAATCGCCCTTGCATGGAATAAGAACGGTTACCTGATATCGCTCTTTTAAATAAGTAATTACATCGCAAAAAGCCAACATAGCTCCCCCATCCATATATCCTCGATGAGAGACTAATAGTATTTTTTTCATCATTCTGCTCCTTTCACTTTAGTAACCAGACTACTGTTAAACGATTATTACTCTGAAATCACGCTGAAGCAATTGAAAGCAAAATTTAATCTCAAATCACTTTAAGTTGACTCTGGTATTTTTTGATATAGTGCTATATTTATCTGTTAAAGTCGTTATCTTCTATTTTATATATTCATGTCCACTATTAAGTTTTCAAAATCTTTTTAATAACAAATTTTTCACTAAAGTTAGTTTCCATTTTAGTGAAAATGTCGTTTTTATCACAATATTTATTAAATCTATGCGGGAACTTCCATCAGCCAGATAATTATTAATCGCATCAACAAATTTTTCATCCTCGTCTGATAATGTAGAGCTATCTTTATAGAACTCCGCATCTTTAATTGTGTAGCTGTATTGTTGGTAAAATGAAGCTCTTTTTTTCGCTGTAATGCCCAATGTATTTGCGCTATGTTGCCTATAGGATATCTGCGGAGTACTGTCCATCACAAATTTTCCCCCAAGAAATTTACAGACAAGCGTAATATAAAAATCATGCATTGCTATCGAATTAGGCTTATGTCTCTTCAATTGTAAAAGTAGTTGTCTATTAAACACCTGTGTACAGCCTTGCATAATACCACAGGATAATGCAATTTCCGAAAGCGCATTTGGCATTGTCTTAAAGGATTTATACATCACTTTAAGTTTTTCATCCGTAACATTGACAGCTGAGTAATACAGTACCGGGCTTTCTTTTTCATTATCAATATACTCGATTGCAGTTTTCAATTTATCTGGATACCAATAATCATCTTGATCACAGAACGCGTAATACTCATATGTCTCGGAACATTTTTCAACTAAATCCATAAAGCTTCTTGCTGGGCCGAGATTACCGCCTGTATAATAGTCTATTCCCAAACTTTTTAAAATATGAATTGTATTATCAGTCGAGCCATCATCTCTACATAAAATACTTACGCAAACATTTCTCTGTTCTCTTAAACTTTTTATCTGTTCGACTAAGTACTTTTCTGCATTATATGTCGACATTAATATAAGTACTCTATTTTGCATTAGTCACATTCCTCTTTCCCGATTCCAGGCAATACAAAATCCATCTCTTAATCCTTTAACACCTGCTGATAATTTAGTCCATTTATCGTTTTCAAAAACAAATATTATGACAATATGTTTGACCGCGCCTAAAATAGCACGCATCATATTGATTTCGTTATGTTTTTTTGCAACGATTATAGCATTCCTTGTTCCATAATATCTTCTAAATGGTGAGTGATTCCACGTTTTTATTTTCCAAGATCCGACTTTTATAATGTGTCCCTGCCCTATCTCATGAACAAACCCCACAAAGCCAACCTGATATATATAATACCCTTTTTCTCTCATCGTAAGGCACATATCGTAATCAACCTGATCAATAAAAAGACTCTCATCAAATTTTCCAGCTTTTTTCCACGCTTCCACATTAAGCAATGCCGCTGAAGTAATACACCAAGGTACTTCCTTTAAATTACCAAATTCAGAGCCTTCATTTTTATATTCATCTTCTATAAAATTTCTGTCTTGATAGAGGCATGTAAACTGTCCAACATTTTTCATAGACAAATATGGTCTATACTTGTCAATTATATCATCCTTACATACAGTATCTTGATCCAATGTAAGAACCCACTTTACACCACAACTTTCCGTTGATTCCGCAATGACATTAAGTGCTGCTGCAATTCCTTTATTCTTATGTAAGTCTATATATAGTATTTTGTCTGTGTTAAAATTTTGGATTCCGCTCTGAATTTCTTCTTTATTATTAGATCCATTATCCACCAATATTAATCGATCCACTTGACCTAAAATATGTGTAATGTTTTCCTTTAATCTACTAATTTCCGGATTGAATAAAACAATTCCCGCAAAAATAGCTTCCATTCTCTCACCCTATATGTATTAATTTCCAATCATCTTGATATAAATCAGCTTTAGCATGTTTTCCTGTCTTATACCAGATGTCCGGTGCAACCACAATTTTTTTCTTTTCATTTGATAGATACTGAGCCCACCAACTAAACGAACTGTTGGACAGTACAAAATGTTTGCACGCTGACATTAAACGCAATTTTTCCCATACCGGATCCACTCCGCTCTCATAATAGACTTCTCCTGGAAATTCCATATTGTTTTTCACCCAATCTATATCATCGGAGAAGCCAAAGAATGTGCAATCCGGCAGACATTTTTTTATATAGGCAAGAGCATTTCTAAAATATGTATTATCACATATATAAAAAGTACCTTTGTTTTTTTCGTTCATAAAATCTCCGCGCCGAATAGTAACGCAAACAGAATTTGTATTTTTGATTTTATTATATAGTTCTTCATTCTGTGGTTGAAGTGGTTCTTTCGGAGTGAGTTCCATTCGAAGAATCTCTGCCACGTCAGAAAAATACTTTTCGCTTTGCCAGTAACCATTGAGGACAATTCGCTTCTGCAATTTTTCATTTAACAAAGGCAAAGGTTTATAAATCCGTGCAGATTTCCAAACAAAAACACCTTTTTTCGCCATCATGTTAAAGTACAAGTCTGGAAAAAATTTCCTTAAAATCTTGACTGAATAGTTATCTGCATTTGCTTCCTTTAACGGTCTTTCTGAGACAACCTCCACATTTTCATTTAAATTAAAGTCAAGTAAAGCCAAACGAAAATTTGGCGTATTCTGTCGCATTTCATATGTGTTAAGATAAATCTTTCCACCATATTTTTCCTGCAACTGTCGTGCGCACGCATACTCAAAAAGTTGATTTCCCAATTGCCCTACTATGTTTACTTCAATCATCCTTACATTTCTCCATCATATAAGCATTTTCTTTAACAGTTCATTCGATTGCCTCCGATACTTTTCTAAAATAACATTTACAATCTTGTAGTCAATCTTTTGATCAATATAAGAAAAGTCACTATGACTATTTAATATTCTATCCTCTAGCCCGAACTGTTTCAAAACACTCAAATTTCTCGCAATTTTTTCTTTCGGTAATACTTCGACAAACTGCCTGTTAAACATTATTGCAAAAGCAGTACCATGAAAAGAATCAGTAATCATATATTCTGCATTTGCAATATATGATAAAAATTTAAACGGTGATAAACACAGCTTAAATTTTCCTACCCGCATACAGTTATGCGCCTCAACAGAAACTCTAAGCAATTTTAGCCCCGCTTTATCTGCAAATTGCTTCGCATATTCATCCATTTCATGATTGGCATTAAGTTGATAAAGCAACACATACCCTTTTTCATGTATAGGCAGCAATTGTTCTTTCCATCTATCTCCGCCAAAAATCATTGTTGGATCAAGAATCTGTGTTGCCTCATATCCCGCTCTATTTACTATATTAACCGCACTATCTTCCCGAACAGTTATGCAGTCATATCCATGTAATAATTTTCTGAACTTATCAATTCTTTCTTTCGGATAATTCTCTTTTCCAAAACTTGCAGAGAAAGCTACCTTTTTCGCATCGTGCGGAGCAAAACTCAAGAAATACATGGGATCTACATCATCCTGAGCAATTTCTCCCCAAACTTGATCACTACCTGTACAATAGATATCAGCTATCGGTATTTTGCTTGCATCTGCAGCTGGATTTGTAATGCGCTCGCTCAAATTCAGATATTTTGCCCTTTCCTTTTCAAATGCTCTTCCACAAATGTAGTGATCCGGCCATTGAACGATTCTATATATAAGTCTAGTAAAAATATTCCGGTTCCATTTTTTAGATTTTTTCAACAGCAGTTCTGTCACATTATGATATTCTTCATCTTCTCGAACATAATCCAAAACTTCTGCATTATATCCGTAGTCTTCAAATAGTTTTTGTGTAGCATACGTCTGCAAAAAAGAGCCATAATTTACAATCGCATGGCGTGTTATAAAACAAATTTTTTTCATAATCTTTTCCTTATGCTTTATACGAATACTTGACTTTAACAATCACCCTGCATAACACCATTAGCATTCTATACTTTTTCTTCTTTATGAGGTAAAGCATCATATTCCACGGTATACCAATCTTTATGGTTGTTTTATTGACGAAGTTTTCTAAATCAAGTTTTTTTAACCCATCTTCAAATTTCTTGCCCATTTCTTTGAAACTAGCAGTATTCTTAGCTTCATTAAGGGACGCATAAAAAATACAGAACAAAACATATCTATCATACTGACTTTTCAACTGTTGATTATTCCGTAACAGTTCCTTATTCAGATAAGCAAATAAAACTCCTAATCTTTCAAATCGCCGCGCATCATACGCTTTTGTCATAGACTGACTGTTTTGCCGATAATAATATAGTGGAATATCAATTCCATAAAAAGACTTGCATTCTAATATGCTATTGTATATACATGCGACATCTTCACCAAAAGTAATCTTGTCTTCAGAACAAAGACTATCTCTTAGAATTTCGGTCTTAATCATTTTAGACCATACTGCTGGCAAAACACCGAATGTGTAAAATCTTTGATTCCTATCACAAAGCATGCATGGAACAATCTTTTCTTTAACTTCTTTCTCGCCAAAGAATCCTCTAAAATGCGAGGTTTTCATTTCAACATTTTTTCCATCTATGCTTTTGAATGCATTATATTCCACAACATCTGGATGAGCTTCCGTAATCACTTTATTAACTTCAGCAAGCCAATTATCTGAAACCCAATCATCTCCATCTACATAGCCAACATACTCGCCCTTTGCAGCCATTACACCAGCTCTTCGAGCACTAACTAATCCGCCATTTGCTTTATGTATAACCCGAATGTGATCATTCTTCAAAGCATAGGCGTCACAAATCTTACCGCTATTATCAGTTGCTCCATCATCCACAAGAATTAGCTCATAGTTATCGTAGCTCTGGCTCAGAACACTTGTTATGCACTGATCAAGAAATTTTTCAACATTATAGATTGGTACAACAATACTAAACCGGGGATTTTTATCCATTTTGCACCTCCACACTGTTTCTTTTTTGTATGTAAGTCACATTGTCCGGAATATTCTTTGTAATTATTGCACCAGCCGCAATAACGGTATTATTTCCAATCCTAACATTGGGAAGAATTAAGACATCGCTTCCTATCCAGACATTAGATCCAATTTCAACTCGTCCTACAACATAACCTTGTTTTCTAAAGAGTCCATTTGTAAAATCGGTTTTATGGTTATGGTCGTATATCTTGACATTTTCCCCAAATATACAATCATTTCCTATATTAATTTCGCCCAGAGATGTCATTGAACAATTACGATTAAAAAAACAATTATCTCCAATATTAATGCTTCCTGTCTTTTCAATCATCAAATGACATCCCGGATAAAAGAAAGTCATTTTGCCAAAATGAAAGCGACTCCCATATAAAATTTTCCAGCACAGAATTTTAAAAATCCCGATAACTCGATTTATAATTTTTATCAGATATTCAGACATTATTTTCCTCACTATCAAAGACATTTTTCAAATCGTAGCTGTCTTTTTGTTTCAGATGCAGTCGCTCTATTAGAAATGACTATGTAACATCTTAAAATTTAAAAGTATCTTTCAAGCCCAGCCACTTCTGATCCTTATCACTCAAGTTCAGTGCAGTGCCATCTTCAAGCGTGTAACCTTCTGCACTTGCGCTGCCCTTGTATTTGCCCTTCAGCTCCGGCCACTCAATGCCGATTTCCGGATCGTTCCAAGCCATGCCGCCCTCATCGTTCGGATGCCAGAAGTCATTGACCTTGTAGCAAAACTCTGCCTCGTCACTCAGAACCAGGAATCCATGCGCAAAACCTTCCGGGATGAGGAACTGCTTCTTGTTCTCAGCAGACAGGGTAACACCAAACCACTTACCGTAGGTTTCAGAATTGCTTCTGAGGTCAACCGCAACATCAAATACAGTGCCACGCACGGCGCGCACCAGCTTGCACTGCGGATACTGCTTCTGAAAATGCAGACCACGCAGCACACCCTTTGTAGACATAGACTGATTGTCCTGCACAAAGTGGATATCAATACCAGCTTCCTTCATATCTTTTTCGTTGTAGGTTTCCATGAAATAGCCACGAGCATCACCATGAACAGCAGGCTCAATCACACAAAGGCCTTCGATGCCGCCTACATTTTTCTCAACTTTAATCTGTCCCATTTTCTCTATCTCCTCTTACTGCTCGATTTCTTTCAGGTAACGACGCAACGCATCCTGCCAAGTCGGAAGCGGAGTAAATCCAGCTTCCACCAGCTTGCTCTTATCCAAACGGCTGTTGAACGGACGGGCAGCCTTGCTCAGACCGTATTCCTCTGTGCTTACCGGAAGCACTTCCGTCCTATACCCAGCCTGACGGTAGATTTCTTTCGTGAAATCGTACCAGCTGATGTAGCCGCCCTCGTTGGTCGCATGGTAATAGCCGTACTTTTCAGTTTCATTCATATCAACGAGCAGTCGAGCCAAATCATATGTATAGGTCGGTGTACCGATCTGATCATTGACCACGCGAACAGTGTCGTGTGTCTTGCCGACATTCAGCATGGTCTTGATAAAGTTCTTACCGTTCAGACCGAATACCCAAGCAATGCGGACAATGAAATACTTCTCCAGCGTCTGGCTGACTGCCAACTCACCTTCCAGCTTTGTCTGACCGTATACATTCAAAGGCTTATAATCCTTGCAATCTGGCTGCCAGGGCTCTGTGCCCTGACCATCAAACACATAGTCCGTGCTGATATAGGTCATCTTACAATCCAGTTTCTTGCATACATTTGCAATATTCTGCGTGCCGCCCGCATTGATAGCACGGACTTTTGCCACTTTATCGTCATCCTCTGCCATATCCACAGCAGTCCATGCTGCACAGTGAATTACAGCATCCGGATTTACTTCTGTAATAACTTTCTCAACAGCATCTTTGTCGGTAATGTCCAGTGCTACATACGGTGCTTTTGTTACCGCAGAACCATCTGCTACACCGCTGTAGTTTTCCTGAATATCAGAACCAACACCTTCATGACCGCGCTTCAGCAGCTCATTCATCACATCATGGCCCAACTGACCGCCAACGCCTGTTACAAAAAACTTCATGTTCTTTCCTCCTCTGGCTTTTAGCGGTTGCTGTACATTTTCTCGTAGTAGTTCTGATACTCACCGCTGATGATGGTCTCCCACCACTCACGATTATCGAGATACCACTGGATGGTCTTTTTAATGCCGTCCTCAAACTTGGTCTCCGGCAACCAGCCCAGCTCATTGTGGATCTTGGTCGGATCAATAGCATAACGCATATCATGGCCCTTACGATCGCCAACGTGAGTGATCAGGCTCTCCGGCTTGCCCAGTTCCTTGCAGATAATCTTCACGATTTCAATATTCTGCTTCTCGTTGTGACCGCCGACGTTGTAGACTTCACCAACACGACCCTTGTGGATAATCAGATCAATGGCCTTGCAGTGATCTTCCACATACAGCCAGTCACGGACGTTCAGACCCTCGCCGTAAACAGGCAGCGGCTTGTCAACCAGAGCATTAGCAATCATCAGCGGAATCAGCTTCTCCGGGAAGTGATACGGACCATAGTTGTTAGAGCAACGAGAAATGGTCACAGGCAGGCCGTAGGTACGGTGGTAAGCCAGAACCAGCAGGTCAGCGGCTGCTTTGGAACTGCTATACGGAGAGCTGGTGTGGATCGGAGTTTCCTCGGTGAAGAACAGATCAGGACGATCCAGCGGCAGGTCACCGTAAACTTCATCGGTAGAAACCTGATGATAACGCTGGATACCGTACTTGCGGCAAGCATCCATCAGCACACTGGTACCGATAATATTGGTCTGGAGGAAGATACCCGGATCTTCGATGGAACGGTCAACATGAGATTCTGCCGCAAAGTTGACCACGATGTCCGGATGCTCTTCCTCAAACAGCTTGTCCACAGCTTCGCGGTCACAGATATCTGCCTTCACAAAGCGGAAATTCGGGTTATCCATAACAGGGGCCAGTGTGGACAGATTGCCCGCATAGGTCAGCTTGTCCAGACAGATGATTCGATAATCCGGATACTTCTTCAGCATGTGGAACACAAAGTTACTACCAATAAAACCAGCACCGCCGGTAACAATAATATTCATGATTTTAGTTCTCCTCTACACTTATCTTTTGGTTCTTCTTTTATTAATACAGATGCTCCTGATACTTGCCGTCCATGACATCCTTCAGATACTGTCCATACTGGTTCTTCTTCATGACCTCATAGACTTCCATCAGCTCATCCTTGCTAATCCAGCCATTTAGATATGCGATTTCCTCCAGACAGGCAATCTTACGATGCTGATGCTGTTCCACGGTCTTCACGAAGTTGGTAGCATCAACAAGGCTCTCGTGTGTTCCAGTGTCCAGCCAAGTGAAGCCCTGACCCAGCAGCTCTACATTCAGTGAGTCATCCTCCAGATAAATGCGATTCAAATCGGTAATCTCCAGTTCACCACGTGCAGAAGGTTTCAAGTTCTTTGCAAACTCGACCACACGGTTATCATAGAAGTACAGGCCAGTGACACAGTAATTGCTCTTCGGATGTTCTGGCTTTTCCTCGATAGAAATGGCCTTACCGTTCTTGTCAAACTCCACAATACCAAAACGCTCTGGATCGTCCACATAGTAGCCAAACACCGTTGCGCCCTTGCCGTTTTCTGCATTCTGGACTGCTGCCTGCAGGCGCTTCTTCAATCCGTGACCCGCAAAGATGTTATCGCCCAACACCATTGCCACAGAATCGTTGCCAATAAAATCAGCACCAATGATAAAGGCCTGTGCCAGTCCATCCGGGGAAGGCTGAACAGCATAGGTCAGGTTCACACCAAACTGGCGTCCATCACCCAGCAGGTTCTCGAAGCGAGGGGTATCCTGCGGCGTGGAAATAATCAAAATGTCACGGATGCCAGCGTTCATCAGAACGGACATCGGATAATAAATCATCGGTTTATCAAAAATGGGTAGGAGCTGCTTGCTCGTAACTTTCGTTAATGGATACAGACGAGTGCCTGATCCTCCTGCTAGAATAATACCCTTCATAACTGTTTCCTCTTTTCTATGTTTTTATTTTGAACTACCTATCAACATAACAGTTGTGCGTTGTCCGGGTACAGGCCGTACTTCTATTGAATATAATGTTTTTTATTTTCTCATGTACAGTTTCATCGTTTCCTTTACTACTTCATCCCAGTTATATTTTTTGCAGATAAAGTCAGTTGCCTGTGCCTTCATCTCCATAACTTTTTCTGGATGATCACAAGCATCTTGTAACTTTTCTCTAAGTTCATCCACATCCGATTTTTTGAAAATCAACGCCTTATTATCCACGACTTCAGTGCACTCTGAAATATCAGAAACCAAACAGCAATTGCCATAACTCATAGCTTCCAGCAAGCTCAACGGCATTCCCTCCAGATCAGAAGGTAATGTGTAGATATACGCATTGCTATATAATTCATCAAGCATCTGCCCCTGAACAAATCCGGTAAAAATGATTCTATCATCATCCTTTGCCAGCTCTTTCAGTTCCACCATAAAAGAATCCGTATCGCTAGAGCCACCGGCAATAACCAATTTTTTATCTGTTTTGACATTCTTGAACGCTTCAACCAAATACCTGATACCTTTTTCCGGTACCAGTCGACCAAGAAATAATATGTAGGAATCTTTCGTCAGTCCAAATTTTTCTGTTATTAAACCGGCTTCTCGGGTTTCCGGTCTGTTCACACCATTCGGAATGAAATGTGTCTCCCTACCATAGGTATCTTTGAAGTAATCCTGAACACCTTTACTTAGAACGATGATTTCATCTGCATACTTTACTGCATTCTTTTCACCCTGCCGGATGAATTTAGAACCAAATCCTGACTTCCATTTTTCCCGTTGCCAGTCTATACCATGAATGGTAACCACAACCCTCTTCCTAAACATCTTTGGAAGCCATGAAAAAAAGCCGGACCTTCTGCATGAATATGGACCACATCATATTTTCCAAAAGCACTGTACAGAGCCGCAAAAAAAGAGGAGCTAACCGCTGCAAGACCTTTTCTTTCAATGGTTGGAACAAATTTCTGTCGGATTCCATCATATTCAATTTTATTGTCATACTCTGCACCACTCACGTGATGACCGGATCTGTTGTAGCAGGTAACCTGACATCCATCTCTTGCCATTCTGGTGCATAATTCTTTTACAACAATCTCTATCCCACCCTCACGGGACAGTCGTTTTTGTCCGAACATGGACACTGCAAATCTATCTTTCATAGTGTTCTCCAACCAATATTGTCCCCTCTGCTCCTTTATATCTATGTACACATCAGCTATTCGCAGATAGTATTTCTCTCTGATTTCAGCTGTTTTCTACTCCATAAAATATCAGTTAAGTACACTTGTCTCTATTTCTCTATAGTCGAAGTGTTGCTTTATATAATCGAACCCTGCATACCCTGCAATGATGTTTTTTCTAAGTGTTGGATTGTTGAATCGAACACTGTCAGTGTATGAATCTTGTTAAAACTGTATATATCATTCAATCCGGTTTTACAACTTCTTCAAAATCGGTAATATCACTTTGTCGGCTTACATGGCACATGGCGGATAAAGTCGGGTACCCGACCCGCCTGCTAAAATTATGCCTTTCATATGTACCTCCCAAATCATCTTCCTTGTTTAGTAAGAACTGCGATAATTGTTTTAAATATGATTTTCCAATCCACAAGAAAACTGCGTTCACGGATATACTGTATATCCATCTCGACCCATTCATCAAAAGAAATGTCATTTCTGTTTGGCTGAATTTGCCAGTAACACGTAAGACCAGGTGTAATAAACAATCGCTGGGCTTGATAAGCAGAATATTGCTCAACCTCTCTGGGCAAAGCAGGACGAGGTCCCACAATGCTCATATCTCCTTTTAGAATATTAAAAAGCTGTGGAAGCTCATCAATACTTGTTTTTCTTATAAATTTTCCGACTCTTGTAATTCTCGGATCATCGGCAATTTTAAAAACAGGTCCATCCATTTCATTTTCTTCCAGCAGTTCCTTAAGCCTGTCTTCCGCATCAACAACCATTGAGCGAAATTTATACATTTTAAACTCTTTACCGTTTTTTCCCACTCTTATCTGCGAAAAAACAGGACCTCCTTTGGGATCATCAATAATGATAGAAATAACTGTAATCAGCATAACGGGAGAAAGAACAATAATAGCTATCAGAGAGAATAAAATATCCTGAAATCTTCTTAAGCACCGGTAACCGTGTCTTGTTTTTAAGGTTGCATAATAAATATTATTTTCAGGCATATTATTTTCAGGCATAACCTTTTTTTCGAAAATATTGTTTTTTCTTTCATTTGCATACATTCTTTTCGCCAAAACTACACCCCTCTAACAAAAAAATTAATAGCCGTATTCGCCGTAGTAACCGTATTTGTATCCTCCGCCGTATTTACGTTTACCGACAGGCTCAACATCATTAAATATAACACCGATAATATTAGCTTCGGAGCGTTTGAGAATATCAATTGTTTTTTTGTAGTCCCTGATGTCGGTAACATTATCTCTGACTATAACAACAACACCGTCAGTTTGCTTTATTATAGGTAAAGCGTCAATTACTACGCCAATTGGCGGAGTATCAAATATAATATAATCATATTGTTTTGAAAGTTCTTTGATTAATTCTTTCATATTGTCACTTGATAAAAGCTCCGACGGGTTCGGAGGAATAGTACCGCAACAGATAGCGTCAAGATTGTCCAATTTAGAAGTGTAAACTATATCAGATACCTCACATTCAAAATTGAGGTAATTTGTAATTCCCTTGTCAACAGGTATTTCAAGCACCGATTGAATTCGAGGTCTTCTCAAATCACAATCAATAATCAGTACCCTGGTATCAACCTGCTGTGCAAGTGCAATAGCTATATTAACTGCAGTAATAGTCTTTCCTTCGGATTTTGAAGAGCTTGTAATAGACACCATTTTACAGCCTTTTTTTACAATTGAATAAGCAATATTTGTTCTTGCTTTTTTATAAGACTCTTTAATCTGAAAGCCGACTGCCTCTGCATTGAGTTTTACATCTTGAAAAGAGCCTCTTTTTGGATACTTTTTCATACTGACTCCCTCTTATCTTTTTTTTTGTTAGATTTATTTACTGCGTCAAATTTTGGAATAGCTGCAAGAATTGGAATATCTCCAATCATAGTCATTTCCTCGTTGTATCTCATCTTTTTATCAAGGAACGCTCTGAGCAATGAAATTCCGACAGATATAACAAGTCCTGCTATCATTGCAATTATTACGTTCTTTATTTCATTTGGAGATGAAGGAGTAGTAGGCAGTTGAGCATAATCAACTATCTTTAGCGTTGCTTTGGATTTAAGTCTTGAAATAGCCTCAGGTGCAACCTTTCCAACCGCATCAGCTATAAGCTTTGAATCATTTGGAGAAGAAGTAGTAACCTTAGCATCAAATATCTCCGTCTTTTCATCACTGCTGAAAGAAACCATTTTGCTAAGCTGTTTAGCAGTATATTTGTTGTTTATACGCTCGGAAAGCTCTGTGTAAAAAGTATTTGTGTTCAGCATTTTAATATATGTAGCAACAAGATTCTGTGCATAGGTTTGCTCAGAAAGTATATTGAGGTTGTTTTTATTTTCATCATCATTTGACGTATCAACATATAACTGAATTGAAGACGTGTATGACTTTGGAATAAAATATCTTGTTATGAAAAAGCTTCCGATAGCACAAATAAGCGTAACTACGATAATAAAAGCTGCATTTTTCTTAATAATATTCCATACATCTGACAATGAAATAACAATTTCGTCCTTTTCTTCCATAGAACTACCTCCGTTTTACATATTAATTCGTTTTCTGCATTATTGATTACTATTATAAACCAATATCCAATTTATTTCAACAACAATATTTTACTTTTTTCCACTATTGACAAAGTTTGTGTGACTAATTTATTATTGTACACTAAGATATCAAGAAATTAGTAATTATCACTATAAACACATAAAGGCTTTTCTGAGAGAAAGTAATGTAAGTACAGTTGCCTTGCTTTTTGTTCCTTTTGAATGCGGTGCTTTGTCGGACTTTACTGTCCATATTTCGGCACCGACCTTTGCCTGAGCTGTTTCATCAATATCGCTTAAATCCGTAAACATAAACCGAGCCGAGAACAAACCATATTGATACAAGCTGTGTTGTAAAGCCTTTTCATAGCAACATAAATATTGCAAAGCCTATCCACACTATCGGCATATGAGCATTTTTGTATTTACATTCCGTTATACCATTCCGATTTTATGTAAAAAGTGCATAAAAATACCGACAAGTATTAGCATAGAACACCATTACTTGTCGGTAATAATTTTAATATCACATTCCTTGTTCAAAAATATAGAGGTACAAATCTTCAAGGGTTGGGTTTGCAATTGTTATTTTATGATTTTCAGGGGGATTATCTGTGACTAATCTTACTAAGATTTTATCATCATTATGACAGAGATTTGAAACTCGGTAATTATCCTGAAAATATTTTAATTCTTCTTTTTCGATTTCCGTCTCAACTACCTTATTTGCAATTTCATTTACAAGATTTTGGCAGGTATCGTGTGACACAAGTTTTCCCTGCTTTAGAAGTATAATCTCTTTAGCAATGAACTCGATATCGGACACAACATGAGTAGAAATGAGCACGATTTTATCTTCTGCAATTTCACTTATAAAATTGCGGATACGAATTCTCTCTTTTGGGTCAAGGCCCGCAGTCGGTTCATCAAGAATCAAAATTTTCGGGTCATTCAAAAGTGCCTGAGCAATCAAGGCTCTTTGTTTCATACCTCCCGAAAATCCGCCGAGTTTTTTATGTGCCGCATTAGTGAGATTTACCGTATCAAGAAGTGAGGTTATTTTTTCCTTAGCCTCCTTCTTTTTTAATCCCTTTAATGCCGCCATATACCACAAAAATCGGTTAAGAGTAAAATCATCATACAGACCTTGTTGCTGCGGCATATAACCGAGAACGCTCCGATAATTTTTACCTAATTTTTTAATATTTTCTCCGTCATACAACACTTCACCTTTATCTGAATTCAGATTATCGGTAATGATATTCATAAGTGTTGATTTACCTGCACCGTTAGGACCAAGAAGTCCATACACACCCGGAGTAAGCGTAACGGTAAAATCATCAAGTGCTTTTACCGCTCCTTTTTTATAGACTTTTGTAATACCTTTAACCTCAAGCTTTGGCATTTATTCGCCTCCATATTCTTGTTTCGGTAAATTTTAATTTAGAAATTTCAAGTGTGACAATTGCAATTAAGATACTCAGCAAGCAAGTCATAACGATAGCTATAATATGGGAATTTACAACCCAATAACCTATTCTTACATTTTCAATCGAATACAAAGCAAGCAATGGTAATATAACTAAAACAGTTGAAACCACCATTGTAAACATACTGCTACGGGTAAAAATTGAAACTGCTGTAATAACAAATGTTACTGCTGTTGCAAGCAAAAAGTAACAAATGAGATTGACAACTACCGCATTTATCACACTAAAAGATGTTTCTTGAACATTTTCAAAAATACATACTAAGGGTGTATTCAAACTGTTCGCACCGTATGTATTTATAAATCTTACAAAATACGGCACATACAGAGCTGTAAATGCTATTAACAAATATATACACTCCACTACTATTTTTCCAAAAAACAGTTTTGTTTTACCGTTTTCAGTAGTACGAATAAGGTTGATCATACCATTTTTATACTCGGGTGAAAATACATAAGGAACACCTATCACAAGAACAAGGCAAAGCAAAGCAAAATCGTTCCATTCCCTTGTTTTACTTGAAACAAAACTTTTATAGATGTTTTCATCAATAAATTTTGCATCTATGCCCTTTTTATCTAGTTCAAGGAGTCGATTGTATTGTTCGATTACTCTTTCAAATGCAATCCCTTTGCTGTTTAAAATATTTTCAATCGACTTGGACATAGCCTGTTTTGCATTTTCGGAAAGCTCACTATTTTCAGCAATTTCGCCCATGCGTTGTTGCAAGTTGTTAAAATAATTTTGCTGTTTCATAATATAGTTTTCCTTTTCCGAAGTTATGTCACCCTCAAGATATTCCATATACGCTTTGTAGTCAGCATCCGAATTTTCTGAATAAGGGTAACGAACCGTTCCGAACGATGAAATAATTGCAAAAAGCACAAACAAAACAATCATAACAGCCATTTTATTTTGAATAGTAAATTTAAAAACTTCGCCTTTAAAAACGCCGGTACTGCCGTTTAATGTAAAAAATCTTGATTTAAACTTTTCAAGCAGTCTTGAAAAAATGCCGGCAGTCTTCTGTTGATTGCGTTTGCAAAATAATATGCAGGAAAACACCGTACACAAAAGAAATACTGTACCAAAAACGGCAAATGCAATCGGAATCGAAGTTACTGCATTTGAAAAAATATTAAGATTCAGATAACTTCCAAAAAATTCCCCGCCGTCAAGAATATAGAAAATATTAATGTACTTTAAAAGGTTCAAAAAAGAGTTCTGTCCAATCAAGGTATAGAGCAAATACTCTGCACCAATTATTACGAGCCCTGTAAGATACATCGTTGCAGAACTTGAAAAGATAATAAATACAAGAGCCAAAAACGATGAAATAACAAAAGTCCCCATTATTTTTGCAAATGCAAACAAAATCAAAAATTGACCTGCTGTAACTGTAAGGGTACAGTTGCGAAACTCGGAAATTGATTGAATATTTACGCTTAAATCGGTACTGCCATACAGGAAAGTGTTTATGATAAAATTGCAAAAAATGAATAATATTGATACAACAGCTGACAGTACAAAAAGCAACATGAATTTTGAAATTATAGTTTTGAATCTGCCGAATTTTGTACATCGTACCAACGAATACAGTCCTTTTTCACGCTCATATTGAAAAAGATAAACGCAAAGCAAAAACACAATGGCGATTATAAAAATATCGGTTAAGCTGTATTCTGTTGTTGCAATAAAAGCATCAGAATTTACAAGGCTTAGCTTGGTGTTTTTTAACCCTGAATAATCGTTGGATGTTTTGTAAAGATTTTTATATGAAAAAGAATTTTTATCGCCAAAAATTGAAGAGGACGACTGCGCCTTTGCCCTGTCATACATTTTGTCAATAAAATCCGGATAGGAATTTATATACTCAATCTGCTGCGAAATATCATAGAGAAAACTATTTTTCCAAAAGTTATCTCCGCCTTTTTCACTCATTTCAACAGCCTTTTGATACGCATCCGGATTACTCTTTCGATACTCATCAAGTTCATATGTGTAATTTTCAATAAGTTCCTCGTTATCAGTCTGTGCAAGATTTTCAAGTCTGCTAAAAATTTCATATGCAAGCAGTTCATTGTCAATCTGCTTTTCAGCGTCATTCAAAGACATTGAAGAATAACTATTGAGCATTTTAGCATACTCATTGGAATAAGTGATTCTAATGCTGTTTTCTTCGGTATTTTGCGATGAATATAATAAAAAGCCGTTGATTGCAAGGCAGAGCAATAAAACAACAAAAAATATTTTTTTATTAAGTATCTTTTTCAGTTCATAAATAAAGAGTTTCATAAATTCATCTGTTACTCAAAAGTATAAATTTCATCGGCATTTTCTGTGTTATTTTTATCAATATAATAAAGTGTTTTTTCTTCTTCGTTGTAATCAATAAAACAACTGCTGTCAAAACCTATTTCGGCAGTAAATTCAAACGGCATTTTCTTTAAAGTTGCCTTATAGCTTTTATCACAGAAAATCAACTTATCAGCCTCATTATCATCATTAGCAGCTGAAATTATCAGATTTTCACCGTCATTTGTAAAAGGAGTGTAGTATTGATAACCTGCAATCAAATCAGAACAATCAAGAATTTTCTTTTGATTTTCTCCGTTAAAACCGCACTCATACACCTTACTTCCGTTTGCGAAAATAAGCTTATCATTGAAAATTGTAAACATTGAATTTATATTTACTTCCAACTTTTCGCTGAGATTTTCCCATTTATCGGTCTGTAAATCATAGTTTATCAAGTAGCTGTTTTCCTTGGTACCGTCAAGCTTTGTTATCCATAAAAAAAGATGATTGCCGTAGAATCTGGTGTCACATACACTCATACCATTAAGTATATCGTATTTATAGTACGGCAGTAACTCATCTGTGTTTCCTTTACCATCGGCAGAAACCTTGTAAAGTGCCATATTACTGCCTTCTGCCGCTCCTTCGTTATCTTTTTTACTTCCGTCAAAATAAATATATCCTCTGTGAATTTTAAAGTCCCAAATTGTATAATCCCTTGTCGAATATAAAACCTCACGATTTGTTCCGTCAGTTGAAATTTTGCAAATTTCATTTAATTCATAAGTTACACCGTCTTTGTCGGTTTTATCCTCGACCGATTGAAAATAAATGCAGTCATTGTAGTAAACAAGACTTCTGAAATATGTATTTAAAAATGCTGTACACTCTTTCTTTTTCTCAAACGAGGTTTCTTTGTCATGCATACAATCACTTCGATTGCACAAAGGTTGACAACTATGCGTTTCCTTATCAATCACATACAAAAATCCGTTATCTGAATTTAAAAAGTAAATGCCCATATGAGTATCTGCAAAATAGAGCTGACTGCCGTACCTTATAAAATTCTCCTGACTGTCCTGATTAGGAACATATGTATCAGAACTGTCGATACTCATTTTTTGATTACATCCGCACAAAAAAACAAATGAAATCAGAAACAAAAATGCAGTGTATTTTTTAATCATAATTTTCATATAAACACCTCAGAGCCCACCCGCTACATTCGGGTGGGCTCTCACACTTATGCTGTTTTGCCGACTGTAGCAGATACAGTTGTTGCACTATCAAATTGAGAAATACATTTTGAGCCTACTAAAGTATAATAACCGTTTGTAGTAACCGTAAGGCTCTTGTTATTATCAACGCTATCATACGAATTGCACGATAACTTCACATAACTACCGGATTTGTAATATCCATACACCCAAACCTTTATTGAACACGGTCCGCCATTAGTAACACTTCCTTTTCCACTAGTTGTGTTACCGGAATATGAAGCCGTTGATGATACTGTATAACCATTACTCATTTCTGCATATCTTGTACTGGAAGCTGCGCTAGCGCTTATAGCCGCAACTGATGAAAAAGCACATATTGTAGCTAACATTGTTGTTGTTATTTTTCTTATCTTGTGTTTCATAAAGAGTTCCTCCTTTGTTATGTTAAAATATTATTAATATAATTTTCAGTTGAAACAACGATTAAGACATTAAACCATTGGACTTACCTCCTTTCATACTTATTTTAATTGCTAAAAATTTTATTTAAAAATATTAATACTTTAACTGTCATTTAAACACAACATACTGAAATAAGTTTTAAAATTGATTTTATATTTTTAAATCAATTCGCTACTTCTGTAATTTAAAATTAAGCAGTTTCCAATATTTTATATTTGCAATATAGATTTGGTATTGTAATTACATTTATTAATCAATTTATCTATCTTGTAAGACAATTTTAACATATCAAATATATAAACGCAATGATTTTTAGATATTATTTGTTACAAAATTTCACTATATGTTTTTGTGCAATATGACAGATTTTATTTAAAATAATGCTAATTAATATCGGTACAAACAGACCAAATATAAGATATACAAAAGCCCACTGTTGCAAACCATTTGAAAGATAGTAGTACAATCCTATGAATCGGAATTTCCGGAACAACCTGCAAATAATGTTGCTGTCATTGCAAGTGTGAGGAACGCACATAGATTTTTTGTCCGGGCATTGTCAATAAAAGTTTGTAAGTTTTAAAGAAGATTGAACTTTTTATTGTTCAATCCTCTTTGTTGTTTATTACATACTGCATATCTTCGGGAATCTCGGCAGTAACCGTAATGTATTCATTTTTTATCGGATGATAAAATTCAAGTCTTGCACAATGAAGTGCCTGCCTTGAAATTTTATCAAGCTTTCCGCCGTACAAGTCATCTCCCATAAGCGGATGCCCTAAATAAGCCATATGGCAGCGAATCTGATGTGTTCTGCCGGTTTCAAGCCACAATTCAAGCAATGTAAAATCTTTTGTTGCAACAAGCGGTTTGTAGTGCGTAACTGCTTTCATTCCGTCATCACGGACAATTCGCACCATTTTGGAATCATCACGCAAATCCATTGGCTTATCAACTACACCTTCAATATTTATTTTGCCCTCGCATAAAGCGTAATAGACTTTATGCGTTTTATTTTTTACGGCATTGGCTGTAAAACGGTTTTTGGCTATGAGAACAAGTCCTGAGGTATCCTTGTCAAGTCGATTAATTGCCCGAAATACAAACAGCTTGCCGTTTTGACTGCAATAGTACGAAACAATATTTGCAAGCGTATCGCTTTGGTGCTGCTTTACAGGATGAACAGGCATGGAATGCGGTTTGTTTACCACAAGAAAATGTTCATCCTCATATCTTATATCAAGTGTCCCCTTTGTCGGTTCAATTTCACATTTTTCATCGGGAATTGCAATTGAAACGGTTTTTCTGCTTTGCACACAGTCAATTGTTCTTAAAATTTTCCCGTCCATCAAAATACCGTCTTTTTCTCTTTTCAGTCGTGTTATTATTCTTGCAGAAAGACCGCATTTATCACGCAAAAATCTTTGAGCAAGCATATTGTCACATTCGTCGGGTACAGAAAAATACAGTCTGTCAGACATAAATCATCCTCCAAACAAAAAACAGAATTATCAGCTGAATAATAAATATTATCGGTATGCCGAGCATAAATTTAATGTGTCTTGTTTTGTGTCTGATTAATTGCATTGTAATGTACATTGCAACACTTCCTCCGAGTGCGGAGAGAATCAGCAATGTGCTTTCTCTTACTCTCCATTTGCGGTGAATTGCAAAGTATTTGTCACAGACTGTTACAATAATTGATATCAGGCTGATGATGCAAATGTATATGATAAAAATTTTCATGAGAACTCCAAAGGATGATTTTATTGAAAAACAAAAAGATTGTTCCGATTATAGTATCTGTAATAGCTATGTTAAGCGTTATCTGCATAAGCTCATTTACAAGAGAAAAACCGCCTAAAAAGCAGAATGATATCAACAACATTGCAGCCTTATCATCAAAGGCAACTGCCGACACACCCGAAAGTGATGAAGAAATGCGTGGCGTGTGGGTATCATATATGGAGCTTTCTATGGAAAATGAAAGCTCAAAAACACAAAAAGCGTTTGAAGGTAAATTTACCAAAATAGCACAAAAATGCCGTAAAAGCGGTTTCAACACGCTTATTGTACAGGTACGCCCCTTTTGTGACGCATTATATAAGTCAAGCTATTTTCCGTGGTCACATATTCTCACGGATACGCAGGGTGAAAATCCTCAATATGACGCACTGCAAATTATGTGTGATATATGCAAAGAAAACAATTTGAAAATTCATGCGTGGATTAATCCATACAGAGTCAGTTCAAATGAAACTCCGAAAAAACTTTCAGACAACAATCCTTACATAAAGAATTCCGAAATAGGTATAAAAACCGATAACGGAATTTTTCTTGATCCGTCAAATGAAACTGCACAACAGCTGATTAGTGACGGTGTAAAGGAAATTGCGGAAAATTATGATGTTGACGGGATACAATTTGACGACTATTTCTACCCTACTGAGGATGAAAGTTTTGATAAAAAGCAGTATGAGGCTTATATTGAAAAATACGGTAAAGAAAACTCTATGAGTCTTGATAATTGGCGAATGCAAAATGTAAATACGCTGATTTGTAAGGTTTACAGAACAATAAAAAGTGTGGATTCGTCAGTTGAGTTCGGCATATCACCGCAAGGAAATATAGGTAACAATGACGGATTGTATGCCGATGTAAAATCGTGGTGTACCTGTAAAGGCTTTGCAGATTACATCTGTCCGCAAATTTACTTTAGCCTTGAAAATCCTGCTCTGACTTTTGAAGATTGCCTTAACAGCTGGACATCTCTTGATTTTGACGAAAATGTAAAACTGTATGTAGGTCTTGGCGGTTATAAGGCAGGTAACGGCGAATATGACGAAGAAACATGGCTTTTAAGTGACAGTATCCTTGCCGATGAATACGATATTTTGCGCAACAACAAATCTGTCAGGGGCTTTATGCTTTACAGCTATAGTTGCCTTGAGGATGATACTGCAAAAAAGGAGATTAATAATCTGATTAACGCTTTAAACTAATTCAGCATCGCAGTAGTCATCAAATGATTTTGTAATTTTCACATCAATAATTTTACCGCAAAGACTTGTATCGTCGGAATTAATATGAACAGGCGTATAGTTCTTTGTGTAACCCTCAAGATAACCGTGACGAAGTCTTTCAACGAGAACAGATTCACAAAGACCAACCTGATCTTTAAGAAATTCCCTTCTGGTTTCATCGCAGACCTGCTCCATAATTTTGGCTCTCTGCTCTTTGATTTGTGGATCAATTTGATTTGGTGCTTTATCGGCAACAGTGCCTTTACGGCGTGAATACGGGAAGATATGCACCTTTGCAAAGCCGATTGACTTTACAAATTTAAGAGATGCGTTGAAATCTTCCTCTGTTTCACCGGCAAATCCAACCATTACATCGGTTGTCATAGAACTGTTTTCAAAAGCGTTTCTGAGATTTGTAACAATTTCAGCGTATTCTGCACAATTGTAGTGACGGTTCATTGCTTTGAGTGTGTTATCGCAACCGCTTTGTAGTGAAAGATGAAACTGCGGACAGAACTTTGGCTGTGCGGCAAGACGGGCAATCATTTCTTTATCCATTCTTTCCGGTTCGATTGACCCGAGTCTTACACGGTCGATTCCGTCAACGGAACAAGCACATTCTACAGCATCAGCAAGATCAAAATCTTCGTCAAGACCGTAGGCGGAAAGGTTAATACCAACGAGAACAACCTCACGGTAACCGTTTGCGGCAACCTGAATAAGCTCTGCCTTTAAATCTTCAAGAGATTTTGAACGCACTCTGCCCCTTGCATACGGAATAATGCAGTAAGAACAAAATCTGTTGCAACCGTCCTCAATTTTAATGAAAGCTCTTGTATGCTCTCCGAGTGACGATACGGAAAGGTTTTCGTATTTTTCGCCTTTTCCGATATGCTCTGTTATATGAACGAATTTCTGTTTTTCTTCGAGAAACTTGTAAATTGAAGGAACGAGTTCGGCTCTCTTTGCATTGCCGAGTACGATATCGCAATTTGAAAAGTTCTCGCTTTCTTCGGGGAAAGCCTGTGGCATACAGCCGGTAAGAATAACAATTCCGTCAGGATTTTCACGGCGGACACGATTGAGAATCTTGCGGTTTTTTGCGTCACTTACGGATGTTACCGTACAGCTGTTAACGATTGTTATGTCTGCCCTGTCCCTGTCATCCGAGAGAAGGAATCCGTTCTTCAGCATATCTTCACGCATTGCCTGTGATTCATACTGATTAACCTTGCAGCCGAGTGTAATTATATTAAAATTCATTCACTAACCATCCTTTTTTGGGTAAATAGTTGAAATTGCAAAAATTCATTAATTCGTTGTTGATTTAGACAAAAATTAATGATAAAATATAGACTAGATGAACAATGGAGGTGAGATCTTGTTTTCTGTACCGATTTCCGTTAAAAATAAAAAAGAAATGATTGATATGTTTGAAACTCTTGCTCACTTTCCGGATACAGTAATGATGCTAAGAAACGGCGATAATACTGTTGATGCTCATTCGTTGATGGGATTTTTTGCAATTGACGAAAAAATTCCGATTGAACTTCTTCTTGAATCAGAACCTGATGATAATCTCAAACAGGCGATTTCTAAATTTGCTTTTGTTAATGCATAAAAATAATATATACATACTTTTAAGCCCTATGACCAAAGTCATAGGGCCTTTTTGTTTGCGCTTTTAGTTATGAATTTTTGTCAACAACATGGAACTTTTTAAGGTTTCCTGTCTTTTCGCTTCTCTTGTCAAGTTCGGCAAGAACATCTTCAAGCGGAATGCCGAGCTTTACCATCATTACAGTAAGATGATAGATAAGGTCTGCAATTTCATAAACAGTTTCGCTGTTATCATCATTTTTTGCCGCAATGATTGTTTCACTGCACTCCTCGCCTACTTTTTTAAGAATTTTGTCAATTCCTTTATCAAGAAGGTAGCAAGTGTATGAACCCTCTTTGGGATTATCTCGTCTGTTTTCTACTGTAGCATAAAGTGCTTCAAGAACTTCTCTGTCGTTCATATTAAAATTCTCCTCATTTTAATTTTTTAAAAAAGCAGGAATGATTTCCCGTGTGGCAGGCCGCACCTGTCTGTTCAACTGTGATAAGCAATGTATCGTCATCGCAGTCGGCATATATATCAATTACCTTTTGTAAATGACCTGATGTTGCACCCTTGTTCCAAAGCTCCTGACGGCTTCTTGACCAGAACCATGTGTAACCGGTTTCAAAAGTTTTTTGCATACTTTCACGGTTCATATATGCAAGCATAAGTACATCACCTGTTGACTTTTCCTGAATAATTGCGGGAATAAGTTCGGATTTTACAAAATATTTATCAAGATCCATAATTACCTCAGATTTTATTTGTTACTTCGATCGCCTGTTTCAAATCGAGCGAACCTGTGTAGATAGCCTTGCCGCAGATTGCACCGTAGACATCGAGTTCTGCAAGATTAATGATATCCTTGAGAACTGCAACACCGCCGCTTGCGATAATATTACAGCTGACTTCGTGAGCAAGAGCATCAAGTTGTTTAAGGTTAGGACCTGCAAGAGTACCGTCCTGATCAATGTCTGTGAACACAATAGTCTTTACTCCGACATCTTCCATACGCTTTGCAAGCTCAATGTAGTTGATTTCCGAATTGTCAATCCAACCTTCTGCACGAACCATGCCGTCCTTTGCATCAATACCAACTGCAATTCTCTCGCCGTATTCTTTTACGGCATCAATAACAAGCTGCTGGTTTTTAACTGCGGCTGAACCGAGAATAACACGGTTTATTCCTCTTGAAAGATAGTATTCAACCGCTTTCATATCACGGATTCCTCCGCCGACCTCAACAGAAAGTCCCGAGGATTTTGCAACATCTGCAATAAGATCGGCATTAACAAGCTTTGCATCTTTTGCACCGTCAAGGTCAACCATATGCATCCACTCTGCACCTGCGTCAGCAAAGCCCTGAGCGGCAATATACGGGGACTCTGCTACCTTCTGAACGGTTGCATAATCACCCTTGAAAAGACGGACGCAATTGCCGTCTTTTATGTCAATAGCGGGTAAAATAATCATTATAACACTCCTTTAGTAGAAAGAAGTACATTTGAAGAATTTTGCTTTACTGCAAGACGGAGTGCGTGTGCGCAAGCCTTGTACAAAGCCTCTGTGATATGGTGAGAGTTGTCACCGTAAACAGATTTGAGGTGAAGTGTGATTTGTGCGTTAAATGCAAATGCACGCATAAATTCTACTGTCATTGAACAGTCATAGCCGCCGCATCTTTCCTGCGGAAAATCAGCATCGAATACAAGATAAGGTCTGCCGCTGATGTCAACAGATGCAAACGCAAGCGCTTCGTCCATAGGAACATAAAAACTGCCGAATCTTTCAATTGAATCTTTGGTTGAAAGAGCCTCTGCAAATGCTTTGCCGAGAACTATGCCTGTGTCCTCAATGGTGTGGTGTTCGTCAACATAAAGGTCACCTTTTACTGAAACCTCAAGCCCGAATCTGCCGTGAGTGGCAAACGAATTGAGCATATGGTCAAAAAAGCCTATGCCTGTATCAATTTTAATATCGCCGCCGTCAAGATTTAGTTTTAGCTTTATGTCGGTTTCCTTCGTTTTACGCTCAACATATGCACTGCGCATATAATCACCTCGATAAATAAGTTTTAATGCAACTTATCAGTTCTTCGTTTTCTTCTTCTGTGCCAACGGAAATTCTGATGTAATCGCCCATAAAACGGATTACAATTGAATTGTCCTTTAGATAGTTCCACAAGTCTTTGCCGAATGATGTTTTAACAAAAACAAAGTTTGCACAACTGTTGTAAACCTTAAAATCATCGGAAATAGCGGACAACTCCAATAAGTCATTATACAGCTTTTCTCTGTTTCTGACAATTGTTTTTTGTCTGTTTTTGAGATAATCTTTATTTTTATATATTATACTGCCGACAACCTGAGAAAATGTGTTCACATTGTACGGAGATTTTACCGCTTTTACAGCTCTTGAAATTGTTTCATTTGCAACGGCAAAACCGAGTCTGAGTGCCGCTGAGCCAACTGCCTTTGATGCGGTTCTGAAAATAATGAGATTTGAATACTTTTCAACCTCATTTATTAGACTCTGATCCCAGAAATCCATATATGCTTCGTCAAGAATTACAAGTGCATTTACGCTTGTAACAAGTCTGCGTGCATCTTCGGCGGTCATACCCTGCCCTGTCGGATTGCATGGGTTTGAAAAGAGTAGAAGTTTGATATTGTCACGATTTACCTTTTCAATAAGTGCATCCGTATCAATTGAAAGGTCGTCGGATTTGATAAATGTGTCACATTCAACCTCACAGATTGATGAATAGAATTTGTACATTGAAAAATCGGGAGCAACGCAAAGCATCCTGTCCCCTTTTTCCATAAATGCGGCTTCAATCAAAAAGATGAGTTCATCTGAGCCGTTGCCTGCGGTTACATATTTTGGATTGATTCCGTAATAATCCGCAAAAGCCGTAACAACCTTTTCCGCAAGCGGATCGGGATAGCGGTTGAAATCAATTGTATCAATTGCATTTTTGATTTCTTCTTTGATGAAATCAGGATAATTTTCGGGACATTCGTTTGCATCAAGTCGAATTTTATATGTACCGCTGATTGGTTCATACGGTTCAAGTTCACGAATTTTTTTGTTTAATTCATAAGACATTGCATAACTTCCATTCTTATTTCATATCAAAACGCACTTTAATTGAATTTGCGTGTGCTGTAAGTCCTTCTGTTTCTGCAAAGCGAACTACATCTTCGGCATCTTTTCTCAAAGCATCTTCCGTATAGTAAATAAAGCTTGATTTCTTTACAAAGCTGTCTACCGAAAGAGGTGAGAAAAATCTTGCCGTGCCGCTTGTCGGAAGAACATGGTTAGGACCGGCAAAATAGTCGCCCAGAGGCTCGGGACTGTAGTTGCCGAGAAATACAGAGCCGGCATTATCAAGCTTGCCGACATACTCCATTGGGTTTTCACAACAAACCTCAAGATGTTCAGGAGCAAGCTCGTTAGCAAATTCAATCGCCTGTGACATATCACTGCATACAATAACTGCACCGAAATTGTCAACTGATGAACGGATAATATCTTTTCTTGAAAGAGCGGTCATCTGCTTTTCAAGCTCTGTTTCAGTTTCTTTGGCAAGCTCTTCGCAGTCGGTAAGCAGAATTGCAGACGCGAGCCTGTCATGCTCTGCCTGACTCATAAGGTCTGCGGCAAGGAATTTTGGATTTGCAGACTTATCGGCAATGATGAGTATTTCACTCGGACCGGCAATCATATCAATGTCAACTGTTCCGTAAAGAAGTTTTTTTGCTGTTGCAACAAAGATGTTGCCGGGTCCTACGATTTTATCAACCTTTGGTACGGATTCTGTACCGTATGCAAGTGCGGCTACTGCCTGTGCACCGCCCATAAGGAAGATTCTGTCAACACCTGCTACCTTTGCGGCGGCGATGATATTCGGATTCGGTGTACCGTCCTTCTGCGGAGGTGTACACATAATAATTTCCTCAACACCTGCAATTTTAGCGGGAACTGCGTTCATAAGAACTGATGAGGGATATGCTGCAGTGCCGCCCGGAACATATATACCTACTCTTTTAAGGCCTCTGATTCTCTGCCCCATCATTACGCCGTTATTCTTTGTTGTGAGCCAGCTTTGCTGAACCTGTCTTTTATGGAAATCAGCAATATTTGCGGCTGCCTTTTTGATTGTTTCGAGATAATCCTTATCGCATTTTTCAATAAGGCTGTCGATTTCATCGGAAGTAATTTCTACCTTTTCAGGTGCTTTTCCGTCAAATTTAACGGTATATTCCTTTACGGCTTTATCACCGTTTTCTGCTACATTTTCGATGATTTCCGAAACAATCGAAACTACATTTTTATCTGAATTCTGCGCTCTCTTTTTGAGCAAATCAATAAATTCATATTCGTTTTTTCCGTCTGCTACAACAGTTGTAATCATTTTGTGACAGCCTCCAGTTTCTTCTGCAATTCTTCAATTTCAGCCTTGCGCAGTTTAAGACTTGCTGTATTGGCAATAAGTCTTGCTGAAATATCACATACCCATTCAATTACTTCAAGTCCGTTAGCCTTGAGCGTTGAACCTGTTTCTACTATATCTACAATACCGTCTGCAAGACCTACAAGAGGAGCGAGTTCAACCGAGCCCTCAATCTTAATGATTCTTACATCCATATTTTTATCGTCAAAAAATGCCCTGGTTACATTGGGATACTTTGACGCAATTGTCTTTGTTTTGTAACCGTCGTAAAAATCGGAGTCCTTTTTTGTAGCAAGAGCAAAACGGCATTTGCCGAATCCTAAGTCGAGAAGTTCATAAAAAGATGAACCGTTTTCAAGAATTGTATCCTTGCCAACGACACCAAGGTCACACACACCGTGCTCAACATATGTAATTACATCTGCGGCTTTCGCAAGCACGACTTCAAAATCATTATTGCCGATCGGAAGAATAAGCCTTCTTCCCTTGTTTTTTACTTCATCACAATTATATCCGATTTTTTCAAGAAGTTCAATTGTGGTCTTTTCAAGTCTGCCCTTTGTCAGAGCAATTCTTAATGGTTTCATATTTAATCCTTTCCGACAGCTTGATTATATACTTTCAACTTTTGCAATTCCTCTTGATTTTGCAAACTGTTCTGTTTCTTCAAGAGTTTCAAGTACGCTGAACTGTGCATTTATTCCCTTTTCGTTAAGCTCGTCAACATATCTGAGAGCCTTCATTTCATGTCCGTTTTCTGCAAAAACGAGAACATCGGGATTATCTGAATAATTTACATCATCATCGGAAAGATGTTTCATTGTAATTGCATCTGTATCAATCGCAAAGCCTGCCGCACCCATAGGAGCGTCAAATTCGCTGAGAAGATCGTCATATCTTCCTCCCGAAATAACAGCGTCACCGATTCCGTTAATATACCCTGAAAATACGATTCCCGTATAGTAATCGTTTCTCTGAACAAGTCCGAGGTCGATGATAAGCTTGTTGCCGAGTTCAAGCACGGAAAGTTCTTTATAGATTGAGTGGAGATAATCAAGAGCGTTTTCGGCACCTGTACCTTTGCAGATGTCATATGCCTCATCAAACACTTCTTCACCGCCGAAAAGTGACGGGAGCGAACGGATTGCGGAAACAGTCTTGCAAGGCTTGAGTTTGTCAAGAAGATTGTTAAGCGCCGAGTAGTTTTTACTTTCGATTGATACTCTGATTTTTTCTTTGTAATCGTTATCGATATCGAGTTCTTTTGACAGAGCATTGAATACTTCGGCGTGTCCGAGTTCAATTCTGAAATCATCGGCAACGGCTGAAATGCTTTTTATTGCCGAGGTGAGAATTTCAAGGTCGGCTCTTTTTCCTTTTGCCCCGAGAAGTTCAACACCCATCTGAAGAAATTCGTTTCTTCTTCCTGCAAGTGACGGATTGTTGCGATATACTGCCTGCTTGTAGTAAAGTCGAACAGGAAGTGTATTGTTTTTAAGTCTTGTAGAAACCATTCTTGCAATCGGCAGAGTGGAGTCAGGACGGGCAACAAGAAGTCTGCCTTTGTTATCGGTTGTCTTGAACATTGATTCCTGCGAGATTCCGCTTGACGGAATTGAGAACACATCATAGAATTCAAGAGCAGGAGTTATTACCCGTTTAAATCCGCCTTTGACAAATACCTTTTCAATGCTTGTGCAGATATAATCCATAGCGGAACATTCAGCGAACAGAAAGTCCTTTGTTCCCTCGGGAGTCATTTTTAAATTCTTTTTCATAATTACCTCTCAACGCTTTAGTGTGTTAATACGGTAATATACTAACACACTAAATTTGATTTGTCAACACTATTCAGATGAAACGAAAATTTTACGATTATTCATTTGTATTTTCTGAGGATTCGTCTTCATCATTTGTTTTGTTACGGTTGATGAATTTCATAAGTTTTTCTCTATGCTGCATTTCTTTTTCTTCACGAAGTTTTTTCTGCTCTGCAGCAATTTTGGTATAGTTAAGCACCTCAAAATCAAGAGCCTCCTGAGCAATTCTCCCCTTTGAGTCAATTTTGTTTTTAACTCTCTTGCCGACAAGAGCATAGATTACGGCATAGATTGGAGTTCCGAGAATAAGACCGAGCACACCGAACATTCCTCCGCCGACAATTACGCTGAACAGTACCCAGAAGCTTGAAAGACCGACCTGACTGCCGATAATCTTCGGCTTGAAAAGATTGCCGTCAAGCTGCTGAATTATAACTATAATGATTATGAAAATAATCATGTAAATCGGATCAATAAGCAAGAGGATAAAAGCACTCGGAATTGCACCGATGAACGGTCCAAAGAACGGAATAATATTTGTTACACCGATAAGAACCGCAATAAGCGGTGCGTACGGTAATTGACAAATTGACATTGTAATGAATGTGAGAACACCGAGAAAAGCCGCATCAATGATATCGCCAACGAGAAAACGACCGCATTTTGTATCTGTAATATCGACAATTTCATAAATCTTAGGAAGATACTTTATCGGAATAAAAGCAACAGCAAGCTTTTTTATCTGACGGCAAAGTGTTTCCTTTGCGGCAAGGAAGTAAACTGAAATAACGATTCCGAGCAGGAAGTTATACACACCATTACACGTAGACATAATTGCGCTGAATACTGCATTTGTAGAGTTGCCGAGAAAACTGGTGATATTGCCTGCCGAAATAAAGTTTGTAATATACTTGAAGAAGTTGTTTATTACTTCACTTGCGTCAATTTCCATACTGAATGTATGGTTAATCCAATGCACCACTGTTTTTGTCATGTCAGAAAGTACGCCTGCATACTGCGGCAGGCTGTTAATAAGACTGAACAGGCTGGCTGCAATCTGCGGAACTACAATTGAGATTATAACAACAAAAATTGCTACTACAATTGCATAGGTTATAATAAGCGCAAGGGGTTTTCTGAAGTTAGCAAGGAATTTTCGCTTTCGCCCCATTCTGCCGAAAACTTTGGAGTAGAAAAATTTGTACGGATAGTTAAGGATGTAAGCAAAAAGGAACCCGATTGCAAACGGAGTGATTATGCCTGTTATCCAACCGATTGCCGACCACACAACATTCATATTATCTTTTACAAGTAAAAGAAATACTGTAAATGAAATGCAAATCAGCAAAGTTTTTAGCGAAAGCAGTTTTTTCATTTAAACAACTCCTTAAAATAATGACATCTGTGAGCTTTCAGGCAAATCCTTGAGAACTCCGACATCTTTCAGTGTTTCAATAACAGCCTTAGTAACCTTTGTTTTTATCTGCATATCTTCAATTGAAAGATATTCTGTGTGCTTGCCCGTTTCTGCGAGTGAATCTGCGGCGGCGCCGCCTACACCGGGTAAGGATGAAAACGGAAGTCTGATTTTTCCGTCCTCTACCTTAAACATTTTAGCCTCAGATTTGTAGATGTCAACAGGAAGAAATTCAATTTTTCTTGCCATCATTTCGTTGACAATCTGCAAAGTCTGGAACTCTGCTTCATCCTTGGCTGTTGCTTCGTGAACACTCTGTTTTTGTTTTATGTTGTTCATCTTGTCACGGACAGCCTGATGTCCCTGCATGGCAATTGCACCGTCAAGATTTTCACTTCGTACGGTAAAGTATGCCGCATAATATTCAACGGGCTTGTGAACCTTGTACCAACCGAGTCTGAGCGTTGCAATCATATAGGCTGCGGCATGGGCTTTCGGGAACATATACTTAATTTTCATACATGAATCAATATACCATTCGGGAACATTGTGTTCACGCATAGCCTTGAAGTGTTCTTCCGTAAGAAGTTTTGTTGCGTTACCTTTACGGACAATCTCCATTATTTTGAATGCCATGCCCGGTTCAAGACCTTTGTGCATAAGATAAGTCATAATCGAGTCACGAGTACCGATTACTTCCGAAATTGTACAGGTTCCGTTATGAATAAGTTCCTGAGCGTTTCCGAGCCATACATCGGTACCGTGCGAAAGGCCTGCAATCTGCAAAAGGTCGGTAAAGGTTTTGGGCTGTGCCTCAATGAGCATTCCTCTTACGAAAGCCGTACCGCATTCAGGAAGGCTGAATGTACCGGTTTTTGAGTCGATATCCTCCTCAGTAACTCCGAGTGCTTTCGGAGAAGTAAACAGCGACATAACCTCGGGATCGCTCATTGAAACCTTCATTACGGGGATACCTGTGTAGAGTTCAAGATAATGATAGATTGTCGGAACATCGTGTCCGAGCTCATCAAGTTTTGTGATTGTATCATGAATTGAATGGAAGTCGAAGTGCGTTGTGATGTTATCTGAGTTCACATCATTTGCAGGATGCTGAACAGGGCAGAAATCGTAAACATCATTTGTTCTCGGCACAACAACCATACCGCCGGGGTGCTGACCTGTGGTTCTCTTAACACCCGTACAACCGATTGCAAGACGCTTTTCCTCAGCCTTGTGCATTACAAGACCTCGCTCCTGTGCAAACTTCTTAACGAAGCCGAGTGCTGTTTTTTCGGCTACGGTAGAAATTGTTCCCGCTTTGAACACATTATTCTTACCGAAGAGCTCTTCCGTGTAACGGTGAGATTTTGACTGATACTCACCGCTGAAGTTGAGGTCGATATCAGGCACTTTGTCGCCTTTAAAGCCAAGAAATGTTTCAAACGGAATTTCGTGACCGTCCTGATCCATAAGAGTGCCGCATTCGGGACAGTTTTTTGGCGGCATATCAAAGCCTGAGCCGTAACTGCCGTCTGTTATAAACTCGCTGTGTTTGCAGTTTGGACATACATAGTGCGGACAAAGCGGATTAACCTCCGAAATACCGGACATAGTAGCTACGAAAGACGAACCTACCGATCCTCGTGAACCGACAAGATATCCGTGTGCCTCACTGTCTGCAACAAGCTTTTGCGCAGTCATATAAAGCACCGAGAATCCGTATGTTGTGATTGAATTAAGTTCCTTGTCAAGTCTTGCCTTTACGATTTCAGGCAATGGATCACCGTATTTCTCTTTTGCTCTTTTCCATGTAATATCAATAAGCTGTTCCTGTGCGCCCTCAATGTTAGGCGGGAATGTACCCTTTGGAATAGGTCTGATATATTCGCACATATCGGCGATTTTATTGGGATTTTCTACTACATACTCATAGGCTTTATCCTTGCCGAGCCACTCAAATTCCTTGAGCATTTCAGCAGTTGTTCTGAAATAAAGCGGAGCTTGCTGTTCGGCATCTTTAAAGCCCTGACCTGCCATAAGAATTTTTCTGAATTCGGAATCTGTCGGATCCATAAAGTGGACATCGCAGGTTGCGCATACAGGCTTGCCGAGTTCTTTTGCAAGCTTAATTATTGTACGGTCAATCTCATGAAGTTCGTCAACAGAATTAAATCTGCCGTCACGAATCATAAAGCTGTTATTGCCAGCAGGCTGAATTTCAAGATAATCATAGAATGACGCAATCTGTTTGAGTTCGCCCCACGGCTTGCCCTCAAGAATTGCCATATAAAGCTGACCTGCACAACAAGCTGAGCCGATTATGAGTCCCTCTCTGTACTTCACAAGCTCGCTTTTCGGAATTCTCGGCTTTTTATAGAAATAATTAAGATGACTGTAAGAAATAAGTCTGTAAAGATTTTTAAGACCTGTTTTATTCTTTACAAGAATAATCTGATGATAGGTCGGAAGTTTTTTAAAATCTCCGCCTGCTATCTTTGTATTAATGTCGTTTGTTTTTGTTATACCGTAATCATCTGTAAGTCGCTGACAGAGATTTATAAAAATTCTCGCAAGCATTTCGGCATCATCGGTTGCTCTGTGATGATTGAAGTCGCCGAGCCTTAAAAATTTTGCAACCGTATCAAGCTTGCAGTTCTTGATATCTGTAAGAATCGCTCTTGAAATTGCAACCGTGTCGATTGAAGTATAGTTATATTCCCTGCCCATATCTTCACAGGCTTTTGCTATGAATGATGTATCAAAGGGAGCATTGTGAGCAACAAGCACATTGTCACCGGCAAATTCAAGAAATGCACCGACCGCCTCGCTCTGTGACGGAGCATCCTTTACCATATCATCGGTAATGCCTGTAAGCTGAGTGATTTTCTGCGGAATCGGCATTTCGGGATTTGCAAAGGTTGAAAAAGTATCGGTGATGACACCGTTTTCAACCTTGACTGCGCCGATTTCGGTAATCTTGTCACGGGCGGCTGAAAGACCTGTTGTTTCTATATCAAAGCAGATGAATGTGCCGTCAAAACCTGTGTCGGCATCACCTTTTACGGACTCTACAAGGTCATCCATAAAGTATGCCTCAACACCGTAGATGATTTTAATTTTCTCTTCGTCTTTGTTGATTTTATCTGCGGCTTTCATTGCATCGGGAAAAGCCTGTGCGACACCGTGGTCAGTAATTGCAACAGCTTTGTGTCCCCACTGATAAGCACGGTTTACAAGGTCACCTGCCGATGTTACGGCATCCATCTGCGACATATTTGTATGCATATGGAGTTCAACACGCTTTTTCTCGGCATTATCAACTACTTTTACTTTTTGAGCCGTACCGATTGAACGGGCATTTACAACAAGTTCGCCTGCATATTTATCGTACTCAACATCACCCTGAACAACGATTGTATCGCCTTTTTTAATATTATCAATTACGGCTGATTCCTTGATTGAATTGAATACTTTAGCTGTTGTTGAACCGGTATAATCGGTTATGTCGATAGTGAAAATATTTTTGTCACCGCTTTTAGTGACTTTCTTTTCAATATCAAATACATCGCCCCACACCACAATTCTTCCCGAATCACCTGAGATTGAAGAAATGGGAATCATTTTCCCCCTGATTGAACGACCGTATAACGGACGGATTGAGGACTGAATAATCTGCGGTGTTGCAAACTTGCCCTCACGAACTTCAATTTCAACAGTAGTGTTTTCAGCGTGTTTTTCTTCTCTCTTTTCTGCTGTTTCAACCTCTTCCTGATAGAATTCAGCGGCTTTCTGAAGATTTTCTCGGTTGATTTTCTCCTGAGCATCCTGAATAGCGGCTTTGTATTCTTCGCTGTTTTCTTCAACCTCAAAGGTTCCGGTATAATTAACGGAAATGTAAAGATTGAATTCTTCCGAAACGAGTTTTATAAGTGCTTTGTCAAAGCCTTTACTGTCAAGGAGAGTTTTTCCGCCGTTAAGAAGATTTATAGTAAGCGTATTGTTTTCAAACCTAACCTCAGCATTGTTGAGAGTTCCGTTAATACTCGGAATATCTCGCCTTACGGCTGCGTATAGCTGAGGAAAATAATCAGCGGAAAACAACTCTGTCGGAAAATGCGGTTTTATTACAGTATGATACGCAAGTGTCTTGGTAATCAGCTTTTCCGTGTCAAAAAGCGTATTACGCTCAACGAGCCCGTTGAATTTTACTGCTAAAGTAATCAAACGGGCTTGTTTGTTAATATTAAGTTGTGTCAGTTCTCCCTGTGAAATCTGTTGCGGCAGTTTAATGCCGAATTGGGAGTCAAAGACTTCTCCTAATGTTTTCATATATGTCCTTCTGTTATATTACAGCAAATGTATTTTGACTGCTGATAGAGTTATAATTTTTCTACTTCTTCCAAAAGTGCGTCAACGAGTTTATCTTCCGGAACTTTGCGAAGAATTTCGCCTTTTTTGAATACAAGCCCGCAACCGTCACCGCCTGCGATGCCGATATCAGCTTCTCTTGCCTCTCCGGGACCGTTTACAACGCAACCCATTACCGCTACTTTGATATTCTTTTTACAGTTTCTGAGCTTATCTTCAACCTCGTTTGCAATCTTCACAAGGTCAATCCTTGTTCTACCGCAAGTCGGACATGAAACAAATTGAACTCCGTCTTTCTCAATATCAAGAGCCTTGAGGATATCATGAGCGGCGTAAACTTCCTTTACAGGATCGGCTGTGAGTGAAACTCTGATTGTATCGCCGATACCATGTAGGAGCAATGCACCGATTCCGGCAGAAGATTTGATAATACCCATTCTTTCTGTTCCTGCCTCTGTAACACCGAGGTGAAGCGGATAGTCACACCTTTCTGCGGCAAGCTCATAGGCTTTGATCATTGTAGAAACGGTTGAACTTTTCATTGAAAGAACAATATCGTTGAAATCAAATTTTTCAAGAAGTGATGCATGGTACAAGGCACTGTCGCAAAGTGCCTCGGGTGTGGGATGACCGTATTTTGCAAGAATTTCCTTTTCAAGCGAGCCTGAGTTAACACCGATTCTAATCGGAATGCCACGCTGTCGGCAAGCGTCTGCCACCGCCTTTACCCTATCATCTGATCCGATGTTACCCGGATTGATACGGATTTTGTCGATGCCTGCCGCACATGCCTCAAGCGCAAGCTTATAGTCAAAATGGATATCGGCTACAATCGGGACGCTTACAGCCTCTTTGAGGGCAGGAATAAGCTTTACTGCATCTTTATTAGGAATAGCTGCACGAATAATTTCGCAACCGGTCTCTTCAAGCTCTTTTGCCTGTCTTACAGAACCCTCAATATCAGTTGAGGGAATGTTGAGCATTGACTGAACGCTTACTTTAGCACTGCCGCCGATTTTTACATTGCCGGCAGTTACCTGAATTTTACTTCCCATAAAATTTCCTCCGTTTGTCTACATTCCGGGGAATGTTCCCGTTACAAGCTGGAACACATCTTTCACCGAAATAATAAGCATAAATACAAGCAACAGAACAAGACCGACTGTATTTACAATCTGTTCTGCCTTTCTCGGAATCGGCTTTTTAAATATCCATTCAATCAGCAAAAATAAGAATCTTCCGCCGTCAAGCGCCGGGAACGGCAGCATATTTACAATTCCGAGGTTTACCGTAATGAGTATCATTACAAAAAGAATGTTATTGACTGCATCTCCGAAGCCTGTTTGAAGTCCCATTGATGCAACCTGAGTGACAGCTGTAGCAATACCAACAGGACCTGACATATCGTTGAATGTAAATCTACCCTGAACAAGCCACACAAGCGATGTCCACACGGTTTTTGCCATTGAACAGGTCTGTGTGAATGTTTCACCGAGAACAGTACCGACATTTTTCTCAATCGGTTCAACTGCAAAGTCAAATGCTACAGTGGGTTTGTTTTCCTTTTCGGCATCTTCATCAGCGTAATAGGTGAAAAACTGTACATTTTCAAGTGTTATTTCTTTGCCGTCACGAACAACTTTTACATCACCCATGAATCTCGGTCTTGATGTAGTTGTGTCTATTTCGGGTGTTTTATACTTTGACATATCATATGATTTGTCAAGTGCATAAATTGACTTGCAAGTTTCGTCAAGAAGTTTTTTAGCCTCGTCTTTGCTTGCAGCCTTATTTATTTTTGAACAACCATCAGAAAGAGCATTGTAGTATTTTTGAAGTTCATCCTTTGAAAGAGACTCGTCTTTTGCATACTTATTATATACACCGCAAGCGGCAGATGTTGCTCTTTCTTTGTATACTTCAAGTGTGTTGCCTTCTACTGTTTCATATGGAAGAGTTGAGATTGCAAACTGCAAATCTCGTGAATTCCAAATCGAATAACCGTTCACTTCAACAATTTTATCCCCTGTTTGTAAACCTGTGTTTGCAGTAAATGCATTGGGTTGAAACTGAGATATTGTAGTTGAACTGTAGCTGTCAGCCTGAACGGTAAAGGCAAACATCATAACAAAGCCGAGAAGAATATTCATAACCGCACCTGCGATTATGATAATCATTCTCTTCCAAACTTTTGCGTTATTAAAAGCACCTTTTTCTTCACTGTCTTCATCCTCTCCTTCCATGGCACAATAACCGCCTATAGGAAAAAGACGAAGCGAGTACCTTGTTTCGCCTTTAACAAAACTGATTATTTTCGGTCCCATTCCGAGTGCAAATTCATTTACCTTTACACCCGAAAGCTTTGCGGTAATAAAATGACCGAATTCGTGAGAAAAAATTATAAGCTCAAAAAGTAATATTCCTATCACTATAAGAGCCACAACTGTTAAAATTTGCATTAAAATAAATCAACTCCAAAATATTCATTGCCGTCGCAAAGACAGCAGTGGAAAATATTACCGCAAATTATAGCTTAGAGAGTACATACTCTCTTGCAAGTTTATCTGCCTTTAACACATCATCAACGCATAAAGGCTCAAAATTGTCTATGTTATCAATTGCACCCATAACAAGGTCACCGATTTCAAGAAAAGTGATTTTACCTTCTCTGAAAAGTCGGTTAGCCTCCTCATTAGCACCGTTGGCAATTGCTGTTGCAACGCCTCCGAGTGAAAGAGCTTTTTTACAGGCTCTCAAACATTTGAAAGTATCATAATCAGGTTCAAAGAAAGTCATTTTGCCGATTTGAGCAAGACTTAATTCGCCGACAGGTGACTCATATCTTTTAGGATATGTAATTGCGTACTGTATCGGAATCCTCATATCGGGGAGTCCAAGCTGTGCAATTACGGAATTATCTACATATTCTATGAGAGAATGTATGATACTTTCACGATGAACAACAACATCAATGTTTTCGGGCTGAACATCAAAAAGCCATCTCGCCTCAATGATTTCAAGACCTTTGTTCATCATTGTAGCAGAGTCGATGGTTATTTTTGCGCCCATACTCCAATTTGGATGATTGAGAGCCTCATTAACTGTTACATTCTTTAAGTCTTCAACTGTTTTACCAAAGAACGGCCCACCGGATGCTGTAAGAATGAGCTTTTTAAGCATTTTCTTTTCTGGCATTCCCTGCAAGCACTGGAAGATAGCAGAATGTTCACTGTCAACGGGAAGAAGCTTTACACCGTTCTTCTTTACCGCATCACATACAAGCTTACCGCCTGTTACAAGCGTTTCCTTGTTTGCGAAAGCAATATCTTTTTTAGCGTTTGCCGCTGCAAGCGTGGGCTTTAAGCCTACCATTCCGACAACCGAATTTACAACAAGGTCGGCATTCTCAAGCGTTGCCGCCTCAATAAGTCCGTCCATACCGCTTAAAACACGGATGTTTGTATCTTTTATATTATCTTTGAACTCTTTGGCTTTTTCTTCGTTAAAAACTACTGCAAGTTCAGGTTTGTATTTCCTTACCTGTTCTTCAAGCAGCTTTATATTTGTTGACGCCGTGAGCGCAGAAACTTTTAAATTAAGTTTATCTGCAACATCAAGCGTCTGAGTTCCGATTGAACCCGTCGATCCGAGAATTGAAAGTGAATTTACCATTTTAGTTTACCCCACTGTTATGAAAGGTATGAATTGATTGATTGCCACAAGAACAGGGGCAGTAAATATTATGCTGTCAAACCTGTCAAGCATTCCGCCGTGACCGGGGAAAATTGAACCGTAGTCCTTGATTCCGTAATTTCTTTTGATAAGTGAAAAGCTTAAATCACCGAGAATTGAAACAGGAGCGTCAATTACACCGAGAAGAATCAATGCCCAGAAATTAATGTTAGCATCAGGCATAACACAAAAATGAAATATAAGACCTATAATTACTGCTGTGAGGTCACAGAAAAGTATTCCGCCGATTGCGCCCTCAACAGTCTTTTTCGGGCTGATTTTCGGGCAAAGTTTGTGCTTGCCGAACGATGCTCCGATAAAAAAGCCACCTGCATCTGCCATCCACGGTAATGCGAAAATACATATATAGCAGAAAGTAATTGATACAGATGATGCACAGGCAATCGGTACGGCACTCATTCCAAAAGAAATTAAAAAAGTTCCGAACACTGAATATGCAACATCGGCATAGTTTGTCTTTTCGTGTTTAAAAATCATTACGGCAAAGACTGTCAGTATAAAAGCAAAAATCAAAACATACAGATACTTTGTCGTAACTAAAACAGAAAGCAGAAAAGTAAACAGCATACAAGGTATTGAAAGGTGAAATTTATAAAGCATCTTTCTTGCATGAAGGTACTCACCTGTCATAAATGCCGAGAATGCTCCTATGACTATGCCTGCAAATGGGCGCCAAAGTTCCGAAACAAACAGAACGATCAGCAGTATTGGTATTCCTATTACGGCTGTCAGCAGCCGTGGCTTGAGGGATTTCATTTTATATCAACTCTCATCAGACTCCACCGTATCTTCTGTTTCTGGAGGAGTATATTTTTAACGCTTCGTCAAGGTCTGATTTCTGAAAATCAGGCCAAAGCTTGTTCATTATAACAAATTCCGTGTAGGCTGACTGCCACAAAAGGAAATTTGAAATTCTGTATTCACCGCTCGGTCTGATAATAAGGTCGGGATCGGGCTGACCTGCGGTATAAAGATAATTTGAAAAAAGATTTTCTGTTATGTCATCGGAAGAAATTTTTCCGTTTCTGACATCTTCGGAAATGTTTCTGACGGCTCTGACAATTTCGTCACGACTACCGTAATTCATAGCTATATTGAGAACCATACCGTCACGGTCTTTTGAACTCTCCTCGTTTTCAATCATAAGCTCACGAAGTTCATCGTTAAAACCCGACTTGTCACCGATGAATTTTACCACAATACTGTCATCCTTAAAATCTTCAAGTGCTTCATTAAGATATGATTTAAAGAGCGACATTAGTGCCTCAACTTCCTCCTGCGGTCTTTTCCAGTTTTCGGTTGAAAAAGCATATACGGTAAGGTACTTTATTCCGATATCGGAACAGTATCTTGTTATTGTTCTGAAAGTTTTCGCACCCTGACGGTGACCTGCTTTTCTCGGAAGTCCTCTTTTCTTTGCCCAACGGCCGTTGCCGTCCATAATAATTCCGATATGTGAAGGCAGATTGAGGTCTGTAACCCCAATCTGCTCATCTTTTTTCTTTGAGAAAAAAGCCATATTACATCTCCAAAATTTCTTTCTGCTTTACTGCAGAAACGCTCTCAACTTCTTTGACATACTTATCTGTAAGATCCTGAGCTTTCTTTTCGCCCTGCTTGAGATCGTCCTCTGTAAGCTCGCCGTCCTTCTTCATAGCTTTAAGCTTGTCGATAAGTTCACGGCGGACATTACGAATCTGAATCTTTGTTTCCTCAGCAATCTTCTGAACATCTTTTACGATTTCTTTTCTTCTGTCCTCTGTGAGAGGCGGGAAAATAAGACGAATAATCTTACCGTCATTCTGTGGGTTGATGCCGATATCGGAAGTCTGGATAGCCTTTTCAATCTGTCTTAATACAGACGCATCCCATGGCTGAATGGTAAGAGTTCTTGCCTCTGTAACAGATACTGCGGCAAGCTGATTTACGGGTGTGGGTGCGCCGTAATAGTCAACCTTTACCTTATCAAGAACTGCGGGATTTGCTCTGCCTGCTCTGATTTCTGAAAATTCCGTGCGCATATGCTCAAGTCGTCTGTCCATACTTTCGCCGGCTTTTTTTAACTGTGTCTGCATATTTATGCCTCCTGTGTAATAATTATTGTTAAAAAGTCAGTAAAAAATTCAAATTAATTGTTGGCTGTTACGATTGTACCGATGTTTTCACCGCATACAGCTTTGTAGATATTTTCGGGATCTTCAATACTGAATACAAGAATCGGAAGATTATTGTCCTTGCAAAGCGATGCCGCTGTGCTGTCCATAACAGCGAGATCCTTGTTGAGAACATCATGAAATGAAATTGTATCGTATTTCTTTGCATTTGGGTTTTTCTTAGGATCGCTGTCATATACACCGTCAACCATAGTAGCTTTCATTACGATATCAGCCTCAATTTCTGCCGCACGAAGAGCCGCTGCTGTGTCTGTGCTGAAGAACGGGTTGCCGGTTCCGCAACCGAATACTACTACTCTGCCCTTCTGAAGGTGAAGAACTGCTTTATTTCTGATGTACGGCTCTGCAATCTGATGCATAGCGATAGCTGTCTGAACACGAACATTAACTCCAAGCTGTTCGAGTGCATCACAAACACCGAGTGCATTGATTGTTGTTGCAAGCATACCCATATGGTCGGCTCTTGTTCTGTCCATTTCACCTGAGCTCCTGCCACGCCAGAAGTTACCGCCGCCTACTACGATGCCGACTTCTACGCCTGCGTCAACACATTCTTTAATAGGCTTGCAGATTTTGAGAACAGTTTCAAAATCAATTCCGTGTTTCATTTCGCCTGCAAGTGATTCGCCTGAAAGTTTTAATAATACTCTTTTATATTTTGGTTTCATACATAACACCCCATGGTAATTTATAATTACTAATATAATACAATATCTTGTAGGGTTTGTAAAGGTTTAGTGGCAGTTTTTTGAATAAATAACCGAAAGCTGAATGGTTATGTCATATGAAATGCTAAAAAATTATTAAAAATGACCGTAAATGCACTGTATGTGCTAACTCTTCACTGTAAATCCGTTGACAACAAATCTTGCCATACGATACAATTATATATATGAAAAACAACACCTTTTATTAAGAAAAAACAGGTCAAAAAAATAACGCTGAACCTAAAATAAAGTTCAGCGTTTGTGGCGGAGAGAAGGGGATTCGAACCCCTGATACGGTGTTCACCGTATACATGATTTCCAATCATGCTCCTTCGGCCAGCTCGGACATCTCTCCAAACGACCTGTTTATTATATCAAATGAAATCAGAAAAATCAAGTGAGATTTTGAAATATTTTAATTTTATGTGGCGAACTATGAAAAAACTATTTTCTATTATTTTAATTTTGGTAGCTTTATTGCAAATATCTTTAACAAGTGCATTTGCAACTGCAAGCGTAAGTTTTGAAATGCAGAATGCAGATATGAAGCCGAACAGACTTTTCAGCGTTGCGCTTTCAGCAAATTCCGGCAATCGACTTTCTGCCGCAACATTTGAATTTACATATGACCCCGACTATATCGAATTCAGAAAGGTTAAGGCAGTGAATAACGGCTCAAAAATTCAGGTCAACAAGAAAAGCGGCAAGGTTAAAGTTGTTTTTCTTAATTCTGAAGGACAAAATATTTCGGGCGGAAGCGATGTCTTAACGCTTGATTTCAAAACAATAAAAGAAGGTACTGCGTATATTGACTACACGGTGATTCAATGTGTTGATTCCGATGTGAACTTTATGGATGTTGGAAGTTGCACTGCATCGTGTATCAGAATATATAAAAATGCGTCGGGAACGGTTAGCGGCGGAAGTTCCTCGTCAAGCAATAAAAACAGCACGCAAGCTACAGGAAAGGGCGGTAAAAGTAAACACCCGACCGAGCCTACAACTGTTAATGCCTCAGATGACGAATATATTGATTACAATCCCATTAAAGATAAGCAAATAAAATTTTTCCTTGCCGGAATGGGCATAACTGCGGGATGCTTGGCTATATTGGCTGTTGCATATGCAATCGGTAAAAAATCAGCTCAGAAGAAAGCTGAAAAAGAGAAAAATCACAACGACAATACTCTTGAAAACAAGACTTCCGATGATTGATTCGGGAGTCTTTTACTTTGCCTTTCTTCCCTGCGTGATATCACGCTTTGCAAATTCACGGTTGATTGAGTTTAAAACACGCTTTTTGTCGGCACTCCACATGGGTGCAACGAGCAGTTTTTTATCCCCGTCACCTGTTAAACGGTGAATTACAACATTTTCAGGCAACACTTCAACGCAATCGCAAAGAATATCAATATAATCTTCCATTGAAAGCACATCAAATTTTCCGCTTTCATAGTCATCACACAAGTCTGTGTTTTTTAAAATATGCAACAATTGCAGTTTGATTCCGTCGGTTTTACTGCCTGCATATTTTACAGATTCAAGCATCATTTCTTTAGATTCGTTCGGAAGTCCCAAAATAATGTGTGTAATTACATTGATTCCGATTTTATGAAGATTTTCTGTAGCTGAGTCATAAACGGAGAGCGGATACATTCTTCTTATATAATCTGCCGATTTTTCATGAATGGTCTGCAATCCGAGTTCTACCCAGACAGGTTTTATCTTATTTAGTTTTTCAAGAAGACCTAACACATTATTTCCCAGGCAATCGGGACGGGTTGCGATTGAAAGAGCAACAATGTCGGGTTCTGAAATTGCATCTGTAAATATTTTTTCAAGATATTCAACAGGCGCATAGGTATTTGTGAACGGCTGAAAGTATGCAATAAACTTTTTACAGTCGGATTTCTTTTTTATTCGCAGTTTAGCCTGATCGATTTGTCCGTGAACAGGAAGAAGTGCATCGGAGGCAAATTCTCCGGAGCCTCCCCTGCTGCAAAAAATACAGCCCCTTGTTCCGAGGGTTCCGTCACGATTCGGGCAGGTCATATTACCGTTCAGCGAAATTTTGTACACCTTTTCACCGAATGTATTTTTGAGATATTTATTAAGGGAGTAGTAATTCATAATAAAACACCTGATAAATTAAAAAGGTCGGCAGAAAAGCCGACCTTTGTGTCTTTCGACATATTAGAGAGGAAATCTATGAAAAGTTCTTGTAAGCATTATCCATGTGAAGTTAAAGTGTTTTTTGCTTATCTTTAACTTACAAGCATATAATAACTGTCTTATGTGACAGAAAATTGAACGCTTGTGTAAAGTAATGTGAAAGTTTAAAAAGATTATGAGAACTTTTTAATATATTCAAGAAACTTTGCATAGAGCTTATCCTCAAGCTCTTCAAGAGTATCATCTATACCGCCGTTAAAAAACATTTTATTGTGTTTTGAAAGTGAAAGGTATGCACCAATCATACTCTTTCTGACTTCATCCTGCAAATCCTCTCCGAGTTCATTGCCGCAGGAAAGTCCGAGAAAGATATTGCCGTCAACAAGCTGTGACGCAACAGCTGCATTTTTCAATTCAAAAGAATTGAATTTGCCAAGTCCGGTTGCAAACTCACGGAGCGAGAACTCCTCTTCACCTTTCTTGTATTTTTTTTGTTTTTCTGAAATTTCATTTTCACAGACTTCAAGCGAAAAGTTTCCGCCGGTAATATATTCGTGCATATAATCCGGATTTGTAGCAAGGACATTGTAAAGTCGCATTGAGTTCACGGCTGTTTCAAGACAGGAAAATGATGCAAACTGCATATTGCTGTCATTCAGCTTGATGAAACTGTACATATTCTGAAAAACAGACTTGTTGACTACAAGCAAAACAAGTCTTTCGCTCTCACGCACATCTGACAAAAGAGGGCTCGTTAGATACGACATGGTAAATTTATACGACTTATTTACATAGTCACTCAATAAATCCAAAAATCCGTTTAAAAAATCATTTTCTCGTATTGTAAATTCAAACATATATTCACCTATCTAAACAATTCCATATCTGCGTTGTAGAGGTCATTCCTTGTGATGTCGATATCACAGGAAACCAAAAAACGGTTTTCAAAAGCCGATATAAGCAGATTCGGATTCACATTGTCGGAGCTGCCTGCCGACAAAACAACATCAAGTTCTGCAAAGTCGAACTTCTCGGTTACTTCAAAGCTCTTTATACCCTGTTTTATGTCAACGGTTTTTATGCCTTTTTTAGATTTCTTTTCAACTTCAATACTTTCGCTTGTCAGCAGTTCTTTGAGTTGTTCGCATACTGTACGGGAGTTTTCACCGTCACAGGAAATCTTGATTGTAAATGATGCAAAGGCAATCTTTCCGGCTTTCATAACGGGTTCCGTCACATCAAACACACGAAGTCCTCTCGGCAGACAACCGTTAAGCCTTGAGATGATTTCTTCAAACGGAAAGCTTTCATCCTCAAGCTTGACATCCATACATTCGTTTACTCCTCTGAAACCAAGCGAAAGCGGCAACGGAAATGTTGCAAACGGATGCGGGTTAAATCCTTCTGTATGCCAGATAGGGATTTTGCTCTTGTGCAATGCACGAAGCATACATCGATTGAGGTCAAGGTGCGAAATATAGCGACATTCAAAATCTTTTTTAAACCATATTCTTACGCTTTTCAAAACACACACCCTTTCCGTATTTAGCCGCACCGCAGTTATTGCATTTCAGTCTGCAATGCGGTGTTGTTGTATCTGCGTACGCTTTTTTACATTCTCTGATAAGGAAATCCTTAGTTACACCGTAGTCAATATGATCCCACGGAAGAATTTCATCAAAACTTCTGTGTCTGTTTGCATAAAATGACGGATCAACACCGCATTCATCAAAGAGTTCAAGCCACTTTTCAAGGCTGAAACAATCATTCCAGCCGTCAAAATGAAAACCTCTTTCACATGCAAGCTCCATTACCTTACAAAGTTTTCTGTCACCCCTTGCAAATACTGCCTCAAGGTAGCTTGTATCGGCATCGTGATAGTTAAACTGAATTTTTCTTGTTGTAATACTGTCCTTGATGTGCTGTTGCTTTTCATGAAGAACAGGGATTGTATCCTGCGGTTCCCATTGAAACGGGGTGAACGGTTTTGGTACAAAAGAGGATGCAGACACGGTTACACGCACCGACTTGCCCTTTGGCTTGTCGGGACATTTGTAATATGCATCAACTACAGACTGACCAAGGCCGGCAATTGCGGCGACATCGTCCATTGTTTCGGTAGGCAGACCAATCATAAAATAGAGTTTTACCGTAGTCCAACCGCCTGCAAATGCAGTTGTGCAAGTCTGCAAAAGTTCATCTTCACGAACATTTTTATTGATAACATCACGCATACGCTGACTGCCTGCCTCCGGAGCAAAGGTAAGTCCGCTCTTGCGTACGGTTTTAATCTTATTCATAATGTCATCTGTAAAGCCGTCAACACGCAGTGACGGAAGTGAAATGCTGACTTTTTCGTCTTTGCTCCACTCATTTAGCTTGTCAAGCAACGGTACAATCTGACTGTAGTCACTTGAACTGAGTGAAGATAGCGAAACTTCATCGTAACCCGTATTATCACATAATGCTCTGCATTGTTTATTTATAGTTTCGGGAGATTTTTCACGGACCGGACGGTAAATCATGCCCGCCTGACAGAAACGGCAGCCTCTTATACAGCCACGGAAAATTTCCTGAACCGCTCTGTCATGAACTATCTCAACGAGCGGAACTACAAAATTATCAGGATAGAACGACTTGTCCATATCAAGCATAATACGCTTGTGAATTTTAGCGGGAGCATCTCCTTTTGGAGTGAATGACTTGATTGTGCCGTCCTCGTTATATGTTACATCATAGAGTGCAGGAACATATACACCCTCAATTTTAGATGAGAGTTCAAGAAACTCCTGTTTTGATTTACCCTCGGCTCTGCACTTTCTGAAAAGTTCAATAACCTCAAGGTCAACCTCTTCACCCTCACCGATGAAGAAAATATCGACAAAATCTGCAATCGGCTCTGGGTTGCAGGCACACGGTCCGCCTGCAACTACTATGTTTTTAAGTTCTTTTCTGTCACAGCTTTTAATCGGCACGCCCGAAAGCCTGAGCATATTGAGCATATTTGTAAAGCTGAGTTCATACTGGAGAGTAAAACCGATAAAGTCAAAATCGGACACGGGATCTCCGCTTTCAAGCGCATAAAGCGGAATATTGTGTTTTATCATCTCTTCTTCCATATCAACCCATGGGGCAAAAACTCTTTCGCACCAAATGTACGGCACAGCGTTCATAAGGCTGTAAAGAATTTTCATTCCGAGATGGGACATACCTACTTCATAGGTATCGGGAAAGCAGAAGGCAAATCTGCAATCTACTTTCTTTTTATCCTTGATTACTTCGTTGAGTTCACCGCCGACATATCTTCCCGGTTTTTGAACTTTCAGAAGTAATTTTTCAACTTCTTTGCTGACCATAGAAATCCTCCGTCAGTAGTACCTGTTGTTTTTACATAAAAGTGACGCAATGAGATAAGCACACACAAACAACAGCGAAAAATTATATTTTGAATTTAGCAAAACCATAAAGCCGAGTACCGTCAGCGGAAAAAGAATTATAACAGCAGTTATATTTATGATTCTTTCGGCTGATTTTTCCGAGAATTTTCTGCACAGAATAACATACATAAGCTGTCCGCCGTCAAGCGACATAACCGGCAGCATATTAAAAAGTCCCGTACAAAGGTTCGCCATGGCAATCGGCAATAAAAATTCACTATCATATAAGTATAACAGATAAAACAGAATAAAACAAATGAAATTGACTAAAGGTCCGAAAAAAATTATAAAAATGTTCTGACGGGTTGTGTTTAACTGCCTTGAAGAGTTGGTAATCTTGATTTCAAACAGCGAAATTTTGATTTTATCAGGCGGAGATTTGCAAATGAGCATTGCAAAAAGATGACCGCACTCATGAATAATCACAGCCATAACGCAACAGAGAAATCCTAAAAATATATTCAGTATCACACATATTGCTCCAAGACAAACGAGTGAATACGAAACCGTAAAATCAATGTTCAGCAGACGAAACTTCATCGCTTGTTGCAGTAAACAGGTTTGATAAATCTATTTTATTATCGCCCGTATCAAAAACAACGGATTTTTCAAGGTTTGAATAGTACCATTCCCGTGTTGCGGCATAGACCTCACCGCCGAATAAATTAAGCAAAAAAGCCGCAAGAGCTATAAGAATACAACACACAAGCTGAATCGTTATCACAAGCTGTTTCGGAGAATTTTTCTTTTCATCACTATTTTCAGCCGATAAAGAGTTCACATCCGCCTCATCTGAATCAAGCTCCTCCGATACCTTAGGGTATTCCGAATATGAAACAGATTTCCAGTCATCGTCATATGTAATGGTATTTCTGTTATCATTATTTTCTGTCAAAAAAATCACCTCAATGCAATATATGCAATGAGGTGAACAAATTTAACTGCGTCATTCAATCTTTTGGTCAAGGCTTTTGAAATCGCCTTTTGTAAGGTTGACAAAAAATGCAATTGCAAGCATTAACGAGAAAAATTCCGCAATCGGGAAAGCATACCATACGGCTGTATAATCAAACACCATAGAAAGCACCCACGCAATCGGAAGAATGAGTACAAGCTGACGACAGAATGACATAATAAGACTGCGCAGTCCCTTTCCGACTGCCTGAAAAAGTGTTGTAAAGATAATGCCGGCAGCGGCAGGAATAAAGCAAAGACTGATGATTCTGAATGCAGGGACACCGATATCCATAATATCCTGTGTGCCGCCAAACATAGCAATAAGCTGTTCGGGGATTGTCCACATAAGAATTGTGCCGACTGCCATAATAATTACGCCAATGATGATGCCGCGCTTTAAAGCGGAATACATTCTCTTTTTCTTTCTTGCACCGTAGTTATAACCGATAATCGGCATTACGCCCTGATTGAGTCCGAAACAAGGCATGAATACAAAGCTCTGTAATTTATAATAGATACCGAGAACAGTAACGGCAGCCTCCGAAACAGCAAGAATAGCGTTGAGTCCGATAATCATAACCGAACCGATTGACTGCATAATTACAGACGGAAAGCCTACAACATAGATAGATTTTAATGTAGAACCGTTCAATTTGAAATGTTTGAACGAAACTTTAACTTCGTTATTCTTAAAGAAAAGAATGCAAAGGCAGAAAACCATACCGCAGAATTGACCGAATACAGTAGCAATTGCCGCACCGAGAACGCCCATTTCAGGAAAAATTCCTATACCGAAAATCAGGAGCGGGTCAAAAATAATATTTACAATTGCACCGAAAAGCTGGGATAACATCGGGAATATCATATTGCCTGTTGCCTGAAGCGTTTTTTCAACCATAATCTGTACAATTGAAAAGAACGAGAAGCAAAGTACAACCGTCAGATACTGGATTCCGTAATTTAGAATAGCCTCATTCTGCGTGTACATTGCCATAAACGGGCGAACCGCAAAAAGTCCGAGCAATAAAAATATTACATAATTAAAAATACAGGTTACAAGACCGTGAGTTGCTCCGTCGTTTGCCTGAACAAAATTTTTCTCACCTAATTTTCTTGAAACAAACGAGTTTACACCGACTGCCGTACCGACTGCAAACGCAATCAAAAGCATTTGCAGAGGATACGCAAGCGAAGTTGCGGTCAGTCCGTCTGCGTCATAGTTGCCGATGAAAATACTGTCAACAACATTATACATTGCCTGTATTGTCATTGAAAAAATTGCAGGCAGACTCATTGTCAGAATGAGCCTTGTCATTGGCATAGTTCCCATTTTGTTTTCATGGGGCTTTACTGAATTTTCCATATTTTCCATACTGATTCCTTTCTTATTCGCATACATATAGTTAGTTGATCTTTCGTATCTTCCTGTAAATCCAAAATGCAACAAGCATTACAGCCGTACCGAGCAACACACCGAAAAAGTCAATCCACATATCGCTCACCTGTCCCGATCTTCCCTCAACCCCAAGTTGGATTGTTTCATCAATAAAACAGGTAAACAGTCCGATAGAAACGGTGTATGGTATGAATTTTATAGGTTTGATTCGGTCAAATGAATAGGCACATGAACAGAGCAATGCTCCGAGCACGGTGTATTCCGTAAAATGAGCAAGCTTTCTGATTATGTGGTCTGAAAGATTTGGCTCAATTCCGAATAATTTTAAAATTACTGTGACAAAATCAAGGACGCTTTCACTCTCTTGTGCCGACTCAACTGACGGCATTGAAGAATGAATAAACGCAAATGCAATCACTGACGCGGTCAAAACAAACATAATTATTCTGAATCGCATTGAACAGGAATTCGTTTTCATCAAATCACTCCAAAATATATTTTACAGATTATTCAGTCAATGTCAACTTTTGAATAATTATTTATCATAATGTATAAATAAATCAAATTTTAAGGCTTTATTATGGAAGATTTTATCTTGCTCAAATATTGAAAAAAACATTTAAATCTGTTATACTTATCAGGTATTGGCAAAATATAATTTCTAAGGAGCAAATATGTGGTATTTAATAGTATTTTTTATTTCAATGGTTCCGATAGTAGAAATCAGAGGTGCTGTGCCTGTTGCGGTTGCAAATGACTTAAATCTTTTTTGGACATATGTAGTCTGCATTTTAGGCAATATGCTCCCTGTTCCGATTATCTACCTCTTTGCAAGAAAGGTTCTTGTTTGGGGTTCTGATAAGAAGTTTATCGGCAAATTCTTTTCTTTCTGTCTTGAAAAAGGCGAAAAAGGCGGCAGGAAACTTGAGGCAAAAGCAGGCAACGGAATGTTTGTTGCACTTATGCTTTTCGTAGGCATCCCTCTTCCCGGCACAGGCGCATGGACAGGAACACTTGCGGCAAGTATTCTTGACCTCGGATTTAAGAAAAGCGTTATAGCCGTTATGTGCGGTGTTGTTATCGCAGGTATTATAATGGGTATCGGTTCGGTACTTGTTGCAAACGGAATCAACTTTATTTTTGCTCCGTAAATAATTTTGGGCAGCATATTGCTGCCCTTATTTTTTGGTGAATTTATAAAATGGAAAAGAAAAATATATATGATGCAATTATAATCGGCGGCGGTGCATCGGGACTTATGTGTGCAATCACAGCAAAGAAACATGACCGTTCAAAGAAAATTGCAATAATCGAAAAAAATGACAGATTAGGCAAAAAGCTGATGTCAACAGGCAACGGCAGATGTAATCTGACAAATCACTGTATATCTCCCGATAAATATGTCGGTTCTTTCAAAAAGCAGAGTAAAAAAATTTTTGAAAGATTCAGCGGTGATGAGATGGCGAATATTTTTAAAAACTTAGGTCTTTTAAGTTTTTACGATAACGAGGGCAGGTATTACCCGATAAGCAAACACGCCGCATCTGTTCTGGATGTTCTGCGCTTACAGGTTGAAACACTTGGAATAGATGTTTTCACAAAACAGAATGTCAATTCTATAAAAAAAGTTTCAAACGGTTTTAAAATTTCGTCTGATGACAGCGAGAAAAAGTACGATTTCATATGTAACAAGCTTGTGATTGCAAACGGCTCAAAAGCCGCACCTAAGCTTGGCGGAAACGCAAGTGCAATTGATTATCTTAAAAATTTCGGTCATAAGGTTGTTTCGTTCTCCCCTGCTTTATGCCCTGTTAAGGTTAAAAGCGATGTTCTGAAAATATTAAAAGGTCTTAGAGTTACGGGCAAGGCACAGTTATACGGTGAACACGGTCGATTAATTAAGGAAGAAACAGGAGAAATTCAATTTACCGAGAATTCGCTGTCGGGAATTTGCGTATTCAATCTTTCATTGTTTGCTAAACAAAACGACAAAATAGTGCTTGATTTATTGCCCGATTATTCGGAAAATGAGCTGATTAAAATAATCAGACAACATATATCATTGTTTTCTGATTTGCCGTGTGAACAGCTTTTGACAGGGATTTTTCAGAAGAGAATCGGACAGGCAATTCTGAAAATCAGCCGAGTTGATTTGTCAAAGATTTGTTCCAAGCTTTCAAAGGACGAAGTATCAGAAATTTGCAAAACAATAAAATCGATGTCATTTACAGTAAGCGAAAAAGAAGATTTCTCACACGCACAATGTGCTTTGGGCGGTGTTTTAGGCAAAGAAATTGACGAAAACACTATGATGAGTAAAATTGTGAAAAATCTTTTTATATGCGGTGAGGCAGTTGACCTTTGCGGTGAATGCGGAGGGTTTAATCTTCATTTTGCATTTGCCGGAGGAATTATTGCAGGAGAAAATTTATGATCAGAGTGAACAATATACATTTAAGCCTTGACTACGATGATAAATCGGTTCGCAAGGCAGTTGCCCAACAGCTGAGGGTTGAAGAAAAATCCATAAAAAGCTGTAAGATTTTTCGCAGATCGGTTGACGCAAGAAAAAAGGATAATATCTACTTTCTTACAACCGTTGACGCTGAACTTAATATCAACGAGGAAAAGGTATGTAAAAAATGCGGTAACGCTCAAATTGCGAGAAAGTATGAATATAATCAAATGAAATTTGGCAATGCGCCCTCCCCCATTGTTGTCGGAGCAGGTCCGGCTGGATTGTTTGCAGCACTTATTCTGGCAAGAAGCGGTGCAAAACCAATTCTTATTGAAAGAGGTCGTGATGTTGACAGGCGAACTGCCGATGTGAACAGGTTCTGGACAAGCGGTAAGCTTGACATAACTTCAAATGTTCAGTTTGGTGAAGGCGGTGCGGGAACATTTTCTGACGGCAAACTGAATTCAGGTACAAAAGATATAAGACAACGCAAGGTGCTTGAAGAATTTGTAAGCCACGGCGCACCCGATGAAATTCTCTATAACGCAAAACCTCATATCGGAACGGATATGCTAAAAGGAACAATAAAAAATATCCGCAACGAGATTATTGAACTCGGCGGAAGGGTTATGTTTGAAACGAAGCTTGTTTCAATGGCTTTTAGTGATAACAAGCTGAAATCTATAACCGTTGAAACGGCTAACGGCAATGAAATTATAGAAACAGACAATGTTATTCTTGCAATCGGTCACAGTGCAAGGGATACTTTTGAGATGCTTTATGATTTAACGTTGCCGATTGAGGCAAAGCCTTTCTCGGTAGGTGCAAGAATTGAACATCTTCGTCAAAAAGTTGACAAGGCACAATACGGCAGGTTTGCGGGCAATATAAAACTCGGCTCGGCAAATTATAAGCTGAGCACGCACCTTGATAACGGACGGGGTGTGTATACATTTTGTATGTGTCCGGGAGGCAAGGTCGTCAATGCATCAAGCGAAGAAAACAGACTTTGCACCAACGGTATGAGTGAATTTGCTCGAGATGCCGAAAATTCAAATTCAGCGTTGCTTGTAGGAATAAACCCGGATGATTATGAATCCGACCATCCGCTTGCCGGAATGTATTTACAGAGAAAGCTCGAATCAAAAGCATTCGTTGCCGGCGGTGAAAATTATAATGCACCCATACAAAGAGTTGACGATTTTCTTAATAACAGAAAATCAACTCACCTTGGTGATGTAAAGCCAAGTATCGGTCCGAATTATGAGTTTTCAAATCTGAACGAGATTTTGCCTGAATATGTCTGCACTTCTATGGCTCAGGGCATTGTGAAAATGGGCAGAATGTTACACGGATTTGATGACGGTGACGCTGTTTTGACTGGCGTTGAGAACAGAAGCTCTTCCCCTGTCAGAATAATGAGAAAAACAGATACACTTGAAAGTGTACTTATTGAAGGACTGTATCCGTGCGGTGAAGGTGCAGGCTATGCAGGCGGAATTATCTCCGCCGCAGTTGACGGCATCAAATGTGCCGAAAAAATTATAGAAAAATCGAATAAATAAACCTCCGAAATCAATCGGATTGTGAAACGCCCCCTAAAGGTCAGAGCAAAAATCTGACTTTTAGGGGGCATATCATTGTTTACAGGCGATTTATCTAGTATTGTGATTTAAACAAATAACAGCGCCGCCCCGACAGTAAAAATCAAAACAGCAAAATGCGCTTGATTGTGCGGGGCGGCTCTTAGATAAAACTTGTTAAATTTTACTTGGAGTATTTACTCCACTGTCCGTTTGAGTAAATCATATTTACATCGGGGATTTTTAAGTCACCTGTCTGTGCTGAACCGTTATTGAATATAGCATATTCTGCACCATTCGGAAGTTCAAATCTGTATGTGTTATTACCTATACTTTCCATAGCCTTGCCGGGCCAGCTCATATAAGTCGAATCTTTTGAACTCCATACATAGACATTTACTGTTGACCAGTTTTCCGTATTATTGAAATAAACATAATTCTTCGTCTGAATTGAAGTCGGTTCGGTTGTTGGCTCTGTGACATTTGTTGTAGGCTGGGCGGGTGCAACATTTTCTGTGTAAGTACCGCAGTATGAGTTTTCAACAATAAGCTTAACGATATAAGCCTGAATCATAGTTGCGTCTTTTACAGAAATAACAGAATCCTTGTTTACATCTGCCGCAATGAGAGCCTCATCGCTTAAAGTCGATATGTTAACAATGTATCTTTGAACCTCTGTTGAATCACAGACTGTAAATGTTCCGTTTAAATCAACATCACCGATAAGGATTCTGTTTGAAGGCTCTGTTACCGGCTGTGTTGTAGACGGCTGTGTTGTAGACGGCTGTGATGTGGTAGGCTGAGTTGTGGTAGGCTGAGTTGCGATTGTAGTAGGACGGACTGTCGTGGAAGGAGCTGTTGTCGGCTGAGTGGGTTTTACAGTCGAATAGTTCTGCCAAGAACCGTTGCTGTAAATTTTATTACCGTCTGCAATCCTGAGGTCATCTGTCTGACTGTCACCGTTGTTGAAGATTACATATTTTGCACCGTCAGGCACTTCAATATCAAAAATATTATTACCCTTGTCGGTCATTTTCTTGCCCGGCCACGATGTCATTTCTTTATTATCATCACTCCAGAAATATGCATTGACCTTAGACCACTTGGTTGATGAGTTATCATAAGCAACAACCTTTACGGCATTCGGGTCTACCTTTGTGTATGTATATGTTTCCGGATCGGATGTTGTCTTGCCGTCGCTTGCTTTTACTGTTACTGTGGTTACAGTATCGTAAGCAAGGTTTGTACCGATTGTAATTTGCTGACCGTTTGTGTAGTTTACAAATGCACCGTCATCAATTGAATACTGAGCATTTTTTGCATTCTTGCAATTGAGCGTAAGTGTGAGCTCATCTGTATTGTAGTTTGTTGAACCCGGAGTTACTGACGCTGAAGGTCCTTCGGGTTCGGCATCATAGACTACTGCTATACCTGATGAACCTATTGTACCTGAAATGGTGCTTGATGTAATTGTAAATGTATTGCCAGAAACAGCATCTGTGTATGTACCCGGTTTTGCGTAACCGCCGCCGTTTTCTACCGAAACCTCGCCGCTTCCGCTGCCTTTTACGATAACAGCACCGCCGTCTTTACGGGTAATTACAGAACAACCGTCTGACACTGTGTAGTAATCGGCTTTGCCGTCCATTGCATTATGGAACTTATTGATTTGGGCAACCTCACTGCTGGTGAAATGAGTTGAGCCTTTTTCTCCCATTTTGATACTTTCTTTGTTAGTTGAAGAAGGACGGGAAAAATAAAGAGCAGTAACTTTATTACGGCTTGCCGCAACCGCATAGGCACGGTCAATAACATTCTGACTCATTTCATTTGAAAAGCCCCAGTCTTTGTTGTTTGACCATGTATCATGGCTTTCACCCCAATAAAGAAGCTTATCGTTTGAAATGCCTTTTTCACTCCAGTTTCCGCTTGAAGTAGGAGCTTTGCCCGAATTAAACGAATCACGGAGTTCTTTACCGTAGTTACTGTCTGTGACAGAAATATAATCGGTATACTCTTTCATAATGTCTTCATTGCCTGTCGAACGGTCATCAGGACCACCGAGAATTTCGCCGTAGTTATAAAGACCGTACTGTGTTACCGATTTCCAGAAATCGTCGCCCTCGCTCGGAACGCCAATGTGTTTTGCAGCGTCCCAACGAAGTCCGTCAACACCTACCGACTTGAGTTCCTGAACATAGTTGCAGACTTTTTGCTGAACATATGGATTTTCGGTTGCAATGTCCGGCATACCAATCGAGCCGTGTGTTACCTGCCAACGGTTTTTCCAGTCAATACCTCCGCCGAAGGTATGCCAATACTCAGATGGCTTTAAATCGTTGTCTATGTTGTTGTGATCGCCTCTCAAATGGTTAGCAACAACATCGACAATAATCTTAATCCCGTACTTTTCTGCCTCATCACAAAGCGACTGAAGTTCAGCCTTTGTGCCGACACCATTTGTTCCGATACTGAATGAAATTGGCTGATATAACCAATACCAAGTACCTGTTCCGTTTGGCTGTGCCGGAGAAGTCTGTATACTTGTAAATCCGGCTTTTGCAATTTTAGGCAATTCAGCCTTAATATCGTTATAAGTCCAGTCAAAACAATGTAAAATTACACCGTCCTGAATATTATCTTTGAGTCTGTACTTATTAGCCGATACGGTTGGCGAGCTTTCTGCCGCCTGAACACCGAATGAACCGGATACAAAGGCAGATAGGCTTGCCGACAGGATGCTCACGCTCAATATTGCGCTGAGTATTTTTGATTTTGTTTTCAAATTTTTACACACCTTTCAAATTAATTTCAAAACTCTACAATGTGTCGAATCAGTCGGCTGAAACTAATCAAATTAAATCAATTTCAATAGATTTCAGCATAAAGCAAAGTACAATAAAAAAAGAGCAGCATAAATGCAATGCATTTTTTAAATTAATTGCAAATGTGCATAACATTTGTACAAATTGCTAAAATTCGACAATAATATTAAAGCACCCATAAAAGGTGCCCTAATATGCGACTGTGTCTGTAAGCCGGGTTTTGTCGTGAACAGCCATCTATCTTGGCAGACCGTTACCGAATCTGCTCGATGCCACCTCCTAAGGACACGCCGAGCAAGCGTACAATGTCCTACCACGGTGTTGCTTCAAATAGGGTTTACACGGCAGAGCAGTCTCCTGCCCTCCGGTGAGCTCTTACCTCACCTTTCCATCCTTACCATATAATGGCGGTAATTTTCTGTTGCACTATCCCTGGAGTCGCCTCCGGCGGCCGTTAGCCGTTATTATTGCTCTGTGAAGCCCGGACTTTCCTCGCACAGTACCTTTCGGCAGCTGCTCGCAGCTGTTCAACACACTCGCACATTTATTTTATACCTTTTTTGTACAAAAGTCAAATGAATTTTGTGATTTTTACTTGATATAACGGCTTTTTAGGGGTATAATGGAAAGGAATTAATTATAAGGAGTTACCGATATGGATATCAGAAAAGAATCACTCAAAAAACACTATGAGTGGAACGGTAAGATTGAAGTTGTTTCAAGAGTTCCGATTAACTCGGCTGAAGACCTCTCTCTTGCCTATACTCCGGGTGTTGCAGAACCGTGTCTTGAAATTCAGAAGGACTATGACAAGTCTTTTGAACTCACAAGAAGAAACAACCTTGTTGCCGTTGTAACCGACGGTACAGCGGTTCTCGGTCTTGGTGACATAGGTCCTGAGGCAGGTATGCCTGTTATGGAGGGCAAATGTGCGCTTTTTAAGGAATTCGGCGATGTTGACGCATTTCCTATTTGCGTAAGAAGTAAGGATGTTGACGAAATTGTAAACGCAATTTACCTTATCAGCGGTTCATTCGGCGGAATCAATCTTGAGGATATTGCCGCTCCGAGATGCTTTGAAATTGAAAAGAAGCTCAAAGAGAAGTGTGATATTCCGATTTTTCACGATGACCAGCACGGTACTGCCGTTATTGTTGCCGCAGGTCTTATCAACTCACTCAAGCTTGTTCACAAAAAGCTTGACGAAATCAAGGTTGTTATGAACGGTGCAGGTGCGGCAGGTATTGCAATTGCAAAGCACCTTCTTAATATGGGTGTAAAGGACATTACACTTTGCGACAGTAAGGGTATTATCTGCAAGGGTGATCCGAGACTTAACGCTGTTAAACAGGAAATGGCTGAAATTACTAACCTTTCTCACCTTGAAGGTTCACTTTCAGATGCAATGAAAGGTGCTGATGTATTCCTCGGAATTTCTGCCGCAGGTTGCGTAAGCGAAGAAATGGTTAGGTCAATGGCTAAGGATCCTATTCTTTTTGCTATGGCTAATCCGACTCCCGAGATTATGCCTGACATTGCTAAAAAGGCAGGTGCGGCTGTTGTAGGTACAGGCAGAAGTGACTTTCCTAACCAGATTAACAATGTACTTGCTTTTCCGGGTATTTTCAGAGGTGCTCTCGACTGCCGTGCAAGCGATATTAACGAAGAAATGAAAGTTGCCGCATCTTTTGCAATTGCTTCACTCGTGAGCGATGAAGAGCTTAATGCAGATTATATTCTTCCCGAGGCATTTGACAAGAGAATCGGTAAAACTGTTGCTGAGGCTGTTAAGAAGGCTGCAATTGAATCAGGCGTTGCAAGAATCTGATAAAGATTTGCAAATAAATATTTTAAGAGAAAGAAAAAGAGGAAAACAATGAAAAAGACAGTTACTTTATTGGTACTGATTTCAATGCTGTTCTCCACTGTTTTTCTGTTCACCGGATGCGGTGATTCATCGGTTAAGGAAATTAAGACTGCCGATGATATCAAAGGAGCGTCCGTAGGTGTTCAGACAGGTACAACAGGCGATACTTTTGTATCTGACTATGAGGCTGACGGCACCAAGGTTATGCGTTACAGCAAGGGTGCCGACGCTATCGTAGCTCTTACACAGAATAAAATCGACTGTGTTGTAATTGACAGTGAACCGGCAAAGGAATTTGTAAAAGCAAATGCAGGACTAAAAATTCTTGATGAACCTTTTGCGGAAGAGCAGTATGCAATCTGCATTTCAAAGGAAAATCATGAACTCACCGAAAAAATCGACAAAGCTCTTGCAGAGCTTAAAGACGAGGGCGTTCTGGACAAAATCAAAAGCTATTACATAGAGGGTAATACTGATACCGTACCCTATGAATCACCTAAGGATATCAAGTATGACGGTGAACTTCATATGGCTACGAACGCTGCTTTTCCACCGTATGAATATGTTGAAGGCGGTAAAATTGTCGGTCTTGATCCGATGATGGCTACGGCAATCTGTGACAAGCTCGGTAAAAAACTTGTTATTGATGATATGGAATTTGATTCTGTTATCACTGCTGTTCAGACCGGCAAAGACGATTTCGGTATGGCAGGTATGACCGACACACCGGAAAGAAGAAAAAACATCGACTTTTCAACTTCATATGCAAACACAACTCAGGTTATTATCGTAAACGACAGTGCGTCGGGCAGTTTGTTCGGCAATCTCGGTGAAAGCTTTAAAAACACATTCATCACAGATAACAGATGGCAGCAGCTTTTAAGCGGTTTGCTTGTAACCCTTGAAATCACATTGTTTGCAGGTATTATCGGTGTTATTATCGGTTTTGTCATTGCTCTTGTAAGAGCTACTCACGATATTCAGCTTGACAAGAGAAAATGCAGGAGCTTCGGTGATTGTGTTCTGAAATTCTTTAATGCGATTTGCAACATCTACATTACTGTTATCAGAGGCACACCTGTTGTAGTTCAGTTGATGATTATGTATTACATTATTCTTGCATCTGTAAGAAACGGTATCTTTGCCGCAATCATTGCATTTGGTATGAACTCTGCCGCTTATGTTGCAGAAATTGTTCGTTCGGGCATTATGGCTGTTGACATCGGTCAGACTGAGGCAAGCCGTTCACTCGGTTTTAACAACAGACAGACAATGACAATGGTCGTTCTTCCGCAGGCAATTAAAAATGTTCTTCCTGCACTCGGCAATGAAATTATTACACTTCTCAAAGAAACTTCGGTTGCAGGTTATGTTGCACTTGCAGATATCACATATATTGGTAATATGATTCGTTCAAGAACTTACGAGGCATTCTTCCCGCTTATTACGGTTGCATTGATTTACCTTGTAATTGTACTTGTGCTTTCGTACATCCTCAGAAGATTTGAAAGGAGATTGAAAAAGAGTGAAAGATAACGCATTAATCTCCGTAAGAGGACTTGAAAAATCATTTGGTAAGGATATTCAGGTTCTTAAAGGTATTGATATTGACATTTTTAAAGGCGATGTAGTTGTTGTTCTCGGTCCATCAGGCTCGGGTAAATCAACTTTTCTCCGTTGCCTTAACAGACTTGAAGAACCGACAGGCGGTCACATTTTCTTTGAGGGTACCGATATTACGGATCCAAAGGTTAATATAAATGTTCACCGTCAAAAAATGGGAATGGTGTTCCAGCAGTTTAACCTTTTCCCCCACAAGACTGTTATTGACAACCTTACAATGGCTCCTGTCAAGCTTCTTGGCAAGAGCAAAGATGAGGCTAAAAAAGACGCTATGGATCTTTTGGAGCGTGTAGGACTTGCCGAAAAGGCAAACGCATATCCGAACCAGCTTTCAGGCGGTCAGAAACAGCGTATTGCAATTGTAAGAGCACTTGCTATGAATCCAGATGTTCTCCTTTTTGACGAGCCGACATCTGCACTCGACCCCGAAATGGTCGGCGAAGTTCTTGATGTTATGAAAGAGCTTGCCAAGGCAGGTATGACAATGGTTGTTGTTACTCACGAAATCGGCTTTGCAAAGGAAGTTGCAAGCGATGTTGTATTTATTGACGACGGTGTTATCAAAGAAAAGAACAATCCGCAGGAGTTCTTCAATAATCCGCAGGACGACCGTTTAAAGGAATTTTTATCAAAGGTTCTTTAATTTAAAACAAAAATCAGAGGATTTCAGTTTTCACTGAAATCCTCTTTTTTAATTACTTGAGACCGCCGAGAATTTTGTGTGAAAGTGAATAGTAAGCTTCCTTTCAAGCAATAATGGAAACAGAAAAATTAATGCTTGAAAGGAAGTTTTTTTAACGGCAAAAGCACCGTCAGAAAAGTGAAAGAACGTCGAATGATGAATGTGGCAAAAAGTCGAAAAATTACAGAAACGGCTACTCGAAAAAGACGGTAAAAACGCAGATGGGAAAGCTTGAAATCAAAGTTCCGAGGGACAGAAACGGCGAATACGAACCCAAAATAATCAGCAAATACAACCGCAATGCAGACGGTATGGAAGAGAAAATTCTCTCACTCTATGCCTGCGGAATGAGCCAACGTGATATTTCCGAACAAATTAAAAATCTGTATGATGTAGAAATCTCTCCCGAACTTGTCAGCAAGATAAGTGAGAAGATTATGCCCGATGTGACTGCTTGACAAAATCGACCTCTTGAAGCAGTATATCCGTTTGTGTTTATGGATGCAATCCATTACAAGGTCAAGGAAAATCATCAGTATATAACGAAGGCTGCGTATGTAGTTTTGGGCATCAATCTTGACGGGCAGAAAGACATTCTCGGCATATGGATAGGAGAAAACGAGAGTATTAAATTTTGGATAGATGCGATGAATGTACACAAAACAAGAGGAGTTAATATTGTATTTCTGTTCTGCGTGAACGAATTAATGGGCTTCAGGCGAGCTATTGCAATTATATATTAAGTGTGATAAAATTTAATTGTAAGCCAATTATGTTTTGTGGTACATAATTTTGGTTGCATATTTTTATTGAGGAGGAAACATGATGAAAAAGGCAGTGAAAAAAATAATCTCTCTATTACTCATTACTATCCTGGTGTTCTCAGCCTTACCAATAACTGTAAGTGCAGCAGAAACATCGACTGATATTCCTGAGTATGTGGATTATCAGGCAGGAAGATATTCTAATCAGTTTAATATGATTTTCGGAGACGGTTCGGATTCTTTTGCAAACACATATTATAAAACTATGAAAAATAACGAATCAGTAATTTCCGGAGTAGCCATATGGGAAGCGGCTCATATTGTTACCTCACCCTCGTATTTTCTTGATAGCGGTTTAATATCAAAAAAAGATATGTACAAATTAGCAATTTTTGATATGCTTGATATTACAGAATCAAGTACATTTGCATCAAATTTAGCTAATGTTTTGCAAGATGAACGATTGTCATATATTGTATCGGTAACTAAGGCTGTGTGTGATCCACAAGATATAAAAGTCAGTGAACTTAAAAATTTTGAAGTAACAGGAGAGTACATAAATTTTCTTGAAGAGGGCGCAAAAAATGCTAAAGCGTTAGATGTTGCAGGTAATATTCAGAAAATCGTCGATGTATGTGATAATCTGTATGAAGCTGTTAATACAATAGCAACTTACCAAACTATTAGTAATATGAAAAACGGTTATGCTGAAATACTCGAAGCAATAGCTAAAGATGATAAAAATCCTTGGGATCTTAGAGAAGCTGCAAATGATTGTGTAGTTTATACAAATAAAAGTTTTGATACTACACTTTCAAGACTTATCAATAATCCAGAATTATTTACTAATCCTACAATAGAATCAGTACTTAAACTTTCAGTTGATTATCTTTGGGATCAAATAAAATCAGCAATACCCGGCGGAACAGTTGTGTTGGCGGCTGCATCCGGTATGCGGGTTCTGTCAAATGCTGTTTTCAAAATGGATGATACATGTCGCACATATTATGAATTGGAAACAGATGTTAATTTGGAGAATGCCGTAAGACGTGTTATGGATAATTCAAAATATGATTTTACACAAAATAAAAGCAGAGATAATGCTACGTCATACATGCAAGCGGTAAATATGTATAAAAGAGTTGTTTTACAGGGCTATGACTATGTAATAAATATGTTAGAAGTAAAAGCTTCTGCGCCGGCAACTCAATGGTTTGATTGGTTTAATCACGATTATTCCGAATGTATTAAGCTGATTGATGATATTGGAAACAGTAAAGAAACAAAGAAACACCTATATGACCAGTTTGAAGAATGGGTTCTTGATGATTATAACAAACTTTATCAAAGTGATTATAACAAAACTATAAACGCTTTTAATAATCAACAAACATTACATGCATCTTCTGTTTCTCTCTCTCAAATAAAAGAAATACATTCAGGTGACAATGGATATATCTATGATTATATTAAGAAAACCTGCCAGCCTGAAAATTCAACAGAATATAAAAAATGCTTTTTCACCGCAGATAATAAGGATATTTTTACAATAGATAAGCTAGGTTCTTTTGTTGCCGAAGCACCGGGTCAGGTTACACTTACTTATGATGAAGGCGGTGCACTGGAAACCTCAATCACAATTACTATCGGTGAATCATCTGAAGAAGAACCATATGATTATTTAAGTGATTTTGAGTACAGTGTAGATATTAATAAAAGGGTAACTATTACCGGCTATAACGGCACAAGGAGTAACTTGATTATTCCCAGAGAAATTAAAGGATATAGCGTAACAAGTATAGACAACGATGCATTTAGAGGTTGCACAAGCCTTACAAGCATTACAATTCCAAACAGCGTGACGAGCATAGGCTTCTCTGCATTTTTCAGTTGCTCAAATCTTTCAAAGATAGTGATTCCTGATAGCGTAACAGATATTGGTTATGATGCCTTTGATGATACTTCATGGTATAATAATCAACCAAATGGTGTAATTTATGCTGGGCAGGTCGTATATAAGTATAAGGGAGAAATGCCTGAAAATACTGCAATTATTTTAAATGAAGGCACAAAAATCATTAATGGATATGTGTTTCGTGATTGCATGAACCTTACAAGCATAACTATCCCTAACAGTGTAACTGAAATTGGTATTAGTACATTTGAGAATTGCACTAACCTTGAATACATGACAATGCCTAATAGCGTAACATCTATTGGAAGTAGCGCATTTTACGGTTGCTCAAGCCTTACAAGCATAAATATTCCAGGCGGTGTTACGAGAATTTGGTCTGATGCATTTGAAGGTTGCTCAAGCCTTACAAGCATAAATATTTCAGACGGTGTTACAGAGATTGATAGTGATGCATTTAAAGGTTGCTCAAGCCTTACAAGTATAACAATTCCAGATAGTGTAACGAGCATTGGGTATGATGCATTTGAAGATTGCTCAAGCCTTACAAGTATAAATATCCCCGACGGTGTTACAGAGCTTTATGGTAGCGTATTTGACCATTGCTCAAGCCTTACAAGTATAACAATTCCAGATAGTGTAACGAGCATTGGTTTCCGTGCATTTGAAGGTTGCTCAAGCCTAAAAAACATAAATATCCCTAACAGTGTTACGAGCATTGGAGACAGTGCATTTTACGGTTGTTCAAGCCTTACAAGTATAAATATCCCCGACGGTGTTACAGAGCTTTATGGTAGCGTATTTGACCATTGCTCAAGCCTTACAAGTATAACAATTCCAGATAGTGTAACGAGCATTGGTTTCCGTGCATTTGAAGGTTGCTCAAGCCTTACAAGTATAACAATTCCAGATAGTGTAACAAGTATAGATAACGATGCATTTAGAGGTTGTACAAGCCTTACAAGCATTACAATTCCAAACAGCGTAACGAGCATTGGGGATGGTGCATTTAGATGTTGCTCAAGCCTAACAAGCATAAATATTCCTGACGGTGTTACGAGCATTGGAAGTAGCGCATTTGAAGGTTGCTCAAGCCTAACAAGCATAAATATCCCCGACGGTGTTACGAGCATTGGAAGTAGCGCATTTGAAGGTTGCTCAAGCCTAACAAGCATAAATATCCCCGACGGTGTAACGAGTATTGGTAATGGGACATTTGACCATTGCTCAAGCCTTACAAGCATAAATATCCCCGACATTGTTAAGAGCATTGGGGATGGTGCATTTAGATGTTGTTCAAGCCTAACAAGTATAAATATTCCTGATGGTGTAACGAGCATTGGGGATGATGCATTTAGATTTTGCTCAAGCCTTACAAGCATAAATATTCCTGATGGTGTAACGAGCATTGGCAACGATGCATTTTCTTATTGTAATAGCCTTACAAGCATAAATATCCCCGACGGTGTAACGAGCATTGGGGATGATGCATTTACCGCTTGTGAAAGTCTTACAAGCATAAATATTCCTGACGGTGTAACGAGTATTGGCAACGATGCGTTTTCCTATTGCTATAATCTTTCAGATGTATTCTATTCAAACAGCGACACTGAGTGGAGCAATATATCGATTGGTTCAGATAACGACTATTTAGCATCAGCTAATATTCATTACAATACATCAAGCGATGATTATTTTGAAACCTCAAGAACAGAAGCTGATTGTACAACTGACGGTGTGATTGAATACAAATGCCCCCACGGTTACACCAAAACAGAAAAAATTCCTGCTTATGGACATAATTTTATTAACGGTATGTGTTCCCGTTGCGAAAAAAATGAATTAGAGTGTTTCGAATCTGCTCATCCGTATGAGGATAATTGCGATAAATCTTGGACAATAAATAAATCGGGAGCCAAAAGTGTTTCCATTACATTTTCATCACAGACAGAGGTTGAAGATGGATATGATTATATCGAAATCTATGACGGAAAAGACAACCTGATAGGTTCATATACCGGCACCGCACTTGCATCACAATGTATTACCGTTACCGGCGATACTGCTATAATAAGATTGACATCAGATTCTTCAAATTCATACTATGGCTTTTCGATTGATAGTATTGACTATGTAGCGGAACCCAATGCATTGAGTGTAGGCGATGTAAACGGTGATGGTGAAATAACTATTTTGGATGCAACCTGCATTCAAAAGTATATTGCTCAGCTTGAAGATTTTACCGATAAGCAAAAAGAAGTTGCTGATGTAAACGGTGATGGGACTATAAGCGTTATGGACTCAACACAGATTCAGAAATATATTGTACAATTAATAGATACGCTTGGATAATATGTTACAAGGCACTGTATAAAAAACAGCCTAAAAAATCCGAGATTCACAGAAAAAGTGAGTCTCGGATTACTTTTTGTGTAAAAGTTTATGATTTATGGAAAACTTAGTGAATTTGGCGTCACAGAAGATTGTCGAGCGTTGGACGGTAAGGTGTTGAAATTGGGACGTGGTATTAAACCGGCTTTCAATAATGTTTGAGAGGTAAATTTCTGTTTAATTTGCCTCTTAGAATAGAATTTCCTGTCCACTCATGTTATTCACGCTTAGGCGTGCAATAACATTGGGCGGACAGGAATAAACGCAAACACGGAGCTAACAAAACAGTCTGATTGCAATGCAATCCACAATTGATTTATTGCTTGAAGGATTATTATTTACACAGAATTTTATGGGGTGCCAATTACTTATTTATTTGATTACCGTAAATATATTCTTTGGCTTTTGATATGAGTATTGATTTTTTGTTTGGAACATTTGCATCTACTACAAGCATTAGCAGATAATCGAGAATATTTCCGACATTTCTTCCCTCTTTTACGCCAAGATTTAAAATATCTTTGCCGTTGATATCAAGCTGACTCAGCTTAAAACATTCGTTATCTTTGATTATTTCATTAAGATGTGTTTTAGCCGTTTTAAGATATCCGAGCTTTTCTTCTCGCTGATATTCAGACTGGGCAGATATATCGGCGTATTCGACCTCTAACAACTGCTTTGTAAGGTCTGTACCGAGTACATTCATAACCTTTTTCATAAGCTTTTTACTGCCGTTAAAACGGACATCATGATATTCAATAAGCAGAAGAGTTTTGTTAATAAAATCAGACGGTAATCTTAGTCTGTGCAGAATTTTGTCTGCAATTTTTTTACTTTCAAGCTGATGTCCCTGAAAATGCGATTGACCGCTGTTGTCGGTGGTTTTAACAGAAGGCTTGCCGATGTCATGCAGAAGCATTGTCATACGAAGTATGGGATTCGGCTCAATTGTACCGAGCGCAGTCAGGGTATGTTGCCATAAATCATACGAATGATGAATGTTGTTCTGATTGAAATTGAACATAACGGTAATTTCAGGGATAATAACAGCAATTGTTTCTCGGTAAGCGTCAAGAATTTTTACGGCATCCTTACCGCAGATGAGCTTTAGAAATTCCGAAATCACACGCTCTGTTGCAATGTTTTTTAGCAAGTCTGCATTTTTAAATATTGACTTTGATGTGTTCTCTTCAATTGAAAATCCGTAAACAGAGGCAAAGCGTAATGCCCGCAAGATTCGCAGAGCATCCTCGTTAAAGCGTGTATCGGGATTTCCGACACAACGGATAATTTTATCTTTAAGGTCATTTTTACCGCCGTATGGATCGACAAGACCGTATTCAGCGTTATATGCCATTGCATTTACCGTAAAGTCACGGCGTTGCAAATCTTCATTTATGTTTCGTGTAAAGCTTACGCTGTCCGGATGACGGTTATCGGAATAATCACCGTCAATACGGTAGGTTGTGATTTCATAGACTTCACCGCCGCATACAACAGAAATTGTGCCGTGTTTGATACCTGTATCAAACATACGATAAGCCTCAAAGCATTTTTTTGTCTGCTCGGGCAAAGCGTTTGTACAAATATCTGTATCATGCGGAGTCAATCCGAGAAGATAATCACGAACACAACCGCCCACTATAAAAGCCTCATAGCCTTGATTATTCAGTTGTCTGATTAATTTTTCAGCGTTTTTGTTTATTTGCATTTCTTTTTGCAGTCAGTTTAAGATGACTTTCCTTTTTGAATTTTTCTATATAGTGCTGTGCTATATTGTAGAATATATTAAATACAACAAATGTGCCTACAGCAAAGATTACAAGCAATACGATGTTTTCAAATGTAAGCGGTGCAAGTGAGAACAATCCGCCGAAGAAGATTGAACCGATTATTATTCCTGCGGAACATCCGATGACCATAACGGCTCTGAGCGGATTGAACGGGATTGATAATCTGATTACAAGCAACATACATGAAAATGCAGTAAGATATACGCAGAGAGTTGAAAACTGTGCCTGTGGCATATCTGTCATATACTTTAAAATTGCGAGTAATATTGTATCTGCCGAAATACAAAAAGCTGTTGGGAGTGATCTTGCTATTATATTTACGGTGAAATTACCTTTTACTATATCTTTATTCGGTTGAAGTGCGAGAACAAATGATGGCAATCCAACCGTTAATGCACCGACAAGCGTAAGCTGTATCGGTTCAAAGGGATATCCTGTGCGGAAGAATATGAAGAAAATTGAGAGTATAACCGAATAAATCGTCTTAACAAGATAGAGTGCAGAGCTTCGTTCAAGGTTATTGATTGTTCGTCTGCCCTCTGCCACAACGCTCGGCATTGCGCCAAAGTCATTATTGACAAGTACAAGCTGTGACACATTTCGTGCGGCATCACTTCCCGACGCCATAGCTACGGAGCAATCCGCCTCTTTGAGTGCGAGAACATCATTTACTCCGTCACCTGTCATAGCAACCGAATGTCCGTGCTTTTTAAGGGCAACTACAAGCTTTTTCTTTTGAGCCGGAGTTACTCTGCCAAACACATTACAACGCTCTGCCGCATCTTCAAGCTCTTTATCTGTTGTCACGGTTGACATATCGATTGCATTTTCTGCACCCTCGATTCCTGTATCAATTGCAATATTTTTAACAGTTTTAACGCTGTCGCCTGAAATTACCTTTAAGGTGACACCCTGTTCCTTAAAATATTTTACCGTTTCATTTACATTATCACGAAGTTTATCCTTGATAAGAATAAGTGCAAGCGGTTTTAAATCATCAGGCAATGAGTCTTTATCCGGTTCACTATCGCTTTCGGCAAGAACAAGGATTCTGACGGTTTGATTTATCTTTTCAATCTCAGAATACACCTTGGAATACTTTTCTCTGCTTTTTAAAATACATTCAGTCGCACCGACTATGTAGGTCTTGCCGTTTTCAAAGGTACCGCCCGACCATTTTGTTTCGGAGGAAAAATCGCAGAATTTACTGCACTCATACGGTGAAACGGAATCCGAATAGTCACGCAGTGCATACAAAGTTGCATTCAGTTCATCGGACGCTTTTACAATTGAAGAAAGTGCTTTCTTGATTTTATTTTCATCAGCCCCAAACGGAATGACACCTGTTACCGTCATTTCGTCTGTTGTAAGCGTTCCCGTTTTATCAAGACAAAGCACATCAACTCTTGCAAGTGTTTCAATGCAATACATTTCTTGTACAAGAACCTTTTTAGATGAAAGCCTGATAATTGATACTGCAAGAACAGAACTTGTAAGAAGAATCATTCCCTTTGGAATCATACCGACAAGCGACGCAACAGTGCTGATTACAGCAGACTGCAATGTTGCATCGGGCAGGGTGAATTGTCGAATAAAAAATGCAATGCCAATCGGAAAAAGTACAAATGTACAGATTTTGATAATGAAATTGAATGACTCCATAATCTGAGAATTTACTTTTTTAATATATTTGGCTTCGTTATTTATCTTTGCGGCATAGCAATCGGCTCCGACCTTTACAGCCTGAGCATAGCATTTTCCTGCCGCAATAAAACTGCCTGAAAGAAGTTCATCTCCGACATTTTTTTCAATGAGATTTGATTCGCCTGTAAGCAAGCTTTCGTTGACTCTGCAGTTGCCGTCGCATACAATGCAGTCGGCGGGAATCTGGCTTCCTCTTGAAAGCACAAGAATATCGTCAAGAACAATCTCTTCTTTACTTATTTCTGCAATTTTACCGTTTCTGAGAACATTGATTTTTTTCTCAGACAAAATAGTCAGCTTGTCAACGCTTATTTTGGAACGAATTTCCTGAACTATACCTATAATTATATTTGCGATAACAACACCGATAAAAAGCATGTTCTTGTGTGAACCAACAAAAATCAATGCCGCAAGCAAAATTACATTTATAAGATTGAAAAGCGTAAAAATGTTATCACAAAATATTCTTTTGATTGATTTGGTTTTAATATTAGTTGAAATATTTACCTTTCCTTCATCTATACGCTTTTGAACTTCGGAATCGGTAAGACCGACAAGGTTAGAATTTATGTTTTCCATATATACCTCATAATAAGAAAATGATATAATTTCAGAAAATAATTTACAATGCACGGCTGTTTATCGCCTTTTCGGAAAATCCTCTGCCAGTAACATTTTTAATATTTTCATCAACGCACTAATCTATATTATAAATGCAAATCATAATAAAGGCAACGGAAAGAAGGTGAATTTTTTGCGAAAATTTAAAGAAATTATATCAGTTGCCCTGATTTTCACATTATTATTTACTGTTTCGACTTTTTCGCCTTATGCCGCTGATGATAAAAATGAGGTTTACATTGGCGGTGAGGCTTTCGGAGTTAAATTTTATGCTAACGGAGCAATGATAATCAAGCTTGAAAGCTACTACGACGGTGAAAAATATGTTTGCCCCGCAAAAGACGGCGGACTTAAAGTAAACGATATTATAAAGAAAGTAAATAATACAAAAATCAGCACAAATGAAGAATTAAAGTCTGAAATTGAAAAATCAAACGGCAATGAAATTACTGTTGAAATTGACAGAAACGGCAAAACCGAAAATAAAACCGTTTTGCCGATTAAAAATACCGTGGGAGTATATCTCCTAGGTGCATGGGTTCGTGACAGCTGTGCAGGCATTGGAACTATGACCTATTATGATGACAGTAATAATTATTTTGCCGCACTCGGTCATGGAATATGCGACTGTGACACGGCTGCTTTGTTACCGTTAAAATCAGGAGAAGCGGTTCGGGCTGAAATCAGCGGAATTGAAAAAAGCGTCTGCGGTAAAGCCGGCAGTTTCTGCGGATATTTTACCGATGTAAAGTTTGGTAATTTGAGCGTCAACTCCCCTTTAGGAATTTTCGGAGATTTAACGAGTGAAAATTATAAAAGAAACAAGAAATATCTGATTGCAAATGACGATGAGGTAAAAACAGGAAAGGCTGTTATGGTAACAACGCCTGTCGGAGATACGCCGCAGGAATATGATATTGAAATCAAAAGAATATGCAACCGTGATATGACATCAAATGAAAATTTTGTCATAAAAATAACCGACAGCAGATTGCTCGAAAATTGCGGCGGTATTGTACAGGGTATGAGCGGCAGTCCGATAGTTCAAAACGGCAAAATTATTGGCGCTGTTACCCATGTTTTTCTGAATAATCCAAAAGAGGGTTACGGTGTGTTTGCACAATATATGGCAAATCGCTACAATAATCAACACTAAATATATGATGGTTTGTTCATTTTGATTTAGTAACGCAAATTATAAAACTTTTTTCTCAATTTTTCAAAAAAGTTTTATGGAAGGTATTGCCATCTTTGCCATTTTGTGGTAATATTAGTACAACAAAAATTACTGGGGGAAATCACAATGAACAACAAAATAAAACTAATCGTAACCGATGACGCTTCCGAATTTACGCAGGAAAATCTTAACATCTTACAAAGTAAGAATATTTCCGTTATTTTCTGCGCAAAAGACGGAGAAGAATTGTGCGATAAAATTAAAAGAGAAAGCCCTGATGTTGTACTGATGGATTCATTTATGACAAGGCTTGACGCAATCGGTGTTATGAGAAGCATTACACGAGAAAGCACAAAAGTACCTGTGTTTATGGTGTATTCGTCATTCCACAGCACTGTTCTTGAGCGTGAAATTATGAATTCGGGCGCATCGTATTTTGTGTTGAAGCCGTATAACATTTCCGAATTAAGCACCATTATCAGCGATTTGTCGGATTTGAGCAAGAAAAACAATTTTGGCAAAGGCAGAGTTATTGACGCTTTCGGAATTGAAATGAAAGTGACCGATATTCTCCATGAAATAGGAGTTCCGGCTCACATCAAAGGCTATCACTATCTGCGTGATTCAATCATTATGTCTGTTGAGCATCCTGAAATTATCAATGCTGTGACAAAACAGCTCTATCCGTCGGTTGCCAAAAAGTACGAAACAACTTCTTCACGGGTTGAAAGAGCTATAAGACACGCAATTGAGGTTGCATGGGATCGAGGTGACATTGATGTTCTGAACTCATATTTCGGATATACAATTCACAACGACAGAGGTAAGCCCACAAACAGCGAATTTATTGCCATGATTTCTGACAAATTAAGACTGCAGATTAAAAATGCAGGCTGAAAAAAGAGCCGCTCTTTAAGAGTGGCTCTTAATATATTATTTAGTTTTTCCGATATCGTGTCTGTAATGAGCGCCTTCAAAGGAAATTTTTCCTACAGCGGCATATGCCTTTTCGAGTGCCTCATCAAGTGTATCCGCTGTCGCAGTAACACCAAGAACTCGACCGCCGTTTGTATAGAACTTTCCGTTTTCGTACTTAGTGCCGGCATGATAAACGATTGCACCATCTACACCGCCGTTATCATTAAGACCGAACATCTCTATACCCTTTTTGTATGAAACAGGATATCCGCCGCTTGCCATAACAACACAAGCCGCAGCGCCGTTGTCCCATTCAATGTCAAGGTCGGAAAGCTTTTCGTCAATAACAGCCTCGCAGATATCTACAAGGTCAGTTTTAAGTCTTGGAAGAACAACCTGAGCCTCAGGATCGCCGAAACGGGCATTGTATTCAATAACCTTTGGACCGTTCGGTGTAATCATAAGTCCAAAGTACAGACAACCCTTAAAAGGTCTGCCCTCTTTATTCATCGCCTCAATTGTAGGGATAAAGATTGTATCCATACATTCCTTGGCAATCGCATCTGTATAATACGGGTTCGGGCTGATTGTGCCCATACCGCCTGTGTTAAGACCTTCGTCATTATCAAAAGCACGCTTGTGGTCTTTTGAGCTGACCATAGGTTTTACGCACTTACCATCTGTAAATGCAAGAACAGAAACCTCGGGACCTGTAAGAAACTCTTCGATAACGATGTTGTTACCTGAGTCGCCAAACTTCTTGTCCTCCATAATTTCTTTGACTGCTTCAATTGCCTCATCAACAGATTGAGCAATAATTACGCCCTTGCCGAGTGCAAGACCGTCAGCCTTTACAACAACGGGAGCGGTATTTTCGTTCTTTATATAGTCAATTGCTTTCTGAGCATCATTGAATACTTCATACTTTGCAGTAGGTATGCCGTATTTCTTCATGAGATTTTTTGAGAAAACCTTTGACGCCTCAATAATAGCGGCATTTGCATTAGGACCGAATGCTCTGATTCCAGCCTCCTGCATAGCGTCAACCATACCGTCAGCAAGCGGATCATCAGGAGCTACAAAAACAAGGTCAATTGCATTGTCCTTTGCAAACTTAACCATATTTTCTTTATCCATAACTCCGATATTAACAATCTCGGCATCTCTTGAAATACCGCCGTTGCCGGGAGCGCAATAAAGCTTTGTGCATTTAGGACTTTCAAGAAGCTTTTTAATTAAAGCGTGCTCTCTGCCGCCCGAACCAATCATTAAAATTTTCATAACCGCACCTCTATCAGTGATGGAAAAGACGAATACCCGTAAATGACATTGTCATATTGTACTTATTGCAGGTTTCAATAACATTATCATCACGAATTGAACCGCCGGGCTGTGCAACAAATTTAACACCTGAACGCTTTGCTCTTTCAATGTTGTCACCGAATGGGAAGAATGCGTCAGAACCGAGTGAAACACCGTCAAATGTTGCAAGCCAAGCCTTTTTCTCTTCCTTTGTAAGAGGTTCGGGCTTAGTTTTGAAGAACTGCTGCCATATACCGTCAGCAAGCACATCCTCATAATCATCAGAGATGTAAACATCAATGGTGTTATCTCTGTCGGGACGGCGGATGTTGTCAACAAACGGAAGGTTCATAACCTTCGGATGCTGTCTGAGATACCAGATATCAGCCTTATTGCCTGCAAGTCTTGTGCAGTGAATTCTTGACTGCTGACCTGCGCCTACACCGATTGCCTGACCGCCCTTTGCGTAGCAAACAGAATTAGACTGAGTATATTTAAGAGTAATAAGAGCGACAAGAAGGTCACGCTTAGCTTCCTCTGTAATATTCTTATTATCTGTTACAATGTTCTGAAGGAGCATTTCTTCGTCAATTTTGAGTTCATTTCTGCCCTGTTCAAATGTAATGCCGAAAACATCCTTATGCTCAATAGGAGCAGGAACATAGTTCGGGTCGATTTTTACGACATTATAGTTGCCTTTCTTTTTTGACTTGAGGACTTCAAGAGCCTCGGGAGTATAGTCAGGAGCAATAATACCGTCAGAAACCTCTCTCTTGAGGAGGATTGCAGTCTGAACATCGCAAGTATCGGAAAGAGCCACCCAGTCACCGTATGAGGACATTCTGTCTGCACCTCTTGCCATTGCATATGCGCTTGCAATCGGAGAAAGCTCAAGGTCATCTACAAAATAGATTTTCTTGAGTGTGTCAGAAAGCTCAGTTGCAACTGCCGCACCGGCAGGACTTACATGCTTGAATGATGCAGCCGCAGGAAGACCTGTTGCAGCTTTGAGTTCCTTTACGAGCTGCCATGAGTTAAATGCATCAAGAAAGTTGATATAACCGGGTTTGCCGTTGAGAACCTCAACAGGAAGATCTTTGCCGTCCTGCATGAAAATTCTCGAAGGCTTCTGATTCGGGTTACAGCCGTATTTTAAAGCAAGTTCGTTCATTGGATTCATCCTTTCCGAAAAATAAATTACTTGTTTTTATTGATAATTCTTGACTCTGCCTTATTTGAAGCAATGTCAATATAGCGTACAAAAAGTGAAACCTTGTTATCCTCATTGAGAGAATTCCAGATTTTCTCGGCAAATGTGTCAATATCATCGTTACCGATTTCTACGAGTGTAGGTTCACCCTCAAAGCTAGGAAGCGGATTGCCGTCACTCATATATGTGTGAATGAATCTGCCAAGACCATTTATCGGCTTGTCATATGTAAATGTGTATCTTTCGCAGCAATCGGGATTGCCGTCTGCACTTTTGAGAATTGACATTGCATAGTTCATCTTGCCGTTTTCGCATTCAACGATACCTGAAATTCGTGGAGTGTAGTTAGGACCGTCAGGCTCAAATTCCCTTGTTGTGAGTGACTGTTCAAATGTCTGACCTTCATTCATAAGGTCATAAACAGTATCTGTCTGGTCACCGTTAGTAACGATAGTTTTGTTGCCGAGAACTCTTACGGGAGAATAAATGATAAGTGACGGATCAACAAGCTTTGACGGATCAAAAGCCTGAGTTTTGATGCCGTCCTCGGTTTCTGCAAACACTCTGTTTCTGCTGTTTTCGCTTCTGCCCATAATGAAGTATGCAATAACAGCCTTTGAGCCGTCTGCACTTTTGCCGATTACAATGCCTCTGCCCGGATATGAAGTTGAAGCAATGTCATTGTAAAGTGATACAGGTTTCATATTTTTCCTCCGTTAGTCAAGAATTTCGGTTTTATTGTCTTTTACTATAATTTTATCTTCGCAGAAAAGCGAAACCGCCCTTGGAAGAATCTTCCATTCAGCCTGTTCCATAACTCTTTTCTGAAGAATTTCGGGTGTGTCACCGTTCTGAATTTCAACGGCTTTCTGAATGATAATGGGACCGCCGTCGCACACTTCGTTTACAAAATGTGCGGTAGCACCCGTTACCTTGACGCCTCTGCTAAGAGCCTCCTCATGAACTCTGAGTCCGTAATAGCCCTCGCCGCAGAATGACGGAATAAGCGACGGATGGATATTGATTATTCTGTTTTCAAAAGCAGAAATAAACTGCTTTCCGAGAATAGTCATAAATCCCGCAAGAACAACAAGGTCAACATCCTTGGATTTCAAAAGCTCGGTCACAGCAGAATCATACTCATCAAATTCGGCATAGTCTTTTCTTCTGATAACCTCAGTTGCAATCGAATTGTTTTTTGCTCTTTCAAGTGCATAAGCGTTTGGATTTGAGGACACAACAAGAGAGATTTTTCCGTTTTTAATCTCTCCCCTGTTCTGAGCGTCAATAAGTGCCTGAAGATTTGTGCCGCCGCCCGACACAAGAACTGCGATATTTTTCATTATTCAAACACTACTCCGTCATTACCGCTGATTACTTCACCGAGTACAACAGCGTCTTCACCGTTAGCCGCAAGAACCTCAAGAGCCTTGTCTGCATCTTCCTTGGCAACGGCGATTATCATACCTACACCCATATTGAATGTGTTGAACATATCGTGCTCGGGAATATTACCTACTCTCTGCATAAGCTTGAAAATAGGAAGAACAGGAATATTGTCCTTTTTGATTTTGGCTGAAAGACCATCTGTAAGCATACGGGGAATGTTTTCATAGAAACCGCCGCCCGTGATGTGTGATACAGCCTTTACATCAACCTTATCCATAAGAGCGAGAAGAGGTTTTACATAAATTTTTGTAGGAGTGAGCAATGTTTCACCGAGAGTTTTGTCAAGCTCAGGATACTCGGCATTAATTGTTTCCTCGTTGATATCAAAGATTTTTCTGACAAGCGAAAAACCGTTTGAGTGAACACCCGAAGAACGGAGTCCTAAAAGTACATCACCCTCGCAAAGCTTTGAACCGTCAATCATCTTTGGCTTGTCTGCAATACCAACGCTGAAACCTGCAACATCATATTCATCAACAGGCATAAGGCCCGGATGCTCTGCAGTTTCACCGCCGATGAGAGCACAACCGGACTGAACACAGCCTTCTGCAATGCCTGATACAATTTCAGCTACCTTTTCGGGATAGTTCTTGCCGATTGCGATATAATCGAGGAAGAAAAGAGGTTTTGCTCCACAGCAAATTACATCGTTTACGCACATTGCAACTGCGTCAATACCAATTGTGTCATGCTTGTCAAGAAGAAAAGCAAGCTTGATTTTTGTACCTACACCGTCAGTACCGCTGACAAGTACAGGCTCTTCCATATCTTTGAAATCAGGGGCAAAAAGTCCGCCGAAACCGCCGATGCCTGAAATAACACCGTCAATTTTTGTGCGTGCCACATGCTTTTTCATAAGCTCTACAGACTTATAGCCTGCTGTTACATCAACACCTGCCGCTTTGTAGCTTTCGGAAAAGCTGTTGTTCATTGTAATCACTCCGTCACTTTCTGTTAATTTTTTTAGCGTATTTATCTACAAAGATTGTTCTCGGAATTTCAGCGTCATAGCTACCCGTGAAACAACCGTCACAGAATTCTATATTTGCACCCTCAGCAATTTTTCTGAGACTGTTTATACTGAGATAACCAAGTGAATCTGCACCGATATATTCACAGATTTCACTTGTTGTCATCTTGTTTGCAATAAGACTTTCTTTATCGTGAATGTCCACACCAAAGTAGCACGGACAAACAAACGGAGGTGAGCTGATGAGCATATGCACCTCGGCAGCTCCTGCCTCACGCATAAGACGAACAATATGCTTTGATGTTTCGCCTCTGACGATTGAGTCATCAATAATAACAACTCTCTTGCCTTTAACATTAGCCTTCAAAGCGGTAAGTCTTGTTCTGAGAAGTCTTTTCTTTTTATCTTTACCCGAGCCTACTGTTCTGCCGATATATTTGTTCTTGACAAAACCTGTGCTGAACGGGATACCCGAAGCCTTTGCGTAACCCTGTGCGGCAATAAGTCCCGAATCGGGAACACCGCACACCATATCTGCCTCAATCGGGAACTCGTCATAAAGAAGTTCACCGGCTTTGAATCTTGCATTATGTACGCAGACACCGTTGATTACGCTGTCCGGTCTTGCAATATAAACATATTCAAAAAGGCAGAAAGATGTTTTATCGGGCAAAAGCTTTAATTTGTAGCTGTGAAAGCCTTCTTCGTCAACTACTACCATTTCACCCGGCTCAACATCACGGACAAATTCACCGCCGAGACTGTCGATAACACAGCTTTCGGAAGTGAAAATCCAGCTGTTTTTGAGTTTGCCGATACAGAGCGGACGGAATCCGTGCATATCACGAAAGCCGATAAGACGGCTCGGTGCGCAAATTACAGTTGAGTAAGCACCCTTGAGCTTTCTCATTGAAGAAAGAACAGCATCTTCAAGCGTGTCTGTTACACATCTTTCGGTTGCGATAACATAAGCCATAATTTCAGCATTAGAATTGGACTGAAAAACAGCGCCGCCTGTTTCAAGCTCCTGCCTTATTTCATTGAAGTTTGTAATTGAGCCGTTACTTGCAATACCGATTGAACCCTGAATATATCGCATAACAAGCGGCTGGTTAGATGCACGGTCGAGTGATTCCGATGAAGTATAACGGACATGACCGACTGCAATCTTACCGTTTGGAAGTTTTTCAAGTGCTTTGGGTGTAAAAATCTCGGACACCATGCCGAGTTCCTTGACAGTTGTAAATTCACCGTCTTTATTCACGGTGATACCTGCACTCTGCTGTCCCCTGTGCTGAAGGCTGAAGAGTGCGTCATTTGCGGCGGCAACAACATCGATATCGTCATCATTACGGTAAATACCGAACACACCGCACTCGTCATTTACTTTGTCAAGTTTTGTGTCAATATCTACATAGTTCTTAATCAAAGCTCTGCCACCTTAGCCTGCATTGCCCTATCTTTTTCGGCAACGCCTTTTTCCATATCAGCTTTCATATTTTCAAGCTTCTCTGCAAGAGAATCGTCGGAAAGTGCGAGCATTTCAACGGCAAGAATTGCAGCGTTAGCCGCACCGTCAACTGCTACTGTTGCAACCGGAATTCCTGTAGGCATCATAACTGTTGCAAGAAGAGCATCCATACCGTCAAGCTGAGCCGACTTACATGGGATTCCTATCACAGGGAGGGTTGTTTTTGCCGCAAGAACACCTGCGAGATGTGCCGCCATACCTGCTGCGGCAATGATTACGCCAAAGCCGTTCTTTTTAGCCTCTGCCGAAAACTTAATTGCCGCATCAGGAGTACGGTGTGCGCTCATTACATGAACCTCATACTCTACGCCAAATTCTTTGAGTTTACTGACAGCCTTTGATACTACGGGAAAATCACTGTCGGAGCCCATAATAATTGCAACCTTTTTCATAATTACTCATAGCCTTTCCGCCCACTTGATAAATTGCCGCAAAAACCGTGCCGTGGGCAGACAAAGTCAGGACAAATATGCCAATTTATGCTTTGAATCGACATAAATAAAGCATTACTAATTAATTATATAAAAAAATCGGTTAAAATTCAATAGTCAGGCGAAATTATTTTTAAAATACCGCCAAAAAGCAAAAAGTGACTGTGCAAAGCATAGCCACTTCATGATATTAATTAATCTCGGAAACATCTTTTCCCTGTTCGATTTTCATGCCGTTATCGGGATCTGTAGCATCAAGATACGGTCTTTCATTGGAAATTATGCCCTCGGTTGTAACTCCCGCCTCTGCAGCCTTTTTCATACCCGGAAAAAGAAATTCCATCTTTTCATTATTGAATTTTTCATCGAGATATTCTTCAAAGCTGTTTGATGCAGGTACTCCCTCTGTTCTCTGAGTCCATCTTGCCGTAGCTGTTACGGACATAAAGCCGTTGAATGCCATGAATACAATCAGAAATGTTGTAATAATTGCACCTGCTCTTTTAGGGATTTTTTCAATAAGCTTTGCTGTCCACGGATACAGATAACGCACCCAGACAAGACCGAGAAATCCCCAGATAAGGGCATACATAAGATTGGTTCTGCCGTCAAGGTTAAACGGAGTGTCACTGTAGTCCCATGAAACCGTGCCGAACATCTGCTCCTGCAACCACGAACAGAAATACTCAAAACCTGCTCCGACAAAAGCACTTATCACAAAAACAAGCGTATCATTAAGCTTGTAAAGCTTATACAAAGCGGCTGTCAGAAAACACGCACCGCCGCCGTAAACAGGAATAAACGGACCGTAAACCATACCGACACGCATTTCAAAATGTCCGTCAACGCAGAATGCCCATATTGTTTCGAGAATCGTGCCAATGAAAGAACCGATCACAAACAGATAAAAAAGCTTCGTAAAACAGAATCCGTAAGCAAACGGCTTGTCATCTTTGCTTTCAAAGGTTTGTGTATATTCTTTCATATTATCCTGCTTAATCTCCTCAATTTTAGCATTAATTTGCTTTACATAAGCCATATGAGTGAGATCTGGATAAGCGTGCGCAAGTCTTTTTCTTAAAATATTCTCTGTAAAAAGTCGGTTGTAGTTTTCTTCAAGTTCCTGAATTTCAACCTCTGTTGCGCCTTTATCCATAAGCTCGGAAGAATTTTTAAGCTTTGCAATTCTTCTGAGCAGACGGATTGTTGTTATCATTGAAAAAACATAATCAATTACAATAATTCCGCAGAAGCAAAGAACAAGAATAAGACTTACCCAGAAAGGAATTGCTTCAACGGCTGTGCGAAGCACCGGAATTATCAATCCGACAAGCAGCATACCGAGCAATCCGAGAAAAAGTGCATAAGGAAAAGTTATATAATTGCCTATGCTGAATTTCGAGGAAGAAAAATCCCATGGCTTGAATTTGAGAGTTTTTTCTACAAGCACACCGACCACAACCATAAGTGCAGATAATATCAGAGTTGAACCGATGAATAAAATCAGCTTGCTGTTTTCAAACGGTTTTAGTGCCGTATAACAAATAACCGCCGAAAATCCATACATAGGGCAAAACGGTGATGTCAGAAAACCGTTGTTACTGAATTTTTTCTCAAGAAGAAGCGAACGAAAACTGCTCGCCACCCAGCCAAAAAACGAGAAAATTACGAAGTACCACAACAGGTCGAGTAAAAATTGCATTTCCTATCCCCCACAATTTTATGCAACAAATCGGACACAGAATTCTGTGCCCGAAAAATTACCGTAAATTTCACATTCTTTATGCCTTTGGCACATCATCTTTCCAGAGTTCTTTAATTGCGGTAACATTACCCGCAAGTCTCTGAATATCTGAAGGAATGATAATCTTTGTAGCCTTGCCGTCAGCGGCTTTACCGAATGCCTCAAGCGATTTAAGCTGAATAATTCTATCGGTAGGAGAAGCCTCATTGAGCATTTTAAGTGCATCGGCATTAGCTCTCTGAACTGTGAGAATAGCCTCAGCTTCACCCTGTGCCTCACGGATTTTCTGCTCCTTAACAGCGTCGGCTTTAAGAATTGCAGATTCCTTCATACCCTCTGCAACGAGAATCTGACTGCGTTTTTCACCCTCTGCATCAAGAATTCTTGCACGGCGCTCACGCTCTGCCTTCATCTGCTTTTCCATCGCATCCTGAATTTCACGGGGCGGAAGAATGTTTTTAAGCTCGACACGGATTACCTTAATGCCCCATGCGTCGGTTGCCTCGTCAAGAATCACTCTGATTTTACCGTTGATTGTATCACGGGATGTGAGTGTGTTATCAAGCTCAAGATCACCGATGATATTACGCAATGTTGTTGCAGTAAGATTTTCAATAGCGCTGAGCGGTCTTTCTACACCGTAAGTATAAAGCTTTGGATCGGTAATTTCAAAATACACAACCGTGTCAATCTGCATCGTAACGTTATCTCTTGTGATCACGGGTTGTGGAGGGAAGTCGATTACCTGCTCTTTTAATGAAACTTTCTTTGAAATTTTGTCGATAAACGGAATTTTTACATGAAGTCCTGTTGACCATGTTACATGATATGTTCCGAGTCTTTCAATTACATATGCGTGTGCCTGCGGTACTACCTTGACATTGCTTACGATTACTATAAGCAGGATTAAAAGGATGATACCTAAAATAATAAGTCCTAACATTATTTACCTCTCATTCTGTTACGGGTTCTACTATGAGCTTTACGCCCTCTATTGCAAGAACCTTAACTTTTGTTCCTTTTAAAAGCGGTGCTTTGTCGGACTTTACCGTCCAAGTTTCCGCACCAACTTTTGCCTGTGCTGTTTTGTCAATATCGGTTAAATCTGTGAGCATAAATCCGACTTGACCGATGTAGCGGTCTGCGTTTGTTCCCGTTGTTTTGTTACGCCTTTTAAAGCGTTTTACAAGCGGTCGTGTCACAATAAGCGAAACAAGTGACACAACAAGGAACACCGCCGACTGGATTGTTATGTCGCTTGTGAATATAGTTGTTATTGCGGCACAAACTGAGCCGAGAACGAACCATATTGATACAAGCTGTGTTGTAAAGCCTTCGCAAAGCAACATAAATATTGCAAAGCCTATCCACACTATCGGCATATACTGCTCCATAGGGCTGTCACCCCCCTTTTCGCATAATTTTAACACAATATTATACATTAGTCAAACTATTTTATGTATTATCTGTTAGATAAATTCATTTGGCTAATCGGCAAAATGCAAAAAGTACAATAAAGTGACCTCATATGGCAATAAAAAATTACCATATGAGGTGTCATAAGAATATTTATTTATGAGTTCGAGTTCGCCGTTCTGTCTAATCTCAGTAATATTGCCGTTGCTATCATAAGAATAATCGTAGGATAAAACGCTGTCACCGCCATATGACTGGCTGAACTTGCTAATAAGATTAGTTGTTGAATTTTCAGCCTTACCGTTTGCGTACTCATAGTCTGTATTAAATACAAGAGTACCGTCACTGCGAACAGTTCTAACCTGTGTTGTTCTGCCGAAATCATCTGTTGACGTTTCGTTAGTTACACCGTCATTGCTTACAAATGACTTTCCGTCTTTATCTGTGCCTGTTGTAATGGTCTTTGTCTGACCGTTTACAGATGTCTTTTCTACCGTATTACCGTCTGAATCGGTAACAATATAATGAGTAAGACTGCCGTCTGATGATGTACGATATTCGCTTTCAAGTGAACCGTCAAATGTGTAGTAGTAATATGAGGTTTCGCCGCTTGAATAATCAACTGCTTTTGTAACAAGACCTTGCTTGTTGTAAATCATCTCGGCAATTTTGCCTGTTTCTCCTGTGATTACAGAAATATTGCCATAGTTATGTAAGCATATTCAAGATAATCACCGTTTGCATAAGCAGTCTTTGTAAGATTGCCGTTACTGTCATAGGTATTGCTTGTAATTGCAACATTGCCTATTTTAGTTGAAAGAAGGTTATAGAAAACATCGTAATTAAACGAATAGCTAAAACCGTTATGAGTGATTTTCGATACATAGCCTGAGCCTGTATAGGAATAATCATTTCCGGAAGTACCGTTCTTTATTGACAATACATTTCCGTTCGTATCATAGGTGTAATTAGTTACATTACCGTTTCCGTCTGTGACAGCAGTTTTGTTGCCGTTTGCATCATAAGCATACTGCGTTGTACTTCCCTGTTCATTGGTTTCAGCCGTTACATAATTACCTGTGCTGTCATATTCAGAACTTGTCTGCATAAACGGTTTTGTTTTGTCAACAGACTCGGACAATACTTCATAATCAACATAATTGTCAACCTCTGTATCATCGTCTGATTCGTTACCTGCACTGACTGAAGAATCATCTTTTGAATTTTCAGATTGTTTAGTCACATACCCCGTTGCTAAAATATTCAGTTCAGCGTTGGTAACTGTCATTTCATTTTCATTATAACCATATACAAATGCAAATGCAACATAGGATATTGTCTTGTCATTATTTTTGGAAAACATGACAAATATTACAGTTCGTTTTTAGCAGTATTCACCCACGATTTTGTAAAGTAAATATAGGTTGTTTTACAAATTATTGCAGAATGTAAAGCCATTGTATTTTTGCTGTAAATAGTTAGTTATTATTATTGACCAAGATAAAATCAAGGAATATAATTTGAACGAAATTTTAAAAGTGTAGTAAAATACTGCGTTTTAGGTTTCAATCAAATATCGGGGTAGAAACAAAATGATAGAAAAGCTATCGCTTGATTTTGTCAGAAAAATTTATAATGCACTCACTACAGGTAATGATGATGTGAATTTTTATTGTATGTGTCTGCAAAATCAAAATCGTGAGGCGGCGACAAACAATCCTGTCAAATTCGGACTCGAACTTATAAAAATCAATATTTTGTGCAGACTTCCGTTCTGCAACAAACGGATTTTCACAAAGACTGTCGGCAAGGATTATCTCTCGCAAATATTCGTAAGACCGTCAATTTGTGAACTTGCATCGGGTATGCTCGACAATTCACACCTTGTCACCGATATATTCGGCTCAGCTTTGAATCAAATTAAAGATGATGACAAAATTTTTACAGAAATTGAAAATGTCACGGGCGTAAAAGGTTTTGCTCTACTGAGAAAAAAATACGGAAAGCAAGGTCTTACAATTTCTCGGATTTATAAAAAAATAAATGCGGAGCTTAAAACACTGATTGACTATAAATTAGAGCTTTCATTGGTTGAAAATTCGTTTTTAGAGAACCGATACATTGTGCGTATGATTGATATTGCACGCTGTAACGATATGAAAATTTCGGTTGTGATAAAGTCAATATATCCGAAAGATTTTGTCAAACATCTGCTTGATAAGTACAGAATAGGTTATGACGAACTTATTGTGAACACCGTAAGCAACGATGTTATTGAAACAGATGACAACAACCATACCTGCGTTATGAGCAATAATTATGATTTCATTAAAAAATATGCAAAAATGGGTTGCAGGCAAATGTATTACCGCTGTCCTACCGTTCTTATGGAACACATTGACAATCCTATTAAAGATGAAAAATTCAAAATGCTGTACAACACGATATGCGGTATGAATCTTTTCAGCGGAATAAAAAGAATGAGCAATGAATATGAGCTTGGATATATGTGCATTGCTCCCGCAATTGTAGGTTTTGCATCGGAGTGTATTGAAAGATTACGCAATACAGAAAAAATGATTTTCTTCTGTAACGAAAATTCAATATTTGCTCAGACAGTCAGAATATTAAGTGAAAATACTGATAAACTGATGTTCTTTCCGTGGTCAGCTCTTGCAACAGATAAATACAGAACCGTTGCCGAATGGCGAAAAATCATTCCCGAAATGCCTGTTTTCAAATATGCAAAGCTTGGTGTTCTTGACAAGCTGATGAGGTATCCGCTTTCTGAAATTGACGGAAAAATCAGCGATGACGAGCTTGCAAAAATTATGGCAACCGCATGGATTGATAAGGATAGTGACGGTGTTGAAAATACGGTACAGGCCGTTATCAACGGCAGTCGTATTGTTGTGAGTGTTGATCCGTTACCCGAAAAATGTGCAAGCGAAGAATTTGCAAAGACGATTTATCGGATTGATAAAAGCATTGTTTACAACGGAATAAGCATGAACAATTATCTTTGTGCCGATGATAACAATGTTTTAGCTCTTTCCGAAATCATTCAAGGCAACAAGCCGTTACTTTGGAAAATTGACAAAACTGAAAAGCATTGGGTTTATTCAAAGAAAATTGACACGGCAATCCTCAAAGAGATATACTCCGCTGTATGTGACTTTGCAAACGATTATAGGGACTACTCAAAAGTTACAAACAGCAAATGCAAAATCAGCGGTGACGACGCTCTTTCGCTTTATTTAAGCGGTATTGAACGCATAAAAAATATTACTCAGGAGTGATTATATTGATTTTATACCACGCATCTACAATGTATCATCTTCTGTGCTGTATAGTACACAAACTGGCATATCATCCAAATGATGACGCAGAGCTTTTGATGCTTGAATACATAAAGCCTGATAAAAGCAGAAAATCATTTTTAAAGCAGGTGATTGATTCGGGATTTTTTACAACAGCAAGATATGTTCCCGAACAAAAATTCAAGCTAAAAAAAGGCAATGCACTTGATAATACAAGCAGTGAAAAAGAAATTAAATCCGTAATTGAAAATATTTCTAAAACATTTGAAAATTGGCTTGATGAGGACATAACAAAATTTGAGGAAATCTATGTTGCATCAGACCAACATTCACTCGGTATTTATCTTACAAGCAAAAGTATTCCCTATCATTATTTTGAAGATGCAAGCGGAATGCTTTCGGAACAGTCAAGATATCTTTCAATTACCAAAAGCAACAATATGACCAATCATATAATCAATGAATATCTTAGTTGTATGGGACGAAACAGTTGCGTCAGGTCAAAACTGTGCGACCTTCGTCATCAGCAGAAAGGCTTTTATGATGAAAAGGCGGAAGATTTCTGTATTTACGATATTTTAAAATACAAAATTCCGGACAGAGTGCAGGATATTCTAAACTTCTTTGGCGATATACCTCACAAAATCAGAGGCGACAAAAAGATTTGCCTTTATCTTACTCAGGATTTGAACACACTCAAAATCAAAGACCTTGACCTACAGGAATTAATGATGACAACGCTTGTCGATTATATGTGCAATGATGAGTATGTGCTTGTTGTAAAACCTCACCCAAAGGACAGGTGGCAAAATTACAGAAGAATTTTTTCTGACTGTATTCTGCTTGAAAAGTCTGAGCCGTCGGAACTTTTACCGTTTGTCATCGACCGTGAGGTTGATATGGCTTTAACGGCTAGTTCAACATCAATCAGGGGCGTTGACAAGTTTGCAGTTCATTCCTACTACTTCACAACCGACATTGAAACAAGCCGTGAAAGAATTGACGATATGTTTATCGCAACTTTGTTATTAAAAGAACTTGGTATTCGCAATGTAAGTTCAATACGCAATATAAATGAAACTCAGATTACGAACTTTCTGAATCGCTACGGCATTGCTTTAGATAACGGTGATACTTTGATTGACGGCAATATGGAGAAAGTCGATAATCTTGATGTTTATGATTACAGACTTTCGCTATTACTAAACCTTGGCAACATAATAAATTTCAATCCTAACATACCGACTGACGGTTTATATATTGTCACCGCTGACTTCACTCCGAAAGACTCAAGTCTTATGAGAGAAAAACAGCTGATGATATTTGCATATACAAATGATAAAGAAATTCAAAACAAGCTTGAATCGCTCATTATTCGCAAACAGCTTAGATATACGCAGGCAGACATTGCTGTTCGCTGCAAAAAAGCTGACAGCGAAAGTATTGAACGGTTAAAAGCAAAACTTGCAAGAGATATTGAATGGGAGAAATAAAAATGGAAAACAAGAAAAAAGTTGTGGCATTCGTGCCGATGAAATTAAACAATGAAAGATTACCCGGTAAGAACACAAAGGCATTTAAAGGAGGAAAACCTCTTCTCACCTACATTCTTAACACACTTACAAAAGTTGAAGGTATTGACGAAACATATGTTTATTGCAGTAATGAGGAAGTTAAAAAGTATCTTCCTAACGGCATTAAATTTCTTAAAAGAAGCGAAAGCCTTGACACATCAAGCACTTTGATTATTGATGTGCTTAAAGCATTTGCGGAAGATGTTGACGCAGATATTTATGTGCTCGCCCATGCAACAACGCCCTTTATCAAAGCAAAAACAATTGAAACTGCAATTGATAAGGTAAAAAATGAGGAATATGATTCTGCCTTTACCGTAAAGCCGATTCAGGAATTTTTGTGGATGGACGGCGCCGCTTGTTACAACACAAACAAGATTCCGAGGACACAGGATATTCAAAATGTGTTTGCGGAAACAACTGGCCTTTATGTTTACACTAAAAAGCTTATTAAAGACGGCAGAAGAATCGGCAGTAATCCATACGGTGTAACTGTTGATTTTATTGAAGCAACCGACATCAACAATCCGATTGATTTTGACCTTGCACAGGTGATTTTTGACCACTACATTAAGAATAATACAGAAAGCGATAATAACGGTAACAATGAGTAATATTAAAATTCTTGACTGTACTCTCCGTGACGGAGGTTATGTAAACAACTGGCACTTTGGCAGAAAAGCAATTGAAACAATGCTTTTTAATTTTTCAAAATCAAACACGGATATTGTTGAGTGCGGATTTCTGACTAACAAGACTTACGATCCCGATTATTCACTCTACAACAGCGTTGAACAGCTTAACGAGCTTGTAAGCTCAGACAGCAGTATGAACACGATGTATGTTGCGATGATTGCAATCGGCGAGCGTGAAATAAATCCCGTATTACTTTCGGACGCAGATTCAACCGTTCTTGACGGAATCAGACTTACATTTCATCCGAACGAAATTGACCTTGCATTTGAATGGGCAGAGATTATAAAAAGCAAGGGCTACAAGCTGTTTATGCAGCCTGTCGGTACTACTAATTATACCGACAGGCAGTTTCTTGATTTGCTTGAGAGAATAAATAAACTTGAACCGTATGCGTTTTATATTGTAGATACTCTCGGTGTGATGTATGAAAAAGACCTTATCCGTCAGGTGTTTCTCGTTGACAACAATCTGAAACCGACAATCAGCCTTGGATATCACTCGCACAATAATTTTCAGCTTGCCTTTTCAAATGCACAGGCGCTTTCACAGTACAATACAAAGCGAAATATAATCATTGACTGCAGTGCAAACGGAATGGGACGAGGTGCGGGCAATCTTTGCAGTGAATTATTTATGGATTACCTCAACCGAACATTTTCAAAGAACTATGATGTATTGCCTGTTCTTGAAATTGTTGACCGTTACCTTATTCCGATTTCACTCAGCAATCCGTGGGGCTATAATTCGGCTTATTTTCTTTCAGCCGCAAACAATTGTCATCCGAATTATTCGTCATATCTCATGGCAAAGCATTCGCTTTCAATGCCTGCAATCGGAAGTATACTCAAGCAGATTCCGCAAAAAGAAAAGCGATTTTTCAACAAAGCGCTTATTGAAAAAATTTATCAGGAATACCAGAGCAATGCAGTTGATGATATTGAAATTCTTGACAGACTGCGTAAAAAGCTTGACGGAAAAAATGTGCTTGTTATCTCCCCCGGCTCTACGGTAAAAAGTGAAAAAGGTTCGATTTTGAAATATATTTCAAAGAAAAAGCCCTTTGTAATCTCGGTTAATTTTATTCCGGACTACATAAAACCGAATATTGTTTTTGTCGGAAATTCAGTCAGATATTCCGAGCTTGAGGACAGGCTTAATCTAAAAAAGACCGTGTTCACATCTAACATAAAAAATCTTCCGAAAAAAGCAGTCTGCATAAACTATTCGGAACTTATAAATGCAACAGATGACGCTTCGGACAGTTCAGGTCTTATGGTACTTAAACTTTTGAAAAAAGCGTCGGTAAAGTCGGTTGCACTTGCAGGATATGACGGATTCACCAAAAATCCGCTCTCAAATTACATAAGCAAAAATATGTGCGGTGCATATGATCCGATTTTACTTAAAGAAAAGAACCTTGCAATATCAAAAGAGCTTAAAAAGCTTAAAGAAAAGATGAAAATTAAGTTCGTTACAACATCAATTTATGATACCGAAAAAACAAGGAGCGATAAAAAATTGTGATGAGTACGATTCAGAATACAAAGCGAAAACTGAAACGAAAAGCTAAAAAATTTAAACTTAAAGCCGTAATGAAAAATCGCTTTGTGCTTGAAGGCTTTTATAAGTACGGGGATACCGACAAAAGTCGTTTCAGAAGAATGTTTTACCTCACCTCTCTGCATTTATCAAGCAAACTCGGAAGTGTTTCGGGAGCAAAGCCGAGAGTATATGAAAGAAAAAAATATACAATAAAACCTTGCGTGAGCGCTCCAGAGTCAAGCTTTGCCAAAAGACCGTCCCCCACACTTATGGCAAAAAAGTTTCTTGTAAACGATATTATATCCTTTGATATTTTTGACACACTGATTTTACGCCCGTTTGATGATCCAAAGTCGCTGTTCTTCCTTTTAGGCGAAAAGAATAAATGTCCCGGATTCAAGCGTTACCGTGAACTTGCAGAAAAGCTTGCAAGGCAGGAGGCTTTTGAAAAGAACGGCACTTATGAGGTGACTTTGCGTGATATCTATGAAAAGCTGTCACGATTTGTATTGCTTGATATTGACAAGGCTATGCAGTATGAAATTGAAACAGAGCTTGATTTGTGCTTTGCAAACCCGTATATGAAAGAAATTTTCTTGCAAGCAAAAAATCTCGGAAAGACAATTATTGCCGTTTCGGATATGTATCTTTCAAAAGATGTTATTGAAAAAATGCTGATAAAATGCGGATATGAGGGATTTGACAATATTATTGTTTCAAACGAATACAACGCAAGCAAGCGTTCTCTTTTGCTTTATGAGTACATAAAAGAGCAATACGGAGTTGAGAAAAAGTATATTCATATCGGTGACAACATTGTTTCGGATAATCGTTCTGCACGAAAATGCGATATTGAACCTGTGTGGTACAAGGGTGTTAATCCAAGAGGTAATGCACACCGAGCATTTGATATGACTTCACTCATCGGTTCGGCATACCGTGGAATTGTCAACGCAAAACTGCAAAACGGTGATAAGCAGTATTCGCAGTATTACGAATTCGGTTACACTTATGCAGGCTTTCTTGTACTCGGATATTGCAAATTCATAAATGATTACTGCAAAAATCATGGGATTGATAAAATTCTTTTTCTCTCCCGTGACGGATACATTTTAAAGTCCGTGTATGACCGACTTTATCCCGACAGCAACACGGAATATGTATACTGGTCACGCTCTGCCGCAACAAAGCTTACCGTAAACAGATTCAAAAATGAACTTTTACTGCGATATATAAAGTACAAAATTCCTCGCAAGATGACAATTGCAAAGATTTTGAAGGCTATGGACCTTGAAGAAATGCAGCCGTTTCTTGACGAGGCGGAGCTTACTGCAGACACCCTGCTTACAAAAGAAAACTACGAGGACATAGTCAAGGTGTTTACCGTACACTGGGATATTGTTACAGAGCATTACAGGCGCAGTAACAACGCCGCAAAAGCTTACTATAAAGCGGCTGTCGGAAACAGCAAAAGTGCCGTTATAGTTGATATAGGCTGGGCGGCAAGCGGATTTTCCGCTCTGAGGTACCTTATTGAGGATGAATGGAAGCTTGACTGCAAGGTCAGAGGACTTGTTGCAGGCTCAACCTATCTTCACGATATGGATATAATCGAACCGCAGATGACAAACGACATAATCACATCATATATGTTTTCGCAGAGAATCAACCGTGAAATCCGCCGTGATCACGATGTAAAGCGTATGTACGGAGCTTTTACCGAAATTATGCTCAGCGCCCCCGCACCGTCATTCATAGGCTTTGATTTTGACGATGACGGAAGAATCAAGTATGAATTTGATTATCCCGAGGTTGAGGGATACGGTATGATAAATAAAATTCAGGACGGTATTCACGATTTTGTAAATGACTACACAAAACATTTTTCCAAATATCCGTGTATGATGAACATTTGCGGAAGTGACGCATATGCCGTTTGCAGACAGGTTATTTCCTGTCCGGAATATTTCAACAATCTTTTTGCCGCCTATCCCGTAAACAGAGCCGTAGGTTCTGCATCGTTTGAAACCGGCAGTCTTGGTAAACTGATTGAAAACGAATTTGTAAAGTGAGATAAACTATGATTTTATACTACGCACTTACCACTTATCACATACAATGCTGTGTACTTCATCGACTTACACGCAAAAAAGACGATACCGCCGTATTATTGCTCTCTGACATTCACAAAAATTCGGTTGCATTTTTAGACAGATACAAAAATTCAGGCATATTTGACGATGTACTTTTACTTAAAGAATCGGAAGTAAACGCAAATATCAAGAAAAATGAGCAAAAACACCGCTCTAAAAATTCGATTTTAAAATCAGCCTGCGCAGAAATAAAAAGGGTTCTTCCGATAACCCCAAATTCGGCAGATGAACTGTATCTTTGTCCCGACCACTTTCCTTTTGGCTGGTATGTTATCAAAAACAAGATTAAATATCATTGCTTTGAAGAAGGCTGCGGTGTGCTTTCCGACAACAGGTTTATGATGTCGAATATGAGCCGCAACAAAACACAGACCGTCTTGATGAACACGCTCGGATATTTTGGAGAAAATGACAGCTGTGTTGAAATACTTGCAGACGCTCAGGCACAAGCAGAGGGTTTCACTCACCCTAAAATGACCGATTTTTCAGTAAAAAGAATTCTTGAAAATCTTGATGAACACACGCTTGACAAGGTTCTTTCGTTCTTTGGAATTAAAGAAACAATCAAGGCAAACAGAAATACAAGTCTGATACTCACTCAGCATATGGCAAATTTGGGAATTATGCCGCTTTGCGACCAGCACAGGCTGTATGAACTTTTTGCAGATTATTTTCTTGAAAACACACACATTGCAATAAAGCCACATCCCGATGATATTGCCGGCAGATACAAGGACATTTTCGGCAACAGTTGTACTGTGCTGCCTTTTGCAATGCCGTCGGAGCTTCTCCCCTATGTTTTTGACGGACGGGTTAAAACCGCAGTTGCGGCATATTCAACAGCAGTCAAGAATCTCGGCAATTTCTGTGACAGAATGATTTGCTTTGACAACCGCATTATGGACGATTTCAGACATATCCACAGATACTATGCGGCGGTTAAACTTGCAAAATATCTTGGCAAAAACGACAGTATTGTTACAAACGGAAATGAACTTCTGCTTGAAGAACTTGCCAAAAATGACGATTTACAGACTGAATTCAGATTCAGCAATGAAATATCGGATTTTGACGGATATGCCATTGTTTCGGACAGGCTGTGTGAAAACAGAAAAATTGAGGATATCTCAGCTTTAATTTCATCAAAGCAGAACAGAGGTTGGATAATTTTTCTTAACGAAGAACAGATGCACATTTATTTTGACGGAACTGACAAGAAAGTTTTTTCAAAAATCAGACCGATTTTCATTGAAATCAAAGGAACGGAGAAAACTCATCAGGAAGTGATTTATTTGTATTCAGAAAATAAAAAAGCTCTTGAAAATGCTGAAAATTTCAGTTTGACAAAAGAGCTTAAATATACAGGAGTAACGATTGATTTACATTCAATTTCAAAAAGTGAAAGCGAAAAAATTAAAATGCTTGAGGGTGTTCTTGAAGCAACGGAAAAGCGGCTCAACGGATATGTTGAAAACAAAAAAGCTGTTGACGCAAGGCTTGAGGCAAGGGGTATTGTGCTGTGAAAAATACAAGAAAGCTGATTATATTTGACCTTGACGGCACATTGCTCGATACTTCGGACGGAATTTTGCATTGCTATCACAAAACTGCAAGCATGCTTAATTTAAGGAAAAATTCAGTTGAGAACGACAGCATTGTAATCGGCGGTCCGCTCTCCGACGGATTCAGAACACTTTATGATATACCCGATGAAGAAACACTTGCAAAAGCGATTGATACATACAGAAATTTATATGCAAATGAGGGCATTACAAAATTCAGTGCTTATAATGGGATTGATACTGCGTTAAGCGAGTTGAAATCAGACGGTTATCAGCTTGGAGTGGCAACGCTCAAGCTTGAAGAATATGCAAAATCCATGCTAAAAAATGCAGGGCTTGCAAAATATTTTGATATAATTCACGGTTGGAACGGTACAGAAAAATGCACCAAAGCATACACCGTTACCAAAGTATTGTTTGAACAAAAATGTCTTGCAAAAAATGCTGTGCTTGTCGGAGATTCTGTGTATGACAAAAACGGTGCAGAAATTGCCGGAGTTGATTTTCTTGGCGTCACCTACGGTTTTGGTATCAAAAAAGGCGACAAAACCAATTCAAGATTTGACACCGTAGACTCGCCCGTTGAACTGTCTGAATATTTTAAAATCAACTGAGAAAAATAGTGCTTCAAACACTTGATAATATTCGTTTTATATATTATCTTAAGGACCTCGGGAAGATATGCGAAAAACATGTATATAACATCTATTGATTCTGAGATTGATTTTGTCGTACAGTTACATTGGGCATAAATTTCTCCTCGATAAAATTTGCATTGCTGTTGTATTTGCTAATTATCTATGATTCGTATCCGCAGTTCCTATAACTAGGAACTTTGATTTCACGTTTTCTCATTATTACTGTCTCTGCTTTTGTCATTGAAAAACTTCCTCTTAAGCTTTAAATTATCTGTTTCCATTATTGCCTTGCGGTTTCGAGAAAACTGATTGTGCTAAAAAGCAAAATCAGCTTGTTGCTTAAAATTCAATTTTCTGCTTTAGGCAGTATACTATCACATGATTTTTTATTTTATTCTTTTTCGGTTTGACTCAACTATTGACATTAAAACCATATAAATATTTGCATAGCAAGACCTCCTGCACCGGATTTAACTCGTTGCGGGAGGTTTATTTTTATTCCGATATTTTTGGTTTCATTATTATATCTGTATAAGAATTTCTTCGATCATTGTAAAATCTTACGACTACAAGGGTAATTTTGACGGCAATAATCACAAAATTTCAAGTTTCAAAATTACAAGCGGCAGTGAAAAAATAGGTCTGTTCGGCTCAATTAAGATAAGTCTGTTTGCAATCACCGTCGTAATAATGGCTTTTATAGAGTCCCTATGTGTAACTGCGGTCAATTATGGCAACAATACTAAGGTGGCTGCACATATTGATTCTGCCACTGAACCACAGCCGACCATGGTAAGTCTGCTATGTGCACCGTCTTTATACCATCGTAGGTTGCTCCTGAGAACTCATCTGCTGTTAGAACATATTTTGGGCAATTACCATAGATTTCTGTCAAACGCTCGTATTCTCTTTTTTGTCTTTGGAGTAAGTTCACAAGAATTTTAAGCATAAAAAAAGAGCCTACTGGCTCAGATGTTAAAAATATTAAATAAGTAATTGTTATTGATTATTTCTAATTCTGCGATATTTCCTTACTTTTTAAGATTTACAAGAAGGTATCGTTTTATTCACTCCATGCTGTGGAGGGAAGTCGATCACTTGCTCTTTTAGTGAAACTTTCTTTGAAATTTTGTCGATAAACGGAATTTTTACATGCAAGCCTGTTGACCAAGTTACATGATATGTTCCGAGCCTTTCGATTACATATGCGTGTGCCTGCGGTACTACCTTAACATTGCTTACAATTACTATAAGCAGGATTAAAAGGATAATTCCTAAAATAATAAGTCCTAACATTATTTACCTCTCATTCTGTTACGGGTTCTACTATGAGCTTTACGCCCTCTATTGCAAGAACCTTAACTTTTGTTCCTTTTAAAAGCGGTGCTTTGTCGGACTTTACCGTCCAAGTTTCCGCACCAACTTTTGCCTGTGCTGTTTTGTCAATATCGGTTAAATCTGTGAGCATAAATCCGACTTGACCGATGTAGCGGTCTGCGTTTGTTCCCGTTGTTTTGTTACGCCTTTTAAAGCGTTTTACAAGCGGTCGTGTCACAATAAGCGAAACAAGTGACACAACAAGGAACACCGCCGACTGGATTGTTATGTCGCTTGTGAATATAGTTGTTATTGCGGCACAAACTGAGCCGAGAACGAACCATATTGATACAAGCTGTGTTGTAAAGCCTTCGCAAAGCAACATAAATATTGCAAAGCCTATCCACACTATCGGCATATACTGCTCCATAGGGCTGTCACCCCCCTTTTCGCATAATTTTAACACAATATTATATATTAGTCAAACTATTTTATTGCTATTTTATGCGTTTTCTATCTAACATTTTCATCGTACAGAACAGTCTGTCATATATTATGTTTTGAATTTTGCTTGTATTCTATTCAAGCATTAAGAAGGAGGCTCTTTCGAGCCTCCTTTCAGCAAATGTTCTACCCTATTCCGACTGATACTTTGTCTGAATATAACTTAATATAGTTTTTAACAAATTATATTACTTTTTTGACTTTTGATCTGTTTTTGCAACTTCATCCAAACCTATAAAGTACATACCTTTTCTTTTTGTTTTTTCAAGATGGATTTTTTCCGAATCAACAAGCAAATCCGTATAGGAATTATTTTCAGGTTCGACAAAACAGAATATTCTGAATTTTCCGAAAGTTACGGTTTTGTCAGCTTTATGTAAAGAATCGGAATATGCGAGAATATTCGTTTCTCTATTCGGAACGGCTACAAAAAGAACCTGTTCGCCGGTTTTCCTATCTTTTACTTTACAAATTCTGATAAAGGTATATTCACCTGAATAAGTATCGTCCGAAAGTTCAATGTGTTCAAATGCAGTATATTCGGTATTTCGGTTAATCATAGAAACCCTATTGTTTCGCTTTGTATAAACTGCAGGAGAAACTATATTAGTTTTTTCATCAACCATAAGAACAAACATACTGTTTGACAGATTAACAATCGTATCATACACAAAATGTTTAACTCTGTTATACCTCTTATTTGTGAAAGAAGTTTCAGAAATGACAGACTTAAAATACATATTGTCAAATATACATGAAACAATAATACAGATAAGTTGAATTATTAAAAATACAGCTAAAAGCAGAGGACTATGTCTGTAAACACCCAGACTTTTAACTAAGCCTCCAAAAATATTAAAAATCATTAAACCATAAACCTCACATTAAATTAAATAAAATTAATAGTATGTAGGATTTTTACATTGCCATGCATATTTCTTGCCTATTGGTCTGCCACAAGATCTACATTGTGTTTGTTTTTTAGGTGCTGGTTTGCTCACATTTCCAGTTGACGTACTAACGCTACTAGTAGAATTACGAATATACTGGTAAGATTTTTCACCTACACTAGCCGCGAAATTCCAGTTTTTCCGTTTAGTAACCGCTTCCTGACTAAAGTGACTACCGCCTAAATCTCGTGTAATCGAAGAAAAACCTAACGATGTCAACCCATCAACAGTTGCACCTCCAACTGCAGTTCCAAAATCATCACCTTTATAAACATTATCCGCAAACGAACCACAAAAACTAATTCCACCTTTGATACAAGCACCCGCTATTGAACCAATACCTAAAACATCAACAGCACCTAAAGCAGCCCCTGTAAGTCCACTTATAAGTGCTGAACCCCAATTTATTTCAGATATATCTGTTCCTGAAATCATTTGACAAATAGTATTACTTATAAATCCTGAACAGAATCCAGCTACTATTCCCCAAAAAGCACCTGTAGGATCAGAAGAATAAATAGGATTATTAGCACAATATGCAAAAGTATTTCCGTCAAGAATAGATGTACCAGCCTGAAAATAGCCGTCGGCATTTATAAAGCGGTGGGTTACGGCATCATAGTAACGGCTCATCAGGTAGTAAAGACCTGTTTCTGTGTCCTGATAATAACCTCTGTAACGGAATGGATTCAAGTTACCGACATGATTCGGGTTTGTGATTGCATTTCCGTTGTTATCGGTTATAGAAATCACATTGCCCCAAGCATCATATTCATAGTGCGCTTTGAGTTCACACACTCCGTTATAAATTCCGACAATATCGCCACGGGAATTATGGGTGTAGTAGTAGGAATACTCGGTACCGCCGTCAGTCAGGGTGTATCTGACATTATACAAAATTCCGTTTGAATCGTATGAATAATAGAACTTTGCGTCGCCACGGGTTTCATATAATAGCTGACCGTTAAGGTACGCATATGTGTATTTTACACCATTTACGGTTTTAGTTGTACGAACACTGTCACTGTCATAGCCATAGCTTATGCTTGTATCACCATTTGTGAGTGTTGCAAGCTGTCTGCCGTTTTTCCATGTCATTGACATTCCGTCACGGTATGTAAGCGGATTACCGATTTCATCATAGGTTATGCTCTGTCCGTTATATGATGTGAGAACATCTCCCCAATTTGAATTGTTGTATTCATACGCATTTCTTGTTGTACCGTTTGAATCGGTAACAGTTTCGGATATAAGGTTACCGCCTGCATCGTAAGTATAGTTATAAACTTTGCCGTTCAGCTTATCATCTACGCTAACAAGCTGATTCATCACATCGTAACCATAATGATACTGTAAAACTCCGTCTTTGGTAACATCGGTAATATTACTGCGAGCATCATACTTTTTGTGTCAAAGGAGGCTCTTTCGAGCCTCCTTACCGCAAATGTTCTACCCTATTCCGACTGATACTTTGTCTGAATGTAACTTAAGATAGTTTTTAACAAATTATATTACTTTTTTTGACTTTTGATTTGTTTTTGTAACTTCATCCAAACCTATAAAGTACATACCTTTTCTTTTTGTTTTTTCAAGATGGATTTTTTCCGAATCAACAAGCAAATCCGTATAGGAATTATTTTCAGGTTCGATAAAACAGAATATTCTGAATTTACCGAAAGTTACGGTTTTGTTGGCTTTATGTGCAGAATCGGAATATGCGAGAATATTCGTTTCTCTATTCGGAACTGCTACAAAAAGAACCTGCTCACCTGTCTTTTTATCCCGCAATTTACAAGCTCTGATAAAAGTGTATTCGTCTGAATAATTACTCTCAGAAAAATCAATATGTTCAAATACAGTATATTCGGCATTTCTGTTTATCATAGAAATTTTATTGTTTTTCTTTGTGTAAACGGCAGGTATAATTATTTTTGATTTCTTATCTAAAGAAACAACAAATACATTGCTACAACCCACCATAAACTGAAATAACACCGAATGTTCGTTCACTCTTCGATTATTTTTAGAAAATAGAACTTCGTCACTAATATCAGCAAAATATTTAAATCTGTATTTGTGCCGATCAATATATTTATATAACATACAAATCATCAAAACAATAGGTGAACAAGCAAGTATAATTATGTAAATAGACGAATCTCTTGTTTCGGCTGGACTAATAATTTTATTACTGTTTCTCTCAATCAATGTCACAATAAACATGATTACATAAAAAACACCAACAACTATAAAAGTTATTACCGCATATTTTTTATTATTTTTCATATTTTTAATCCTGATCAATAATAAGACGGACTGCTGCATTGCCAATACTTATTTCCTATTGGGCGACCACAAGACCTACACTGTGTCTGTTTTTTAGGAACAGGTTTTGGTTTTGAAGGAGCATACACTTTTGGCTTAAAACTACGAGAATTATCCACCACATTTTCAATTGAAGTTGACCAACGATTAACTCTTTGATTTGAGTTATTAACATTGTAATTGTAATGATTTCCACTGGATGTTTTAAAGACATTTGATATACTAGCAAAGCCCATAGTTAATAAACCATCAACTGCAGAATGCTGAACAGCTAAATTAAAATCTTCACCTTGCATTGAATATTTTATAAAAGAACCAGTAAAACTGACACCACCTTTTATTAATACACCAGCCACAGCTCCAACGCCCAAAACATCTACTGCACCAAGTATAGCACCCGTTCCAGCACTTACAAAAACTGAGCCCCAATCAACTTCATCAATACTTTTACCAGATATAATTTGGCCAAAAAACTCAGTAGCCCCCCCAATAAGAGCTCCAAAGATTATAGACGAACCTGTAGGATCAGAAGAATAAATAGGATTATTAGCGCAATATGCAAAAGTATTTCCGTCAAGAATAGATGTACCAGCCTGAAAATAACCATCGGCATTGATAAAACGGTGAGTTACGGCATCATAGTAACGGCTCATCAGATAATAAAGACCTGTTTCTGTGTCCTGATAATAACCTCTGTAACGGAAGGGATTCAGGTTACCGATATGGTTCGGGTTTGTGATTGCATTTCCGTTATTATCGGTTATAGAAATCACATTACCCCAAGCGTCATATTCATAGTGCGCTTTGAGTTCACCCACTCCGTTATAAATTCCGACAATATCGCCACGGGAATTATGGGTGTAATAATACGAATATTCGGTACCGCCGTCAGTCAGAGTATATCTGACATTATACAAAATTCCGTTTGCATCGTATGAATAATAGAACTTTGCGTCGCCACGGGTTTCATACAATAGCTGACCATTGAGGTACGCATATGTGTATTTTACTCCGTTTACGGTTTTAGTTGTACGAACACTGTCACTGTCATAGCCATAGCTTATGCTTGTATCACCATTTGTGAGTGTTGCAAGCTGTCTGCCGTTTTTCCATGTCATTGACATTCCGTCACGATATGTAAGAGGATTACCAATTTCATCATAGGTTATGCTCTGTCCGTTATACGATGTGAGAACATCTCCCCAATTTGAATTGTTGTATTCATACGCATTGCTTGTTGTACCGTTTGAATCGGTAACAGTTTCAGATATAAGGTTACCACCGGCATCGTAAATGTAATTATAAACTTTGCCATTCAGCTTGTCATCTACGCTAACAAGCTGATTCATCATATCATAACCGTAATGATACTGTAAAACTCCGTCTTTGGTAACATCAGTAATATTACTGCGAGCATCATACTTATACTCATACTTCTCACCGTTGATAGTTTCGGATTTCAACTTTGTAGTTGTATAACCCGAACCACGCTTACTCGCAAAGTAAGTGTATGTTGTATCAATAGGTGTATTGGTGGAAGTAGTCAGTGATGTTTTTGTAAGACGGTTAAGTCCGTCATAAGTATAATCGACCTTTTTACCTGTGCTTAATGTGAAGGTTGCAGGCAGGTTATCTTTTCCGAATGTGAACTTGTTCTTTACAGTTTTATCTGTTGTCTTTGTAACAAGCTGTGTAATGTTATTATTAAGGTCATATGAATACTCAAAGCCGAACAAGAGCTTGTTGGAACTTCCTGTTACAGATGAGTCAGCAACAGTCTGACGAACAAGTCTGCCTGTTGCATCGTATGTGAAATCAGTCAAGCGTTTATTAAGATAATCGTTTTCACGAATTATATTACCGCCACGATCTGAATACCAGTTAAATGCGGTTTTGCCGTTATACTTTCTTGTTTTTACATTACCAAATTCATCATAAGCATAACTTACATTTTGACCTGTACCGTAGGTGGAGCTTAAAATAGGTCCGTTGTTTGCACCGTAAGAATAGCTTGCAAGCGACTGTGAGCCAACCTTTGAATCAATCTTATTGCCGAATTCATCGTACTTAATTGAATAATCAGTTCCGTCACGAGAAATTTTTTCAAGTAACTTTGATTTTGATGAATAAGAGTATGCAATTGAATACTCGTTGCCATTACTGTCGGACTGCTTAACCGACTTAATTTGATCGGTATTGCTGTCATAAGTATAGTCTGTTACAACAGGATTTTTGCTGTCAAGCTTATCTGTTGTCTGCGTGAGGGTACCTTTGTTACCGTCATACTTATACTCAACCTTGTTGCCATCCTGATCGGTTGCACTTGAAAGCAAGCCGTTTGAATCATAAGTAACTTCACTTTTTAATATACCTACATCTGTTACTTTAGAGCCACACTTTACTTCAAGTGATGTAGCCAAGCCTTTCGTACTGTAAGTGTAGTTATAATTCATACCTGTCTGACTTGTAGCCTTAGTTACATTATGAGCTTTGTCATAACCGTAGGTATACGCATAACCTTTGGCGTCAATATTCTTTGTTAAGTCGGAATTTTTATACTCCATAGTTGACTGTTTTTTAGAATTATCAACTACACTGATAACTTTTCCGTCTTTATCATAAGTATAACTCATTGCGTTGTCTTTTACAAGACAAATATTATCAAAATACGCATAATTTCCCTGATTTTGATAACTGAGATATATTGTTATGGTTTTAGGAGTTTTTACTTTATTTGTTCCGTCACTCAAATTAAAAGCTGCAGATGTGTATTGCCAACCTGAAATCGAGTAATTAAACGGTGCAGGTGTTTTGTACTTTGTTGAGTTATCCGAATAAGTGATTTTTACGGAAATTTTAAACTTCCTCGTATCATCCTTATTCTTTGGAACAGCATTTGCATATGCCCAACCGCTGACAATGTATGTATCTTCTTCTTTTCCTGTAATATTTACATTCTGACAGATACTTTTTACTTTGCCGGCTTCACCTTTTATACGGAAAGAACATTTTCCTTGTTGGTGTGCTTCGCTTTTACAATCAATTGCATTATTCAGAGTAGAATATCCGTCATACCATGATGTTGGCAATCCGTTTGACGAATACTTTTCAAATCCTGAATTTTCAAGCATATTGTAGTTATTTGCTACTGTGTAGGATTCAAGCTGAATTCCATCAAAATACACTGTACCTGTTGACTGCTTTAAAGCAAGGTTTATTCGTGTTTTGCTGGAATTTTTAGGCACTTTAAAAGTTGTACTAACTCTTTGCCAACCGTTATCTACAGCTGAATCGGTATTTCCAACTACAAAATCAGAATATGAAGGTGTAAATGTGCCGTCAGAATTATGAGATTCAGCACAGATAAACGCACCTGCATTATCAGACGAACCGTTTACAACGCCGACTGTTTTTATATATCCTGAAAGTGTGTAAGTTTTTCCCGGCTCTAAAACTGTGTTGCTGATATCCTGATACACTCTTCCTCTTGATGTTCCTTCATATTTTGATACAGAAATTGCAAGGGATTGTTTGCCGAAGTAATGCTGTGATGTGTCATATTTTTTCTCAAATGTATTTGATTCACCCCAAGCCGATTTAATCCAAGAAGAATCGGTTTCCATATTGGAATTTGAAATAAGGTTAACTGAATTTGAACCTGTTGAATAGTTTGAGTTAACCTTATTTAACATTTTGATATTGTCTGCAGCAGAATTCTTTACGCCGTCTGTGTAAGTATAAACAGACGCACCTAAATCTCTTGTTTTTGTCTCGCTTTTTATGGAGATTGTTCTACCGAACTCATCAAACTGATATGTTGAAGTTAAATCGTCATCCGTGTTTGCGATTCCATCCGCACCGTATGTCTTTTTAACCGTTGTATTATACTTTGTACGGTCAAATGTAATTTTCTGACCTGCTGTGCCGTCTTTACCGTATTCCTGAATCGCAGATACTTTCTTGCCCGATGCTGTACTTGTGTACTCAAACACTACTTTGTATCCGTCGATATCTGTAATTGATTTCAACGCTTTGTCATTGTCGTATGTAAGTTTTATTTGACTACCGTCAGGTTTATTGATTTGATATAAAAGACCGCTACTATCTCTAAATTCAGTTTTCCTTCCTGCCGGATCAACCGTATATCTAATATATTTAGTATCACTTCCTGCTGTCTGCTGAAGTAATATTTTCTTATTACTTCCGTCTGTAACAGAATTTATTGTAGTACCGTCTGAAGCATAATTTATTGTCGTTTTATTACCATTGGAGTCTTTTGTACTTGTAAGAAGACCTTTGGTATTAAAGTAAATATAATTATCTTTCTCATCTTTAATAGCATACTTGCTATTTCCACTACCTGATGTAGTAAGTTCAAGCTTTAAGCCGTCTTCATCAAGATATTTCGTTTTCCCATTTTCAGTTTTCTTGTAAAAGTAATGTTCTGTACCGTCTTCATCAGTATATACATATGGATAATTATCCTTACTTGTACCTGTTAAACCATATTCACTTGACGGTAACAATGTTTGTTGTATATTAAGTCGCCAACCTCGACCGACATACGGTGTAGTTTTTGAATACTTATCTCCTGCCATATATCCGTTATATACATGCTGTACCGACGCAGGAGCATATCCGCTTGCTGTTGATGCATCAGAAGTTACAAATGTCAAATTACCTGAATAATCGTTTACATATGCTGTTCCGGCTGAACCAACAGAAAAACTTGAATATGTCCAATAATCTTCAAGACCTTTGTTGTTTCTGTAAACAATAGTAAATAACGGACGAGGAGTTGATGTTGATGGATAGTTTGATGAATAGAACTCAGCACACTGCATTTCGTTACTTTCATCAAGTGATTTTAACATAATGCCGTTATTTGCTTCGCCGTTATACCAACGCTTAACACAAGAAGTTACATTCCAACTATGCCAAGTCTCTGATTCATTTTTAGTAAATGTTTCATAATCAACAACATTTGAATTGTATGACGGCTGATTTTTCCATGTTAATTTATCCTGTGACCAAGAACCGTTAGGAGAATACGCACCGATATTCATATCCTGATAAAAATCATTATTTATCAAATGTAAATTCAGATGTGCTTCTACTACCATATCACCTTTGTTAAGTGTCGGCAAAGAATTCATTTTAAAATATGTACGGTACATTCCGTTACCCCATGTTCCGACATTAACAGTACCTGTATAGCCACTGGTACTGCCATAGCCGAAACAAGTTGACGGCTTTGATGAATCAACATATGTACACTGGGATTTCTGCCAGTTTTGACTTGTTGTAAATTGCGGATCAATAGTTACAGGATAACTACAATCCGAAAGGAACTTTTTATCTGCAGAAACTTTGAGCGTAAGCTTATTTTTCTTCTGTTCTGTTATTGATAATGTTAAGTCCGTACTTGTTTTGCCGTCATTATCAAACATAAAAGGTGCTTCAATTTTATACACAGCGTCACCTTTAGAATTCAATAATTCTACTGTTTTGTCATCTACAGATTTTGCAGTAAGATTATTAAATTTATACTGAATATAAAAATCGCTCCTTGCATTCTTATTCTTTAATATAATATTTTCTTTTACACCTGTTGAGGTTGTAAAATACTGAACATCTACATCATCATAAATGTTTTCGTATGTGATTTCAGATGTAAGGTTTTTTAATGTTGTAAATTTGTCATTATCTGTCAGCTCTTCATCATTGTTTACTATAGTTGACTTTACTTTGTTTGTATCCTTATATCCCCAACTGATTTTTTGGTTATCGTCCTTGATTTTAACCATAGAGTTCTCTTTGGATTTTTTAGAATAATTAACCTTAAAATCGCTCTTTTTATTAGTATATTCCTCTGTAACTTCATCAGGGGATGCTGAATTTACGGTTTCGTTTTTCAAGCTGTTATCATAATCAACCCATTCTCCTGCCGCATTTTTGTAATGGATAGGCTCTTGATAACTTACAGCCATTGTAGTGCCATCATCCAAACGGAACTGCTTTGAATATTCATCTCTCTCGTCTTTGATTTCTGAAAGAATGTTTCCGGTTTTGTATTCATCAGAAGATTGTTCTTCATTCGGAGTTTGAGTTTTAACTTCTGTATTTATCGGCAAATTTTGTGCAAACACTTGTGTTGGCAATGAAAATGCAATCAATGCACATAAAGTTACCGATGTTCCTGAAACAAGTTTTTTTAATTTTTTATTCATACTTTCCTCCTTAAATCTAAATCTTGTTGTCAGTTTCCGCAATTAAATTACAACTATCACCTCATTTTAATTTTTACTAAAAATTGTTTTTTATCACCTCGCTTTTTGCAATTTAAATACAATTAGAATAATAAGATAAATATTTTTGTTATATTGTGATTATATATCACTTTTCTTCAAAAAGCAAAGCATTTATTTAAATTATTTTATTTTCGGTACAATCTACAATAAAAATCAATTCAAATTGTATAATATGTCTTATAAAAAATGGATGAGTAGCAAATATCACTCATCCATTTCCATATTACTATAATTTTATTATTTTTAGTACTAGTTTATCTATTTTATAACCTCTTTCAGTTAAAACTTTTTGCTCAAAAAATAAGGAATGTTATCAAGAAAATCTATAATATTTTTGAATACTGATCCCGGTAATTCATTGACATAATCTTCGTAACGGATACTTTTAGAATGAACAGAATTAAAATAATCATGCCCTCTTATGTTTGTTTTTATCCAATCAAGGTTTCCTGCCGGATCAGCAATCATTGTATCATAATCATTTTCAAATGACGCAATCCTAGTTATATCTTTTGCGTTCTGTGTTTTGAAATATTTAATTGATTTATTTTTGTATTGAGTTAACTTATTTTTCAGTTTTTCATACACCTGTTTCTCATCTGCATAGATACAATGTTTCACAAGTAGTTCAGGCGAAAATAAATAACCCTCAATTGAACTAAATTTGGTGAAGTGTGTTTTTGAAACTGCTTTTAAAGCAAAAGTCTTGTTAACATTATTAGTCAATTGATTTATTAAATCATTCTTTAACGCTGTTTCGGTTTTTGTGTCAGAATCTCTGATTATTATAAAATCATCACTCATTGTAGTTTTTGTTAAAAATCTTAGTGTAGCATAAAATCCAATATTGTTGCATGATTTTGTATCAATAACCGATATTCTCTCCAAATCAACATCATAAAATCTTTTCAACACAAGTTCTATTATATTCTTATCATCTGGACCTTCTACAAAAATAACAAAATCTGTATTCAATATATCTTGGCTGGAATATCCTATTTCTGCCAAAACATCATCTATAGTTGTTTTTTCAACCGTGCTATAGCAATTTGATTCATCAAACTTAACTTTTCTTATATTCGAGGTGCTGAACTCCCTCAGCATTATAGGCGAGTGTGATGTAAATATAACTTGATTATCGCAGGAAATTTCAGATAAGGTTTTAGCCATCAACTTTTGTAGTTGGGGGTGCAAATAAAGCTCAGGTTCTTCAATAATGAAAATTGTATGTTTAGCACTTACAGCTTGGTATGATTGCAACAAAGACAAAATGTAAATACTACGAACACCTGCACCGACATTTGAAAGTTCAATTTCAGTTTTAAGCATCGGATCATATAATTTTGTCATAATCGAAAAAGATTTATCGATATTACTTGTCGCCTTAATATTAACCTTAAATCCACTCTGATAGTTTTTAGCAAATCGTTCAGATACACTTTTGGTAAAGCTTGAAGAAGCATTTTTTGTTTTAAAGTTAATTAATTTTTGGAGTTCTTCTACATTTAAGTCTTGAGGTGCTTTCGAATAAATTTTGTTAATACAATTAATTTCACAATCCGTTCGATTACAATTGTCACAACTAATATCATTGTTTTCAAGCAATTCAGATCTTAATATGGTGTTGAAAATATTTGCAGTGATCGTTCTTGATTTTCCTGCTTCTTCCTCTGCAAAATTACGAGAATCGTCTATAAACGCTACTGCAGGTAAAAACGACAACATATCTTTTGGAGCGTATTCCACTTTACCTCCTTTTTTTAAAATCAAAGATACATTAAATTCATTATTATCAATACCAAATTTCTTTTTAATGGCTTTTATCCATATGGGTTCAAATATATCTCTTGTAGTTACATCATCCAACATATCCGGAGAAATACCACTTCTCTGATTTTTAAAATCATTAAAGGATATATCTTGGAATACAGTACCATCTTGCACTTCTTTATAATTATTTGACGTTGAAGGAATCTTGAGAAAACCAATTTTATTATCTAAAAAGTAATCAGAGATATATGCTTCATCACAAACTAATATGGCATCAATTTTGAATTCATCACAACCATAATATATATCCTTATCCTGAGGTATATAGTCGCCAAACAAAGTTCTTATAGCTGCTAAAAACGCACTTTTACCCGCATTATTCTTTCCAATAAGAATTAGCGCATCCTCAATTGATTCAATTTTTTGATTCTTAATTCCACGAAAGTTTTTAATATGTATTTCTTTTAATTTCATAACATCACCCTATCTTTCTTGTTATAAGTATATCGTATAAAAATTTGTCAATTTATTTTAACTAAAGATATATTTATTCTCTTGTAAGCAGATATTATAGTAGTGATAATATTCAAATATCTGCTCAATAACTTTATCGATATCTTCATTATATCATATTATTAACTAAACATAAATAAGATTTAAAAAATAATAGTGATAATATTTCACTTGCATTTTTAGGCATTATGTACAACACAAAGCGAAGTGTAACACAATTTATGGTTTCGTCACTATTCTCGTTACTTATTAATAAATTTTTCTGCTGATTTTTGAGAGCATTGATATTGAACTTTAAACAATATTGCAAATTAATAAAATAAATTAATAAAATAAAGAGTGTTCGTCTGCTATTTTATTGTGCTGATAAATGCGGATGAAGTCACATTATACAATAAACTGGGAGCGATTTTAAAATAGAGTTGACATTACTCTAAAAAGTGGAGTTTAATTATTTTATATTTTTTAGCATATCACCTTTGCTGGTTGATATTTTTAATGGTATACCAAAAAATTCTATAATAATGCTCAGCTGTTACCAAGCGATCATTTCATGATTCTATAAATTAGTATTCAGGACTTAGTCTTCCATGTGCATCGTCTTGATGCCTTCAAATTCTAACAGCAGTCAAACAGTTTTGCAATTTATAACCGCAAAACATTTTCGATAATTCATTCTATTGCGATTGCTCATTACAAAAAGGGTGAGTTATGAGCTTTAAAATAAATGGAGCATTGAAAGACGAGTAAAGCAATCAATCTTTTCTCACACAATTTCTTTCACCGATTTCGACAATTAGTCAGGAATGTAAAAATGAACCTTCCTCTTATTTTAAATTATCATTTTGCAAAATATCAAGTACTCACTTGAAATTTAGGTGTATTTACCCCTAAGTTCTCATTACACTTTCATCATCTCTCAGCCAGATTAATCCACCGTTTTCGTTAACCATTCTTGCAACACGAGAAAAATAAGTTCCCAAGAATTTTAGGCATAAAAAAAGAGCCCAATAGCTCAGACGTTAAAAATATTAATTAAGTAATTGTTATTGATTTTCCTTAATCCTCCGATAAGTCCATGCTTTTAAAAATTTATAAGCGTTATCCTTTCTTGTTCAGTTTTTGGGGCAAAAAAATAACGCCCACATTTTCCGTGAGCGTTACTGTTGCAATATTGATTTCAGATACAAAATGCGGCATAGAGAGGGACGATTTTTTTATTATCCTCAAAACCAAAGTTTTTGGCAGAGAGCTTGATTGCATAAGCAGGCTTGTAGGTGTCCATATAGACCTTCAAGCTCTTTGCTCTGGTGTTGTCGGCAGACTTGACCTCAATAGGAATAAGCTGACCGTCACGCTGAATGATAAAATCAATTTCAGCTCCACGCTCGGACTCCCAATAATAGGTGTGGTAGCCGTTAATTGTAAGCTGCACATTGACATAGTTTTCCGCCATACCGCCCTTGAAATCGTTGATTTCCTCTACCATATAGAGAATATCATTGGCGGCTAAATCCTTTTTGGCACAAAGCAATCCTAAGTCGGACACATAAATCTTGAACGCATCAATATCACGGTAGTTTTCAAGCGGCTTTTTGATTTGCTCCACCTTGTAGACCTGTGACACGATACCGGACAGGCAGAGCCATTCAATCGCATTTTCAAACTCAGAAGCCCGTCCGCCTTTCTTAATCAGCTTATATTGGAAACGGGTATTCTTCTTTGAAAGCTGAACGGTAATGTTATCGTAGGCAAGTCTGGTTTTCTTGATTTCATTCAAGTTGTTATACTTGCTCATATCATTGAGATAGCTTGCAAGTATCGTGTCCTGCGTATGGCGGACAAGGATATAATCCTTTGTTTCGGCAAACTGCATCACGCACTCCGGCATACCGCCGACCACAAGATACTGACGGTAAAGCTGCATTGCGGCATCGTGTAAGGCAGACGGCAAGGGCGTATCGGTTTGGAAGCTCTTTTTAATCTGCTCTAGCAAATCGTCCTCACCGAGAGCCAACATAAATTCCTCCATATTCATAGGATAAAGCGTTTTCATATCGACCTTTCCTACGGGAAAAGAGAATTTTGCTCTGTTGACCGCAACACCGAGCAAGCTACCTGCGACGATGATGTGATAATCCGGAGCGTTCTCGCAAAAGTATTTGAGCGAAGTCAACGCCCTTTCGCAGAGCTGCACCTCGTCAAAGACTATCAGAGTTTTTTCCGTTACGATAGTTTGACCTGCGATATGGGACAAAATAGGTATGAGATAATCGGGGCTGATGTTTTCCTCGAAGGTTTCGTTCAGCTTTGGATTGGTTTCAAAGTTGAAGTATGCCACATTTTCGTAATGAGTGCGCCCGAACTCCAGAATGGAATAGGTCTTTCCAACCTGTCTTGCGCCCTGTAAAATAAGGGGCTTGCGGTGTTCGCTTTCTTTCCACGCTTCCAAGAAGCCCATAATCTTTCTATACATAAGCAGTCCTCCTTAAAGGTACTGACCATAGTATAGCAGATATTCGTGTAAGAATCAATGAAATTTCCTTGAATTTTCGCACTAATCAACACAATTATTTTCGCTAACCTCTCACGATATGACATAAATACCGCAATTTCTGCATTTTATCCCTCTCCAAACTAAAAAATCAATGTCCAACACCAACATTCGTGATATAGCTGATCTGAAGGTCGGAGATATTAAGGAGCTTGGTTTAGCATGAAGCTTGCGAAGTCCACCGTTTTCGTCAACTATTCTTGCAACACGATAAAAACAGCTCACAGGAATTTTAGGCATAAAAAAAGAGCCCAATGGCTCAGATGTTAAAAATTTAAACAAGTAATTGTTATTGATTATTTCTAATTCTGCGATATTTCCTTACTTTTTAAGATTTACAAGAAGGTATCGTTTTATTCACTCCATGCGTGGAGGAAAGTCGATTACTTGCTGCGGTACTACCTTGACATTGCTTACGATTACTATAAGCAGGATTAAAAGGATAACTCCTAAAATAATAAGTCCTAACATTATTTACCTCTCATTCTGATACGGGTTCTACTATAAGCTTTACGCCCTCTATTGCAAGAACCTTAACTTTTGTTCCTTTTAAAAGCGGTGCTTTGTCGGACTTTACCGTCCAAGTTTCCGCACCAACTTTTGCCTGTGCTGTTTTGTCAATATCGGTTAAATCTGTGAGCATAAATCCGACTTGACCGATGTAGCGGTCTGCGTTTGTTCCCGTTGTTTTGTTACGCCTTTTAAAGCGTTTTACAAGCGGTCGTGTCACAATAAGCGAAACAAGTGACACAACAAGGAACACCGCCGACTGGATTGTTATGTCGCTTGTGAATATAGTTGTTATTGCGGCACAAACTGAGCCGAGAACGAACCATATTGATACAAGCTGTGTTGTAAAGCCTTCGCAAAGCAACATAAATATTGCAAAGCCTATCCACACTATCGGCATATACTGCTCCATAGGGCTGTCACCCCCCTTTTCGCATAATTTTAACACAATATTATATATTAGTCAAACTATTTTATTGCTATTTTATGCGTTTTCTATCGGACATTTTCATCATTTAAAACAGTCTGTCATATATAATGTTTTGAATTTTGCTTGTATTCTATTCAAGCATTAAAAAGGAGGCTCTTTCGAGCCTCCTTACCGCAAATGTTCTACCCTACCTTATTGTAAAAAGTGTCTTAGTAAGTTAATTGATGTTATATATTTTTGCGTAGTAAGCCTTGACAAAGGCATCAACCATGTTGACAATTAGGCAAACTGCAATTAAATACTCAAAAAATGCAATAAAGTCATTAAATGTAGCTGTGCTAAGACCACCATTTTGACCTAAAAGGCTAATAACAGGCTTTATAGCAATGGTAAGAGCACCTGCTATCATTCCTGCAGGAAACGATCTTCCATTGTGAACTATCTCCTCAATTTTTGGCAACTTTTTTTCAAACAAATACTTTACATAGATAAAATAACAAAGAACATATATTGCAATCTTAAATATAGCATATATCGCATTAAAAGCAGTAAACTCAAACGCAAAAAAACACGAAAGCAAAAATAATATTATGGAAACATAAAAGTAAGTTATAGCACTATTTAGTATTACACTCCATTTTGTTTTGTAATGATACACAAATACCGTTACAACTGACATAATACAAGACAAAATTCCTGCAATAATAAGAAATGGTACTACACGGTCATCAAAAAATGAAAAACCTTCAAGTGGGTGAGCTTGCATTGTAAAAATTTGAAGTGTTATAACTGATACCATTAAAAAGTTGTATGCAAAATAGCTTAACATTTTAAATATTAAGTCAGGAATTCGCATTGATAAATATCTGAGATTCACAAATGTTTTAATTTTGCTATAGCTATATGTTTTAATATCAATATTCATAATCATCTATGCTACCTTTTAATACCAAGATTTTATATGTTCTCTTCCTGTTTTTCCGTTCCATTCAATTCCATCAACTAGTAAGGAAACTCTTTCGAGCCTCCTTTCAGCAAATGTTCTACCCAATATCAAAAATCAAGCGAACAACAACGTTATACAATATGTGCAAAATATCAAAAAAACTAATTTCAATTGCAGAAAAATAGATATTTTAAAATTCTTTCTTACAATTATTTCGACACCTCTATATTTTACAATCTGGCGATATTTTATTAAAGTTGCAAGCAGAAGGCATAAACTAAAAAGCACACAGAAAATAAAAATCCAAAAGCTAATTGCATAACTGTCGATAAAAACATACCTAATATATATAATTGATAAGACTCCTATACAGGAAAATATATAATTAGGAACGGTGTAACAAAAAATAGTTTTTTCAGTAAAATACTTTTCAAAAGGTGGAACGATTGAAATATTGGTTGCGTCATATGCTTCTCTAGAATCATACATTCGCTTTAAGCCTATAATGATTTGATATATTGCAAAAATAACTATTGAGTATATGTACTGTAACTCTTCACTTTCATAAAATTCGGCGACAGACAAATAAATATAATTTTGCAAATGCGAATCAGCCAGTATCCACAAAGACAATATTTGAGTTATACAATACCACAAGATTAAGCTCGTATAACACAACGGTCTTTTGCTTTGGTCATATTTTAACACATCATATTTTACAGTAAAAAATATGAGCAAAAAACTAATCAAGAGTAACAATATTGTTAAAACAATGCCAAACACATCTGTTGTTTTAATAGATTTATAGCATGGTAACATAAAGCTCAAAATACTAAAAATGTATAAATGAAAGCCACCAGTAATAATATTAACAACCATATTAACAACTGTAATCAAATAAGAAATCAAAAAAAGCAAAAGAGAAAGTAGATATACTTTCTTTTTTTTACACACCACACCACTTTCTTTCATTTTCACTACTCCATTTATTACTCCAATATGTCGATAAGGAAGTTGTTACTAAAGAAGCTACCACTGAACATACCATACTTCCTTGCGTAATTTTAACACAATATTATATATTAGTCAAACTATTTTATTGCTATTTTATGCGCTTTCTATCGAATATTTTCATCGTACAGAACAGTCTGTCATATATTATATTTTGAATTTTGCTTATATTCTATTCAAGCATTAAAAGGAGATTCTGTTAAAGGGCAAGGCATGTATTCAATGTTGCAGATTTGACATTCAAGAATGCGTTTATTTATCCTCATAAGAATAAATCAAAAATGATGATAATGATATTTATCCTATCTTGATGTTTAAGATTTCACCTTTTTATTGTCATTTAGTTATGAATTGATTATATGCAATTACTCTTTTGGTATCAAAAATTTGACACAAAATGCGCAAACATATATAATATAGGTTATAAATAAGGTGGTGATTTGGTGTACAATCCTCAGCTTGAAACATTTATAAAGGTTGCGGATGCAGGTAGTTTCAACAAAGCGGCAGATGAATTATACATTACCCCTACCGCTGTTATAAAACAGATAAATTCTCTTGAAAAATCACTTGACTTGGTTTTATTCGAGCGTACGCACCGTGGACTGATACTAACTAATGCAGGCAAGTCGCTTTATCAGGATGCAAAATATATAATCGGTTATTGCAAGGACTCTATTGTTAGGGCGAGAAATGCAATGAGTGAGGGCGAGAATATTATTCGCATCGGTTCATCCCCTATTACTCCAGCTCAGCTTCTTATGCAGTTATGGCCTAAGATTCAAAGTAAGTGTCCTGATATTAAATTTGAGATTATTCCGTTTGAAAATACTCCTGAAAACGCTAAAGAAATTCTCGGCAATCTCGGTAAAAACATTGATGTTGTCGGCGGCATATTTGATGATACAATGCTTAATCTCAGAAAATGCAAAGGACTTCAGCTGTCACGAGAGCCGTTTTGTTGTGCGGTTTCAATTCACCACAAACTTGCCGGCAAGGATAAGTTGCAAATCAGCGATTTATACGGCGAAAATTTAATGCTTATGCATCGTGGTTGGAGTAACTATGTTGACAGTCTGCGTGACGATATATGGCAAAACCATCCGCAGATACATATTGTTGACTTTAATTTCTATGATATGAGTGTTTTCAATAAGTGCGAAAACAGCAACAATGTACTTCTTGCATTCAAGGGTTGGGGTAATGTTCATCCTTTGCTCAAAGTTATCCCCGTAGAATGGGAATACAGCATTTCATACGGACTTTTACATTCTCCTGAGCCAAGTAAAACCGTTCAGAGATTTTTGGATGCCGCAAGCAGTGCAATTAAAACAAAATAGCAAGTTATAACCTTTGAGTATAAACTGATTAACAAAACGAGACTTCCTATGAGGTCTCGTTTTTCTTATACTGTAATCAAAGGGTTGATGATTATGAAACGAATTGTAGTTATAGGAGTAATGATTTGTATGATGTTTTCGTTTACAGCGTGTTCCGCAAATAATAATATTACGAATAACAATTCAAATCAAACAACAGATTTATCTGAAAGCACAAATAATGTTGCCGAGAATGAATACACCGTTGATACACCCATCGAAAGTGTAATAAACGATAAAGCTTTCGGAGATTACGGTCGGCTGATATTTCCCACTCAAAAAGGATATTACAGCGGTAACACACTGGGTGAATTACAGCTTACTTGGTACAGCGAGATTAACCCAAACAAAACCGTTGAAATTGCGAATTACTTGAAAAACCACGCTCTAAACGGCGACAAAATCTTTCATGATATTTATTCAGACGAAGAGAAAAAGGCAGATCCCGAAAAGGAAAATACAGGGTTATTCTTCTTTAGAGGGAAAAAGAACATGCCGTTTGCCGTATGCAATGCAGGCGGTGCATTCGCTTATGTAGGTGCTATGCAGGACAGCTTTCCTCACGCACTTGAGCTTTCTAAAAAGGGCTACAACGCTTTTGCTTTGATTTACCGTCCCGACGCTCAAAGTGCCTGCGAAGATTTGGCAAGAGCATTGACCTTTATTTTTGACAATGACGACGAGCTTGGAGTAAGCACCGAGGATTATTCGCTTTGGGGCGGTTCGGCAGGAGCAAGAATGGCGGCATGGGTAGGCTCGTACGGAGCAAAAACATTTGGTGGCAACGATTTGCCAAAGCCTTCTGCCGTGATTATGCAATATACAGGCTACAGCGAATACAGCAAAAACGACCCGCCGACCTTTGCCTGCGTAGGCGAAAGCGACGGTATAGCCGATTACAGAATAATGAAGGCTCGCCTTGACGCAATGAAAAAGCTTAGAATTGATACCGAATTTCATTCCTACAAGGGCTTGCACCACGGTTTCGGCTTAGGCGAAAATACAGTGGCAGACGGCTGGATAAACAGTGCAGTTAAGTTTTGGGAAAAGCAGATGAAAGGGTGACGATATGAAAAAGGCGATTAAAATTTTTATACCTGTTTTGGTAATAGCAATGCTGTTTACAGCCTGCACGAGTGCAAGTAAAAATAATGATGATAATTTGGAGGACGGTGTTAATGCCGTTGAAAATGCTATGACAACTAAAGGAAATCAAGAAAGCAAAAATAATAATACCGACGATTTAAGAACAGGAAATTCAAATAATACAGTACCTACTCCGTCAGACTTTCCAAGTGAATACAATTACGGCACGGGAAAGCTCAGCGATTATTCAAGAAACGCAATGCTAAAGAAAATGCCGACGCCAAATGGTAATCAAACTGTATCAAACACAAAAGCAGATGCAAGCGAGGTGCAGGTTCTCTATCTGTGGGAAAAGGACAATGTGCCTGCAAAAACAAAATTCACAAAAAATATGACAGGTTATTTTGACGATTACGATTTCAGACCGTATGTAACGGCGATTCCTGTTAAAAACGGAGTTAAGCCAAAGGGTGCAGTTGTGCTTATGGCAGGAGGTGCTTATCATTTTAGGGGTAATTATACAGATTCACTTCCTACAGCCGGTGCACTTCACGAATACGGCTTTCAAACCTTTATTGTTGATTATCGCTTGGAGCCTTATACTCAGGATGAAGGTGCACTTGATGTTGCAAGAGCAGTGCGTTTTATAAGAAAGAACGCAGATGTGTACGGTATTGACCCTGACGATATAGCGGTTATGGGATTTTCTGCAGGCGGTATTCAGGCAGGCGAATTTTTAATGCACTACGATGAAAATGTAACGACCGATGCTCTCGATTCATCATATAAACCGGATGAGCTTGATAAAATTCCTGCTCACGCATCGGCTGACGGTATGATTTATTCTTTCTACGGCAGGCTGAGTGTAGGCAATATGGACGAAGATTGGTTAAAGGTCGGAAATTTACCTCCTACATTTTATGTTTACGGTACAGAGGACCCGTTTTACAGTCAGTTTGAAAAGCAATATTCCGTCATAAAAAATATGGGAATTGAAACAGGCAGAATCGTTCTTAACGGTTGGCCGCACGGCTTTGGCTCTGACGGTGGCTGGGTGAAAGATTATGCCGATTGGCTTGAAAATATATTCACTAAAAATTAGTTATAACCCAAAGGTATATACTGACTGACAAACAGAAACTTCTATAATTTTCATACTTTGATATAATATAGTTGAAAAGAAAAATAACTAAGGAGTGTAGATATAAAAAAGTTAAAAGCACTGCTTATAAACGGCAGTCCGAGAGCAAAGGGCTGTACTTATACGGCATTGACCGAACTAAAAAACACATTGGAGCAAGAAGGTATGGAGGTTGAGCTTATCCATATAGGTCACAAGGATGTGCACGGTTGTATCGCTTGTAGAAAATGTAAGGAAATCGGTAAGTGCGTATTCGATGATATTGTAAACGAGGTTGCACCTAAATTTAACGAGGCAGACGCTTTTGTTATCGGAGCACCTGTTTATTACGCATCTCCTGCCGGTGGAGCAATCGCATTTCTCGACAGATTGTTTTTCAGTACAGCGAATGTTGATAAGACAATGAAAGTTGGTGCAGCAGTAACAACCTGTCGCAGAGGTGGTAACACAGCATCATACGATGTGCTCAACAAATATTTTTCAATCAGCTCTATGCCGATTGCCACAAGTCAGTATTGGAATATGGTTTACGGTGGCCAGGCAGAAGAAGTTTTGCAGGACAAAGAGGGCTTGCAGACTATGAGAACGCTGGGCAGAAACATTGCTTTTATGGCAAAGAGTATTGCACTGGGCAAGGAGCAATTCGGACTGCCCGAAAAAGAACAGATTACATTTACAAATTTTCACCACTAAGGAGAAATAATGAATTACAGAATTTTAGGTAAGGACTTAAAGGTGTCGGTTGTCGGCCTAGGATGTATGGGAATGAGCCACGCTTACGGCTCACCTGCCGATAAAAAAGAAATGTGCGAGCTTATCGCAAAGGCAGTTGATTTAGGCTATAACTTTTTTGATACGGCAGAGGTTTACGGTACTGGAAATAACCCACACGATAACGAGGAGCTTGTAGGCAAAGCATTAAAGCCGTATCGTGATAAAATTATTATCGCAACAAAGTTCGGAATTGAATTTGACAAAACAAGCAATGCCACGAATCCACCGCTTATACCAAATTCAAGGCCCGAGGTTATCAGAAAGTCGGTTGAAAGTTTGCTTAAAAGACTCGGTACAGATTATATTGATTTATATTATCAGCACCGTTTTGACCCTAATGTTCCTATTGAAGAGGTCGCAGGAGTAATGGCTGATTTAATTAAAGAGGGCAAAATAACGAATTGGGGTATGAGTGAAGCTACCGAGGAAAATATAAGAAAAGCAAATTCGGTTTGTCATCTGACAGCTATACAAAATCGCTACTCAATGATGGCAAGGCATTATGAGTCACTCTTTCCTGTTCTTGAGGAGCTTAATATCGGTTTCGTTGCGTTTTCACCACTTGCAAACGGCTTTTTAAGCGGCAAGTACAACGAAAATTCCAAGTTTGAAAAAGGCACGGACTACAGAACGGTTATGCCGCAGTTCACTGCCGACGGTGTTCATCAAAATAAAGATTTACTCGAGCTGTTAAACACGCTTGCAAAGGATAAAAACGCAACGCCTGCACAAATTTCGCTTGCGTGGATGATGTGTAAAAAGCCATATATCGTACCTATTCCCGGTACACGAAAACTTGATCGTCTGATTGAAAATGCAGGTTCGGCAGATGTTATTTTAACATCTGATGAAGTTTGTGCAATTGATGATAAACTGAACAATATTGAAATGTCCGAAGTTTTCGGGGGTTCAAAAATAATAAAAAAATAAAAGGAGATTTTTAATTATGAAAAAGAATTTTGGAGCTAAACCATATTTATTCCCACAGCCTGTAATGATTATTGCAACTTATGATGAAAACGGCAAGGCAAATGCTATGAATGCCGCATGGGGCGGTATTGTCGGTATGAACGAGATTATCGTTGATTTAGGTTCACACAAGACAACCGACAATCTGCTCAAAACAAAGGCTTTTACTGTAAGCGTTGCAGATGTTGAGCATTTGGTTGCCTGCGACTATGTTGGAATTGTATCAGCAAACCAAGAACCTGACAAAATGGAAAAAGCAGGTTTTACAACTACAAAGAGTGAGTTCGTAAACGCTCCTGTAATAAATGAACTTCCCCTTGTTCTTGAATGTCAACTTATTAAGGTTATTGATGATTCAAAGTACCTTGGCAAAATCAAAAATGTAAGCATTGATGAAAGCGTTCTCGGAGAAGACGGTGAACTTGACCTCAACAAATTTATTCCGATTACATACGATTCTGTTCATCACGGTTATTACCGTTTGGGCGAAAAGGTCGGCAATGCTTTTTCAGACGGTACAAAGCTTAAATAACTGACTTTTATTAGTTTTGAAAGGAGAATTTTTATGAACAACTTTGTGTTTGAAAACTCAACAAAAGTATATCTTGGCGAAGGTTGTGTAAAGGAGTATTTGTCAAACATCCTTTCATCTTACGGTGATACCGTTATGCTTTGCTACGGCGGCGGTTCAATCAAGAAAAACGGTATTTATGATGAAATTATATCTGTATTGAAAAAGGAAAATAAAACCGTTGTTGAATTTTCAGGTATTCCGTCAAATCCAACCTACAGCAAGGTGCTTGAGGGGGTTAAGCTTGCTAAAGAAAGCAAAGCCGATTTGATTCTTGCAGTAGGCGGCGGAAGTGTTATGGACTGCTGTAAGGCAATTTCTCTCGGTGCAAAATATGGCGGCGACATTTGGGCAGACTTTTGGGCAAGACCGGGTGTAATTGACTTTGAGCCGTTGCCTCTTGGTATTATCGTCACCGTTTCAGGCACAGGCAGTGAATGTAACGGCGGTGCCGTAATCACAAACGAAGAGCTTAAAATCAAAACGGGCAGAGATTATCCTCAGCTTAACGCAAAATTTGTTATGCTTGACCCGACATATACTTACAGCGTGCCTAAATTCCAAATGGTATCAGGTGCTTTTGATACTCTTTCGCACATTATGGAAATCTATTTCAGCGAGCCGAACAAGAGCAATGTATCGGACGATATATCCGAGGCTCTTATGAAAAATGTTATCACAAATTTGCGTGCCGCTATCAAAAATCCCGAGGACTACACAGCAAGAAGTAACTTGATGTGGGACGCTACAATGGCAGAAAACCGTATCATTAAGCTTGGCAAAAAGACAGATTTTGAGTGTCATCAAATGGAGCATCAGCTCGGTGCATATACCAACTGCAATCACGGTGCAGGTCTTGCCGTTCTTCACCCTGTTTATTACAGGCATATTTGCAAAGCAGGCGAAAAGAAATTTGTTCAGTTTGCAGTTAATGTTTGGGGTATCTCAAAGGACTGCAAAACAGACGAAGAGCTTGCAAAGGCAGGCGTTGAGGCTCTTGCTGATTTCATTAAGGAAATCGGTATGCCGACAACCTTTAAGGAGCTTGGTATTGATGAAAACATCAACCTTAAAGAAATTGCAGACTCCTGCGGTATTGTACCCGGTGCTTACAAAAAGATGACTCACGAGGAAATATTAAAAATTTTTGAAGAATGTAAGTAAACCCTTGACCTAAAGTAAACTTTAGATATTAAAATTTAATTATCAAACAGAAAAGGAGTAACTATTATGGAATTTGCAAAATTAAATAACGGTGTTCAAATGCCTATGCATGGTATCGGAACATTTTTACTTTCACCCGACGAGGCAGAGGCATCTGCAACCTATGCACTCAAAAACGGATGTCAGCTTATTGATACGGCAAATGCTTATTGCAATGAAAAGGCAGTAGGCAGAGCAATGAAAAACGCAGGCATTGACCGTAAAAATATTTTTCTTGAAACAAAGCTTTGGCCGTCATTTTACGAGCAGGACGACGCAGTAGATAAAACTCTCAACAGACTTCAAACAGATTATATTGATTTGCTTTTAATTCATCAGCCTGCAGGTAACTACATTGCAGGATATAAGCAAATGGAAAAAGCATATAGGGACGGCAAGGTTCGTGCAATCGGTCTTTCAAACTTTAATGAAGAGCAGATTTGCGAAATCTTGAATATCTGCGAAGTCAAACCGTCCGTTCTTCAAACCGAGGTGCACCCGTATTATCAGGAAAAGGAACTTAAAAAATTTCTTTCTCACGAGGATATTAAAATTCAGGCTTGGTATCCGCTTGGACACGGAGACTCAAAGTTACTTAACGAACCTTATTTTACTCAGCTTGCCCAAAAGTACGGTAAGACAAATGCGCAGATTATTCTTCGTTGGCACATTCAAGACGGAAATATTGTAATTCCGGGTTCAAAAAACAATGACCACATCAAAGATAATTTTGATGTCTTTGATTTTAAACTTACCGAAAATGAAATGTCCGAAATTTCGGCACTTGATTGTAACAAGAGATACTATACATCAACACCTCAAATGCTTAAAAAGTACGCAGAAATGGTTCCTCCTGTTGACGAACAGAAATAAAATTAAGGAGAATTAAATATGAAAAAATTACTTTCCACAGTTATGATTCTTGCTCTTATGTTTACTTTTGTTGCTTGCAATAACAGCACTTCAAGTAATAATGAAACAACATCAAAAACTTCAAGCACTGCGTCTTCTGACAAGTCATCAGATACGACATCTGAAAATAATTCCGATAAAACTTCAAACGGCAAAATTCTTGTTGTTTATTATTCCGCAACAGGCAGTACAAAAGTTGTTGCACAAACAATTGCAGATACCGCAAATGCAGACCTTTTTGAAATCACTCCGGTTGATCCATATACAAGCGATGACCTCAACTGGACTGATGATAACAGCCGTGTAAGCGTTGAACATAATGATGAAAGCAAAAGAGATGTTGAACTTACAAAAACAACGCCCGACAATTGGGAACAATATGACACTGTATTTGTAGGTTATCCGATTTGGTGGGGCATTGCCGCTTGGCCTGTAAATAACTTTATTAATGGCAACGATTTTTCAGGCAAAACAGTAATTCCGTTCTGCACATCGGCATCATCCGGACTTGGTGAAAGCGGTTCGCTCCTTGCTGAAATGGCAGGCACAGGAAACTGGCAGGAAGGCGAACGATTTTCCTCAGGCGCTTCATCTGACGATGTTGCAAATTGGGTAAACGGTCTTGAACTTAAATAAAATTTTTAAGCGTATATCTGTGCTTTTGACAGTGGCTTTTACGGCAACTATCCTCTCATCTTGTACCCCGTATAACAATACTTCAAATAATCAAACAGCCAACACATCTTCCGCAAATCCGTCAAAAGCACAAACAACACAGCCTGCCAAAGAAAATTACAGCGTTACAAATGCCACAGACACTTATCGAGATTTTACAATTGATAATATCCTGCACAGCGATAATAACGGCGACATTCATTTCAACCTCTATATTCCGAAAAGCTATGATGGCAGTGAGGCTTATGCCCTATTTGTAACTTTACCCGGATATGAAGGACTTTATTTTCAAGGTGTGGGCATAAATCTACATGAAGAAAATTTTGGATTTGAAGCACAAAAATACAACAGCAATATGATTATAGTTGCTCCACAGCTGAACGGTTGGGACGAAGAATCAGCCGATGAAACAATTGCACTTGTTGAATACCTCTTATCTGCTTATAATATAGATAAATCTAAAGTCTATATTGAAGGCTATTCAGGTGGCGGTGAAACCGCATCTATTGCAGTAAGCAAGCGACCTGATTTATTCACGGCATATCTTCAAGTCAGTTCACAATGGGACGGCGAATATGATAGTGTTGCAAAAGCACATCTTCCCGTATACATAGCAATCGGCAGAGATGATGAGTACTACGGTTCTGGCAAATCTCAAAGTGCTTACAATACGCTTTATAATCTTTACAAACAGCAAGGTCTGACAGAATCTGAAATTGACAAAATTCTTGTAATTGATATCAAAGAAAGAGAATATTTCACAAGCAGAAATGTCGATAGCGAACACGGCGGCGGTGGTTTATTTGCGGAGGATAAAGAAATAATGTCTTGGCTTTTCGGCAAGCATTAAGACAATTCATAAACAATTTTTAGGAGAAGAAAAAATGGGCAAAAAAGTTTTAATATTATCAGGCAGTCCGAGAAAAGGCGGCAATTCCGACCTTTTATGTGATGAATTTATGCGTGGTGCAATGGAATCAGGGAATGAAGTTGAAAAAATCAGAGTTGCCTCAAAAAAGATTGCTCCGTGTTCTGCATGCTATTATTGTAAAAATAGTGGAGAATGTGTACATAAAGATGATATGGCAGAAATCTTGCAAAAAATGATTGATGCTGATGTACTGGTTCTTGCAAGCCCCGTATATTTCTATTCAATCAACGCTCAGCTCAAAGCTGTTATCGACAGAACAGTTGCAAGATGGCTTGAGGTAAAGAACAAGGAATTCTACTATATTGCAACTATGGCTGATGAGTCACTTTCTTCGGCAAAGACAACAATAGATTGTTTTCGTGGTTATGCCGATTGCGTTGAAGGTGCTGTTGAAAGAGGCATTATCATCGGCAACGGTGTGTACGAATCAGGTACAATCAAAGACACTCCTGTTATGAATAAGGCATATGAAATGGGCAGAAATGTATAATTCAAAAGGCACTTTAATTAAAAAGAAAAATGTAAAACCGATAGTTGACATACTGATGACAATAGCATTACTGCTTTTGATGTCATACGAATTGATAGGTTCAACAGCGCATGAAATCGTCGGCATAGTAATGTTTGTTCTGTTTATTGTTCATCACATACTCAATATTCATTGGACAAAATCATTGTTCAAAGGCAGACAAACTCCGTTAAGAATATTTCAGAATTTGCTTGTTGTTCTTATTTTAATTTGTATGCTCGGTTCAACGATTAGCGGAATCATAATTTCAAGGCATATTTTTACATTCTTGAATATTAAATCTGCATATGTTGCAAACAGAATCCATATGCTTTTGGCATATTGGGGCTTTATATTCATGTCACTTCACCTCGGTTTGCATTTAAATATGATTTGCCTGATGATTAAAAATAAAAAGCAGATTTCACCAATAGTAAAAACTGCTTTCAAAATAGTTTTTGCACTCATATTTGCATACGGGATTTTTGCATTTTTTAAACGAGATATAGCAGGTTATTTATTCCTCAAAAATCAGTTTTTCCTACTTGGCGATAATGAACATCTGCCATTCTATCTTCTTGACTATATCTCAATAATGTTCACCTTTGCAATCCTAAGCCATTTAATTTCAAAACAACTTAGAAAAAGAAAATAGATATTATTAACCCCTCAGAACTATTCTGAGGGAATTTCTTTCTTTATAATTTTCTGACTGGATTCCTATTGTATATCACCTACCCAGGCAAACATAGCCTTTGCATTTAAATCTTTCGTTATGACTTGTTTACTTGTAAACTTATTCTCCAGCACAACAAATTATAGCCATAGTTAATCAGCCTAACCGACAAGGAAGATAAAAAAGAAACTTTATTGTGAAACCTCTCCCCTTTATGCCCCGCAAAAAAACACTTCTTAATCCTATTTGTACAAATCTACTACAATCTAATTTTACCCATAAAAAAAGAGCCCTATGGCTCAGATGCAAAAATATTAAATAAGTAATTGTTATTGATTATCTTCAATTTTCTGATACACACTCACTTTTTAAGATTTACAAGAAGGTATCGTTTTATTCACTCCATGCTGGTGTGAGAGGTCGCTACTCAACTAATGGGTAGCCTCCTACTCGATTAATTTTATTGATTTACTCAAATATTTTATTCTTGCAAACAAATTAACTTTTAAGAAATATATCTATACAATTTGATTATATTTCTTACGAATGTATAAGCAGAATACATTATAACTAATATTGAAATAACGCTATAAAACAAGTTGTTACCACAATCTGCTATGAATACAAACGATAAAATTCCCACAAACAATAAGAATAGACTCTGTGTTACGCACAATAAAAACTGATTTCTTTTATAATTACTTTTATTCAATATTTTTTTCTCATTAAGCTCAATGTCAGTTATTTCTATTTCATCATTTGATAATACCTGTGGGTAATTATAAAAATCATTTCCACCAATATAATTTTGTTTTCCCATAAAATCAAAATTCACATTCAGGAAAATATTTTCTCTTTCAATCAAATTTTCATCAAAAGTAGCATTAAAATCAAAGGATATAAAGTCGATATAATTGTCCCATGAAGTAATTCTGTAATTATTAATCTTGCCTCCGCTTTCAACCTCCTTTCTATAAAAATAAGGAAAATATGGAAGCAAGTTTTTTAAATTAAAATGAAATTTATTTTTTATTTTCATAGTGTTGTAAATAATAATATTGATTTTATATGTCCCACTTTTGGTAATAGGGATACGCTTTTGATTTTTAAATACATCAATACCATTTACAATAATTTCACATTTGCTATCATTGTAATTGTTAAGATTAACTATTAAGTTTGCCATATTTTAAACCTCTTTTATACTTACTAAATGCGTATAACACCATCAAAATGTTTATCCGTAACAATATCAAGAACTCCCGCAATAAATGCCCCGGTAGATAGAAACATACAAACCGCGTCATATAATTGACTTACTCTTTTACTATTAAGAACACCCAAAATCTTTCCTATTCCTTTATTGATAATGTCATCTCGAATTAATTTTGTAGAGGTTCTTATAACTTTCATTAATAGCTTATTAAGTAATCTAGTAAATTTAATAAGATTTTTTTGCATTTTGATATTATTTTCTTTATTATATACTTTGCAACTTTTTTCACTCTATATTTTTTGAGGTACGTTTTTACTGCAATTTTTATTGCATGGTATGCTAAGGCAACAGGTGCTGCAAACACATCGATAATCAAATCAATACCAAATGATACCCAACCACTAGATATACCTATGCTATAGCCTTTATTGTCCATATTCATTACCACATTATTCTCACAGTAAGAGAACATATTTGTACTTAGCGGAGTACCTGTGTTCGTATCGCAATATATATCCGCATTCAAAAATCTGCCTGCAAATGGATCGTGGTAACGGGACTGGAGATAGTACAAGCCTGTTTCTTCGTCATAAACATAGCTACGATAGCGAATCGGGTTTATTTCTCGAATTGTCGGCTCGCCTTTGGTATCTTTTATGTTGCCCCAAGAGTCATAGACATAGCTTGCAACTTCTGTACCCGAAAGGTCGATCATTCTTGCTACATCGTTAAGGCTGTTGCTATTTTCGCTTTAAATTGTATCACAAACAAAAAGCAAATACAACATAATATCTATTGTTTTGGTACAATTTCAGTGACTTATGGGTGGGCTTACCTATGAAAGATTTTTGTATCTGTATTTCATTATGAATTTACAATTTAATAAAAATATTGAAATTATTTTCTCATTAATCTGCATCCCCGTTATTCTCAAAATAACTATACTTTTTTAAAAATAGAACTGTGTGCAATATGACAGATTTTATTTAAAATAATGCTAATTAATATCGGTACAAGTAGGCCAAATATAAGATATACAAAAGCCCACTGTTGCAAACCGTTTGGAAGATAGTAGTACCATATACTTGATTTAAATGATGCAACATTAAAGTCACCAAACAATGAGCCTGAAGTAATGCGGCTTAATCCGTAAAATACAAATTTTAGGCACATAAAACCTACAAGCTGATTTACCATAATTCCGTATGTGTTGTCAGCTATAAGCCTTACAAGCTTGCTGTTTCCTATGGCAGGTACAAGTAATCTTGAAACTCTCAGCCAAAATGCAATTGCTGTGATTGACGAGATATACGGAATTATAAAACCGTTGTTAAATTTAGCAAATGACGACGGAGTGTACTCCAAATCTTTGCAAAAAGTTAAAAGTATCAGCTGTACAGCAAATATAATTGCAAAGTACGCAACATTATTGAGAGTGTCTTTCTTTTCAAGCACAGCTTTATAAAAGCGACCGAATTCATAACACGGCAGGAAAAACATTGTTCTGACAAGAAGTTTCACTATACCGTTAATTGCAGTCGGATTTTCTATTGCAGTGTTAATTCCTATCATTCCGATTGCGAGATACACTATCAAAACTATAAATTCATTGTCAAGATGAATCAGTTTCAAAAATTTTCTGAACAGCACATTTATTATACAAACCAAAAACAGCGGGTACACAAACCATGAACCGAGGTTATATTGAAAAGCCTCACCGTCAACAAACGGCATAACAAAAAGATTGTATAAATCAGGCTTTGCACCTATAGTAAATCCAAACAAACCGAGAAATGCAACCATACCACCGTAAAATATATTCCACAGATACGCAGGAATAAGAAGCCGCTTTGTTCGTTTCCATATGTATTTTCCGACATTTTCTTCATAATCGGTTTTGTAAAAATATCCCGATATAAATACAAACAGTGCCAAATTATACGAATACGGCGGAAACCAGTTATAAGCAAGTTCCATTCCGCCATGATAACAATGTCCGGAAACTATAATGATAATTCCGATTGCCGACAGAAGCTTGAATTGCAAATTCACCCCTCCGTCAGTATTAACGCTACGCAAATTCCTACCCTTTTTCAAAATTCAACTCTCCTTAATTTTTGATTTATATTAAATATTACGGCTTGCTTTTCCCTTTTACTTTGTTAAATCATATCTCAAAACAGCACTGTAAACTTCAATTGTGCAAAAACTGTAAAAAAATCGACAAAAATTGCACTCTATAATTCTTATTTACAGAAGCAGCTTCAAACCTTATTAGCTTTAAACCTTATTTAAATTTTTTGATAATAAAAGTTTCAAATTTCTGCAACACAAAGCCAAAGTATAATAACGGAATTAACGCAAATACGGCTAAAACATAAAATTCAATACAAAACAAAAATGCTATCCTTTTTCGTATAATTTTAACACAATATTGTATATTAGTCAAACTATTTTATTGCTATTTTATGCGTTAACTGATTATTTTGTATCTGCATTCCGCTTTCTTGGCATAACGCCTTAAAGAAAGGATAGCATTTTTTAGAATATTTGATTTTAATCAGGTAAAAATAGTGGGTTTTTGGTAAAAATTCGGTTATCTAAAATTACCGAAACTATAAATTCATTATTCTTCTCCGAAATAACTACATCTCCCCCATACTTCTCGGCAATACTTTTTACTATAGAAATTCCCTTGCCGTGATTTTTCTTATCTGCTTTACTTGTGTACAAAGTTGGATTAGTCTGCAAAACTGAAGAAGAGCAATAATTCTGCACATTTAAAACTCCGTACGACCCGTTTTGAAATATGCTTATCTTTAATTTTTTATTTTGCTCTTTTGCAAGTGCCTCAACAGCATTATCTGCAAGATTACCTATTAGAACAGCCAAATCATCACCTGCCACAAAACTTAAATTATCTTTACAATCTACGCTGAAATCAATATCATTTTCAATTGCTTTTTCATATACAACATTTAATATAGCATCCAAATAAACATAACCTGTTTTACAAAAATGGACATTAGCAGAAATATTATTATTTACATTATTGCACATTTTTTTAGCTTCATCATACCTTTGCCCATCAATCAAATTTTCGATGCACAACAATTGATTTTGAATGTTATGCTTAACATCAGTAAGATTTTTCATATATTTTTCTGAACTTGTCATTTGAACATTATACAGCTCTTTTTCTTTATTAAGCAAAATATTTTCATTTTCCAAAGAATAATTTTTTGAAAGACTTTTAATAAGATAAAAATTTATAAATGTAAATGAAAGGATTATTATTGAAACCGCTCCTAATACAATACGGTCAAAATCAGACATATCAGCGTTTGAAGATACCAAAAATGTCAGCAAGCCTACAGCAATACTCAACAAAGGAATTACAAGAGTAATCAATATTTCTTGTTTGTGAATATGGCTTAACGAATTTTTGAGAAGATTATAAATTATAAATAAAACAATTACAAAAATCATATTTGACATTAACACATACATATAACGATATTGGGAACTCTCTATCATAAGATAATTATAGTCACAACTGATAATCGCAGAAAAGATATAATTAATTCCAAATGATAATACTGAATAAATCACATTCAAAATAACAGGTGTGAGAATTTTAACAAAAATTCTGTCTTTAAAAAACAAAACGCAATAGGGAATCATAATTGCAAAAAATACAACCGTTTCAATATACGCAAAAGATACATACAACCTGTTTATCTGTGTAATTGACAAAAACATCAATAATGATGCAACACAAAAAGCTATTCCCTCACAAATCTTATTGCGTGATGGGGTTAAGAATTTATAACAAAATACAGTAAACATTACACCTTGAAATAAATTTACAAATAACTCAAAACCATAATTAAACATTTATATCCCCCAACCATTTGAAATATTTTTTCTTTACATCATCTCTGTATTTTTTATTGAGAGGAATGTTAATATCATTTTGCAATAAAACACAATCCGTAGAAATATATTCAACATACTTATTGTTTACAGCATAACCAATATGCGGTCTTATAAAGCCATATTCTGCGATATTTTTAAATTCTGTATTCATATCACTTCTGACCTTATATTCTTGATTTTTAGTATGATACACAACATAATTTTTAATTTTTTCAAGATAAATAATATCACCAATAACAATCGGAATATCTTTTCTTTCGGTATGCAATACTATAGTTTTATGCAATTCTTCAAAAGAATTATTTATACGGTTAATACATTCGTACAAATCAGATTCAATTTTACTTTTTCTTATAAATGAATAAGGAAAACTTTTTAAAGCATCAAACACAAGCTCATCGTGACTTGTGACATAAACAATAAAAGGTATTTCAGCTGAACTTTTCAATTCGTTGATCCGCTTGGCTGTAGCAATACCGTCAATTGACGGCATTTCAATATCAAGAAAAATCAGATGATACTTGCTGTAATTTTCAAGTATATCAAATCCGTTTGAGTATTTGTCAATTTTAAATTCCAAATTAAGCTTTTCACATACCGCTGTTATTTTGTTAATCAGACTTTCAACAAATACAATTTCATCATCTACTACCGCAATCTTTAACATATCCTCACCACCATTTTAATTCTAACAAATATTAAAATGTTTTTCAATACACTCTTAAACAGTCGATCATTTAAGAAGTTACTATCAATTTTATAAGTCAGCAAGTTATTACCGCCGTTATCTCTGTACATTTGCTAGGGAAAAGTGATTATTTTTTTAAAAGTTGGGGTAATGAAAATTTTGAATTTGATGCAGAGGGTAAAGAAATCTATCCTAAGCATATTTTAATATAAAAGCAAAAACAGCGCTAAGAAATATACGGCAATGAAAAATGCAGTTTGTAAAAACAGCCGTGCAAGAGGAATGTTCCGGTTTTACGGCGCAAACAGAACAGGGTAATTTTCAGGCAGAATTGCACATAACCTCTAAAGCAGAATATGTTTAAGACGGTGTAATACTGTAAAACATGAAACATCCTCATAGATTAAAAATCAAGGACCACCCAAGAAAAATAGGTGGTCCTTGATTTTAGAGAGATTTTATTTTTAAAAGGAGTTAGAAATTAGCTTATTTTATTTGTTTATACCAAAAATATACTTCGTAGTTTGTGTATAGTTTTCGTTTGCTTTTAATATTGTCGTAGGAAAATTCTTGTGATTTACAGCATCGGGAAAGCCCTGGGTTTCAAGACAAAACGCTGGATTTTCTCCGTATGTTGCTGAATTCTTTCCCATATTGGACAAAACATCGACATAATTTGCTGTATATACATGAACACCTTTCTGAGAAGTATAGCATTTTAATGTGATTCCGCTATCAATACCCTCAGCTTCGGCTGCAAGCACAAATTCTTCATCAGAATGATTCAGCACAAACATATGATCAATACCGTTTGCAAAACCAATCTGCTCGTTTTTTCTGTCAATACCATTTCCAATTAACTTGGGTTCGGTAAAATCAAACGATGTATTCTTAACGGGAGTTATCTCTCCTGTGGGATTGAGGTTTGAATTTATCGGTATGAAGAAATTTGCATTTATTTTCAGCTTGTGATTTTCTGTAACTTTACCGCTTTTATGTCCGTTAAGATTAAAATATGAATGATTGGTCAGATTACATATTGTGTCTTTGTCGGAAACTGCCGACCATTTTATCGTAAGTACATTTTCATCATCAAAAGTGTAGCGTACAAAGACCTTCATATTTCCGGGATAGCCCTCATCACCGTCGGGACTATCAAGCATAAACAGAACTGTATTTGGAACTTTATCATCAACTACCGCAAGCCACACTTTGCGGCTAAAGCTGTTAAATCCGCCGTGTAGATGGTTACTCCCATTGTTTACAGGGAGCTGATAATCTTCTCCGTTAAGAGTAAACTTGCCGTATGCAATTCTTCCGCAACATCTTCCGACAGTAGCACCGAAGTATGTTCCGTCAAATTCATAACCGTCAATGTGCTCATAGCCGAGAACTACATCTCTAATACTACCGTTTTTGTCGGGAACTTTTATCGAAACGACACTTGCGCCTAAATCACATAATGTCACGCTTGCTCCGCTGTTATTTTCTATTGTATAAAGATGAGTGTTTTCACCTTTGGATGTAGGTTCAAAATTCACTACCCTTACCTTTGACATTTTAGCACTTCCTTTACTACAGCGTCTTTATAAATTTATCAAAAGCCTTTTGTCCTTCAGAAGTTCTTTTGAATACACCTGCATCCAAAAGAACATTAAGAAACACCTTTCCTATCTCATTTTGAATTATTGAATCAATATTATTTTCATTGATTTCATCATACTGCGAAACAAATTCATTTACCCACTCGGAATGTTTGCTGATTTTCGGAATTTCACTTACATCCTTGTGATTAAGAATAGCATCCTTTAAAATAGCCATTTCATCTTTAAGCCTTGAGGGCAATACTGCAAGTCCCATAACTTCAATAAGGCCGATATTTTCTTTTTTAATATGATGCAAATTTGCATGAGGATGAAATACTCCCAGAGGATGCTCTTCACTTGTGATATTATTTCTGAGAACGAGGTCAATAACAAATTTTCCATCCTTTGTAAAAGCAATCGGAGTGATAGTGTTGTGAATTTCACCGTCTGTTTCGGCAAAAATGCCAACATCTGCGTCCGTGTACGCTCTCCAACTCTTTAGAATATGAGAAGATAATGAAATAATGCTATCCTTGTTTTTACCTGTCAATCTTACAACTGACATCGGCCACTTTACAATTCCGCACTCCACATCATCAAAGCCGTTAACAATAAACTTTCTTTCAACCTCTGCCCTATTAAGTGCAAAGCTGTATCTGCCACCCTGAAAATGTTCATGTGTAAGTATTGAACCGCCTACAATCGGCAAATCAGCATTCGAACCGATTATATAATGCGGAAACTGTGAAATAAAATCAAACAGTTTTCTGAATGTAGAATCATTGATTACCATTGGTGTATGCTCACCGTTAAATACAATACAATGTTCATTGTAATAAACATACGGAGAATATTGCATAAACCAGTTATCTCCATCAATGGTGAGCGGAATAATTCTGTGATTATCTCTTGCGGGATGATTTACTCTTCCGGCATATCCTTCATTTTCCTTACAAAGCAAACATTTCGGATAGCCCGACTGTTTTTGAAGTTTTGCCGCTGCAATAGCTTTCGGATCTTTTTCAGGCTTTGAAAGATTTACAGTGATATCGATATCACCGTATTCGGTTGCTGTTTTCCACTTTAAATCTTTCTTAATACGATATCTTCTTATATAATCGGTATCGCAGCTGAATTTATAGTAGCTATCGGTTGCAAGTTTAGGAGAACAGCTATAATTCTGCCAAAATTCTCTTATTACTTCTGACGGTCGCTTAACAAGTGAAGCCATAAGTTTCACATCAAATAAGTCGCGATATGTTACTGTATTTTCGGGAATGATTCCTTTTTCGTATGCATAATCAAGAAGTCCCGACAAAATTTCTTCAAGAGTATCCTCGTTATCTGCTGTAAGGCAAGTACAACTGTCATCTGGTTCATCCATATGGAACAACGATAAAAGCCTATTTTGCGTGTAGATTATATCCTCTTTTTCAATAAGCCCTGTATTGATTCCGTATGAAACAAGTCTTAATATTAAGCCGTAAACGCTGTTCTTCATAAATACCGCCTCACTTACTATAGCCGTTGGGATGTGTTGAATGCCATTTCCACGCTGTTTTAATAATTGTTCCCAGATCATCATACTCAGGTTTCCAGCCAAGTACAGTTTTCGCCTTATCGCTTGATGCAATCAATACAGCAGGATCGCCGCTTCTTCTGCTTTCTTCAACAACCTTAATATCTTTCTGTGTAACCTCTTTTGCTTTTTCAATTACCTCACGAACAGAAAAACCTACACCGTTGCCAAGATTGAATATATCACTTTTACCGCCCTTCATAAGATATTCAACTGCAAGAATATGAGCCTGTGCAAGGTCAGTGACATGGATATAATCACGAATACAAGTTCCGTCAGATGTGGGATAATCAGTACCAAAAATACTTATGTGGTCACGGGTACCCTGTGCCGCTTGAAGAATAATCGGAATAAGGTGGGTTTCAGGATTATGTGCCTCACCGATTTTTCCGCTGATATGTGCTCCGCATGCATTGAAATATCTGAGAGAAACATATCTTAAACCATGTGCTTTTTCAACCCAATAGAACATTCTCTCCATGGATTTTTTTGTTTCTCCGTAGCAGTTTGTCGGATTTGTCGGATCGGTTTCAAGAATAGGAGTTCTCTCAGGCTCACCGTATGTTGCCGCTGTTGATGAAAATACAATCTTATCAATTCCGTGAGCAACCATTGACTGAAGCAAAACCTTTGTGCCGTTGAGGTTATTATCATAATATTTGAGAGGGTTAGTCATACTTTCACCGACAAGTGAATTGGCTGCAAAATGAATTACAGCATCAATACCTTTTTCTTTATCAAAAACGCTGTCAATTTCACTTCTGTTTCTGAGATCACCTTTATAAAATTTTGCTTTGGGATGAACCGCCTCGATATGACCTGTTTCAAGGTTATCGAATACAACAACCTCATTACCGCTTTCAATAAGTCTGTAAACTGTATGCGAACCGATATATCCGGCACCGCCTAAAACAAGAATTTTCATTTTGTCCTCCTTAATAAAAACAAAACCTACATAATTACATTACTTTTATTCCGCCGTATTTTCTCACTTTGAGAACATGGCATGAGTTTTCTCCGAAAATTTTATTTATAAATTCTTTGTAATTACTTACAAAATCATTTTTGACAAACGCCTGAATCGTACCTGCAAATCCACCGCCGTGAACACGGCACACGCCGTAATTGCGAAGAAGGCTTTCGCTGAGTGCAAGGGCTACCGAGATGTTCTGATGTTGAATATCTCTTGTTGTATATACATTCTGAAGATACTTAAACGATGAATTACCGGATTTTCTGATTGCGTCAAGGAATTCAACAAACTTACCGTTTTCAAGTGACGAAACGGCATTTTTAACGTTATGCTCCTCATTAAAGAAATGAATTGCACGAAGTACCGGTCTGTCGCCAACAGCCTCACGAATTTCGTCAAGGCGAATATAAAATTCGTTTGAATCACAATCTCTCAGATAATCTTCTCCGAGAAAATTTGCAACCTTTTTCATTTCCGAGGGAATCATAGCATAATCATCTGTAAGATCAACATGATCGCCCTTTGTGTCAACAATACAAAGACTGTAATCATATTTTTCAAATTCGGTAGGTACTTTCTTAACAATTGGCTTTGTCGGATCTTTAAAGTCAATGTTAACCATTCCTCCGACTGAACAAGCCATTTGATCCATAAGTCCGCACGGCTTTTTGAAAAATACATTTTCAGCATACTGAGAAATCTGAGCAATCTCAACTGAATTTATTTTCATATCATTATATAAACCGGAAATAATAGTTCCGACAACTACCTCAAAAGCTGCTGACGATGAAAGTCCTGCACCAACAAGTACATCACTTGTTGCATAAGCATTGAATCCACCAATTTTGTATCCATGATCCTTAAGTCCACGAAGAACACCTCTGATGAGGCTGACCGTTGTGCCTGCCTCATCATTATTAACTTCGAGGTCATTTATATCGAGAGTAATCATATCATAACCGTCAGAAACAAATCTTACAACATCATTGTTATTCTTGGCCGACACAGCAATAGTATCAAGATTAATGGATGTTGCAAGCACCATTCCGTGCTGGTGATCTGTATGATTACCGCAAACCTCACTTCTGCCGGGAGCACTGAATATTGCTACTCTATCAGGGCAAAAAATTGTTTCATACTGCTCAATTGCATGAACATATCTTTTTTTCTGATAATCAATCATTGATGAATCTATATATATATCAGTGAAAAGATTATCAAATTCGCCGTTTGTAATTTTTTCAATTGCTGTTTTAGTATCAATCATTTTATTTACCTGCCTTTTCCGCAACTGTAGGAAGGAACATAGAAGGCTCTGTGTTACCGATTTCATCAAGCTGTTGTGTCATATCAATTTTGCCTTCTCTTCTTGCACCGATTGTGTTTATAACCTTCTTCATCATACCGTCATTGAGTTTATATTTTTTTCTGTAAACAACATAAGCAATAAGCATACAAACCGCAGGAACAATGCACATAAGTGTACTGATTGATGCTACTGTTGCAAATGACTGTTCCTGTCCCGGAATATACTGTGTGCTTCCAAGTGCCGCACCAATACCGAGTGCTGTAAGAGCTGCTGTGAATTTTACGATAAGCGTCTGGAGTGAGAATACAACGCCTTCATTTCTTGTTCCAAGCTTAAATTCACCGTAATCAACAACATCTGCAAGGAATACTGTTGCACAACCAAGTTCAAGACCTGTACCAAGTTTTACAATAACACCTGAGATTGATGTGAGCACAACATTGTGCGGAGCAAAAATACCTACGAACAAAAGCATTACAAGACCAAATGCAGGTAAAAGACACGCAAGAAGGAACGAAGTTTTTCTTGAAAGAAATTTTGTAACCTTAGGAAATACGATAAGACCTACAACCTCTGCGATTGATGCGCTGATCATAAATGATGACATCATTCCTGCGTTACCACAAACATATTTGAAATAATATGTAGCAACACCCATAATGCACTGAATACCGATGTTGTAAAGGAAGATAAGAGTTACCGCCCAACGAAGTTGATCATTCTTGCCGATGATTGAGAAAATATCTTTAAACTTAACTTTCTTTTCCGGAACAGAATCATCTCTCTTTTTCGGAAGATTGATTACTGTAATACCGATTGTAAGAATAAATACAATTGCAATTATGATTGCAAATCTGTGATAACCTGCCTGATTTGTTGTGCCGCCGCTGAGAGCCTCAATAATTTGAACACCAAAGCCTGCAATAACAAGTGACTGTCCGATACTTGCAAAGATTCTCGGAAGTACCGAAACTTTTTCTCTCTCCTCAGGATTTGAAGTGAGGTTAGGAATAATTGACCAATAAGGAATATCCATAATTGTGTAAGTCATACCCCAAAGTATGTAAGCTGCTGTTGCAAATACGCAAAGTCCAACGCCATCGAGGTGGAAGTCTGTGAATAAAACAACAAATACAATTGAATTAACCAGAGTACCTATTACAAGCCATGGAATAAATTTACCCCATCTGCTGCGTGTGTTATCAACAATCATACCCATAAACAAATCATTAAAGGCATCCCATAACTTTGCAACAAAGAACATTACGCCGATAAATACCGGGTTGACCTTGATGATGTCTGTGAAATAAATCATTGAAAATGTGGCAATCATACCATAAATCATATCTTTGCCGAGGGCACCTAAAGCAAAGGTGTATTTGATTCTACCCGGGATTTTGCCATCAAGTCTTGGTTGTGATGATGTCTGTTTCATAATTTTTCCTCCTTTTAATTTTAAATGAAACGCCGTGACAACCTGCACAAAAGATTTCGTTATTATTTAATAATAATGTTTCTTTTGTTTTTATGTTAACTAAATTATATGTTTTGTTTCGTAAACTGTCAATAGTTTTTGGTAAACATTTTTTCTTTCTCTGTTTTTCACTAAACACAACTTGATTTTTTAGTAATATTTCACTATAATGGTAGTGAGGTGATTCAATTGGCTACAATCAGAGATGTTGCCAAAAAGGCAAATGTATCAGTAGCTACTGTTTCAAGAGTGCTTAATAATGACACTACCCTCAGCACCTCGCTTGAAACGAAGCAAAAAATATTTGCAGCAGCTAAAGAACTTAATTATGTAAAGAAAAAAAGGGTTACATCAGCACCTTCATGTCGCATTGGAATTCTACAATGGTTCTCTTCCAAACAGGAAATTGAAGATAATTATTACTTTTTGATGAGACAGGGTATCGAGGACTACTGTTCAAAAAATAATATAAGTATTGTACGAACATTTAAAACAGACAATGACTATCAGAATGTACTTTCTGATGTTGATGGCATAATCTGCCTCGGAAAGTTTAGTAAACAAGAAATAAAATTACTGCATTCTTTGAATAATAAAATTGTTTTTCTTGATATGACCGTTGAGAATATTGAAATCACATCCGTATCGCTCGACTTTCGTCAGGCAGTGTCCGATGCAATTAAATATCTATATGATTTAGGCCATAGAACAGTTGGCTTTATCGGAGGCATTGAACAGCTTGAGGACGGAACGATATTTCCTGATAAACGACTCAACACTTTCACAGACATTTGCGATGAACTAAACATTAAATATGATGGGTTTATTATACAGGACAAATTTTCAACATCATCCGGTTATAAAATGATGTCAGAAATGATCAGCAAAGGGAATCTCCCCACAGCTATTTTTGCGGCGAGTGATCATATTGCAATCGGTGCAATGAGAGCTCTGCAAGAAAACGGTTACAAAATTCCTGAGGATATTTCTGTTATGGGATTTGATAACACGGAGCTTTCGGGATATACAAACCCTCCGCTTACTACGGTAAACGCACCTGTATATGCAATGGGCATTTACGGCATTAGATTTATTTTGAATCTGATGAAACCTAAAAGCACCGATTATTATTCTCCTATGCGTGTCTATCTGCCTTGTCCAATAAAAGTTCGCAACTCATGTGCAAAACCTAAAAGTTTATAATTATTATCGTTGTCATACGATTGTATGCTATAATAAATTATAATTATAACTCCACAAATGATAGATTAAGTAGAAAAATTATAATTCCGTTAATGAATTATAATAACTAAAAATTCATTTTGCACCCCTACTCAAAAGCTATAGTTTTAAAAGTAGTCTGCCCCCTAACTGAGTTACGCAACCTGCGTGATGGATGCAGTTCAAAAAGAAAAACGGCTTCCCGGCTTAGCTGCCCATGCCGTCTACTCAATCAGCACCGGCAAGCTCGAAAGCTTCAACAACAAGATCAAGGTCGCTAAACGAATCGGCTACGGTTACCGTGATGATGACTTCTTTTTTACCTCGATTCGCTATCTTTCTATTCCTTCTGTCTGTTCACCATCCCACAAAAAATCGTGATGAACCAAATTTAAGGAGCTGTGAAGAAATGAAGTTTGAGACTTCGTTCTTCGCAGCTCCTTTGTTTTTTGTGAAATAATAATGCAATTGTTAAAAAAGCATACTTCCCCCCTGAATATTACATTTGCTTCGCCCTACTCAATTAGCCCCAACATAACCGTTGAAAAATCGGGCAACAGAAATTTTGCATTTTACAAATCTATTGCCCGACCTGAATTTTTAATTTTAAACTGTCAATTTTTATTTTGCTAAAAGCTTAAATCCCATAATAACAACACCTAACACCACGAGGACAATGCCTGTTGCACGGTTCAGGGTTTTGGGCTTAGCTTTGTTTGCAAAGACGGCGGCAATTCTCGCCCATATAAGGGTGAACGCTATGCAGAGAATGAACACAAACCAATCGGGAGTGCCACCAATCATAAAGTGCGAAGCAGCACCTGTAAGGGCGGTGAATGTCATAATAAACACGCTTGTGCCGACTGCAGTTTTCAGTTCATAATTAAGCACACTTGTCAGAATTAAAAGCATCATCATACCACCGCCTGCACCGATAAATCCGCAGATAAAACCGATTAACATTCCGCAAATTACGGACTGAATTGCCCTCTTTTTTGCCGACACACCGAGCATAGCCTCTTTAGTTGTCATAACGGGACGGATGATAAATTTTATGCCGAGCAAAAATGTCATAAACACGGAAAATCCGCCCATTGTAGCTGATGGAACAATGCTTGCAACATAACTGCCGACAATCGTAAACGCAAGCACACTCGCCATCATAATCAAACCGTTTCTGACATCGAGATTATTATTTTTATGGTATGTATAAGCCGAAACTGCACTCGCCAAAACATCGGACGAAAGTGCGATTCCGACTGCCATATACGGATCCATATTAAGAAAAGTTATGAGCATCGGACTTATTACAGCCGCCGCACTCATTCCTGCAAAACCTGTTCCGAGACCTGCGCCCATTCCTGCAAAAAATGTAACTAAAATTGTAATAAATATATCCATTTAATTTCCTCCATAGAACAATGTAACTAAATTAAGATTATTTTAATTTTGCCGTTTCATAAACAAAAGCCGTGAAATCAGCATTATTACCGCCGTTCCGACAAGTATCTGCAACGGGTACAAAAGTACGCTTTCACTCGGAATAATCATACTCAAAATTGTCAATGCTCCGGCAGGCGGAATATACATTTTTGTGCAGTAAACAATTACAAGCATTATCGCCGTGGCTGTCAATGCGACAACTGTCAACGGCAATCCGAGAGTCATATTCAGTACATATCTTGAAACCGCTCCGACAAATGCACAGACTGTTATCAGCAAAACCGTCTTTACCGGCTTGTTGCGAGCCTTATTTTTCGGACGGGAAAATTCCGTAAACGCCACAAGCAACGGCGGTGCAATTGCAAATTTAAAGCCCGACCAAATTGCGAAAAATCCCACAACGGCAACGCAGATTGTTCTTACGGCTGTGTCAATCACATCGCTCTTTGCATGCAGGTTCACCGGCTGAAAATTCTCTTTATCTCTTATTTTAACTTTCAAAAGAAATCTGCGGAATAATACAACCGCAATTGTCAGCAAAAATGCGGCAATCGGGTATATAAAGCTCTCGGTCTGCATCATAACGGGCAACACAATTGCCGAAATCATCGGTGCAAATGTTGTTCCCGAAAACATAAAGAGAATTTGTGCAAATACAAATGCAATCAATATTTCAAGATAAAGCCCGACTTTTATGTATCGGACTGTCAGCACACCCGCAACAGCGCAAATCGCAATTAACGCAATCATTCGGCTGTCATTGACTTTCCAACCTTGCTTTTGTGTAACCATATAACCAATTGCAAGTGCCGTTATTTCAGGAAAGATTATCTCCCCCTCACCCAATATTTCCGCAACAAAAGTCATTATACCGACAAGTATAAGCGTTAATACATACGGTAATGCATTTTTAAGTGCTTTAGTAAAATTCAGTTTCCTCATTTTTTATACTTCTAACCACTTTTCAATTCAAACTAACAGCACTATTGTATCATAAATCTGTCAGCATTAACAGACAAAATTTATTCACAGATTTTTCCTTTAACAGCGTATCTGTCATTATGCGTGGATATGCAGGTCTTGCAAAAAACGCTGTACACATTGGAGGTTCAGTATATGATAAAAACGGTGCAGAAATTAGCGGCATTTTTTAAGTCACCTACGGTTTAGGTATCAAAATATAAATATTTGTACAGCAAAGCCTCCTGCAACTGCTTAAATTTTACACATTACAGGATAATGGGTGTTGCACAATGACATTTATAATTTTTTTGGTTATTTAGTGTCGGATACTTTCTGACCGCATTCCGATTTGCCCGAGCGGATACACCATTACCGTGATGTATGACGATTATTCAATTTTCGCAAACAGCTTAACGCTATTTGCTTAATGATTATACTAAACATATTCCGTTATGTCAAGCAGTTTTCGCAAAAATATTAAACTTTTTTGTTTTATGTTACTTGACATTGCTTAACTTGTTATGCTATGATATTTAACAGTAAAGTGAGAGGGGTTATATTATGGCTATCGGCGAAAGAATAAGATTTTTCAGAAATTTAAAAGGTATGACGCAGAAGTACCTTGGTATACAGGTGGGCTTTCCGGAAAAAACCGCTGACATTCGTATGGCACAGTATGAATCCGGAAGTAGAACGCCTAAGGCTGATTTAACAAACAATCTTGCAAATGTGTTTGGCATATCAACAAGTGCTTTAACTGTGCCGGATATTGACAGTTACAACGGCTTAATGCACACGCTGTTTACACTTGAAGATTTATATGGCTTCCGTATTGATAAACTTGATAACGAGCTTTGCATACGACTTGATAAAGGTATGGGCACAAATTATCTTACAATGTTTGATATGTTTTCAGCTTGGCAAGAGCAAGCTGAAAAACTGAAGAATGGCGAAATTACAAAAGAGGAATATGACCACTGGCGTTATAACTATCCAAAGTTCAATGTTCTTAATAGTGATAAGGAGACTGCGAATGAATGATTTACCATTTGAAACACTGCTGAAAGCTAATGATTCAAAAGACAGATGGTATCCTACACCAATTGACACTTTGAAATATTCAGTTAAGATTGACATGAGCATTGAAAACGCCAGGGCGCTGCATAGTAACATAGCATATAACTTGCAATACATTGAGTTTTTGGAAAAAGAACTTGAGGAATTGAACTTATCAAGTGTTGTATACATAATGGTTGTTAAAAACTATGTAATTACAAGTATGTCAATTATTGAAGGGCTATTTACTAATATTGTAAAATCAAATGATTGGTGGAAAACTTCAGATTTGGAAAGTTTAGGAACAACTCAAGCCAATGAAACAAAATTTGAAGATCAAAAGTATATAATAAAAACCGAACTACTCAAAAAGGTTGAGCCATATAATGTTCAAATGAATTTGGACGAATTAATCAAAATTTTGAATCGACACCATTCCGCTTTAGGAGTTGATCATCTTATTTATCCAGCACTAAAGCGATTAAAGGATTTGAGAAATAGAGTTCATCTACAGAAAACCGAAGGAAATACAGATCACGATTACAATGCGTTTGATTATTCGGTAAAAAACGAAATGAGCGAAATTCTATACGATATACTTACTTCGCCCAAAATAACAGACCGCCCCGAAACATTTAATTTTATTAAAAGCGAATAAAAAGAAAAAAGAGCTAACTGACTTCTCAAAAAATCAGTTAGCTCTTTACTTTTACAATAATTCAAATAATGTTGCCATTTTGTTGCCACAGAGGGGATTCAAAAGGCAAAAAGACTTTGTTTATGGGCTTTTTTAAGGGTGTGAAATTATTCCCACTCTACTGTTCCGGGGGGTTTACTTGTTATATCATAGACTACTCTGTTGACATGTTCTACTTCGTTGATGATGCGGTTGGAGACTCTGCCTAGGATTTCGTAGGGAATTTTTGCCCAGTCGGCTGTCATAAAATCATCGGTTGTAACGGCACGGAGAGCGATGAGTTCGTCATATGTTCTTGCGTCACCCATAACGCCAACGGTTTTAACACCCGGGAGAACTGCGAAAAACTGGCTCATTTTATCTGCGTAACCGCACTTATCCATTTCATCACGAAGAATTGCATCGGCTTCCTGAAGAATACAAACCTTTTCGGCTGTAACTTCTCCGATTACACGCACACCGAGTCCCGGACCCGGGAACGGCTGACGCCATACGAGGTCGTGCGGAAGTCCAAGCTTCTCACCTACTACTCTTACCTCATCCTTGAAGAGGTCTTTAAGCGGTTCAATTACACCTGCAAAGTCGATATCTTCCGGGATACCAACCTGATTGTGATGTGTTTTGATTTTTGCAGCATCGCCTTTACCGCTTTCGATACGGTCGGGATAAATTGTACCCTGTGCAAAGTAACCCTCGCCGTAGCTTTCACGGATTTTGTTCCAGAACACCTTATAAAATTCTGTGCCGATAATGTGGCGCTTTTCTTCGGGTTCTTCGACACCTTTAAGCTTTGCAAGAAACTCTTCCTGACAATTAATGCGGACAAAGTTCATATCAAAAAGCTTTGTAAAGGTCTGCTCTACAAAGTCGCCCTCGTCTTTTCTCATAAGTCCCTGATCCACGAAAACGCAGGTAAGTTGTTTACCGACTGCCTTACTGAGAAGTGCTGCGGCAACGGATGAATCTACACCGCCCGAAAGTCCGAGAACTACACCCTTATCACCAATCTGCTCTTTAAGCTGTGCAACAGTTGTGTCGATGAAGCTTTCCATTTTCCACTCACCCTTACATTCGCAAACATCGTAAAGGAATGAACGGAGCATATCTTTACCGTTTTCTGTATGGTTAACTTCGGGATGGAACTGAACACCGTAAAACTTTTTTTCAGGACATGACATTGCGGCTACGGGACATACATCTGTTGTAGCTGTAATGCTGAATCCTTCGGGAGCTTCATTGATATAGTCACGGTGACTCATCCATGAAATTCCTTCACTCTTTACGGATTTAAAGAGTATATCATTGGTATTATATCTTGTAATTGTCTTGCCGTACTCACTTGATGAATTGTCTGTAGCCGAAACAACATTGCCGCCGAGTGTGTATGCCATAAGCTGACAACCGTAGCAAATGCCGAGAATCGGGATTCCGAGTTCAAAAATTTCAGGAGTATAATGCGGTGATGACTCGTCATAAACGCTGTTAGGACCGCCTGTGAAGATAATACCTTTTGGGCTAATGTCTTTGATTTTCTGAATATCAACGGTATAAGGAAGAATTTCGCAATACACATTGCACTCACGAACTCTTCTTGCAATCAGCTGATTGTACTGACCGCCGAAATCAAGAACAATGACAGTTTCTTTTGTAGCATTGCTCATAGTAAAATTCCTTTCAAATTTAAAGAATACCGCACAGAGTTTGTGCGGTATTCAATTAATATCTTAATTATCTGTAAATAATATCGTTTCTGGAAGGACCGTTTGAAACCATTGTAATCGGCACACCGATAGCCTTTTCGGCAAATTCAATGTATTCACGGCATTCCTTAGGAAGTTTGTCATATTCTGTAATACCTGAAATTGAACACTTCCAGCCCTTGAGCTTTTTGAGAATAGGTTTGCATCTTTTAAGCTTTGTTGTTGACGGGAAGTAGTCAATTTCCTTGCCGTCAAGCTCATAACCTACACAAACAGGGATTTCATCAAGATATCCGAGAACATCAAGAACCGTGAACGCAACCTGTGTTGCACCCTGAACCATACAACCGTAGCGTGTTGCAACGAGGTCAAGCCAACCCATTCTTCTCGGTCTGCCTGTTGTTGCACCGAATTCTCCGCCGTCACCGCCTCTTCTGCGAAGTTCGTCAGCCTCATCGCCGAAGATTTCAGAAACAAATTCACCTGCGCCTACTGCACTTGAATAAGCCTTGACAACTGTGATGATTTCTTTGATTTCATACGGAGGAATACCTGCGCCTACAGCACCGTAACCTGCGATTGTATTGGATGAAGTAACCATAGGATAAATACCGAAGTCAGTATCCTTGAGTGAACCGAGCTGTCCTTCAAGAAGAATATTCTTTTCGTCTTTGAGCGCATTATGAACAAAAGTGAATGCGTCACCGACATAAGGAGCAAGAAGTTCCTTATATTCCATTAGCTTGTCAAAAACTTCCTGTTCTGTGATTTCGGGCTTGTTGTAGAGGTTTTTCAGAGTTGCATTCTTGATTTCAAGAGCGTGTCTGATTTTCTCCCTGAGTGAATCGGGATCATCATAAAGTTCATTAATCTGGAAACCGATTTTTGAATACTTGTCAGAATAGAACGGAGCGATACCGCTCTTTGTTGAACCGAAAGAATTTTTGCCGAGACGCTCTTCCTCATAGCAGTCAAATGCTACATGGTAAGGCATAACAATTTGTGCTCTGTCAGAAATAATAATATTTGGCTCGGGAACTCCGCGATCTTTGAGGTGAGCCATTTCCTTAACGAAGTTTTCAACGCTGAAAGCAACACCGTTGCCGATTATATTGGTGATATTCTGATGAAAAACACCCGAAGGAAGCTGGTGAAGAGCAAATTTTCCGTAATCGTTGACAATTGTATGTCCTGCGTTTGCACCGCCTTGAAAACGAATTACGATGTCGCTGTCGTTTGCAAGAACATCGGTAATTTTACCCTTGCCCTCGTCGCCCCAGTTGGCACCTACAATTGCTTTTACCATTTTACAAAACTCCTTTTTACAGACGCATAGTCTGCTATAAATAAAATATATACTTGAACCAAAGGTTCGATTAAATCAGTTAATTAAACATTAATTTCAGGCTTGTCAGACTCAACATCAGCGTACTTTTCAAGAACAGGCTTGATGCACTCGTTGAGAAAGTCCTCTGTCTGCTCTTTTGCTCTGCCTGTGTAGTTTTCAGGCTTGAGAATCTTTTCAAGTTCTTCAAGAGTAACACCGAATGCCTCATCTGCGGCAATTCTTTCGAGAAGATCATTTTCGCCGCCTTCAACCTTAACTACTCTTGACGCAGCCATTGAATGCTCACGGATTTTCTCGTGAAGCTGCTGTCTGTCAGCACCACGCTTTTTAACTGCATCCATCATAATATTCTCTGTTGCCATGAACGGAAGTTCTTTTCTGAGTCTTTGTTCAATTACCTTTGGATAAACGACAAGACCGTCTGCAACATTTGCATAAAGTGAAAGGATACCGTCAACTGCGAGGAATGCCTCCGGAATGCTGAGACGCTTGTTGGCTGAGTCATCAAGTGTTCTTTCAAACCACTGTGTGGCAGTTGTAAAGTAACCGTTGAGAACATCAACCATAACATATCTTGAAAGTGAACCTATACGCTCACTTCTCATTGGGTTGCGCTTGTAAGCCATAGCCGATGAACCGATCTGATTCTTTTCAAACGGCTCTTCAACCTCTTTGAGGTGCTGAAGAAGTCTGATATCATTTGAGAATTTAGCGGCTGACTGAGCAATTCCCGCAAGAACATTGAGAAACTGTGAGTCAAGCTTTCTTGAATATGTCTGACCTGATACAGGGAAACAATCCTTGTAGCCCATTTTTTCTGCAATCTTACGGTCAAGCATTTTGCACTTTTCGTGATCTCCGTCAAAGAGTTCAAGGAAACTTGCCTGTGTACCTGTTGTACCCTTTGAACCGAGAAGCTTAGCCTTTGAAAGCTGATACTCAACATCTTCAAGATCCATAAGGAGCTCCTGAAGCCAGAGAGTCGCTCTCTTACCTACTGTTGTAGGCTGTGCAGGCTGAAAATGAGTGAATGCAAGGGTTGGAAGAGCCTTGTATTCATCGGCAAACTTTGAAAGGTTGCGGATAACGGTGATAAGCTTATTTCTGATAAGATTGAGTCCTTCTGTCATAATGATGATATCTGTGTTATCACCGACATAGCAGGAGGTTGCTCCGAGATGAATAATGCCCTTTGCGTTCGGACACTGAACACCGTAAGCATATACATGTGACATTACATCGTGACGAACAATTTTCTCTCTTTCCTGTGCAACTTCATAGTTGATATCATCAGCATGAGCCTTGAGTTCGTCAATCTGCTCCTGTGTAATTGGGAGTCCGAGTTCTTTTTCCGATTCTGCAAGAGCAATCCAGAGCTTTCTCCATGTTCTGAATTTTTTATCCGGCGAGAAAATGTATTTCATTTCCTTGCTTGCATAACGGGCTGACAAGGGTGATTCATAAGTATCTTTTACCATTATTTACATCCTTTCAATTAGTTGTCCTTTTTATTGTTTTCATCGAAGTTCATTCCGCCACGCTCTTTGCCCTTAAAGGTTTCTTTTGTGATAGGAGCGGGGTAATTACCCGTAAAGCAACCGTCGCAAAAGCCTACGGGAGCGTTGTGAATCATCTCACGAAGTGACTCAACAGGGAGGTATCCGAGGGAATCAGCCTTGCTGAGCTTTCTGATTTCTTCGATTGTATGGTTGCAGGCAATAAGTTCTCCTCTTGACGGAATATCTGTACCGTAATAACACGGCCACATAAACGGAGGTGAACTGATACGCATATGTACCTCTTTTGCGCCTGCCTCTTTGAGCATTGTAACAATTCGGTCAACAGTTGTACCACGCACAATGCTGTCATCAATAATAACAACTCTCTTGCCTTTGATTTTGTCGGCAATCGGGTTGAGTTTAATTTTTACGCTTTTCATTCGTTCCTTCTGACTTGGCTTTATGAAGGTTCTGCCGATGTAGCTGTTCTTCACAATAGCCTTTTCATAAGGAATTCCGGATTCTTCGCTGTAACCGATTGCGGCATCAATTCCCGATTCGGGAACACCGACAACCATATCAGCCTCAACAGGGTATTTTCTTGCAAGAATTCGTCCTGCCTGCTTTCTTGCCTCATAAACGCTTACTCCGTCAATAAAGGAGTCTGAACGGGCAAAGTAAATATACTCAAAAATGCAAAGTGCCTTTTTCTTGTCACCAAAGTCGGGTTTCATACTGCGGACACCGTTTTGGTCTACAATTACGATTTCACCCGGTTCAACATCACGGACAAATTCTGCACCGCAGGCATCAAGAGCCGCACTTTCACTTGCAAAAACATAGGAATCGTTGTACTTGCCCATACAAAGCGGTCTGAATCCGTGAGGATCACGAACCGCAATAAGCTTTCTCGGGCTCATAACAAGGAGCGAATAAGCTCCCTCAATTACCTGCATTGTTCTTGCAACAGCATCTTCAACAGAATGACATTTAAGTCTTTCACGGGCAATTACATAGCAGATAACCTCGCTGTCGATTGTTGTCTGAAAGATTGCGCCACGCTGTTCAAGACTTCTGCGGATTTCAAGCGCATTGGTAAGGTTGCCGTTATGGGCAATTGAAAGCGTACCCTTTACATAACGCATAACAAGCGGTTGTGCATTTTCCAGCACAGAACCGCCTGCAGTCGAGTAACGGACATGCGAAACAGCCATTTGTCCGTTGAGAGAATCAAGAATTTTGTTGTTAAAGACCTCGGTAACAAGGCCCATATCTTTGTGATAATCAATTACACCTTCGTCAGATACAGCGATGCCGCAGCTTTCCTGTCCTCTGTGCTGGAGAGCAAGCAAGCCGTTATAACAAGCGTATGCAGGGTTAATTGTGCCGTCGCTGAATATGCCGAATACTCCGCACTCTTCGTGCAGACCTTCTTTTGCAAAATTATCGAAAGAAAATTCCAAGGTGCCACCATCCGATTAATCAAAATAACTATCCAAAGTTTAATTCACATATCTTAATTCAAAAATTCACAATGTAGTTATTATGCAAGACCTACACGCTTCATCATTTCGGCATAAGCCTCTTCAACACCGCCCATGTCACGACGGAAACGGTCTTTGTCGAGTTTTTCCTGAGTATCCATATCCCAGAAACGGCATGTATCGGGAGAAATTTCGTCAGCAAGGAGAATCTTGCCCTTGTATCTGCCGAACTCAATCTTGAAGTCGATAAGATCAACCTTGCACTGCTTAAAGAATTCAATCATAATCTCATTAATCTTGAAAGCCATTTCTGTGATTGTGTCGATTTCTTCCTTTGTAGCAAAGCCTGCTGCGAGGATGTGATATTCATTTACCATAGGATCGCCGAGTTCATCGTTCTTATAGCAGAATTCAAGAACAGGAGTCTTCATCGGTGTGCCTTCGGGAAGACCGAGACGCTTTGAAAGACTGCCGGCAGCTTTATTTCTTAAAATTACCTCGAGAGGAACAATTTCAACCTTCTTAAGGACTGTATCTCTGTCGTTAAGCTCTTCAACAAAGTCTGTTGCAATGCCATGCTTTTCGAGAAGCTTGAACATAAAGTTTGACATACGGTTGTTTACAACACCCTTGCCAACGATTGTACCCTTTTTCTCGCCGTTGAATGCAGTTGCGTCATCCTTGTAGGAAACGATGCAGAGATCGGGATCTTCTGTAGAAAATACCTTTTTAGCTTTTCCTTCGTAAAGTAATTCTTTCTTTTCCATAATCAAATCCTCCATAAAGATGCGGCTTTGCGCCGTAATTAAAAAACAATACAAGATACATTATAATATATAAATCAAAAATAAGCAACCGTATGAGAATTAAAAATAAAAAAATTGACGAATTTTTTAAAAAATTGCCTGTATCAAAAAATTATGAAACAAAAATAACCTTAAACAGGGCATTTTTGCAAAAGGAAAAGGAACAATACGGCGTGTATTGCTCCTTTGAAATTAAAATCTGACTGTATTCTGCTTATTTCTGAATACGAAAAGTATTATCGGTCTAAAAAGTCCGAAGGTAAGGACATTTACTACTGTGAGAACATCCGAATATCTGATGTTAAGATTTTTGAATATCTTATCGGCGATAATTACATCTATCACAAATGAGGCAATGACGCAAGCTAACAGGGCAATCAAGCCGATGATACCGATTTCCAGTTCAAAGCAGAAAAACAGAACGGCAACGGTTGCGATTGAAAGGTTCAGCACACCTTCAATTATGCCTAAAGCCTTATTCCCTGCAATTTTACCGAGCAGATATTTATTATAAAACGGAATCCAAGCTGTACCGCTGTGCTTATAGTACAAGTTCTTGCACATACCCATTGCCGCAATGCTCTCAAAAACATAGCTTACTGCAAAATAAATAATCAGCACGGCAATTACTGCTATAAAAAACACATACATAGCCGAAAGCATTCCCATTAAAAGCATAACGCTTATTCCGCCCATAATTATCGCCCTCCGAAATATACTAAAAAAGGACACTAACTCTATGAGTTAATGTCCTTTTGGTGCCGGTGACCGGACTTGAACCGGTACGGTATCGCTACCGGCGGATTTTGAGTCCGCTACGTCTGCCAATTCCATCACACCGGCAAATGCAAAACATATTATACAATACAAATCAGGAAAAATCAAGTTATATTTTTAAATTTTTTGCCTTAATTACTACGCTGTAAATAGAGGTGAATCAATTTGTGTGAAAATACAAACGGTTTTTCTTCTTTGGCGTCGATTTTGAGTGAATTTATTATACTGTATTTTAAAGTTACTTTTTGTCGGATTACATCATTTTAATCATGCAAATACTTTATACGGATGTTTTAATCCTTGAAAATAATATGCCTCTATGTTAGAATAGCTTTGAGGATGTGATAATTTGATAAATAACCAGTTTTCGGGTAATAATATGCCGTTTTACGACAATAACCTTAATTATAACCGCAATTTCAAAAAAGAGTTCCAGTATGATAATCTCAAGCAAAGATCAAGCGGTTTAGGTTTTTTTGTATTTGCGTATTCGCTTACAATGACAGTAAGCGCAATGATAGTTGTAGAAGTTTTCAAGGCTTTTGGTTCGGCAAAATATATTTATTCTGACAATTATTCAATACTGACTTACTTTATGGATATATTTATTTCCGTATTTGCCGTTGTTGTTCCTGCATTTTTTTATATAAAGCTTTCAAGAAACAGTTTAAATGATATTATCAGCACAAAATATGTAAAACAAAAAAGTATGATACCCATTCTGTTTCTCGGAATGGGAGGTGCGATGATTGCAAATGTTGCCACGAGTGTTATCGCAGACAACTTCTCGCTTTTCGGAATTGAAAACACATCTTCGGGATTGACAATCGGAGATTCAAGTGTTTTGAGTATTGTTCTGAACATAATTTCAACAGCAATCGTCCCCGCTTTTGCCGAAGAATTTGCTTTCAGAGGAATAGTTATGGGTTCTCTGAGAAAGTTCGGTGACACAACAGCAGTTATAGGCTCCGCAATTTTGTTCGGTGCAATGCATCAGAATATATCACAAATTCCGTTTGCGTTTATTCTCGGACTTATTTTTGCGTATGTCGATTGCAAATTCAATTCCATTCTTCCGTCAATTGCAATTCATTTTCTTAATAACCTATATGCTGTTTCCATGAGCATTTTAAGAGATGCAAACATTGTTTCCGATTATGCGGCAACAATAATCAGTTACAGCCTGATTATTTTCTTCTGTATTGCAGGCTTCATTTCATATATCGTACTTGCCAAAAATGATAAGAACTTTTTCAAAATGTCTGATAAGGAAGACGGAATTGTAAGTGAACTTAGCTTAAAAGAGAAAATGACTGCATTTCTTGTGAATCCCGGTATCATACTTTCACTTGTACTTTTTCTGATAACTACAATCACAAATTTAGGATTAATTAACAATGGATAAAACTTTATACTATATGCAAAAGGCTATTGAACAGGCTGAGATTGCCGCTGCGGAAAACGAAGTTCCCGTCGGTGCGGTAATTGTCAGAAATGATGAAATTGTTGCCACAGGAAGAAATCGCCGTGAACAAAGCAAGAACGCTCTTCTTCATGCCGAAACCGACGCAATATACAATGCCTGTCAAAAGCTTGGCGGTTGGAGATTGTGGAACTGTGAAATTTATGTAACGCTTGAGCCTTGCCCTATGTGTGCCGGTGCAATAATCAATGCTCATATTCCAAAGGTATATTTCGGTGCTTACGACTTAAAAAACGGCGCTTGCGGTACAATTACGAATCTGTTCCAAATGCCGTTCAATTTCAAGCCTGAATCAGTCGGCGGTATTATGCAGGAGGAGTGTTCAAAACTTCTTACCGACTTTTTTAAAAACTTACGCAATAAAAAATCATAGCAAAAATCCCGCTTACAAAAGCGGGATTTTTTATTTGCTGTTATAATCAAAGCAACAAGATTATATTATTTTTCATCTCTTAAAATCTTACTTGCCGCAAGCATTACACCGAGCTTACCGCTGTGGAAGTTAAGACTTCCCTGCATCCATACTGCATACGGTTCACGCAACGGTGCGTCTGCAGAAAGTTCAATAGAAGAACCAAGAGTAAATGCGCCTGCCGCCATAACTACCTGACTTTCGTAACCCGGCATATCCGACGGAATCGGAGATACAAAGCTGTCAACAGCCGAACCACTCTGAACACCCTCGCAAAAACGGCATACCTTTTCTGCATTACCGAGCATGATAAGCTGAATGATATCTCCTCTTGCATCATTGTACTTAGGACTTGTTTCATAACCGAGAATTTCAAAAAGTGCCGATGCAAATACTGCAGTTTTAAGTGCTTCCCCCGTAACATGAGGAGCATGGTATGCACCCATAAAAAGTTCTCTGTTTGCGTTAAGAGTAGCACCGATTTCTTTGCCTGTACCGGGAGTGGTAAGTCTGTAGGCACACATCTCTACAAGTTCTTTCTTACCTGCAATATATCCGCCTGTAGGAGCAATACCGCCGCCGGGGTTCTTGATAAGAGAACCAGCCATCATATCAACACCAACCGACAAAGGTTCAACCTTGTCAATGAATTCACCGTAACAGTTATCGAGCATAATAATACTTTCTGGCGAATTGGCTTTTGAAATTTCACAAAGCTTTTTGATTTCTCTCCATGTGAGCGTAGGTCTTGTACTGTAGCCTCTTGAACGCTGTATGTAAACCATTTTAGGCTTTTTTTCTGCAATGTCGCTTGCGATTTTGTCATAGTCAAGTGTGCCGTCAGGATTAAGCTCGGTCATTTCAAATTTTATTGAAAAGTCCTTGAGTGAACCTGGATAGTCACCCTCAATGCCTATAGCAGAACGGATTGTATCATACGGCATTCCTGTTACGGAAAGCATTGTATCTCCAGGTCTTAAAACGCCGAAAAGTGCAACTGTAAGGGCATGAGTACCGCTTACGAAATTATGACGGACAAGTGCGTCTTCTGCATCAAAAACATAGGCATAGACCTTGTCAAGAGCCGCTCTGCCTGCATCATCATATCCGTAGCCTGTAGAACCCCAAAGGTGACTTTCACGAACATCTGCAAGCTGAAAAGCCTTTATCATCTTCTGCTGGTTATATTCCTGAATATCGTCAATCTCCGCAAGCTTGTCCTTGCAAAGCTCCATTGCCTTTTCGGATGCTTTTATAACTCTTTCATCTATATCAAAAAAACTCAAATATATCACCTTTCAAAATAATATTCCTGCCATGATCCGCACTGTTCAAAACCGAGATTATTATAAAACGACTGATTTGCATTCTTGGCTCTGTGAAGATACACGGTCTTGTTCTCGGCAATCAGTCTGTTGGATATGTACTTTACAACAGTTGAACCGTAGCCGTGCTTTCTGTAGTCGGGATGACACGATACCGCACCCAACACGGCACCGTTACTGCTTTCGGCAACAGTCATAGCCATTGCAACAAGTTTTGTGCCGTCATAAACTCCGTACATTCTCGTTGCATTATGACGAAGCTTGTGATTCACATCAACATAAAAATCATCAAACGGCGGCGGAACAAAATTTTCATCGGCACAGCTTACGATGAGATTATAAACCTCTTTAATATCGGGAACATCAAAATTTATACTTTCGTCAACATTTTGAAACGGTTCTGATTTTTTCAGAATAACACCTGACACAGATTTACTGCCGTATAAATTAAGGTTAAAATCTCCGCTGCATATTGCACTTGACGCACCCGCAACACGCATAAATGACGAAACTTCTTCAAGATTTGTTTTATCTGTGAGAAATAAAATGAAGTTTGTTCCGCATCGGGAAATTGCACCTGTACATTCATCTGTTTTATCGTCAATTATCGTCCAGTAGTCAACGAAAGCAAGCGATGAATCGTAACTGTTGTACTGAGAAATTATTCTGCACGCAAACGGATCTTCCGCCGACAGGTTCATAATTACATTTATATAATTTTCATTGGCGGTTACTATCATTCAGACCGTCTTTCCTTTCGCTAAATTTCCGCCCGCAATATAATCGGACAATACTTTTGCAAGTTTTAAAACACTTTCGCAATCATCAAGATTTGCCGCAGTTGAAGGAGCATGAATATACCTTGACGGAAGTGATACCGCAAGAGTTCTCACTCCGCCTCTGCTCTGATGAATTGCACCCGAATCATTACCGCCTGCAACTGCTCTCTTATACTGAACAGCTATGTTATTCTTTTCGGCAAGTTCAAAAGCGGCACTTATCATTTCTTTATCATAAACTGTCGCCCTATCCATAACGGTAACCGTTGCGCCTTTTGACAAATTGCATACCTGATGAGAGGTATCAACCTCTGCAACATCAGCGGCAGTTGTGCTTTCGATAACAAGAGCAAAATCAGGATTAACCGTAAAAGCCGCAGGTCTAGCACCACGCAATCCCACTTCTTCCTGAACAACAAATGTAAAATACATATCATATTCGGGTTCGGATTTTATAAGATTAATAAGCACATAGCAGCCGAAACGGTCGTCAAGTGCCTTTGTAACAACAGTTTTGCCGTTAATCTTAAAGTCGCCCTCAAAATTAATGCCGTCACCGTAGTTGACATATTTAAGCGCATCTTCCCTGCTTTCGGCACCGATATCAATGTACATATCATTCATTTTCGGAACAGCAGTTTTTTCATCACCGTTTGTAAGATGAATCGGTTTCACACCGATTACACCGTTAAAACCGTTTCTGCCAACACATACACGCTTACCGGGAAGAACTCTTCTGTCAATTCCTCCGACCTCGTCAAATTTAAGGTAACCGTCAGATGTTATATCTGTTACCATAAGACCTACTTCATCCATATGTGCCGACACCATAAGTTTGCTTTTTGCAGACTTTTTTCCCTTTTTAAACACAATAAGGTTGCCGAGATTATCCGTTTTAATATCATCGGCACAGTCTTTAATCTCGTTAATTATAAGATTGCGAACATTCCCCTCATCACCCGATATACCGTTGCAAAGGCAAAGCTGTTCAAGCAATTTTATGTCAATCATTGAAAGCACCTCCGCATTTAATGTATTCGGCAATAAGCTTTGCCGTATTGTCAACATCAGCTACAGAAATAACTTCATTCTGTGTATGCATATATCGCTGTGGGATTGACACAACAGCAGTTTTTACACCTTTTCCGCTGATTGAAATATGGTCTGCATTTGTACCTGTTCTGCCTGCTATCGGTTCAAGCTGATACGGTATATTTTTATTCTTTGCAACGCTTTCAAGCGATTTGCTCATTTCTTTGTTGAGAATTGAAGAAATGCAAATCATTGGTCCTTTGTCGAGTTCAACCGAAGAATAGAACCCTGAAACATCCGGCTGAGATGCAAAGCTTACATCAACAACAATTGACTCGTCTGCTTTAACTGTAAAAGCACCTGTTTTAGCGCCTGTGCCAAATGTTTCTTCTTGAGAGCTTAAAAGGATAATTACTTTATAATCTGTTTCATTGTCTTTCAATAACTCTGCACACTTAACAAGTGATGCAACACCGCATCTGTTATCAAGGCAAGGCGCAACAATTCTGCCGTTCAAAAGATTTGCCGGCTTTGATGCAAATGTCAGCATATCACCGAATGAAATGAGTTTATTAACTTCATCATACGGCAGACCGAAATCAACCCAGATTTTGTCGGTTGGCATAGCCTTGTCCTCTTTTCCGTCAGAAAGATGAGGAGGCATACAGCATACAACACCTGTTATATCAGGATTGTTCTGCAGACAAAGCAGAGTATCGGCAAGAGTTCTTGCGTCAATTCCTCCGCACGGAGAAGCTTTTACAAATCCGTTTTCATTTATTTCGGTAACCATAAATCCTATGCGGTCAATGTGAGCGTCAAGCAATATGGTTTTATCTGAATTTTTGTTACCGCAAACAGCCATAAGACTGCCGTTTGATATCTTTATGTCATCCGTGTAGTCCGATAAAAACTTTTCGGCAACAGACAAAGCGGGTTCTTCCCTGCCCGACACACCCATTGCACAACAGAGTTCAAAAATAAGTTCTTTTGTGTTCATTGTATATCTTACTTCAAAGCGTTGACAATTGACTTGAAGTGATTACCTCTTTCTTCAAAATTCTTGTAAAGTCCGAAGCTTGCACTTGCGGGTGAAAGCGAAACAATATCTCCCTTTGTTGAACGCTCACGGGCAACAGCTACAGCCTCTTCCATATTTGTTACATTGACGATTTCAATTTCATCTGCATCATAGTTTGAAGCCTCTTTAACGGCTTTTTCAATTTTCGGGGCAGTATCACCGAGAAGAATAAGAAGTTTTACTTTATCGTTGATTACGGGTCCGAGCGGCTCATACGGAATATGCTTATCATATCCGCCTGCAATAATGCAGATTTTTCGGCTGTAAAGCGAAAGTGTGCCGAGTGCGGTTCTTGTAGGGCTTGACGCAATTGAATCGTTGTAATACTTAACACCGTCAACCTCTCTTACAAACTCTGCACGGTGAGCAACACCGCCAAAAGTCTTTGCAACAGCTGCCATTGTTTCTGCATCAACAAGTCCCCATACGGCTGAAATAGCGGCAAGATAATTTTCTACATTATGCATACCGGGAATTTTGATGTCATGAATGTTCATAATACGGGTAATTTTTCCGTAGTCATTATAGCAGATTGTATCACCGTCAAGGAAAGCGCCGTTTGAAACATTTTCTTTTACGGAGAACTTTACGAGCTGACCTCTTACGCTGTCGGAAAAGCCGTTTGTAATCTCATTATCAAGGTTGAGAACAGCCTTTGAAAAAGCATTCTGATGAAGAATGATATTTTTCTTTGAATCAATGTACTCCTGCATATCCTTGTGTATATCAAGATGGTTGGGAGCAAGGTTTGTTACCACGGCAATATCCGGACTCTTTCTCATAGAGATAAGCTGAAAACTTGAAAGCTCAACTACTGCACAGTCATCGTCATTCACGCTTTCAATCTCAGGAAGAAGCGGCTTGCCGATATTACCTCCAAGGTGTACATTAAAACCTGCCGCCTTTAAAAATTCAGAAATAATCGTTGTTGTGGTTGTTTTGCCGTCAGAACCTGTCACAGCAATAATCCTGCACGGGCAAAGGTCGAAGAAAACTTCCATTTCGGATGTAAGAACAACGCCCTTGTTACGAAGTGCAACAAGCTCATCCTTATAAAAAGGTGTGCCGGGACTTCTGAAAACGATATCGGCATCAATCTCGGAAAGATAATTTTCACCGAGTAAAAGTTCTGCACCGTACTCTTTAGCCTTAATACCGTTCTGTCCCAAATCTTCAAAATTCTTCTTATCGCAAGCAGTAACTTTTGCACCCTTTTCAATAAAAAGTTTTATAAGCGGAAGATTGCTTGTACCGATTCCGATAAAAGTAACTTTTTTCCCTTTTATACTGTCAAAAAATTTATCAGCCATAGCATTCATTGTAAAATCCCCTCTGCAATTAGTATTTTATGCCATTTCAGTGACTTTATGCCATACCATACAATTATACATTTTAACGGAAATAATTTCAACCGTAATACACTGATATTGCAATAATATTTTCAAAATGTTAAAATACGGTAGGTGATGTTATGCTGTACGATTTTATAATTATCAATAAAAAAGATAAAACTCCGCTTTACAGGCAGATTTATATGTCGGTCAGAAAATCAATTGAAACGGGAAGTCTGAAAAAAGGAACAAAGCTTCCGTCAATAAGGCGATTGAGTACCGACCTTGATGTTTCAAAAACTACTGTCAACGGAGCGTATGAACAGTTGTGTGCAGAGGGATATATATCAAACAGGCCACGAAGCGGATATTATGTTGAGGCACAGTTCAGCGGTACACCGTCAAAAAGCGATAAAATGTCTTCAAATACCAACAAAACAAAAAGATACTATGAATATGATTTCAGCAGTAAAAGCATTGATGACGGTATAATCAACATAAACGAATGGAAAAAATATGTTAAAGAGGTTTTAAATCAAAACTATCTGCTCACTTCCTACGGTGAAGAACAGGGTGAAGAAATTCTGAGAAATGCTCTGCAAAAATACAGCCTCGGCACACGGAGTGTAAACACCTCATACGAAAATATTATCGTCGGAGCAGGTACTCAGACGCTTTTGCACATACTCTGTTCACTTCTCGGCAATAATAAGAAAATCGCACTTGCGGATTACAGCTACATTCAGAGTGAATATGTGTTTAACAGTCACGGTTATGACATCAAATATTTCAGATGTGATAAATACGGAGCCTGTATTGATTCACTTGAAGAAATCAAGCCCGATATAATTCTTATAAATCCTAATTTTACCGTAAACAGCAACATTACAATGCCTGTTACACGCAGACTTGAGATAATCAAATGGGCAAAAGAAAATAATGTTTTGATTATTGAGGACGATTACAACGGTGAACTTCGATATAGTACGCACCCTATGCCGTGCGTACAGAATTATGATACCGAAAACACGGTTTATCTCGGCTCTTTTTCAAAGATACTTCTTCCCTCTGTCAGAATCAGTTATATGGTTCTTCCGCAAAAACTCACAGATGAATACAACAAAATCAAAAAATACACAAATCAGACAGCGTCAAAAACAGAACAAATTGCCCTTGCAAAGTATATTAATAACGGTAAGCTTGATGTTCATCTGAGAAAAGCAAGAAGAATTTATCTTGAAAAAAGCAACCTTATGCTTTCAAACATAAAGAAATATTTCGGAACCTCCGTTAAAATTGTGTTTAACGAAACTTCGCTTTATGTTTCGCTGATTTTTAAGGATAAAACGATTGACGATTCTGTTATAAAAAAAATTGACGACGCATTAATTAAAACTATGCAGTTCAACAAAGCCGAAAATATGATTGTGTTAAGCTTTTCGGGAATAAAAGATGTAAAAATTGAAAGCGGAATAAAATTACTTTATGAAACAATTTCAAAATAGCATAACAAAACGGGACTGAAATCAGCCCCGTTTTTCTGTATAATCAGTTTTCACAACCGCATTTAAAAGAAGATGTATGAGAAGAGTCACGGTCGCCACGGTGTATTGCGTTCGGCGGGAAGAATGAGTCTGTAGGAAAATCAATTTTACTGAAAACTTCGCACGGATCATCGGGCGCTGACGGACATTCCTTGCGGGGAACACAAAAATCATAGGACGGAATCATAATCTGTACATCTCTTTCAAGCCTTGTAATCGTAAAAATACCGATTGTAACAAGCACTCGCTGTGTTTCAGGCTGTGCAGGTTCTCCGTCAAGGTAATCAATAACACAATTCGGAAATGTTCTGCAAACAGTTATCGGATTCGCATTATTGTAATCCTGTAGATTTGCAGACAATGCCATTGGATTTGAAATTTGAACCGTTGCTCTCGGCAGACAATAGGGATATTTGCACGGACAATCCGAATCTGATGTATCGCAAACAACATCTTTGTCACTGGAGAAAGACTTTACGCAGCCTTCACCGCCGTAAAGCACAACTCTTTTGCCGTACATTGCAAGACCTGTGACAGTTTCGGGAATCGCACCTGCGGCTGTATAGGCTTCAACGGTGACGGCAAAATAGTACATCATATCAACCGAATAAAAGCCACGATGGAACGCAACAGGCTCAACCTCTACCGTAGATGTAATTATGCGCACATTACTTATCTTTACGGAACAAGCCCCATCAATAATTTTCTGGTTTGCTTCGGTAAACATAACAGGAAGATTCGAAAGGCAATCTTTTGCTCCGCAACTGTCATAGATTCGTGAAACATTGATACAAACAGGTTCACAACCGTTAGTTTGCTCGCCGCCTTCGGTGCATGCATTTTCCGAGGAACAGAAAGGTACATCTGACATAAAAATAACCTCCGTAAAAGTATTGACAGTTCAATTAATGCACTGTAACAATACATTTTATGGAGGTTTTGATTTTTGGTGATTAACAGCCGAAAATTAACCGTAAAACGGGGCAAGTGTTTTCTGAATGTTATTAAACAGATTAATCGGACTGCTGTTTGAATAGTTTGAAAGTGCTATATAAATTTGATTTTCGTCTTTTGTAAAAGCGAGAGCGGCATTATACTTGTCGATTTTTCCTGTGTGAGAAATCATATTGCTGTCTTTTGACACAACAAAGCCGTAACCGTAGTTACCCTTGTACGGCGTTGTCATTTCTTTAAAAGATTTTTCCGAAATGAGCTTGTTTGTACAAAGAGCGTCAACCCATTTGAGTAAATCGGGAACATTGGAAATTAAACCGGTTGCAGAATATCCTACTCCGGGATACAATGTCCACGCATTATCGTAAATATCCTGATATCCTACAGCGAGCTTATCTGTGCTTTCAAAACCTGTGTTCATCATTCCCGACGGCTTAAGAATATTCTCTTTAATATATTTTTCGTACGAGGTTTTACTGACCTGTTCGATGATATCACCGAGAAGAAAATAAGCACTGTTTGAGTACATATACTTCTCATCGGGTTCAAAATTAAGTTCCTGATCAAGTATCCAGTCCATTACGGCTTTTTTATTTTTCTTTGCAGAATTTTCGGCTGAAACCTTATATTCAATCTGAGATTCGTTGTATGCATAAGTATTTGTATCGCCGTCTTTGTTGATGTAATCCTTTATGCCCGCTGTCATTGTAAGCAGGTTTTTAACGGTGATTTTTTTGCCGTATTTATATGACGAAAAATATTTGTCGATTGTATCATCAAGTGAAAGCTTTCCCTCCTCAACAAGCTGCATAACCGCAACAGCAGTAAACTGCTTTGTGAGCGAAGCAATTCTAAAGCATGTGTCCGTAGAATTCTTTGTGTGACTGTCCTTGTCGGAAAATCCGTTAGTGCCGATATACTCAAGAGCATTTCCAATTTTGACATAAACCGTTCCCCTGAATTTGTTATCGGTTATTATTGCGTCAAGATTTTCGGAAATATCGGAAGATTTTCTTTTGAGTTCGGAATAGTTCCATGTGGGTTCTTGTGTCTGCTCATCGGAGGTTGCCGCCTTTGTTACAGGCTGTGAAGCAGCAACGGCGGTTGTTGTTTTCTCGGTAGCAGATACAGAAGACTGCGTGTCTTTTCCGCAACCTGTAAGGCACACAGAAAAAGCTGTCAACGCAGAAATTACAAGACACAGAACCTTTTTTGATGATATAAGCACTTTAATCACCTCAGATTTTTTTCATATTACTGCAATAGTTCGCCATAAGAGTTTTTGTGCCGGCTTTATCAAAGGCAATTTCAAGCATAGTATCATTACCCATTTTCTCGGCTTTCATTACCATACCCTTGCCAAACACCTTGTGCTGAACACAATCTCCTACATTGAATACAGCACCGCTCTTAACAGGAGGTTTTGTAAATCCAAATGATTTATTCGGTGAATACGAGCTTCCCGACGATTTGCCGACGGAAACTTTTTCACCTGTTCCCGATGCAAACCCGGAAGCCGCCTGTGTGAACATCTGCTTTCTTCCGCCGCTGTATTCAAGAAGATTATCGGGAATCTCGTTTAAGAATCTTGAGCCCTTATTATAGCTTGTTGAACCGAACAGCATTCTCGAATTTGTTTTTGTGAAATAGAGAATTTCCTTTGCTCTTGTAATTCCGACATAGGCAAGTCGCCTTTCTTCGTTGAGTTCATCGGGATTCATCATTGTTGCAACGGACGGAAACATTCCTTCTTCCATGCCTGCGATGAACACAACAGGAAATTCAAGTCCCTTTGCCGAATGTAATGTCATCATTACGCAGGTATCTGCATCTGCATCGTAGTTATCAATATCGGTCTGGAGAGAAATTTCTTCAAGAAATGCAGAGAGGTCTGCCTCATCGCCGTAGTCCTCTTCAAACTTGACGATATTTGAAGAAAGTTCTTCGATGTTTTCAATACGAACTTCAGGGTTGTCCTTTTCGGTTTTAAGATACTGTTCGTATGATGTGTGTTCAATCACAAGGTTATATAATTCTGCAAGAGAATATTCGCCACTCTGCTCGGCTTCAATAAGTCCGTCAATAAGTGCAACAAAAGCTTTGAGCTTTGCAGAGGCACGAGAAAGCTGCGGATAGTTTTCCGCCTCCTTGATTACATCGTAAATGCTTTCGCCGAGTCCTGCGGCAATGTCTGCGGCATGGGAAACGGTTGTCGCACCTATTCCCCTTTTAGGAACATTGATAATTCTTGAAAGTCTGACATCATCATGAGGATTATTTATAACCTGAAGGTATGCAACCATATCACGAATTTCTTCACGGTCATAGAATCTGTGACCGCCGATTACACGGTGCGGCACACCGCTTCGTGACAAAGCCTGCTCAATTGCGTTTGACTGGGCATTCATTCTGTAAAGAATTGCATAGTCGGAATATTTTCTTCCGTCGGCAACACCGTCAAGAATAGTCTGAGCAATGAAATTAGCCTCGTCACGCTCATTCTCGGCTGTATGTACCTTAATTTTCTCGCCCTGACCGTTTTCGGTCCACAAAGTTTTACCCTTACGCATTGTGTTATTTGAGATGACCTCGTTAGCGGCATTGAGGATATTCTGTGTACTTCTGTAATTCTGTTCAAGGCGAATCATCTTTGCGTTCTTAAATGTATTTTCAAAAGAAAGAATATTTTCTATTGTAGCACCACGGAATTTGTAGATACTCTGGTCATCATCACCGACAACGCAGATGTTTCCGTATTTGCTTGCAAGCAGGCTTACAAACTTATACTGCACCTTGTTAGTATCCTGATACTCATCGACCATGATGTACTTGAACTGATTTCTGTAATAGTCAAGTATATCGGGTGCTGTTTCAAAAAGCTTTACGGTATTGCACAGCATATCGTCAAAATCCATTGCGTCGGCTGTTTTAAGCTTTGTCTGATAGATTTCATAAACCTTTGCAATCTGTGCTTTTCTGCTGTCAAATTCGGCCTCCTTACGCATTTCTTCGGGAGTAAGCATTTTATCCTTAGCCTTTGAAATTTCGGAGAGGATTGATTTTACAGGCAAAGTTTTTTCGGCAATATTGAGTTGCTTTAAAATATCCTTGACGAGTTTTTTCTGATCGTCAGTCCCGTAAACCGTGAAATGACTTGTATAACCGATTCTGTCGCCGTATCTGCGAAGGATTCTTGCACAGGTTGAATGAAAGGTAGCCGCCCAGATGTCGGCACCGCCCTCGGGAACTGCCGCACAGATTCGTTCTTTAAGCTCTCCTGCGGCTTTATTGGTAAAAGTAATGGCAAGTATCTGCCATGGCTTACAAAGCTCACACTGCAAAATGTAGGCTATTCTGTTAACGAGAACAGTTGTTTTGCCCGAACCGGCACCTGCAAGTATGAGCAAAGGTCCTTCTGTGCAGAAAACAGCCTGTTTCTGCATATCATTCATATGTGAAAAGTTTTTTTGAATCTCAGTCTGTACCATTTTTAACCTGCCTTAAAATACTGCAAAAGAAAGGGGCGAACGATGTTCGCCCTCAGTAAATTTTAAATAAATTATTTAATGCTGTCATTAAACATTGTAAGCATATCAGATGCCTTTTCGCCGATAATCATTGTAACATAGTTACCGTCTTTTGTAACCTTACAATTTTTCACCATATCAAGATTTTCTGCCGAATAGGAAGCGTTCTGCTGAAAGATTGAATTATAGCGATTTGTAAGAGCAGTTTCAACTCTTGAAGCGGCATCCGAATCAGTTGCCTCAACAAGAACTACCTCTGTATTTTTGCTGTCTGTATCAGACTTACCGACCTCAGCGGCAAACTGCTTGATATCGTCGGCATTGATATTGTAATATTTGTACATATCATCCTTTGTTTCATACTTTGTTGCATCTACGCTGTACTCGGAATTCATCTTATCCATAAGATCAGCAAGATTAACTTCCTTTGCACCGCAACCTGCAAATATCGAAAGGCAAAGAACAAGAGCAATTGCAAGCGAAATTACTTTTTTTATAAAATTACCTCCAAATTTTAAAAAAAGAAAATGCGCCGAACTTAAAAAAGTTCGGCGCTAAACTGGTCGAGGTGACAAGATTCGAACTTGCGACCCCATCGTCCCGAACGATGTGCGCTACCAAACTGCGCTACACCTCGAAATAAAAGAGCCCCGAATAACTTCGGGGCTGTGGCTGTGGAATAGGGATTCGAACCCCAACAAACAGAGTCAGAGTCTGTCGTGCTACCGTTACACTATTCCACAAGATGTAATTGCTACCGAACTTGCAACGATATGAATTATAAGACATATCGTTCAAAAAGTCAATACTTTTTTTAAAATTTTTTCAAAAAAGTTTTTAGGCCTTCAAAACAGCCGACAGCAACAGGATTTTTGACGAAAATATTTTAAAATTATTTTCGTCTGATCCTTATATCTCTGCCCAAAAAATCAAGCTGACGGGCATTTCCGCAGATTCTTGAAACAAATCTGTCAGTATAATTCTCCTGCAAATCTCTTATTGTCAGATTTGTATTTATAATTACGGGCTTGTTTGACAACATCCTTGAGTTAAAAATGTTGTAAAGCTGTGATACAGAAAATTGAGAATGGAATTCCGTTCCGAGGTCATCTATAATAAGTAAGTCGCATTCAACAAGCATATCAAATGTTGAATCATCTTCCTTGTTTGAAAAATATATTTTTTCAAGCTTTGAAACAAGTTGCGGAGCAGACGCATAAATTACACCGTAACCCCTCTTTATTGCCTCGTTTGCAATTGCAAGCGACAAATGAGTTTTGCCGAGTCCGGTTGCGCCTTTCATAAGTATACTTTCCGAATGCGAGTTAAAGTTGTCGGCATAATTCTGACAATATCTTAAAACTCTGCTCATATGGTCGTAAGGAGATACCTTAAGCTTTGGATCAACAGTCTTGTCATAATATTCAAGATTAAAGCTCTCAAATGTAGAAAGTGACAGCGGAGCGTTTCTGTTAAGCTCGGCACATGCACAGGCTATGAGAGCAGACTTCATGCATGAACATCTGACAGTTTTGCCGTTTATGTCACAATAGCCCTTGTCATTACATTTCTTACAAAAATAATCGGGTTCAAAATAATTTTCGGGATAACCGTTATCTGTAAGGATTTTCCTGACCTCTGCCTGCATTGCAAGATTCTGATCACGAAGCTTTGAAACGGCATCCTTCACATCTCCGCCCGCAAGGACTGCTCGGGCTGTTTTGATTCCGCCCACGGAAATCTGTTTTTCAAGTTCTTTCACACGGGGGAATTTTTTATAAACCTCTTCTTTTCTTCTTTCCGCTGCCTTTTCGGCGTTAAGTCTGCGTTCATGTAATGTGTCCGAAGCAGCCTTATAAACACTATTGCTGTATCCCATACCAACCTCTTAATTAAAAATTATCAAGTGAATTAAATTTGTCGAGTTCATTAATATCATAAGATGACGACTGTTTCTGCGACGGCTTTGACGCTGATTTTTCATACTTATGAAGTTCGTCAAGCGTGTGCAGATTGCTTGCATTCCAACGCTTTAAGATTCCGTCAATGTAGCGAAGATTCATTGTTCCCTTTGTATCAACGCATCTTTCATACGCCTCTCTGAGCATTTCGGGCGAAAACTTCCACTCGCTTACCCACTTGTCACCGTATTCAAGCTGTTTTTTTGTAGGAGAACCGACATTTTTAAGTCCAAATGCTTTTGAAACAATTGAAAAGTTTGCCGTTGTTTTTTGAATCTGCTTAATCTTGTTATCAGCCGCCTCAAGCGAATAAACACCGTCATTTGCCCATTGAATACCGATATTTTCAATCGTTCTTATATTGCCCTTATCAATGCTTGCACAATAATGTATAAGCATAAAGATAACATCAAGCGGAAGTCCGCAGGTGTCCTTGAGCATAAGCAGAGTTGCAATATCGGAATTTGAAAGAACCTTTCCGAGTGTTGTCTGCGTTTCTTCAACAAGCATTTTTAATTCTTCATCAACCGCAAGTCTTTGTGCCGTAAATACAAAATCAGGCTTTTGCGGTCTTGTAGCCGTAAAATGTTTTTGCGGTTCTTCTGCGTTTTCATTTGGTGACTGTTCTGTTTCCTGTTTTACAGGCTCTTGAACCGCTTGAACAGGCTGTGGCACTGTCTGTTGTGGCTGTAAAACAGTCTGAACAGGTTGCGGTGTCTGTTCCGTTTGAACAGAAGTCTGCGGTGCAGAAACAAATTCCTCGTTATTTTTTACTGGAGTAAAGGTATTTTCAATTCGATTAAACACACCCATACTTACCCAATAGTCAAGCGCCTCTGGAATATCGGTTACATTGACACCTGTTGCCTTTGAAATTTCTGTGTCGTCAACGGAACGACCGGCATTACGAAGGACAAACAAAAGGACTTTAAGCTTTACGCCGTCAGAAAATTTTAATCCTTCATCGACTACTTTGGAGGGAACTGCAAAAATTGAGTTCCATGCTCCCAAATCTATATTAATTGACATTATATCCTACTTTCTGTGATTTGCTTTTTGTAAATGTCTGTTACAATATTTATAATAGTTTCATTCTCTTAAAGTAATGAAACATCTGCACTTAGATTTTAATTAGAACAACGCTCTGCTTTCATAACAGGGAGCAAGGTTTGTAACAAAGTGCAATCTATATTTAAATTATAACATAGATTTTCAATTTTAAAAACAAAAAAATAAAATTATCTGGATTTTTTTCTGTTTCTGTGATAATATGATTTCAAATTATGAAAAGAGGTATTACAATGAAATATTCATATTTCCCTACGGGAGTTTGCTCCAGACAGATTAATCTTGAACTTGATGACAACGGCAAAATCACAAGCTGTGAGTTTGTGGGTGGCTGTTCAGGCAACACTCAGGGCATTTGTATGCTTGTTAAAGGTATGGACGCAAAAGACGCTGTTGACAGATTAAAAGGCATTGACTGCCGTGGCAGAGGCACATCCTGCCCCGATCAGCTTTCAAAGGCTCTTGTTGAAGCATTAAAACTTATCTAAATCGTTTTTGCGTATAAGTTCAATTATTATTCCGATAAGGAATTTTACTGCATAAGAAAACGCAATTACAAACAAGGTAATCACACTCATTATTGTTATGATAATGAACAAACACAACATAAAAACATCCTTACAGATTTTTAATTTCATTATATCTGCAAGGATGTTATTTTTTTGGTTTATTATGTAGTACAGAGCAAAAAATTATTTAGAAAGGAAGTAATCCATCATTGTGAAACCTTTTTCAATATAGTTGCCTGTCTTTTTAGCCTCTTCTTCACAGAATTTGCTTACGCCGTTGTCAACTTCGTTCTTGCTGTCATAGATAAGATAAGGAACAGGATTTGAAGTGTGTGTACGGATAGAAAGAGGTGTGGGATGATCGGGACATACGAGTACGGCAAAATCATCAAATGTTCTGAGAAAATCGGTTACAGGCTTGAGGATATGCTCATCAATGAGTTCAATAGCCTTTACTTTATTTCCAATCTCTCCTCTGTGACCGCATTCATCGGGAGCTTCAACATGGATATATACAAAATCCGCACCGTTTTTGAATTCATCAATTGCGGCTTTGCACTTTCCGTCAAAGTTTGTGTCAATATAGCCTGTTGCACCCTCAACATCAACGCTCTTCATTCCGGCACAAATTGCAATACCTTTGAGAAGGTCAACAGCAGAAATCATACTGCCCTTTTTGCCGAACTTGCCGAAGAAGCTGTCAAGAGCAGGCTTTGTACCCTCGCCCCAGAGCCAAATTGAGTTAGCGGGACGAAGTCCTTTTTCAACTCTTGCCTTGTTTACAGGATGATCTTTGAGCAAATCATAGCTTTTCTTCATCAAATCATAGAGAGCGGCAGTATCGTCACCCTTTGGAATGTATTCTTTAATTACACGACCTGAGATATCGTGAGGAGGTGTGAGTTCGCCCGGATGAGGATTGCCGTTTTTCCATACAAGACAATGACGGTATGCAACACCTGAATAGAACTTAAAAATATCGTTGCCGAGCTTTTCCTCAACATAATTGATAAGTTCTCTTGCTTCTTCTGTTGAAATGTCGCCTGCACAATAGTCAACCATAGACTTGTCCTCGTAGTTTTCTTCATCGGACAGAGTTACAAGGTTACATCTTAATGTTACATCGGTGTCTTTAAGGTCAATACCGATACTTGCCGCCTCAAGCGGAGAGCGACCGCTGTAATAAACAGCAGGCTCATAACCAAGAACCGAAAGGTTTGCAACATCGCTGCCGGGTTTGAGTCCTTCGGCAACAGTTTTAACCATTCCGACCTCGCCCTTTGAGGCAAGGTAATCCATACAAGGCTTAACAGCCTTTGCCATAGGAGTTGAATTATCAAGCTGTGCGTTTGGCTCATCAGCCATACCGTCACAGAGCATTACTAAATACTTCATACTAATTCATAGCCTTTCCGTATAATATGAAATTTATTTCTGAAGTGTGCCAAGACTTGCACACTTTAAATATGCGTTGATAAAGCCGTCAAGATCGCCGTCCATAACAGCCTGAATGTTACCTGTTTCGAAGCCTGTTCTGTGGTCTTTTACCATTGTATATGGCATAAATACATAGCTTCGGATCTGTGAACCCCAGGTAATTTCCTTTTGAACGCCCTTGATGTCCTCAATTTTTTCAAGATGCTCACGCTCTTTGATTTCAACGAGCTTTGAAATAAGCATATTCATAGCAACATCACGGTTCTGATACTGACTGCGCTCAACCTGACTGGCAACAACGATACCTGTAGGAATATGAGTAAGACGAACAGCAGATGAAGTCTTGTTGACTTTCTGACCGCCTGCACCGCTGGCACGGTAAACATCCATTTTAATATCTTCGGGCGGAATGTGAACTTCTGTATCTTTTGCAATTTCCGGCATAACCTCAAGAGATGAGAAGCTTGTGTGTCTTCTGCCTGCCGAGTCAAACGGAGATACACGAACAAGACGGTGAACGCCTGCCTCGCTCTTTAAGTAGCCGTAAGCATTTTCACCTTCAACAAGAAGCACGGCACTTTTAAGTCCTGCCTCATCGCCGTCAAGGTAGTCAACTTCTTTAACCTTAAAGCCGTGAGCCTCTGCCCAACGGGTGTACATTCTGTAAAGCATTTCAGCCCAGTCCTGAGCCTCTGTTCCGCCCGAACCTGCGTGAAATGTAAGAATTGCGTTATTTTTATCATATTCGCCTGTGAGCAAAGTCTGCAAACGCTGTTTTTCAAGATTTTCCTTGACAGCCTCAACTTCACTTTCTGCCTCTTCAAGAAGAGATTCATCCTCTTCCTCATTTGCAAGTTCAATCAAAGCGTGAGTATCCTCGTATTTGGCAACAAGACCTTCGTAAGCCTCAACCTTGCCCTTTAAAGAACCCGTACGCTGTAAAACCTTTTGTGATTTTTCCACATCGTCCCAAAATCCCGGCTCGGTTGCCTTGAGTTCAAGCTGTTGAATCTCCGAAAGCATGCCCTTCATACCGAGTGCATCGGACAAATCGTCTATTTCAGGCTTGAGAGCCTGAAGCTTTAAAAGTAATTCCTCAAACTGTACCATAAACATGTACCTTTCTGAATATAGTTTATCCTTTCACAATTTAATATTATAGCAAAAACATCCACAAAAGTAAAGAAAAACAGCTATTTTATTCATAAGTAAACTTATATACAAAAACAAGTTGCATTTATCAATACTATTTGTTATAATTAAAGTGTATAGGTACACTATATCGTGTATCCTTTGGAGGTTTATAATGGAATTTACAGAATACAAATGTCCGGTATGTGACAAACAGTTCAAAAAGGGTGACGATGTTGTAGTCTGCCCTGAATGCGGAACACCGCATCACAGAGAATGTTATGAAAAAGAAGGTCATTGTCATTTTGCAGACAAACACGGTGCTGATTTTTCTTTTGAAAAGGAACAGCTGGAAGAGGCCGAACAACAGGCAGAGCAGGACGCTAAAGACGGTGTAGTTCTTTGCAAGCGCTGCGGAGCGGAAAATCCGAAAGAAATGTTCTATTGCTGCAACTGCGGCGCACCGCTTTACGGTGATGACAAAAACAATCCGAACTTTCAGCAGAATCAGAATAACGGTCAGCCAAACCCGAATTTCAATCAGAATCAAGGTATGCCGCCGTTTGGTGTTCCTTTTGGTCAGGCAAATCCGCAAATGGCTGCCGCTTTTGATCCTATGGCAGGAATGAAGAGCGACGAACCGCTTGTTGACGATATCACTGCAGGTGAAGCCGCAAAATTCATTGGTAAAAACACCCCTTATTATCTGAGGATTTTCAGCTTTATCAATAAGTTTAAAAAGAGCAGATTCAATTTTTCCGCATTTATTTTATCGGGAATATATTTTCTGTACCGAAAAATGTACGGCTTAGGCGTATTGTTCTCAGCTCTCGTACTCGGTTCAATGGTAGGTTCTGCTTATATTTCATCGCTTCCCGCTTGGAAATCTATCTACACAGGCATAGTACAGGCTCAGCAATCCGGACAGGTGCTTTCGCTTAGTAATTCTTTCGGACTTTCACCGACTGAGTTTTTACTGTTTCTCTCTCCTCTGCTTGCAAATGCGGTTTCACTTATAGTAATGGTTATCAGCGGTTTAATTGCAAATAAATGTTACTACAATCACTCTGTTAAGAAAATTAAAAAGATAAAAAGTACAACAAATAAAGAGCTTTTAAATGAGGCACTCGAAACAAAAGGCGGAGTAAATCTCCCGATTGCTATTTCTGTAGCTTTTGCTTTCCTTGTTGTCAATTATCTGCCGATGTTCTTAATGTAAACGACAGAAACACCGTAATAAATGTATAGAAACATAATAAGTAAAAAGTTTAATGAGAAAGAAGGAATATTATGCGTATAACAAAGGCGGTTATCCCGGCGGCGGGACTCGGTACAAGAGTTCTTCCCGCAACAAAAAATATGCCGAAAGAAATGTATCCTATCGTTGACAAGCCAACTATCCAGTTCATAGTTGAGGAGGCTGTTGCGGCAGGAATTACAGATATTCTCATCATCACAAACCGTGGCAAAGGACTTATGGAGGATCATTTTGACGCTTCTCCCGAACTTGAAAGTCTGCTTGAAAAGAGCGGCAAAACAGAATTTCTTGAAACAGTCAGAAATATTTCAAACCTTGCAAACATTTCTTTTATCAGACAGAAAGAAATGAAAGGCCTTGGACATGCCGTTCTCAAAGCAAAATCTTTTGTAGGCAATGAACCTTTTGCCGTTATGTACGGTGACGGCGTTATTACAGGCAAGGTTCCTGCAATCAAACAGCTCATTGATCATTACGGTGAATACGGTGAAGGAGTTGTAGGCGTTAAAAAGGTTGACGCCAAAGACATTCACAAGTACGGTTCGCTCAAAGTTGAACATATGCACGACAATATTTTTGCCTGTACGGACATGAAGGAAAAGCCGCAGACTCCCGAAGAAGTTCTTTCGCTTTATTCGATTCTTGACAGATGCGTGCTCCCGGCTGAAATTTTTGAAATTCTCGAAAATACAAAGCCCGGAATTGGCGGAGAAATTCAGCTTACAGACGCAATGAGAGAGATTGCAATAACAAAAGGAATGACAGCCGTTGAGTTTGAGGGCAAGAGATACGATATGGGCAATAAATTCGGAATCTTGCAGGCTCAGATAGAAATTGGGCTTGAACACCCTGAAACAAAAGATTTATTGAAGGATTACATAAAAAATCTTGCAAAAACTTTGTAAAAAGGTATTGCAATTTTCAGAAAAGTGCAGTATAATGTGCTGCAGTTAAATATTGGATTCAAAAAAACAAGGAGGATTTCACATCATATCAGTGCGGAATCCTCTTTTTGCTTTTAAGAACTATTTTAATTCTTTGTTATTCAATTGTTATTTCATAAGGGCAACAGTTTTCATATATATAGTATGATTTGAACCCGGCTTTAAAAGCAAGCTCTGTTCCCTTTTCAATATCTCTGCCGACATCATTTATATTGTGTGCGTCACTTCCGAGGGTTATGTACTTGCCTCCAAGGTCGTGATAGCGTTTAATTTCATCAAATGCAGGGAGAGTTTCACCGAGTCCCTTGAACAGTCCCGAAACATTAATTTCAAGAGCCTTATCCTTTTTAATAAGTGTTTCGTAGATAAGGTCAATCTTATCTCTGTACGGTGAAAGACTCGGAATAACGCCCGTGTCACGCTTAATATATCTCAACGGATATGTAAGGTGTGCAAGAGTACAAAAGCTGTCAAAAGAGGCGGTTTCGAGAAGTTCATCAAAGTACATATCGAGAATTATATGCGCATCTTCTTTTTTGAAATCCATATAATAAAAATCCGGTCTGTTTCTCAGGTTATGCACTGATGCGATTATTATGTCAAAATCGCCAAAACAAAGTGCTTTTTTTGTACATTCGTCATTGTGCATCGGCTCACCGAGTTCAATGCCTCTCAGTATTTTGATTTTACCCTTGTATCTATCTTGCATAATCGAAGTTTCATAATTCGATTTTGGAATTAATTTGCTGAAATCTCCGTACTCACTTTCAGAGCCGAGCAAAATCTCGGGAGATTCGCAGTGGTCGGTGATTGCAAGTGCAAAAAGTCCCTTGTTACAGGCACTGTTGCACATTTCTTCAACTGTATTTTCAGCATCAAAAGAGTTGCTTGAATGGGTATGAATATCACATATTTTCATTAGTAAAACACCTCACAAAAAAGATGATAACATATGAAAAAAATTTTTTCAATATTGCACTTTACTTTATTAAAAATTAGTTATATAATATGCACAAATAAAGAAAAGCAGTTTTATGCAGAATTCCAACGAAAATCTGCATAAACAGGAGGTAAAAAATGAAGGCAGTTATCACAGTAATCGGTAAAGACAGCGTTGGAATCCTTGCAAAAGTTTCAGAGGCCTGTTCAAAGGCTGATGTTAATATCGTGGAAGTAACACAGAGTGTTCTTCAGGATATGTTTGCTATGATTATGCTTGTTGAAATTGACAAATCCAACATCGGATTTGAGCAGCTCCGTACAAACCTCAAAGCAGTCGGAGAATCAACAAATACAAAGGTTCATGTTATGCACGAGGACATCTTTAACAGCATGCACAGAATTTGATCAGTGCTACCGAATTGAAAGGATATACATAATATGTTAGAAACAAGAGATATACTTGAAACCATAAATATGATAGACAATGAAAACCTTGATGTAAGAACAATTACAATGGGTATTTCATTGCTTGACTGCATTGACGAGGACATTGATAAGGCTTGCACAAAGGTTTATGACAAAATCTGTCGAAATGCAAAAGACCTTGTTAAAACAGGTGAAGACATCCAGAAGGAATTTGGTATTCCGATTATCCATAAAAGAATTTCAGTTACCCCTATCGGTATGGTAGCCGCTCCGTGCCAGAGCAAGAATGTTGTCAAGTTTGCCCACACTCTTGACAAAGCCGCAAAGGAACTCGGCGTAAACTTCATTGGCGGTTATTCCGCTCTTGTTCAAAAGGGTTTTGCAAGCGGTGACTACGCTCTTATTGAGAGTATTCCACAGGCCTTGAGCGAAACCGATTTCGTTTGTTCATCCGTAAATATCGGTTCTACGAAAGCCGGCATCAATATGGATGCTGTTAAGATGATGGGTAAGGTCGTTAAGCAGGCTGCAGAAGTTACAGCCGACAGAAACTGCATCGGTGCCGCAAAGCTCGTTGTATTCTGTAACGCTCCCGAAGACAACCCGTTTATGGCGGGTGCTTTCCACGGTGTCGGTGAAGCCGATACTGTTATCAATGTCGGTGTATCGGGTCCCGGCGTTGTAAGAGCCGCTCTTGCAAAAGACGGTGCCGGAAAAGACATCACGGAAATTGCAGATATGGTTAAGAAAACTGCATTCAAAATCACCCGTATGGGACAGCTTGTTGCAAGAGAAGCAAGCAAGCGACTTTGTGTTCCCTTTGGTATTGTTGACCTTTCACTTGCCCCGACACCTGCTGTCGGTGACAGTGTTGCATATATTCTTGAGGAGATGGGACTTGAAGTGTGCGGATGCCACGGTACAACCGCTGCACTTGCACTTCTTAATGACGCTGTTAAAAAAGGCGGCGTTATGGCTTCTTCCCATGTCGGCGGTCTGAGCGGTGCTTTTATCCCCGTTTCCGAGGATGCAGGTATGATTCATGCCGCTACTGAAGGTTACCTTGATATTACAAAACTTGAATCAATGACAGCCGTATGTTCGGTTGGTCTTGACATGATTGTAGTACCCGGTGACATAACTCCCGAGGTTATCTCTGCAATTATTGCAGATGAGGCTGCAATTGGTATGGTAAATACCAAAACAACTGCGGTAAGACTTATTCCGGCTATCGGAAAAAGTGCAGGCGAAGAACTTAATTTCGGCGGACTGCTCGGCAGAGGTCCCGTTATGCCTGTAAGGAAAGGTTCACCGGAGGCATTTATTAAGCGTGGCGGAAGAATTCCGGCTCCGCTTCAGGCGCTTAAAAACTGATTTTTCACGGGGGTGGTTTTATGGAGAATATGATTAAAAAAATCGTTGATGCCGACAACGAAGCCAAAGCCATGGAAAAGGATACTCTTGAAGAAAAAGAGGAACTTTCCAAAACTATTGAAGCCGAAACGAAGAAGATTTATGACGACTTCATGGCAAAAGCTGAAGAGGTTGTGAAACGCAACGACATTCAGGAAACAAAGAAAGCCGAACAGCAATGGGAGGAAATTCAGGGCAAGCACAATTCAGTGCATATCAAGCTTGACTCTGATTTTAAACTCAACTGTGACAAGTGGGTTGACGAAATCGTCAAAAGAACGGTTGCACAGTAACATTCCATTTACTGTTTACAAGGAGGTGTATGCGGATAATGTCAAAAACTTCGTTTGCAGTTCTGACAAAAGCAAGGTCAAAGTTCGGCAACAGACTTACCGAAAAGGATTACCAGAGTTTGCTTGCATGCCAGAGTGTCGGAGAGATTATGTCGTATCTTAAAAATAATACGCATTACTCCAAGGCTCTGACGGATGTCAGTGAGCGTGAAATTCACAGAGGACGGCTTGAGGCTCTTTTGAGGCAAAACCTTTTCTATGAATTTGACTCTTTGTGCAGATACGATTCGAGCGTAAGCTCGGGTTTGTCATCGTACATTATCTCGACATTAGAGGTTGAGCAGATTATAAGATTCCTTATCCTGCTCAGTTCAAACTCGACTGACAAGTTCATCTATCAATTCCCGGGGTATATTTCAAAGCATACGGAAATAGATGTTAACAAGCTTGCCAACGCAAAAAATTATGAAGAGTTTCTGAACGCCACACAGTCCTCCCAATTCTACGATATTCTCAAGCAGTTTTCTCCAGATGAGAAAAATCGACTTCCAATATCGGACATTGAGAACAAGCTGTATAACTTGGTGTTCGGAAAACTGACAAAACTGATTAAAGCTACAACAAAAGGACAGGAAAAGCACGAGCTTATCAACTTTTTCTTTACGATTAACGATTATAATATTTTCTCGAGAATTCTGAGATTGAAAAAGTATTATAAGCTTTCTCCCGATGATATCAAAGCAAACCTCTTGCTTAATTACACAAATCTCAGCGAAAAGACCATTGACATGATGTGTAAGGCGGAATCTTCGGGCGAGATATTCTCAATTATGCAGAATACGCATAACGGAAGATTGATTGATAAAATCGGATATGTTTATGCAAGCGATATTTCACCGAGAGTAAAATACAGGCTTGCAAAGAAAAATATGCACTTTTCCAACAACCCTTCGGTTGTAATGATTTCATATATTTTTGTTGCAGAAACAGAGCTGATGAATATTGTCACTCTGATTGAGGGCACAAGATATGAACTTGACAATAAAATTACACAGTCATTGCTCATTAAATGATTATTTGACTGTCAAGAAGAGGTGATTATAATTTGGCTGTTTCAACCATGCAGGCCGTAAGCATTATCGGACTTACAAGGGATATTGATAATGTAATATCGGTACTTGGTGAATCAGGTGTGTTCCATCCCGATGATGTTTCATCTTTCTACAGCAACACAAAGGATTTTACACATCTGCAATCAAAAAACATCTATGCTGAACCTCTTAACACTCTTAAAGCAACATTAAGCCTTACAAAACGCAAGTTTAATCTTGTTGATGTAAGTGACTTTAATCCGACCTTTAAAGAAATTGAGCTGTTTACAAATCAGATAAACAGCGACATTGAAGTTCTTGCAGATGACAGGCTGTTTGTTGAAGAGCAGTTGATGCAGGCAAAGGAAAATCTTGTTGAAACAACACACTTTGTCGGACTTGGGGTTGAAATTGAAAAGGTTTTAACCTTAAAGTATATCAGTTCACGCTTTGGCAGACTGCCTAAGGAAAGCTTTGAAAAGCTTTCAGCCTATAAAGATAATCCTTATGTGGATTTTATTGTCTGTTCCGAGGATAAATCACATTATTGGGGCGTTTATTTTGCTCCGATTGATAAAACCGAGGAAATTGACAGAATCTTTTCGGGATTATATTTTGAAAAATGCGATGTTCTCGGAGTTAATGACACACCGAGAATTCATCTGAAAAAACTTGAGAGTCTTATCCCCCACCTTGAGGAAAAGCTTAAAGAAGCTCAAAAGCGGGTTGACGATTATGTTGACAAATATGAGGTTAGAATCTGTAAATATCTTTCTAAGCTTGAAGAGCTTAATCTTTATGCCAAAATCCGCACAAAAGCATTGCAATACAGCAAAAGCTTTATCATTGTAGGTTGGGTTCCTACAGAGGATGCTAAGCCTCTCAGACGCAGACTCAAAAAAATTGCCAGCGTCAATGTAGATTTTTCGGACGGCAAGACGGAGATTGCAAAATCGCCGCCTGTCAAACTCAAAAACTGTTTCCTTGCAAAACCGTTTGAATTTTACACGGAGATGTACGGTGTTCCGAAATATAACGAAATTGATCCGTCACTCTTTATCGCTATCACTTATGTCATTATATTCGGCATAATGTTTGCTGACCTCGGTCAGGGCATTTGTGTATCAATTGTCGGTGCGCTTATGTGGAAACTCAGGAAAATGAAAATCGGTAAGATTCTTGTGCCGTGCGGAATTTCTTCTGCGATATTCGGCTGTGTGTTCGGAAGTGTGTTCGGATTTGAGCATGTGCTCGATCCTCTTTACAAGGCACTCTTCGGACTTGATGAAAAACCGATTGAAGTAATGTCATCAGGCTCAATTGTAATGATTCTTCTTGCGGCTGTTGCAATAGGTATTTCGCTTGTTGTGGTTGCTATGGGACTTAATATTTACAGTTCCTTCAAACAGGGAGATGTGGGAAGAGCCTTGTTCGGATCAAGCGGTTGTGCAGGTCTTGTATTCTACTGTTCAATTATTTTCGGTGTTGCAGGACAGCTCGTATTGGGTCTGCAGGTATTTTCCCTTGCATACATTCTTTGCCTTATCGTTCTCCCCTATCTGCTCATCTTTTTCGGTGAGCCTCTCGGACTTCTTATCGCCGGTGAAAAAGACTGGCAGCCCGAAAGCTGGGGCGGATATATTCTTGAGCATGCTATCGAGTCAATCGAATTTTTGCTTGAGTATGTTACGAACACGGTAAGCTTTTTAAGAGTCGGTGCATTCGTTCTTGTACACGCAGGTATGATGACAGTTGTTTTCGTACTTGCCCAAACAGCTCCCGCAGTAGCATACTGGCCCGTAGTTGTTTTAGGTAATGTTTTTGTAATGGTTCTTGAGGCGCTTCTTGTTGCAATTCAGGTGTTAAGACTTGAATATTACGAGATGTTCAGCCGTTTCTATTCCGGTGAAGGCAGACCTTATGAACCTGTTAAATTAAATATTGATTGATAATTTTTTGGAGGTATTATTATGTTATTCAATTTAATTATGTTAGCTGTTCCGGTAGTATTCCTTTGTGCATCTGCAATTCTTGCAGTAAAGGCTTTTGAACACGGCAAGAACAGAAAGAAAACAGTTCTTACTCAGATTTGCTCATTCGCTGCTGTATTTGCATTCTGCATGGTATGCCCTATCGTAGCAAGTGCTGCTACAGGTGATGCCGCTGCCGCTACATCGGGTATGGCTGACGGTCTTGCATATATCGGTGCCGCTCTTGCAACAGGTCTTTCATGTATCGGCGGCGGTATTGCCGTTGGTAACGCTGCTCCTGCCGCTATCGGTGCTACAAGTGAAGATCCTAAGGCATTCGGTAAAGCAATCATCTTCGTTGTACTTGGTGAAGGTATCGCTATTTACGGTATGCTCGTTTCAATTCTTCTTATCTTTGCAAGATAATTTAAGCGATTTAAGTTTCGTTAAGGATTGATTATTATGAAATTTTTTCTTATAAGTGATAATGTCGATACCAAAATGGGTATGAGATTTGCAGGTATTGAAGGCGTAGTTGTTCATCAGGAGGATGAGGTACGCAGTGAGCTTGAAAAGGCTATGAACAGGGATGATATTGCAGTTATTCTTATTACGGAAACACTTGTTTCGCTCTGTCCCGACCTTATTTATGACCTCAAGCTTAACCGCAAACAGCCGCTTATTGTTGAAATTCCCGACCGTCACGGTAACGGAAGAACCAAGGACAGTATTACAAAATATGTTCAGGACGCAATCGGCGTAAAGCTGTAATTATCACATATCTGAATTTATTCAGGGAGGTTATTTTTAATGGAAAACTCCAAAAACAAAACAGATAACTTTCTGAAAGCCATTAAAAAATATGCTGATGAACAAAGAAGTGCCATGCAGACAGAGGTTGCTCAGCTTAAAGAAGAAAAGCTGAAAGAGGCAACCGAAAAAGGCAGACATGACAGCGAAAAATATATCAAGGACAAACTTGAAGAATCAAGAAACAGACAGACGGGTATTCTTGCAAAGAAAATTCAGGAAGGTCAGAAAAAACTGTTTCTCGAGAGAGCTGAAATGACTGAAAGCGTATTTAAAAAGGCTGAAGAAAAGCTTGTTGAATACACAAAAACATCAGATTACTCAAACAGCCTTGTAAAAAGTGCAAAGGAAGTTGCTAAGCTTTTTGCAGACAACGACTGTGTTGTTTATGTCAACGAAAGAGATATGAAGAACTCAGACAAAATCAAGGCAGTTTTTGCAGGAAGCACCGAGGTTGTTGCCGACAAGTCAATTAAAATCGGCGGAATCAAAGGCTTTTGCAAGGCAATGAATATTGTTGCCGATGAAACTCTTGACAGCAAGCTCTATGCACAGAAAGAATGGTTTATTGAAAATTCCGGACTGAGTGTGCTTTAATCTTGCTGACTGTTAATTTCTTTTGAAAGAGATGGTAATAATATGGAAAACAACAATGTTATATATGGAATAAACGGACCTGTTGTTACCGTAAAAAATACCGACAGCTTTGAGATGATGGAAATGGTTCATGTAGGCAAGCAAAAGCTTGTCGGTGAAATCATCGGTATTACAGACGACATCACAACTATTCAGGTTTATGAGGAAACAACAGGACTTAAACCGGGCGATCCCGTTGAGGGTACCGGTGCTCCTATGAATGTTCTTCTCGGCCCCGGTATTATTGACAACATCTTTGACGGTATCGAAAGACCGCTGAAGGCTATTGAAGAAGAAGCAGGTGCGTTTATTAACCGTGGTTCTTCGGTTTCTGCTCTTGATGACAAGAAGCTGTGGAATGTTACAATGAAGGTTAAAGTCGGTGACAAGCTTGAGGGCGGTCAGATTTACGCTACTCTCCCCGAAACTCCTATCATTGAACACAGACTTATGGTTCCGCCTGAGCTTTCGGGTGAAGTAGTAAAGGTTAATCCCAACGGTGAGTACAAGCTCTTTGATACAGTTGTTGTAATCAAGGATGACGAAGGCGTTGAGCACAACCTTACCCTTTGTCAGCAGTGGCCAATCAGAACTTCCCGTCCTGTTAAGGAAAGACTTACATCATCTGTTCCGCTTATCACGGGTCAGAGAGTTATTGATACTCTCTTCCCTATTGCAAAGGGCGGTACAGCAGCTATTCCGGGCGGTTTCGGTACAGGTAAAACAATGACTCAGCACCAGCTTGCAAAATGGTGCGATGCCGATATCATCATCTATGTCGGTTGCGGTGAGCGTGGTAACGAGATGAGCCAGGTTCTTGAGGAATTCTCAGAGCTTATTGACCCAAAGTCACAGCGTCCTATGACCGACAGAACCGTACTTATCGCCAACACATCAAATATGCCTGTTGCGGCTCGTGAGGCTTCAATTTACACAGGTATTACTCTTGGCGAATATTACAGAGATATGGGTTATCATGTTGCCATGATGGCTGACTCAACATCCCGTTGGGCTGAGGCTCTCCGTGAGATTTCAGGCCGACTTGAAGAAATGCCTGCCGAAGAAGGTTTCCCTGCGTACCTTCCTTCAAGACTTGCCGAGTTCTATGAGCGTGGCGGTCGTGCCGAGGTTCTCAGCGGCGGCGAAGGTTCTGTAACGCTTATCGGTGCGGTTTCTCCGCAGGGTTCAGACTTCTCTGAGCCTGTAACACAGAACACAAAGCGTTTTACAAGATGTTTCTGGGCTCTTGATAAGGCTCTTGCTTATTCAAGACATTATCCTGCCATTAACTGGATGGACAGCTACAGCGAGTATTTTAACGACCTTGATCCGTGGTTCAGGGAAAATCTCGGTGAGGATTTTATTGAATACAGAAACAGAATAAGCGCACTTTTACAGGAAGAAAGTTCACTTATGGAAATCGTAAAGCTTATCGGTTCGGATGTACTCCCCGATGACCAGAAGCTTGTAATTGAAACAGCAAGAGTAATTCGTGTCGGTTTCTTACAACAGAACGCTTTCCATGCCGATGATACTTATGTTCCGCTTGAAAAGCAAAAGCTTATGATGAAAACCATACTTCATCTTCATGCCAAAGCTAAGGATATAGTTGCTCAGAATATTCCGCTTTCCAAGATTCTTAACCTTGGTCTGTTTGATAAGCTTACAAAGATGAAGTATGATATTCCTAACAGCAAGCCTGAAATGTTTGACGATTACATTAAGGAAATTGACGAAAAGCTTGCTGCAATTTCTTAATAAGGAGGGAACGCAATAATGATTATAGATTATGTAGGCGTTAAAGAAATTAACGGCTCTCTTATAGTTATGGACGGTGTTAAGGGCGTTTCCAACGAGGAAATTGTTGACATTCGTCTTGATAACGGTACAATGCGTCAGGGTCGTGTCGTTCAGATTGAGGGCGAAAGAATAGTTGTTCAGGTTTTTGAGGGTACAAGAAGAATCAGCCTTAAAAACACAAGAACAAGACTTACAGGTCATCCTATGGAGATGCCTCTTTCCCCTGAAATTATCGGCCGTGTACTTGACGGTGCGGGCAAACCTATTGACGGACTCGGAGATATTTTCCCTGTTAAAAAGGCTAATATCAACGGTACTCCTATCAACCCTGTTTCCCGTGTTTATCCTAAAAACTACATCAACACAGGTATTTCAACCATTGATACGCTTATGACTCTTATCAGAGGTCAGAAGCTGCCTATCTTCTCAGGCTCAGGTATGAAACATAATGACCTTGCCGTTCAGATTGTAAGACAGGCTAAAATCAGCGGTGCAAACAGCTCTAACTTCGGTGTTGTATTTGCCGCAATGGGTGTTCAAAAAGATGTTGCAGAATACTTTAAGAAGAGCTTTGAAGAAAGCGGCGTACTTTCAAGAGTTGTAATGCTTTTGAACCTTTCAAACGATCCTATCATTGAAAGAACTCTTACACCGAGATGTGCTCTTACAATTGCTGAATATCTTGCATTTGAGCTTGATATGCACATTCTCGTTATTATGACCGATATGACATCTTATGCCGAGGCTCTTCGTGAGTTCTCGTCATCAAAAGGTGAAATTCCGGGCAGAAAGGGTTACCCCGGCTATCTTTATTCTGACCTTGCATCACTTTATGAGCGTGCAGGTATGATTAAAGGTCACAACGGTTCTGTTACACAGATTCCGATTTTGACAATGCCTAACGACGATATTACTCATCCTATCCCCGACCTTACAGGTTACATTACAGAGGGACAGATTGTTCTTGACCGTTCACTTCAGGGACAGGGATTGTATCCGCCTGTTAATGTTCTTCCTTCCCTTTCCCGTCTTATGAAGGACGGTATCGGTGAGGGTTATACAAGAGCCGATCACCAGCCTCTTGCAAACCAGCTTTTCGCTTCTTATGCAAAGGTAATTGACGCAAGATCGCTTGCATCTGTTATCGGTGAAGAGGAGCTTTCTCCTACTGATAAGAAGTACATTGAGTTTGGCAGATTGTTTGAATCAAAGTTCGTTAATCAGGGCTTTAATGAAAACAGAAGTATTGAACAGAGTCTTGACCTTGGTTGGGAATTGCTTTCAACATTGCCGAGAGCAGAACTTGACCGTGTTGACGATGCTTTACTTGATCAGTACTATAAGGGTGACAAATAATCGTTTGAAGAAAGGAGTGTGAGCATTTATGGCAGTACAGACAGTACCTACCAAGGGTAATCTTATGAATACTAAGAAATCCCTTGCACTCGCCAAAAACGGCTATGAACTGTTGGACAGAAAGCGTAACATTCTCATCAGAGAAATGATGACGCTTATCGACCATGCAAACGCAATCCAGCAGAAAATTGATGACGCTTATGCAGAGGCTTACACAGCACTTCAAACGGCAAATGTTACCAACGGCTTTTGTGAAGATATTTCTAACGCTATTCCCTATGAGAACGGCTTGAAGCTTGATTCAAGAAGTGTTATGGGTGTTGAAATTCCGATTCTCACTATTGAGGAACGAGAGGACCATCACTACCTACACTACGGTCTGCGCACAACAAATTCGGCAATTGATAAGGTTTATACAAAATTTACCGAAGTTAAAAACCTTACAGTTGAGCTTGCCGAGATTGAGAACAGCGTTTACCGCCTTGCCGATTCAATCAAGAAAACTCAGAAGAGAGCAAACGCTCTCAAGAACATTATGATTCCCCGTTTTGAGGAAACAGTTAAGTTCATTTCCGACGCACTTGACGAAAAGGATCGTGAGGAATTCAGCCGACTCAAGGTAATCAAGAAGAAAAAGCAAAAAGATGCTGCTTTGAAAAAAGCTAAAGAATTAAGTGCTGAAAGCGCATAAATTATCAGCCCGACCGTAATTTGGTCGGGCTGTTTTAATGTGTCAACATAATAAAACGGATTGGCATTTTTATTGAGCCAATCCGTTTTGTTTTAGATGTTGTGAATAAGCTGTTGTTTCTTTTTTGTTCGGTATTTTATAAATACCGAAACAATACATTCTGCAAAAACAACTATTGCAATCCCTGAAATAAGGTAGGCAAACATACCAAATGATGCCTTTGCCATAACAATTCCAAGTATGTCCGTTCCCTGTTTTATTGGTACGCTTATGCTGTTAATTGATTGATACGCCCAACACCATGCGATAATACCGTTGATAATGTTGGATACAGCAAGCGCAGTAATAACAGTACCGTATATTTTCATTTTCTTTATGTTGTGATGAAATATAAATACAAACAAAAGCTGTGCTAACAAGAGAATAAAAAATACAATTGAATTTCTTATAACAGGTATTTGGGTCAGTAAAGACGAAAGTGCCAAAAAAATAAAAAGAACAGTTAAAAATATTTCACTTATTTTCATATTCCACTTCACTTTCGGTCAAGTTTTCTTCTGTGCATTTTCTCTTTTGTCTTTGTGCCCTTTACTTTGAAGATAATCAGGTATCCTGCAAGAAGTGCAAGGAATGTTGTCTGAGTATAGAATAAGGCGTAATCTCCGCTTGAAAGGCCCTTGCCGTGCTTTACGGGCTTGTCCTCGGGCTTTTCTGTGGGAATAGGCTCAATGCCGTCATAATTGCCCGAAATCACCGCCTCATCTGGCGAAGACGCCGCAGATACACTTGCACAAAAGGCTGATGAAAAAGTCATCAGAACAGCCATTAACAAGGTAATTATAAATTTAGTCTTTCTCATAATATTTCCCTTTGTAAAAATTAAGATTTAAAATAACTACAGTTAATTGTATCACAAGAGAAATATATATGCAACTGCTCTTTATTCTTCTGTCCAAACCTCTTTTGCCATATTGAAAGCTGCCCAAGCTTTTGACCATCCTACATAGAATGCGGAATGAGTGATGATTTCTGCAATTTCTTCCTTTGTAATGCCGTTGTTTTTGGCTGACATAAGATGATACTTAAAAGAAGAATCTACAAGTCCCTGTGACATAAGTGCAACAACTGTAACAAGTGAACGGTCACGAAGTGAAAGTTTGTCTTCCCTACTCCACACTTCACCGAAAAGCACATCGTCATTAATTTCTGCAAATTTCGGTGCAAACTCACCGAGTTTATCTCTTCCTGCTGTCTGTTTTACCATTGATATCAACTCCTAAAATTCGTTTAGAATAGTTATTTTTAAATTATTTAAATCAAAGCGACTGCATCTTCTGCAATCTGTTCGGGTGTGAGGCGGTTTTCTTTAAGGACATCGGCAGGATTATATCTGTCAAGGAATTCCTTTTTAAGACCGAAATTGATAACCTTAACATCTGACGGACCGTAGAAACGGGCAATCTTCTCACCAAAACCACCGTCAAGCACTCCGTCTTCAAGTGTTACAACAACATCATGGTCTTTCTTGAGGCTTTCAAGAAGTTCTGTGTCAACGCCTGTAATGTAGTAAGGATTGATAAGAGTAGGTGCTGTGCCTGTTTTTTCTTCAATAAGCTTTGCAGCCTGTTCGCCCATTCCATAGAATGAACCGAGTGCGATTACGGCAATCTTACCGCCCTGCTGAGCAACTTCATATTTATTAAGTTCTGCAAAATTCTTTGTGCAAGGCTTGCCTGTTGAAACAAGTTCTGCAACAGGAACACGAATTGCAACAGGGTAATCTGTTTGCTCAATACTCCAGTCGAGGACAGCAAGGTAATCTTCCTTAGTTGTCGGAGCGATATAAACAAGGTTAGGAATGTTTGAAAGCATGGGAATATCAAAAATTCCGAGGTGTGTAACATCTGTCATACCGTTTACCGACGCAGTCTGAACAAGGATTGTTGCAGGGTTTAAATCAATGCACAAGTCCTGTGAAAGCTGATCGTAGGTTCTCTGGATAAATGAGCTGTAAACATTGAATACGGGCTTGCCGCCGTTCTTTGCGATAGCAGATGCCATTGCAACAGCTGTCTGTTCTGCGATGCCTACATCAAGAAACTGTCTGCCGAATGCTTTTCTCTCATCAGGAGTAAAGCCGTAAAGTGCCGGAGTGCCGGCTGTAATCGCCACAACTGACTTGTCAGACTTCATCTTATTTCTAAGATAATCTGTTGTAATTGAGCTGTAGTCCTCCTCATCAGGGAAATTAACAGTAGTTTTGCCTGTTTCAATATCAAACGGCATACACCAATGCCAGCTTTCTTTGTCGGTTTCAGCAGGCTTATAACCTTTACCTTTAAGAGTGTTAATATGAACAACAACAGGATGATCAATGTCTTTTACAGACTTAAAAGCTTTGATAAGCTCTTCAATATTGTTGCCGTCCTTAACATATACATAATCAAGCCCCATTGACTTGAAGAGGTTACATTCAGCCTTGCCGTCTGTGTCACGAAGAAGTTTGAGATTTTTATAAAGTCCGCCGTGATTTTCTGCAATAGACATTTGGTTATCATTTGCAACAATAATCAGGTTTGAATCCATTTCACCGGCAACATTAAAACCTTCAAGAGCCTCACCGCCACTGATTGAGCCGTCACCGATGAGTGCAATAACATTACCCTTGCCGTTTGTTACATCTCTGCCCCTTGCAAGTCCGCAGGCAAGGCTGACCGAGGTTGATGTATGACCGACAGTAAAAATATCGTGTTCGCTCTCTATGGGGCTTGTATAGCCTGTTACATCATCGTAATGCTCCTGTGCAATATATGCCTCTTTTCTGCCTGTGAGGATTTTATGAGGATATGACTGGTGTGATACATCAAACACAAACTTGTCCTGTGGAGAATCAAATACATAATGAAGGGCAATTGTTGCCTCTACAATACCAAAATTCGGGCCGAAGTGACCGCCGTGAACACTTGCACGGTGAAGTAAAGCGTCACGCATCTCCGATGCAAGAGCGTTAAGTTCATCAATACTGAGTTTCTTAACATCCTGCGGTCCGTTTATTTTTTCAATATACATCGTAATCAGAGCTCCTTATCATATAAATTTTAAATATAAATCAGAGATATCTCTCTTTAGCTATATTATATAACCTCAAGCTAACTTTAGGTCAAGAGTTTTTTTAACATCTTTTGCAAATTAGTGTCTGCCATTGATGCTTACAAAACCTGTCCGAAAAATGTAACCCACCGAAAGACTTATACAACGGAAAAAGGCACTTACAAGATTATGCAAGCACCTTTTTATGGAACAAATCTCTTATTTTAATACAAATGCACCCAAATTGTATTATGGGTGCATTTAGTTTTGTTTGGTACCACAGATAGTTCTTACTTCACTATTTGCATAGCTCATTTCTAAAAAAGCTTAGTTGCTTTGAATGAGTCTTTCTAACTATTGCAATTCGCAAAATGGTTAAGCACACATTCATACTTTTTTATACCGAATTTATCAATAATATTATATCTTGTTTCATTAGATGTTTCAGAAATTAACATTTCCACTTTTTCATAGTCAGTTATATGTTTGTTAATACTGCTATGATTTTTTATTACATTGCTGATAAATTTCCAATTTTGCGGCTGATTCAAGACATCAACCGATAAAAGATATTCTTTTAGAAAGTCCTGATAATTGTATATATTATTAGACAAGTATTCTTTATCTCCGAGATAATCATAACTAATTTTGTAACCACAGGAAGATAAGGCATATATCTGTCTGAGTACAGTAAAAAATTCTTTATCAAAACAGTATTCAAAAGTGTTTTTAAAATCAGTGTCAAAATCGAACCTATGACTCATTTCATGACAAAGCAGACTAATAAAATTATTGATTGTAGTTGTATCTTCTATATTCTGAGAAAATAAATCTTCTATTTCGGAATGATTTATATAAATAATCTGCCCTGATAAGCCTGAATGAGATATATTTTCGTTAAAAACAAAAATATATGTAACATCATCTACGCCGGAAAATTCACATAAATATCTTTTTAAATTTACACATTCGTTAAGATAAGCTTGCGCATTTAACTTAACTGCATTTAAATCATTGAAATCATTTTTATTAAAAACAAATTTAATTTCTTGATTTTTATCACACAAAACCTTAATCGCATCACATTCTTCCGCATCATATATTTTCATTGATTTAAGCCTAATAATGCCATAAAACAAATTTTTTTCAGTGCCAACGCTAACTGTAAATCCTGTTTCACCATTTTTATCGGCTGCAAAAATATGATGGATTATATAAGTATTATCGTGTTTTTCCGGAACAGAATATGTATATTTTCCGTTAATATCAAAATTCTCTTTGGTATTTACTATAATTGCAATATCATCATCATTTTGAAAATGAGAATCATTCAATATTGTAAATTCAAATTCAATGTCATACAGCTTGTCGGCTTCTATACCGCTGACAGAATAGTCCAAAACTGTTTTTCCGCCATTTTTGGGCGAAAATTCAAAATTATTGTCTTCAATTTTAAGTTCCTCTGTGTTTTGAGAGTTACAGGAAACTAAACCTGCACTATCATGGGAACTGCAAGAAGAAAATAAGAATACCGCCGTAAAAGACATAATTATTACAGGTATAAATATTTCAAAAAATCTTCTCATACTATTTACATTTTCTTAATGCTAAAAATACAAAAACGTCAAAGGCAGACAAAAATACAATAAAGAAAATATTAATACGATTAGTATAATCATTATAAATATCAGAGTAATTATTCGGATTGAATCTTACAGTTATTATATTTCCTTCACTTACATTATGAAAATTTCCTAATCGGTATTTAGAACTATATTTCTTTGCCTCAATAGTATATTCAACAATTGCATATTTCGCAGATGAATTGCTTTTACTGCCTTTACCTGAAAAAGTATCTGTATAAACTTCAGAAACTTCAGCTTCTACACTTATATAATCTTTATGTGCAATAACATTAACAACCATAATTGTTATCAAAGCCAATATAGTTGCCATCACAACACTAAACACTATTCTTAACATCTTTTTAGGTGCTTTAACAATCATTTTTTCTTTTCCTTTTAAAACGGCTGTATCACAATGTAATACAGCCGTTTAATCATTATGCTCTTGCCAAATCTTTAAAATTTAGCCGGCGTTAGCATAAGAGAATTCATTCACATAAACAAACTCTTGAGTATATGAATTATAATCAAATACATGCCAAAGAGTTCCACCTCTGTTTTCCGGAATATTGAATGTAGCAACCAACTGGCTTCCCGAGAATAGTTTTACCTGAGCTCCGGAATTTGACATTGCTGTACTTGAGCCACTGTCTTTGTTTGTATAATCATGAACATAAAAACTATACACGCCGTTTTCTGCAACCTGATATACTGTAGATGTTTCAGGACCATAACTAGTAGTATCATCTAAGTCAAGATTTGCAACAAGTGTTTCGCCTTCACGATAATCCTTATTATAATAACATGTATGGAAGTTACCTCCGTCATCGTCAAAATAATACAGATGCGAATCAAGGTCTGATGGATATTCACCCCATGTAAGCACTACACGGAAGCTTGAATCATCTATAGAAATATCAGATGTAGGTGCTAAAGCAACATTCTTTACGGTATTTTCATCTGCGGTTATTGTTACACTGATAAGCTCGTCAACATATCCATCCTTTTTGAAAAGAACAGAATAGTAACCGGGAACAAGTTCAATAGAATAGCTGTTGCTTGCCGTACCGGAAGCAATAACATCTCCAACTTTTGTATTAAGTCCGCTTCTCACCTCATACTGAACATTCTCAACAGAAGAACCTGTGAGCGCATTTGTAAACGAACCCGATACAGTACCCAAACCATCAAGATGATCTCTGTCGACCATAAGTGTTGCTTCACATACAACTCTCTGACCACTTACAACATCAACATCTACGCTTGCTTTCTTGTAGCCTGTAGCTTTCACATCAAACTGATAAGAACCGGCTGAAAGATTCTGTACAAAAAATTCGCCTATCAATACTGTGTTATTATCAGCTAAAGTAGTATCTGTAGTTCTTGTATATCCGGATTTAACAAGATTACCTGTAGCCTTGTTATAAATCTTGACTTGAGCACCGCTTATCTTTGCACCTGTTTGTCCATCTTTAACAACACCTAACAGGCTTCCTTTTCCGTATGTACACTCATCTACAAATTTTAAGTTTTCGATATGTATGCCTTTCTTTAGCGGTGAACTGTCTTCATCAAATATATCCCAGCATAGTTCTATGTTGAATACCTTATCCAACAAATCACCGACTATAGTATCCTTGTCTAATTCCAAAGTCAAGTACAGGTAAACTGTTCCATCTCCGCAAAACAGATCAGGCTCGCAATCCAAATGAGCAGTAAACTTAATTGTCAAGCCAATTCCGCCATGAATATCAACTCCTACAATGTCAAATACTGAAAACAGTGTCAGTCTGACTGCCATTCCAACTCCTAATTTTGCACTGCCGTTAGCTTCAATTGCTGTAAACTCAGAACTGTATTCTTTAATATTTCTGAATACTCCATCCTTATACTGTATGCCAGTTGTTCTGTCAATTGAATAAGAAATTGAGAGCTGACCGCTTACATCAAGATTAATAAAGAACACCAGGTCAACGGTAAAGCCTGTAGTACCAAGTGCAAACGGCACTCTTCCGATTTCAGTTTTTCCTGAGCCGAATTTAGGTTTACCTGTAGTTACATCATAGCTACTTTCCGGAATTCCAAAATCGTATGTAAGATTACCGGAGAATTTAACTTGATCAGTTACGGTTAAGGTTAACTCATCAAGTGACAAGCCGCCAAATATTTTACCTTTTGCTTTTGCTGTAACATCCGGAATTGAAATATCAATCTTACCGCTTGCCTTCAAGCCTGACTTTATTTCTTTTTCTGTTAAGGTGTAAGATAAGGTGCCTGCCGAAACCGAACCGCCAATATCAAAAGCATTAACATCTTCGTCAGAATTTACAACTCCATTAGGATCATACTCAACATCAACATCTTCAGTTGTTTCTGCTTTATTTACAAGTGCAACACCATGTCCGGCATAATCAAAGTCCTGAATTGTTTCTTCTATTTTAGCTTTCTCGCATATAAGAACTACCTTGCCGTCAATAGTTTTTACTTCATTCACCTTAACAGCAAGACCGCCAATATACTCATCGTTTGGGGAAAGAACAATTACATCGCCTGCAGTCAATGATGCATCAGCATCTGTATTTGAAGCCAACTTGACAGTATATATGCCTTCTTCTGATTCTGTTGCGGTGTAATCAACATCAAGGGTAACAACACCCTCATGATAATCTATAATGTCTTTTTCCTGTCCTTCTTTAACTTCAAGAGAATCATTAAAGTAATCGATTCTGTTAAGAATCATATTTGCGTCAGCACCTGTTATCGCATTATTTGGTGCAAACTTTGAATCTATTAGATCCATAAATTTTTGATTTACAACAACAGCAACCTCATTGACATACTGTATAGTATCCAGATCTGTAGCTTCAAGGCTGTATTCACCTTCAAAGCCCATAGTCTTTGCAACAGTATAAGCAACAAATTCTCTTGTAGCCGGCTTATCAGCCTCAAACAAAGGCACATCCTGTTCAGGATCTACATATCCCGGAGAATCAGGAGCAGGTAGCAAACCATAAGCCTGAGCTGTTTCTACAACAGCACCATAATCAGATTCAGCTGAATCACCGTAAAAATAATCAAATCCCTCAGGGAATTCGCCGATTTCAATATCAAATTTATCAATGATTATTGAAACCCACTCCCCTTTGGTAAATGTTTTTTCATCATCATAATACTTCTCATTATAATCTTCTTCATAGCTTGGCAAAGAATATTTTACAGTAGATGTAAGTTTTACAATATTATCTCCTACATTAACATTCTGCTCTAATTCCACTTTAGAAGTTGTAACAGAATTATCGGATTGAGCTTGTTTGTCATCTTCTGCAGCATAAAACACAGGTATTGCACCTAAAACAAGTGCAAAGCAAAGGAAAATACTTGTCAATTTGTAAAATTTCTTTTTGTTCTTCACAATGCAAAAAATCCCCAAACTGGTTGCAGCACAAACAAATACTATCAATAAAGTTGTATTTTCAAAACCTGTTTGAACAGCTCCAGAGGCATTTGTATTAACTTGCGTGTTTTCGCCTACTGCGCTTGTAGCGTCAGTAAGATTTAGTTCAGTGAGATTACCGGTAGCATTCGGCACTGTAGGAGCAGTAGTTGAATTTTCCACAGTATTCTTTACGGTAAACTTAGTTTGTAATTCTACTACTTGATTGGGATGAATAACATCAATTTTCTGATTTTCTAAACTTGAATCAACAAATTCATATCCGTCAGGAACAGCATTTACCCATTCAATATCTGTAATATCCTCGGTTCCGTTATTAGCGATTTTAAGAACGGCGGTAATGGTTTCATTTTCAGAGTAAGAGTCTTTTGTTGTTTCAAAATAAAAATCAATGTTATCTTGAGTTACACTTGCGGCAAAGGTATGTATAGAAGCTAAGCAGAGCAACGTAATGCATACCAAAATTATTGCGCAATACTTTTTAATTGTTTTCAAAAAAACCACTCCTGTTTTTTTAATTTTAGATTAATTATGTACCTTGTACCCTTATTTTATTAAATCAAACAACCCCCTCTTTTATGACAAATTTGTCAAAGAATGGAATAAATATATAAAATCATAATTATTATATTACTTTTTCTATAATATGTCAATAAGAAATTTGGTTTTCCGTTTAATTTCAGTTAATCAGCACGAGTATTTAGCATTCAGAGAATGGAACTACCTAGTAAACCAACTTTAAATAGTATATACTATTTCACCTATCAATCTCTGTACCATCATTGAAATCAAATACCAAAACTCCGTCACTTTGAACCGTAACCTTATCAGCTACCGTCAGCCAAAGGCAATTATCAAATTCGGTGAGCAGTTCGTCACGCTTTAAAAGGTCGGAAATAAAGCGGTCTATTGCTTTTCTTTTTGAAAGCTTGTTTTCCTTCTGATGTTCAAGCTCATCATATCTTGATTTTGCTTTTTCATAGCGGTCAACATAGTTGTTGTATCTCTCGGTATATTTTTCCTGGTCCTGTGCCGATGATGAATTTTCGGCTATGCACTTTTTAATTAGTTCGGTAACGACTTCAAGCTCACGGAGAAGTTCTGACATTTCTCTGTCAATCTCCCCAGTATCGGTCAGAACATCTCTTGTAAGTTTGCAAGCCTTTATGAACGGCTCTTTGTCGGAAATCAGTCCGTTATAAACCTTGAGAAATCGTGCCTTTATTTCATCTTCGGTAATATGCGGTGTTTTGCAACAGGTATTGTCCTTGAATTTTCTGTTGCACTGCCATATTACCTTTTTGCATTTATCCGTTGAATGCAAGGTTTTAGAACCGTAAAAGCCACCGCAGTCACCGCAAACGATTTTTGCACCGAATACGCTTTTACCACTATACGCTCTGCCTATGGATTTTCTGCGTTTAAATTCGTCCTGAAACGCTTCCCACTCCATCGGGTCAATGATGGCTTCGTGTGAGTTTTCAATGTAGTATTGCGGAACTTCGCCCTCATTTATCTTCATTTTTTTAGAAGGAAAATCCACGGTAAACTTCTTTTGCAGTCTTGCCGCACCTTTATATTTTTCATTCTTTAGAATACTCTCAATGGTTGTCGGCTGCCATACTTGCTTTCCGGACGGGGTTGGAATATTCTTTGCTGTAAGTATTCTTGCAATACCGCCTGTGGTTTTTCCGCTCATAAAAATGTGGTATATCCGTCTGACAAGCTTTGCCTGTTCCTCATTAACAACAGGTGGATCACCCTTGTTTTCACCACGCTCATATCCGAGAAAGTGCTTGTACGGCAAACTGACCTTGCCATCGGAGAACCTTTTTCTCTGTCCCCAGGTTACATTTTTCGAAATACTGCGGCTCTCCTCCTGTGCAAGTGATGACATAATGGTAAGCAGCAATTCTCCCTTGCTGTCAAATGTCCATATGTTCTCTTTTTCAAAATAAACCTCAACACCCTTATCTTTCAGCTTGCGAATTGTAACAAGGCTGTCTACAGTATTTCTTGCAAAACGGCTTACTGACTTTGTGATAATAAGATCTATCTTTCCTGCAAGTGCATCGGAAATCATCTCGTTAAATCCATCACGCTTTTTGTGTTAAGACCGCTTATGCCCTCATCTGTATACACTTTCACAAATTCCCAATCGCTGTGTTTTTTAATAAAGCTTGTATAATAGTCAATCTGTGCCTCATATGAAGTAAACTGCTCGTCCTTGTCAGTCGAAACACGAGCGTAACCGGCTGTTCGTCTTTTCTTGACCGTTGTATTTGAAATTCTTGTCAGCGGATTTATTGTGGGCGGAATAACCGTAACCTTTCTTGTTGTCATTATACTATCCCCTTTTGATTAAGTGCTCTTTGCCTTGCACATTCTCGCATTTCAGCAGTCCAGCTATTCTTTCTTGTGCGTGGAACCCAGTTCTTTGAAACTTCTGTTCCATCCGTAAAGTAAAATAATAATGTGCAGTTATTTTTTGCTCTGATGTTTTTGATTTTGCTATGTAAAATATCCTAGTCAAATTCATCAAGCTTTAAAACTTCATTGGCAAGCCTGTAAAGCTCCTCTTCGGGTATCTGCCTTGACAGGCAGAACAGTTTTCCCTGTGTCAAAAAGGTTTTACATTGCCATGCGTGTTTTCCCTTTGATGTTGTTCTCTTGTACTTTGCACCACAATTATCACAGACAATCATACCCGAAAAAGCAGAAAGCGTGGGTTTCTTCAAAGTTCCTCTTCGCTTTGCCAAATCGTGAAGTATCTCTTGAGCTTTGGCAAACAATTCTTCATCAACAATGGCATCGTGTGTTCCTTCGGCATAGCATTTAGGCAACTGACCGTCATTGTGAATCAGTTTCTTTTCCAGGTGATTATTACGGTATTTCTTTTGCAAAAGTGAATTGCCGAGATATTTTTCATTTGAAAGCAAATCCCTTATTCGTTGTGAGTTTCATTTCCCACCCAAGCAGCGAGTGATACTTCTGTTGTTCAAATCTTTTGCTATAGCAGTAAAACTCTCACCATTAACGGCTCTCTCAAAAACTTCACGCACTATGTCAGCTTGTGCAGGGTCAATCTCTATTTTGGTTCATCACGATTTTTTGTGGGATGGTGAACGGACAGAAGAAATAGAAAGATAGCGAATCAAGGTGAAGAAAAAGTCGTCGTCACGGTAACCGTAGCCGATTCTTTTAGCGACCTTGATCTTGTTGTTGAAGCCTTCGAGCTTGCCGGTGCTGATTGAGTAGATGGCATGGGCAGCTAAGCCGGGGAGCCGTTTTTCTTTTTGAACTGCAAACCGTACCAATGCGGGAATCTCACTTTCTTTCGCCGCCTGAAACCATTTTGTCCATCCGGTGACTGATTGTTGGTAATCTGTCAGTTCATAAAGTCTGCACATTTCCTCTTTCATGGCATAACAAACAGCAAGGTCGTGATGATCTTGCAGAATAGATTGTAATTGCTCGGTTTTGCTGTCGGAGAGTTTATCTGAGTTAATGAGCAATGACCAACGCAGCTTCTTGAGTTGGCTGTATTCCTGCTTTTCGGCTTTAGCTTCTTGTTTAAGAGATTTCATAGTTTCCTTGTCGGTATCATCCGAGATATCGGCAAGGATTTCTTTTTCTTTGGCTTTATGCCTGCGAGCTTCATCCAAACGAATAACGCCGAGAACATCTCTGCCAAATTGCGACTGCATATGAAACCGATCATATACAATCCGTGCTTTGGGCAAATGTTTTGTTACAAGCTTGTTGTAAGATGCGTTCATGCCCATCGCTACCGCGATGACTGCCGACAAGGAGTCGGAGGGCACATCTTCAAAGAACTTTTCAAAATCCTTCATCGCTCTGCCTTTTCCGACTCATAAGATATCTCCCTGCTCCAAATCCATCACGCAGGTTGCATAACTGTGTCCTTTATGGATGGCAAATTCATCAACAGCAAGTATCCTCGGCTTGTAGCCTTCCTCTTTTAACATTTTTTCTCTTTCCCAAATTGCCTCGTCCATGATCTCCCGCTGTACTTTGCGAATAGTATTCCAGTGAATACCGGTCAATTCCTGTATTGCTTTGATGGACATTTTTTGCTGCAAAAAGCCTTTGATCCAGTTTGCAACTCGGTATGTTATCCGTGTTCCGGGATATTTGAAAGGTATTTCTTCTGTAAATGTTTCGTGGCAACAGTTGCATTGATATCTATGGATAAAGAAGTTCCATATGTGTGTAGTACCTCTCTATATTGGAATATCTTTGAGTTTGACTTGTCAATTTTCATAAATATATACACTGCCTCCACAATAAGGACAACGGACTGTCTGCGTTGATTTTACGCTTTCCAGAAACAGTACGCTTTTATCTTTATTAGGGCTGATTCCTATATGTGTTCCTTTAAATCCTTGACTTTCAAATTCAACTTTGATATCATCTAAATAGAGCATAGGTTTCTCTCCTTCATTGTTTGTCTCTTCAACTACAATTCTGGAGCTTCCTATGCTCTTTTTCAATATTTACTTTTGATTATCCCACATTTTTCCGTGATGAGGGTTAAAATTTAATCGGTGCAAAAAGAAAAGAACCGCAGTCTTGACACATTGTATCAAAATTGCGGTTCTTATTTGGCTGAGCCGGCGGGATTCGAACCCACGGGTGACGGAGTCAAAGTCCGTTGCCTTACCGCTTGGCGACGGCTCAGTATATATTCTACTTTTATTGATTATTAAAAAAACAAGCCGCCAAAGAATTTCTTCAGCGGCTGTTGGTGACCCATCGGAGATTCGAACTCCGGACACCTTGATTAAAAGTCAAGTGCTCTGCCAACTGAGCTAATGAGTCAAATGGGGTGGAATGCCGGATTCGAACCGGCGGTCTCCAGTGCCACAAACTGGCGCGTTAACCAACTACGCTAATCCCACCATAAGTGGCGCGCCAAAAGGGACTCGAACCCCTGACCTACTGCTTAGAAGGCAGTTGCTCTATCCAGCTGAGCTATTGGCGCATCAGTTGCTGACCTCATCAGTCAGCCTTTATATTATACCCATATTACGCTAATTTGTCAACACTTTTTTCAAAATTTTTCAAATTTATTTCACAAACTTATATGCTGAAAAAATTAAGGCTTTCCGTATTTCTGAGCAAGTGCGAGATTCCTGTAATTCGGCTCTGAGGTAACTTCTCTGACAAGCTTAACAAATGAAGGAAGTTGATACCGCTGATCTTCACTAAGCAATTCAATTTCTATTGTTGCCCTGTCATTCCAGAACGGATAAACATCAAGTTCGCAGTAGGTGCTGTTGTCAACAATGCAATATCTGTCTTTACTGATGACGCCTGTAACATACTGCCTTTGAGCAAGGTACGAGTCGTATTGTTCTTTTGAAATATAATTTTCAATTTCGATCCGCTTAATATCCGATATTTTGATTTTTACAGTTTTAATATATACAGCCTTGTCACCCTCTCCCCTTTTGCGGATTCTGAAATATCCTTCCTCGGGAGTAGTGAGGTATGCCTGTGTAATAGGAATTCTGCGACAGGTTTTTATGCTATTCAAAAATTCAATATCAGGATATTCAATCAAAAATTTTCTTTCAATTTCAAGCGGTTTCGGAATTCCGAGAAATGCGACAACCTCCTTGAGAAGTCTTTTCAGCTTAGTATCAAAGTCGGTCGAATTATCAATAATTCTCAGATGCGGTGTGCCTGTCCACACAGCCATAACATCAGTGTCAACTTCTCTTGCTTTTTCAAGACTTTCTTCTCTGCGGAAAATATTAGTTTCTTTTCCGTAATACTCTTCTGCACCGTCTGCAGAAGTAACAAGATGAAATACTGCGTCATAAGAATTTCGTATTACATCTTCATTCAAATTGTGGATACCTGCATACTTTGCAAACTCATCTTCCGTAACATATGCTCTGCTGTCAAGCAATCCTCTGTCAAAAAGCAAAACCGCCTTTTCACAATCCATATTTTTTGCAATTTGCGTTTTTTCATTCTCCTCAGCAAGCTGAATTTCAAACAGTTCTCTGTGAAATTCATAAGAGCCGACATTTTCGGGGGTTTTGCCCTCTCTAAACAATCTGCTTGCAACCTCACCGATTGTAATTGTAGGAATATTAAGCTTTTTAAGCTCTTCGCTGATATATTTCAATGCGGAAGTCTTGCCGCCGCATGGTCCTCCCGTAAATACTATTTTTACAACTTCAGCCATAAAATCACCCATGTAACTTAATAAATTAAGTATATATCCCAACAGCTATTTTTTTATTCTGTAGAAGAACATTGTTGTTTGTTTTGCCCTTTAAAAGATAATATCGGCAAAATGAAAGTTTCTTATGCAGTAAAATTCATATTATACATTAAAAAGCGTATAAATTAACATAAAAATGGTGAAATATGCTGTTATAACATTGACAAGTTGCGTGTTAAAGTGCTAAAATATGTGTATAACCAATGAGGTTTTTTCTTATATTGAAAGGAAGTATTTATGATGGAAAAGCAGAATATTGACTGGGCAAACATTGGCTTCGGTTATATGCCCATCGGTGAAAGATTTGTAGCTAATTATAAAGACGGTAAGTGGGACAACGGCAGTATGACAGCCGACACCACAATTACTATCAGCGAATGTGCAGGCGTTTTGCAGTATGCTCAGACTTGCTTTGAGGGTATGAAAGCGTACACTACCTGTGACGGCAGAATTGTTGTGTTCAGACCTGACCTTAACGGACAGAGAATGGAAGACAGCTGTAAGCGTCTTGAGATGCCTGTATTTCCAAAAGAGAAGTTTGTTGAGGCTGTTTGCAATGTTGTTAAGGCGAATGCAGATTATGTTCCTCCGTACGGCACAGGCGCAACACTTTATATTCGCCCGTATATGTTCGGCAGCGGTCCTGTAATCGGTGTTAAGCCGTCGGCAGAATATCAGTTCAGAGTATTTACTACTCCTGTAGGTCCTTACTTCAAGGGCGGTGCAAAGCCTATTACAATTAAGGTTTCAGACTTTGACAGAGCTGCTCCTCACGGCACAGGTCACATCAAGGCAGGACTTAACTATGCAATGAGCCTTCACGCTATTGTTACCGCTCATGCAGAAGGTTTTGATGAAAATATGTATCTTGACGCCGCTACAAGAACTAAGGTTGAAGAAACAGGCGGTGCTAACTTTATTTTTGTAACAAAGGATAACAAGGTTGTTACTCCAAAGTCTAACAGCATTCTCCCCTCAATTACCCGCCGTTCACTTATGTATGTTGCTGAGCATTATCTTGGTCTTGAGGTTGAAGAAAGAGAAGTTTACTTTGACGAAGTTAAGGACTTTGCAGAATGCGGTCTTTGCGGTACAGCTGCCGTAATCTCACCTGTCGGCAAAATTAACGACCACGGCAAGGAAATTTGTTTCCCGAGCGGTATGGATGAAATGGGTCCGATTACAAAGAAGCTTTACGATACACTTACAGGTATTCAGATGGGCAGAATCGAAGCTCCCGAAGGCTGGATTAAGGAAATCAAGTAATCAATTTTATACATATAACAAGACGGTCTGCGAGAACAGACCGTCTTTTATTTGCAGTTTTTAATTATATTGTTGTATGCAACATCTACGGCACACTCATCTGTATTACAATGTAACACATAAAATTTTGTATGCCGAATAAGATTATCGAGATTTGAGAGCAAAGACATTCCGTCTGACTTATTCACAAATTTGACAGTTGATTTGTAGAGTCTTTGTACAATCTCATTTGTGTCGGGAATTGTAACAAAATTATCGTCTGAGCGTTCTATGAATATTATAGCGCCTACAGGAACGGTTTCGTTGTTGGCAATTCCGCTTCCGCCGTCAAACGGAGTTCCGCAGCATAGCGGGACTTCGTTTTTAATTTTCACAACAGGCTTATCGTCATTGAGAATATGAGCTTTTGAGCCGAATCTTTTCAGCCACATCTTTGTATGAGTGGATTTGCCGACACCCGAATCGGCGGAAAACAAATACGCTTTTCCGTCAAAAACAAGTGCTGAGGAATGCACAAGCATAGCGCCACGGTGAATTATTTTGCGGTTAAAAATTGACGCCGTTGCAAATTCTTCGGCTTCATCAATGGTTGAACCTTCAACCATACGGCTCAACAGGGAATTTAAGTATGAGGCTGACGGTATGGCAGAAAAATCTGCACTTCTCTCCCCTTCATACAAAAACGGTTCGCACAATTTTTTTAAGTAATTAAATTTTGGTTCAATTTCAACGATAAAATCAGCTATTAAGTATTTTGGCAAAGCGTCCTCCGAAATAAAACAGACTCACAAAAAGTGAGCCTGTTTTTTTATTGGTTAGTTTAAATGAACGATAAACTTCTGAATTTCTGTTGCGTCAACTACCGTGATGTCACCGTCGTTGTTATAATCGGCAAGATGTTTTTGTTCTGCCGAAAGTTCAACAATACCGACAACATACTTCTGCACAAGAGTTGCATCTAAAATATTAATCCCGCCATCCATATTAACATCACCGACATCATAAGCAGAAATGCCCTCAAACGGAATATTGTTAGCCTTTGCATATTCCTCAGCATAAGAACCGTAACTGCCCTTGATTGTTACATTCGGAGAGTTTCTGAAAGCGTTAGAAGCAATAGAAGTCACGGATGTAGGAATATACACCTCAGATAATGATTTACAGCTTCCAAAAGCAAATCTTTCAATTGATTTTACGGAATCGGGAAGATCAATACCAGTCAGTGAAGAACAGCCATAAAAACACTGTTCTGTAATTTTATTTACTCTTGCATACAATCCGATTTGAGTCAATGCCGTGCAATTTTGAAAAGAGCCAAAATCGAAGGAATTAATCCAATATGGTAAAACAATTGATTTGACATTTGAACAACCTGAAAATGATAAATAACCAACGGAGCGAAGATATTTTGCATTTGTAAAATCAATAGATGTAATATTCCCGTTATTTATAAATGAATAATCAGCTATTGACCTAACATTATAATTATCTAATCTATCGGGAAAAACAAGCTCTGTTTTGTTGTCATTACAACCGTAAACAGTAGCATTATATTTATCATCCGGAAGATAGTAAAAGCCGTCCGATGTAAGGTATGTTGCGGCAAAGCATTGTTGCACAGCGGTTAACACAATTAAAGCAACCACAGAAAAGCATAAAAATGTCTTTTTAAATTTAATCATAATAATCACCTGAAAGCGGGCAGAGCAGTATATAAAACACTGCTCTGCACAAATTTCACTTAAGCACCCATATCACCATTATCGTTGCCATCATTACCGGCTGATCCTGTATCTTCCGGATTACTCGGATGAATATAATCAGTAAGCAAAGTTTCAAAATCAAATCTTACGAGATCAATAACGGGTGTTTCATAATTTTTTTTCATAAACTTTCCCTTTCTAATCATTGCTGAGGTACATAAGTCTTATTACCGATATCATTCAGGTTAATAACTACAGGTGTTTTTGAAAGAGTAACCTGGTTATCTGCAATTACATAAGAATACACCTGAACATAATATGACTGGTTAGCCTCAGAATTTTTGAATCCGTAGTAAGATGTAATTCTGTTCTTGTTGTCAAGATCTGCTATACGGATTGAATTTACAATAACATTTTTCTTAGCATCATCATTATCAGAACTTGTTACTGAAACAGCCTTTTTAGCGGTTACAGATGTTGATTGATGTTCTACAGTACCGCCGTTTGTTGCATTTTCTGAAATAGCCTTTTTAAGTTCTGTTTCATCAACGGTATAGTTACCGTCTGTTTTACTGCCGACAACCATAGCGTATCCGACTTTAATGTTATTACCGGAGTATTTATTCAACAGGTAGCCATTATGATTAAACATAAGGTTAAAGTCAGCATACAAACGATCGTATTCTGTACCTGCCAAGCTGTAAGAACCAGTATCATCTTTACCTGATACCGTATCATTCCAATGGTTGCGAGAGTACTGTAAGAAGTTAATTGACGAATCTGTTGACTCATCTTTATGAGTACCGCCAACACCATAAACAGCAACTACAATATAGTTGTCATAACCGGTATAAGCAAAATTCTGACCGTATGCTTTAGTTACAAACTCTTTATCCTTTGTCATTACATACCAGAAACTAAAGTCACCGTTTTTATTTCTATATGCCTCCGGCAAACCTTCAACATCGGCTGTCATACCTGTATCTTTGGCTGAAATATATGAACCGTCTTTAAAGAATCTGTTACCAAAAATTGTTGTAATATTTTCAGTAGGAGAATCCGAGTCAACATAGAATGTAGCAGTAACATTTCTGTCATCAACCTGTGTAGCCGTAATATCAGCAGTTAAAGTTCCGTCGGCTTTAGAACCAAATGTAATTTTATTAGAATCCCATGTGATATTCTGTTTAAAATTGGATTCAAACGGAGCTTTTGCCATTACAAATGACTCACTGAGTTTAGTCTTAGTACAACCATAATTGGTAATATCATCCGCAGTTAATGTGTCGGATACCTTATACACCTTTGGACCGTACAAACGAGTATTGAATGTATATTTGATCTCGTACTTAACACTACCAAGCGAAAGCAGTGAGTAGTAGTTCAATACCTTAATATTTTGCTGGTGATCAGTTGACTCTTTATCAAACAAATATTCGTCAACATCAAATGAAATTTCAGCTTTGTAGGTATTGTTAGTTGCATCATTTGTTACGGTAACAGCAGGCACTACACCTGTTTCTGTATTCACCAGCTTAATAAAATCTTTTGAATAGGAATAGAAATCAGTAAATGTAGTAGCCTCACCGGGTACTGTTTTCAAAGTAATTTTAATCTTATTGCCCTGATTATATGTAATATAGGCATTGGAAACAGTAATATCACTTGTGGTTTCGTCATAAGAATGAATTACTTTACCTGTTTTGTCAAGAACATCAACTGACACATAACACTCACCAAGACCTGTCGTATCGGGATGAAGCTTATGAGAAATTGTAAGTGAGCCTGACGGAGCCTTAATAAATCTTGCAACATAAACATCGTTGTTGTCCTGCGGAACAGAAACGATGTTCTCAACAGTAGATGTAAGCGGTGAATATTTACCTTCACTCAAAAGATACCAACCGACAAATATGTACTGCGATGCATGGTCGGTATTAGCAATAATATCAAAAGTATTGTCTGAACCTGTCTGACCTTTTGCTTCAGTTTTTTTATAGTATTCATCATTGGTAAAATAAGCACTTGTTCCGGTTGTCAGACCTGTGTATTTGCTGCTGTCATAACCATCCTTTGTATAATCAACTTCACCGTCCTGATAATAGTCACGGAAGAAGTTGGTGCCGAGTTTGCCACTGAAATCATCCAAAGTGTTAGCATATTCAATTACCGTATGAGCAGTAACATTGAGGTTATCTTCCGAATAATACCAACGACCGTCGTTTCTGAACGCATTTTCATTCTTATTAGGTCGTCCTTCGATAGAATTTTTCCTCTCAATGGTCTGTTCATATGTAATCTTAACAGGAACACCGTCAGCGCCGGCATCCGTAAATGCCTTATACGCCTCGGCATCTGAACTTGCGCTCAGAGAAGTATCGCCAGCAGAATATGTTTTTGTATCGGCAAGAATATCTTCATATTTGTTATAGAGAAGCGATGATGAAGAAATTACATCAACAAGTGAATAGCTTGTTACATTGCCTGTGTCTTTATCCGGCTTATAAACCGCCCAACGAGTTGCGTAGTAACCAAAATATGTCTGTTCATAACCGTTAGAGATTACTCTCCAAGGATTTTTCTTTCCGGCATCAGAAGAAGCGTCAACTTTTTTATTATAAAGGTCAACCTTGTTGCCATAGAAGTCGGTAAGATCTTCCCAACCATTTTTATATACATTTTCCATATCTTCGGCTGAAATGGTTTTAGGATATGTCTCGCTTGTTTTATCACCCTTATTGGTTGAATAATCACCGAAATTGTTGTAACCAGAATCGTCGGAAGGTACATACTTAAAGGAGAAAATAATCTCCTGCGACTTTCTTTCAGTTGAACCGCTGATTTTTTGTTCATAAATCTTTAAAAAGTCGTTGTAGTCATATGTCTGTCTATTACCCAAAGAAGATACTAAACCCATATGAACATCATCATAATAATAATTGTTAAGTGTAACGCCGGCTATATGACCACCGTTATATGTAATCGGCAAATCAACATAGCAACGACCACCGCTCACAAGCATTGGCTGACCCGGATAATTGGAAAATACATCACCGGTACCGCCGCTGTAATACGGATAAACGGCTATTGTATTACCCCAATCCTTCTTAACAGTATCATCAAAGCCCGTAACATAAAATCTTACGGTTTCTGTATCAGCAGATGTTTTGTAGAAGTAAACAGGAGTAACCTCAATTGTATCAGTCAGCTTTGTTGTAGACTTAACATAATAGTCGAATGAATATTCGTTGCTCTCCGTATTGGTTGTCTTTGGAAGATATGTTTCACCGTCAACACACCAACCTGCAAGATAATATTCCTGATCAGTCACTGTTGTAGTAATAGTGAGCTTAACCTCATCCTTTATATTATCTTCTGAAAGGTAAGCAATTTGCCACGATGAAGAAGATTTGGTGTCAACATCAACATCATATTTAGTCGTATCATAAGAAATGGTTGTAGTTCCTTTAGTATGCATATTATTGGCATACTGTTTATCCGTTCTGCATGAACCGTTCTTAGCATAAAGCTTTGCTCCGTTATGAACTTTTACGACCGGAGTAACCTGATAGTTCTTAGTTCCCTCATTATAAGAAATTGATAAGGATACAAGTTCACCGCTATACCGGAACATACCGTAATAGTTACCGCCGTATTCTCTTGGTTCGGTTTTTACATTATCCTCTTCATGACCATTTGAATAACCGTTTACAGTAAAACCATTATAATTGTAGTGTAAGTCACCCGAGTTTAACCGATCGTTTGATGAAGGAATTTTTTTAGTCACAGCAAAACGATACCAAGTATTTTCCTTAAAAAGCGATGGATTAAGGTCTGCTGTATATATTTTTTTGCCATTTCCGTCTGTTGAAGAATAAGTCTTGGCACCATCTGTCCAATCTTCTATTTTTTCACCTTCTCCCCAAGCAAGGAAATGATCCGTAGATACAGTACTCTGTGCAAAAGAAGCAGAAACCGTAATATTATCAGTCGGATAAATAGTTGCTGTAGCTGATGTCATAGAACCGTCAGCAACAGTATAGCAATCCTCAGGAGTGATTGACCAAGAAATGAAAGAATAGGAATCATTAGGAGTTGCAACAAGTGTTACCGGAGTACCTTCTGTCACAGTTATTTCACTTGAATTATCGTTTGCTTTAACGGAACCGTTTGTTATATTGTTTGCGATTGTAACTTTACATTCCTTCGCTTTACGGAATGTTACATTTGTTACGGTAACATCCTGATCAGGCATTATAAATGTTGCGATGTTGCCACTTACGGTGGTTGCAATCGATTTATTGTCAGCACCTTCAACAGTTACCTTGTCAAGAACTTCGCCACTTGTAGGAGTTGCAGTAACAGTAACCGTTTCGCCGGCTGTAGCTGTTTTCCTATCAACAGTTGCCGATGATACACCATTTGCTACAGTAACAGTATGAGGAAGTACTGTTGTATACCAAAGCTTATATTCGTTATTTTCGTTATTTCTTGTATCAAGCCAAATGGTAACCGGAGTTGTAGAAGTGTCCTTATCATTGTTAAAACGAACAAGGTACTTCTGCTCTGTACCAGTTTTACTACTAAGCGCAAGTGGGCTATCAATAGTATTGTTCTGGAAATTGTGCCCGGCATTCTCACTTGTGGTAAGATAATTAGTTGATTCATTCGACGCTTTTTTGTATATATAAAAATACTTTGGAGTATCACCGTAAGTTTCTGATATCGTACCTGACAAATCAGCTATAGTTTCACCGGTTTCATAGTAGAAAAGACCAGGATTACTTTCATCTTCTACAAACTGCGGATCTTTATCAAGTGACGGTTTATGCCATTTATCATTAAATCTACCGCAAATATAATATTTAACAGAATCAGTTACTGTAAAACTAACCTCGAGGCTTGTGACTGGCGAATAACCGTCAGCAGAAACTGTGACCGTATACTTGTAAGTGCCGGCTACAGTCGGGGTTACTGTAAGTTTGTCATTATTCTGTGCTTCAGTAGCATTACCACCAGAAGTCTTAGTAAATGCATATGTGAGATTTGAAGAAGCAGGGTTATTAGCAACAGCTGTGAGAGTAACCGAATTACCTACTTTTACAGTTTCAGGTGAAGCTGTAAGTGATACGCTATCTGCTACAGGGGCAGCTGCGGAATACGTTGACCATTCACTACTATTATCCCAATTTGTAACTTTTACACAGTTATTAGTACCTTTTGTATCCGCATCATGTTCCTTAGTCGTATTCCAACTTCCACGTTGAAATTTAATGTAGCCACAATCAGCATTAGGAACAATGACACTATATATATAATTTGTCACTTTGGCTGCAGGAATCTTGTCGCCCACCTGATTATGGTTATCATAACGATAAAAATAAGCATACATTGTTGTATCTTTAGCTGCATCTTGCCATTTTTTGAAAGAGGAAAGATCCAAATAAATAGTTTCTCCATTAGTAAACTTATTTTTAGTCGCAGCATTAACTGTTGAAACAGTGCCGATAAGCATTGTTGACAGAAGCATCATTACCGCAAGGATGACGGAAACAGAGCTTCTGCCTAAATGAGAAATTTTTGTTTTCATAAATATTACCTCCATAACCGAATATTTTGGTTTTGGTTAGGTTCGGGTTCGACCTTTACCGCCTGACCAACGGTGAAACATAATCGGCAAAGCCACGGGATTTTGAAGTTAATTTACAAAAAAACAACGAGAATTCAGCCGAAAATTGTATCCTTAACCTGTTTCAGTCAAAATGTGAACACTAACCCATATTCTTTATAGTAGATTATACCATTTTAGATTGATTTTTTCAATTAGGTTGCAATAATTTTATTGTGTTTGTTTAATGTGATAGTTTTGTGTTTGTTTTTACATTCAGTTTTGCCGTTTTGACAAGATATTTTTATGTTATGCACAAGTTATGGTGCGTTTTTTGTAGAATTCGTCTATATATCGGTGTTTTTAATTATTCCGATTAAGAAATTGTTATGCCGTGTGTTACAAATTAGATAATGTTATTTTGCTGAAAGTTCAATATTTGAATGTTGTAAAGTAACATTATAAAATCAGTTTGACGGAAAATTTACCGCCTTTGCGTGACGGCAGTCCAACGGACACAGCTACGGATAACCGTGCATAGTTTAATATACAAATAAAAATGCCCGACTGCGGTGTCGGGCATTTTGTTTGAGATTATATGATTTTTGATTATTTATCCTTACTTAAAAGCATACGGTCGTTTTCAAGCTTTGAACCGCTTGCTTTTTCAAACATTTCGAGGAGGTGTTCAACCGTAAGATTCTTCTTTTCTTCACCTGAGATATCGAGGATAATTTTGCCGTCACTCATCATAATAAGACGGTTGCCGTGAGTAATTGCGTCATGCATATTATGAGTTACCATAAGTGCCGTAAGGTTGTTTTCGGCAATAATTTTGTCGGAAAGCTCAAGCACCTTTGCGGCTGTTTTCGGGTCAAGGGCTGCTGTATGCTCGTCAAGCAGGAGAAGCTTTGGCTTTTTGATTGTTGCCATAAGGAGTGTTATTGCCTGACGCTGACCGCCCGAGAGAAGTCCTACTTTTGATGACATTCTGTCCTCAAGTCCGAGGTCGAACTCTGCAAGCATCTGACGGTAACGGAATCTTTCGTCAGCCTTTACGCCCCACGAAAGTCCTCTTTTCTTGCCTCGTCTTGCGGCAATTGCGAGGTTTTCTATAATTTCCATATCGGCTACCGTGCCTGTCATCGGGTCCTGAAATACTCTGCCGAGGTACGGCGCTCTTTTATGCTCGGGCAATGCGGAAATATCCTTGCCGTCAATGAGAATCTGACCGCAGTCAACAGGCCACACACCTGCAATTGCGTTGAGTGTTGTTGACTTGCCTGCGCCGTTACCGCCGATTACCGTACAAAAATCGCCGTCATTGAGGGTGAGATTAACTCCGCAGAGCGCCTGCTTTTCGTTTACTGTGCCTTTATTAAAGGTTTTCCATACATTCTTGATTTCAAGCATTCTTAACCCTCCTTCTGTGAGTTTTTAGCATTCATTTTTGCAACTTTCTTGAATGAAGTCTTTCTCTTTTTCTGGAGATACGGAACTGCAAGGAAGATTGCAACGATAATTGCCGTGAAGAGCTTTGTATCGTCTGTCGGCATCTTGAGCCAGAGCACGATGCCCATTGCGATATAATAAAGAATACCGCCGACAATTACAAATACCATTCTGATGATGAAATTCATGTGCTTGCGGAAAATTGCCTCACCGAGAACTTCACCGATGATTACAGCGGCAAGACCGATTACGATTGCGCCTCTGCCCATGTTGATATCCGCAAAGCCCTGATACTGAGCAAAAAGTGAACCCGAAAGTGCAACGAGTCCGTTTGAAAGTGCAAGAGCAATTACCTTTGTAAAATTGATGTTAATGCCCTGTGCCTTGCTCATCGCAGGGTTTGAACCTGTTGAACGGATTGTTGAACCCTGTTCCGTGCCGAAATACCAATACATTGCGGCAATTACAACGGCACAAATTCCAAGACCTACGAGAATTGCCATATTTATATTACTTGCAGAAACAACAAGCGTATAGTTTCTGTAGCTGATTGGGAGGTTTGATTTTCCCATAATATTCAGGTTAATTGAATAAAGAGCAATCTGTGTGAGGATACCTGCGAGAATGTCGGGGATTCCGAGAAGCGTGTGAAGAAGTCCCGTTACAAGACCTGCCGCAAGACCTGCAAGGATTGCTACGATGATTGTTGCCCAAACGGGACAGCCGTTGATGAGCATAACTGCGGTTACTGCACCGCCTGTTGCAAATGAACCGTCAACGCTGAGGTCGGCAAAGTTCAAAAGCTTAAAGGTGAGAAATACACCGAGTCCCATAAGTCCCCAGATTATACCCTGAGCAATATTACCCGGAAGTGCGGATAAAAAGCTCATTGGATTAAGAGAACCGAAGTAGTTTGCTAAAAAATCCATAAAAACCACCTATACATAAAATATCGGGGTGTCGCTTGCACGGCACCCCTGCCAATATTATTTTTCTGAATATGAATTATTCTGCTTTGATTTCTGTGTAACCGTCGGGAACTTTGATTCCGTATGTGTCACAACGATCTTTGATATATTCTTTTGTTACATTCGGAGCAGCCTCAACCTTCATCTTTGTGATGTCCTCGCCATTTACAAGAATGTTGTAAGCCATTTCGCCTGTTTTTCTGCCGAGTTCGTCATAGCTGATTGAAAGTGTTGCAACACCGCAGCCCTTGCAGATGCCTTCTTCGCCGGCAACAATAGGAGTTTTTGCGGCTGTGGCAACATTGTCGATGATACCTGTGTTAGATGCCGCTGTGTTATCTGTCGGGATGTAAAGAACATCGCTCTCGTCACAGGCAGTCTTTGCAACTGCGGCAACATCGTTTGAATCTGCAAATGAATATGATTTTACAGTATAGCCTGCATCCTTGAAATAAGGAGTGATTGTATCGCTCTGATACTTTGAGTTAGCCTCAGCCGAGCAGTAGAGAATTCCGACATTCTTTGCATCGGGGAAAAGCTCCTTGAGCATTGCCGCCTGCTGATCAAGCGGAGCAAGGTCTGTTGTACCCGAAACATTCATACCCGAAATGCCGTTCCAATCAGACTTGTCAAGCGCTGTGCCGTAGTCTGTGATTGAAGTACCGAGAATCGGAATATTCGGTGTTGCTGTGTATGCTGCCTGAAGTGCGGCAGTACCGTTGCCGAGAATAAGGTCATAGTTTGAAGAAACAAACTGGTTACAGATTGTGGCGCAGGTTGCGGAATCACCCTGAGCGTTCTGCTCGTCAAACTTTACATTGTCTGCACCGAGTTTCTCAGTAAGATAATCTTTAAAGCCTTTTGTTGCGGCATCAAGAGCCTCATGCTGAACAAGCTGACAGATACCGATATTGTAAACCTTACCATCCGTGCCTGAATTATCTGCCTTTGAGCTTTCTGCAGAACCGCCGCATCCTGCAAATGCGAGTGACATGGAAGCCGCCGCAAGAGCAACTGCGACAATTTTTTTAGCTTTTTTCATTTAAATTTCCTCCTAAGCTTTCAGCACTTTCACGCTGTAAAGCATCATATACTTCTGCACTTTTATGCAATAAAGTGTTTTAACAACATAAATTATAATACAAAAAAACGAAATTTTCAATAGCTTTCACCAATTTTTATTGCAAATAACTGAAATAAAAGTTTGTTTTTGGTTATTTTGCCACCACATTTTCGTCACCAAGCTGATATTTGAGTTCTTTTATCATTACAGGATTGATATCAACCCACATTGACGAGGGGGCTTTCACCTTTCTTTTAGTGTCGGTAAGATAGAAAATAACAGGCGTTCTGCCGTCAAAAATGTCAAGAACACGCTTTGCACGGTTGTATTTATCGGTATTGAGGTCATCAATACGCAAATACAGTGCAGAAGGCTTTTGTGTATCATTTTTCACGGCTTTCATCTGATAATTTTGCGAAAAATGTTCTGTGTTTTTTATTGCAACAGGGTTATTTTTGCAATCCTCGTTTGTACGGGCAGACGCTATGGAATCGCAGATGATTTTCGGCTCTTCGTTTTCTTTTAAATTGACAGTTCCACGGAACAGCAACGCACCGCCTGCACCGAGGAGGGCGGAATATTTTTCATATACATTCGGGAAAATCACGATTTCAAGCATTCCGTATCTGTCCTCGGCATTGACAAAAGCCATAATCCTGTTATTTTTTGTAAGCTGGGTTTTCAGCTTTGCAACTATGCAGACAAGGCTGACTTTTTTCCCGTCAAAATACATACCGCTGTCATTATTGATTATATCACCCGTTTTGTCGGCATGGATTGCTTTTGAAAAAGTTGTGTATTCATCGAGCGGATGACCGCTTAGATACATTCCCGCAATTTCGTTTTCCATATGCAAAAGTTCAGAAACGGGAAATTCGGGCAAATCGGGAATTTTTGGCTTTGATGATTGAGCATCAACCTCTGCGTCATCAAAAAACGACATCTGACCGCCCGCATTTCTTCTGCTTTCATACTCAACATCATCAAGAACGGTTTTACTGATTGCGAGCAATTGTCTGCGATTTGCTCCGAGTCCGTCAAATGCACCGCATTTTATCAGACTTTCAATTGCTCTGCTGTTCATATTTCTGCCGTAGAGCCTTTTGCAGAAATCGAAGAAATCTTCATAAGGATTGTTTATGCGCTCCGAGATGATTTCATCTATGAAATTTCTGCCGAGATTTTTAACGGCAAGAAGTCCGTAACGGATATCGTTTCCGCTGACTGTAAAATGAAGATTGCTTTCGTTGACATTAGGCGGCAACACACGGATTCCGAGCCGTTTGCACTCAGTGATATACGACGCAAGTTTATTTTGATTATCAAGAACACTTGAAAGCAGAGCCGCCATATATTCACGGGGATAGTGGCATTTGAGCCATGCAGTTTTGTAGGAAATGTTGGCATATGCCGCTGCATGGGATTTGTTAAATGCGTAGTGTGCAAAGCTTTCCATTTCATCGTAAACGGAAATTGCCGTTTTTTCATCAACCCCACGGCGAATGCATCCTTCAACTATGATATTTCCGTCATCATCAGTAAGACCGTGAATGAATATCTCACGCTCCGACTCCATTACGGCAAGTTTTTTCTTGCTCATTGCACGGCGCACTATGTCCGCTCTGCCGAGACTGTAGCCTGCAAGCGTTCTGAAAATCTGCATAACTTGTTCCTGATAAATTATGCAACCGCTTGTAACTCCGAGAATTTCCTTTAAAAGCGGATGTTTGTAACGAATATGCGACGGATTGTGACGACAGTCAATATAAACGGGAATGCTGTCCATAGGTCCGGGACGATAGAGTGCCGTAACGGCTATAAGATCCTCAATTCGCTCCGGTTTTAGCTGAGTGAGAACATTTTTCATTCCTTGGCTTTCAAACTGAAACACACCCTCCGTGTATCCTTTTGAAAACATTTCAAAAACTTTTTTATCGTTTTCATCGACCATATCGGGATTATAGTCGGGATTTTTATGTTTTATCTGCTTTTCTGCATCATTGATTACGGTTAAGTTTCTGAGCCCGAGGAAGTCCATTTTTAAAAGACCGAGTTCTTCAAGCGCCGTCATGGTGAACTGTGTTACAACATTATCGTCATTTTTTGACAGCGGAACATAGTCGCTGACGGGCTTATCGGTGATTACAACTCCTGCGGCGTGCATTGTTGCGTGACGGGGCATTCCCTCAATGCTCATTGCAACATCAAGCAGTTTTTTTATCTGCGGATCGTTATTGCAGCGACTTCTCAGATCGGGACTCAGTTTCAGCGCTTCCTCGATTGTCATATCATGTTCCATAGGAACAAGCTTTGCAACAGAATCTACTGTCGCATACGGAATTTCAAGCACCCTTCCGACATCTCGGATTGCACCTCTTGCCGCCATTGTACCGAACGAAATTATCTGTGCAACATGATCTTCGCCGTATTTACGCACAACATAGTCGATAACCTCTCCCCTGCGTTCCTTACAAAAATCGACATCAAAATCGGGCATACTGACTCTTTCGGGATTGAGAAATCTTTCAAAAAGAAGATTGTACTTTATCGGATCGATCGCGGTTATACCTATGCAGTAGGCACAAAGTGAACCTGCACCCGAGCCTCTGCCGGGTCCGACAGGAATTTGGCATGATTTTGCGTAGCTTACAAAGTCATTTACAATGAGGTAGTAATCTACAAAACCCATTTGCGACACCGTGTTGATTTCATATTCAAGTCGGTCAATCAGAGATTGGTCAGGATTCTCACCATAGTGTTTATAAAGCCCCTCATAGCATTTTCTTCTGAAATAATGCAGATGATCTTCGTTATTAGGAACATCAAATCTCGGAAGCTTGCGTACACCGAATTCAAAATCCACATTGCACATATCGGCAATTTTCTGTGTATTGTCGATTGCTTCGGGGTAACTTGCAAACACCTCACGCATTTCATCTTCTGTTTTAAGATAAAATTCCGAAGTTTTGAACTCCATTCTGTCGCTGTCATTGACTGTTCGGTTGGTCTGAATACAGAGAAGAATATTGTGAACCGTGCTGTCCTGTTTTTCGATATAGTGACAATCGTTTGTTGCAACAATGTCAACACCGATTTCACGGGCAATTTTTATAAGGCTTGGAATTATCCTTTTCTGTTCCTCAATTCCGTGGTCTTGAAGCTCTATAAAAAAGTTCTCACTCCCGAACATATCACGGTAAAATTCTGCCTTTGACTTTGCACCGGCATAATCACCGTCAAGGAGCTTTTGAGGAATTTCACCCGCCAGACAGGCAGAGAGGCAGACTAAGCCCTCATGATACTCGGCAAGGAGTTCATCATCAATTCTCGGCTTTGTATAGAATCCCTCCGTAAAGCCCTTTGACACAAGCTTGATAAGATTCTGATAGCCTGTATGATTTTTGCAGAGCAGAACCATATGATAGTATTTTCCGTAGGATGAGGTCTTGTCAAAACGGCTTTGCGGTGCAACATACACTTCACAGCCGATTATCGGCTTTATACCCTGCTTTTTGCACTCCTTATAAAAATCGACTGCACCGTACATTACACCGTGGTCGGTGATTGCGAGTGCAGTCATTCCTTTTTCTTTTGCGGCTTTTGCAAGTCTGCTCAGACGGCAGGCACCGTCAAGCAGACTGTATTCTGTATGAAGATGTAAATGTGTAAATGCCATTTTACTCACCTGTTGCTTTTGCCTTTATTTCACCGTCTGAAAAACGGAGTGTAAATTCATCTCCGCTGTTCAGCATTCTTGCGGAATTTACCGCCTTACCGTCTTTTTCGGCAATTGAATAACCTCTTGAAAGAATTTTAACGGGGTTGAGTCCTTCAAGTTTTGCGGCTGTCTTTGTGATGTCGGCAGCCTTTTTATTTATTGTTTCCTGAACAAAATGCTGTATTTTCGTTTTGCAAAGTTCAAGAGATTTTTCATATTCAAAAATTCTCTGTTGTGGTGATACAACGGACAGTCTTGTTTTTAATTCTGTAAGAGCATTATATTCCTGTCTTAATTTCAATGTTGCCATTGACGAAACATACTGCTTTTGCGATTTATAGTAATCAACAAGCTCCGCAGTATCGGGAACTGCAAGCTCTGCCGCCGCAGACGGAGTCGGCGCTCTGAGATCGGATACAAAGTCACAGATTGTAAAATCGGTTTCATGACCGACAGCGGAAATTACCGGAATTTTACAGTTGTAGATTACATAAGCAAGGTTTTCATCATTGAATGCCCACAAATCTTCAATTGAACCACCACCCCTGCCGATTATGATAACATCACAGGCGTTGTATTTATCAAGTTTCTGTACGGCGTCAATAAGTTGGGCGGGAGCATTCTCGCCCTGAACAAGTACGGGACACATAATTATGTCGGCAGACGGAAATCTTCTTGAAAGAATGTTGCGGATATCCTGTACTGCCGCACCTGTGGGAGAAGTAATTACACCGATTGAATTCGGAAACGGCGGAATTTTCTTCTTATGTTCGGGAGCAAAAAGTCCTTTTTCGGCAAGCGACTTTTTAAGTTGTTCATAAGCAAGCGAAAGCGCACCTATGCCGTCGGGCTGCATATCTTCAATATAAAGCTGATACTGACCTGTGGGTTCATAGACTGCAACTCTGCCACGGCAGATTACTTTCATTCCGTCGGTCGGTCTGAACTTTAAATTACGGGCATTGCCGGCAAACATTACGGCTCTTATAACGGATTTTTCGTCTTTGATTGAAAGGTAGATGTGTCCGCTTCTGTAGTGGTCGGTTAGGTTTGAAATTTCACCCGTAACAAAGACAAAATTCAGCCTTGCGTCATTTTCAATAATTGACTTTATATAGAAATTCAGTTGTGAAACACTTAAAACTCGTGGTTTGCTAAACTCGGGTGTGTACATCGTTATACTTCCTGTATCCTAAATATGCAATTCCTGCCGAGTTATCTGCCGAAAACTGCGGCGGTGCGAATATTGCATTGTATTTTTCTTCAAAAGAATTTTTTATTATTTGATTTGACATTACTCCGCCTGCAAAGAGCAATGGAATTTCTCCGTATTTTTCAAGCAGTCCTTTGGTCATTTCGGACAAAGTCTGTTCAATATATTTAAGACAGAATGCCGAAACATATTCGGGAGATTTGCCTTCGTCAATCAGCTTTTTGGAAAGATTTTCAACTCCGCTCAGGCAACAATCGCAACCCTTGAGAGTTGGTTTCACCTTGATTTTTTCTGTATTTTTAAGGGCAAGCTGTTCAAGCTGAGGACCGCACGGAAATTTTAAACCGAGCATAAGCCCTGTGCGGTCAATCGCCTGTCCTGCATTGAGATCGAGTGTGTGTGCCGCAAGTTCAACGGAAAAGCCCGTGCCGAATCCTTTGGCAAACACTGCCTCGGTTGTACCCCCGCTGACATGGAAAGCGATAAACTGCTTATCAAACAAATCTGTTCTCTGCGAGCCGAACAATGCCGCCGAGATATGTCCCTCCTGATGTGAAAATGTGTAAAGAGGTATTTTCATTGCGGAAGATAAAATTTTTGCCGTGTTCTCTCCAACGGTGAAACACGGCATATATGAGCCGTCAACAGGTCTTGGACGGCTTGACGCCGCAATTGCGGCTATTTTGCTTGTATCAACATCTTTCAAAAGTTCTTCAATAAGCGTGTGCAGCTGTGCTGTGTGGTGAAACACAGCGTCACTCTGACGAAGTCCGAGCTGACCTTCTTTTACGGGAAGAAGTTTTTTCTGCTGAACCATTTCGCCCGTTTTGCTGTCGTAAAGGGCGGTTGATGTTGTGTAATTTGAAGTGTCAATTCCGAGAAAAAGGCTCATATTACTTCTCCGACTTTCCCGAAAATTCACGGGAATATGTACCGAGAATACCGTTTACAAATTTACTCTCATCGATTGTATATTTCTTGGCAAGTTCAACAGCCTCGTTGATTGAAACGCTCTGCGGAACATTGTCAAGATACTTCATCTCATAGATTGCAAGACGAAGAATAGCAAGCGACGGCTTTGAAATTCTTGAAAGACTCCAGCCCTTTTTCAGGTGGCTTGCAATGATTTCGTCAATCTCCTCACGCTTGTCCTCAATGCCGGAAACTACAGCCTGAGCATATGCGCAAACACCGCCTACAAACATTTCCGAATTATCATCTATTGTTTCTTCAAGAGGCTCATCGTCAAAAGACTTTGAGAACAAAAGCATAAAAGCCTGCTCTCTTGACTCACTTCTTGTGAGATTAACCTCTTCTTCAAAGATGTCACTTGTTTCAGCGTCATTTACTTCAATTTCATTTAATTCATTGTTAATTTCATTATTCATAATAAACCCAACTTTTCGTTAAATTACAATATCACTAAAATCATATCATTAAGATTTAAATCAGAGTAACTCCCTAATTTACTTACAAGATTATACCATAACTGAAAATGAATGTAAACAATAATTAACAAAGATGTCCGTTAAAAATCATTTACTTTTTTAACTTTTCTCGCAACCGAATCAGGTTGATTTTATGCACAAAAAAGCAGAGGACACTATGCCCTCTGCCAAATTTATGCCCCTATTACCGATATATCGTCATAATCAACCTCATAATGAGTAACCACGGCATCGTCAATAATCAGAACAGATGTATCGTCAAGCTGAGATTTCGGAACAATTACCGACACACCTTGATTGCTTATATAGCAAAGGCATTCCGAAAATCCTTTGGCTTTGACAATACTTTCAATGCTGTCCTGAATTGTAAAGGTTTTGAGAAGTTCTTCAACATTCTTTTCAGCCTCGCTTTTGTCGGCATCAGACGAGCTTTCAAGATTGAAAATTTCTTTTGCATCATCAATTATTTTATCCTGAGTTGCCTGCCGCTTTGTCCTTTCGGCTGAAAAATAGCTTTTGCTCTCGTTTGAAAGTGCCGCCGTCTGCTGTACCTCATCATCCGACGCCGAAGCGGTTGCACTGACATATGATGCCGCACCGAGTTCTTTGGCACTTTTGGGAGTTTTTGCCCCCGAAAGCTGCCAATTTATGTACACAGCCGCTGAAAGTGCAAGCACAAGTGATGCAAAAACGATATATTTTTTCTTAGATTTCATATTACTCCCGACCTTTATTCTGATAATTTTGTAATACATACTTTTGCTGTTGAAATATCAAGCGCTTTTGTGACTGCATCGGTGACACGCTCAACCACAACAGGATCATCACCGCCTTCACACACTACAAGCACTCCTCTTATCAAAGGTTCAATTTCCTTTGTTTTGGTGGTGCTGTTGTCAAGATAAACATATTCAACGGAATTTTCCATTGTGAGCAAAACTTCCGTCTTGCCTGCTCCCTGAATTTTTGAAATCACCGTCTGCAAATCATTTTCTATTTTTGTGCTGTATGTTTTTACGGAAAATGCTTCATCTCCTTTTCCTGATGTCAAAGAACCGAAATCAACCCAGTTTGAAAGAAATATTAAACCAATACCGATAAGACCGACAACGATTATGATATTTCTTATTTTTTTACTGTCTAGCATTGATTTCAGCTTTGAACTTGTTTTTTCTTCCATAATTCACTCCGTCATAATGTTTGGTGTAATTCCGAAATTGTCATAAACAATTGACGATACAAGATTTGTGTACCTAACAAATTCTTTGTCTATATATATGCTGATTGACGCTATGATTATGCCGTTGTTTTCAACTCTGCTCAAAATTATGTCACACGATTTGATTGTTATATTATTCTGTAAAAGAAGATTTTTTAATGCAGTTTCAAGATTTATCTCCGTCTGCTTTATAACGGCATTGCTGTATGCCTCATCATCTGTCGATATTTCTTTTACAGAATTTTGCTTTTCCTCAATATCGATATTAAATGACGATACAGCATTTTTTACGGGAACAACCATACAGCAGATAATAAAAGCGCCTAAAACAAGGCTGATGATTTTCTTTGTACTGCCGTCTGTAACAAAGGTCTGAACAAGCGAGCATATTAACGCAGACGCACACATTACAACAACAACCGTAAAAAGTCCGCTCATGATGAACCTCCGCCAAGCATAATTACCGCCGCCGTTGAAAGAATGTAAATTGACATAATGCACAGCAAAACGGCTATGAGAGTTGAAAAGACAGTCGATATGTTTTCAAGCAGTTTTGCCGGACCGTTTAGATTGAGAACCTCTGCCGTTGATTTGCCGATCCAAAGGGTGAACATCCACATTACCCCCTGTAAAATCACAGGCATAAACACAATTGTAACGGACAGAATCACTATTATTCCTATTCCCGATTTCAAAAGTCCGATACTACCCTGAACTACCTTGTAGGCATCCGAAAGTGCCGAACCGACTGTCGGGATAAATGAATTGAGAGTAAACCTTACAGCACGGGTTGAAACATTGTCAACCGAAACGCTTATAAGCTGTCTGAATGTCAGCACGGCTGTGAAGATTGTCATAGCAAAGCCCAAAAGCCACTTTACGCTCTTTGAAATCATTGACATAAAACCGCTGAGATTTACGGACGGCGATACGGATGATGTTATGGACAGACCGAGGAACATATTGAGCAGAGGAACGATTATTTTTGATGAAAGCTGTGACACACCCTCCCCTGCCCCTATCATAACGGCATAGTATGATGCCGAACCTGCCACAGAACCCGAGCTTGCCATAATTACAGCCATAACAGGAACATAGGCAAGCATTATATTTGATGCGGTGCAGATTACCGAACCCGTTGATGCGATGACTCCGACAGCGGGGACTACTGCGGCACAGGTTATACAGAGCGTTGCGGTTATATTCAACGAGTTTGAAATATCACAGGAGAGCGAACCGTTGTAGGCGCTGATTACGGAACAGAGCAAAAGCAGGGCGGTTATATTGACAAGACCTTTGAGCGGTGAAGAAATGTTGCCGAGTGCAAGCGAGAGAATTTCGCCCATTACATTTTCAAAAGACAGGTTGGCAAGCTTTGAAAAATCCCCCAAATCAACGCCCATATTCTGAAGGCTTTGCTTTATATCGTCGGACAGCGAATCAAAAACATTTGACATATCATAAATCATTTCACCTTCTTCAGCGTTTGCACAAACACATGAAAGGGCGATAAGCACAAACACGACAGTAATTATTACAACACTTTTTTTCACTTCTTCACCTCAATTGCCTGCAAGTGACAACACGGTTTTTAAAATATCCGAATAAAGCGGAAGTGCCGTTACCGTAACCATAATTTTTCCGGCAAGCGAAAGATTTGACGCAAGCGACTGACTGCCCGAATCCTTGCAGGTATTCACAGCGAACTCGGTGACAAGGCATATTCCGATTGATTTCAGCAGAATTACTATGTAGTCAATGCTTATTCCCGATGAGGCTATGATTTGATTGATTGTTGTAACGATAGCCGAAACCTGAGTAAGCATGCCGATTAAAATAATAACGGAACAGCTTATACCGAGCATTACGGAGATTTCCGCATTTTTGGGTTTGAGCATTACGCAGATTATTACGGTCACAACGGCAAGCACGGAAATTGACAGAATATTCATATTAAAAACCGAAAAGCTGTTTTATTGTGTTGAACAGAGTGCTGATTTGCGTTATTATCAGCGTCAACACAACTATAAGTCCGGCAAGCGAGGTCAGCATTGCCTGCTCCTCTCGACCGCTTCGTATGAGAAGTTGGGTAAGAACCGCAACAATTATGCCGACAGCGGCAATTTTGAAAATAAGCTCAACATCCATTACTACCTCTAAATCATCATAAGGGCGATTGCACTTCCTGCAAAAAATCCCATTGTTTTATATAGCTTTGATTTTTTTGTTATGGCATCAAGGGCTGATGAAAGCTGTTTTGAAAATGACACCTCGTAGAGTTCAAGATGTTTTAACTGCCCCTCCGTATCGGTTTTTCCGAGCTGACCTCCGAATTCCTTCAGCATTGAAATGTCGGATTTTGAAAGCGGTATTTCAGAAGATAATTGTTTTACCCTTTCAAGCCACAATTCGTCAAAAGGTCTGTCACATTCTGAAAAAAGCAATAAATCAAGGCTTGAATTTTCCGCACAGGAATTAACCAGAGTGAAGATATCATCACCGTTGTAGCGAAGATTTGTTGCAAGCAATGATATAAATTCCGTGAATGATTTCAGAAAATCTCTGCGTTTGTATAACCTACCCGACAAAACAAAACCTATCATTGTACCCGTGCAGACAACAAGCAAACATCCTATGAGTTTAAACGGCAAAGTTGTCACCTACCTGCGATATTTTTACAATTTCACCTGCGTGGGTTCGATTTGACAGAAACACAAGCGTTTGAAATGCTCCTGTTTTCATGAGAGAAACCATGTTTGCTTTCTGTTTCAGTTCGTATTCATTTGCACAATGCGTTGATGAAATTATCCGAACTCCGCAGTTGACCGACTTTTCTACGGCATAGATATCATCTTTTGACCCGATTTCATCGCAGATGACAATTTCAGGTGCCATACTGCGGATTGCGTGAAGCATTGCCTCGCTCTTGTTGTATGAATCATAGACATCGCACATTCCGATATCATTCTGAAATTTACCCGATGCCGTGCCTGCAAGCTCTCCTCTTTCATCAATCAGAGCAACATTCTTCTTGCCCTTGGTTGACAGAAGCCTTGCAAGGTCACGAAGTACGGTTGTTTTTCCGCTGCAAGGTGCTCCGCATATGAGAACACCTCCCGAAACGGCAATTATCTTATTATAAAGAGAATCCGCACAACCCTTATGCTCCCTTGCTATGCGGACATTGATTGAGGTTATATCACGGATATTCACAATTTTTCCGTTGTTTACGACCGCTGTTCCGCAGATTCCTGCCCTGTGACCGCCGTACATCGTGACAAAGCCGTTTACAATTTCGTTCTGTCTGTTATACACGGAGTAGTTGCAAATGTTGTTGAAGGTATCGACAATATCGGCTTTTGACACAACAAGCATTGCACCGTCAAGGATTGTATTGCTAAGTCCGCCGTTTTGCGTTAGGTAGTATGTATTGTCGGGACAGACAAGTGCAAGCGGTCGTGAAAGCCGCAGTCTGATTTCCTGAACCGAATCGGCTAATTTAGGTGCAAGCGGTAAAAGTCTGCGTGAAATATTCTTGCAAAGGCAGTTGAGTGCCACCGTAAATCTCTTTTCGTTTTGTTCAGCAAGCATATTTTAAATTCCTCCCAAAAGAGTTTGTACAATAAATACTATGCAGACAAGCACAGTCATATGTCAAAAGGGCAAAAAAAATCCCCCGACATAAATCGGAGGATTGAAAATTGTTTTATTTGTTTTTAATTTCACTAAAGATAGCCTTATATTCTTCATCGGTGTAATCACCTGTAAAATTCATATTGCCGTCAGTAATTTCAACATTTATATACGGGTTTGAAACCGTCTTTCCGTTAATAACAAACCGAACAGCAGAACCGATATTATTTTTAGTGTAGTCTGCAAACTTATCAGTTCCGTCAGCTGTAAGCTTCATATTTAACACCATACCGTTAATATCATCAAGCAAACACACATACTCGATTTGAGATGACTCAATAATAACTTTGTTTTCATCTTCATTATCACGGATTTCTACATTGGTCGGATTATAAATTTTCGGCAATTCAGCATTTGATGTCTGAACTGTTTCATTAACCGAGGTTGAAACCTGAGTAGTTGTATTTTCAGCAGAAGTATCATTACTTTTTACATTTCCGCTACAAGCAGATAATGCAACAGCAAGTAAAGTTACGACAGCTAAAATCAAATATTTTTTCATTTTAAGTACCCCTTTCGTTATAATTATATAACAACATAAACAGTGTCAAGTATTTATTGTAACTATTTCATTGACAGCATTTCTTTTAATTTTTCTTCGGAAATTATTGTAACACCTAAGGTTTGGGCTTTTGTTAGTTTACTGCCGGCATCTTCGCCTGCCAAGACATATGAAGTCTTTTTTGAAACTGATGAACTTGTTTTTCCGCCGTTCTGTTCAATGAGTTTTGAGGCTTCACTTCTTGTCATTGTCGGAAGTGTGCCTGTGAGGACAAAGGTTTTGCCTTCAAAAAGACCGCCTGTGTTTTTCGGCTGAGAGGGTTTCATTCTCAGACCGAGTGATTTAAGGTCTGCAATAAGCTCCTTTGTGCCGTCAAGTGAAAAATAATTTTCAAGGCTTTCTGCCATAACAGCACCGAAACCGTCTATTTTTTCAAAGTCCTCAGCCTTTGCGCTCATAATATCGTCAATTGTTGCAAAGTTTTCGCAGATTATCTTTGCGGCTTTAAGACCTATGTTACGGATTCCGAGAGCAAAAACAAGCCTGAAAAGTTCGTTTTCTTTTGATTTTTCTATTGAAGAAATAAGATTCTGAGCAGATTTTTCAGCCTTGCGTTCAAGGCTTGAAATATCTTCAGCTTTAAGTCTGTAGAGGTCGGCAGGAGATTTTACAAGTCCTTCATCTGAAAGCTGTTCGAGAATTGCAGGACCGAGTCCGTCAATATCCATTGCGTCACGGCTTACAAAGTGAATAAGATGTCTTGTCAGCTGTGCGGGACAGTCTGTGTTTGTACAACGGATTGCCGCCTCTCCCTCATCGTGTGTAACGGGATTACCGCATGACGGGCATACTGACGGAAATTCAAACGGCACGGCATTTTCAGCGTGTTCCTTAACCGACAGAACTTCGGGAATAATCTCGCCTGCTTTTCTGATTATAACCGTATCTCCTACGCAAATGCCTTTTTCGTCAATAAAATCCTTGTTGTGAAGTGTGGCACGGCTTACTGTTGTTCCGGCAAGAAGTACGGGTTCAAAGTTGCCTACAGGAGTAAGCACACCTGTTCTGCCGACATTGATTTCGATATTGAGAAGTTTAGTAGGCTTCTCCTCGGGAGGATACTTATATGCCTCCGCCCATTTGGGATATTTTGCGGTACTGCCGAGAAGTCGGCGGCTTGCAAAGCTGTCAACCTTGACAACAGCGCCGTCAATTGCATAATCAAGCTCTCCACGCATATTTCCTATGCGCTCAATTTCCTCAATCACCTCGTCAACATTATCGTAAACGCTGTAAAATGCAGTCGGAAAGCCGAGTTCCGTAAGATAGTCAAGCCCCTGAATATGGCTTTCAATCGTCGCCCCTCTGATTTGCTGGATATTGAACACGAATATATCAAGACTTCTCTGAGCGGTTATTTTTGCATTTTTCTGACGAAGTGAGCCTGCGGCGGCATTTCGTGGATTTTTAAAGGTTTTTTCCTCGTTTTCTTCCTGTCTGCGAGTAAGTGCGTCAAACGAATTGAACGACATATACACCTCACCACGAACCTCGAGATATTCGGGTGCATTCTGAATACGCTTTGGCAGACTTTTAATTGTCATAAGATTTTCGGTTACATCTTCACCTACAGAGCCGTCACCACGGGTTGAACCTCTTACAAAAACGCCGTTTTCATATTCGCACGATACGGAAAGACCGTCAAATTTAGGTTCAACAACATAGCGTACATTCGGCACGGTTTCTCGCACTCTTGCGTCAAATTCACGAAGCTCTTCGTGTGAAAAACTATCGTGAAGGCTTTCCATTACAACCTTATGAGTAACGGGAGAAAACTTTTCTCCTGCATTACCGCCGACACGGTTTGTCGGTGACATAGGAGATTTGAGTGACGGAAATTCCTTTTCAATATTCTCAAGTTCACGCATGAGCATATCGTAATCGTAGTCGGAGATTTCCGGATCATCCTGATTGTAGTAAAGGTTGTTGTGGTATTCAAGCTGTTTTGTAAGCTCTTGGGCACGATTCTGTGCTGTTATAAAATCCATTTTGGTTTCCCCATATCATAAATTTATCGGTAAAATAAGTATCTGCACCTGTGTTTAGAATATTACCTGTTATTAACCTGTGAAGTTCCTTTTTCACGGAGGAAGGTTGATTCAAGGTCTGCAAGGTGAAGCTTTACGGCAAGCGGATATTTGTCATAAGCCTGACTGATTGTGTTGCTGTTTTTGTCACCGAATTCACCCATATGCCAACGAATTGCCATAGCCTCATCAATCTTAAGGTGCATTTTGCGTTCAATGAGAAAAACAGACTTTTCACCGTGACCGTAGGGAAACTGATCTTCAATTGCATAATACGGCACTTTTTCCCACTGACCTGTTTTTTCATTCTTAACATTTCTGCTTGAAACCTTATAGAACTGAGCCTTGCACAAATCGTGAAGAAGTCCGCAGATTGCAAAACTTTCAATATTGTCGGTTTCTTCATCATAGTGCTTTTCCATCATTGTATTGAACACGCTGACGGAGTGCATTACAAGACCGTTTTCACAGGCACAATGATATTTTGAACTTGCAGGGGCGGTAAAAAAATCGGTTCTTTTGAGCCATTCCAGAAGCTCGTCAGCACCCTGTCTTGTGATATATTTGTTGTAGATTTCAATAAATTCTTCCTGCGGCGTCATATTAATCCTCCTCATATAATTGTATTTTTAAAAAGGCAACAGCAGATAATCTGCCGTTGCCCTGCATTAAAAGTTTAAAAGATTTACTTTGCTGAAGTTGTAGCTGTTTCCGTAGCCGCCTCGGTTACTGCTGCTGTAGTTTTTGCCGAATCGTCATCCTTTGTATAGAGAATGTCATTGAGCTTGAGTCCGTTGCTCTCTACGGAATAAGCAACATCCATTTCAATTTCATCTGTGTAATAGTACTTGATGATGATTGTGCCGTTCTTGATTAAGTAAGTACCGTCAACATTGAGTGCATCTGACTGGTTGATTTCAACAGTACCGTCATCATTGAACTTGTATGTCATCTTAGCGTAACCGTTATCATAAGTCCATGAACCTGTGATTTTCTTGTCAGCCTTGAAGTCCTTATCAACCTTCAATTCAGGCTTAACCTCTGAACCTGACTTGAGTTTCACCTTGTTGGCAGCAGTTGAAGTTGAAAGCTCAAGAGTTCTGCCAGAGAACATATTACCCGAAACAGCGTAGTTACAGCTTGTTTCATTGCCGTTAAGCGTCATGGCAAGTGTCTGTTTACCCGAATCATCTGTTGAAACCGTATATGTACCGTTCCAAACCATTGAACCGATTCTGTAATCAAGAGTATTGTCACCGTTAAACGTGTAGTAAACATCAACCTTTGACGCCTCGTCGGATGATGCTGAACTGCCTGTTACATCAACAGATTCAATCCATGTTCCTACAATGCTTGTATCAAAAAATCCTTTGATTACGAAAAGAGTAGCTGCCGCAACCGCAACAATTACTATACCTATAATGATAGGAAGCTGAATAATACTCTTTTTCTTTGGTTGCGGAGCAATCACGCCGTTTTCGTTTGCAGGTTCTGTTTCAGCAAAAGACATTTCTTCGCTTTCTGTGGGCTCATCTGCAACGAATGTTGTATTTTCTGTTGTTTCTGCTGTTGTATCTGTGTTGGTATTCTCTGCCTCATTTTCAGAAGTGAGAATTTCTTTATTCTCGTCCAACTGTGATACCTCCTTAAATTTTGTCATCGCTTTCTATCATACTATAAATATGAAAGAAAATCAACTGTTTTTTATGCCGTTAAAATGTAATGAAAATTATTTAAAATACATATAAAGTTCGCATTTAAGCGTTCCGTTATAAAGTTTGCGGCGTTTGTCAGCCTTTCTGCCGAAGATTTTTTCAAAATCGTCATCGGGACTTATAACGGTGTAGCTTTTACCCTTCATTCTTTTAAAATGTTCACCCATAACTGCATACAGCTTTTCAGCTGATTTTACATCAAGTAATCGTTCACCGTATGGCGGATTTGTGATGATTGTCTGAAAACCGTCCTCAAGTTCAAAATCTTTAATATCACGGTTTGCAAATGTTATTCTGTCAGCAACTCCTGCAATTTCTGCGTTTTTCTTTGCGATTGCAAGGGCTGAATCATCTATATCATAACCTGTTGCCCTGAATGTTGCGTCGTGTCTTATTTTCTGCCTTGCATTTTCTCTTGCTGTTTCAAAAACATCTTTCGGAACACAATTCCAATGTTCACAGGCAAAATAACGGTTAAGTCCCGGGGCAATGTTAAGTGCTTTCATAGCCGCCTCAATAAGAATTGTGCCGCTGCCGCACATAGGATCGGTTACAAAGTGATTTGCCCTTACTCTTGAAAGGTCAACCATAGCGGCGGCAAGTGTTTCTTTTATAGGAGCATCATTTGAATCGGCACGATATCCACGCTTGTGAAGTCCTGCGCCCGAAGTGTCAAGCATAATACTTACCTTGTTGCGAAGAATGAGAAACTGAATCTGATGCGGAGCACCTGTTTCATCAAACCACGGGAGCATATATTTTTGTGAAAGGCGGTCTGCAACTGCCTTTTTAACGATTTTCTGACAATCGGGAACGCTCATAAGGTCGGAATCAAGACATCTTCCCTTTACGGGAAAAGCCTCGGAAATTCCGATATAATCCTCCCACGGTATTGCCTTTACGCCCTCGAACAAATCGTCAAAGGTGTGAACCTCAAATTCCGCAAGAAGAATTAGTATTCGCTCCGCATAACGGGAATTTATATTTGCAAGTGCAAGTGTTGACCAATCGCCTGTAAAGGTAACTCTGCCGTTTTCGGCATTGACATTTTCAACACCGAGATATCTCAGCTCATTTGCACAAAGACCTTCAAGACCGAAAATGCATGGAGCGGAAAATTTCATATTCATATTTATCTCCTGTTTTATTGATACACAAATTCTATTAAGACTGAAAGACAAAAAAACAGGGTATCGGAATAACCGATACCCCTTGCTTTTAAAAAATTAATCGGTTGTCGGCTCGAGCACACCATAGTTGCCGTCTGCACGCTTGTAAACAACATTGATTTCATCTGTCTCGGAATTGATAAACATAAAGAAGTTATGGTTTACCATATTCATTTCAAGAATAGCTTCATCAACCGAAATCGGTTTTACAAGAACATGTTTTTTACGAACTACGCTGTATTCATCGTCCTCCGGTTCACCAGTCTGAGCAGCTTCCGTGATTAAATCTTCAATACCGGCGGATTTAATTTTCTTTTCAAGCCTCGTTTTATTCTTACGAATCTGACGCATAAGAATGTCGCAAACCTTGTCAAGAGCGTCATTCATTTCGGGCATTGTGCTTTCGGCACGATAAATCATACCGTTGTCACGGATTGTAATTTCAACAGTCTGACGGTTCTTTTCGAGGGTGACAACTACATTGACAGAAGCATCCTCCGAGAAAATACGATTAAACTTTGAAAGCTTTTTCTCGCATCTTTCCTTAAAGTTATCTCTGAGGTTGACTTTTCTTGCTGTGTAGGTGATTTTCATAAAATCTGCCTCCCTTATATAATTTTTTATTTTCTGCCGTTGCCGTTGCCTCTGCGGCTGTAGCCACGGCTTTCTCCGCCACGCTTAAGATCGGACATCTTATCCTCGCTTGTCTGCTTGAACTTTGACATCATATCCTCAAACGAAGAAGGAGCATTTCTGCGTGAACTCTGCCACTCGTAATCACCCGGTGAAGTTACGGGCGGAGCAGGCTTGTATGGCTCTCTGCTTCTGTGATTCTGTCTTTGAGGTCTGTCAGAGCGTTTTCTCTGCTGTTGCTGTTCCTTCGGGAGAGCCTGTTTCATTGACAGACTGATTTTTCCGTCATTAAGAGCAAGCACCTTAACCTTTACTTCTTGTCCGACTTTTACATAATCACTGATTTCATTGATGAAGGTAGGTGCAACCTCCGAGATATGTACCATACCGGTTTTTGAATCCGGCAAATCAACAAATGCGCCGAATTTTGTAATACCTGATACTTTGCCTTCCAGAATCATTCCGACTTCAATAGCCATAAAAATTTATTACCCCTTAAAATTATTTCTACCCTTTTATTCTCCGGCAACATTAATGAAAATTCTTTCACCGTCACCGACATAGCCTAATTCATCCTTAGCTATTTTTTCAATATATTTTTTAAGATCGTCACCCTTGTAATTCTGAACCTTTTTCAGATACTGCGACTGAATCTCAACCACGCTGATTTGCTGCTGCAAATCCGTAAGTTCTGCCTTTTTCTCGGCAATCTGAACATTCTGATTGATAATTGTAATTACGGCATAAAAAACAAAACCGATAATTGCGAGATAAATCAGAATATATCTTCCTTTTTTACGCTTTTTCGGAGTTATCTCCTTTATTGCGCCGTCTTCTGTCTGCCGAGAAGCCGCAGTGCTTTCTTTTACTTTCTTTGTGCTTTTTTTCATCTTCAAAACTATCTGCTTTCTCTGCTGAATTATTATTATCGTTTCTAAATATACCTTTATTCTTACCCTCATTATACAATATGTTGTTGCTGTTTTTCAATAGCTTTTTCAGATTTTTTTTAATTTTTTGCGAAATTTTCACACAGACACTCTCCGTAAAACGAATCATCGGACAATATACAAGCGATAAAAGTCTGCCGAGGGTTAATCGACAAATAACAAAACCGAGAAATGAACCGACCGTTACAAACACTCTGAAAAATCCCAGCATATATGCAACGGAAAAAATGAACAGATTAAGTGATACAATAAAAACATAAAGAAAGTCTGTAACAAAAACCGACGCTTTTCCTTTGCAAAGCGTCATTCTGATTATTTTAAATATATCATACAGCAATCCTGCCGCCGCTCCGAATACAAGTGAACAGAGAAATGCGGTTGACTGCTGTGCAAAAGTCAGCTCCAAGATTACACCTACTTAAAGAGTTTTGAAAGTTTGGATTTTGACGCACCGTTGCCGAGGTATTGCATTGCGTTAATTTTTCCGTCAATTGAAACATCTCCCGTTTCAAGGTTTAACTTATCAATGTGCAGATTTTCCCCTTTGATTACAAGGCACCCGCAGGAGGTTTTTACCGACACCGTTTCCTCGTTGAAGCCCGACACATCCTCCGTGCCTGTCATAACAAGTTTTCCTCTGTTATCAAGCATAACCGTATGATTCTTAGCCTTTGGCATTTCCTGCATAAAAAAACCTCCGTATAAATTATTTGTCAGTAATTTATACGGAGAAAAAAATAAAATTATTCTTTTAATTTTGGTAAAAAATCAGACTGCCGCCTCATACATTGTTGCCGCATCTTCCTTGCGAACAACTTCTTTTACCTCTGTAACCTTAACCTTTACACTTTTTGAACCGAGTGTAATTTCGATTACATCACCGACTTTTACATCATAGGATGCACGGGCAACCTTGTCATTAACTGTGATTTTGCCTGCGTCACACGCCTCATTTGCAACTGTTCTGCGTTTGATGAGTCGGGATACTTTTAAATATTTATCAAGTCGCATATTATAAGCCCTTCCGATTTTTAATAAAAAAGGGTAATGATACAGCGTACCATTACCCGAAATATAAAACAAGATTACTTGTTTACTACATCCTTAAAGCCCTTGCCTGCCTTGAATGCAGGAACCTTTGAAGCAGGAATTTCGATTGATTTACCTGTTCTTGGGTCACAACCTGTTCTTGCATTTCTCTGACGCTGTTCAAATGTGCCGAAACCTGCGATCTGAATCTTTTCGCCTTCAGCTACTGTATTGATGATTGTGTCAATTGTTGAAGAAACTGCCTTTTCTGCATCCTTCTTTGAAAGTCCGCTCTGCTCGGCAACTGCAGCAATAAGTTCTGTTTTGTTCATAATAATAAACCTCCAATTAATAATTCTTAGATAATTTAACTTCATCCCAAAGGGAATCGAGTACAGATAACGGTGCCGTTTTCATATCTATTCCACGCTCGTTTGCAAGCTTTTCAACAGACGAAAAACGGTCGGTGAATTTGTCACAGGCATCGTAGAGTGCATGTTCGCTGTCAATGTTCAAAAATCTTGCAACATTAACTGCTGAGAAAAGCACATCACCGAGTTCTTCACGCTGATTTTCAGCATCATTGTTTTTAACAGCGGCTTTAAGCTCTTCACATTCTTCAAAAAGCTTATCAAGCGCACCGTTTACATTCTCCCAGTCAAAACCGACCTTTGCGGCCTTCTGCTGGATTTTTGTACTGCGCATGAGTGACGGAAGTGCCTTTGACACGCTGAGAATTGCCTGTGTCTGAGTTTTCTGGGATTTTGTTTTCATCTTAATGGCATCCCAGTTTTTGAGAACCTTTTCGGTAGTGTCAGCGTTGACATCACCGAAAACATGGGGATGACGGATAATGAGCTTTTTGCAGATTCCGTCACAAACATCGTTTATATCAAATGTTCCCTGTTCACTTTCGATTTCCGCATGCATAGCAACCTGCAGAAGAACATCACCGAGTTCTTCTTTAAGCAAATCGAGGTCATCGGTATCAATTGCCTCAACAGCCTCATAGGTTTCCTCAATAAAATTTGAGCGGATTGACTTGTGAGTCTGTTCTCTGTCCCACGGACAACCGTCGGGTGCACGAAGGATTTTTACTATCTCAACAAGGTCATTAAAATTATAATTTTCTTTTTCTGTAAAGTTCATTCGTGACATCTCCGATAATCTTATTAGACAATGCAAATTTTATCTGAGAAGCGGAAACAACCGCAACAGATATATATTTTACCTAATTAATCCTAATTTTTCAAGTGTTTTTGCAATTTTCTCACCTTTCGGCAAAAATTTCAGTTCTGTTGCCGTAAAAGCACGCAATATCAACAATACAGCAATATAAACGATAACCGCAACAAAGATTGCAACTGCAAGCGAAACTGCTATTGACATTCTTGCAGAGCCGATAATGCTTTCCATAAGGTGATATGCGCCGAATGCCGAAGCGGCACTTGCAATCGCACCGATAAGCGGTTTTACTGTTGTACCGAATAAATCAGGCTTGATTTTTGAATACTTGATAAGCAGATACATACCTACGATTGTCATAATTGCATAGGTAATCATTGAACCGACAGTTGCACCCTGAACATTGATTTCCGGAACGCTTACAAACATCCATGTAATGCCGATCTTGACAGCCATACAAACTGTGTATAGCTTCATCGGGAGGTCAACCCTGCCGATACCCTGGAGCATACTGCATACAGGAGTTGACGCCGCACCGAATATTGTTGTAACACCCATGATAAGGAGAATTCTTCCGCCGACATCCGTAATAAGCGGATCGTTATACACAAGTCCCATAATCGGGAACGAAAGTGCCATCATACCGAGAGCCATCGGGAATGTAAAAAGCATTGTAAGGCGGATAACAGTTTCGATTGACTTTTTGAGTTCGTCCTTGTTGCCCTTTGTCCACGCACTTGTTACATTCGGCATAGCACTTGAACCGAACACCTGTGTTACGGCTGTTACAAGCTGAAGAAAAGTGAGGGCGGCTGAGTAGCAGCCCCAAAGGCTGGTGTGTATTGTCTTTGTGTCGGCATAGAACATATCGGCTGTAAAATACTTACTGTACTGTGCCTGCAGAGCCTGCGGATTAGTTTCAATCATATTGAGGAGTACACGTTGAACAATTACCTGGTCAATAAGCGAACCTACGCTCATAATGAGTGAACCCATTGCAACAGGAATGGCTGTTTTGAGAATTTTGTTAAAAGTTTCCCTTTTGGAACGAGCCTCTACGGAATTACGGTAGTATTCTTCCGGAATTCCGTCACCCTGAATTTTAAATTTGAGAATGTAGAACACAAATGATGCGGCGCTTCCGAGGGTGATACCCATAATTGCACCGGCAACCGAGAATGAAACGATTGTCTGATAAGCCTCGGTTTGATTTGCAATGTAAAGTCCGAAAACCGTGCCTGACTCAGCATAAGAATTCATACCGAGGTGCGCAATGATGTAAGCGAGGAATGCACCGATAAAGAGCTTGATTGTTGCCTCGATAATTTCCGAAACGGCAGTCGGGAACATATTGCGCTGACCTTCGTAGTATCCTCTGTAAATTGAAACGAGGCAACCGAATAATACCGTTGGAGAAAGGCAGAGCATACCGAGCAATGAATACGGTGACTCAATAATCTGAACATAGATAAAGCTTGCACCGACAAGAATTGCAAATGAAAGAATGCCGACAATAACGAAGAAAGGAATTGAAACCCTATGAATTTGTTTTACATCGTTAAATCGTTTTTGTGCCGTACTTTCAGATACAAGTCTTGAAATTGCTATCGGCAGACCGCCTGTTGCAACCGTGAAAATTACGACAAAAATTTCATAGGCATTACTGTAAAGGCCCAGACCGAAAGATGCAAAATTGACGGTTTCCGTTCCGCCTGCAACAGCCTGTTCAAAAGAAACACCGGAGAAAATACCTGTAAGAATAACCTTGTCAAGAAGTCCGAAAACCTTGACAATTACCATACTTAAAGTAAGAATTGCCGCACCTTTGACAAAGGTTTGAGAAGCGTCCTTCTCAGCGTTTGCAACGGCATTGTATTTTTTAGTTTTTAATTTAGACAAAAATAATCACCCATTAATAAAAAATCAAAGTTCAAAATCCTCATCAGTATCGTCAATCTTGATACCGCAGATGTTGCAGAATACAGAATTTTTAGGAATAACGGCATTGCATCCGGGACATCTTCTCTGATCTTTTGCCACGGCAATATGTTCGTTTACAACATCAAGATTATCTTTCAAATCGGAAATTTCCGAAACGATAAGCTTAATCTGCTGTGAATTGTCTGTTCCGTGAACCTCAGATTTGTATGTAAGAGCACCGAGTTCACGAAGCTTTTTGTTGATATCGCCTCTGATTTCAGCGGCAGTAATCTTGTGCTTTGAAACATCATAAACTGTTGACGCTTTCTGCGAAACAGCAGATGCACAGGCTTTTGCATTGACAACTACATCGTCAAAAATTTCATCAAATTTTCCCATATTAATCCGACCTTTCTTAAAATTATCTCATCAGAAAAACAAATTATGAACAAAAATTCTGTTTTGTTCAATATATGACAATTTCACTTCCGTATGCAATCACATATGTCGTATTATAACACCGTTGACAGCATTAATCAACTGTGTTATTGACCATAAAACTGCATTATCCCGGACTTTCTTTGAATAAGTTCATCAAAACGGTCAATGTATTCGTACGGATATTTAAAATTGAATATTCTTTCAAGATAATCGGGATTGTTGCGTTTCAGTTTTGTAACACCTCCCGAACCGCAGGCAAGGATTGTGTGGGTTTCGTCCATAACATAAACATTGTACAGGCTTTCAAAGCCTCTTTTTGACCAGCCGACATTTTCAAGATTACCGACCATTCTGCTCTGACGATACATATAGTACGGAATGTACTCGTTTTGTCCGAGAATATTCTGCGTGTATGCAAGCATTTCTCTTGCATCTCTCGCCTGTTGCAAATCAAGCGTTACTCCCTCGGTTGTAAGCCGTGACGCTCTTTTCATGCACAGCGTGTGAACCGTAATACATTCTGCATTCAGCCTGACGATTGAATCAAGTGAATTTTTAAAGCTTTCGGGGGTATCTGTCGGCAAACCTGCAATCAGGTCTGTGTTGATATTATCAAAACCGCATTTTCTTGCAAGCTCAAAAGCGTCAAAAAACTGCTGAGCAGTATGCTTTCTTCCGATAGTTTTCAGCACCTCATCGTTTACAGTCTGCGGATTTATGCTGATTCGGTCAACTTTATTTTCTTTTAAAGCAAAAAGTTTTGCAATGTCAATTGTATCGGGGCGACCTGCCTCGACAGTAAATTCACGGCAGGTTGACATATCAAAGCTATTGTTTACTGTTCCAAGCACCGTGTCAAGCTGTTCGGCACTCAGAGTAGTGGGAGTGCCGCCGCCGAAATATACTGTTTCAAGCCTTAAACCAAGCTTGTTTGCAATTTCGGCCGTCCGTTTAATTTCTTCGCATAATAGCTTTGTGTACGGTTTAATCAGCTTTTCAGCCCTTTCGATTGACGCCATTACAAATGAGCAATAACTGCACCTTGACGGACAAAAAGGGATTCCGACATAAAGACTGAACGATTCGGGTTTTGAAAGTTCAAGAATTTTTCGTTCGTTATGCTCGGTTTCCCTTGATAATGCTATTTTTTCGTTGCTGACAAAAAAGTCTTTCTCAAACTTTTTTACAGCCTGTTCTTCACTTGATTCTTCGGCAAGTCGTCTTAAAAGCTTTACGGGGCGAACTCCCGTAAGTATTCCCCACGGCTGTGTAAGTCCCGTAAAATCACAAAGGAGTTTGTACAAAAGCTGTGCCGAAACAAGCTCGTTGTCATCATCCGTAAGCTTTTTCACAGCTGTTTCGGACTTATTAAAAGAGCCGATATTCACCGAAATTGTGATTTTATCCGAAACCTCCGTATAGATATACGGAGGCTGTGGTTCAGAAAAATCTCTTATTACCGTTATTTTTTCATTTGGAAAGAAAAGCCTTGTAAGATTTTCAAGTTCAAAATGAAAATTGTGATTTTTTACATATAAATTCATATTAAAGAATCCTCATCAGCGGATTGTATTTTCTCTCGTGGTCAAGGGTTGTTGTCGGTCCGTGTCCCGGAATCACACGGTAATCACCCTCAAGATTTTTAAGCTTTCTGATTGACTTTGCCATTTCGGCATCGTCACCTGTGGGAAAGTCTGTTCTGCCGTATGATTCGCAGAACAGAGTATCGCCCGAAATAATCGTGTCATCAAAAATATATGAACCGCAACCGCTTGTATGTCCCGGCGTGGTGATATATTTGATTTCAGTGTCGCCGAGCATGAAATTGTCACCGTCTTTAAGCAGAATATCGGCTGAGAACGGTTTGAGTGAAAGTCTGTGCTTTTCGGTAAGATTGAGTGCAGGATTGCTGAGAAATTCGTTATTCTTCTCGCCTGTAACAATTTTTGCGTCAAACTTTTCCGCAAGCTGTTTTGCATAGCTTATGTGATCGTAGTGACCATGTGTAAGAATTACATATTCAAGCTTTCCGCCGTTTTTCTCAATTTCAGAATTGAGTTCTTCATTCGGTGCACCCGGATCGGTTACAGCCATTTTGCCTGTTTTTCTGTCTGTAAGCAAACAACAGTTTGTCATAAGAACCGTAACATTAAAAATTTTTACATCTATCATATTTTCAAATCCTTTGTGTTGATTTCAATAGTAACGGGTCCGTCATTCACAAGCGAAACCTTCATATCGGCACCGAAAATTCCCTTTTCAACACGCTCAATTCCGTTATCGTGCATTTTTTTGCAGAAATATTCGTAGAGTGGATCGGCTGTGTCAGGTCTTGCGGCAGCCATAAAGTTAGGGCGTCTGCCGTGTGAGCAGTCGGCGCAGAGGGTAAAGTTTGAAATTACAAGCACCGAACCGTTTACATCGGCAAGAGCAAGATTCATTTTATCATTTTCATCCGTAAAGATTCTCAGACCTGCAATTTTTGCGGCAAGTGTGTCCGCCTCTTTTTCGGTGTCACCGTTTTCAACTCCGAGAAGAATAAGAAAACCCGTACCGATTTCGCCCACGGTTTTTGAATCAACTTCAACCTTGGCCTTGGTAACTCTTTGTAAAATTGCTTTCATAAATTATAACCTCAATTACAGTCTTTTTACTTCGATTGTTCCGTTGATGTCGGAAAGCTTTGAAATTACACCACGGAGGTGATTTCTGCCCATTACATCAATTGTTGCGGTAACTACGGCAGTGCCGTTGCCAGCCTCTCTTGAATTAAGCGAATGTATAAAAATGTGCATATCCGAAAGCTTGATTGTAACATCTGCAAGAAGTCCTGTTCTGTCGGTTGCGGTGATCTGGAGAGTACTTCTGAACGCCTCTCCTACCTCGTCCTCCCAGTAACAGCTTACCCATCTTTCGGGTTCTTCACTTTTACTGATATCTTTCGGCACATTCGTGCAATGTCTTTTGTGAATTGAAACGCCGTAGCCCCTTGTAATATAGCCGATAATATCGTCACCCGGCAGAGGATTACAGCACTTTGAGAATTTTACAAGAACATCGTCTGCTCCCTCAATTACAACGCCTGCGGATGCCTTCGGTCGCTTTACGGGTGCTTGCGGAACATCAATTTCTTCAATATCTGACGCATATGCTTTCTGATATTCTTCCTTGAGCCTTGGCATTATCTTCCAAAGCTGAATACCGCCGTAGCCTACTGCGGCATAGAAATCATCCATGGAATTATACTGCTTTTTAATCATCAGTTTCTGGAGAAACTCAGGATATTCTTCTTCGGAAAGATTGATTCCGTGGCGCTTGAACTCCTTGTCAATCATCTGCCTGCCTTCGGCAATATTTTCATCACGCTTTTCATGCTTATACCATGAGCGGATTTTTGATTTTGCCGATGCGGTTTTACAGATATCAACCCATCCCCTGTTTGGGTGTTCCTCTTTCTGGGTGATAATTTCGCAGATATCGCCTGTTTTAAGCTTATAGTCAATCGGAACGATCTTTCCGTTAATTTTAGCGCCGACCATTCTGTGACCTACCTGTGTATGAATAAGATAAGCCATATCAATCGGAGTTGACCCCTGAGGAAGATTGAACACATCGCCTCTCGGGCTGAACACATAAACATCGTTTTCCGTAAAATCGTTTCTGATATTCTTTGCGATGTCGGTAACATCTTCTGCCTCAAGCTGATCAAGAATCATATCCTTGACCTTTTTGATGTTCTCCTCCATTTTGTCATTATTTTTACCGCCTGCGCCCATTCCAAGCTTATACTTCCAATGGGCGGCGATTCCGTATTCGGCGGTGTAATGCATTTCCCATGTTCTTATCTGAATTTCAAAAGGAATTGCGTTTTTGTCGAGTACGGTTGTATGGAGCGACTGGTACATATTCGGCTTAGGCATTGATATATAGTCCTTAAAGCGGTTCGGGATAGGCTTAAATATATCATGCACTACACCGAGAACATTGTAGCAATCGGATACTGTGTCAACGATTACACGCACGGCAAAAATGTCAAAAATCTGATCCATTGTTTTGCCCTGCATATATGTTTTGCGGTAAATACTGTTAATACTCTTTACTCGACCGCTGATATACACACCGGGGATTGTACCCTCGGTTTTTGCGAGAATCTGATTCTTGATGGATTCAATAAACTTGTCACGACCCTCTTCGGTCATAAGAAGATCATCTTCGATTTCCTTATAGCCGATTGGATCGAGGTACTGAAGAGAACGATCCTCAAGCTCGTCTTTTATGGTTTTAATACCGAGCCGATGAGCAATCGGAGCAAACACCTGCATATTTTCAAGTGATTTATCTCTCCTTTTTTGTTCCGGCATACAGTTCATTGTACGCATATTATGAAGCCTGTCGGCAAGCTTGATGATAATTACACGGATATCATCAGCCATTGCGATAAGCATTTTTCTTATATTTTCAGCCTGTTGCTGTTCACGGGTTGAGTACGGGATTTTTGAAATTTTTGTAACACCGTCAATCAGCTTGGCAACATCCGCACCGAAAAGCTTTGTAACCTCTTCAAGTGTGACTCCTGTGTCCTCTACTGTGTCATGAAGCAATGCACCGCAGACGGAATCGGTATCCATACCGAGCTCTGCAACAATACAGGCTACTGAAACGGGATGAAGAATGTACGGAATTCCCGATACTCTGCGCTGGTCACCGTGAGCTTTTTCGGCAAATTTATATGCCTTTTCGATTTTATCCATATCATAAGTGTTGGCAGCAGATGCGGAAAGAATCTTTTTCAGTTCCGTAAAATCCTGATAGTGTGCAACATTTGAAAATTTACCCATCAGAATACCTCCCTTAATTTCTTGATAATCGGGGCTGATTCGAGGTCAACCCTGCCGTTTACGGGCAGGACTGAAATTTTTGAGGTTTTCATTCCCTCTGAAATTTCGATAAGCCTGAGCTCTCTCATGGCCTCAAGTATCACTTTAATTTTACCAAAAGACAGCCTGTTGTCAAGCATGTGAACCAAAGTTGCGGTTTCAAAAGCGTAACCGCCGTTGCTTTTCAGATATCTGTAAAGCAATGCAAAATCGTTTCTGTCGGGCATTAAATCCGAAAGCTGTGAACGGTCAAGCTGTTTCCCTCTGCAAAAATCCTCGTAGTTTGTACGGCTGTCAAGGAGCTTTTCGGTATCGCAGTCCGATGATTTTATATCTTTGACAATTACGGAAACAGACACATTTCCGTTGAACTCATTGCGGTCAAGATTTACTGCAAGATCAAGTGTTTCACCGATTTTATACGGAAATTCTTCGGTTGATGTAAAGAATTTCATCGCAGTAATCTGTATGTTATTGCGGGACAGAGTGAGTCTTAAATGCCTGTTCGCCGAAAGCGGAGTAATGTTCTTCAATGTCATATTGTACAAACCGAAAACAGGTGTCGGATTGCCGGCACCGTAGGGCTGCATAAGCGACAGAGAATCAATCAAATCAAGGTTTATGTATGCCGGATTGAGCTTACACTCAATGTTGATTTTATCATACGGCATCTTGCCGAAATTGTCGGCAAATTCGTTTATTTTCCTGCGAAAAGCAGGGATATTCTCAGAATCAAGAGAAAGCCCGACAGCCATAGGATGACCGCCTCTGTGTGTGAGAAGATCCGAACAGGCAAAAACAGCGTCACAAAGAGGAAATCCCTCTACACTTCTGCCCGAGCCCTTTGCAATATCACCGAGCTTTGAAATGACGATTGCCGGCTTGCCGTAAGCCTCTTTGACTTTGGCGGCAATAAGTCCGATTACGCCCTGATGCCAGTTTTCACCGTCAATTACTATGATTTTATCATTGACAAGCGACGGTTTTCTGCGGATTATTCCGTCAATTTTTTCAAGAATATCACGCTCAATCTCCTGCCTTTCGGAGTTGTCAACGCAGAGCTGCGATGAAATTTCAGCCGCCTCATCATAATCTTCCGTAAGAAGAAGCGACACCGATTTTTCGGACAAACCGAGTCGTCCTACTGCATTTATTCTCGGAACAATTGTAAATGACACATTTGTTGAAGATACGGTTTTGCCCGTAAGACCGGAATTTTTGATAAGCGCCTGCAGTCCGGGACGGTCGGTATTTGTAATGCTTTCAAGTCCGTGTTTGACAAATACTCGGTTTTCATCCTTCAACTCAACAACATCACCGATTGTGCCGATGCTCAAAAGGTCGGAATAGTTGTCAAGCAAGGTGGTTGTATCGCAGTATTCGCCTTCAAGCGCCATAATCAGCTTGAATGCAACACCCACCCCCGAAAGATTTTTGAATCTGCTTTTACAGTCCTCTCTGTGCAAGTCAACTACGGCACAAGCCTTTGGCAACTCGCCTGAGGGCATATGGTGGTCTGTGACCACGGTATCAATTCCGAGTGAGCTTGCGTATGCAATCTCCTGTGCTGCCGCAATTCCGTTATCAACCGTAATTATGAGTTTTATTCCACGCTCATTGAGTTTGTCAACAGCGTTTTTGTTCATTCCGTAGCCCTCGGTTTCACGGGACGGAATATAGTACATTGCGTTTGCGTCAATTGTTTCAAGGTAAGAATATAAAAGTGCTGTTGAGGTGACACCGTCGGCATCATAATCACCGTAAACACAAATCGGTTCACCGCAATCAAGCGCCTTGTTAATGCGTTCAACAGCCTTATCCATATCTTTTATTTCAAACGGATCGGCAATGAAAGAATCGTTGTAAAGAAAGCCTTCAATTTCATCTTTCGTTGTAATATCCCGTATCTGAAGCAGCATTGCAACAATTGCAGGCAGCTCATAGCGGGACTGAATCTCCCCCGCCTTAGTTTTATCAAGTTTTGCAACCGACCACAGCTTCAAAATGCCGCTCCCTTTCGTTTGTATAGTTTAATAAATTATTCACCAAAGAATCCGTTATTGCTTAATTCGCTCCATTTAAGGTACATCTCTTTGTAGTTATCCTTAATAAATTCACGAATAATTCTTACTTCTCTTTCAGAGAGGATTCCCTGTCTTTCTACGGTAGTATCACCGTTACTTTTAACAAAAAACTTAGCTGAACCAGATTCAGTAAGTTTCTTATCACTTGCATGGACATGCATAGCCTCAATAATACAATGTGCGGTATAATAGAGATAGTAACCGCATACTTTAAATTCATAATATTTAGGCACGGCTACACCTCCATATACTTTTTATTTTTATTATAATAATCAAATACAATTTGAATTTCTATATCATCCATACTTGTTTCAATTACTTCCTGATTATAATCAAACACAAGTGCTTTATTAGGGCGATTCAAATTTAAAACCCTGATGTAATCTCCTGATTTTGTAAACGCATAACCGTTTATAATCAAATCAGCATTGTCAGCAATTGTCTTAAAATCAATCATAACTGATTCTCACCTTCTCTATCTGTTTTAAAAATTCATCAGGATCAATATACAGATTTTCAAGAATCGGCACTAAATCTATATATTCCTCTTCTTCGGGAAGCCCTTTATATTTTGCTGTCACTGCAATATAACCGTTTTCCCATTCAAGTATTTTTGTATATCTTTCGAGTTTTGATGAAGTTCTGAATCTGATAACATAGCCGTTAAAGCTGAATAGTGTATAATTTCCGTTACTGCTTAATATTGCTTCATTCGTCATATTCGTTACTCCTTTCAAAATCAGTTATTATACTTTTCAAGCATTGATTCTGCGTGTTTAAGTGCGGCGTCGGTTATATCAACACCGCCGATTATTCGTGCAAGTTCGCCTGCTCTGCCGGTATGGTCAAGGAGAGTTACATTTGTAAATGTTCTTCCTTTTTCAACCTGTTTGCGGATAAGATAGTGATAATCCGCAAGAGCTGCGATTTGTGCCTGGTGTGTCACACAGAGAACCTGACTGCTTTTGCTGACTTCACGCAGTTTTAAGCCGACCTTTTCTGCCGCTGAACCCGAAATACCTGTGTCAACCTCATCAAAAATGAGGGTATCAACCGTATCCGTGCTTGCAAGAACTGTTTTGATTGCAAGCATCATTCTTGAAAGCTCACCGCCCGATGCGATTTTTGCAACAGGGCGAGGTGTTTCACCCGGGTTTGCGGAGATGAGCAGTTCCATTTTATCCGTACCCTTTGAATTTGGTTCGCACTTTTCAAAGTACGGAACAAGCTCAACATTCGGCATATTCAAAAATGCCATTTCGGATTTTACTTTTGTTGCAAAGGTTTTTGCGGTTTTTCTGCGCAGAGTACCGAGTTTTTCGGCAGCCGCAAGCATTTTTTCTTCGCTTTCTCTGCATTTTTCCGCAAGCTCGTCACGGTTGCGGTCATAGTTCATAAGTTCGTCAAGTCTTGCCTGATATTTTTCGGCAAGGTCCGAAAGCTCGTCTGACGGACAATTATATTTTCTTGTAAGACGATTGATAAGGTCAAGCCTTTCTTCAACTTCTTCAAGCCTTTGCGGATCGGATTCAAGCGAATCAATAGCGTCGGAAATGCTGTCGCAACAATCCTTTAAATTGTAATATGCATCTGTAAGCGTATTTGCAATTTCTTCATATTCAGCATTATATGATGACACTTTTTGAAGGGCAGTTGATGCAGAATCGACTGATTCAAGACCGCCGCCATAGTTTTCGTCACCGTCAAGAGCCATTTTAGCATCATTGAGCAGAGAAAAGATTTTCTCAAAGCTCATAAGCGCTGTTCTTTCGCTCTCAAGCTCCTGTTCTTCTCCCTGCTTAACATCGGATTCTGTGAGTTCATTCACCTGATATGAAAGTAAATCAATTTCTTTCAATCTTTCACTTTCGTCCGAATCGGCTGAATTTAATTTCTTTTTGAGAATTTTATATTCATCATAACATTTTTTATAATCAGTCAAAAGCTTTTCGCAACCGCCGAAACGGTCAATATAATCAATATGAGTTTCGGGAGAGAAAAGTTCGTAGCTTTCGTGCTGACCGTGAATGTTTATAAGGTGCTTTGAAAGTTCTTTGAGCATTGAAACCGTTGCAGGCTTGCCGTTGATTTTACAACTGCTCTTGCCGTTTCTGTTGAGAGTTCTCTGCAAAATGAGTGTTCCCTCGTCATCGGAAAAGCCGAGTTCATCAAGCTTTTCAACAATGCTTTGGTTAATATCGTCAAATTGGGCGCTTACAAAGGCTGAATCAGCCTCGGTGCGAATAATTTCCTTAGATGTCCGCTGTCCCATAATTGCATTGATTGCGTCAATTATTATACTTTTACCTGCACCTGTTTCACCTGTGAGGACATTAAGACCGTTTTCAAAATCTATTGAAGTTTTTTCAATCACGGCAATGTTTTCTATATATAAAGTTCTGAGCATTTCAATCAGTCCTGTCAAATAAGCTTTTTGAGTTCTTCGGTAAGTGACACCGCAAGATCGGCTGTTCGGCAGGCAATGAAGATTGTATCGTCACCTGCAATTGTTCCGACAACAGACGGATAGTCGGCTGAATCGAGTGCGGCACAAACTGCCTGTGCCATACCGCTGAGGGTTTTTATTACAACAAGATTCTGTGCTACATCTATTGAATTTACCGAAGTGCTGAAAAGATTTGAAAAATTGGTACGGATATCGGTTGAACTGCGAGATGCAGAAACATAGCGATATTTTCCGTCACTTCCGAGAGTTTTAACAAGGCGTAAATCCTTGATATCTCTTGAAATTGTAGCCTGCGTTGCCTTGAAACCTTCTTCACGAAGTCGGGTAAGCAATTCGTCCTGTGTTTCAATGGGATGTTCGGCTATAATATCAAGAATTCGTGCGTGTCGCCCTGTTTTCATCAAAAATCCCTCTCTTTCAGTTTTTCATTAAGCAGTTTATAAAAATTGCGGTTGTGGAGTAACGCAAGTTTAAGCTTTAAATCGGATTTGCGGATTACAACCCTGTCGGTTGCAAGAACAGGAACATTTTTTTCACCGTCAATTGTCAGCACACAACAGCATTCTTCGGGGATTTTCACATGAACCGAAAGCTCCGATTCTCCGCTGAAAAGTACGGAACGGGAAAATAATGAATGGGGACAAACGGGAGTCATAAGAATACATTCCATTTTCGGTGCGAGAATTGGTCCGCCTGCCGACAATGAATAAGCGGTTGAGCCTGTCGGAGTTGCAAAAAGCAGACCGTCCGCTCTGTATTTTGAAATTTCGTCACCGTCAAGCGTCAGGTGCAAATCAATTGTTTTTGAAAGCTGACCTCTTGCGACAACGGCATCGTTCACTGCAAGATAGTGCTTTGAGCCGTCCTCTTTTATGACCTCAACATCAAGCAAAATTCTCTCCTCTGTTGTGTAATCACCCGTAATAAGCCGTTCAAGCTGTTCATATTCGTGCGGTTCAACATCTGCGGCAAAACCGAGTCTGCCGACATTCACACCGATAAGCTGTTTATCTGCTTTTGCGGCATATTTTGCGGCATGGATAATCGTTCCGTCACCGCCTACTGTAATTGCCATATCGCAGTATTCAAAAAGCTCCGTAATATTTTTTGAATAATGAATGTGGATTCCCTTAAAATACTGACTGCATTCCTCAATCATAGCAATTTCTGCATTTTTATCAAGAAGAAAAAGAGAAATCTTTTTTGCATATTTAATTGCCCTTTCTTTTGAAAGATTGACCACTAATGCAAATTTCATAAAAGCACCTGCTCATTTTTTGTCAAGAGCGGCATGTGAATTTTCAACAAGCTGCTCGGGTGTTACATCCGTGTATGACTTAGGATCATCACTCTTGCGAAGATGGATAAGGTATTCTATATTGCCCTCGGGACCTTTGATTGGCGAATAGTCGAGATTAAGTACATCAAAGCCGTTTTCAAGGCAAAAATCAAATATTTTTCTGACAACCTCAACATGGACGGCAGGATCACGAACTACGCCCTTTTTGCCCACCTTTTCCCTGCCTGCCTCAAACTGCGGTTTGATTAGGCAGACAGCCTGTGCGTTTTCGCTCATAAGCTGTCTTGCAACAGGCAGAATCAGCTTTAATGAAATGAACGAAACATCAACCGAGAAAAAGTCAATTTCATCGGGAACCTGCTCCCTTGTAACCTTTCTCATATTGGTGCGTTCAAGATTGACAACACGGGGATCGTTGCGAAGCTTCCAAGCAAGCTGACCGTAACCGACATCAATTGAATACACCTTTTTTGCACCGTTTTGTAGCATACAGTCGGTAAAGCCGCCCGTTGACGCACCGATATCCATTGTTATCTTATCTTTTAAATCAAAGTCAAAATTGTCTATGGCCTTTTCAAGCTTTAAACCGCCACGGCTGACATATTTCTGTGTGTTGCCCCTTACTTCAATTTTAACATTTTCATCATAAGAAGTTCCGCACTTGTCGGCTTTCTGATTGTCAACATAAACCTGTCCCGACATTATAATCGCCTTAGCCTTTTCACGGCTGTCGGTAAAGCCTTTTTCATATACAAGAATATCAAGTCTTTTTTTCATCCTAATTCTTTTCCTTTAAATTTTTGGTAATGGTGTTCACCATTCCGTCATCATCGAGTTTCAGTTCATGAAGAGCCTCGCTGACAGACATCTGCTTGACAAATTTGTCATTAATAGCCTTTATATGATAATCTCCGCAGAACTGTGTGCAACAGAGTAAATCGGAGAAATTTCTCGCAATACCGCCGTTTTTGATACCCTCTTCAAAAAACCATACATTATCGAAATCTGCCGCAAAATCAACGGCATTTTCGTCAATCGGTTTAATTCTGCAAAGTTTTAATATGCAAATCTCAACACCCTGTTTTGCAAGGGTTTCCTTGGCTTTGCAGGCATAAGAGAAAAGTCTGCCGTAGGTTATGAGAAGATTTTTACAATTCGGATTTCCGTAAACATCGTATGAAAGATTTTCCTCACCGAAATCATCGGGTCTGTAAAGCTCTCCGCCACGGGGATAACGCACAACAGCGAGGCTGTCGCAAATGTAAATTGAGGTTGAAAGAGATTTTCTCATACCGTCAAAATATGCCGGAGAAAAAATTGTTGTGTTCGGAATGGTGTTGAGTATCGAAACATCAAACACACCCTGATGAGTTTCACCGTCATCACCAACAATTCCCGCACGGTCAACCCCGATTACGAGGTGAAGCTTTCCGAGAGCCGCATCATGCAAAAGCTGGTCATAGGCTCTCTGGAGAAATGTTGAATACACGGCAAAAACAGGTCGCATGCCCTTTGCGGCAAGTCCGCATCCAAAAGTTACTGCGTGTTCTTCAGCAATACCGACATCAAAAAATCTTTCCTTAAAAAGCCTTGAAAATTCGGTAAGTCCCGTTCCTCCCGACATTGCGGCTGTAATTGCGCAAATCTTTTTATCGTCCTCGGCTAATTCGCACATAGTCTTTCCGAACTCAGCCGAAAATCCCTTGTGACTTGAAAGCGGTTCGCCCGAATCAATATCGAACCTGCCTATTCCGTGAAATCCGCCCGGATTGTCCTCGGCAGGCTGATAGCCTTTGCCTTTTTTGGTAACAACATGAACAAGAACGGGAGAATTCACCTTTTTTGCACACTCAAACGCATTTTCAAGCTCATCAATGTTATGTCCGTCAATAGGTCCGAGATAGGTAAAACCGAAGCAGTCAAAAAGAGTGTTTTTGTACACAAGATTTTTAAGTTTAGACTTTCCTCCCTGAAGAAATCTTTTCAGAGGTTTTCCGATAAGCGGAATGTGTAAAAGAATTTTTTCCGTAATTTTCTTGACTCGCATATACCACGGCTGAATTCTTACCGTTGTAAGGTAGCGTGACAATGCGCCTACATTCGGTGAAATGGACATTTTGTTATCATTGAGAACAACAATAAAGTTCTTGTTGAATCTGCCTGAGTTGTTCATTCCCTCAAAAGCAAGTCCACCCGTAAATGAACCGTCACCAATCACGGCAACGGTGTAGCTTTGGTCGCCCATAAGGTGTTTTGCTCTTGCAATTCCGTATGCGGCTGATATTGATGTACTGCTGTGACCTGTGTTAAAATCGTCGTATTTGCTCTCGGCACGCTTCGGAAAGCCTGAAATTCCGCCTTTTTTGCGGATTGTGTCAAACTGCTCGTAGCGTCCCGTCAACAGCTTGTGGGTATATGCCTGATGTCCGACATCCCATACAATGCTGTCTTTCGGCAGATTAAAGCTACGCTCAAGAGCAACGGTAAGTTCAACAACACCGAGGTTCGGTGAAAGATGTCCGCCGTTTACAGACACGGTTTCAACGAGCTTTTCCCTTATTTCGGTACACAGCTTTTCAAGCTGTTCGTCATTAAGCTTTTTGACATCATGCGGTGATTTAATTTTAGAAAGCAGTTCATACTCACCCATAATTTATTTCCTATCCGTATAATTAATATTTGCAAAGAATTATTTATTTCTCTTTGCAAGCTTGTAAGCAAATTCTTCAAGCTCTTTTGTATCACCGTCAAATCCATGAAGTGCGTTAACAGCTTTTTCGGTAAGTTCATCAACAAGCTCACGGCACTTTTCAATTCCGAGAAGTGAAACATAGGTTGATTTGCTGTTTTCTGCGTCACTGCCAACGGGCTTGCCGAGTTCCTCATCGGAGGAGGTTACATCGAGAATATCGTCCTGAATTTGGAACGCAATGCCGATGCATTCGCCAAATTCAGAGGCGGCTTTAATTTGCTTATCGTTTGCACCTGCGCTTATACAGCCCAGTTCACAAGCTGCTTTGATAAGACAGGCTGTTTTTTTGTAGTCCATTTCACGAAGGACTTCAATCGGAGCGTTTGTGTTTTCGCTCATAAGGTCAATCACCTGACCGCCTATCATTCCTGTCGCACCTGCGTATTTTGAAAGTACGGAAACACCTCTGCAACACGCAGAAGTTCCGCAGATTTTTACTGTCTTTTCGTTTGTAAGGATTTCAAAGGCAAGCGTCAGAAGGGCGTCGCCTGCAAGCAATGCGATATCTTCGCCGAATACCTTGTGGTTTGACGGCTTGCCTCTTCTGAGGTCATCGTTGTCCATACACGGCAAATCATCGTGAATGAGAGAATATGTGTGAATCATTTCAACTGCACAGGCAAATGCCGTTGCAGACTCTTCACTTCCGCCGCAAAGGCTGTTAAACGAGAACACAAGATACGGACGGACACGCTTTCCGCCTGCCTCAAGGCTGTAAGCCATTGCGTCAATCAGCTTTTTTTCACGGCAATCCGTACTCGGCAGACAGCTCTTTAAAGCGTTTTCAATAATTTTTGCATAATCTTTAGTCATTGTCATCACCCTTTGAAAGCCTTGAAATTCTCTCGTTTATATCAATAATTTTACCCTTGCATTGTTCAAGCTGTTTCATACAATAAGCAAGGAGTTCACACGCTTTTGCGTACTCCTCCATTGTCTGTTCGAGAGTAAGTTCACCGCTCTCCATTTTTGAAACCGTTTTTTCAAGCAGTTCGTTCGCCTGCTCAAAAGTCAAATTTTTATTTTCCATTGGTTTTTACCTCTGTACCTGCATATTCAAGCAGTCTTTGCATACGGTGATTTGCACCGCTTCGGCTGATTGGAGTTGAAAGATTCTGTCCCAAATCACGAAGTGACATATCGGGATTTTCAAGCCTTAAATATGCGATTTCACGCAAGTCCTCGGGCAAAGAATCGATTCCGACTGTCTTTTTTATATGTTCGATTGCACTGAGCTGTTTTGCAGACGCCGTTGCGATTTTTCCGATATTCGCAACCTCGCCGTTAATTCTGCGGTTCACATTGTTGCGAACCTGCTTTATTGCCTTTGTACCCATAATTTCCATTGATCTTATCGGTGAGCCTATGTAGGTAAGCAAGTCACAAATCTGCTCGCTCTCCTTAAAATAGACAATGTAACTGCCGCTGCGGACAACCGTTTTTGGAATAAGGGTACATTCGGTTATTTCGGAAAGAATCTTGCACAAATCCTGAGAAAGATTTTTGTGCGGAACACAGAATTCAAGATGATAGCTTTTCATGGGATCGGACACCGAACCGCAGCTAAGAAAAACTCCGCGCAAAAACGATTGCGAAAGTTCTTCGCTTGAAAGATTTGCCCTGTTGACACGCAAAGTAATCTGACCGTCCGTATGACCGAAATCTTCAAAAATACGCTTGCAATCGTTTCCGTCAACCACAATTATTTTGTAAAGATGACTATCGCTTGATTTTGTACGCAAAGCCGATTGTTTTTCAATTATCGGCATATATAAATTCTGCAAAAGAAATATCAGACGATTTCCCGCATAATTGCTTTCTGTTGTGAAGGTTATTTTGTTCGGAGAAAAATTTCTGCTGAATAAAAGCATTCCGTAAAGCTCCGCTTTGAGAGACTCACGGTCAAACTGTTCAACCGAACAAATTTCTTTTTTTACATCCGAGGAAAATGACATTTCTGCACCTTACCTGTCAATATCTCTGTGCTGAATAACACACCTATAGCCTTTTTCACGAAAGTGGTCGTTCAGCTGCATTGCGATTGTAACACTTCTGTGCTTGCCGCCCGTACAACCTATGCCGACAACAAGCTCGCTTTTGCCCTCTTTGAGATAGAGCGGTACGGAAAAATCGAGCATACTCAAAAGTCGCTTTAAAAATTCGGTTGTTTCTTCACTTTCAAGAACATAGTCACGCACATCTTTGTCAAGTCCTGTAAGATGTTTGAGTTCGGGAATGTAAAAAGGATTAGGCAGACAACGCACATCCATAATGAGATCTGCCTCAAGCGGAATTCCGTATTTGAAACCGAACGACATAAATGTCAGCGTAATGCTTTGTGAAGTGTCTTCCATGAACATTGACATAATTCGCTCTCGGAGCTGTTTGTTTGACATATATGTAGTGTCAATGTTATAATCGGCTGTTCTTTTAATAGGCAAAAGAAGCTCCCTTTCAAGCTCAACGGCAGACAGTACCGAACCGTCCTTGAGTTTATCCGAAAGAGGATGCCTTCTTCTTGTTTCCTTATAACGAACAACGAGCCTGTCCGTCATTGCGTCAAAGAACAATACCTTTACATTTTCGTAATGCATTTTGAAGTGTTCAATCTGAGAACACATTTCCTCAAATTTTTCGTTACCTCTTACATCGACAACAACCGCAACCCTCTTCATTGAATCATCTTCAGATTTGAGGCAAAGCCGATAGAGTGTTGACAACAGACTTGACGGAAGATTGTCAACACAATAATAACCGATGTCTTCAAGCACATGAAGAGCGCCTGTTTTGCCTGCACCCGACATTCCCGTAATGATTACAAATTCCATAAAATTACACCTTTTTTGCTTTATAGAAAAATAAGTTCACATTCAAGCTTGTAGCCTGTTTCATTTTCAACAGTTTTCTGAATTTCCGACACAAGCTGTTTTACATCGTCAGCCGTAGCCTTTGATTTGTTGATGATAAATCCTGCGTGCTTTTCGCTGACCTGAGCGCCCCCGACAGTTTTGCCCTTGAGTCCGCATTGCTCAATGAGCGCACCTGCAAATGCACCCTCCGGTCTTTTGAACACACTGCCTGCGCTCGGATATTCAAGCGGCTGTTTTGTTGAACGGCGGTTCATATAATCGTTCATTCTGTTCTGAATTTCTTCTGGATCATCTTTTTTAAGTTTGAATACCGCACCTGTGATTATGCAACCGTTTTTGCGGTAAACGCTTGTTCTGTAGCCAAACTCAAGATTCTCCGCCTCTGTTCTGCCGATATCGCCGTTCTGTGTGATGTGAGAAACGCTGTATACAACATCTTTCATTTCACCGCCGTATGCACCTGCGTTCATAAACAAAGCACCGCCGACTGTTCCCGGAATTCCCCATGCAAATTCAAGTCCAGAAAGTCCGCATTTTTGGGCAAACTTACAAAGACTTCCCAAAGCTGCACCTGCGCCGCAATAGATTGTTGTATCGTCAATTAATGAAATATTCCTGAAATCACCGTCAAGACGGAGAACCGTGCCGTGGATTCCCTCATCCGGAACCAGAACATTACTGCCGTTGCCGAGAAGAATATACTTCTCCTTGCAGGCATCGCATTCCTTTAAAATTTTCATCAGCTGAGAAAGATTTGTCACCTTTATGTAAACATCTGCTTTTCCGCCGATTTTAAATGAAGTGTGTCTGCTCATCGGTTCAAATCGTCTTGCGTCACAATCAAGCTTTTGAGCACAGTTATATATAATATCGGTAGTGTCCATTCAATTACCCTCCGTTGTTAGTTTAGAATATGAAATTTCTGTTCCCTGTATTCCGTTACAAAGCGGAATCATTCCCATGTATCAACAATAACCTTTGGTGACGGCGGAAGATCCTCAACAGCCATTCCGAGATTTTTAAGAAGTTCTCTTGCGGCATTGTAGCCCATTTTCTTCTGTCTGTTATTCATGGCGGCAACCTCTATGATTACGGCAAGGTTACGGCCGGGCTTTACGGGAATTGTAAGAGTCGGCACTTCGACACCGAGAATTTTCATATATTCGTTGTCAAGTCCCATTCTGTCATAAACCTTTGAGCTGTCCCATTGCTCAAGGTTGATTACTATATCAATCTTTTCCTGCAGCTTGATAGCACCCATACCGAAAAGTTTTCTGGCATTGATAATTCCGATACCTCGAAGCTCAATGAAGTGACGGATATTTTCGGGCGACTGACCATAGAGTGTAGTCTGGGCAGTTCTTCTGATTTCTACGGCATCATCGGCAACAAGACGGTGACCACGCTTGATAAGCTCAATTGCGGTTTCACTCTTACCGACGCCGCTGTCGCCCGTAAGCAGACAGCCTTCGCCGTACACTTCAACAAGAACGCCATGACGGGTAATTCTCGGAGCAAGCTCTTTGTTAAGATATTGTACAAGTGACGCAGTAAGATCCGATGTACTCTGCGGGGTGCTGAAAATAGACACCTTGTGCAGCTTTGCACTTTCGAGAATTGCGTTTGACGGTTCAATATCACGGCAGATTATTACAGCCGGAGGACCAAAGCTGAAAATGGAGTCAATAACCATTTTCTGAGCCTCCGGACCGTATCTGCCGAGATATGAGAACTCTGTATTACCGAGAACCTGAATTCGCTTGTTGTCAAAGAATTCAAGATAACCCGTAAGCTCAAGTCCCGGTCTGTTGATTTCAACAGTCGATATGTTTGTTTCCTTGTAATTTTCAGCGACATAAACTTCGGTGAGGTTCAATGCTTCTGCAATTTGCGACAGCGGAACAGAAAATTCAACAGACATAAATCATCGTCCTATCCTAAATATTTATTACCTTTCACAAATCAGAGCAACCGCTCTGCCGCCTAACGGGCAGATGTATGCTCTCTGGCTATATACTTATTGCCATTATACACCATAACGCAGTTTTGATAAAGTCTTTTTGTGAATTATTTTTCAATTTTTAATAAAATTTTCTCATTTTTCTGTTACTGTTTTAACAATGTCTGCTTTTAATTCTTTATCGGAACTAATATAACAAATACTCAAATAGCCGTTGTTTTTACCCTTAAAATTATTGAATATGGATAAAGATGTTACGGAAAGGTTGTTATTATTATTCTTCAACAGAACAATGTGTTCTTTAACTTTTTTCAGTGCGTTTTTATCTTTTGAAAAAAGTTGCAAAGTTTTTGTATCCGAAAGGGCAGTATAGGTCAAAGGTGAAATTGCGGTTTCTTTTGAAATATAGTCAATATCGGTTTTGAGAGTTTTTTCTCCGAGATTTGAGTCGATAAGATACAATTCAAGCTTTGATAGCGTCAGCGCAGGGATATAGGCTTTCTTTGCCGATATTACGGCTTTTTCAAGGCTGTCAGCCTCAACCGAAACACCTTGCACATCCTCGCTGTTCTCAAGCAGATAGAAATTATACACGGCTTTGCCCGATTTGTTTTCTGCAGTAATCGTCTGAACAAGCGAAGAAGTATCAATTCGGTTTGAATTTGAACAGCCGCCTAAAATCAGAACAATTGCCATAATCGGCAGTAAAAATAATTTTTTATTCATAAAGCTTTCTCCGATATACAAAAAGATAGATTATAGGAATCAGAAGTGCGGAAATAAAATTGAGTGCAGTCAGAAAAATATTGTTCAGCAATAATTCTTTTACAGCATTATAACTATCTGCACAAACAAACAAAACAAATATTATAAAAGCTATTATCGAAACAAAAACAAGCGTTCTTTTTGAAGATGTGTTTACAATGCAGTTTGAAACGCTGATGAGGACAGCCGTTACAAAAACGAAAATACAGGCAGTTACTGCGGCAAGGTAAAAGCTGTCAAAGCCTTTCATATCACCGAAATATGCAGTTTTTGACAATAGCTGAACAGAAAACGGTTGCTGTGCAGAATATGCACCGATAACAAAATCGGCAAAAAACAAAGTCAACATTAATGTGCCAAATATAATAAGAGTTGTAATTACAGGTTGTTTTATTGACAGATTTTTGGTGCTTGTGGAATTGAATCCAAATATAACAGGCAGAAACGCAAAGATTAAACAGTCTGCAACATTGCTCCGAATATTTGAAAAATCGGGTGTAACAAAGGTGCTGTTCGGTGCAAATTCAAAAGATTTTATATTTCCGAAAAATATCACGGCAAAAGCAATTATGAGAAACGCAAACACAAAAATGCTGACTCTTGAAAGCGGATTTATCCCCTTTGACGCACCGTAAACACAAATGCAAAGTATCAAAAAGGCAATCACCTTTGTGTTGACATCGGGATTAACTCCCGAAACAAACATATCGCAGAATCTAATCAGAAAAGAAACGGTTATCACTGTGAAATACATACAATAATATGAAGAAACAAAGAAAAAGCCCGTTTGCGATGTGTTTTTTGCAAAGGCTGAGAAATCAAGTCTTGTTCTGTGCTTTATCGAATAAAAAGGAACAAAGCACAACAGCGTGAAAAATATTCCGAATCCGATTGACGCAAGACTTGAAAAAATATTGTCGCTCTGCAAAAAGCTTCGCCCCATTAACAATATTGGAAGTACAGAACATACAAACAGCGAAAGCATAAGTCTTTTTGACGGAAAAGTTACATTCGATTGCATTACGTCTCCTCCGTTTCGGGGAATTTCTGAACCTTGATTGTGTGCTTTGAAAGCCTTTTCCAATCTGCTCTGACAAAGACATCACGCATACTCCGCCACGAGAACGGTGCAAGCGATGACATATACGGCACGCCGACTGATGTTTTGGAACACATATTGACAAGCACTCCGCAGGTGAGCAGAACTATTCCCCACAAGCCGAACATTCCGCCTGCGATAACGCAGAAAAATCTCAACACCATAATAGGCGGATAGAGTGCGAATGTGACATAACTGCAAATTGCCGCAGTTGCAACAACCATAAGAGTTGACGAGCTGATTATGCCTGCACTGACGGCACTTTCACCGATTACAAGCGCTCCGACAATGCTGACAGCGTGTCCGAGCGGCTTTGGAATACGCAGTCCGGCCTCTCTCATAACTTCATAGATAAAGGTTATGAGAATAACTTCAAGTGTTACGGGTAAGGGTGTTTGCGACAAAGAATCGGATGTTTTTACGAGCAATCCGGTCGGAAAATATTCGGGATGAAACTGTGCAAAAGCCGTGTATATTCCCGGCAAAAATACGGCTATAAGGAACGAAATATACTTTAAAATCCGTATAAATGCCGCATAATACGGGCGGTTTGAATAATCATCAACGCTTTGAAATTCTTCTGCAAAAAGGTGCGGAATGATTATCACCGACGGTGTTCCGTCAATCAGAATTGCCACTCTGCCCTCCGACAGCTTTCCGCAAACCGTATCCGGTCTTTCGGAAATCCCGACACCCGAAAAAAGTGATTTTGAATTGTTGTCTTCAAGATAACTGCTTAAATATCCCGACGCAAGAATCATTTTCAGGTTGCAGTTTTCAAGCCGTTCTCTGATTGCTTTAAGAATTTGCTTTGACACGCTGTTTTGAAGATAACAAATCATCATCTGCGTGTTTGAACTGTATCCGCTTGTTATGGTTTCAAAAACAAGGTCGGGACTTTTGATTCTTCGCCTTATTAAAGTCATATTGATTCTCAGCGGTTCTGTAAAACCTTCTCTGCAGCCTCTCTGCACTACCTCACTTTCGGGTTCCGAAACACTTCTGAACGAAAAGCCCTGTGCTCCGATTGCAAGCATACGACTGCAACCGTCAACAACAAGCAGGGCAAAACCTGATGTTGAAAAGCTGATAGCCTCGTCAATTGTCGTGAACTCGACAATTTCACTTGATGTCAGCACGGTATTTTTGATAAGGTCAAAAACCTTATCGGGAGATTGACAGTCAAAATAATAATCGAGCAGAGGGTTGATTACCGACAATGCAAGCGTGTCCTTTCCGCACATTCCCTCAATTGTGATTATTGCGGATTTTATACTGCATTGTCCCTTTAGATTCATTTCACGAACCGTAAAGTCTGCCGAATTTCTGAACATTTTCTTCAGAGTTGAAATATTTTCTTTTAATGAATTATACATTTAATCACCGTCTTAATATATCTGCTTTTTATTTTGCGGTATATCGGCTCAAATTATGCAAATATTAGTAACGGTGATGTTATGTTAATTTCAATAATCAGAACAATTTTGCTCTATGCCTTTGTCATTCTGGCAGTCAGGTTAATGGGAAAGCGACAGATGAGCGATATGCAGCCGAGCGAGCTTGTAATCACAATGATAGTGTCGGATATCGCATCAATTCCTATGCAGAACACATCTCAACCGCTGTTGAGCGGAGTTATTCCCGTTGCAATTCTCGTTGCACTTGAAATTACCGCAAGCATTATTATGATGAAGTGGAGCGGTTTCAGAAGTCTTGTGTGCGGAAAACCCGTTATAGTAATTAAAGACGGAAGGATTCTGCAATCGGCTATGAAAAAGCTGCGGCTTACTACAGAAGATTTGAGCGTCAGATTAAGGCAACAGGGTATTTTTTCAATCGAAGATGTTCAATACTGCATTGTTGAAACAAACGGTGAGGTGAGCGTTCTTGAAAAGCCTGAGAAGAGAAAGCCGTCTGCCGAGGATTTCGGGTTAAAAATTAAGGACAATAAAATTGAAACCGTAGTTGTCAGCAACGGAAAAATTCTTGAAAATTCGCTTAATTTATGTGAAAAAGAAAAGGGTTATGTTAAAAATATTCTGCAAAAGAAAAATATTAAGCAGAGCAATGTTTTTCTGATGACTCTTGACGCACTCGGAAATTACAACATTATAAAGAAGGAATAACAATATGAAGAGAATTTACATTGCACTTTCACTTGTTCTGGCGGCACTATGCTTTGCATCTGTAGAAACAGGATTCATTTCGGGCAAAACGGATTCATTCATTGCAAAAATTGAATGTGCCGACAGACTGATGAGCAGACTTGAATTTGAAGACGCACTCAAAATATGTGAAGAAACCGAGAAAGAATGGTATGACAACGCAAAATTGATTGACACCATGCTCATTCACGATTATGTTGACAATATCGGATTAAGCATTTCGAGAATGACCGTATTTGCACAAAAACAGAACCGTGATATGTACTTTGCCGAAAGCGTTCAGGCAAAAAAAGAACTCGCCTCCATTAAAGAAAGCGAGTTTCCGTTAGTTGAAAATATTTTGTAATTCTTATACAGAATTATTCTTTTTAATTTTGGAATTGATAAATTCGACCAGTCGGAATATGAGGAAAACGGCGGCATTGACTATTACAACGCTTGCACCTGTCGGGGTATCGCATGAATATGACACGCACATACCGACAAAAAAACAACAAAGTGAAAGCACACCCGAACAGAGAATTACCGACTTGAATTTTTTGCAAACTCTCATGGAAGAAAGTGCAGGGAAAATTATAAGTGCGGAAATAAGCAAAGTTCCCATAATTCTCATACCGATTACAATTGTGAGAGCCGTAAGGAGGGCAATTACCGTGTTATAAACGCCTGTTTTAAGACCGGTTGCCCTTGAAAATGTTTCGTCAAAGGTTACGGCAAAAATCTTGTTGTAGAACAAGATGAATATTACGATTACAACAAGTGCAAGGATTCCGCACATAATTGCGTCGGCTGTTGTAGTGGCAAGAATACTGCCGAAAAGGTATGAGTTGAGGTCGGTATTTACGCCCGATACACTGACAAATACAACACCTATTGCAAGTGCCGTACTTGAAATTATTGCGATTGCCGCATCGCCGTTGATTTTACTGTTCTCGGAAAGTCTTAACAGCAGGAATGCCGCAATAATGATTACAGGAACAGCAACTTCAAGCGGTGCAAGATTTAGTGCCGCCGCAACTGCAAGCGCACCAAAGCCCACATGAGATAATCCGTCACCGATCATTGAATACCGTTTGAGAACGAGCGTAACACCAAGCAGTGCCGCACACAAAGAAACAAGCGTGCCGACAATGAATGCTCTGACTATAAAATTGTATGAAAACATTTCAAAAATCATATCAAACATTTTTAGCACCTCCGTGAACTCTGTGCTGACATTCATCACACGGGCAATCGCTGAGAATAAAGCGTTTGCCGGCATCCGAATGCAGATACTGATGTGCCGTACCGTAGAAATACCAATTCTTTGCAAGGTGCAGAATTTTTGAGGCATTGCTCACGGCTGAATTCACATCGTGAGAAACCATAATAATTGTGATTCCGCTTTCATTCAACTTTTTGATGAGAGCGTACATATCAGCCATTGCCATCGGATCAAGTCCCGTTACAGGCTCGTCAAGAATAATCAGTTTGTGAGTTGCACACAATGCTCGGGCGAGCATAACACGCTGTCGCTGACCGCCCGAAAGCTCTCTGAAACATTTTTTGCGTAAATCATAAATGCCCGTGAGCTTCATATTCTCGGCGGCAGTTTTTTTCTGCTCCTTTGAATAGAAAAAGGTGTGTTTTTTATTAAGACAGCCCGAAAGCACCACCTCTTGCACCGACGCAGGAAAGTCACGCTGAATATCGCTTGACTGCGGAAGATAGCCGATTTCATTCTGTTTTAGTCCGTCACTATAGGTAATCGAACCGCTCAATGGCTTTAAAAGTCCGAGAAGTGCTTTCATGAGAGTAGTTTTGCCCGAACCGTTTTCACCGACTATGCAGATATAATCCTTTTCTTTTATATCAACCGAAATATCATTGACAACGGTTTTGCCTTCATAACCGAGCGAGGCATTTTCAATTTTAATAAGCGACATCAGTATAACGCCTCCTTTAATGCTTCAAGATTTTGTTCCATAACAGAAATATAAGTTGCGCCGTTTTCAAAATCATCCTTTGTGACATTGTGACATGAAGAAAACTGCATCGTCTTTGCAGAAGAATCTTCAGAGATAATCCGAGCAATTTTGCCGCTTGAAAGCTCAAGATAGAATACAACGGGTATATCGTGTTCTCTTGTAAAATCAATCAGATGAGAAACAACGGCCGTACTCGGCTCGGTTTCATGACTGCAACCCGGGAATGCACATTCATATCCAAGGTTGTAGTCGCTTACAAAATACAGAAACGGAAATCTGTCGCCGAAAACAAGCGTATCACGCTTTTTGTTATTTGCAACTTCGGTAAATTTCTTATCAAGGCTGTCAAGCTGTGAAATGTAATTTGTTTTTCTGTCATTGTAATATTTAGAATTTTTACTGTCAACTGACATCAACTCATCTGCGATTGAGGCAGACATACGCTCCGCATTTCTGATTGAAGTCCAGACATGCTCGTCATACTCCTCCCCTTCTTCGTGATCGTGACCTTCATCATCCATATCTTCATGACTGTCGTGTTCATGGTCATGATCCATAGACTGTTCATGTCTGAGAGGAACATACTCAATCATCTTCATCACTTTTACATCTTTGTTTTCAATTGACGAAAGAACTCCATCAACCCATTCGTCGCTTTCACCGCCGTTGCAGATAAAAATATCGCAATTTTCAATTGCTGTAATATCTGACGGTTTGGGTTCATAACTGTGCGGATCGCTTCCGGGCGAAAGCAACAGGCGAATATCAACTTTATCGCCTGCAAGCTGTCTTACAAAATCATAGTAAGGAAAAATCGTTGTTACAACGCTGATTTTACCGTCAGATTTCCCGACATCTTCAGTTCTGTCACAAGCGGAAATTAATAACAAGCCGCAAATTATCACGGCAGAAAGAAAAATTGAAACAAGTTTTTTCATATATCACTCCAAATAACGCTTAAAAAGTCTTAATACACAAAAGGGATTGCATAAAACATCTTTATGCAACCCCTTTATAATTATTTGCAGAATCGGATAAATTTATCCGAAAGCTGTTTTATGCAGCTTTAGCGGCAAGCTTCTTTGCCTTTTTATGACGCTGCCACATAACCCAAAGCGGACCTGCGATACAGATTGAAGAATAACAACCTGATATGATACCGATAATCATCGGAAGAGCAAAGCCCTGAACAGATGTGATATTGAACGCACAGGCAACAACATAAACAACAAGAATAGCCGAAAGTGTTGTTACAGAAGTCATAATTGTTCTCTTAATACACTTTGTGCAGCTGAGGTTAAATATCTTGCCAACATCTGTTTTGCTTCCGACAAGCTTCTTTTCCTCACGAACACGGTCATAGATAACAATTGTATCGTTAAGCGAATAACCGAGAATCATAAGAACAACTGCGATGAAGCTTGCGTCAATCGGCATCTGGAAGATTACATACATAAAGTAAATCATTGCAACATCGTGGAAGAGGGCTACGAGAGCCATAACACCTGCCGAAAGACCGCCGATTTTCTTAAATCTGATTGTTACATAAAGAACCATAAGCACGGCTGCAATTGCAACAGCAGTAAGACACTTGAGAAGGAAGCTGAAACCCATTGAAGCATCAACTGAATTTGATTCAAGACATTTGAAGTTATTGTCCGGATACTTCTTCTGAAGGTCTGATTCAAGGTTCTTCTGAATATCGGTTTTGATTGAATCGTTACCCGAGAACTGAACTGTTACCGTTGTGCCGCTGTCACCCATAAGATCCTGAGCATATGTAGTAGTGATTCTGTCCTCTGTTGTTTCAACCTGAATAAAATCAGTAAGTTCAGACTGATTGATTTCACCGCTGTAGCTGAATTTAAGAGTTGCACCGCCAGAGAACTGAATGTCAAGCTGTGTACCGAAAATAAAGTTACATACGATACCGATAATAATAATTGCAAGAGAAATTCCGAAGAAAATCTTTTTGTGACCTACAAAGTCAATAATCTTGTGGCCTCTGTTATACTTTTCGGCAAATTCCCCATCTGTAAGGGGGGCATTTGAAACTGCCTTTGTCTGAGTTTTATCAGTCATTCTTAGCACCTCCAAACAACCATTTTTTACGCAGGAACTTAAAGCCTGCAACACTTCTGAGCATAATTCTTGTACAGAATACACCCATGATAAAGTTAGCGATTACGCCTACAAGAAGTGTGTAACCGAATGAGTAGATAGTACCTGTTGTAGACTCACCGAAGATGATTGAGAGAATATTTGCAGGACCAAATACAAGCATAAGGATAATTGATACGATAATAACGGTCATATTACCGTCAACGATAGCGGAAAGTGAATTCTTTGTACCCCTTTCAAGAGCACCGTCAAGAGTTCTGCCCGCTTTAAGTTCTTCTTTGATACGCTCGGCAGTAATAACATTACAGTCAACGCCCATACCGATTGAAAGGATAAGACCCGCAATACCTGGGAGCGTCATTGTGAATGAAGAGAATACAGGGAAGTAACCTGATACAGCCGCAATGGCAAGACCCATCTGACCGAGAAGTGAGATAACTGCAACAAAACCGGGCAAGCGGTAGAAGAGAATCATAATGATTGCAATAATGATAAATGCGATAACACCCGCATATGCCATTGCAACAAGTGAGTTCTCACCGAGGGTTGCGCTGATTGTGCCGTAGTTTGATGTTTCAAGCTGGAACGGAAGAGCACCTGCATTAATTTTTGATGCAAGGTCCTGAGCCTCTTTAGCTGTAAAGTCACCTGAAATAACAGCGTTGCCGTCTGTAATCTCTGCATTTACGGTCGGATACGAAAGCATAATATCGTCCATCCAGATTGATACTGTCTGGTTGAGATATTCTTTGGTGATGTTACCGAAAAGCTCTTTACCGTTCTTGTCACCGTCACTCTTGAGCTTGAGCTGTACAACATATGAATTCTTACCGGTTGACTGATCTGTTGTCATACCTGCTGTTGCACTTTCAACATAAGAACCGTCCATAAGGATTGTCTTAGCTGTGTCGCCCGTAGGAGTTTTGTAAACATACTCGCCGTTTGAATCAACATCTGTTGTTGAATATTCCTTTCCGGGACGGAAAGTAAGCTGTGCTGTTGAAGAAATCTCTTCGATTGCCTCAATTGCGTTCTGGTTGGAATCTTCCTTCCATGGGAAACGAACAATGATTCTGTCGCTTTTTGCATCCGCATAAAGCTCATAATCTGTGATACCCTGAGATACCATTCTTAATTCAATGATTGACTTTGCAGACTCAAGCTGCTCGTCAGTTGCGTCAACATCTCCTGCCGGTTTGAATGTTGCTTCAACACCGCCACGGATGTCAATTCCCCATCGTATATCGCTGATGCCCTTTAATACTGTTGTTTTGTTATCGCCGGTGTAGTAGGAAATACCAAAAATCGCAGTAAACGAAAAGGCAAGTATCAGCAAAGCTACGACAAAGAATACAGGCTTTGGAACTCTTTTCATGCCTTTGAAACCTCCGTTAAATAATTGTCTGTGATTTTATTTTGCTCAAAAGTCAAAATAACTCTGTCACGAACATCCAATCACAGACCGTAACAGAGTTATTATAGAATTTTTTTAGGAAAATGTCAATGGATACGGAAATATTTAATAAAAAAAGAATTGAATTTATCAAAAAATACATTCTAATGTCATAAACTGCATACAAAATTCTTCCAAAATCCAACTGACAAACCAAATTTTCAAATGATGATTACTTGTTCAGAATCTTTTCGCAAGCTGCAAGCCTTGCACAGATACAAAAAACATCCATAGCAACTTCAAGCTCGTGGTTCGGAGGGAAGGTCGGTGCAATTCTGATGTTGGAATCCTTTGGATCAATTCCGAGCGGATATGTTGCGCCTGCACCAGTAAGAACAACTCCTGCCTCCTTACAGAGAGCGACGGTCCTCTTTGCCGTGCCTTCAAAAACATCAACGCTTACAAAGTAACCGCCGTGCGGCTTTTTCCATGATGCAATATCAGCAGGCGCAAGTTCTTTGTCGAGAGTATCAAGAACAATCTCGAATTTTGGTTTAAGGACAGACTTGTGCTTTTCCATATGTTTAAGCACGCCGTCATAGTCCTTGAAGAATCTTACATGACGGAGCATATTAAGCTTATCATAGCTGATGATTTCGTAGTTATATCTTTTACGGAGAACCTTGAGGTTGTTCTCAGATGCAGCCATTGCGGCTACGCCTGCACCGGGGAAAGTAATCTTTGATGTTGAGCAGAAAAGAATCGGGAGGTCTTCATTACCTGTCTTTTTGCATTCATCCATAATGTTGAGCAAAACATCAGGTGTGTCGCTGATTTCATGGATGCAGTAAGCATTATCCCACATAATTCTGAAATCCTTAGCGGCAGGCTTTAAAGCGGCAAAACGCTTAACAACCTCATCGCTGTATGTGGTGCCGGCAGGGTTTGAATATTTCGGAACGCACCAAATACCCTTGATTGAGTCATCCTCAGAAACGAGTCTTTCAACCATATCCATATCGGGACCGTTGTCGTCCATCGGAATCGGAATAAGCTCAAAGCCGTAATACTGAGTAATGCCGAAATGACGGTCATAACCCGGTACCGGACAGAGGAATTTTCTGTTCTTTACTTCATACCATGGTTTGCAGCCCTCAACAGCGGGAGCTGTCATAAAACATGAAATTGTATCAAACATCATATTAAGGCTTGAAGAACCGCCTACAATAACATTCTCTGCATCTACACCGAGAATATCCGCAAAAAGCTTTCTGCACTCTGTAATACCGTTGAGAAGTCCGTAGTTACGGCAATCCATCTTATCCTCACCGATAAAATCGGATTTGCTGTTGATTGTGTCGAGCATAGGTAAGGAAAAATCAAGCTGTTCTTTGCTGGGCTTACCTCTTGCCATATTGAGGTTAAGTCCCATACCTTTAAACTCCTCAAATCTCTTTACGAGATTGCCATACTCTTTTTCAAGTTCCTGCTTACTCAAGTCAAGATAACCCATTTTGAATAACTCCTTAAAATATTATTGCAAATGCAATTTAAATTTCTAATATATTTTACTCTATTCGCTCAAGAAATGCAAGATGTTTTTTGCAATCTTGCATTTTTATTTTCACAAAAAAGAATAGACCTGCAACAGTCATTTTTGGTGAAAGTTTGCAAGTCTGTGATTTTGTGTTATTTTTATCGAGAATGTGTAGTTTTGTGCCAAAGCACAAAATTGGGATTAATAATACTGGTAGTAGTAATAACCTTTCTTTCTTCTCTTTGAATCATAAGTACAACCTACCTCAATCAGACCGAGTACGGTTGAATCGGCAAGCTTTACGCTGTCAAGAAGGTGCTGAAGGTCGCCGTGAGTTGTTGAGCGTTCACGAACAACTACAACAAAGCCGGCAATCATATCCTTGAGAAGCAGAGCGTCGGCAACCACACCGATAGGAGGCGTATCAAAAATTACATAATCATAATCTCTGACAAACTGCTCATAGAGTTCCTGAAATCTGGTACTGCACATAAGCTCAGAGGGGTTTGGCGCAACCGTACCTGCCGGAAGAATGTCAAGATTCGGAAGAACATCATGCTTAACAGCCTCGTCAATTTCAATCATTTTACCGATTACATTGGTAAGTCCCTTCTTATTGTCAAGCTTAAAAATGTTGTGGACATTAGGACGGCGAAGGTCGCAGTCGATAAGGAGAACTCGTTTTTCCATTTTCGAAAAGGAAATTGCAAGATTTGCGGAAACGGTGCTCTTGCCCTCACCCTTTGAGTAACTGGTTACGGCAAAGCATTTTTTTTCTTTTGCGGAAAGCGAGAACATAATATTAGTTCTTGCGGCCTTATACGACTCAACAATTGCAAACTTGCTCTTATCGGAAAGAGAAAAATTCTGTCCGTTATTTTTTTTATCGTCTTTCTTTTTTAATAATTTAAAATCAGAAGCCATAGTTCCTCCTTAACCCTGGTTCTCAAAGTCGGGAATTTCGGCAAATATAGGAATACCGTAGATATCCTGAATATCGTCCTCAGACTTGATTGTTGTGTCGATAAGTTCAATAAGAATAGAAATAAGGCAGGAAGCAATTAATCCGATTGCGGCGCCTATAAGCATATTCTTTGTGTTACTCGGTGCATACGGAGCCGAAGGAACCTTCGCCTGACGAAGTGTTCCGATCTGACCGTAGCTGAATTTTGAATTATAAACCTCAGCCGCTTTTTCGGCAAGCTGATTGGCAACATTGGCACACTTCTGTGCGTCTGTACCGTCCACTGTAATTGTGATAAAGAAAGTACCGTCGGTTACATCAACATTAACCGTGCAACCGTCATAGAGTGCTGTCATCTCATCGGAATTTTTAAAGAGTGTAACGCAGATTTCAGCAAGATTTGCAGAGGCGGAAATATCAGCAGGATATATCTTCTGGTTCTCCTCATTGGTTGTCTTTTTAGTTGTATCATCGGCAGCCTTTGAAGGTGTCGTACTCTTGGTGTCGGCATTGGCATTTGCCCGCTGTGACGAACTGTAGTTCTGTACATAAATCATGGTAGATGTGCTGTACATCGGTGCAATTACAAAGCGTGAATACATAAAGAACAGCAGTCCCATTACAACAGTAGCAAGAATAATAAACTTGATTCTGTGCAAAAGGACGCCGACAATTCGCTGAATGGTTACATTCTTTGCCATTTATATAGCCCCTTTAATTCATATTAAGTATTAAGAAAACATACCGTAAAGCAAAAAAAGGTGTTTTTACGGCACTGATTTACATATTCATATTTCATTATATCTTATGTATTCTCAGCAATAATTCTATCATAGAATATTGATTGAAATAATTTCTTTAATATTATACAAATTTTTCATTGTCGGATTCTTTAACAGCAAAAATAAAGGAAGCCGTAAAGACTTCCTTTATCATAGTTTATTAAGTTACGGTTATCAGCCTACAACATTAAGAAGTACGCCGGCTGCAACTGCTGAACCGATTACACCTGCAACATTCGGGCCCATAGCGTGCATGAGAAGGAAGTTGCCGGGATTTTCAGCCTGACCAACCTTCTGAGATACACGGGCAGCCATCGGAACGGCGGATACACCTGCTGAACCGATGAGCGGGTTAACCTTACCGCCTGTTGCCTTGTACATAATCTTACCGAAGAGTACACCGAATGCAGTACCCATACAGAACGCAAGAAGACCGAGAACGATAATCTTGATTGTGTCAAGAGTAAGGAAGTTCTGACCGGATGCAGTTGCACCTACAGTTGTACCGAGGAAGATTGTGATAATATTCATAAGCTCGTTCTGAGCTGTTTTGCTGAGTCTTTCAACAACGCCGGACTCCTTAAAGAGGTTACCGAGCATAAGCATACCAACGAGCGGAGCTGCGTCGGGAAGGAAGATTGCGATGATAATAACAACAATTACCGGGAACATAATCTTCTCAAGCTTTGAAACGGGACGAAGCTGTTCCATAACTACCGAACGCTCTTTTTTGGTTGTGAGTGCCTTCATAATAGGCGGCTGAATAATCGGCACAAGAGCCATATATGAATATGCGGCAATTGCGATTGAACCGAGAAGATGCGGAGCAAGCTTTGTTGTTACATAAATAGCCGTAGGACCGTCGGCACCGCCGATGATACCGATAGCACCTGCCTCTGCCTCTGTAAAGCCGAGGAAAATAGCACCTGTAAATGTTAAAAAGATACCAATCTGTGCGGCAGCACCGAGGATAAGGCTCTTCGGGTTAGAGATGAGCGGACCAAAGTCGGTCATGCAACCGATGCCGAGGAAGATAAGAGGCGGATAAATGCCGAGCTTAACACCCTGATAGAGGTAATAAAGAAGTCCGCCGTATGTCGGATTCTCAATATAAGTTACTCCGTCAATCACCGTTTTGGCGTGTCCCGACACCGCAACATTCTGTGCGGTACATTGAGCCTCTGTCAAAAGCTGTGTTGTAGGCGGAGCCATAATGCTCGGATAAAGATTAACAAGCAGCATACCGAATGCGATAGGAAGGAGCAAAAGCGGCTCATACTGCTTTTTGATTGCAAGGTAAAGCAAAACGATTGAAATACCAATCATTACATAGTTCTGCCAGTTAAGAGTTAACAGACCCGAGTCTTCAAAGATACCGACAACGGCATCTACAAAGCCTTGTAAAATTTCCATTAGATAACATCCTTTCCCTTAAAACTTTGCCTTAAAACGGGCGGGTATTATCAAGTACACCGGCTTTTGCCCATGCGGAACGACCGCCGTCTGATGACTTTTTAATACTCTTGATTCTTGCTTTTTCGGAAGAGCCGTACATTGTGGCAACCGCTGCGGAAATTACGGCAACAACCTCATCGGAAACACCGTCTGTCTGAGCAGGAGCAACAGGAGCGGCAACAACGGGAGCAGGAGTTTCTGCTACGGTTTCAGCCTTTTTCTCTTTGCTCTTTTTGCCGGCATTTTGAGCTTTCTGAATAATTGCGCCGTAAATCTTGATTATGAAAATCAAGAGAATCAGCATTGCGAATACAACAACAAAACCTGTAAGAACAACTTTTGCAGAGGCAATACCTTTTTCGGCAAGGGAAAGCTCCTCTTTAGCCAATAAAGCTACATCGGAAAGATTCATAAAACAACCCCCATATTTGTCATTTGCATATAGGAATATTATACTTTATTCCCGAAACATTTTCAATAACAAATATGGGGCGAATAATTTTTTGGCGATATTACCAATTTATTTATTTGCGAGCCTGTTTATTTGTGAATTAAAGCTTTGCGATTTTATCGTTATTTGTCGTTACAGAATTATACATATTAATCCGTTACAGCCGTCATTGATAATTTTTTCAACAGTCTCCCCTATCCGCCTTCTGGCATCGGCAGGCATTCTGTACAGCTTGTTGTGAAGTCCCTCGTTAACGAGTTCGTGAACTGATTTTCCGAATATGTTACTCTCCCAGATTTTTTCCGGATTTTCGTCAAATTCTCTGAGAAGATAAGACACAAGCTCTTCGGACTGCTGTTCCGAACCGACAATCGGAGTTACCTCCGTCTGCGTAAAAATCTTCATCATATGAATTGACGGTGCGCTTGCTCTCAGCTTGATACCGTATTTTCCGCTCTGCTTAATAATCTGCGGTTCGTCAAGGGTAAGTTCGTCAATTGTCGGCATAACAATTCCGTAGCCTGTTTCCTGAACCTGTTCATAAGCCTGTGCAATCTTGTCGAATTCTTTTTGTTTTTGCGAAAGAGTCTTTATGCAGTTCAGAAGTTCGTACTCCTCGGTTATATCAAGCCCTGTTTCTTCCGAGATAACCTTGTAGAAAAGTTCGCTTTCGATAGATACGGCCATCTCCGCATATCCTTTTCCGAGGTCAAGACTCGTAACCTTTGCAGATGTGATGTACTCACATTGCTCAATATCAGAGATTATCTGCTGAATTTGCCTGATTTTCTCAATTTTTGCGGCATTTTTCTTTATTGAATCAAATACAACCGATTTCAGCCAATGGTCTTTATCGAGCTTTACAACCCATTTCGGAATGTCAACCTTGATTTCACGGATTGGAAATTCAAACAAAAGCTGTGCAAGTATTCTTTTGATTTCGGTTTCATCAAGTTCCATACAGCTAACGGGAATTACGGGAACCTTGTATTCGGCGGTCATTTCGTTTGACAGGCGAATTGTTTCATCTGCCGTAGGATCAACTGAATTGAGAAGTATAATGAACGGTTTATTGATTGCTTTCAGCTCATTAATTACTCTTTTTTCACTTTCAATATAATCTTCTCTCGGAATATCGCTGATTGTTCCGTCAGTAGTGATAACAAGACCGATTGTTGAATGGTCGGTAATTACCTTTTTAGTTCCTATTTCTGCGGCGTCATCAAAAGGAATCGCCTCGTTTGACCACGGAGTTTTTACCATTCTCGGTTCGTCCTCTTCGCTGTAACCGATTGCGCTGTTTACAATATAGCCTACGCAGTCAATCATTCTCACATTGAGGGTTGTGTTGCCGCCGAGATTTATTTCAACGGATTCCTCGGGAATAAATTTGGGTTCTGTGGTCATTATGGTTCTTCCTGCCGCAGACTGAGGAAGCTCGTCAACGGTACGCCTGTAAACTGCCTCGTCACGGATATTGGGCAGGACAAGCGAATCCATAAACCTTTTTATAAATGTTGATTTTCCCGTTCTGACGGGACCGACTACTCCGATATAGACATCGCCGTCGGTTCTTCGGGAAATATCCTGATAAACATTTCTCTCTTCCATTTTTTATACCTCCCTATATTCTCGGAATCAACAGCATTTTAGGTGCGTCGAGCACCTGATTTTCAGCCGAATTTTCCGAAAGCAGTAAATCAAGCTTTGTGTTGTGGGATTTAGCAATATCCCAGAGCTTTTCTCCCTTGTCGGCAAAGTATAATGTCAGCGCACAATTTTCGGGAGGTATAGGTTTATCCTCAAAAACATTTACATTTTTTACGGTGTTTACTCTGTTTTCCGAAAAAACAGCACCGCAGATTTTCAGCTCACAACGAATTTCTATGACATCATCCTCGGCAAGTCTGTAGCTTATACTTGCTGTCCTTGTACCGAAAATTTTGGCACAGGTGCAGTCTGTCTGCGGAATAATATGCTCATAATCGGCTGAACGCTCAATAAACACAGGAATATCTTCCCCGTTAAGTGCCAATATGCATATGTTGATTTTTCCGCCTATAACAATACCTCTGTCATCGTGTGAAGCCTCGGCAGTTATTTGTTCTGTGAAAGTATCGAGAATTCGTGAAATTTTTCCGTCATCAATCTTAACGGACATTTTTTCCATATGAGGTTCATTAATCGGAACAACCTCGCCCGTAATTTTTAATTGTTCAAACTCCGGCAACGAGGAAAATTCTGTTGAGTAGGCGTCACATACAATTTCCTCCTCACGGGTTATATAGCCCTCCTCCGTAACGCAGAGCTTAACTTCAAGTATCACCGACGGCTTTTCGGAAAGCATATCGTTTTTCAATCTGATGTCATACGACATAACATCGCAGGAAACACAATTGATTGTGTTTTCGTCAATTCCGTCACAATCTAAAATTTTGTTAAACGGCAACAGATAGTCAAGCTTTTCAACTTCTCCGCTCTCTGCGTTTGAAAGGTACAAAAGCTTGAGATTAAGTTCACCGTTGAGCATAAGCTTTCCAGTTACAGCCTTAGCGTCAATCACTCCGACGCTTACATCGCCGCGGAGAACGGATTCAATCTGCGGTTTTTCGCCTACCGAAATTTCTTCGCAAACAGAAAACTGCTCCTGGCAGAACGATTTAAGATCGGCACAGGTAACGGTCTTTCGGTCGGTTTCGATATTATCGGAAGGCGTGAAAATGCTCGTCTGAGTTTTTGAAAACACCTTTGCATACAATGAAAACGCTCCGTGCATAACAAGTCTGCGGGGGCTTAATGCCCTGCAGTTTATGTATTCCGGCTTGGTTTTTGTGATGATAACCGGATTGTCGGGAGCGTCTTTTACCGAAAAGTTCTGTGAAAAATTCACGCTTTGTTCGCAACAGCGCACGCTTTTCTTTATGCTTTCCACATACATCACATTCACCGTACAAAATCCGTCAATCTGAAGCTGACCTCCGGAAAGAGTTCTGCTCTGAATTTTGGGTGTGAGTGTACATTTCAGAATTTTTTCTATATCCGGACAATAATCGGGCAGAGTGAGGTCAACATCTGCAAGCTGTTCGGCAACCGTGTCCAGCACAGCCGACGGCGTGCAAAACGAGCGGTTTTCCTGATTAAACTCCATATTTTTCTCTCCTTTATGTTTTATAGTTCAATTATATTAGGGAGTGCGAAAAAATATTACCCGTAAGATTAATCATAATTTTATTTTAAAAAATAAGATGTGCAAAGTTTTTTGTAACTATGCACATCTTTGGCTCGAATTTATTGTAAACTATTACCAATAGCAAGATTTTGGAACAGAGTCCAAACATACGACTATTATTCCGGCTTGGTTTCCTTTTTGATTCCGTAAATTTTTCTCAAAATTGCCGATATGAATTTTGGTTTCTCAATAAGTACAACTTTCATAATTACCTCCGAACACAACAAATACTGACAACTACGAGTGCGCCTGCCGCAATGACGAGTACCCATTCACTCGGCAGAAGTGATGCACACAGCAGTCCCAGTCCAAAGCATACTGCAGATTTTATTCTCTGTGTGTAACAATTCACTGTATCACCCTATATCAGAATATACACAAAATCAAATTATGTGCAAAAGCGGTTGAATTATTTTTAAAATTGATATAAGATAAACTGAGAAAACAATTACGGAGAATTTTACAGACTATGAGAACACTTGAAATTAAAAAGAATGACGCAAATCAGCGACTCGATAAATTTTTACAGAAAAGATTCAAAACTCTGCCAAAGTCGCTTATGTACAAATATATAAGGAAAAAGTGTATTAAGGTAAACGGCAAAAAGTGTGATATTCAGACCATGCTCAAAGAGGGCGATGTGCTTACCTTTTATATTAAGGACGAATTTTTTGAGGCATCGGAGCAAAAAAGCTATGAGTTCATGAAAGCACCGAAAACCTTTGACATTGTTTATGAGGATGAAAACCTTATACTTATAGATAAAAAGCCGGGCATAATCGTACACCCCGACAAAAATTATCACTTTGATTCACTTGTTGCAAGAGTTCAGCACTACCTTTATGACAAAGGCGAATATAATCCCGATGAAGAAAAGGCCTTTGCGCCTGCACTTGTAAACAGAATTGACAGAAACACGGGCGGAATTGTTATTGCGGCTAAAAATGCCGACAGTTTAAGAATTCTAAACGCAAAGATGAAAACAAGAGAGCTTGAAAAATATTATCTCTGCCTTTTATACGGAAAACCAAAAAGGGACAGCGACACACTTCACGGTTATATGACCAAGAATGAAAGCAAAAACAAGGTTACTGTTTTCAAAAATGAGGTTGAGGGTTCAAAAGAAATCAAGACAAAATATGAAATTCTTGACTTCAACGGCAAATTCAGCCTTGCCGAGGTTGAACTGCTGACGGGCAGAACTCATCAGATAAGAGCACACATGGCATCAATCGGACATCCGCTTGTGGGCGATACAAAATACGGCAAAGGCAAAAAAGCACCTGACAGCATTAAGTATCAGGCGCTTTACAGCTATAAGCTGAAATTCAATTTTGAAACCGATGCAGGCATTCTTGATTACCTTAACGGCAAGAAATTTGAGGTAAACGATGTATGGTTTGCAAAAAACGGAAAGATAAATCTAGATAGATAAAGGCGGTCAATAACCGTCTTTTGCTTTGCAAAAACAAAAATAGTATTCTTATTTTATACACATAAACGCACTCATTGTGCCTCTGTGACCTTTGGTGGCACGGTGACTCCATAAGAGGTCACTGTTGCAATTGGTGCAGACATCCGAAACTGTTATGTTTTCATTCTTTACACCTGAAGCAGTAAGAATCTGACGGTTGGTTTCAAGTAGATCGACCATATATTTTCCGTTTCCTTTTTCAAAAACAAACTTTGAGCTGTCAAGGTCTGCAAGATTCAGAAAATGTTCTGCACATGGGTAGTCAACCTCATAGCAACAAACTGAAATTGCGGGACCGATTGCAGCTTTGATATCGGCAGGGTTTGTGCCGTAAAGCTTAGTCATTTTTTCAACAACCTTTTCCCCTATTCTGCCGACAGTTCCTCTCCAGCCGGCATGGGCAAGTCCGATTGCCTTATTCTTTGTATCAACAAAAAACAGCGGTGTGCAGTCGGCATAGTAGGTTACAAGGGTTACTCCCTTTTCATTTGTAATCAAGGCGTCAACGCTCTCTATATCACGGGGCTTGTAGATGCCTATGCCCTTTTCGGCAGATGTTACCGCTCTTACAACCGTGTGGTGATCCTGTGCCGAGGCTACAAGACTTTCATAATCAAAGCCTGCACTTTTGCAGAATCTTTTGTAATTTTCGGTTACGCTGTCGGGATTGTCACCTCTGTTGAATGCCATATTCATTGATGTAAATTCACCCGTTGACACACCGCCGAGTCGGGTTGTGAATGCGTGATTGATGAAATTAATTTCTGATAAAGAATTATATGTAAGATACGGAACCGTATCAATGTTGTTGACCTTCATTGTTTTTGAAAAAAATTTCATAAGCGTTCCTTTCTGATTTTTATAAATAAAATCCGACAAAATATATGCTTGAAACATAATCAAGTTAATGCTATACTATATACATTCAGAGGTGTTGATTATGAAAAAAAGTTTGTTTGGCAAGAATATTCCTGTCAACTGTTCATATTGCGAATACAACGGAATTGAAAATGATATTATGTTCTGCAAAAAGTCAAAGCAGGTCAAGGACGGAAAATGCAGGTCATTCAAGTATGACCCATTGTTGCGTATGCCGAATGTCACGGTTTTTAAGACAGATTTTTCAGCAAAGGATTTTAAACTTTAATCCGCCGTATTTTTATTATACAGGAATGAATTTTGTTAATATTCCTTTTCAGAATTAAATTACACATTCAAAAGAAAAAGCTTTACCGTTTTTTGGTAAAGCTTTTAGTTTTGCAGTCTTTATAAATTTACGCCATCTGAAAATCACGAATATAGCTTGTGATAGCCTTTTCAATGATTTCCTTTGCCTTGTCAACACCGTCAGTTTCGGTTACCGAAGTAACCTTGTCAGCCTCAAGTGTTTTGTAAACCTGGAAAAAGTGCTGAATTTCTTCAAAATAGTGTTTTGGAAGTTCGCTGATGTCGCTGTAGCAATTGTAGTTGGGATCGTTAACGGGAACTGCAATAATTTTTTCGTCACAGCTGTCGTTATCAACCATATTGAGAACGCCGATAGGCTTGCATTCAACGAGCGTCATCGGCTGAATTGTTTCACTGCACAAAACAAGAACATCAAGCGGATCGCCGTCATCTGCAAAGGTTCTCGGAATAAAGCCGTAGTTGGCAGGATAGTGAGTTGATGTAAAAAGCACACGGTCAAGCTTGAGCATACCTGTTTCTTTGTCAAGCTCATACTTGTTTTTGCCGCCCTTTGAAATTTCGATTACTGCATAAAACTTGTCTTTTGTAATTCTCTTCGGAGAAATGTCGTGCCAAATGTTCATAATTTCTGTCACCCTTCTTAACCTTATTTTTTATATATCCTGTAATACCCTGTGAAACATTATGTTATGGTTTAATTATAAGAAATCCGTCAAACTTTGTCAAGGAATTTTTGTAATTTCAATCAAAATAATTCAAATTAAATAATTCTCGGTCATAATTATTCAAAGATTATGACCGAGTTTGATTATTTAAGCGTTTTAAATTTTAAGTGTTGTCATAAACCTCTCGCCTGTGACCTATAGACAAAGCAAGAATAACAAGTTCTTCGTCTTCTATAAGGCAGAGCAGTCTGTAATCTCCGATACGATACCGCCATTGACATTTGCGATTTGCCGTGAGAGCTTTTCCCTTTACTCTGGGGTTTTCACAACCCGACAAATTCTTTTCAATCCACGCTTTAATCATCTTCATGGTATATCTGTCGAGTTTTTTAAATTCTTTTTCAAATCTCGGAGTTGTTCTTACAACATAACTCATATGTCAAGTTCCTTCCAAAAATCAGAGATTGGTCTGCTTTCTTCACCGCTCTTTTTGTATTCATCATAAGCGTCATCAAAAACGGCAAGGTCATATTCTTCTTCGATTTTTTCAAACAAAGCCTGTTTAAAAGCCTCTCCGAGTGATATTGAGTGCAACCGAGCATAGCTGTCTACTATTTTCTTTTCCTGTTCTGTTAATCTGATTGAGAATGCCATAATACTGACCTCCTTGTATAGTACATTGTACTACATTATTATTTCTTTGTCAATGAATTTTATTCGATAAAAGTAAAAGAACACGACAAAATCAATCTGCCGTGTTCAATGTTATTAAATTTACTTTCTCACATTTTCAACAATAACTTTTACAAACTGAATTATAAATGTCGGGATGAATGCGAGGAGGGCTATAAAGCCTGCCTGTGCGCCTGTGAGTGCGGTAACGCTGAAAAGCGGCTGCATAAACGGAACAAACAATACAAATGCGAGCAGTAATGTTCCGATAAAGAAAGCACCTATGCTTGCCGTATTTGAAAAAAGTCCGAGTTTAAAGATTGAATGTGTACTTCTGCAATTAAAGCCGTGGAACAGTCTTGCAAGCGTGAGTGTTGCAAATGCCATTGTGCTTGCAACGGCTGGGCTTGTCTGAAGTCCGATGTAGAATGAAATGAGCGTTACAACGGCAATCAAAGCACCCTGTCCGAGCATAAGAGCAGAAAAGCTTTTTGTAAGGATTCCCTGTTTCGGATCACGGGGTTTCTGTCTGAGCAAATCTTTTTCGGGCTTTTCCATACCGATTGCAATTGCGGGAAGTGAGTCTGTAAGAAGATTGATAAACAGAAGGTGAACCGCCTCAAACGGTACGGGCAGAGCCATAATTGAACAGAACAACACGGCAAAAATGCCTGCCATATTACCTGAAAGCAAGAAAAGAATTGCATTTTTAATGTTGCGGTAAACATTTCGGCCGTTTGCAACCGCCTTGATAATTGTAGCAAAGTTATCATCCTGAAGAATCATAGATGCGGCGTCTTTTGAAACTTCGGTACCTGTGATACCCATTGCAACACCGATATCCGCTTTTTTGAGAGCGGGTGCGTCGTTTACACCATCACCTGTCATGGAAACAATGTTGCCTTTTCTTTGCCAAGCCTCAACGATTCTGATTTTGTTTTCGGGAGAAACTCGTGCATAAACAGAAATTTTCTCAATTTTTTCGTCAAGCTCCTTATCGCTCATTGCGTCAAGCTCAAGACCTGTAACTGCGATGTCGCCGTCATTGAAAATACCAATTTGCTTTGCGATTGCACTTGCTGTGATTTTGTGGTCGCCCGTAATCATAACAGGCTTGATTCCTGCACGGATTGCATCGGCAACAGCCTGTTTTGATTCCTCTCTCGGAGGATCTATCATTGAAACAAGTCCGATGAATGTATAATCATTCTCTGTGTCAACCGTGAGAGCCTCATCAGATTCCTTATATGCAAAGGTGAGAACACGGAGTCCCTGTTCGGAATATTCACGGTTAACTCTTGAAATCTCAGCCTTATCTTCATCTGTAATCGGACGAATACCGTCTTTTGTTGCGATACTTACACAACGGTCAAGAATTGAATCAAGCGCACCCTTTGTGAGAATATGATTTACACCGTGCATTTTGTACTTTGTGCTCATCATCTTTCTGTCGGAATCAAACGGAACTTCCTCAACCCTTGTAAGGACATCCCTAAGTACATTTTCGTCAAGTCCGATATGCTGAAATGTTTCAAGCAAAGCGTACTCGGTCGGGTCGCCTATTCCCTTTCCGTCAACGATACTCGAATCGTTGTTTAGAACCATATCGTAAAGGAGATGACGGTGGCTTTCAATATTAAGGTCAAGCTGATCCTCAAGAATACTTTCGCCGTTCACATAGATTTTCTGAACAGTCATTTTGTTTTGTGTGAGCGTACCCGTCTTATCGGAGCAGATTACAGACACACAGCCGAGGCTTTCAACAGCTTTCAAATCCTTGATAACGGCATTTTCTTTTGCCATTTTTTGCGTACCCATTGCCTGAACAATTGTAACGATTGAGCCGAGCGCCTCAGGGATTGCGGCTACTGCAAGTGCAACGGCAAACATAAGAGAGTTGAGAACCGACATTCCGTTGAACATACTCAAGCCGAAAACCACTACACAGATTGCCATAATAATAACGGCAAGTCTGCTCGAAAATTTATCAAGGCTGAGCTGGAGGGGAGTTTTCTTGCTCTTTGCCTGATTCATAAGTGTAGCAATTTTACCGATTTCTGTGTTCATGCCTGTTTCCGTAACAACGACAATTGCTCTGCCGTATGTTACAAGGCTGCCCGAAAAGACCATATCAGTGCGATCGGCAAGCGGAACTTCCTTTTCAATTGTCTCCACACTTTTGTCAATATTTGTAGATTCACCCGTAAGCGAGCTTTCATTTACCTGTAAAGAATAGTTATTTATTATTCTACCGTCTGCAACAACAAGGTCGCCTGCCTCAAGCACAACAATGTCGCCGGGAACGATGTTTTCTGAATCAATTTCAATTTTTCTTCCGTCACGGATTACCTTTGCCGAGGGTGACGAAAGCGATTTAAGGCTTTCAAGCGACTTTTCTGCCTTGACATGCTGAACCGTGCCGAGAATAGCATTGAGTGTGATTACCGCAAAAATTACGATTGTGCTTTCAACACTTCCCGAAAACATTGAAACGATTGCCGCAATTATAAGGATTATTACCATAAGGTCGGCAAACTGACTTAAAAACACCTGAAAAACAGATTTCTTTTTGCTTTCTTCAAGCACATTTTTTCCGTGTTTTTCAAGAAGGCTGTCAGCCTGTTGTGACGAAAGTCCTTCGCTTGTGACACCGAGCTTGTCAAGAGTTTCGCTCTCGGTCAACTGATACCAATTTTTCATAATTTTCTCCTCCGTTCGGATTGCAGAATACAGACAGACTGAAAAAGGCAAATAAAAAAGGCCTTTATTGCAAGGTGCAACTCACCCTACAATAAAAGTCTTGTCCTTTAAGATATAACCGATACCGAAAACGGTATGTACTGACGATTAATATCACAGATTATCTGCGAACTACTCCCCTTTATCTGCAACCATTCTATCAAATTTATTCCTCATTGTCAACAGAATTTTCCGAAATTTTGTTGATATCATCATTTTCGGCAACAATTTCATCTGTGACAAGGTGTCTTTTGCGTTTTTTGGGTTTACTGCAGGTTGCAAATATTATGCCCAAAAATGCAAGAAAAGCACCGCTGCATGAAAAGACTGCGGAGAAATACGGGCGTTCAAGAGCATATGCAACAATTGTTGCGACAATGAAAAGCACTGCGGCAACAAGCATTAATATAAAAGCGGTTTTATAAAGACCGTTCATTTTTCTTTTCATAATCAATCACCAAGATTGTTTGCAATGTTTGCAAAATCTTCAAGTTTAAGCTGTTCCGCCCTTGCATTTAGAGGAACGGAGGAATTTTCAAGAATTGCGTTGACCTCTGTCTTTGGCAAAGAAAGTCCGGATGCAAGAGAATTTGAAAGTGTTTTTCTTCGCTGTGAAAAGGCGGCTTTTACAACCTTAAAAAACTTCTTTTCGTCATCAACCTTCACGGGCGGTTCTTTGAGAATGTTAAGTCTTAAAACAGCCGAATCAACCTTTGGAGCAGGCATAAACGAGCCGGCACTAACCGAAAACAGCATTTCGGGTTCTGCGTAATAGTTGACCGATACCGTTACCGCACCGCTTGCACGAGAACCCACCTCAGCACAAATTCGCTGAGCCGCCTCTTTTTGAACCATAACCGTGATTGCACAAATCGGCAGTCTGTCCTCAAGCAATTTCATAATTACGGGAGATGTGATGTAGTACGGAAGATTTGCGCACACAACAACATCCATACCCTGAAATTCTTCTTCAATCAGCTTGTGCAAGTCAATTTTAAGAATATCATCGTTTACAACTTTAACATTGTCGTGTTCGGAAAGTGTTTCTTCAAGAACGGGAAGAAGTCGCTTGTCAAGCTCAACCGCTACAACCTTGTCGGCAAGTGAGCAAAGCTCTGTTGTGAGAACCCCTATTCCGGGACCGACTTCAATTACGCCTACTCCCTCTCCGGCACCCGAAAGCTCTGCCATTCTCGGACAAACTGACGGGTTTATAAGGAAATTCTGACCGAGTGACTTTGAAAAAGTAAAGCCGTGTCTTGAAAGTATATCTTTGATTGTACCTATATCTGATAATTTTTTCATCTTAATATGCGAAGCCCTTTCGGATATTTATTTTTCAGTCTTGAATTTGACGCTTTGCCAAAGCCTGTTGTGATTCCGTTTACGCAGACAGCCGTATAGCCTTTGACATCCTGTGACACGGCAATTTCCTCACCGTGAAGATACGCTGCAATTTCTTTACTGTTCACATCAAAATCAACTGCGGATTTACAGTTTTCCTTTTTAGCTGCCGTAAATGCGCTGTGATGCGGTTCGATTCTGTTCTTGACAATTTCGCCGAGAATAACTCCCGCACGGAGAATCTGCAAGCCTTTTACATCAAAATTATAATTCTGTGGAAGAACTATAATTTTATCCTTTATAACCTCAATATTTTCACCGAACGGTCTGTCGATAAAAATACTGTCATAAAAATCAAAAATTTTCGAGTCAATTTTATTATTCTTTTTAGGAATACTATAATTAGAATACGGCTCGCCCTTTTTGTGAAGCTTGGCGGCAAAATGTCCTTCTCCGCCGTCCATCGGGAAAATTCTTCTCGCATAATCAAGCGTAGGTCTGCCGAATGTTACACCCGAATCAACAAGTTCAAAATCGGGATTTTCTGCAAGGAATCGAGAAATTACGCCCTCGTTTTCTTCCTTTGAAAAAGTACAGGTTGAATAAACCATATATCCGCCGTTTTTCAGGGCATCCTTTGCACTGTTAAGAATCAAAAGCTGACGGGCGGCACAACTCTTTACATGCTCAATGCTCCATTCACGCTCCGCATCATTCTTGCGGAACATTCCCTCACCGCTGCAGGGGGCGTCAACAAGAATCCTGTCAAAACGGTTTTCAAGCCTTTTGCAAAGTTCATCGGGACGGCAGTTTGATACAACTGCGTTTGAAATTCCCATTCGTTCAATGTTCGATAAAAGAATATTCGCTCTGTTTCTTACAATTTCATTGCTCCACAAAAGTCCTGTTCCGTTAAGTTTAGCGCCGATTTGCGTACTTTTTCCGCCCGGAGCGGCACACAAATCAAGGACATAATCGCCCTCATGAACATCAAGCATTGTAACTGCCGAAGTCGCAGACGGTTCCTGAACATAGAACGCTCCTGCATGGTGCAGAGGATTGTTGCCGATTGACTTAACATCGGACGGAATATAGAAGCCCTCATCGCAAAACGGAGTTTTTTTCAGTTCAAAATCAAGAAGCGAACAAAGCTTTTCGGGCAAACATTTTAAGGTGTTGACACGAAGTCCCTTTATGAAATCGTCACTGTTGTAAAATTTTAAAAATTCGTCAAATTCATCACCCAGAAGTGATTTCATTCGCAATAAAAAATCATTCATGAATAAACAAGCCTTTTCGGGTTAATAATAGTTTTGTAAAGGAGGTGTTGAAATGAATTTCAATCAGAATCGGAACAACAATCAGAACAAGAACGAGCAGAACAGCCAGAATAAGAATCAGAACAACAATCAGAATAAAAATCAGCAGAACAGCCAGAACAAAAGTCAGAACAATTGCAGATGATTACATTCTGAAGTTCTCCCAAGCCGTGTCTTTTGATGCGGCTTTTTTCTTTATAGGAATTAATAGCCGTATTCTTCGCCAATGATAATAACCTTGATTCTGTCAATATGTCTTTGTTGAGCGGATACCACATAGTTACAGCATATTCTTGTGTCACCGTGACAACCGTCACAGAGCTCGGGATTTTCTTTTCTCAATGAAACACATTCACCTGTTTTCCCGCAAGGGGTTTCAATACCGAGTCTGATTGTATTCTGCGGAGCGGCAATTGTTTTAACTCTCTTGATTGCCTCGTCAATATTCTTTACAATTTTGTTGATACCGCATACAACGATAACGCTTTTCGGACCGTAAAGAAGTGCGGCAACACGGTTTGAGTTGCCGTCAACATTATAAAGCTCTCCGTTTTCGGTAAGAGCGTTTGTACTCATAAAAAATGTGTCTGCCCTGAAAGTCTGACGGTAAACCTCTTCAACCTCGGGACGAGTCATTCCGGGTGCGGAACGGTCAAGAAAATTGTAATCGGGTGAATTAATCATCTGATAAATTCCCGTTTCGTCGAGAGTTTTTGAACCTCCGCATGAAATTGTTTCACCCTTTTTAATGAGTGTTTTTACAAGTGCCTGAGCCTCTTCCCTGTTTTCGCAAAAATAAGGTTTCATCTTGTTGCGTTCAAGATTTTTCATAACTTTCTCAACTTTTGCTCTCATTTCATCAGTCATAATAATTTCTCCGTTTCATAATTTCATAAAGTAATTAAGCAAGTTTTTGCATTAAATAATAGTTCTTTAAAAGAACAATATCCGCCCCTACGGTTACAATCTACTCACACATAATAATTGTGATATCATACACTTGCCAACATTTTCACCAAAATCATATGTAATCATTATACAATACAAATTGAATTTTGAAAAGAAAATTATTTGTCAACGGCACGGGTTTTGCGAATAAAATGATAAGAGAATAAATTTAGGAGAGATTTTATGCCGTCAGTTTATCTTTCACCGTCATTGCAGGAGTACAACCCTTATATTGACGGAGGAAATGAAGAATATTATATGAATCTTATTGCAGACGCCATGGAGCCTTATTTGAGGGCAAGCGGAATAGATTTCAGGCGAAACGATCCCGATATGACGCTGAGTCAGGCAATTGCAGATTCAAACAAGGGCAATCACGATTTGCACCTTGCAATTCACAGCAATGCCGCTCCCGAGGGTTCGGCAGGCAGATACACGGGTGCTGACATTTATTACTATCCGACAAGCAGTAACGGCAAGCGTTTTGCTGAAATTCTGCAAAAGAATTACAAGGATATTTATCCCGAACCGAACGATGTTGACATAATCCCCACCACCTCACTTGCAGAAGTCAGGCGAACAAAATCACCATCGGCATTGATTGAGGTTGCATATCACGATAACCCCGAAGAAGCTCAATGGATTAGGGACAACATTAATGCAATCGGCAGAAATCTTGCAAAATCAGTTGCCGAGTATTTTAATATGCCGTTTGTCGAGCCGTAATTTAATTTTGACAAAGAATAAAGGTCAACACGATTATGTGCTGACCTTTTGTTATTCATCAAAATATGCGTTTAAAAATAATCAGATCTTTCGCTCATATTGTTTCTTTCATTACATTTCAATTAGATGTTCACAACATTCGGAACACATATTTCTTTTAATATTAACTGTTTGCCCAACCGCAAATTTCAATTTGTTTTTATACAACTTCAATATCATTCATCTCAATACTGCCCCAGGCTTTTTGCCAGGTGTTTTGGTATTTATCGGGTTTTCTCCTTCTGAAAGTCAAACCGTCTGCGACCTCTAAGGTTTCAAAGGGGGCGGCATCGTTCTTTCGGCTGTAGAAAACATAGCGTGTATAGTATCCGCCACGGACAATTTTTGATATGTCTATTTTCAATTTTGCCGTGTGGGTTTCGCCCTTTTTTCCCGAATAGAAATTTTCAACCACAAATGCGGTAACGGGATATCTTCGGTAATCGCTCACTTCAACACGCATACAAAGATTTTCAATATCAGCCTTGTTTTTCCATGTGAGTTCAAGCAGAATCTGCTCGTCATCATAGAAAATATTATCCTCTTTGCCGTTATATCCGGCAAATTGCAGACAAAGGTCGTTTCTGTCGGCATGATGCTTGTGTTCGTTTCCGACATATTCAATGGCACGGAAATTTTCGTTTGCACTTCCGAGATAGATTTTTACAGCATCTTCAACATCGCCGTCAAAAACAATTTTGCCGTGGTCAAGAACTATGCATCTGTCGCAAAGGTCACGAATAGTATTCATATTGTGTGAAACATAGAGGACAGTTCTGTCCTCCTCGGTTGCAAGGTCACGCATTTTCCCGATACACTTTTTCTGAAAGTGCATATCTCCGACAGCAAGCACCTCGTCCATAATCATGATTTCTGCATCAAGGTGTGCCGCAACAGCAAACGCAAGCTTTACGAACATACCCGATGAATAACGCTTTACGGGCGTGTCAATGAACTTTTCGCACTCTGAAAATTCAATAATACTGTCTATTTTTGAAGTGACCTCTTTCTTTGTCATTCCGAGGATTGCACCGTTAAGGTAGATGTTTTCCCTGCCGGTAAGCTCAGCGTGAAAGCCTGTTCCGACCTCAAGCATACTGGCAATTCGTCCCCTGAAACGCACTCTGCCGTCTGTCGGAGAGGTAATTCTGCATAAAACCTTTAACAGAGTTGACTTGCCTGCACCGTTAGCGCCTATAATTCCTATGCGTTCTCCACGGTTTACCTCAAGGTTCACACCGTCAAGTGCTAAAAATGTGTCGCCTTTTGTGTATTGTTTGGCACCGATTCTCTGATTCGGATCTTCTTTACCTCTTTTTTTTGCATACCAACTCTGCAAATCATGACGGAGAGTTCCCGAACCGATTGCACCGAGTCGGTATTCTTTTGAAAGATTTTCAATTTTTATTACGCAATTTTCATTCATTTCAGTCATGACATCATACCGTATCTATAAAATTCTTTTCTACCCTATTAAAGACGATTATTCCGAACAGAAGAACGACTGCCGTAACAGCAAAGCTCAATATGAGATATTGCCACGGAAATGTTCCGCTGCCTAAGAACCCGTAACGGAATGTTTCAATTAGCGGAGCAACAGGATTTAAGAGTGCAAGCGGACGGAATGAATCCGACACCTGAGAAACAGGATAAACAACAGGAGTAATATACATCCACAATGTTACTCCGAATGAAACAAGCACACCGAGGTCACGGTATTTTGTTGTTACAGATGAAACAATCAGTCCGCAGCCTGTGCCTAAAAGTGCCGAAGAAAGCAGAATCAAAGGCATAAGCAATGCGCATAAATTCGGGTGAACATTTGAACCCGTAAACATATATATAAGAACAAGTATAAAGAACATTACAAAGTTAATCAAAAAACCGATTGTGTTGTAAATTATGTTTGCGCACGGCATTACGAGCCTTGGAAAATACACCTTGCCAAACAGCCTTGCGTTGCCGATAAAGGTTGATGAACTGCCGTTAAGGCAGCTTGAAAAAAACGACCACAAAATGTTGCCTGCCATAAAAAACAGGAATTGAGGCATTCCGTCAGTTGAGATATTGGCAATCATACCGAAAATTACGGTAAAAACAAATGTTGAAAGGAACGGCTTTATTATTATCCACAACGGTCCGAGTACGGTTTGCTTGTAGGAATTTTTAAAATCACGCTTTACGAACAGCATAACAAGGTCACGGTACTTTCGGACATCACCGAGATTAAGCTCAAACAATCTGCGTTTTGAAGTAATATCGGTTATTTCATTATTTTTCAAGCCACATTCCCCTTTTGTCGGTATTTCACATACAAAAAATTTTAACACATTTATATTTTTGTGTCAATTCAGGTTGATTTGCAGACATAATAATGATAAAATAAATTAAGTTTATTTATGAAAGGAATTTGAAAATGACAAAAATTAAAAAGATTTCGGCAATTATGGTTGCCGCAGTTATTCTCTGCACATGCTTTTTAATGAGCGGTTGCGGCGGTGACACAGAGAGCAGTTCTTCTGAAAAAGCAACTTCTGCAGTTTCAAACGAAGAAACAACATCCGCAAGCACAGACACAACCGACTACAAATCAAGCTACACAGCAACTATTGATGTTAAAGACTACGGTAAAATCGAAGTTGAGCTTTATGAGGAGCTTGCTCCGATTACAGTTAAGAACTTTGTTGACCTTGCAAAAGACGGTTTTTATGACGGTCTTACTTTCCACAGAATCATTACCGGCTTTATGATTCAGGGCGGTGACCCAAAGGGTGACGGCACAGGCGGAAGTAAAAAAACAATCAAGGGCGAGTTTGCTCAGAACGGTGTTGAAAACAACCTTTCACATACAAGAGGCGTTATCTCAATGGCTCGTTCAAATGAACCCGACAGTGCAAGCTCACAGTTCTTTATTGTTCAGGCTGACAGCACATATCTTGACGGTCAGTACGCTGCATTCGGCAAGGTAACAAAGGGTATGGATATTGTTGATAAAATCTGCAAGGACACACCTGTTACAGATTCAAACGGTACTGTTGAAAAGAAAAATCAGCCTGTTATCAACTCAATTAAGATTGAGGAAAAATAATGAACGGTATAACTGTTCTTGTTGATGCGGATGCCTGCCCTGTTGTAAAATCGGTTGAAAGGATTGCAAAAAGTCACAATGTTCCCGTTGTGCTTTTGTGTGACACAAACCATGTTCTAAAGTCAGATTACAGCGAGATAAAAATTATCGGTGCAGGTGCAGACGCAGTTGATTTGGCGCTTGTCAACCTTTGTAAAAAGGGCGACATTGCGGTAACTCAGGATTACGGAGTTGCGGCACTTGTGCTTGGAAAGGGTGCGTACTGTATTCATCAATCGGGAAAAATTTTCTCAGATGATAACATAGGCGGTCTGCTTATGGACAGACACCTTGCCAAAAAGGCGAGAATGTCAAACAGCAAGCACCACATTAAAGGACCGAAAAAGCGTACAAAACAAGATGACGAAAACTTTGAAAAAATCTTTGAATCTTTGCTTGTGAAAGCGTTAAATAATTCTAATCAGGAATAATAATTATTTTTCTGCATATACTTGAAATGCACAGAAATGTGTGCTACAATAATTGTAGGCAAAAGGATATTAGCTTTCCAAGAAAGCAAAATGAGCGCCCCGAAGATGGTACCTTCGGGGCGCTCTTCATAGGTTGTGCTGTTTACACTCTACCTGTCCAACCACTTGCAAATGTAGTAGGCAACTACACTTGCTCCAACAGATAGGAAAAAGGATATAAGCAACTCCAAGAAAGTCACCTCCTTCCTGCCGGAAAGAGTCAACAGCACAATCAGTATATCACATTTGTTGAAATGTGTCGATATATTTTGACACTCATTTACAAACAAAACACCCCGAAGAACTTAATCTTCGGGGTGTTTTATGTTTTACCGTAAGAATTTTTGCAGTCGCATACTCGGGCAAAATATGATATAAACGATTCAAACTATCTTTCCGACCGCACCTAACAGCTATTAACTTTTCACTCCTCACTTCCAACGGTATCCGTTGGTTCGGTTGATTTGACTTTTTTCTGATAGGTGTCAATACTAAAAATGCCGAGATTCTGTTTCCATTTTAAGATTCGCTTTACGGATGCGTCAACCTGAGCTTCGGGAATTTCACCGTTTTGAACAGCCTCAAGAACTGCTGGATATTGGGTATCGACAGATGAACAACAGAGCAAATCGTTACCGCATTTTGCCGCTGTTACTGCCGCCGCTTCATCTCCCGTAAAATCCGTGATTGCGTCCATGATAAGGTCATCGGTCATAATTACACCGTCAAATTTGAATTCATTTCTGAGAATATCATGCACCTTTTGTGAAAGTGACGCAGGATATTCGCTGTCCATGCAATTAACTATGTTGTGTGAAACAAGAATACAGTCAGCGCCGGACTCAATTCCCTGATAAAACGGTTTAAAATCTGTATTTTCAAATTCCGAATAGTCACGGTCATCGTATGCAATTCCCGTGTGTGTGTCGCTGTTATTGCCGTAACCGGGAAAATGCTTCAGAACCGTGCCGAGCTTTTTTGATTTGCTTGTTTCAACAACGGTTCGCACATATCTGTTTTCCATATCAACATCCGAGCTGAAAGAACGGTCATACATAAAGCCGTATTCATCCGAGGTCATATCGCACACGGGAGCCAGATTCACATTGATTCCGAGTGAAAGAAGCAAATCCGCTTTTTCTTCTGCATCCTGCTTGACAGCATCCCAACCGCCGTCTGCATAAGTATCTTTTGGAGAAAGAAACGGAGTTTCACGGAGGTTTGGGTTACTGCTGACACGCACAACCGTTCCGCCCTCCTCATCAACGCCGATTAAAAGCGGAATATCCGCCTCGTTCTGATAGCTGTGAATATCATCAACAACTTCATCTTTGGTTTTACCGTCAAAATCTCTGCCAAACAGGATATAACCGCCGATATTGTACTCGCTGACCTGTTGCACAGCATCTTCATCGGGGCAGCGTACAAAAAACATCTGCCCCACCTTTTCTTCAAGCGTCATATCGGATATGAATTTATCAAGCTTTCGGTCATTAATTTCTTCGGCTGACATTGTTGTCGGCTGAACAGTCGTCTGTTCTGCAGGCTGTGATTTTTCGGACTGACTGCTGTTTTCGGCACAAGCCGTCATTACAAAAACCATACATAATGTAAGCAAAGCAAATGAAGTTATTTTTAATTTTCTGTTAATTATTTTCATAAATGCCTTACGCTTTCTGCATTTTAGTCTGCGCACTGCTTGTGACATATACAAGGCACCTTACCGTTACACCGTTTGCCGTGGTACATGATACTGTGGTTTTGCCCGTTTTGTTGGCTGTAATTTTTCCGCTGTTTTCATCAACAGACGCAACAGTCGGATCTGTTGACGAATAGGTTGTTGAACAGGTTGCCTCACCGTCTGCTACAGAAAGATTCAGCAAGCTTGAATTACCCTCTGAAAGTGAAATTTTATTTTTGCCAAAGCTAACCGCCATTGCAAGAAACTTTACATTCACATTCACATTTTTTGTTTTACCGTCAGATGTCGAAATCGTGATAACCGTATCGCCTATGCCCGTGGCAACAATATTGCCGTTTTCATCAACAGAGGCAACTGACGGGTTACTGCTTGAATAGCTGACATCTATATCTCCCCTCAACTCCGTAATTTCGCTGTTAAGGGTGTAACTTTCAAAAAGTCCCATAGAAATGTCACTTTTCGGCAAAACAAGTTCAGACTTGCTCTGTACTGTTTCGTTAAGCTTTTCGGCAACGATGGGACCGTATATCTTCATATTGGCATATGCAAGAGGGTGAATCCCATCGCCTTTTTTGGTTGTTGCATTATATCTAAAATACTGTGTTGTAATTTCCTCATTATCACCGGTAAGCTCTGTTTCTTCCGAAAGGTCAACATAGGGAATTTCCCACTTATCAAGTATATTTTTCATTAAAGACCAATACTGTGACTGTTTTATTCTTGTTGAGCAATTGTGACAGAGTACGAACAGCTTAATTGAGTCTTTATAATTCTTATCAAGAAAATAGCAAATACTTTCCAACGCACCTGCTGTGGTGTATTCATTGTATTTTCCCGATTTATTATTTATATCGGTCATTGCACCCATTTCAACATTTTTGAACAGGTCATTAAAACCGCCGTCAAGCAGAATAACATCGTAACTGCCTTTCATTTCACGGACACGCTCAAGGATACTTCTGTGGTCTGTGCCGATAAAATCCTTTCTTATTGCAAGAGTTGTGCCGGGAGTGGCCTTGTTGGTCATTGTCATATTATATTTTTCGGCAACATAATTGCAGAAAGAATATGTTGAATTTCCCATTGTGTTCGTACCCGAACCGTAGGCAACGCTGTCGCCGTCACAATACATAGTTCTGCCAGAAAGGTAGTCGGGAGCAGAATACATAGCCTTTGCACACGGAAAAAGCTGTGCGTAAAATTCGTTGCCGACAGCCTGCAAAATAAGATTAACATCATTTTCTGTGATTTTGCCGTCATCGTCAACATCGGCAGCCGTCAGTTCTTCCTCGGTCGGAACAGTGTCGATAAGGCTTTTGGCAAGCTTTGCATCAGCTGCATCAACAGTTCCGTTGTTATTAACATCGCCGTAAATCACATTGCCCGACGAAACAAAGTTTAGCGAATTATCATTGCAATATTTTTCTGCGACAGTCCCCGAATAGCCTTCAAGAGTGAATAATGAATCGGTTGAATACTGCTGAGTGCTTATTGTCTGCTTACTGTAGGTGTCAAAAACGCCCTTTTTGGTTGAACAGCTTACCGCAAACGAATCATCACAAATCTGCGTTACGGACATTGGAATGCTCACGGATTTAAGATTTTTACAATTCATAAACGCACCGTAGCCTACAGTTTTTAAACCAAAATTCAGGTTGATTTTTTCAAGGCTTTCACAACCGTAAAAAGCCCACCATTTGATATTTTTTACTGTGTTTGGAATTGTCACTTCCTTGATTTTGCCTGAATAAAAAGCCGTCCTGCCGATTGAGGTTACAGGCTTTGAATCAATGCTGTCGGGAACAGTCACAACTGCATTCTTGCCCGTATAACCGCAAATTTCGGCTGTGTTATCGTCAAGAATTCTGTATTTAAAGTTTTTGTATGTGCGTTCATCGGTTGCGGCAAAAACGGTTGTACCGACACCTACAACTGATGAAACTATTATTACCGTTGAAAGTAAAAATGATAAAGTTTTTTTGAAATTTCTCATTAAATAGCTCCCATAAATCATTATTCCTATATTTTACTACAAAATGCAACATTTTGTAAATAGGCAAACAACCTAGAATTACCAAAAATAAAAAAACAGAGGAACAACATTGAAAGCAATTCAAAGAATGCTCCGGTTAATCCTCTGTATCCTTTATATATTTTTTAAAAAATCAGCCTGCAAGCACAAGCGGAAGAACATCGTTACGGTCAATGTGAAGAACAACCGAAACCTCGTCACAAACCATTTTTTCAGCTTCTTTGAGAAAACGCTCGTCAGTAATGTGAAGTCGTCTGCCCTTTTTGAGCTGGAGCTTACTGTGGAAGTGCATTCTCCTGATAAGCTCAACAAGCTTCATACAATCGCCGCCCGAAATAATCTCCTTGATTTTTTCACATCTTTCGGCTTTATTGTCAATCCATATTTCATTATCGGTTTTCTGTGACAAAATATCTTTAATTTCATCCGAAGAAAGGACAACACGCATTCTTGACACAAGCATTTCATTCTGAGTCGGAACAAAAAGCGTTGAAGAATCCGAGCAAACAGGTTTTAAAACATAGTATTCAATAGAATCCTTTCCGATTTTTTTCGTTGTAATTTCGGTAATCTCACAAACTCCGTTTGAGCCGTAAAGAACAATCTCGCCAATACTGTACATACTCTCACCATCCGTATAATCGCATCATCTTAAATCTCAGATAAACACTGAGTTCTTACAATATTATTGTACCACATTTTGCATAATTTTGTTATAGGCAAAATTACCGAATTTGACAATTTTTTCACTGTGGGAAATTAGTTGAATTACAACTATGTACAATTATGCCGAAATGGAAACCCGCCGAAAAGTGAAATGACCGACAACAAGCGTCGGTCATTTTCGGGGTATATTGGGTTATAGAAGGAATATATCAATATGAATGAACGAAATAAGCATTGAATACAGGCAGAAGAAAGAACTTTTCACGACTAATTTCAAAACTCCAAAACAAATTACCTAAAAACGAATCTGTTTCAATGCTTATTCCGTGGGCATCAACTTTAGCTTTATTGTACAACAAAAGAGTTTTAAATTCAATTGCATTTGCAACGGAATTAAATCTTTGATGTAAAATATCCTTTGGAATTTTTATCTAATTGTTACAAAAATAACAATCTCAACCTTTGCAGAACAAAATTCGCCATCTTTTAGGTGTAAGTATTGAAGCTATAAATATATATTTATATCCTTTTATTATTGCATTTATGTCAATTTATTATGATATTATCCAAGAATTTCGTCAGAAAGTTGTTCAAGCTGAGGAATATTTTCTTCTTTCATGGCAGAACGGATTGTCACAACAGTAGGACAAATTTCAACATTTTTCATTTCTTCAAGATATGTTCTCATTGTCTTTGCTGCCGAAGGAGCCCAAGAGCCGTTTTCAACCATAGCAACCTTTCTGTTCTTGTAGCCCTTGATTTTAAGGTGGTGCAGAAAATCGTTCATTATCGGGAACACGCCGCCGTCATAGCTCGGTGCGATAACAACCATTCTGCTGAAACGGAATGCGTCCTCAATATCCTCGGCAAGGTCTGTGCGTGAAAGGTCTGCAATCGAAACCTTTTTGTCGGTTTTTGATTTGATAATTTCACAAAGCTTTTCGGCTGCCTTGGCTGTGTTGCCGTGAACCGAACAATATGCAATGAACACACCGTCGGTTTCAGGCTCATATTTGCTCCATGTATCGTAAAGACCGATGTACCAACCGAGATTTTCGTCAAGAACAGGGCCGTGAAGCGGGCAGATTTTCCGAATATCAAGCTTTGCGGCTTTTTTGAGAAGATTCTGAACCTGAACACCGTACTTACCGCAGATATTGAAGTAATATCTTCTTGCCTCGCAAGCCCAATCGTCCTCCTGAGCGTCAAGTGTGCCGAATGTGCCGAAGCCGTCCGCAGAGAAAAGAACCTTTTCTGCACTTTCATATGAAACCATAACCTCAGGCCAATGAACCATGGGAGCCATTATAAATGTAAGCTTGTGCGAACCGAGTTCAAGTTCGTCACCCTCTTTGACTGTAACGGTTTTATCGGCAAAATCAAAATCCGGAAAAAACTGTGGGAGCATTGAAAAAGTCTTTGCATTACCAACAAGCTTCATTGACGGATATTTCTCGGAAACAACCTTAATATTTGACGCATGGTCGGGTTCAAGGTGGCTGATTACAAGATAATCGGGAGTTCTGCCGTTAAGCTCTCTGTCAAGATTTTCAAGCCATTCGTCAGTTTTTCTCTTGTCAACCGTATCCATAATTGCAACCTTTTCGTCAACAATAAGATATGAGTTGTAAGAAATTCCGTTGGGAACAAGATACTGACTTTCAAAAAGGTCGATTGTCTTGTCATCAACGCCAATGTATTTTATAGAATCGGAAATTTTAACCTGCATTGTATTCTCTCCTTTATAAATCTGTGTCCGTATTTGTCGGAAATTTTGGCTAAGTCAATTATACTATGTTATCAAGTTGAAATCAAGATGATTAGGATAATTTAAACACTATGCAAATTTTGTTCATGTGTCTGATTGTATATGAAATTATTTTGCTATTGATTTAAAAGAAAAGCGATGATATAATATTGTTAAAGAAAAATACAAACGGGTTGTTATTATGGAAGTAAAATATTCAAAAGCTGCACTCAAGTTCCTTGCAAAATCCGATAAAGCAACAGTTAATCGTATCAGAATTGGAATTGAGGGGTTAAAAATTAATCCTCCTAAAGGTGATATAAAATTAATGCAGGGATTTGATGACGGCAGACAACGATTAAGAATCGGTAAATACCGTATTATTTTTAAAAGGTTACTTGACGGTACTTATGAAATAATATATATTATAGATATAGGTTCTCGTGGAGATATTTATAAATGAAAGGAGTTGCCGTATATGAGTACGAAAACAGCTGAAATTGCTAAAATGATTGATATGCTTCCCGACAGTGACAAGGAACTTGCCTACGAATTGATTAAGAAACTCGTACTTGCTTGGGATCCTGACTACACAAAAGTTACCGAACAGGAGTATAAAGATATTACAGAAGCGGAAAACGGTGACTTTGTTTCCGAAGACGATATTGATTGGGATAATCTTTCAAGATATGCAAACTAAATAATTGCATTAATTTAGCGGTGGCATTGACCACCGCTTTTTATTTTAGTTTTTAATATTTTGAGTGTATGACATTTACCCACCAAAGCATAATTTTCCACTTTCAATTTTCAATTAACAAAACAGTCCCCTTCAATGCATTTGCAAATTGAAAGGGACTGATTGTATAAATATTAAAAAATATTAGATTTCAGACTACAAAAATTACTTTCTGTTGTTTCTGTTAAAGCCGCCTCTGCGGTCATTGTGAGGTCTGCGTGGACGAGCTGCTCTTTCTGCGTCAATGTCGTTTTCGGGAACAAGACCGTCAACATCAATAAGAACCTGACGGCGAGAGAGGTTGAGTCTGCCCTTATCGTCAATTTCCATTACCTTAACACGGATAATGTCGCCTACATTAACAACATCTGTTACATTCTCTGTACGCTTAACATCAAGCTGAGAAATGTGAACAAGACCTTCCTTACCGGGAGCGATTTCAACGAAAGCACCGAAGTCCATAATACGGGTAACCTTACCGAGGTACATTGCACCCGGCTCAGGATCAACAGCGATTGTGTTGATGATTTCGATTGCACGCTTACACTTGTCGGAATCAATACCCGAAACATATACCTGTCCGAGTTCGCCGTCTTCCTCAATGTCAACCTTAACTTCGCATTCAGCCTGAATTTCCTTGATAACCTTACCGCTCTTACCGATAACCTCGCTGATTTTGTCAGCAGGAATTGTTGTCGTGAACATCTTGGGAGCATACTTTGAAAGCTCTTCTCTCGGCTCTGCAATAGCCTTGAGCATTACTTCATCAAGAATGTAGTTACGAGCCTTGTGAGTCTTGGCAAGAGCCTCTTTAACCATTTCGGGAGTAAGACCGCTGATTTTGAGGTCCATCTGAATAGCTGTGATACCGTCATGTGTACCTGCTACCTTAAAGTCCATATCACCGAAGAAGTCCTCAAGGCCCTGAATATCAACCATTGTCATCCAACGGTCGCCCTCTGTGATAAGACCGCATGAGATACCTGCAACAGGAGCCTTAATCGGAACACCTGCGTCCATAAGAGCAAGAGTTGAACCGCAGATTGAACCCTGTGAAGTTGAACCGTTTGAAGAAAGAACTTCCGAAACAAGGCGAAGTGCATACGGGAATTCTTCTACCGAAGGAATTACAGGAACGAGTGCTCTTTCTGCAAGAGCACCGTGACCGATTTCTCTTCTGCCCGGACCACGGCTTGGTTTTGTTTCGCCGACTGAGTAGCTTGGGAAGTTGTAGTGGTGGATATATCTCTTTTCTGTTTCACCGTCAATGCCGTCAAGGAGCTGCTTGTCGGAAACAGGACCGAGTGTTGCGATTGTGAGAACCTGAGTCTGTCCTCTTGTGAACATACCCGAACCGTGAACTCTCGGAATTACGCCAACCTCTGATGCGAGAGGACGGATATCGTCCATTCCTCTGCCGTCAACACGCTTCTGCTCATCGAGTAACCAACGGCGAACAATGAACTTCTGTGTCTTATAAAGGCACTCGTCAATGAGAGCTTCGCTTTCGGGATAAATCTCGTCAAATTTTTCATGAACTGCCTCATAGATAGGCTTGAGTCTTTCGTCACGAATTCTCTTATCATCTGTATCAAGAGCAACCTTAACATCTTCTTCTGCAAATGCCTTGATTGCCTCAAACATATCATGGTCGGGTTCAAGACTTGCAAACTCAAACTTAGGCTTGCCGATTTCAGCCTTGATTTCCTCAATAAAGCTGATAATCTTCTGGTTAGCCTCGTGACCTGCCATAATAGCGTTGTACATATCGTCATCAGATACGCAGTTAGCACCTGCCTCGATCATAGCAATTCTTGTGCTTGTTGAGGCAACTGTTGTTGCCATCTGAGAAACCTTTCTCTGTTCCTCTGTCGGGTTAATGATGTACTCACCGTCAATCATACCTACAGAACAACCCGAGATAGGTCCGTTCCACGGAACATCAGAAATTGAAATTGCAATTGAAGCACCGATCATAGCAACAATTTCAGGCTGACAGTCGGGATCAACGCTCATTACCGTACAAACGATTGAAACATCGTTTCTCATGCTCTTGTCAAAAAGAGGACGGATAGGACGGTCGATTACACGGCTTGTGAGGATAGCCTTTTCCGAAGGTCTGCCCTCTCTCTTGAGGTAAGAACCGGGGATTTTGCCTACTGCGTACATCTTTTCTTCATAGTCAACCGAAAGTGGGAAGAAATCAACGCCCTCTCTTGGCTTTTCTGATGCTGTAACAGCAACATGAACTGTTGTGTCGCCGTAGTGAACAAGACACGCACCGTTTGCAAGCTGTGTCATCTTGCCTGTTTCAACCTTTAAAGGTCTGCCGGCAAATTCTGTTTCAAATACTCTGTATTTGTCGAATGTCATAAGTCGATTCATTTTAGTAAAATCCTTTCCGAAACATAAGTTTCACATTTCAAATAAAGTTCAAATTTATTCAAACGGGATTTTACGCCGATTTAGCAATAAAACCATTAAACAAAACTGACAAACACACAAAAGCATATGTTATTTAATCGTTTTACCGCTAAAAAACAGCAAATAAAAATCCCGCAGAAAATCGAATTTAGGGCAAGCTTTCGCTTGCCCTTGTGTACTTAAAAAATTACTTACGGATACCGAGTCTTGCAATGATAGAACGATATCTTTCAATGTCTACCTTTGTGAGGTAAGCGAGAAGGCTTCTTCTCTGACCAACCATCTTGAGAAGACCTCTTCTGCTGTGGTGATCCTTCTTGTGAACCTTGAGGTGCTCGGTAAGGTCATTGATTCTCTTTGTAAGAAGAGCAATCTGAACCTCCGGAGAACCTGTGTCGCCTTCGTGAGTAGCGTACTCAGCCATGATAGCCTGCTTTTCTTCTTTAAGCATTAAAAATTCCACCTTTCAAAAATAGTCGCCAACATCTCAGGGCAGGGCTGTGAAAATCCGATAAACGGCATACTCCCTGTTCCGAGACACGGTCATCTGTTTTATATTATCACAATCAAAGTCAAAAGTAAAGTGTTTTTTACAAAATCTTCTTTGCTTTTTCATTGTAGAGCATATCTATATATTCACAAATTTTCTTCTGATCTTCTTTAGACATTGAGCGATATCTTGCAATGATTGCTCTTTCGGAAAGAGTCAGTACATTGAGCGTCATGTCACCGTCGGCAACTCTTCTTTCAAAATAATCTCTGTTGTCAAGAATTGCGTTATAATCGATACCAAACATTTTAACGATTTTCCCGAGAAGCTCGTGGCTTGGTTCAGAAACTCCCGTTTCATATTTTGTATAAGTTGTTCTGTTTATCTTTAATGCGTCCGCAACCTGCTGTTGGGTAAGTCCGCACTGAATTCTGTAATAACGCATTCTGAGTCCTACCGAAGCGTCGATATTACTGCACTTTCTTTTGGGCATCTTCTGCACATCCTATCACATAAAAGTATTTCCGCTTTGCACACTGCGATTCAATTATAATACTTTTAAATAAAATATTCCACAAATGTGATAACACTTCACTAAACAAAAATCGGCATAATTTTTGTGCATTATTTTGTATTCATAAATATTTTTTTAATGAATTATGTCTGCATCTATTATTATTGATTCGTAAAACTTTTATGCCTCTATTCCGGTTTTTGTAAACCTCTTTTTCAAATTTGGTATTGAAATCTTTAAATTTTTGATGTATAATCATGTAGCGGAAGTTAGTGTGTATGTTTTTATGCAATTTCTGCGTTCTGTATTTTTGCTTTATTACAGCCGAACAACCGAAAAATTAAATGCTGGAGTAGCGCAGTTGGTAGCGCAACTGATTCGTAATCAGTAGGTCGAGGGTTCAAGTCCCTTCTTCAGCTCCATAACAAAAACCGCATCAGAAAGCCGTTTTCAGGCTCTTTGGTGCGGTTTTTATTTGTTTATTTTTACCGTAAAATATTGCGAAATATCGCATAATATTGCTTAAATATTAGTCAAATGTCAGTCAAAAAACAGCAATCACATCAATCACACATATATGCCTAACACATTATGCTATAAAACTAAAAGCACCCTGCATTCTGCAAAGTGCTTTAATAATTACTCTTTCGTATTCGTTTTAGCCGGATTTTTAATCATTCTGCCGTTGACAAAGATGTAGTCATCATCGGAGTTTGCGTTTTCGACTGCTTCGGTTTCACGCTGAACTTCTTCTTCCGTAAGGACATACTGCACATTATCACCTGTAAAGTAACCGACAGACTCCTGCACACCTTTTGCGATTACGGATACTATTATATAGGTTGCAATCATCGGGTAGAAAATTACCGAGAGAGCAACTGCAACAACAAGCATTGCACCCTTTGCATAGATTACTGCGAGAAATACTGCGAATGAAACTATTACGACAAGCACAAGTGCTACAATATTTCTGAGAATTTTACCGAAAATCAACAGGAGTGAATTTTTATAAATGTCACGAAGTCTGAGGTCATAGGTAATTGTTAGCAGGGGTACATAGAACAGCATAATCAGCATTGCAATTGAGAACACTATATATATGGTAAAGACAGAGCCGTAAACGATGTCTGTCTGAGCAAGTGTTCCGTAATAGAGAATTGCAAAAAACGAACATGCTACTATGAGGTAAGCAACAAATCCGTTGAAGATTGATTTTTTCAGATTTTCACGAAATGCCTGTACAAAAGTTTTGAAAACATTTACATCCTCTTTTTCAACCGAAATTTTGCGGATTACCATTACAAGTCCGGAATAGAACGGCATTGCGGGAATTATACCCAAGCTCCATAATATTACATTGTTGAATCCGGACAGAAAGCTTATGAGTATGAATATTCCGGAAAACACGGCAAACGGAATTGAGTACATCAATCCCGCAAATAACAGCTTAGGAAATCGGGTGAAAAATCGTGCAAGTGATGATTGATTGAAATTTTTCATAATTGCTAAATTAACCTTCTTAAAAAACAAATTTGACATAATCTTAGCACAAAACGCTTGTCATTTTCAATAGAATGACCATATTTGACAGGTTACAATATTGTAACTTTAACGTTACTTTAATATTTCTTATTTGACAAATAAGTCAAAAAACTCAGATAATATGCGGTTGTTTTTTGTTTGATTTTGAAATTACATTTGGTCAATACCTTCGTTTTGACTAATCACAGAGAAATTTTTTAAAAAAATCTATTGTATTTTCATAAATAGTGTGTTATGATTGTGGCAATAGAGAGAACACAGAATGTTGTTCTCTCGCCAATATCCGGGTTTAGCGGATAAATATTTTTAATTAAGGTGAAAGCTATGAAAAAATCAACAATCAAAAGAGCTGCAGCTCTTGCAGTTGCAGGTATGATGACTGCTACTGCTCTTGCAGGCTGCGGTGGTTCTTCATCATCAGGTTCATCAAAAGATGATTCAAGTGCAGCTGGCAACGCAAAAAACGGTAAAGTTTACTATCTTAACTTTAAGCCTGAGCAGGACAAGGATTGGCAGGCTCTTGCTAAGAAGTACACGGAAGAAACAGGTGTTGATGTAACTGTTAAGACAGCTGCCGAGGGTACTTATGAGTCAACACTTACAGCAGAAATGGACAAGGACAACGCTCCTACACTCTTCCAGGTTAACGGTCCTGTAGGTCTTGCTAACTGGAAAGACTATTGTGCAGACCTCAGCTCATCAGAAATTTATAATCAGCTTACTTCAAAGGATTATGCGCTTGAAGAAGACGGCAAGGTTTACGGTATTGCTTATGTAATTGAAACATACGGCATTATCTACAACAAGACTCTTCTCCAGAAGTATTGCGATTCTGACTTTGCTTCGGTTAAGAAAATTGAGGACATCAACAGCTTTGAGAAGTTAAAGACTGTTGCCGATGAAATCCAGAAGAATAAGGATAAGCTCGGCGTTAAGGGTGCGTTCACATCAGCAGGTATGGATTCTTCATCTGACTGGAGATTCAAGACTCACCTTGCTAACCTTCCTATCTACTTTGAGTACAAGGATAAGGGCATCAAATCAACAGACGCTATCGAGGGTAAATACCTTGAAAACTATAAGAACATCTGGGATCTCTACATCAAAGATTCAACATGTGATCCTGCAGACCTCGCAAGCAAGAAGGGTACAGACGCTGAAACTGAGTTCACATCAGGCGAAGCAGTATTCTTCCAGAACGGCAGCTGGGAATATTCAACAGTTACCAAGGCAGGTATGAAGGACGACGAACTCGGCATGCTCCCGATTTACATCGGCGTAGGCGATGAAGCTAATCAGGGTCTTTGCACAGGTTCAGAGAACTACTGGTGTGTAAACAACAAGGCAAGTGCTGACGATCAGGCAGCTACTCTTGAATTCTTGAACTGGTGTGTAACAAACAAAACAGGTACATCTGCTCTTGCTGACGATATGGGATTTGTAATTCCTTTCAAGAATGCTAAGGAAGCAACCAATGTATTTGTTAAGATTGATAACGAACTCACAGCAGCAGGCAAAACTCCTGTAAGCTGGAACTTCACAACAATGCCAAGTGAAGATTGGAAAAACGGTGTTGGCACAGCTCTTACACAGTATGCGGCAGGTACAGGCGACTGGGACGCTGTTAAGACTGCATTTGTACAGGGTTGGAAAACAGAATATGCAAAGGCTAACGGCTGATTGTAAAATTTCTGTTTTAATTTAACAGGTTCGGTAGGGGGGCGGCATTCCGCCCCCCCTTTTTTATGAACGGAAAGGCAAAATATTATGTTTAGAAAACCTAAAAGAAAAATTTATTTTCTTATATTTGTTCTTCCTACTCTTGCTGCTTTCCTTATAGGTTTTGTATATCCGTTCTTTAACGGCATTTACCTTTCATTCTGTAAATTCAGAACAACAAGCGACGCAGTATTCATTGGGTTCGGAAACTATGTCAAAGCCTTTCAGAATGAGGGCTTTTTACATTCATTCTGGTTTACGGTACTGTTTGTTATAGTATCGGTTATACTCATTAACCTCATTGCGTTTTTTGTGGCGTATGCACTCACGCTCGGAATCAGGGGTTCAAATGTATTCAGAACTGTTTTCTTTGTTCCTAACCTTGTAGGCGGTATCATTCTCGGCTACATCTGGCAGTATATTTTTAACGGTATTCTTCAGTATTACGGAACAAACCTTGCGCTTAACGCAAACTACGGTTTCTGGGGACTTGTAATTCTTATGTGCTGGCAACAGGCAGGTTATATGATGATTATTTACATTGCCGGTTTCCAGAGCGTACCTCATGATCTTTATGAGGCGGCTAAAATTGACGGCGCAGGCAAAAAACAGTTGCTTACAAATGTAACATTGCCGATGATGATGCCTTCCATCACAATCTGCACATTCCTTACACTTACAAACTCATTTAAGCTGTTCGACCAGAACCTTGCCCTCACAGGCGGTGCTCCGGGTATTGTATCACAGGGAAGCGGTACAATGGTTTATCAGACAGAAATGATGGCTCTCAATATTTACAATACATTCTATGCAAACCAGAATTCTCGTGGCGTAGGTCAGGCTGAGGGCGTTATCTTCTTCGTAATTGTTGTTATCATTGCCCTTATTCAGCTTTACTTCACAAGAAGAAAGGAGGTTCAGCAGTAATGGCAAAAGTTGCAGCAAAGGCTAAGGATAGGCCTGTAAAGAAAAAACAAACCGTAGGAATGAAAATTTTAACAATTCTCTTCTCTATTGTGTCAGTATTCTATGTTGCTCCCGTTTTCATTGTACTGATGAACTCCTTCAAGAGCAATGCGGCAATCAGCCGTGCAATCTTTGAATTTCCAAATGCAGACAGTTTTCAGGGCTTTCAAAGCTATATGACAGGTATGTTCCACGGCAACTATCCGTTCTGGAAGTCAATTGTATGGAGCTTCTTCATTACAATCGGCGGTGTTGTGCTTATTCTTTTCTGCACATCAATGTGTGCGTGGTACTTGCAGCGTTCAAATTCTCGTATATGCAAAATCATCTACTATTTCTGCATTTTCTCAATGGTTATTCCTTTCCAGATGGTAATGTTTACCCTCTCAAAGACAGCCGACAGTCTCAAGCTTACAACTCCGTGGGGTATTTTGATTATATACCTCGGATTCGGAGCAGGACTTGCGGTATTTATGTTCTCGGGATTTGTTAAATCAATTCCTGTTGAAATTGAGGAAGCCGCAGATGTTGACGGAGCAGGTCCTTTGAGAACATTCTTCGGTATTGTTCTTCCGATTATGAAACCTACTTTTATTTCGGTTGCAATCCTTGAAACAATGTGGATTTGGAACGACTACCTTCTCCCCTATCTTATTCTTGATATGGATTACAAAACTATTCCGATTCACATTCAGTATCTTAACGGCAGTTACGGTCATACGGACACAAGTGCTATTATGGCGCTTATCGTTCTGAGTATCGTTCCGATTATTATTTTCTACTTTGCCTGTCAGAAATACATCATCGAGGGTGTTGTTTCAGGTGCTGTAAAAGGTTAATCTTTCTTTCATTTTATTTTCAAAAAACGGCTGTGTACATTTATGCTACACAGCCGTTTTTTTCTCTCGTCTAGACAGTTTGTATAATGCAAAACAAATTATCTACACGGATTGGGGACGGCGGCTCGCCGTGCGGGCGGATAATATCCGCCTCTACATTTAAACGCAACTTCTATATATACAAAAACAATCGGGCGACAATGATTTGCATTTTGCAAACTGTATGCCCGACCACAATTTTACATTTTCAATTTTCAACTTTCAATTTTAAAAAAACTTCCGCTCGGGCATAATATGTTTTTTGACATTTACAAACTATCTACACGAATTGGGTATGGCGGCTCGCCGTGCGGGATTGTTCTTTAATAGAATTATATTGTAACAAAAAATCGGGCAATCGTGATGACTGCCCGATATGCGGAAATTTTATGTGTTAACTTTTACCGTAAAAAATCAGATTGACTGAAGAACAGGCTCACCGTTTTCGGCTGTAAGGTGCATTGCAGTAACACCGCCTGCACCTGCCTCAATCATTGCGTTTGCAATTTTCTCCTCAACCTCTCTGCGAATTGTATTTCTGAGGTCACGAGCACCGCTTGCGCCGTTACATGACTTTTCTGCAAGGAGCTGACAAACCTTTTCGTCAAATGTGAATTTGATGTGCTTTTCCTCAAGAGTCGGAACATACTCAGAGAGCATAAGGTCTGCAATCTTTACAAAATCGTCCTTTTTAAGGCTGTTGAATACGATAACCTCATCAACTCTTGCGATAAATTCAGGACGGAGGAACTCGGAAAGTGCCTTCATAACCTTTTCTTTTGAGGCATCTTCTTCAGTCTTGCCAAAGCCTAATGCGCTGTCCTTTGATGCAGAACCGGCATTTGATGTCATAATGATAACAGTATTTTCAAAGTTTACTGTTCTGCCGTGAGCGTCTGTAACTCTGCCCTCATCAAGAATTTGGAGCAAAATATTGAGAACATCGGGATGAGCCTTTTCAATTTCATCAAAGAGGAGAACCGAATAAGGTCTGCGGCGAACTTTCTCCGTTACCTGTCCTGCCTCATCGTAACCGACATATCCGGGCGGTGAACCGATAATTTTAGAAACCGAATGTTTCTCCATAAATTCACTCATATCAAGTCTGATAAGAGTTTCGGGGGTATCGAAAAGTTCCTTGCTGAGAACCTTTACAAGCTCTGTTTTACCGACACCTGTAGGACCTACAAAGATGAACGATGCAGGTCTGCGGCGAGGTGAAATCTGAACTCTGCTTCTTCTGATTGCAGATGCAAGAGCCTTTACAGCCTCGTCCTGACCGATAATTTTCTTTTTAAGCTCGTTCTCAAGGTCGGCAAGCTTTGAAAGCTCATTTTCCTTGATTCTTGATGCGGGGATGCCTGTCCAGAGTTCGATTACCTTGGCGATATCCTCCTCTGTAACCTTTGAAACGAGAGTTTCGGGGTCAATTTCTTTAAGGTCGCTGTCAATTCTTGCAAGGCTTGTGTTGACCTCGGCAAGCTGTTCATAGTTTACCTCATCGGCATTTGTAAGAGCGTCCTTTCTGATAAGAAGCTTCTGTCTTTCATCCTCAAGCTTATCGTGACGCTCCATGCTTTTGTTGCGGAGAGCGGCACAGGCACAGCTTTCATCAAGAAGGTCGATTGCTTTGTCGGGAAGAAAACGGTCTGTTATGTATCTTTCGGAAAGGACAACTGTCTTGCGAACGATATCATCGTCAACAATTACACGGTGATGTGCCTCATAATAGCCTTTTACGCCTGCAATGACATCAATTGACTGAGCAATTGTAGGCTCGCCGACCTTTACGGGCTGAAATCTTCTTTCAAGAGCAGAATCCTTTTCGATATATTTTCTGTATTCGTTGAATGTTGTAGCACCGATGACCTGAACCTCGCCCCTTGAAAGAGCCGGTTTGAGGATATTTGCGGCATTCATTGTACCCTCGTTGTCACCTGTGCCGACAAGGCTGTGAACCTCATCAATAAAGAGAATTATGTTGCCGTTCTCCTTGATTTCGGAAACAAGACCTTTGATTCTGCTTTCAAACTGACCTCTGAACTGAGTGCCTGCAACAAGCGATGTGAGGTCAAGAAGCTGAATTTCCTTGTTTTTAAGTCTTTGAGGAACATTTCCTGCGGCAATGCGGAGAGCAAGCCCCTCTGCAATAGCGGTTTTACCTACACCGGGTTCACCGATAAGGCAAGGATTGTTCTTTGTTCTTCTTGAAAGAATCTGAATTACACGCTCAATCTCGCTGTCTCTGCCGACAATGCGGTCGATTTTGCCCTCTCTCGCCTTGCGTGTGAGGTCTTCACAGTAAAGATTGATGTGCTTTCTGTTCTTTTCTTTTTTCTCTTTTTTGCCCTTTTTATTATTATCCTGATTTGTCGCATTGTTGTTCTGTCCGCCGAACATACTGTTGAAAAATGCAGGAAATGCAGGTGCACCGTGAGAGAAGTCATCATCCTCACTGCCGTCACCGTCTTTAGCAAAATCGCCCATCTGCTCGGCAAGGTTATCCGCACCAAGCTGTTCCATAAGCTGTGACATATCGCCGTCACCCATACTGTTCATGAGGGTGTTCATCTGATCCTGAACATTTTCAAGGTCCTCATCCGAGATACCCATTTTGCTGATAAGATCCTCAACCGGCTTGATTCCAAGCTCTTTTGCACAGGTAAGGCAATAACCTGCCGTTGGGGCGTCTTTGGAATTATTATTTGAAACGAAAACAACCGCAGGCCGTTTTCCGCATCTTGTACAAAGCATAGCATACTCCTTTTTAGGACACCAAATTGCACATTTGCTGTCATGGTAATATAAGAATTATACAACTGTTTAACAAATAATTCAATATTTATTTGTCGGAATTTATTTATTTTTAATGTCAGCTGTCTTTTTAAGTGATTCGTTGTACTCCTTAATCATTGCAAAATAGATTTTGCCGTAACGATACAAAGCGTATAGCATTGATGCGGCTGTAACCGAAAGCAATATCAGATCAAGCACCATATTTTCGTAGGCAAAAAAGGCCTTGAGAAATACGATAAGACATACGGAAAAGTAGAAAATAATTGTTCCGACCTTTCCGTACCAATTTGCAGAAGGCGGAGTGAGTCTTTTTTTGATTAAATCAGCACCGCCGATGAGCATAAGAAGGTCTTTGACCAAAAGCGTCACAAGAATCGGAAGAACCATAGGCACATAAATCACCATACAGATAACGACCGCAAAAAGCGTTACCTTGTCTGCAATGGGATCAAGGATTTTTCCGAGAGGAGTTACCTGATTGAGTTTTCTGGCAGCCATTCCGTCAAAGCAATCGGAAAGTCCCGACAAACCTATACATATAGCCGCATATATATACTGTTCCGCAAGGAAAAAATATACAAACGGGATTATAAGCACAAATCTTACATAAGTTATAATATTAGGTATAGTAACCAAATCGGATGTTTTAAAGCTCCACACATCTTTTTCTTTTTCCATTACTGTTCCCTCCTGTTTCTTCATTCAGACTGCAACGCTGAAAAATTTAAAAACAGCACCCGAAATCATCGGGTTATTAAGCATTTCGGGATTTGAAAACTCAAGCACTCCCGAAAAGATATTAACGGCAAAAAACACAAGGATTGCCGCCTCCGCAAGTCCCAACACACCGCCGAGAAGCTTATTAATCTGTTTCACCACGGGTATTTTAAACACTCTTGCAAGTTTTTTAACAAGAATTTTTATAATTATAAAGATAATTATTGAAATAACTACACCGATAACCAAGCGGAACATTCCTGTGATAACCGGCTGAATAAGATTTTCCACCGAAGTTGACACCGCCGCTGCGGCAGAGTTCGGAACCTGAAAATCGTTTGTATAGACACTTGAATCCAATCCAAAAATTGAAAGGAAGAATCCGAGCATTCCCATAACCCAGTTTGGCAAAGCCGAAAAACTGTTTGCAATGGCTGAGTTGATGCCCTGAGTGTCAATCATTTGTTGCAGATTTGTTGTTAAGGTCTGCTGAACAAATGCCGTATAAACCCACGATGCAAGAAAATTTGAAATGTGATATGCAAGAAAGCCCGTGAGAGCCACACCTGCAACATTGAGAATTGTAATTGCTATGCCACGCTTGAAATCAATAAAAAACAAAAGCGCAAACACGGCAATAATAATTATATCTGCAACCAAATTAATTACTCCTGTTTTGAAGTTTGAGCGGTATCGTCGCTCGATACACTGTCAAGGTCAATAAACCTAATTTGATTTACGCTGAGAATGTAAGCGGTGTAGTCCGAGGCAAGCACAATCTTTTTTGAACCGGTTCCCGAATTTGTCGAATAAAGCAAATCGCCTTTTTGATTATAACCGTAAACAACATTTCCGTCAAGGATTGCAACCGTACCCTTGTAGACAGAAAGCGAATCGGCTTTGTGTTCGGTATTTATTGTGTACTGTGCCTCGCCGTTGCTGTTATAGCTTATGAGAGCAACACTTCTTCCGTCACCGCTCCTTGAAAGAGCCATTGTATAGGTTGATGTATCTGTGTTAAAGCAGTAATTTGAAAGAGTTTTGTCCTCATAGCTTACTGTTTTGTAATTCTTTTCACCTTTTTTAACAATATAGCTTGCCTGTGAGCCCACAAGAACCGCCGTATCTGAGGTCAGATACTTGCAATCAAGCACGCTGTCACCCGAAATTTTGTAGGTTGAAACAGGCTTTTCCTGTGAAAAATCAAGCACATAAACGCCCGTTACCGCTGAACCCTTATCACTTGACACACCTGTGGCAACGCAACCGGAGCCGTCCTTGTTAATTGCTACCGATGTTATATAATACTCTGAAAAAGAATATTTGTAAATTCTGTTATTATTTTTGCTGTAGGCATACAGCGTTGTGAGATAACCGTTGTCCTCGGTAACAAGACAGTATGTACCGTTTGAGGCAACATCACCTGTGTATATTTTATTTTCGGCATTGCCTGAGTAAAGCGTTTCGTCAAAACTGCTTATCTCATAGCTTGAACTGCCGATTCCGTATGTGAGAAATCTGTTTTCATTGTTTTTCATTACGGGATTTGAATGTGTAAGCTGAAGTCGTGCAACCTCTGTACCCGAATTTGTAAGGGTTACGAACGAGGTGTCCGACGCATACACGGCATGTCCCTGTGACACTGCAAAGTTGCCCGATGAAACCTCGGAACCGATAATGTCAACGGGATAGCCGTGACCGGCATTTCCTAGTACATCATAAGTCCACCAGTTCGAGATGTTCTCCCATGTGAGCTTGTCACGGTTTGCAAAGGCAAAAACTATAAGGCCTGCCGCAATGGCAATACACGCACCGAGTACGATTTTCTTGACAGCCTGCGGCGACATTTCGGTTTTTTCCTGTTCATAATCGTCAAGAGGCATATCCTCATAGCTCATTACATCTCTGTCGGTTTTATGTGTCTTTCGTTTTGAATAATGTCCTTTAAATTTTTTAAACATCAGCGTTCACTCCTTTTTGTGAACTGTTGTCATTTTCATAATTCACACGATTCAGGTACAATCCGCAAGCCTGTGCGGTGGGACCCGAATATTTTCTGTTTTTCTTTTCTATAATGGAGGGAATTTCATCGGGAGCAATTTTACCCTGCTGAATCCTGAGAAGTGTTCCCACCATAATACGAACCATATTGTACAAAAAGCCGTCAGCCTCAACCTTCATTGTAACAAGGTCGCCCTCACGGGTTACCGAAAAGGCTTTTACATTTCTGGTCATATCCCCTTTTTCACGGTTATCAAGCGTGCAAAAGGAAGTGAAATCGTGTCTGCCGACATATGCCTGAGCGGCTTTGTCAAGCAGATTTTCGTCAATTTTGTATCTGTAATGAAGTGCGTATCCGTCAAGAAACGGATTTCGCACATCGCTGTTCCAGATTTTGTAGATATATTCCTTGCTTGTGCAGGAATAGCGGGCATGAAAATCGTGTGCAACCTCTTTGCAGTCAAGAACCGCAATGCTTAGCGGAAGCCAACGGTTAAGTGCGGCTTTGAGCCTTTCGGGCTTTATGGGATGCTCTGTTTTAAGGCTGATGCAGTACATATTTGCGTGAACTCCGCTGTCTGTGCGACTGCATCCCTTTACATCAAAGTCATTGCCGATAATCTTTGAAAGAGCAGTTTGAAAAGCCTCCTGAACCGTCATTGCGTTCTGCTGAACCTGCCAGCCGTGGAACTTTTTTCCGTCATATGAAATTGTGAGAAGAAGATTTCTCAAACTGCCGCAGGCAGGAATATGTTGCATAAAATCACTCCGCCGATTAGAAGTGCGACCATTACAAAAGATACATAGTCACGCTTTGCCATATGAATAGTTTTCATTCGTGTTCTTCCTGTTCCGCCACGGTAGCAACGGCACTCCATAGCTGTTGCAAGCTCATAGGCTCTTCTGAATGCCGAAACAAAAAGCGGAATAAGAATAGGGATAAACGCCTTTACCCTCTGAATAATATTACCCGACTCCATATCGGCACCTCGTGCCTTTTGAGCCTGAGTAATTTTGTCGGTTTCTTCAAGAAGTGTGGGAACAAATCTTAAAGCAAGCGACATCATCATTGCAATCTCGTGAACGGGAAAGTGCAGTTTTGCAAGCGGCTTCATCAGTCTTTCGATTGCGTCCGTAAGCTCTGTCGGAGAGGTTGTGAATGTAAGACATGAGCTTGCAAGGATAAGACATATGATTCTTACCGAAACAAAAATTGCTCTGTTAATGCCGTTTAAGGTAATTTTGAAAATTCCCCATTGTACAAGCGGATCACCCGAACCGTAGAACACATTGAGAATTGAGGTTACTATTATAATAAATATAATTACTTTCATGCTTTTGAAATAGAACTTTGCAGGCACCTTGCTTGCCGCAACGAAAAGTGCGGTAAAAAGCACAACAAGCGCAAGCGAAGCATAATTAAAAGTACAGAAAATAATTACGAGAAATCCGACAAGCATAATCAGCTTTGCACGGGGATCACATTTGTGGATTACGCTGTTCGCAGGAAAATACTGACCGAACGCAACATCTCTTACCATATTTTACCCTCCTTGTCAAGCAGTGAGGAAATACAGTCCATTGCCTCATCAACAGTAAGTATTCCTTCGGGAACATTAAAACCTTTTTCACGCAATTCAAGCATAATCTTTGTTATCTGCGGTACTCGAAGTCCTATTTTTTCAAGCTCTCGTCCCTTTGAGAAAACTTCTTTTGTCTTATCAAACATAACGAGGTTTGACTTGTTCATAACGATTATCTTATCGGCAACCCTTGCAATGTCTTCCATGCTGTGGGATACAAGGATAACGGTGTTTTTGCGTTCCTTGTGATACTGCACAATCTGGCTCAACAGCACATCTCTGCCCATAGGATCAAGACCTGCGGTCGGTTCGTCAAGAACGAGAACCTCGGGATTCATTGCTATAACGCCTGCAATTGCCGCCCTTCTCTTTTCACCGCCCGAAAGGTCGAACGGAGATTTTTCAAGAAGTTCATCTTTAAGTCCGGTAAATCTTGCGGCGTCATTTACCGCTTTTTCAAGCTCAGCACCGCTCTTGCCCATATTCGTAGGGCCGAATGCGATGTCCTTGGCAACGGTTTCTTCAAAAAGCTGATATTCGGGATACTGAAATACCATTCCGACTTTGAAACGGATTTTTCTGATATCCTTGGGATTTGCCCAGATATCCTCGCCGTCAAGAAGAACCTGTCCCGAAGTTGGTTTCATAAGTCCGTTGAGCATTTGAACAAGTGTTGACTTGCCCGAGCCCGTGTGTCCCATAATGCCGATAAACTCGCCTTTTTCAATTGAAAGGCTCAAATTATTGACAGCGGTTTTCTCAAACGGAGTGCCTGTTCCGTAAACATAGCTTAAATTTTTCAGTTCAAGCACCTTGCTCATGACAGCACCTCCTCAAGCATTTTTACACATTGCTCTGCATTGAGAGGAAGTTTATCAAATTTCACTCCGCACCCCCTGAGTCTGTATGCAAGCTCTGTTGCCTGCGGAACATCAAGACGGTGCTTTTTGAGCAGCTCCGCCTGTGAAAAAACTTCTTCGGGTGTACCCTGAGTGAGAATTTTTCCTGCGTCCATAACGACAACTCTGTCGGCAAGGACTGCCTCTTCCATATAGTGCGTGATGAGGACAACCGTCATATTCTTTTCACGGTTGAGTTTTAAAAGCGTTGTCATTACCTCGTCACGGCCGTTAGGGTCAAGCATTGCCGTGGGTTCGTCAAGAACTATGCATTGCGGCTGCATTGCAAGAATTCCCGCAATTGCAATACGCTGTTTCTGACCGCCCGAAAGCTTGAACGGAGCGTGTTCACGGTAATCGTACATATCAACGGCTTTGAGGGCATCGTCAACCCTCTGTCGGATCTCCTTTGGCGGTATTCCGAGGTTTTCGGGGCCGAATGCAACATCTTCCTCAACAACGCTTGCAACAAGCTGGTTGTCGGGATTTTGAAGTACAAGTCCCACTTTTTCTCTTATGTCATATGTCTTGTTTTCATCTGATGTGTCATCTCCGTCAACATACACTTTGCCCTTATCCGGCAATAGCATTGCGTTGAGATGTTTTGCAACAGTTGACTTTCCGCATCCGTTGTGACCGAGAAGGGCAACAAATTCACCCTTTTCGATATTGAGAGAAACACCGTCAACCGCATTTTTGTACGGCTGACCGCTTTCAATGTCGGAATATGAAAAGCTGATGTTGTCAAGTGAAATAAAGCTCATTTATTATTTCTCCCATATTGCGGTTGAGCCGCACGGCAATACAAGTCCCGTGTCGCTCACCTTCAGTCCTATTTCATCGCTTGATACTTTTCCGCCGAAGTCCTTCTGCAAAAGAACTCCGAGCAAATACTCCATTACAGCGGGTGAAAGTCCCGTTGTGTAGGAATTGAGAATGAAAAACAGCGGATTGTCTGAGAGAACCTGTTTGCACAGGGTTACGAGTGAATAAAGCTGTTCTTCAAGTTTCCAGACCTCACCGCCCGGACCTCTGCCGTATGACGGAGGATCCATGATGATTCCGTCATACCTGTTGCCACGGCGGATTTCACGCTGTACAAATTTTACGCAATCGTCAACAAGCCAACGGACAGGTCTGTCGGCAATACCGCTTGACGCGGCATTTTCCTTTGCCCACTGAACCATGCCCTTTGATGCGTCAACATGGCAAACGGTTGCGCCTGCGTTCATACACGCAAGAGTTGCACATCCTGTGTAACCAAAAAGGTTGAGAATTTTAAGCGGTCTGTTTTCGTTTTTTATTTTTTCTGCGGCAAAATCCCAGTTAACTGCCTGTTCGGGGAACACACCCGTGTGCTTGAATCCCATAGGCTTGATGTTGAAAACGAGGTCGCCGTAATTTACAGTCCAGCGGTCGGGAACTTTTTTGTACTGTTCCCAACTTCCTCCGCCACGATTTGAGCGGTGGTAACGGGCATGTGCCGAATACCAAAGAGGATTTTTCTTTTCGCTTGACCAGATAATCTGCGGATCGGGACGGATAAGGATTATATCTCCCCATCTTTCAAGTCTTTCCCCGTCAGAGGTATCTATAAGTTCATAATCTTTCCATTTATCAGATAATCGCATTATGCAAGTCTTTCCCTTACTACCTGTGCGGCTTCTTCCGCAAGGTTCTGAATTTCTTCGAGGTTTTCGCCCTCGAGCATTACTCTTACGAGAGGTTCTGTTCCCGACACACGAACAAGGATTCTGCCTCTGTCACCGAGGATTTCGCTAACTCTTTCGATTTCAGCCTTGATTTCCCTGTCTGTATAGAATGAGAGCTTGCCCTCTCTGCTGACCTTTACATTAATGAGCACCTGCGGCAAACGCTCCATAATCTTTGCAAGCTGACTGAGCTTTTCGCCTGTTCTCTTCATAATGCTGAGAATCATTGCACCTGAAAGCTGACCGTCGCCTGTTGTTGCGTAGTCAAGCAAAATGATGTGACCGCTCTGCTCGCCGCCGATGTTGTAGCCCTCCTGCATCATAGCCTCAAGAACATATCTGTCGCCAACCTTTGTTGAAACAAAATGCATATCGTTTTCTTCGCAGAACTTGTTAAAGCCCATGTTTGTCATAATTGTTCCGACAACGGCATTCTTTTTGAGTACGCCTCTCTGCTTCATATCATTTGCACAGATTGCAATAAGATAATCGCCGTCAACAAGGTTACCGTTTTCGTCAACCGCAAGACATCTGTCGGCGTCACCGTCAAATGCAAGACCGCATGAAAGCTTGTGTTCACGAACATACTTCTGCAATTTGCTCATATGAGTTGAACCGCAGTCACGGTTGATGTTCACACCGTCAGGCTCGTCAAAAAGCATATGAACCTTTGCACCAAGCTTTGTGAAAAGCTTTTCGGCTGTTCTTGAAGAAGAACCGTTTGAGCAGTCAAGGGCGATTTCCATACCCTCAAAGTCGCAGTCAACTGCCGAAACAAGGTGGTCAATATACAAATCAGCCGCCTCTGTATCATATGTTACTCTGCCGATATTTTCATCTGTTGCGGATGCATACGGAACAACATGGTCAAGTACGATTTCTTCAATTCTGTTTTCGAGGGCATCGGGGAGCTTGCATCCGTCAGAGCTGAAAATTTTGATACCGTTAAATTCAAACGGGTTGTGTGATGCGGAAATCATAATACCTGCATCGGCATTGTATTTGCCTACAAGATAAGCAACCGCAGGAGTAGGAACTACCCCGAGAATGTGAACATTTGCACCTACCGAGCAAAGTCCTGCAATAAGTGCGCCCTCGAGCATATCGCCCGAAAGTCTTGTGTCCTTACCAATTAAAATTGTGGGGTGTTCAACCTCATCGCTGATAAGAACCATTGCCGCCGCTCTGCCTATATTCATTGCAAGTTCGGGTGTAAGCTCTGCGTTTGCAACACCTCTTGCACCGTCTGTACCGAATAATCTTCCCATTATATATATATTCCTCCGTTAAATAATTTGTAGATTGTAAATTTTCAAAACTGCAATTTTCGGTATAACCCAAGTAAAAGCCTTGCGCTCTGTTGAATTATACACTCATATTGTGACTGATTTATGACTCCCTGTCACCAAAGAGAGTCGGCTGTGTTGGCTGTGCATTTACAACGCCCTTAGGAAATTCACAGCCGAGATGCTTGCAAGCCTCGGCAGTTATGCATCTGCCCCTCGGTGTTCTGCTGACAAAACCTATCTGCAAAAGATACGGTTCATAAACATCCTCGATTGTTACAGCCTCTTCACCGATTGCCGCCGCAAGTGTTTCAAGTCCGACAGGACCGCCGTTGTAAAAACGAACGATTGCCTCAAGCATTCTTCTGTCGTTGCGGTCAAGACCGAGTTCGTCAATTTCGAGTCTGTCAAGTGCTGTCCTTGCGGTTTCAAGTGTGATGACGCCGTTTGACATAACCTGTGCAAAGTCACGCACACGCTTTAAAAGTCGGTTTGCAATTCGTGGTGTTCCCCTTGAACGGGACGCAATTTCAAGCGCACCGTCATGTTCAATTTTTATTCCGAGGATTCCGGCACTTCTTTCAACAATCTGTGCAAGCTCCTCGGGAGTGTAGAGCTCAAGTCTTAACACCACACCGAAACGGTCACGCAAAGGAGCGGTCAGCTGACCTGCTCTTGTGGTTGCTCCGACAAGTGTAAATTTTGGCAACGGCAGATGATACGAAGCCGCCATCTGACCTTTACCCGTGATGATGTCAATTGCAAAGTCCTCCATTGAAGGGTAAAGTATTTCTTCAACGGAACGGCTCAGTCTGTGGATTTCGTCAATAAAAAGCACATCGCCCTCGTTAAGGTTGGTAAGCAATGCCGCAAGGTCGCCCGGCTTTTCAATTGCAGGGCCTGAGGTTATTCTCATTGACACACCGAGTTCATTCGCAATGATTCCCGAAAGAGTTGTTTTACCGAGTCCCGGAGGGCCGTAGAGCAGTACATGGTCAAGGGTTTCGCCTCTGATTTTTGCCGCCTCGATAAAAACCTTGAGGTTTTCCTTTGCCTTTTCCTGTCCTATGTATTCCGAAAGTGTTTTCGGTCGCAGAGGGTTATCGCTCTCTGCCGTATCTTCGGGAATTTCGGAAGTATCGGTTATTCTGTTTTCAAAATCAAATTCATCCGAGAATTCCATTTTACTCATATGTTACTGTCTTCCCATCTGTTTTAATGTGAGCGAAATAAGCTGTTCAACAGGCAAGGCGCTGTCGAGTGTTGCGAGTACGGGCGAAACGTCCGAAGGAGAATAGCCCAAAACTCCGAGTGCCTCGATTGCTTTCGGAACATTTCCCGCTGAAACATTCACGCTGTTCTGTGCCGCCTGTGCAAAGGAACTGTCCTCTTTAGCCGCTTTTGCAAGCTTGTCCTTGAGTTCAAGAACAATTCTCTGTGCAATTTTTTTGCCTATTCCCTGTGCTCTTGTAATTGTTTTGAGGTCATCGGAGGCAATCGCCATTGCAACCTGTTCGGGACTGAGCTCCGACAAAACCGCAAGTCCTGCCTTTGGACCTACACCGCTTACGCTGATGAGGTTTTTAAAGGTTTCAAGCTCTGCCTTTGTTGCAAAGCCGAAAAGGTCAACCGCATCTTCCCTTACATTAAGGTAGGTGTAGAGCGTTACCTCTGTGTTAAGCTTTACGGCTTTGAGTGTGTTCATTGTTGTCTGGCACATATAGCCGACACCGCCGCACTCTACTACCGCCGCATTTGATTCTATTGCAATAAGTTTTCCTCTTACGGAATAAAGCATATTTAAAGTCCCTTTCCGTACATTACTCTTCTGAGCTGTGAGCCTGCCGCCTGTGTGTGACAGATTGCAATTGCAAGTGCGTCACAGGTATCATCGGGTTTCGGGATTTCTTTCAGCTTTAAAAGCCTTGCGGTCATTTCCATAACCTGTGGTTTTTTAGCCTTGCCGTATCCCGTTACAGCCGTTTTGACCTGAAGAGGAGTGTACTCAAAGATTGGTATTTTAAGTTTTTGTGCCGCAAGCAGGGTTACTCCCCTTGCCTGAGCAACATTGATAGCCGTTTTCTGATTGGTCTGAAAGTAAAGTTTTTCGATTGCAAGAGCATCGGGGCGACATCTGTTGAGAATAGCATAGGTTTCGTCATAGATGTACTCAAGCCGTTTGTTAAAATCAGTTCCGGCAACAGTTTCAATTGCACCGTAACCGAGAGTTTTATATGTATTCGATTGAAAATTGATTGCTCCCCAACCTACAATGGCATATCCGGGATCAATTCCAAACACTACCAAAACAATACCTCCGAAAAAATCCAAAAATGGCATAATAACATAGCTTAAAACATTATAACACACACAACTTTATTTATCAATAAAATTATTCGTTAATCTGCGCATTCCGCTCAAAATGTACATAAGAAACTTTGAACGGCTGATTTACTCGGTTTTTTGCGTGTTATCGGCACGGCTGAGCGTGATTTTTGAACCGTTGTATGACAAATCAAGCTTTTTTCCGTGGGGAATATATTCAAAGGTGTAGTTTCGGTAAAGTTTCGGCACAAATATGACAAGCGTTGTATCATCGGCTACATATTTTCCGCAAAGCTCCGCTTTATCTTTTCCGCTTATCATAATAAGGGACGCATTGCCACCGTCAAACGAAAGGCTTATCTTTCCGCCGCCGTCAAGCTCTGCACTCCAGTCTGTGCAGGTAAGCTCGTTTTGATATCCCGATGTGTCGGCACTGCATGAACAAAGCAGAAAACATAAGCAGATTAAAAGCAAAATGACAAATTTCTTCATAAAAACCGCCCTCACAGGTATATGATATTATTACAGATTATTCATGAAATCAGAAAATTAGTACATATACCGTTGACGGCAGAAAACGAAATTTACAGTTTTGTTATAATTCTTGAAAAGCATAATTATTTTGTGTATATTGTATGGTGTGATTTTATGGAAAATTTTAAAAACGAGAACACGGAGGGATTGTTTTGCAACATGAGATAACCGAAAAGCATAATGTTTTTGAAGAAAACGGAGAGGTTATGTGTGCAGGCTGGGCAAGAACGCCTGTTTTTGAATATAACAGCGAACAGAGCAAAACAAGCGGAAAACACAGCGAAAGAGATTGCTATTTCATAAGCAACACAGAGGTTTCGCTCTATCTTTCGGTTGAAAATCTGGGCATGGAATTTGCGGTAAAAATTGCGGTTGCCGACCTTAAAAGAGGCGGTGTGATTTATGATTGTGTTGTAAAGAAATTTGTTTTCATCAAGAACGAGCTTCCCGAATCGGGCAGTTCGGGAGAGCTTTTGTACACGGACAAAAGGCTTCAGCTGCAGTTGACAAACACACCGAACGGAAGATTTTTAAAATGTGATTTTATCGACTTTGGCGGCATAAAAAATCTTTACTTTAACATTAATCTCAAAAAGACGGCGGGCGAAAGTCTTAACGAAATTGCACCATTTGAGAGAGACAGAAAATATTTTTATCTCAAACGCTTTGTTCCCAAATTTGTCGCAGGCGGAATTATCCGTGTTGGCGGTATGGAATATTCTTTAAACGAAACAACCACAAACGCTTACTTTGACTGGACACGCTTTTCAAAGCCGAGAAAGCATAATTATCAGAGATTAAGCTCCGACTGCTTTATTGACGGAAAACGCTTTTCCCTCTGCCTTGCAAGCAGAGTCGGTGACAACCGTTACGGCAACGAAAATTGCTTTTTCACAGACGGTCATCTTGTAAAATTGTCGCAGATAAATGTTAAAAGCACAGGCGGAAAGCTTGACAGACCGTGGTACTTTAAGGCGGGATATTCGGCAGTTGACATTACATTCAAGCCGTTCACCGTAAAAGACGAGGCTATGGCGGCATATATGGACAAAACAACCGTAATTTTCGGCAGACTCTACGGAGAATTAAAGAGAGTTGATATGGATAAGCCGTTAGTCCTCGATAATTCTCAGGCACACATTGTTCTGACGGAATTTTAAAATTTAAATCGGCAAAAATAAACACGGCAATCATTTCAGATAATGAACTGCCGTGTTTTAATTTTATAACATGAAATATAAAATAAAAAGTCGGGAAAACAATGCTTTGCATCAGGCAAGCTGTGTTCCCGACCGAAATTTTCAATTTTCCGTTTTCAACTTTTAATTTGTAAAATTACACTTCCCTGTTCGGGTCTGTGTTTTTCTGCTTAACAGGAGCTTTCGTAGCATCTTTGTCGGTAAATCTTGCAAAGATTGAAAGCGTTGTGAGAAAGCAGATAAGAATGTACAAAAGAAGTGCAATTACAGAAGCAAGGCTGATTGTATAGCTTACCATTGTGATAATTGAAAGCACACCGAGCAGACAGCAGATGATTGAAACGATATTCTTCATATTGCGTTTTTTGTCAAGAGCGCAGAAGAAAAATCCTGCAATCGGAATAATGAAGAAAATCGGCATAAAGAGCGAATACTTAAAAACCGCATCATTTGAACCGCTGAGTCCCCATACAGACATAATATCAAATACGGAATAAGAATGGAGTACATTTTTTTCGTCAATGTACTGGAAATACGGCAACGCACAGAGTACGATTTCAACGAGATAAAGCACGCAAAGTGTGATTCTTAATTTTTTTCTTGTTTTGTTTTCGGGCATTTTGAGCATTTTGTTCCTCCGAGATTTTTTTAAAATCATTTTTAAATCATCAATATGTTACATTGTAACACAAATTATTCAGTTGCACAAGTTGCACAATAGAAATTTTAGTGTTATAATTATGACTAATGTACACAAAGCACTGCATTCGTACATTGCTTTATTCTGTGCAAAAAGGAGATAATATAATGGGATATATAAATGAATCCGTAATTTACAATATTTATCCGCTCGGTTTTTGCGGAGCACCAAAGGAGAATGATTTCAAACAGGAATACAGACTTGACAAAATTTACGGCTGGATTGACCATATGAAGTCAATGTCGGTAAACGCACTTGTTTTTAACCCTGTTTTTGAAAGTTCAAAACATGGCTATGATACTATTGATTATAAAAAAATCGACTGTCGGCTCGGTGACAACGAATCTTTCAAAAAAATTTGCAAAACACTTCACGATAACGGCATCAGAATTATGCTTGACGGCGTTTTTAATCATGTGGGAAGAGATTTCTTTGCTTTCAAAGATGTTCAGCAGAACCGTGAAAATTCAAGATATGCGTCTTGGTTTGAAAATTTAAACTTTTGGAACAACAGTCCTTATAATGACGGTTTCAGCTATGAGGGCTGGGCAGGTTACTACGACCTTGTAAAGCTTAATCTCCACAATGACGAGGTAGTAAACTATCTTCTTGACTGTGCAAGATTTTGGATTGATGAGTTTGATATTGACGGACTTCGCCTTGACGCGGCTGACTGCATTGACATTGAATTTTTCAAGAAATTAAAAAATGTTTGCAAAGAGAAAAAGTCCGATTTTTGGCTCTACGGCGAGATTACCCACGGTGATTACAATCATTGGGCAAATCCCGATGTGCTTGACTCGGTTACAAACTACGAATGCTACAAAGGCATTTATTCAAGCCATAATGACCACAACTATTTTGAAATTGCTCATTCTCTTAACAGACAGTTTGCTAACGGCGGTATTTACAGAAATATCTACACATATAATTTCGTTGATAACCACGATGTAAACCGTGTTGCAAGTATGCTTAAAGACAAAAATCATCTTAACAATGTTTACACGATGATGTATACAATGCCCGGAGTACCGTCAATTTACTACGGAAGTGAATTCGGCATTGAGGGTATGAGAACTGCCTACAGCGATTATGAGCTTCGTCCCTGTCTTGACCTTGATTCCATCCCGAATCCGAACTATGAACTTCTTGAGCATATCAAAAAACTCGGTGTAGTAAGACTTGCACTCGAAGCTCTCAAGTACGGCGATTTTGAAAACATAAATATTCAGAATGAAAAGCTTGTATACAGAAGAAAAACCGACAATCAGACTGTTTTTGTTGCATTCAACCTTACAGACCGTGTTGAAAGAATCAGTTTTGACACAGGCTGCAACGCAAAGCTTACAGATGTTCTCAACGGCAACGAAGTTATTGATGTAAACGGTTACTATGAAATTGAAATGCAGCCGTATCAGTCAAGGATTCTTGTTGTTAATGACGGAAGTTTCAGGGTTGATTTCAATGCAGACAATACAGATTGCAGAGCAGCTGAAATTGACGAAGCTCCTGCAAATGAAGAAACTTCAGTTAAAGCTGTTAAAACAGAAAATTGCTGTGAAAGCAATTCGGACAATGCCGAAAATACGACAAAAGAAATCAAGCCGGGTATTTACCTACATTTCAAGGGTGGCGAATATGAGGTTATCAACTTTGCAACCCACAGCGAAACAGGTGAAAAACTTGTAATTTACAGAAATCTCCACAACACAAGTGAAGTGTGGGCAAGACCTGTCGAAATGTTTGCCGAAAAAGTTGATGTTGACGGCAGAAAAACAGACAGATTTACTTTTATAGGTTGACAATAAGCGTAAGCAAATGATTAAAAAGACCGAATATATTTTTTATTCCGGTCTTTTTTTGTGCAAAAATACTGCTTTTTAATCGTGATGACAAGATTTGACTATATTTTTGCAAATAGTGTGTTGAATAAATCACATAATATGATAAAATAGACATATGTTGTGTTTGACTGAATTTTTGTTTTTTTTGAAAGTAACTTAGGGGGATTGAATATTATGTTGAGGGATTTAAAGCCAACCGATAATGTAGGTGGTTTCGATGTCAGACCCGGCAACTTTCTTTTAAACGGTGCAACAACCGTTTCCGGCGGTGTGAACTTTACTATTCATTCGGTTTATGCCGTTGAGTGTACATTGCTTTTATTCAGACCTTATGCAAAATTTCCGTATGCAAGGCTCAGATTTCCGGATTCTTACAAAATCGGCAACACCTATTCAATGCTCGTGTTCGGTCTTGATGAGATTGATTTTGAGTATGCATATTCCTTTGACGGTCCGTATGAACCCGAAAAAGGAATTATTTTTGATAAAAAGAAATACATTCTTGACCCATACGCAAAGGCTGTAATCGGTCAGAGCGGCTGGGGTAAAAAACAGGAGCATGAGGGTGTTTATAAGGCAAGAGTTGTAAACAGCGACTATGACTGGGGCAACTGCACTCAGCCGAAGCTTCCGTTTGAAGAGCTTATTATTTATGAATTGCATGTAAGAGGCTTTACTCAGGACGGCTCCTCAGGCGTTAAAAACAAAGGCACATTCGCAGGTATCCGTGAAAAAATCCCCTATCTTAAAGAACTGGGCATCAATGCCGTTGAAATGATGCCTATTTTTGAGTTTGACGAAATGGGCTCATATCGTAATTATGACGGTCGTCAGCTCTACGATTACTGGGGCTATAACACCGTATGTTTTTTTGCTCCGAACACAAGCTATGAAAGCGACCACAAGCATCATCACGAAGGCAGAGAGCTTAAACAGCTTGTTCGTGAGCTTCACGAAAACGGAATTGAAGTTATCCTTGATGTTGTGTTCAACCACACGGCAGAGGGCAACGAAATGGGACCGTATTTCTCGTTCAAGGGCATTGACAACAACATTTACTATATGCTCACTCCGGACGGAAAGTATTACAATTTCAGCGGTTGCGGCAATGTTCTCAACTGCAATCAGCCGATTGTGCAGCAGTTTATACTTGACTGTCTGCGTTATTGGGTAACAGAATACCGCATTGACGGTTTCCGTTTTGACCTTGCGTCAATTTTGGGAAGAAACGAGGACGGTACTCCTATGGATAAGCCTCCGCTTCTCAAGAGCCTTGCGTTTGATCCGATTCTCGGCGGAGTAAAGCTTATTGCGGAGGCATGGGACGCAGGCGGACTTTATCAGGTCGGCAGTTTCCCGTCATGGAACAGATGGGCTGAATGGAACGGAAGATACCGTGACGACCTCAGAAGATTTCTTAAAGGCGACAGCCACCTTGCATGGGATGCGGCTCAGAGAATTACAGGCTCAAGAGATTTGTATGACCCTACCTACAGAGGCTACAATGCGTCGGTAAACTTTCTTACCTGTCATGACGGATTTACTCTTTATGATATGTATTCATACAACGAAAAGCACAATCTTGAAAACGGCTGGAACAATACTGACGGTGCTAATGACAACAACAGCTGGAACTGCGGTGCCGAGGGTGATACAAATGATTACAATATCAACAAGCTCCGTATCAAAATGATAAAGAATGCTTTTGCAACCCTTATGTGCAGTCAGGGACCTGCTCTTTTCCTTGCAGGTGATGAATTCTGCAACACTCAGTTCGGCAACAACAACGCTTACTGTCAGGACAACATTATCTCATGGCTTGACTGGACAAGAAAAGAAAAGCATAAGGATGTATTTGAATTTTTTAAATATATGATTGCTTTCAGAAAGAGATTCCATATTATTACAGACAGCAGAGGCAAGGCAACATGCAGTTATCCGCCTGTCAGCATCCATTCAAATGTTGCGTGGAGTGCCAAGTATTACGATGATACAAGAATGATTGGCGTTATGTATGCCGGTGTAAGTCTTAAACAACAGGGACTTGACGAGTTTGTTTACTTTGGCGTCAATGCTTATTGGGATTATGTAAATGTTGAGCTTCCCGACCTTCCCGAAGGATACCACTGGAAACTTTATGTAAACACAGGCAACGAGCCTCAGGATGTAATCCTTGAGGACAGAAATGTTATTCTCTATGACAGACGAATTAATATGGCAGGCAGAAGTGTCATTGTTGCTGTCGGAGAAAGATTTTAATTATAAGGACAATTTCTTTGTTTAAGAAAACCGCCCCTACACGAAAATGTGTTGGGGCTTCATGTTTTTATAGGTTTCGGATTGTTGTAGAAATTGCATAAATAAAAAGTTTATTCCTTGAAATATCGGTGAAAAGTTTGTATAATTAGAGTGACAGTATTTTTAAGGAGAATATTTATGCAAAGAGAAAATTTTAAGTCGAGGACAGGTTTTCTCCTTGTAAGTGCAGGCTGTGCGATTGGCATAGGCAATGTCTGGCGCTTTCCGTATGTTACGGGCGAAAACGGCGGTGGATTGTTCGTGCTTTTTTATCTTGCATTTCTTGTGCTTATGGGAATTCCCGTTCTGACAATGGAGCTTGCAGTCGGCAGAGCAAGCAGAAAAAGTGCCGTATTAAGCTATAAAACACTTGAAAAGCCAAAGAGCAAATGGCACATTCACGGTTGGCTGTGTATGATAGGCTGTTACCTTTTGATGATGTTTTACACGCCTGTTTCGGGTTGGATGTTAGATTACTTCTATAAATTTGCAACGGGAACATTTAAAAGCGGAATGAACTCAGAACAGGTTTCAGGAGTGTTTAACGACCTTATGACATCACCTGTTGAGATGATTATATGGCTTGCGATAATCGTTGTATTTGGATTTTTTGTATGCAGTCGAGGACTTCAAAAAGGCATTGAAAAGGTCAGCAAGGTTATGATGCTTGCGTTGCTTGCGCTGATTGTCATTCTTGCAATCAACAGTATGATGCTTTCAAATGCAGGAGAAGGCTTGAGCTTTTACCTTGTTCCCGATTTTGGAAAGGTTAAAGATGTAGGACTCGGCAAGGTAATCACATCCGCAATGAGTCAGGCATTTTTCACACTCGGACTCGGAATCGCATCAATGGAAATTTTCGGCAGTTATATGAACAAAGACCGCACGCTTTACGGTGAGGCTGTTCAGATTTGTGCATTGGACACTTTTGTTGCAATTGTTGCCGGACTTATCATCTTCCCTGCTTGCTTTTCATTTGGCGTTCAGCCCGACCAAGGACCTGCCCTTATTTTTGTGACGCTTCCGAATGTTTTCGTAAATATGACGGGCGGTCGGATTTGGGGTACGCTTTTCTTTCTGTTTATGACATTCGCAAGCTTTTCAACGGTTATTGCCGTGTTTGAAAACCTTGTTGCTTTTCTTACCGACACATTCGGCATGAGCAGAACAAAGGCGTCAATTATCAATGGAATTATTATGTTCTTTGCGTGTCTGCCGTGTATTTTTGGATTCAACATTTGGAGTGACTTCAACATTCTCGGCAAAGGTGTGCTTGACCTTGAGGACTTCGTTGTCAGCAACCTTCTTCTTCCGATTGGCGCAATGGTTTATCTCCTGTTCTGCACAACAAAATTCGGCTGGGGCTTTGACAATTACTTTGAAGAATGTAACACGGGTAAAGGTCTTAAACTTTCAAGAGTGCTGAAGCCGTACCTTAAATACGCACTCCCCGTGCTGATTGTTATTGTGTTCGTTCAAGGCTTTATCGGGTAGGATTAGCAATCCCCTACGGCTCAAATTGTGCAAATTTGTACAATGTTACATTCCTATAAAATAACATATAAAACTAAAAACTGTACAACCATATTCGGCTGTACAGTTTTTTGTTATCTTGTGTTACCTTTTAGACGTGGATTTGTTTTTGTAACATAACCGTCAAACCAGTTGCTACACTTACGCTCGGGCATAGTATGCTTTTGATATTGCAAACTATCTGCACGAATCGGGAAAGCCGACAACCAACTCGGCTATTTACGGTTACAAGAAAGACCCGAACAACAAAAATCATTGGCTGATTGATGAGGAAGCGGCTACAGTCGTCCGCAGAATTTTCCATTTCACAATAGAAGGCTGCGGACCTTATGACATAGCCCGCACGCTGTTTGATGACAAGGTTGAAACCCCGGCTGTTTACTTTACAAAAAAGGAATTGGAATAAGGAAAAACAAAAAGGAGTTTACCCACCCGTTCAGTTGGAGCGGATATGTTGTCCGCAGTATTCTTGCAAAACAGGAATACTGAGGAGACACCGTAAATTTCCGTACGCACAAGGAATCATATAAGGACAAAAGCTCAGTGAAAAATCCGCAGGAGAACTGGCTGATATTCAATGACACGCACGAAGCAATCATTGACCGAGAAACTTGGGAGCTTGCTCAGAAACTGACAAAAACGCCGAGACGTGTTGACACCACCGGAGTGGCGAATCCGCTGACGGGTCTTGTTTATTGTGCCGATTGCGGTGCAAAGATGTATAACCACCGATTTTTCCGAGCTTACTACGCCGATGATAAATGAGTTTATCGACAAAATTTTAGTTCACGCTCCGTATTATATTGACGGAGAACGTATGCAGGAGGTTGAAATCTATCTCAATTTCATCGGCAAGTTTGAAATTCCTCAACCTCAGCTGAGCGAGGAAGAAATTAAGCGGCAGAAGCAGCTGAAACAGCCCGTCTAAAAAGCAGGGAATGCTATCAGTTGATAAAGGCGAGAAAACACAAGGTTGGCGAGCCGTTTTCACTTAGCTGCAAGGGCTGTGACAAGGTATTTGAATCCAAGCACAGCAATGCTTTGCTAAGATTGTGCAGGCTCAGTCAACAGATCACCACCAACCCTGCGTGAAAGGCTGATAATCATCAACTATCATATTCGACACACTCAAACCGGCAAGTGGAGCATAACGGATTATTCAAAGTCTGTAAAGGAAACTTTGGCGCGGTATAAAGCCGCCGTAAAGCAGATAAACGAAAAGAAAAATGAACGGAAGGGACTTCAAAATGAAAAGAAATCCACTTCCGTTTTTAATATCGCCGCACAGTGAGATTGACGGCAAACTGAATGATGAAATCAATGTGCAAGCTGCCCGTGAATATGCCCGCCGCCGTTGCAACCAAACTCAGACGAGAAATACAATGCGGCACGAACACAAGAGAAAAAACAATAGTTTACCGTTAAAAGGAAATTTAAATATTTTTTCAAGCTTGAACAAGAAACGGATTACGACACCTTGCTGTATTGCAGTTTTGCGTTAATCAGATTTTCGTCATGATTATACAACGAGGCAACTTTTCAATGTCCAAGTAATTCAGCACTAATTATGCTAAACCAACATTGTTATTTATTTGACCAATTTAAATATCTTGAATTTAATTAAATTTGACTTCTGACATTATTTTTTGAGGATATAAAGATGATACCAAATAATACGTTCTGTTTCTAATATCGGTGGAATCATAATTGAGAAATTGTTCAGAAGAGATAGGAACGGGTGCAATAAACGTTTTTTGTTCACCTTTTGAAAGTTTAATATACATTCCACAATCATTGTAATACATAACGAGCGGGTAATAAAATTGTAATGAAAAAGCACCTGATTCAATATGAAAAGCTGTTAAATCAACAGTTATTTCATCATCTGTTGTATTGGAAATTATAATTTTTATTAAGCCAAGATTCAAATCTTCACTTTTCAAATAGTCAGAATTTTCTTCCAAATATTCTGATAAATCATCATCATTCATAATGTCCATACGCTTAAGCATGTATGTATCTGTTATAGTGAATTTTGCATTTTGACAAACAAATGAATCGCCCATTTTATATACAACTTTTTCGTTTTGCGGATATTTTGAATTGATACTAAAAAACCTAATGACACCACATATACATAATACTGTTACAATAAGGAGCGTTACAATAACTTTTAAATTATTTTTCTTTCTCATAAAGACTATCTCTCCTGATGATTTTACCCTGCGCTAATTCTATAGTTTCGTCGCAAAGAGCGTTAATCTGATTTTTGTCATGACATGACAGCAACACAACTCTATCGGGAACTTTTGCGGACAAAATCATTTTTTTGACATTTTCACATGAAGCTTCATCCAACGCATTAAAAGGTTCATCTAAAACAAGTATTTGAGGGTCTTCCATCATCGCTGCTGCTATTCCAAGTTTTTGTTTCATACCAAGTGAATATTTTCGGAAACTCTTCTTTTCGTTTGGGTCAAGCCCTACCATTCTCATAGTATCCACTATTTTTTTATCGTCTATTTTCTTTTGTATTTGAGCGAGAATCTTCAAATTTTGAAAACCGGAGTACTCAGAAATGAACCCCGGATTTTCAATTAAAGCCCCAACACTATCAGGAAACGATATGTCTTTTCCTATGATTTTGTTATTTATTTTTACAAAACCACTGGTAGGTAAAATCAGTCCGCAAATTGCACGCATAAGCATAGTTTTCCCCGAACCGTTCTTACCTACAAAACCGTAAATTTTTCCTCCGGAAAGTGATAAATTTATATTTTCCAGTACAAGATTTTTTGATAACTTTTTTGTATAATTACAAATTTCTATATTCATAAATCTCTCCTACTTTAAATAATGTTTTTTCTTTTGATAATTGGCAAGCCTAAAAATAAACATATAACGATTATTAAAAAGGCAACCTCCAGTTCTGTATATATTGATATATTATTTATGGCGCAAAAATCAGTTCTTATCAACATTGAAAAGTTAAACGGCAAAAATTCGCTGCAATAAAACACAGATGTGGTCATAAGGCAGACTATCATCAAAAACGCGACAACAGGTCCAAATGTAATACTGATAATTGCATCAAATGTCATGTGACAAGTTGTAATCATCCAAGGTAACAGTACTGAGGAAATGAAAATTTCTGTCATACTTTTTCCATAAGTGCTTAGCTCCAAAAATTCTTCAGTTATTAAACTGTTTTGAGTTAATGAAAAATTACCGGAAAACAATGTAAAAGCTGTCGAAATTACAAAAAACAGTAAATAGTACAAAGTTGAAGAAACAACACACCAAACTATTTTACTCAACCACCATAAATATCGGGATTTTACCCGCAAAATAAAGGTATCGGCACTTGTCTGCAAATCGTTTGTAATGTATAATCCCACAAACAAATAAGGAAGTACATTAAAAGAAAACCACGTTATGGGAATATCTACACCCTTATTTGCCTCCGGATCAAAAGGGTCACATCCGGCAAAAATATTCATAAAAAAATCCAGAACACCGCAGTCTACAACCGAATTATAATCACTAAAATATAAGCTAATATTATGCCAATACACGAAATCAATAAATATGAACAGCAACGCAGCAAAAATAAAAAATTTACGATTATGTATGATTCCCTCTGTTATATCATGCGAAAGCAAACGAAAAAAAAGACGAACTTTCAATTTAAAAAATCCTTTCTTTTCATGAACAATAAATTTAGTACGAATACTATAATTGTCCCAAAAATCAAGAGCCAAAAGTCAATATTCCAATCACCATCAAATGAAACTGCAATACATGTTGTGACCGTCACTAAGAACGGAAATACTTTGTTTATTATACAGCCAAAAGCACATATTAATTCAGAAAAAAATATTGTAGGAATTAAAAGACATACAAAAGTTTTCATCACTACTTTTGCAAAGCTTACATTGCTTATGCATCCTTCACACAGATAATAATAGCTTTCATATGAATTCCAATTAATTACTGTTCGTGAAAAAACTCTCGACATACCAAGAACTGCGACGAGGAATAAAATGCAAAAAGCCACAGAAAAAGCAAGAACTTTCAAACTATTTCTGACAACCAGTGTATTTCTAAATCTAAAGCGAATATAGGCATTTATAAAGTTACTGTTTTTTTCGGAAAATATCGTTGAAAGTAATGCGGCGGTTGGTACAAAAAAGATAGTTGTCGTGTGACCCCCGGCGGCTTCCACAAAATCTGCCATACATATGTTGTCTGTTATATCCATCATATTTTTTTTTAAAAAAGCAAAAAAGTAAAACAATACAAAACTGCAGAGTAAACAGAAAACAACCAAATATTTAAAATATGTCATTGCAACAAAAGTTTTTCTACACGCTTTAAAAAACATCTTTTTTCGCTCCAATAAAATAATACGGAAAAAATGAAAGGCAAAAGAAAATCAAAAATAAAATTGTTACAGAAAAGGTAGTCCCACTTTCACTTGTAGTCGTGACAAGATTTCTGATACTGTAGGCATCAAATCCCAACATTTCAAGACAAAATGATGAAAAAATGTAAATGAAAAAAGGAAAAACAAAAGTCACAAATTTTCTGTTTAAAAAGAATGTAATAAACAATGACAAACTTGCTGTTACTCCCGAAAACAAAAATGTGATAAAAATATATATCGATGTATATAATAACGGTTGCACATAAAACAAATCAGCCCATTTATAAGCAGGATATATGTTAGTAAATGTATAAGATGCTTCAGGAAGCATTGTCGGTAAAAACATTGAAGAAATGAGAAAACTAAAAACCATTGGAATAGCAACCACGCAACCACCACTTACGAAAACCGCTATGTATTTTGCTATGAGATAATATTTTTTCTTGGCACGAACGCACACATTTCTTGCATATCCTCTGTTTATATCATCATAAAAGGAACTTCCAAATGGCAAAGTGGCGAGAATTGGAATAGCCATATAAAAAATGTTTTGCTGAAGATAGATATTATGACTGCCAATCCAGTTTGTATATGAAATTTCAAAAAATCCCATTAAATTTTCATCATTTAAAAATTCAGAATTCAACTGCACACAGTATGGTATTCTTTCAATCGAATACCATGTTACCAATGCTAATGAAATTAGCAAAGAAATTAAAAACAGCCTGTTTTTAAAACTTCTTTTCAGTTCGAATTTAATCATTCTTTGCATTTTATCATTCTCCATTTATTATTTTTCGGATTTGATGACTTGCATAGTTCCTTCTCCTAAAGGATTGCCTGAGAGCACTGTCATCAAATAAAGTTGGTCTTTGTACTCATTAAGTTGTTTGTCCTCAGCAACATATGCTACATTAACATTCAATTTTTTACTGGGTTCAAGTTTTTCTACAAAATAATTTTTTGAAGTCTTTTTCTCACTTGAATTAAAACTTCGTGCTTCGTTATATCCACCGTCTGTACCAAAATGCAAAAGTAAGCTGTTCAATGATACCTCCACATTTTCATTTCCTTTATTCATCATTGTAATGTTAAGCACTACATATGAATATTCATTTGTAATATTTCCTTGGCTATCTTTAATTTCATCCCAGTCCTCAAATGTGTCAAATTCGGGAAGTTCAGCCTTATTTTTTGAAATGCTGATATTATTTAATTTAACATAAATGCTTGTTCTATCGTCGTACATAGTATCGTATTCAGCACCTTCCTCAAGCAGAACACAACTTTTCGATTCAACTGCTGAATTTTCTGTGGAAGAAATAGAACTTTCATTTGCGACCTGTGTGTTTTTTGCATCAGCATTAGTGTATATATCGTTGATGTCAATAATATCATTTTTTATCAAGTATAAGATGGAAACTATTATAGATGAAGTACAGATGATAATCAAAATAATTACGGTTGTTATTTTTTTATTCAATATATAAACACCTCTATAAGCAACTCCCTACCGCAGTCTAAAAGTCATGCTCTGCGCGCATATATAAAGTCAAAACTTCATTAAAAGGCACAGAGCATAACTTACAAAGCCACAAATATTTTATATGCTGTCAGGACTCCATGCTATGTGGTAACTCACAGCTTCCTTATTCATAATGTAGCCCAAAGTAGCATATTTATAGCCGTCTTCTTTAACATAGTTAGGCAAATAATAATATGTACCCTTTGGTAAATTTTTCATATTCTTAGTTGCCCCATTATAGCTCCATGAACCGTAATATCTGTCTACAGTTTTTACGGAGGAAGTATTCTTATTATTTGTACGCTGAACCCAAGCACTCAGAGAACCTCCTGATGTGCTCTTGTTTTCGCACCAAACAGATGTATAATCTTTCTTCTCACGCCAAATAGATCTGCACGGAGTACCTCCGTTGTTACTTCTCGCACTAATGTTGATAATTGTATCTGAAACATTACCGGCAGAGAATACTGAAAAAGTAAGAGCAGACATCAAAGAAAGAACGACCATACCCAACACAATCATCTTTTTTAGTTTCTTCATCTTTTATCTCCTGTTAATAAAAAATTAAAAGTTTTCAAGATTTGAAATATTAAAACACCGGACTCACTTCATCTCCATTATAGAATATAGTGGTTCAGTTGTCAAGACAAAAAATCTAATCATTTTATAGTGAACTGAACCACTATAGTAGAAGTGGTCTATCATAATATTTATTATCCTGTTTGATAGGTTTTGGAACAACTACAACCTGTTTACCTGTGATTGTTTCCACCACTTCAATAAAGCTATAACCTTTAACCTCAATTAGATAATTGAGAGCTGTTGTACCTCCAATCCCACGAGAAAGCCACATCCATTTTCCGTTTGAAATTTTCAAGCTATCGTGTGTTCGTGTGGTGTAATTGTTCTTATCAAGTCTTACAAGTTCGTGTGGCTCAAAGTTTTTAAGATAGGTTAGCAAGTCCATTTTCTTTGCTTCAAGCACTACTTTAGGGTCTATATATGGCACTTATTCATACCTCCATTTCTGTTATTTTATCGCAAAAAGAAAAGCCAAGAAATTTTCATTTCTTGACTTAACTCTTTTGCGTATTATTAAATTGCTTTATTATTGCGAATATCATTGATTATCTTTGCAATGTTACAAGTTACCTGTCCTGAGCATTGGTGGATATCTTCATTAATTTTGCATTCTTCAACGATTGCAAAATCAACTTGCTTAACCAGTTCTCCTATAGATTTATTTTTCTTTGGATTAATACCAGACACCTGAGTAAACAAATTTCTTATATATCTTTGATTTCCTACCTTTTCGTTAGAAATTATCTCCTTTTCATTTGGTTTAATATATTTCTCATAAGCATCTTTATAATGCAAAAGTAAAAACAATTCAAATGCAGGATTAGATATACCAAGTATATTATTATTTTCTCCAAATGCTACAACTTCATCAAAATCCTTAACTTTTTCTTCGAAAATATCTGCATCAAAAACGATAATCATCCTATCCATTTCAGCATCAAAAGATATATCTGAGTTAAGTTTTTGCTCCTCGGCAAACTCTATAAGTCTTCTGGGGAAAGATATATTCTTATCTTGTTGAGTCTTTTCGAGAAAGCGAATATCAATATTAGGATTAATTCCCAATTCTTTTTTATAGTCAACCAGCTTTTCGAAATACCACGTTTCAGTATTTGCACCTTCACAAATAAAGAAATACTTTCTATAAGGCTCTATAGCCTCATTTGTGTCGCTCTTTCTTTGATTCCAATTATAATAACTTCTTACCGGTGCCATATATTTATTCCTCCGTCAAATCAAAATTAGAAAACACAGGAATTGCACCATAACGCCCCTCAAGATAAGCTTTGCTCAATGTTTTATCATATCTTTCTTTGAACTTATCCAACGAATAAACATTACTTGTGTTATTTCCATCTCTTTCAACAAACCATATTTCATCACGTCTAAAAAGCTTTTGCTCCATAATAGATGCTTCGTAGGTTGTAAACAACAACTGAGTTTTATGGCCTTTATGGAAATTCATAAAAAGCTCAAGAAAATGTTCTGTAAGTTTTGGATGAAGACTTCTTTCTAATTCATCAACAACATAAATAATGTCATCGTTTTTGTTAAGTAACATATCGAGTAAATCGAAAATTCTTCTTGTACCATCTGATTCTTCATCGAAATTAAAATCATAAAATGATTTTCCATGATAGAGTTTCAAAGTAGATACAATCGGTTCATCGTCATCCAAAGTAACAGTAAAAAAGCTTTTGTCAGTTCTCATGGTCATTCGTGCCGAAGAATATAATGACTTGTGAGCCATCTTGTTTCGTATGTCCTTCATAACTAAATCAAAAACCTTAGCCGGTAAAGCTTTTCTAAATTCCTCAAAATCAGTTTTTTCAACTCTAACTTTATCAATACCAGTATCAAAGGTTTTTATTAATTTATTGATTAACCCTAAGGATGTTTCATCATTATAATATTGAAAGTTATCAAAAGAAGTATTAGGCTTAACGATAATTATGTTTTGTGATAACCAACTATAAACCTCCTTGAAGAAAACCAGCTTGGAGTCTTCAGAATATTTTTTGTTTCTATTCATTTCCGTAAGAAACAAAATTGATTCATTACCATCAAAATCATCAGTATATGTTTTGAATTTTGCTTCATCAATTTTGTTTAATTTTACATCTTCGCCCAAGTGTGGAAATTTTTCTTCTTCATTTCTTTCAAATAAACATTTTGCATTACCATTTTGATAAAGCTCATATAACCACTCAGATGTGATTCTTCGTTGATTTAATAAAGCCGTAAAACCATAAGCATAGAATTTATCACCAATCGTGAACTGAATTTCAAACGAGCTATTCTTATTTATATTTTCTTCCTTACATTTACAAAACCATTTTGTAGCTACCATAGGAATTGTATCATTAAGCGTACTTTTCAAAAACCAAAAAAAATCAATAAGATTAGATTTACCTGCCGCATTAGCACCATAGATTACTGCGTATTTAAGTATATTCGTACTTTTAATTTTAACCCTATGATCAGTGCCTTTTTGAATTTTTGTAGAAGAAATCATAGTCATCTCTGTTGGTTCAGAAAACGATTTAAAATTCTCAACTGTCACTTTAATAAGCATTATCAATCTCTCCTTCTTATTTAATATTGTAAAGGAGAATTACAAAAAAGTCAATATGTATCCGTTTATTTGGAGAAATTTTCTCTAAATGACCTATTTATCTCAACAAACTTAACCATAGAGCGATTGTTTTTGATGAATTTTACATTTCATCTTGTTCGCTTTCTTTTCTTGTATCTTGTTTTCGATTCACCCTCATCAGGCTCACCTGTAACAATCTCATTTTCTTTTTACAACTATCACCTCTTCTTAATTTTTACTAAAAATTGTTTTTATCACCTCACTTTGGTTATACGGTGAATATGTTATTGGTTTAGCATATATTTTTTGCATAGTGTTATTATATATCACATTATGCAAAGTTGTAAATATAATTTTGAACGTTGTTTTATTTTTGTAAAATCTGGCAATATAAAATACTTATATTTATACAAATTACCTGTTAATAGACTTTTACGACCTAAATTTGGGTATAAAAAAAGAGCCTACTGGCTCGTAACATAACTATTTATAATTCGACATACTTCTTTATGTATAATTTGTTTTGACTCATACGATGGTACACTTTTAGTGAACTACTCACCAGTCTCGGGTTGGATGTTAGATTACTTCTATAAATTTGCAACGGGAACATTTAAAAGCGGAATGAACTCAGAACAGGTTTCAGGAGTGTTTAACGACCTTATGACATCACCTGTTGAGATGATTATATGGCTTGCGATAATCGTTGTATTTGGATTTTTTGTATGCAGTCGAGGACTTCAAAAAGGCATTGAAAAGGTCAGCAAGGTTATGATGCTTGCGTTGCTTGCGCTGATTGTCATTCTTGCAATCAACAGTATGATGCTTTCAAATGCAGGAGAAGGCTTGAGCTTTTACCTTGTTCCCGATTTTGGAAAGGTTAAAGATGTAGGACTCGGCAAGGTAATCACATCCGCAATGAGTCAGGCATTTTTCACACTCGGACTCGGAATCGCATCAATGGAAATTTTCGGCAGTTATATGAACAAAGACCGCACGCTTTACGGTGAGGCTGTTCAGATTTGTGCATTGGACACTTTTGTTGCAATTGTTGCCGGACTTATCATCTTCCCTGCTTGCTTTTCATTTGGCGTTCAGCCCGACCAAGGACCTGCCCTTATTTTTGTGACGCTTCCGAATGTTTTCGTAAATATGACGGGCGGTCGGATTTGGGGTACGCTTTTCTTTCTGTTTATGACATTCGCAAGCTTTTCAACGGTTATTGCCGTGTTTGAAAACCTTGTTGCTTTTCTTACCGACACATTCGGCATGAGCAGAACAAAGGCGTCAATTATCAATGGAATTATTATGTTCTTTGCGTGTCTGCCGTGTATTTTTGGATTCAACATTTGGAGTGACTTCAACATTCTCGGCAAAGGTGTGCTTGACCTTGAGGACTTCGTTGTCAGCAACCTTCTTCTTCCGATTGGCGCAATGGTTTATCTCCTGTTCTGCACAACAAAATTCGGCTGGGGCTTTGACAATTACTTTGAAGAATGTAACACGGGTAAAGGTCTTAAACTTTCAAGAGTGCTGAAGCCGTACCTTAAATACGCACTCCCCGTGCTGATTGTTATTGTGTTCGTTCAAGGCTTTATCGGGTAGGATTAGCAATCCCCTACGGCTCAAATTGTGCAAATT